>WBZS01000222.1_pt1 | contig 98767 bp, 70 predicted proteins | sample 5204201 | NCBI WGS metagenome assembly WBZS01 (sample SAMN12344357, study PRJNA552823) | activated sludge metagenome | biome: Activated sludge suspended growth; feature: Nitrification reactor; material: Wastewater; isolation source: activated sludge from nitrification reactor of wastewater...
TCGATCGTCACGTTACTGCCGAGCTTCACGCCATCGACGGTACTGTGGATGTTCACCCGCGTGAGCGTGTAGTTGTCTCCGGCAATTGCCGAGTCACTTTTCCTGTTGCTCTCGCCATCCAGTTCTGTATCGATGATCTTGAGGTTGGTGGCACCCTCATCGTTGAGCACGAGGAAGAATGCCGAGGCGCGGATGAGCGAGTTCCGGATCGTCACGTTGTGCGCCTTGGCGGTGATCACGATTGGCTGGGTGATCAAGGCTCCATCGATAACGGTGTCAGCGGTGGTGATACGCGTCGGTCCTGTATATGGCTTCAGGTTCACACTCGTGGGAACACCCGTGGTCCGAGCATTGGGAAACTCACCACTCATCGGGTCGTCGCGCGCGGACGGAGGCGACGAAACGCAGCCACTGAAAAACAGCGCAAGCAGCACAGGCGTCAACATGACGCATTTCGCGGTTGGTCTACCGACTAAGAAATTGCGTAGGGCGTTGGCCGGACGCGTGGAGTTGGGAAAGATCCTGCTTCGTCGTCGAGCGGACATCCCTATAGACGTAGGTGGTCCGGCGTCAGCGAAGGTGGGTAGGTTGCCACTGCTTGTTCCCCCTGGGTTTGTTCGTTCTAGGAAATTTCATGGCAAACTGTATGCCGTGGGTGAGCTATGACGATCTGGGAGGCATTCCAAGCCTTGTTCCGCAGATGGTACATCTTGCTGATCGCTGCAGCGGTCGCACTGGGGATGAGTCTAGCGGTCACCGGAGCGAAGGGGGTGTACTGGTCTCGGGTCGAGGTTACGTTTCTTGCGCCGACGAGTGAGACCAACCCGAACGCGTTACGCACGACCTCCAGCGACCTCGTAGTCACTGCCGCGGTTGTCGCGAAGCTTGTCAACGGCAACAGAACGTGGAACAAGATGGCTGATCCCGCTGCCTCGATCGTTGGAGAGGGTGTGGATGATGGCTGGGCCGTGCGGCTCCCGGACTACGGCGGTCAGTGGTCCACCGTGTATGCACGACAGGTGCTCGATGTTCAGGTAAGCGGTCCGACTGAGCAGGCAGTTCTCGAACGCACTCACGAACTCACCACGGAGATAGATGAGAAGCTGGCCGGACTCCAGAAGGGCGTGGCCCAAAGGGACCGGATCACCACAATGGTGGTGCCGCAGGAGGCCGGGGTTCGCTACCTAGGCGGGAGTCCGATGCGGGCGTTGGCCATGGTCTGGGTGCTTTGTGGCGCAGCGGCGCTGACGGCGAGCAGTGTCGTCGAGTGGCGCGCGCGAAGGCGGACCCGTAGTTGACACGCGGAGGGGCCAGCAAGCCGCCGTTGTGCTACAGTCACCCGCTACGGGGGGTTTGCCCTGCCAGCGATAGCCGACGAGCGACCCACATCTGAACACCGCGCCAGCGGAGGTTGCCGGGGGGGACCGCAATGGCGAAATCGCGTGACATGCAGCTGGACGCCCAAGGAAGGGCTCTGAGGCGTCGGTTCTTGGCGTCACTCCTGGGCCTTGGCCTGCTCCTAGGTCTCGTAGTGGCGCATCCGGGACGCGCGGCGGCCGCGTGCGCCAATGCTGTCGCGTGCGAGAACGAGTTGCCTGGGGTGCCGAAGTCCGAGTGGGACGTCGAGGGTGCGGGCGATCCGAGTATCCAAGGTTTCGCGACGAGCATGAGTGTCAATGCAGGTCAACGGGTCGACTTCAAGATCAAGACCGATGCGGCTGCGTACACCATCAAGATCTATCGACTTGGTTATTACCAAGGACTTGGCGCGCGCCAGGTCGGCACGGCGAATCCGAGCGCTTCCTTGCCTCAACGTCAGCCGGCATGCGTGACCGACGGCAACACAGATATCTACGACTGCGGAACGTGGGGGGTTTCGGCCGGCTGGCAAGTCCCATCGACGGCGGTCTCGGGGATCTATATTGCGCGGCTTATTCGGACGGATACCGGCGGCGACTCACACATCGTCTTCATTGTTCGCAACGATGGAAATACCTCAGACGTGCTGTTCCAGACCTCGGATAGCACTTGGCAGGCCTACAATCGGTATGGCGGAGCCAGCTTTTATGTGGGTGGTTCGCAGCGTGCTCAGGCCGTAAAGCTCTCGTACAACCGCCCGTTCGCAACTCGGCAGGGCATTGAGGCGCGCGACTTCCTGTTCTCCAACGAGTACCCGATGCTCCGGTTCCTCGAGCAGAACGGTTACGACGTGTCGTACGTGTCAGGACTCGACGTCGGCACCGACCCCGCACTTCTGCCCAAGCACAAGGTGTTCCTGTCGGTGGGGCATGACGAGTACTGGACGAAAGACCAGAGAGCGAACGTGACTGCGGCCCGGGACCAAGGGGTCAATTTGGCATTTTTCTCTGGCAACGAGGTGTACTGGAAGACTCGTTGGGAGCCGTCGCAGGATGGTTCCAACACCCCGAATCGGACCTATGTGACGTACAAGGACACCTGGGCCAACGTCCGTTCAGACCCTGTTGAGCCAACTCCGACTTGGCGCGACCCCCGCTTCGGTGATCTGGGATTCGGTCCGGAGAACTCCCTGACCGGCACCATCTACATGGCCAACAATGACGATCTTCCGATCACGGTCAACTCTGAGGAGGGCAAGCTCCGACTCTGGCGGAATACGCCGCTTTCCTCGCTGCCCTCGGGCCAGTCATTTGCGCTCGCTGAACATACCGTCGGTTACGAGTCGGACGAGGATCTGGACAATGGCAGCCGACCCGCGGGACTGATCCGACTGTCGACGACCACGGGACCGACGCCTGAGTATCTCCGGGACTTCGGGAACGTCGTCACGCCCGGCACGACCACCCATCACCTGACCCTGTATCGAGCATCTAGCGGGGCACTGGTGTTCTCAGCCGGAACCATCCAGTGGGCGTGGGGCCTCGACGCCGTACGCGATGGCACACCCCAGGCAGCGGACCCCCGGATGAGGCAGGCCACGGCCAACATCCTCGCCGACATGAAGGCATTGCCTACGACACTGGCGTCAGACCTTGTCATGCCGACGGCGAGCACAGACACCGTGGGACCGACCGTCACCCTCACTCAGCCCGCTTCCAACGCTGACATCACGCAGGGCTCACTGGTCACTGTGAAAGGGACCGCAGCGGATGTCGGCGGGCGGGTTGCGGGTGTCGAGGTCTCGGTGGACGGCGGGCTGTCGTTCCACCCAGCAACCGGTACCACCTCATGGTCGTATGCGGGCATTCTGACGGGCAACGGAAATTCTGCCATTCAGGTAAGAGCCACCGATGATTCCGCGAACACTGGTGCGACGGCGAGCCTCAAGATCAACTCACCATGCCCATGCACCCTGTTCGGGTCGGTGGTTCCCCCCGTCCCCGATGCGGGCGACGGCGCCAACGTGACACTGGGCACGAAGTTCACCAGCTCCAAGTCGGGCGTGGTTATGGGGATTCGGTTCTATAAGTCCGCCGCAAATACCGGCGTGCACACGGGTACCCTCTACTCCGCCGACGGCAGCGCGCTGGCTACCGGCACCTTCGTCAACGAAACCGCGAGTGGTTGGCAGACGTTGATGTTTGACTCAGCCGTGAGCATCAGTGCTGATACCGAGTATGTGGCCGCCTACCACGCTCCCAACGGTCACTACGCCGCTGACGAGTATGGGTTGGCAACCAGATATCGGGCGGGAACGCTGACCGCCTCAGGCGGTCTGAATGGCGTGTACGCCGACGGCAATGCCTTCCCGGCCGAGACTTACCACAGTACGAACTACTGGGTCGACGTGCTCTACTCGGACACCGACACAAGGCCCGTCACCCTGAACAGTCAGACTCCGCTTCCGGGTTCGAACTCGATCCTGACCAACGTGAGTCCGTCGGGTGTGTTCTCGCGGGACGTTGTTGCCACTTCGGTGGTCGCATCGATCGTTGATGCCGACGGAGCGTCGGTACCCGGATCGGTCTCCTACTCGGCAACCACGAGAAAGGCGACCTTCAATCCCGCTCAGGCGCTCGCCCCGGGGGTCACCTACACGGTGACCGTGGGTGCGGACGGGATGGCGGCTCCAGTGAGTTGGTCGTTCACGACGGCAAAGGCTTCCCCACCGGAGGGAACCTGCCCGTGCTCGGTGTTCAGCGATTCAACCCTGCCGGCGGCTGGTCCGGATGCTGACGCCGACTCGGTGACATTGGGTATGGCTTTCCACCCGACCGCAGACGGGGTTGTCACAGGCGTCCGCTTCTTCAAGAACGTCGACAACTACGGCAACCGCAAGGTCGCGTTGTGGTCCAGCGCAGGCACTCGCCTGGCCGAGGCGACTCCGGTCGCTGAATCCTCATACGGCTGGCAGCAGGTGGACTTCTCCGCGCCGGTCTCTGTCAGCAAGAACACCACCTACATCGTCTCCTACGTGGCCCCGAGGGGACGGTATGCCTATACCGCAGGCGGATTGGGGGCGAGTGTCAGCCGCGGCCCACTGGTGACGGAGAACAACGGCGGGCGCTATGCCTACGGGTCCGGCGCGCCGATCAATGCGTCTTCGACCAACTACCTCGTGGATGTTGTGTTCAACCGATCGGCAGAGGCCGCACCGACGGTCACGGCGATCACACCGGCGAACGCGGCGACCTCCGTGCCCATCAACTCCACGATTCAGGCGACTTTCAGCACGGACATCACGCCAGGTGTGACGAACGTCAAGCTGACCCGACACGCCGATGGGGCAACTGTGCCCGGCGTTATCGGTGCGGAGTCGCAAGGAAACCTGGTGACTTTCCAACCTTCACAGAGTCTCGCACCGGGTACTCGATACGACGTCGAGGTGAGCGGTGCCCAGAATCTTTCCGGCACCCCGATGGCAGGAAGTTTCACCAGCTCGTTCACGACGTCCGGTGCGACCGCCTGTCCTTGTTCGCTGCTGCCCAGCAACGCCACGCCGGGACATGTCGACTCCAACGATGGCGACGCGGTCACCCTGGGCTTGAAATTCTCCAGCACGGTGAACGGCAAAGTGACCGGCCTGCGCTACTATCGGGCCGCAGCCAACACTGGGACGCACAAGGGCGCCTTGTGGTCATCCACCGGCACCAAGCTGGCCGAGTTGACCTTCACCGACGGAACACCCGGCTGGACAACCGCGTCCTTTGATAGCCCCGTGGCGATCACGGCGGGCACTACCTATGTGGCGTCGTACTATGCGCCGAAGGGCCACTACTCCGCCGACGTGGACTACTTCACGACGCCCTTTGTGAACACGCCGCTGCAGTCGGTGGGATCAGGCGGGGTGTACTCCTACAGCAACGGATTCCCGAGCAGCAACTTCCGAGAGACCAACTACTACGTGGATGTGGTGTTCGACACCGCAGCGGATACCCCGCCGACAGTGTCCGCGATGACGCCGGTGAACAACCAGGACTCGGTTGCGCTGGATTCGACGATCAGCGCCACTTTCGATTCTGCCATCACGCAGAGCACGCTGAACATGGTGGTCGCCACCGCAAGTGACGGAGTGGCGGTCCTGGGACAGGTGGACTACGCGAGCAGCTCGAAGAAGGCGACCTTCACTCCGGCGTCCGCGCTGGCGCCGAACACGCGCTACCGGGTGACGGTCAACGCCAACAGCAGTTCTGGTGTGGCGATGGCAGCACCGAAGGTGTGGGAGTTCACCACAACTGCTGTCCTGCCAGCGAGTGTGGGTGCGGTCACCCCGATCGACGCGGCGGTGGACGTCGACGCAGCCACCAAGGTGACGGCGCAGTTCTCAGAGTCGACGAAGGCGGATTCCATCAGCCTGAAGCTGGCAAAGGGTTCGGACAACGTGGCCGGTGCGGTGACATACGATGCCGCGACCAGAGTGGCGACGTTCACCCCCACCGATCCGCTTCAGAGCGGGACGGTGTACAAGGCGACCGCGACCGCATCGAACACGGCGGGTGCCGCCATGACGTCGCCGAAGGTGTGGACATTCACGACCAAGGACACCAATCCGGTGACCTTCGGCAGTCTGTCGCCCGCCAACAACGCGGCGGCGGTCGCCCGAACGGCCAAGGTGACCGCGGTCGCGAACAAGGCAATCGATCAGTCCAGCCTGGTCGTCACGTTGAAGAACGACTCCGGTGCAACCGTGGCCGGGGCCACGACGTACAACGCGACCACCCGCACCGTCACGTTCACGCCGTCGGCGCAGTTGGGTATTGATGTCGGGTACACGGCATCGGTCAGCGCGAAGAGCGTCTCGGGTGTCGCGATGGCCAATCCGGTGACCTGGTCGTTCTCGACGGCTGACACGGTCGCTCCGGTGGTCAACTCCACCACGCCGGCTGCCTCGGCGACAGCGGTGCCGTTGGACCAGAAGGTGACGGCCACATTCGCCAAGGCGGTCGACCAGTCGAGCCTGACCATGTCGCTGTCGCCGGCAGCGGCAGGAACGGTCAGCTACGACGCCGCCACCAGGACGGCGACGTTCACGCCGAATGCGCCGCTGACGAATTCGACCAAGTACACGGCCTCGGTGAGGGCGAAGAGTACGGGTGGCACCAACATGTCATCGGCGAAGACCTGGACGTTCACCACAACGACCGCGGACTTCTCACTCTTCGCGTCGACGGCCACACCGGCGACCCAAGCGGTGACCACCACCACGGGCACCACCGTGGGTGTGCGCTTCAGTTCGACGCGCGCTGGCAAGGTGGTCGGGATCAAGTTCTGGGCGGCGTCGGCCAACACGGGGACAACGGTCACCCTACGCAACAGCAACGGGACCGTGCTCGGAACCGCGACAACCACCGACACCGGGGCGGGCTGGCGGACGGCGACCTTCACGACGCCGATCTCAATCACCGCCGGTACCACCTACCTCGCGGCGTACTACGCCCCGGCCGGGCGGTATGCGGTGACTAACGGCGCTTTCGTGAGCGCCGTGACCAACGGCCCGCTGACGGTCCCGGCCACCGGTGGGCGGACGGGCAACGGCAACGTCAACCCCGCGACCACAACAACCGACAACATGTGGGTGGACGTCGTCGTCCGGATCTAGCGGATGTGCAGGTTTCACACGAGTACCAACGGGGCCTGGCGGCGGGATCTAGAAGTTCGCCCCAAGGGGACTCGGCCCTCTGAGCCGTGCTCGATCGGCTATGCCACTTCGATAGCCAGTGTGCTCCGCATAAGCTCGACTGGATGACCGCGTCGCCTTTAGGTGGTCGAGTCAACTGACCCGATCACCCAAGAGTTCACTCCGGCGCCTGATCGTATACATGGGAGTCGTGCCGATCGTCGAGTGCCTGCCTAACTAGCCGAGCAGTGTCCTGCACCCAGGGCTCCTCCATCATGTCGAGGTGCTCGCCGGGCCTGACGTGCGTCTCCAGGTCCCCAGCGACCCAAGGTGCCCAGAGCGGTTCTGGATCGAGACCTGCCGTGGCCTTGAGCAGTACTGCTGGCCCCGGATAGGTCTTGGGCTCATATTTTGAGACAAGGCTTAGTGAGGTAGCTAGGAAGCCCTGCATCGTCGCCAACTGTTCCTGCTCGATGGAGTCCGGGCGGTCAGGAGTTCGGAGGTCGCGGAGCCTCGCCAACAGGTGGGAGTCGCGGACCAGGTCGCGTCCTCGTCTGAACAGCGAGCGGGCCGCCAGCGGGACAAGCTTCAGCACCTCGACCGGCTGCTTCGTGGCACTCTTCGAAAGAAGCCGGACGAGGTCCGGCAGGCTGGCGACGCTGTCGGCGCCGAAGCGTTCGGCAACGCTGGACAATGCCCGCGAGGCGTAGTCTCCCCAGTTCTCCTCGAGTTTCCCGACGAAGGAGTCAAACAGGAGGATGGGAGCTCCCACCGAATCGCCTCGGGCGACTAGCTGTTGAGCCATCTCGAATGCGACCACGCCGCCGAAGCATGCTCCGCCGATGTTGTAGGGCCCGTTTGGCTGAATTGTCTTGATCTCATCGATATAGCTGGCAGCCAGGTCCTGGACCGAGGCGGCGCGGTCGAACGGGCGCCGGTGCCGATCCCGATGGGTCGCGGCACGCAGTGCGTAAACCGGTTGGTCGGGGGCTAGGCGGGCGGCCAAGGCTCGGTAGAAGAAGACGTAACCGCCGCCTGCATGGATCAGGAACAGTGGAGTCTTGTCCCCGCGAGGCTGGAGAGGAACAACCAAGGCTTGCGGGGGGTTAAGGGCTTCGTGGAGGGCACGTGCCAGACCCGACACGGTCGGATCCGCCCTGAACACGAGAGCCGAAAGGCCCTCTGCGGCGACCCCGAACTGATGGCGGACCGCTGCGAGGAGGGAATCAACTTGGGCGTCGGCCAAATTGAGTGCGGGTTGCCCCGCGTAGGGTGGCTCGGAACCCAGAGTTGATCGCCAGACTTCTTCGAGCTTCTGATCGAGATCTGATCCCCCCAAGCTTACGGTGCGCAGTTCCGGGGTCGTCGAGGTAAGCAGGGCCAGCCGTCGACTGAGTGCACTGACCGTTGATGCCTCGAACAACATCTGAAGCGGCACCTCGACGTTGAACACGTCGCCGAGCATGGAGACCAGGCGCATGGCGAGGATGGATTGGCCACCCAGATCGAAGAAATCGTCATCCATGCGGATCGAGGGGATTCCCAGGACCTCGCAGAATGCTTCGGCGATACGGGCCTCCAGCGGCGATCCGGCAGGCGACGCGGTTGGTGCTCTCGTCGTCGCGGGGTCCGGCTTGGGAAGACGGAGCCGGTCGATCTTGCCGTTCGGAGTCAGCGGAAACTCGGTCAGCGAGACGAGCTGCTGAGGAACCATGTAGTCAGGCAGTGAGACTCGAAGATGTTGACGGAGTTCGACGGGCTCAGGTCTCCTGCTGGCGACAGGGACGAAATAGCCAACCAGGCGTGCCGCGGCCGTCTGTGCGTCCTGGGCAACAACGACCGCCTGCTGCACGGATTCGTGGGAGGCGAGAGCGGTCTCGATCTCACCGAGTTCGATGCGGAATCCTCGAATCTTCACCTGATGGTCGAGGCGACCCAGGTGGATGACCTCACCGTCGCGCCGGAGCCTAGCCAGGTCGCCGGTCCGGTACATCCGGACGAGGTCCGCTGAGCCCGCCAGAGCTACTTCAACGAATTTATCCGCGGTGAGTTCTGGCCGGTTGTGATATCCACGAGCAAGCCCTGCACCCGAAATGAGCAGTTCTCCTGCAACATTGATCGGAACCGGCTTCAGTTGGCCATCCATGATATGGAACCCGGTGTTGGCGATCGGCCGCCCCACCGTGATCTCGGCATCAGCGGATGAAATCTGCTTGATGGAGGACCAGATTGTCGTCTCCGTTGGGCCATACATATTCCACAGCGACGATGTGCAACTGAGGAGCGGCTCGACGAGGTCGGGAGGCAGTGGCTCTCCTCCGATGAGTGCCTTCAACCCCGGCGTCCCGTCCCAGCCGGCATCGAGCAACATGCGCCAAGTGGCCGGCGTCGCCTGCAGGATTGTGAACATGCCGCTGTCCAGACGCGAGCGAAGGAGCCTACCGTCGACCACGGTCTCGCGAGTCGCGATCTCCACGCGCCCGCCGACGATGAGTGGCAGCAGAAGCTCCAAGCCGGCGATGTCAAAAGACAGCGTGGTGACCGCGAGCAGCGTATCGTCATCAGCGCAGCCGGGCTCATCCGCCATCGAGCACAGGAAGTTGGTCAACGCGCGGTGAGGAATCTCGACACCCTTGGGGCGGCCGGTTGAGCCCGATGTGTAGAGAACGTAAGCCAAGTCGTCGGGCCCAGGCCGTGAGTTTCCAGTGCCTGTGGCAGGACCGCCTTTACCCACGAGTGTCGGGCGATCGACATGCACTACCGCGCGGTCACCGGGATGGAGGCCGCCGTCGAGCCGAGTCTCGGTCAGCAGGACCCGAGCGTCGGAATCATCCAGCATGTAGTCCAGACGATCCTTGGGAAACGCCGGATCGAGTGGCACATAGCTTCCGCCGGCCATGAGGATACCAAGAACGCCGACGATGAGGTTCAGGGATCGAGTCAGGAAGATTCCGACCTTGACGCCAGGCCGCACTCCGGCCGCACGGAGGGCATCTGCCAGGGTCCGTGCCCGGTCCTGCAGTTGCGCGTAGCTGAGTTGCTCCTCACCACAAGACGTGGCGATCGCGTCCGGTCGCCGGACCGCCTGTCGCTCAATGAGGTCGACCACAGTCAGGCTCAGCGGATAGTCTTGCTCGGTGCGATTCCATCGCCGAAGCTCTTTCTGCTCAGCCTCGGTAAGAACAACCGCCGAACTGATCGATTGGTCGGGGTCCTCCATAAGTGCTCTGAGACATGCACGATAATGTGCCGCGACAGAATCCCGGTCATCCCCATCGAAGACCTGATCGTTTAGATCGAAGGAGATCGTGAGTAGCTGGCTCTCTGCAACATCATGGATTTGAACCTGGAGGCTTCCGTCTCCAACGGTGGGTCTGTACCAACGGTGCTCCACCGGGAACTCGGCAAACTTCCCAATCGAGGCCTTCACGTAGTTCAAAGTCACGTCGTAGGCGCGACCGCCGGGATTGCCCGCAGCGTAGGGCAAGTTCCGCATCACCCTGAGGGACTCGGCGTGCACCTTCTTGAGCAAGGTTCGGAATGTGTCGCTTTCGTCAACCGTGACTTCGAACGGATCCTGCTCCATGAACAGGCCGATAGTCGACTCGAAAAGGCGTGGACGATTCTGCCAGGTTGTTCCGATTACTACCCGGCTGTGACCGCCCAGCTTGTGCAGATAGGCGATCAGTGCAGTGCAGAATACGCTGTAGGTGGACAGGTGCTCGGAAAGGAAGCGAATGCCGTCCATGCTAGCAAAGTCGCGAACGGCAGTGGTCAGTTCGGCCCCCAATGCGCAGTCCACGCGGTGGCGGGCGGACTCATTGTGTGGAGCGTGTGAACGCCCACCGTAGAAGACCACTGGGTCGGCTGGGTCCCCCAACTTCGCCTCCCAGTAGGCTTTGCGGGTGAGGAACGCTTGACCCTCGGCCTCATCGGCCAAACGACGAACGTAGTCCGTGAATCGTGGTGGTAGGGCCCATGTTTCCTGTTGCTCTTCCGAGCCGACCAACCGCAGATACCAGTGGCTGACCGCTTGGAACACCAATGTCATCGATGCTGCATCCGTGAAGAGCTGATGAAGGAGCAACCCCCACGCGTACTTGTCCGGTGCCAGCTTGATGATTGTCGATTCGAACGGGCGCGATGAGAGATCAATCAACGAGTCGACATGGCTTCTGCCCCAAGAGTCCATTGCGAGTTCAGGATCGTCCGCATCGGATAAATCTAAGAAGGATGACTCGAAAGGAAGGCGCTCTGCCACATCGAGGGTGGGGAGTCCGCGGACACGACGAACGCTGGACCGAAGGGCGTCGGCGCCTTCCAACATGAGGTTGAACGCACGATGAAATTTTCCGATGTCGAGCCTTCCACGAATTATGAAGATGCTTAACTCGTTGAAGATTGGCTTTTCGGGAGATGCTTCCTGGCCGAGCCAGATAAGAAACTGGTTGCGGGTCAGACCGGTTTCTTGATGCGGTACTAAATCCATGTCTGCTCGCTAGTCTACTTACGCTCGTTGGAGCTCTTGAAGAACGACTGCGGCGAAATCCTCGATAGTGATCTGGTCCGCCTCTGACCATACCTCGGTCGGAACCTCGATGCTGAACTCAGCCTCAGCCTTGGAAAGAAACTGAACCAGTCCGAGAGAGTCGAGCCCGACTCCGTGCTCTCCCAGTGGTTCGTTCGTTTCGAAGTGGCGTCTGTCGTCGCCGAAGACTCCCATATGGAGCAAGGTGGTCAGCTTCTGCGAAATATCAGCGACGGTGGGCATCAGATCTCCTCGGACAGATCGCTCATCTTGGCGGCTTCGGGTGTCGAGATCGCCTCCACGATCTCGATCCGGCGCGGAACTTTGTAGTCAGCGAGATGGTGGCGACAGAACGCGAGAATGTCCTGCTCTCGTGTGGACTGCGACAGCATGACCATCGCCTGCACGACCTGCTCGCCGCTGGGGTCTATCGCGCCCACCACGCGGGCACCGCTTACTCCGGGGCAACGCTCCAGCACCTGCGTGACCTCGCTGGGGTAGACCTTCAGCCCACCCACGTTGATGACCTGGTCCTTGCGGCCCTGCCAGTACACGTAGCCGTCAGCGTCGAGAGTGCCAAGATCGCCGGTCTTATACTCGTTAGTTCGCTCGTCAACCTGGGTGAACGGAGACGAACCAAAGCCCTCGTCCGTGACATATCCTGAGGAGACTGCCTGGCTACGAATGATGATCTCGCCTTCCTCGCCGGCGCGGAGTTCTCGTCCCTCCTCATCGACGACTCGGATGTCAACATTTGCTATTGCGACGCCGACGGATGCGGGCCGGCTTCTCACCTCGTTCGATCGGTGGTTGGCGGCAGCGCCGGTCTCCGACGATCCATAGTGCTGGCAGACCGGTGCGTGGAGGCGGTCGTGACAAAGTTGAACGAGGCTGGGCAGCAGTGGCGCAGTGCAGGACAAGAGATAGCGGACATGAGAGAGATCAGGTATATCGCCCGGATTTGCTTCAGCCAAGACTCGGTACATGCTCGGAACGCCCAGGAAGACTGAGGTATCGGGGTGAGCGAGATCCTTGAAGATCTGCCTTGGAATGAATGATCGGTGGAGGACCGCCTCTGCGCCGGTGGTGATAACAGAGAGAATGCCGAGATCGAAACCGTACGAATGGGATACCGGAACAGGTACGACGATCCGATCTTCCTGGGTGATCTCGAGGGTGGTCGTGACATTCGAGGCCTCGGCGAGCAAGTTGGCCTCGGTGAGTCCTACGCCCTTTGGTGCTCCAGTGGAACCTGAGGTGAATTTCACCAACGCCAATCCAGTGGTTATCCGAGGCGTGCCGCTCTCGTTGGGAAAGACCAGCGACAAGGCGGGCTGATCGGCTAGCTCTGGGATCTCGAGTTCCTCACGGATGCTGATCGCGCGCTTGAGAACGGCGGCAAGTTGTGGGGTGGTCAGGTAAGCAGCAGGCAAGACCCGGTGGGTGACGGCGCGCAACTCGGCGTCGCGGTAGCGAGGAGACACGAGGCCGACCGTCGCGTCCAGGCTCCGTAGCGCTAGGAACGCTGGCACGAAAGCCTGGTTGTTGGGGAGCGCAAGATGAACCATCGCTCCAGAGCCGATCCCGTGGATCGCGAGGGTTGCGGCCAGTCGCTCAGCCTGTGCCCGAATTCTTGAGAAGCTGGATGCTTCGTCGCCAGTCGTTACCGCAATCTTGGCGGGCGCGTGGTCAGCAGTGCGAAGAAACGCACACCAAAGCGTATCGGACGTGGTTGTATTCTCCGTGTTCATTGCCTCACCAATCGTCGAGGGAGTGTTCGATGAGCATCGTCTTTGTCACTGCGATATGTCGGTACATGACATCGTCAACCTTGAGGAACGGCACGATCTGGCGATATGTCTTCATGAGTCGCTCGATTCGCTCAGAGCTTCGCATCGGTCGGCGAAACTCCAGCGCCTGTGCTGCGGTGAATAACTCGATCGCCAGGATCTGGTAGACGTTGTCGACTACGCGCAGCAGTTTGGTGGCCGCGTTTGCTCCCATGCTGACGTGGTCTTCCTGTCCATTGGAACTCACGATCGAGTCGACAGAGGCGGGGGTGCAGAGTTGCTTGTTCTGGCTCACAATGCTTGCCGCAACGTACTGCGGGATCATGAAGCCGGAGTGGAGGCCAGGCTCCTGCACAAGATAGGCAGGTAGATCATTGGTGCCGCCCAGCAGTTGGAATGTCCGGCGCTCGGAGATGCTGCCGAGTTCGGCAACTGCGATAGCGAGGAAATCGAGAGCCAAAGCAAGCGGCTGCCCATGGAAGTTGCCCGCTGAGATGATCTTGTTGTCAGCGGCGAAGACCAGTGGGTTGTCGGAAACGGCGTTGATCTCGCGCTCGATCACACCGCTTGCGAAAGCAAGGGTGTCGTCGGTAGCGCCGTGGACCTGGGGCATGCATCGAAACGAGTACGGGTCTTGCAGGCGTTCCTTGGGCTGCTGGATCATCTCACTGCCCTCAAGCAGAGAACGCAGTCGCGCGGCGGATGCGAGTTGACCTGGATGCGGGCGAACGAGATGGACCAACTCGATGAATGGGTCAATGCGGCCGCCAAACGCCTCCAGGGAAACGGCGCCGATGAGATCGGCTAAGCGTAGAAGTCGCTGCGTATCAAGGACTGCGAGGACTCCGCATGCCGACATGAACTGGGTTCCGTTGAGTAGGGCAAGTCCCTCTTTCATCTCCAGTTGCAGCGGTTCCCAGCCGAGTTCGCGCAAAGCATCTTGGGCCGGCATCACGCGGCTGCGCAAGCGAACCTCGCCCTCGCCGATGAGAGGTAGGCACAGATGCGCCAACGGCGCCAGGTCACCGCTGGCGCCCAGAGAACCCTGCTCGTAGACGATCGGGAGCGCGTCCTCATCGATATGCGCGAGTAGCCGCTTTATGGTCTGCGCTCGGACGGCGCTGTACCCATGGGACAGAGATGTCGCTTTGAGCAGGAGCATGAGCCGGACGACATCGCGGCTGACTTCAGCGCCCGTGCCGCATGCGTGTGATCGAATCAGGTTCAACTGAAGGTCTGCGAGATGCGCGTCATCGATGCGGGTGGACTGTAGCGAGCCAAAGCCGGTGTTGACCCCGTATACCACCGCACCTTCAGCGACCTTCGATCGGAGGAACTCCCTCGAGTACGCGGCTGCGGTGAGTTCGTCTACACCGGGGTATGGCTGGCTGGTTCCATGCAGGAAGCCCTGAAGATCCTTGACCCGAAGTGTTGGCCTGGTCGTACAGGACACGTACTCTCACATTCTCCAACGGCTCGTCTGTCACCGCACGTGCTGTCTATCTCATACCCACCTGCCGAGGGTTTAAGGCAAGTGGTGCTGACTATATCTGGCGCGGATGTGTTTTCGGACGGCTGCGTGCGAAATCTGGAAGGTGCCCATGGCGTCGTCGGTGTGCCCAGGCAAGGGTGGGGTGGCCGACGCTTTGTGTTGTGATCAGCGCGCGACGGCAGGGGAGGAAGCCTCCGGGATGAAGACCTGCGGCTCGCCGGTACCGTCGGCGGGCACGCTCCAAATGTCGGTCACCGTGGCATCGTTGCCTGAACGCGGCATCTGATACAGCACGTGGTTGTCGTCCAGCCACTCCAGCTGATCGTCGACACTCCGCGTTTCGGCGAGGACGGTCTCCTTGTTCGTCTTCAGATCGAGGACCGCGAACCGCCAGACTCCCGGGTTCGGATTGCCGAGCCGCTTCTTGTAGCCGATCTTGGTGCCGTCGGGGGAGAGGGACGGGCACTCGGCGTCCGTGCGCAGCGACGTGAGGGTGCGCTTGCTAATCGATCCCTTCATCAGCCAGGTGGTGGGCGTAATCGAGCCGGTCGCGTAGAAGGTATCGCCGTCGGCGGCGAAGGTGACACCCCAGAAGTTCCGGCTCACGGCGATCATCGGACGCCCGTCGACATAGGCCTTCCAGTCCTCCAGATTGCCCAGGCTGGTGCCGTTGCGGCGAATGATCGTCTCCGTCGAGAAGGCGGTGTCGGCATAGGAGTGGCCGCTGACAAAGGTCGTGGTGACCAGGGTGCTGGCGTCCGCCGACAGCCGGGTCCGGCTCGGAGTTCCGGTCAAGGGAGTCTCGCCGACCTTCTGCAGGGCAGCGTTCAGATTGAGGATGGAGTAGGTAGTGACCACGCCACGCTCGGAGTTCAGGCAGATGCCGCCGTTGCGGTTGCTGTACTGGCGTTCGCAGGTCACGTCGAAATAGGCGCGTAGTCCCGTGGGGTCGGCCAGTGGCACGGCAGCCAGGGCGCTGTAATGGCTGTCCCGTGCTGCGCTGCGGAACGTGACGTGCGGCTCGGCCAAAACGGTTGCAGGATCGGCGGTCCGCACCGGGGCCTCGGCCGAGTCCTGAGCGAACTGGTTGCGTGCCACCTGGAACGCGACCACCGACACCACGACGACCGCTGCGGTGCCGGCGGCGAGCACGAGGACCCGGGTACGGCCCTTCATCAAACGGTCGCCGGCCGCAGCCAGGGCCGCATCAGGATGGTAGCGGCGGCGAGCGCGACAACCAGCAGAACGGTCATCACGATCACCGCGACGGTGCTACCGAAGAACTGCCACATGACGCCGAAGCCTATCGAGGATCCGAAGCGGGCCAGGGCGACCACCGTCTGGGTCGCCGAGATCCCACTGGCCCGGCTCTGCGGACTGACCACCTGGGCGGACAGTGCCGCGATCACACCGTCGGTCGCCGCGTAGTAGGCGCCGGAGAGCGCCAGCACACCGATCACCCACCAAGCCGACTGCTGGCCGAAAATGAGCAGCAGATACATGGCGAGCAGTGCGAGGTGGCCGCCCACGAAGACCGTCCCGCGTCCGATCCGGTCCGCCAGCTTGCCCAGGGGCAGGGACAACGCCATGAACGCGACATTCGTGCCGACGAACAACAACGGGAAGTACTGCGCAGCCATCGAATCGCCCTCGGACAGGGTGAGGTAGATGAAGCCGTCGCCGATGGTGCCGAGGCCAAGGAGGCCGGCCATGACGTAGAGGCGAGTCATGCCGCGCGTGCGCAGGTCGGCCCAGCGCCCCCACTTCTTCTTCGACTGGGTCAACTTGGCGCTGCGCAGATCGGGAACCATCATGACCAGGACGAGCAGGCCGAGAATCGAGACCGCGGCGCTGATCACGAAGATGGTGCTGTAGCCGCCGGCGCCCCACGGGATGGCGGCCAGAATGGCGAAGGCGAGCAGCGGGCCGATGAGCGCGCCGAGGGTGTCCATCGAGCGATGCAGGCCGAAGTTCTTGCCCATGTCCGCCGGGGTCGAGGCGTTCGCGATGAGGGCGTCGCGCGGCCCGGTGCGCATGCCTTTGCCGAGCCGGTCGATGGTGACAGCGGTGGCGATGCCGGCGAAGCCGCCGCTGAACAGCAGCATGAGCTTGGAGACGGCCGACGTGGTGTAGCCCAGGAACGACACCCACTTCGGGCGCCGTGAGACGTCCGACCACCAGCCGCCGAGGACGCGGACCAGCGCCGACGCGCCCTGGTAGATGCCGTCGATGAAGCCGTAGGCCAACGGCCCGAGACCGAGAACTGCGGTCACGTAAAGCGGCAGGATGGCGTTGACAGCCTCGCTGGCGAGGTCCGTGAGCAGGCTGACGATGCCGAAAGCGACCACCGCAGCCGGGATCTTCCTCCCGAAGCGCCGCCGCCGGTCGCCGCCGGTCGCATCGGTAGGTTCGTCCTTCGTCTCGGATGCGCTCACCGGTGAGATCGGAGTTGGCATCCCCAGGTGGACCGCCGAGGACGTGGACGTGTCCGGACCGGGTGCAATGTGGCTTGAGACTTGGCTCGAACGTGCCGCGGATGCACGTAGCGCGGCCTCGCCGGCCGGCACGGGCGGACCTAACGCCGCCAACGGGCAGTCGGTGAAGACTTCGGAACAGCCTGTGCAACCGACATGTCGAATTCTCGCCATACTCGGTACTCCCCCCACGCCGAACTCCCCCCGAGATCGGCGCTACCGCCCGATCGTACCTCTGATCGGCCGACGCAGTGCCACCTGGATGGAAAACTGAGCGCATCTTCGCATCGATCCAGCACCGCAAGGTCTGTCAATCAGCGAGGAAGGCGATGTCAACGAGATAGTTCATGGCGGACGCCGTATCCGGAACGCCCACGCCGTAGCGATAGCTTCCACCGGTGTCCGGCGTGGTGAGTGGCCCGTTCGCAACAGGGTTCTTCAACCCGTCAGGCACATATGAGTACTGTCCGCGCGGGGCACGAAACGACGCAACGTAGGTGGTGTTCGGCGTCAGCCGTACAGCCTTGGTCAGCTTCGCGAACTGCCAACCGGCGGCGGTCTCCTTGGTGGTCTGTGCGGACGCCAGGGCAGTGCCGCCGGAGCTCCACAGGGTCACGGCGTGACGACGAAGATCGTCGGCCGGCTTGTAGAACCAGATGCCGGTGACCCGCCCCTTGGCAGTCGACGAGAACCTGACTCCCAACTCGACCGGCGCGTGATCGTCGGTGGCGACCGCGATGCCGTCCGGGTCGTTCCGGCTCCACAGCGAGACGGCGACGCCTCCAGCCTGGAACGACAGTCCCGGCGCCGGCTGCAGCGGGTTGCCCGCCAGATCAGTGATCGTCTGGTCGAAGACGAGTCGATATGGCTCGTCCGTGGTGAGCTTGCCGCTCGGCGTGATCCGAACGCTGAGGCCGTCGGTGTCGCAGGCCACGTTGATCGGAACCGCGGTGTCGGATCGTCCGATCAGCCGCACCGAGGCCGGGGACACCGTCCCGCAGGCCAGCGGCTCGTCAAACATCGCGGTGATTCCCGTGGTCGTGCTGAAAACCTGACCGTTGGCCGGTGTCGTGGACTCCAGCGTCGGGGCCCGGGTGTCGGCGGCGTAGGTCGCCTGGTACTCGCCCGTGGTCGCGGTGAACAGCCCGTAGCGCACTCCCTTGACGGTCTCGGTGGTGAACGGGACGTCCTGGCCGCCCTTGGCGAGAGTCGTGAGGACGCCGCGGTCGGTGTGCAGGGGAATCATGCCCCGCATCAGATCGCGGGCTTCGCCGGGGACGGCGGCTGCGAAGGTGGCGGTGTCTCCGCTCCACGTGACGGGGGTGAAGTTCGCAGCGGCGCGGGCGTCCAGCCAGGTCAGCATCTGCGCCGCCGACACCATCGGAACGCCCTTCTCTTTCCCCACCGCGACCAACTGACGGTCGAATCGGTCGGAGTAGTCATAGTGGGTGCCGAACGCGCCGTAGTAGCCGAGCGGTCCGAGAGCCCGATCGAGCAGCGTCTCGATCGCCGCTGGGTAGGTCATACCGCTTTCGTTCACCAGATGCGTGGGGGCCTGATAGCTGTCGATCGTGGTGCCGTCGAGATCGGCGAACCGCATCGGTATGCCCGAACCGGTGAAGAACCCAGGGCGATCCCGCACCCACGCTCCAGGCCAGTAGTAATAGTCGAGATCGAATCGCAGGCCGAAGTCGCGGCCGATCTTCGCTGCGCTCACATAATCGCTCCACGCCACGCAGTGGATCCGGTTCGCCACCTGAGCGGGTTGGCTGGGGTAGACGTCGCGGAATCCGGCGAGATCGTCGGCGTAGGCGGCGGTCAGGGACTGCTTGGTCCAGTCCTTGCAGCCGGTGTTCACGTGGACGCCGAAGTCGAAGCCCTTCTCGTGATAGCCGGCAAGTTCGGCGTCGGTCAGATTCCCGTTGGTGTACATCAAGGACGTCGACCGGATGCACTCCCAGTCCGCCACCGAGCAGGACGGCGGGCTCTGGCTCTCCTGGTAGGCGAGCGCCTCGCGAGCCCGATCACCGGGCGAATGGTCGTCGGCGGCGAGCACCAGCACCGCCTTTGCGCCCCTGGGGAAGTACCACGACCGGATCTGGAGATTCTGGGTGCCGGTCAACTCCATCAGGATGTTGGCGAGCAGACGTTGCTGCTCGTCGGCTTGCGGAATGGCGACCTTCGCCATGTCCACGAAGTCCTTGCCCTTGACGCCTTCGAACAGTTCGTTGGGCCGGATCGGCGCGCTTCCGTCGCGTTCGTGACCCGCCCACGTGGGATTGCCTTGGCGCGTGAGCAGGATCGAGCGGACCAGGTCGTAGCTGAACGCGGCCACCCGCCCACTGCCTCCCGGCACTTCACGGAGAGTGACCGCCGGGTGATCGGATCTCGACTTCGCGTCGGTGTAGAGGGCGGCGACCTGGCGGGTGCCTTCGTCCATCGTGTAGAAATCGGCGTCCCCGTGGAAATGGATCGTTTCGGCGGTGATCCCCTGCCCTGGTGGCCTCGACGTATCGATCCCCAGATAGCCGCCCCGCTGGACCCCTGCGATCTTGGTCAGGCCGGTCGTGCCGGATAGCTGGGCGTCGGGACGGATGGCGACGAGCCTTCCGCCGCGATCCACCCAGCCATTGATCAGGGTGGCCTGATCCGAGGTGAGCGGCAGTGCCGGCAGAACCGCGACAGAGGCGCGGCTCAAGGTAGCGTCGCTCAGTTCGGCGAGTTCCGCCGACTCGAACGAAGTGAATCCCTCGGCGTGCAGGATCTCGCCGTAGTAGCTGCTGAACGGGTCGGCGGCAGATGTGATCAACAGCATCGGCCGTCCGGCGCCGTCCCGCTGCAGGGCGCTCCCCCGTCCGAACATGGAGAACACGATCGCCAACACGACAACCAGTACGGCAACTCCGGAGCCGACCAGAACGATCGAGCGGCGAGTTGATGTGGCGGCGGTGGGGCTCATGACATCTGCTCATCGACTAGGTGAGTCGTCAGGATAGTTGGCTCGATCCCGCTCGACCCGCTGATCGCCGGTGAGTTGCCCGGGAGGATCATTGCCGGCCGGCAGCGCTCACCAGACGCATCAGGCCCTGGGCGAGCTGCGTTGAACCCGACCGGCTGAGACGCTTGCCGTCGCTAGTCAGCGCCGGGTTCATCACGTAGTACCACTGGCCCTCGTGTTGCTTGGCTGCGACCTTCCCCTCACCAAGTCTGGCCTGGAGCGCAGCGATGTCGAAGAGCCGTCCGGTCGACGCGTACTGGTCGCGGATCAGTGCGTTCAGCCGCTCGCGGGCGATGTTGTCCTGCCAGACCGGCTGATCCACCTCATGCAGGCCTTTCACCTGGGCCCGATCGACCGAACGCCAGCTGTTGGCTCGCGACACCGGAACCGTGGCGTACAGGAAGGTGACGTCGGGATTGGCGGTCTCGATCGAGTCCATAGTCGCTGCGTAGCTCTCGAACACACTGTCGACGTCGGTGGTCGCTGTGATGTCCTGGTAGTCGAACGCCATGACCGCCACATCGATGCTGTTGCGTGGAGCGTCGTTGACGAGCGCCGCAAAGTCACGCAGCTTGCTCATCGGCCGTCCGTTTCGGCCGATGGGTGCGGTCGCGACGACCGCACCCCTTACCTTGCCGGCCTTCCGCCAGGTGGTGACATTCGGCTTGCGGACGTGAGCCGCGGAGTAGGCGGCCGGGATGCCCTTGGCGATGTCGGCCCCGACGGCTTGGACGCCGAACAGGACACGAACCCGGAGCTTCTCGACGCGAGCGGGCAATGAGGCCCTTGTCGGCTCATCCGAGGGCGCTGCGCTGGGGGTCCTGACAGGGGTCGGCTTTCGTATCGTGGTGGCGGCCGTCTCATCGGCCCGCAGCATCGGCCCGCCGATCGCTATAGCGACCACCAGCAGGCCGGCAACGCCAACGGCACCGATTCCGACGATCATGCCGCGTCGCGCCGCGCCGACGCGCGTAGGTTCATTCGAGTTCATGCTTCATCCCCCCGGATATCGAACGATGGTCCGAAGTTTAGGTCGGATGTGGCCGAAGACCGTGGAGCACTCGTTAGGAATTGCACGAGGTCATGCTGAGAGTTGTCGGCAGCGGGCGGAATCGCCGGTCGAGCTTGCCGAGTTCAGGCCTCGGCAAGCTCGACCATCAGGTCCTCGGCACCTCAGGCCAGCCGCAGTCGTTTATCTCAGCGACCGGTGCTGCTGACCGCATGATAGGTGAGATCCTGCTGGCTGATCGTTCCAGTCACGGCGTCCTTTGTTCTCACGCTTGCCTTGGCGGAACCGTTCCTGGTGATGATTGCGGAGGAGTGCCCGAGTTGCAGCGGAAACCTCTTTGCGAAGATTCCGGCAGGTGCACTATAGGTGTATTTCTGCGAACCGACCGTGACTTTGATGGTCGCCTGTTTGGTCAGGAACGAAAGCACCTCGACGGTGTCTCGGACCGCGATCCGGTGGTTCGCCGGACGCTGCCTCATGACCCCGCTGTAGCTGGGCCGTGCGGAGTGCGGATGGACCCGGTGGGTGATGTACACGGCGTCCTGCCGGATCTGCGGGGAGCGACCGGTCTTGAACTGGTCCAGATAGACCTTGGAGATCTCCAGGAAGCTGTACCCGTGGTTGGCCGACGGTGCGAAGCTCGTCGACTCCGAGTAGTCGTTCCAGGTCGTCAGCAGCACCAGGTCGGACTTCGTGGAGATCGCCTTCATCCAACTCGCGCGCAGCGCCTCGGTGTTGCCCGCTTCGTCGAAGATGTGCTGGTTCGGACGCACGTCCTGAACCGAGACCGGCTGCATCCACAGCTTGCCGAGCTTGTGTGCGCGTGAGGCCCAGTCCGGTGCCGCCGCGATGGCGCGCGGGTCGCGTACCCCCCAGTTGCCGAATCCGTAGCTCAGGCTGGCGTACTTGTCCATCTTGGTCGCGTCGAGAAACAGAGGGAGAAGCACGGCCGGCATTCGGTGCGTGGACTTCAGCGCTTGGAGGACGTCACGCCAATACGCCGGAGGATTCTTCTCGGTGGCGAACGGCGAGATCACCAGGCGTCCGTCCCGCAGCCGGTATGCCGCCTTGGAACTCGCCAGACGAGCCAGCGCCGCGGCCAACTCGGCCGGCTTGCGGCTGCCGGCGGTGGCCGTGGTGTCCGGTTGCAGCATGATCTTGAACGAGGGCGATACCGCAGCCGCCGCCTGCATCAGCAGAACCGTGCGATCCCAGTTCTGGCCGGACGTGTTGAGGATGTCCACCGCGAACCCGTCGATGCCGGCGGACATCGCGCTTCGCACCTCGGACTTCATGTCCTCGAGCTTCCAGTTCGATCCCTGACGCGCGCGCACCACCGGACGGTCACGCAGCAGGCCGCCGACCGCGGCGTACTTCCCGCGCTCACCGGTGGGCTTGAGGTAGTTGCGGCTGTAGTAGTCGGACGGCGGGAGCACATTGTCGAACGAGATGGGGTAGGGCGGGAAGTAATGCGCGAAGACCAGCTTGCCGGAACTTGGACTCGGCGCTGGTGGCTCCGACGAGGTCGAGCCAAGGGTGACGACGAGGCGGGGGGCAGTCGCACCGGCTGTCGAGAAGGTGATCACGCTGTCCGCCCTGCTGTTCTTGAGCCGCAATGCGAGGCCCTTGGCGAGTTGCGCGGCCGTAGGTGTCAGCTTGAGCCTCACGTTGTTGGTCTTCGAGGCCGTCAGGGTGTTGGCGGTGGCCAACTGGGGGCGGGTGGCCGCGGGAGCGTTCGCATAGGTCAAGCGATCCCCGGACCATTTCGCGCCGGTTGCCAGTGCGGAGAGCGACGCCTTGCGCTTGGTGGTGAGTGCGGTGACATGGACCCGCAACTCGATTGACTTGACGACTTCGCCGGGTCGTGGCGAAAGCGCGGGGAACCGGAGATAGGTGGCATAGACGCTGCGGCTGGCACGAGCCGTCTTGTTGACATTGAGCGTCTTCCTGGGATTAGCCTTACTAACATTTCCCACGTCTGCGACCGCGAGCGTCACAGTGCGGGCTCCTTGAGCGGCGGATGCCTCGGGTGCGCCCCGAGGTGTGGTGAGCAGGGCACAGGAGAGGGCGATTAACAAGACCGCGCTCAATGCTGTGCGGCCAAGTTTTTGGGCAGGGGGGAGCGATGACATTGGGGGTAGCCGTCCGGTCGCAGGGGTGAGTGGACTGACCGAATCCGAACTGCGATTCGGGTAACCCCCGGGACACTGTCGGCAAAAGCCGATATGCAGGTTACCAAGAGTTTCTCAGGTTGGAAACTCGGTAGATTCTTTCATATCACTAAGGACATTCACGCATATTTAGTCCGAATAGAATTCGCAACGTCGTCGCTTGTCGGCGCGCCTTTCCACCCTGGCGCACACCGCGGGCGGCCGCTCCGACCCCTGGGAATCGAAGCGGCCGCGGGACACGTGCTGAACCAATGGGTGTTCGACAGGCTCGTCGAAAGGGTGGCGCCTAGCCGTAGGTGATGGTGAGTGCCGGACGCGCGTCGATGCCGCCGTAGTCGCGGGACCAGAACCAGGCGGCGTCCGACCCTGAACCGACCAGGGCCACGGAACTGACGCCCTCGCTCAGCTTGGACGCGTCGAGGCTCGCGGTCGCCTTGGTGTTGATGGCGGCGATCGACCCCAGCGTGCCCAGTTGGGTGCCCAATTCCGGCCGGCTGTTCCACGTCACCGCGGTCTCGGTCCAACCGCTGGGGGTGAGGTGAACCGCCGTCTGGTCCACGGTCGGCGCGTTCGGGTCGAGGCTGGTGGTGACGGTCAGCTTCGCCGACAAGATCTTCTTGCCCGACGGAGCGGCCGGAATGTCAAACTTCATCAGCGTCCAGTACGGAGAACTCCCGCCGCGGCTGGCCAGGGATGAGGAGCCGCCGAAGTTGGTCGACGGCGCACCACGATTCAAGTAGGAGTCCGCGGTGGGGCGGACGGTCACCGTCGTCGGTTGCGGCGTTTCCTTCGGCGCATAGCTGAGCGTGAGTGTCGGTCGGGCGGGGGCGGATGAGTAGTTGCGCGACCAGAACCAGGCCGCATCACTGCCGGATCCCACCAGTGCAACAGCGACGGCGCCATCCTCCAGTGCACTGGGGTCCAGAGTGGACACCACCTTCTCACCAGGCCCGGAGATCGCGGCGAAGGAACCGATTTCGCGTCCGGGCGTGGGCCGGTTGGCCCAGGTCAGGGAATTCTCGGCCCAGTCCGACGGTGCGATGAGCACGCGGGTGTTGTCCGAGGTCCCGGCGCCCGCGTCGCTGTTCGTGGTCAGCGACAAGGTTGCGCCGGCGATCTTCATACCGGACGGTGTGGCAGGAAGCGTGAACTTCAGGAAGCTCCAGTACTGGGACCCGGCCCCGCGGCTGGCGAGGGACGCCGACGAGCCGAAGTTGGTACCCGGGGCACCCTGGTTGACATATGTGTCGGCCGTGGGTTGCAACGTCACGTCCTCCGACGTCCCGGTCGCCCGATACGTCGCCGTAAAGGTGCCCGAGGTCGCTGGAGTGGTTATGTCGTGGGTTGCGCTCCCTCCGTCCGACCAGGACACGAACTCGTAGGTGGTACCACCGACCACCTGGGTCCTCGGCGCACCGATCGTGCGGATCACCCCCGCGACGCTCTCATCGGACGTCGGTGCGGTTCGCGGCTGCCCGTCAAGGGTGAGTTGCAGCCCGCTGGGAACGGTCCGCAGTGCGACCGACGATAGGGTCGGAATCAGGTCCACGTGGCTCGAACTCTTCCGGCCACCGGAATCGGTGACCGTCAGCGTGAGTCGATAGAAGACGTTGGTTTCGGTGTGGCCGAGCGGATCGATGGTGAAGCTCCCCGATGTCGACCCGGTTGTGGGCGGCATGACCGGGTGCACATGATCGGCATGGTGCAAGTCGATCGTCCAGGTGAACGCTGAGGCGGGGAGGTTTCCGTCCTCGGGGTCGGTGCCCGTGCCGCGATAGGTAAAGGTCTGGCCCGCGCGATAACGGGTCTGGTCGGTCGGCGAGGTGATCACCCCGGTGGGCGCCTGATTGCCCACTACGGTCAGCTTGGCGGGGTTGCTGGTCGCGGACCCCGACGCCGGGCTGGTGACGACCACCCGGAACTGGGTGCCGCTATCGGCCAGCTTGGCGTTGTTCAGTGTGTAGGTGGCCGAGGTCGCGCCAGGAATGTTCACACCGTTGCGCTGCCATTGGTAGCTGAGCGGGGCAGTGCCGCCCGCGACGACCGTGAACGAGGCCGATTCGCCGATGCCGACGGTGACATCCTGAGGTTGCGACTGGATCGTCGTGGAGATGGTGCCGCTGTAGGTGACCCGGACCACGTTGCCCGTCCCGCGGGATAGGTAGTAGAGGTTCCCGTCGGGGCCGATCTTCAGGTCAACCGGATGGGGAGAGGTGTCGATCGCGAAATCCGTGACCTGTCCCGTGTTCGGGTTGAAGCGCCGGATCCAGTGGTTGCAGAAGTCGGCGAAGAAGTAGCTGCCCAGGTATGCGCTCGGATAACGCTGGGTGGCCGGATTGTAGAAGGTCCCTCCGGTAATCGCGCAGCCGTTGATCGGCTGGGCCGCATCGTGCGGGTAGGCGTACACCGGGCCGCGGAATCGGGGGTCGTTCGTGGGGCCCTCGGTGGTCGGCCATCCGTAGTTGCCGCCGCGCACGATGTCATTGATCTCCTCCCAGGTCTCCTGTCCGACGTCGTTCGCGAACAGTCGCCCGGTACCCGGCTGGAACGTGAAGGTGAACGGGTTCCGCAGGCCCAAGGCCCAGATGGCCCGGTTCTTTCCCGTCGCCGTGGCGTAGAAGGGGTTGTCGGTGGGGATGCTGCCGTCGCGGTTGATCCGCAGGATCTTGCCCAGCATGTTGTCCATGCTCTGCGCGTTGGCGGGCCGGGCGTTTTCTCCGACGGCGACGTAGAGCTTGCCGTCGGGGCCGAAGTTCATCGCCCCGCTGTTGTGGATGTTGATCGTGCTGAGGTCATCGAGGTCGAGGATCGTCGTCTCTACTGGGACGCCGCCCGACTGCTTCGCGACATCTCCATCGGCGACGAAGCGTGCCACCTTGTTGTGCACGGTCGGGGTGGTGACCGCGTAGTAGAGGTAGACGTAGCCGTTGCTGGTGAAGTCGGGATCGATGGCGATGCCGGTCAGGCCGCGCTCGCCCTGCCAGTCGGTGTCCACCTTGAGGAACGGAGTCGCCAGCGTCGTCCCGTTGCGGACGATGCGGACCGTCCCGTCCTGAGCGGCGACGAACAGGCGCCCATCCGGGGCGAACGCCATCGCGGTGCCCGCGGAGTGCCCGCTACCCCAGTTGGACTGCGTGAAGCCCGAAGGAAAGGTAACGGCCGCGGCTTGGCGAGGGGCCGCCAGTAGGAAGGTCGATGCCAACGCCAGGCAGACGATCCAACGGACGAAGAGACGGATGGTGTTGCGCATGGTGGAGCCCTTCCAATTTATATGGGGGCGTACTTATCCAATGCCGGTCGGACGTCCTGGTCAAGCAGGCGGCTCGGTTCTATCCCAGACAGCCGGCGGAATGCGGACTGCAGTGTTGTCCGAGTGGACAAGGCTGAGCTTTGCCTGAGAAACTCTTCTCTCGTGCTCAAGAAAGGCCCCACCCCATGCCCCATGCACGTCAATGGCTGAGGTCCGCCTCCATGACCTATGCGGCGCGACGACCGCGTCGAGCGCTACTCCTGGCCGTTGCGCTGATGGTGGTCGGCGCTCAGTTCTTCAGCCCTTCGATGGTGCCCGCCGCGAACGCCGCGAGCGCGGCACTGCCCTTCGACATGCCGGCTACGAGCGCGCTCCGGTCGTCGGCGAAGAAGGTGTTCGCGCACTATGTGCCATGGTTCCCGCTCGGCCTCGACAACAAGGAGGCTCCGGTTGACTACTACACCCGGAACTACCTGGCGATCGACGGTGAGGGTGGCAAGTACGCCAAGTACGGCGGCAAGCAACGGGACCGGCCGTTCATTCGTCCGGTTCCCGCCGGCGATTGGCGCCTGAAGGACATGGAGACGGAGGTTCGGCAGGCGATCGCCGGCGGCTTGGACGGATTCGCCGTGAGCATCACGTCATTCGGCACCGGCCAGACCCCGACCGCGGTCAAGACTCTCCTGCGTGGGGCGCACAACGTCGACCCGGCGTTCGGAATCATGCTGCGGCCGAACATGATCGCCTCGGGGATCGCCGATCTGAGCGTCGACAGCTTCGCCGCCGACCTCGCCGAACTGGCTTCATACCCGGCCGCCTACCGACTGTCGGACCAGCGTCTGGTGCTCTCTCCGTTCCGAGCTGAGGTCAAGAGTGTGTCCTGGTGGACCCAGGTGCTCTCCACGATGAAGTCCAAATACGGCGTGGACGTGGCCTTCTGGCCGGTCTTTCTCAATGAAATGACCTATGGGCAGTCATTCTCTGCGATCAGCTATGGCCAAGGAAACTGGGGTGAGCGCGTTGCCAGCAACAACGACCCGCTGCTGACGACATCGACCTCGAAGCTCGGAAGGGTCGCGGCCGTGCGGGCGCGCGGCGACAAATGGATGCAGCCCGTTTCATTGCAGGATGTTCGACCGACCCAGGCGATCTTCGATGAGGCGCAGAACACGCTCAATCTGCGGAACTCCTGGAAGATCGCGATCGACTCGAAGTCCGACATGGTGCAGTTGCCGACTTGGAACGATTACGCCGAGGGGACCCAGTTCGCTCCGTCGGCGAAGATGGGTTGGGCTCCGTTGGACATCAACGCCTACTACCTCACCTGGTACAAGACCGGCGCGGCCCCGAAGATCGTCCGCGATGCGGTTTACCTCAGCCATCGGACCATGCCTGTGGGCGCTAAGCCGAGTTCTCAGTCTGTTCTCATGAAATCGCGGAACGGTGCGAAGGTCTACGACAGGGTCGAGGCGCTGACCTTCCTCAAAGCACCCGGCACCGTCACCATCAAGGCGGGCTCGAAGACCTACAGCTGCGAGGTGTCCGCGGGGGTCGACACCTGCCTCGCGCCACTGGAAACCGGGAAGGTGAGCGCCAGCGTCACCCGCGGTGGCGTCACGGTGGCCGATGTTGCCTCTCGGCACCAGGTGACGCCCCAGCCGAGGGTGCAGGACCTGGACTACGTGATCACCGGAAGCCTCCGCGACGGAGGCGGCGCTGCTCCCCAGGCGCCCGAGACCACGCCGGGCCCGACGCCGACCACACCGGCCGCGGACTCGAGGACGATCACGGTGAAGGCCAGTGCCGACACCTATGTGAACGAGGGTGCACCGACGAAGAACTCGGGCGCGACGTCGTCCCTGGTCTCGCGAGGCTCCCCCGGAGCAGCCGCCTACCTCAGGTTCCGGCTGCCGAAAGCACCCCAGGCCACCGTGCTGAAGTCGGCGAGACTCGAGTACTGGGTCGGGACGGCTGACCATGCCGAGTCGACCCAGGCGCATTCGGTGACCATCGGTTCGAACTCCTGGAGCGAGACGGCGATGACCTGGAGCAATCGGGCGTCGGTCGGCACCGAGGTGCTGGGCACCATTCGCGGTGCCGGCGCGCGGAATGTGGCCGGCAGCGTCGGGTTGGATGCCGCACGATTGAAGGGTCGACTCGATCAGGACCTGACACTGGCCATTTCCAGCACAAGTACGGATGACTTACGCATTTGGTCATCGGAGTTCCCCGCGGAAGCGCGACAGCCGCGATTGGTGCTGATCTTCGGGTGATCCGGTGGCGCCGGGCGGCCTTCCGGATCTGCCAAAAAAGGGGATTCTCAGGGAGAATTATGAATCTCTCGAATGAGTTCCCGGCTCAGTTGGAGCTTTGACCTCTTCCGCGCCGTCGGATAGCATGTGGGGCGTCTGAGCGCCGAGTCCCGGCACGGCGATCAGCGATCATTGGGGGGAGGCCGCTTCGGCGGTCCTGATCGGAAGTTGTGCCGTGCGTCGCATTTTGTCGTGGGTTCTTGTTGTCATGCTCGCAGCGGGGGGCATATTCGCTGCCAATGCTGCCTCATCTCAGGCGTTGAGTTCCGGAGTCAGCTTCGGGGCGGTGAGCATGCCCACCTGGCAAACCAATGGGGTCGTGTACGCCACCGCCCAGGCCCGCGGGATGGTGCTCGCAGGGGGCTCGTTCACTCAGGTGCGGCCACCGAACGGAGATGCTGGGGCAACTCAGGATCGCGCCGGCCTGGTGCTTCTCGATGCCGAGACCGGGGCCCCGGCGTCCTGCCAGTTCAGCCTCGGGGGGACGGCGCGGATCCGCACGATCCTCACCACCGCCGACGGTGCGACCGCCTATATCGGCGGGGAGTTCAGCAGTGTGAACGGTGTCGCTCGCGCGCGGCTGGCGGCGCTCGATCTGGTCAACTGCAGCGTGCGTTCGGCGTTCAACGGCGGGTCGTTCTCGGCCGAGGTGTTCGGGTTGGCCAATTACGACAATGTGCTCTACGTCGCGGGCGGCTTCAACACAGTGCGGGGCGAAACCCGCCAGAACTTCGCTGCTGTAAATGCGATGAACGGATCGCTCCTCAATTGGACCGCCGATGCCGTGAACTTTGCCGATGCTTCGGTGAAGCAGCGCGGACGTGCCGTGGCCGTTTCTCCGGATGGCGCCAAGGTGGCCATTGGCGGGTACTTCTATTACGTCAACGGCACCTATTCACATTCCATCGCCGTCGTGTCCGGTGCGGACGCCACGACCGGCAGCGGCGGCGTCGTCCTGAAGGCGTACGGGCCGGGCTTCATCCCCGGCAACCCCAATCTGACCAGCGCGAACAACGCGGAGTCGCCGGGCGGTTCGCCGCGGGGGTCATCCTCGACGCACGTCATCGTCAGTGACGGCGACAAGTTCTACATCGGTAACGAGGGCACCGGTGGCGGAATTTTCGACGGTCGGGCCGCCTTTAACTGGTCGGACGGCGAGCAACTGTGGCGTGACAACTGCCTGGGGGCGACGCAGGCGATGGTGGTCGACTACGGCACCTTGTATGCAGCGAATCACGCCCACGACTGCTCCAGCGTCAACGCGCAGCAGGACGGACGCCGCGTCTATCTGACCGCGCAGAGTGCCGAGACCATGCAGCATCTCGGCTGGAAGCCCGATCTCAACGACGGCACCGGCGAAGGGATCGGCCCGCGCGGCCTCACCATCGCCGTGGCCAACTCGGGCAAGCGCTACCTCTGGGTCGGGGGCGAGTTCACCTCCGTCGGTGGCACGCCCCAGCAGGGGCTCACCCGGTTCTCGGATCAGTCGGCAGCGCCCGAGACGCCGTCTCCGATCTGGGCAAAGGCGATGCCGAACGGCACGATCCAGGTCCGCCTGCGCACCGTTCAGGACAATGACGACTCGATGCTCACCTATCGCCTGTTGAGAGGCAACAGTGCGATCCCCATCCAGGAGATCCAGGCGCAGTCCTACTGGTGGCAGCGGCCTCAGGTGACATTCGTCGACAACACGGTGACGCCGGGCACCTCCTACAGCTACCGGGTGCAGGTCTTCGATGGCACCAACAGCCGCACGTCCGGAGCCTCGGTCGCGGTCGCGCAGGCGCCCACGAAGACCTACTCGACGACGATCCAGGCGGATCGTCCGGCGGGTCTGTACTGGGACTCGTCCCGCAACACCAACTGGATTCATGACGTGAGTGCCACGACCACGGCGGACGGTCTGATGCAGGGAATCGCCGCGGGGCCGACGTCGGTCCCGCAGGGTGCGGTCACCGGCGATGCCTCCGGCGCGCTCGAGTTCAACGGCGTCGACAACTACGTCTGGAACGACAAGCTCCAAGGCGCGCCCACCACCTACTCGGTGGAGACGTGGTTCAAGACCACCACCACCCAAGGCGGCAAGCTGATCGGCTTCGGCAACGGACGTCCGAGGACCGACACGGGTGCCACCGTGTTGTCGAGCAGCTATGACCGGCATGTCTATATGACCAACGACGGCAAGCTGGTCTTCGGGGCCTACACGGGCTCCACCGTGACGGTGAGCAGCAGCAGTTCCTACAACGACGGTGTGTGGCACCACGTTGTGGCCACCCAGGGCGCCGGCGGCATGACGCTGTACGTGGACGGGCTCCGCGTGGGCGGCAATGCGAACGCCGCCGCGCAGAGCTACTACGGGGTCTGGCATGTCGGTGGCGACAATCTGAGTGGTTGGCCGAATCGCCCCACCAGCAACTTCTTCGCCGGCCAGATCGACGAAACCGCGGTGTATGACCGGGTGCTGACGCAGAACCAGGTGGCGGAGCATGCGATCGCCGGCGGAAAGACCGTGCTCAAGAACGACGTGCCCGCGGACGCCTACGGCAAGATCGTGTTCAACGACAACCCCGATCTGTTCTGGCGGCTCAACGACAGCGGCTCGACCGCTGCCGATTCGACGGTCTGGGGGCAGACCCCAGGTGTCTACAACAGCGGCGTGCAGCACCCGGTCACCGGCGTGCTCGCGGGTATCGCGTCGACCCCCAACAACGGCGCGGCGCAGCTGGCGGGAAACACCTCATCGACGATCGCGACGGTGAGCACCATCACGCCGGCACCGGTCTACTCGGCCGAGGTCTGGTTCAAGGCGCCGACGAACGGCGCCGGTAAGATCTTCGGGTTCGAGAACACCCAGACCGGCAACGGGGGCAGCTACGACAAGCAGCTCTACATGGGTAACGACGGACGCCTCACCTACGGGACGTGGGTGGGCTCTGCCAACACGGTGACCAGTGCAGCGGCCTACAACGACAACGCGTGGCACCATGCGGTGGCGGCGCAGGACTCGTCGGGCACCAAGCTGTATGTGGACGGCGCTCTGGTCGCCTCCAACGGGACCTCGGGAGCCGAGTCGGGCGCGGGCTACTGGCGACTCGGCGGCGGCTCTTTGGGCAGCTGGCCGAACGCGCCGACCAACACCTACTTCAACGGTGTGGTCGACGAGTTCGCGGTCTACTCACGCGCGCTGTCCGCGGGCGTCGTCCGGGATCACTACCTGGTGGTCAACCCGGACACCACCGCTCCGAGCGTCCCCGGCAACCTGGGCTACACCGTCGCGGGTTCCGACGTGCGGCTGAGCTGGGCGGCCTCCACCGACAACGTGGGCGTCACCGGCTACAAGCTGTACCGCGGCAGTGCGGCGAACTTCGTGGTTGACAACAACAGCTTGGTGGCTGAGGTGCCGGCCGGTTCCGAGCCGACGCTCCACTACACCGACGGCTCCCGCCCCGCCGGGAAGGCCTTCTACAAAGTCGTTGCGGTGGACGCCCGGAACAACGCGAGCGCGGCGTCCCAGCCCCTTGAGGTCATCGTTGCGGACACCGTGAAGCCCGCGGTGCCGCAAGAGCTGAAGACCGTGGTGGTGAACGGCAGCCAGCCGGCGAAGAACTATGACGTGTCGCTGAGCTGGAAGGCGTCCTCCGACAATGTCGGCGTGACCGGCTACCTGGTGTACCGGGGCGTGGAGGCGGGCTTCGCGGTGGACGACGCGACCAACAAGATTGCCGATGTCCCGGCGACCGGAACCGCGCCCACCTACAGCTATCTGGACAGTGGTCGTGGTGCGGGTACCAGCTACTACAAGGTGGTGGCGGTCGATGCGGCCGGCAACCGCAGCGACGTCTCCGTGGCGGCCAAGGCCGAGGTTCCCGACCATCAGGCGCCAACCGTGCCGGGTGTTCCCACCGCGACCTCGACATCGAGTGGCGTGCAGCTCGCCTGGGCGCCGTCCACCGACAATCTGGCCGTGACGTCGTACACCGTCCACCGCGGCGCGTCTGCCGGCTTCACGGTGGGCAACGGCAACAAAGTGGGCACCATCACAGAACCCGGCTACCTCGACGCGGCTCCGGCCGGCACGTGGTACTACAAGGTGGTTGCTCTCGACCAGGCCGGCAACACCGCGACGTCACAGGCCTCGCTGTCCGTCACGGTGACCGACGGCACCGCGCCGACCGTCCCGGGCAAGCCGACCGCCTCTGTCAGCGGCACCGATGTGTCGCTGAGCTGGCCCGCGTCGACCGACAACACCGGCGTGACCGGGTACCGCGTCTACCGCGGCACCACCGCCGACTTCGCCGTGTCGTCGGGCACCTTGGTCGGCGAGCCGGCCGGCACCTCGTACGTCGACCGCGGTGCCCCTCAAGGCAGCTGGTTCTACCGGGTTGCCGCGCGGGACGCCGCGGGCAACGCCAGCGGTCTGTCGACCGCGGTCTCCGTGGCCGTGGTCGCGGTCGACACCACGGCGCCGTCGGCGCCGACCGGGGTCGGCGCGACGGCGAGCAAGGCGGACATCACCGTCGTCTGGTCTGCCGCCACCGACAATGTCGGTGTCACCGGCTACCGCGTGTACCGGGGAACCAGCTCCGGCTTCACCGCGAACCAGAGTTCTCTGGTCGGTAGCCCGACCAGCCTCTCGTTCGAGGACAAGGGCCGCCCGGTCGGTACCTACTACTATGTGGTAAAGGCGGTGGACGCGGCCGGCAACGTGAGCGGTGCGTCCGCCGAGGTCAGCGCGAGCGTCGTGGCGCCGCCGGTCGAGCCGGTGACGGTCAACGTTCCGGTCGGCGCGGACGCCGCAGTGGTCCAGACCGCGGTCACCACCAACTACGGCAGCGACCTGCAGCTGTACTCGCGCGGTACCAGCGGCCAGCAATCGTTCCTGCGATTCGCACTGCCCAAGGCTCCGGATGGTGCGGCATTGGCCTCGGCGGTGCTCCAGTTGCGGACGTCCACCGACCCGACCGCCTCGACTGCCGACGTCCACTCGGTCGACATGGTCCAGGGTTCGTGGACGGAGTCCGCCGTCAACTGGAACAACCGGCCGACCTCGGTGGTGGGCAATGTCGGATCCATCACCGGCGTGGCGACCACGGGCACCACGTTCACCGTTCCGCTGGCGGTGGCCGACCTCAAGGGGGCCTTGGACGGCTCGGTCACCCTGCGGATCTCGAGCGAGGGCACCGACAACCTGCGGGTCTACTCTCGCGAGTTCGGGACGGCCGCGTACCGGCCGCAGCTGATCCTCACCTTCTCGGGAACCGCGGACGAGCAGGCACCGTCGGCCCCCGCCGGGCTGTCCGCCTTGGCGCACGGCACCGACGTCGTGCTGGACTGGACGGCGTCGACCGACAACGTGGGGGTGGCCGACTACCAGGTCTTCCGCGGCACATCGGCCGGGTTCGCGCCGTCGGCGGCCAATCGCATCGCCACCGTGAAAAGCACCGGCTACACCGACAAGAGCGTGGATCCAGGGGTGAGCTACTACAAGGTCCGGGCGCGCGACGCCGCGGGAAACCTGAGCGCACCGAGCGCGTCGGCCAGCGCGACCGTCGCCGCACCTGAGCCGGACCCCGTCACGGTGACTGTGCCGAACATCGGGGACGCGAGCGTGGTCTCGACCTCGCCGTCCACCAACTACGGCGGCAACAACCAGGTGTTCTCGGCCAATGCCTCAAGCCAGCAGCAGATCTTTTTGCGCTTCCAGGTTCCCGATGCGCCGACTGGCAGGAGCCTGAACAAGGTGTCGCTGCGGATCCGGACGTCGACCGATCCGGCTGCCGGGTCGACCGGCACCCACGCGGTGCAGGTGATCACGGGCTCCTGGCAGGAGAACAGCCTGACCTGGGCGAATCGACCGACCTCCGCCGGTGCGACGGCATGCACCATCGCGGGCGCATCCGCGATCAACACGACGTACACGGTGCAGTGCAACGCCGCGTCCTTCACTCCGGGCCAGGAGATCTCGCTGAGAGTGAGCACCACCTCGAACGACAACCTGAGGTTGTTCTCCAAGGAGGGTCCGTCGGCGGCGTACCGACCGACCCTGGTGGCCGAGTTCAAGTAGCGTCGTCAGCATGACCGACCAACCGCTGGTGCGGCGCCGCGCGCTTCTTACGGGCAGCGTCGCGGCGGCGTTCCTGGCCGGCTGTGGCCAGGCGCCGACAACGCCGTCCGGGCAGCCCAGTCCCGGATTCGTCTCGGATCGCGGCGTGACCGGACTGCTCAGCGGAAAACAGTTCGTGGTGGCTCATCGCGGATCCGGCGACAACTGGCCCGAACACACGCTGCAGGCCTACCAGAAGGGACTCGAGGCCGGCGCGGACGCCGTGGAGATCTCTGTCCGACGCACTGCAGACGATGTGCTTGTCTGTCACCACGACGCCGACACCCGACGGGTGACCGGTGTTCCCGGGCTGGTCGCCGACGCGACGTTCGACGAGCTGGCCAAGCGCCCGGTCAATGCGCGGGGCTGGCTGGGTCAGGCCACCGAGTTGCAGCCCATTCCGCGGCTGACCGATGTGCTGGCCGCACTTCCGCCGACGTCGGTGGTGTTCATCGAGGACAAGGACGGCACGAACACGCCGGCTTTGCTCGATCTGCTCGACCAACAGCCCGCTGCGAAGGAACGGTTCGTCTGGAAGCAGTGGGCCGCCGCGCGCCAGGTCGGCGCCGCCCGGGCCCGGGGTTATCGGAGCTGGGGCTTTTTCACCGCCGACCTGGTCGGCCGGATCGACGAGTTCGTCGGCGACCACGACATGCTGGGCGTCATGGTGGAGCAGGACGACGACACCATCAAACGCATGGTGGCACTCGGTAAGCCGGTGATCGCCTGGGAGGTGCACACCCGCTACCAGAGCCAGCGGCTGCGCTCGCTGGGGGTTGTCGGATTGATGTGCTCCAACGTGCCCTACGTGTCGACGTCGGCGGCCTCCGGACTGACTTCCAGCTTCGCCACCGGACGCCGCGCCGCCGGCGATCTCCCCCCGAAGCCGGCCGCGGGCTGGGCGGAGCAGCCCGCGATAGTGCCGGGGGTCGACACCATCAGCCTGGCTGGCGCCGCTTCTCGGTACTGCTTGGGATCGTTGGCGCCGATCGCGGCCGCCGCTTACACGTTGACCGCTGAGATCGGACGACCGAGCGGCTCGGGCGCACGGGCAGGCCTCGCGTTCGGGTTGGAGAGCGACGCGGGCTTCCACCCGCGGCAGGCGAACGCCAGTGGCGCCTACCTCGTCCACCGCGCCGCCGATTCGACGGTCTCCCTGGCCTACCTGGGCGCGGGCAGTGCCAACCCGGAGGTGCTTGCCACGATGCCGGTCACCGACGCGGGCCCGGTGGCGGTGTCGGTGCGGGTGGATCCGCAGCGGCTGACCCTGAGCGTGCGGCAGCAGTCCCATTCGGTCAACCACTCGGCCTCCCGGGGCGGGTACCTCTGGCTCTGGGCTGAGCAGCCGACCGACGGTGTCAGGCTGGGGAAGGTCGTGATCCAGCCGGGATGACCGTCGGTCGTCCGGCTGCCGCTCGTCGGAGCGATTCCCGAATGCCTTGAACGGACGCCGAGGCGTTCAGCTCCCTGGCGCGGTACTGCTTGCCCGAATTGCCCATTGCGGCGGCCTCCTCGGGATCGTCGTGTAGCCGCTGGGCCCCGTCGAGCAACGCTTCTGGGTCGTCGGGATCGACCCGCAAGCCACCGCCGGACCTCGCCATCTCGTCCGCCGTGATGCTGCCCGCGTCCACTGCTGCGAGAACCGGCAGGCCGGTGTTGAAATAGGACGTCAGCTTGCTCGGCACCGACATCTCGGTCATGCCGGGCAGTTCGTTCACCAGCAGGATGTCGGCGCTGGTGAGGGCCATCTCGAACTCATCCTCGGGCAGCGGGTCGATGAACTGCAGGTTGGGGTTGGCGTCCATCGCCTCCAAGGTCGTTCTGACGTGGCCGTCACCGAGCAGGACGAACCGGATCTTCGAACCCCGTTGGTGGGCGAGCCTGGACGCGCGGACCACGTTCTGGAGGTTCTGCTTGGAGCCCATGTTCCCGGCGTGCAGGACGATGGTCTCGTCCTCACCCCACCCGAGCCGTGCCCGCAACTCCGGGCAACGCCCGCCATCCGAATTGACGTGGGTCCAGTTGCGCACGACATCGATGTGCTCGCGGGGGACGCCCAACTCACTGGTCAAGAAGCGAGCGAACCGGGGATGGATGCCGATCACCCGGGTCGCGTGCTTGAGCGTCCAGGACTCCACGGCCTGCAATGCTCGCGCCACGGCGCTGGTGGCGCCGGTCTGCGAGGAACCGAGAGTGTAAATGTCCTGGACCCAGACCACCACAGGCACCCGGGTGAGCTGTGCCCGCGCCACGACGAGCGCCGAGGACAGCAGGGCTGGGCTGATGGTCAACACCGAGTCCGGCCGGCCCCACGATCGCAGTATGGAGCGCAGCCCGAAGACAATCTCCATCACCGCCCGCTGCACGAGTTGGCCCGACGACGGCACCGGGTGCCTCAGCCGGAGCACGTCGACGCCGTCGACCTGGTCATGCTGGCTCCAGCCGGTGTAGTCGGGGGAGACTCGCCACTGCGGGTAATGCGGATACCCGGTGATTGCCTCCACCTCGTCGCCTTGCTCCCGTAACCCCGATGCCGCGCCCGCTGTGTAGGGTGCGATGCCGGTCGGCTCCGGGGTGTAGTTGAGCCCGATTACGGTCACCTTCATGAATCATGCCTCTCGTAGCGAAGCGATGTGCTCGAGGTACCAGGCATAGGTGGATTCGAGCCCTCGCTCTAGGGGTGTCTGGGCCTGCCAGCCCAATTGCTTGAGCCGGGACACGTCCAGGAGCTTGCGCGGAGTGCCATCCGGCTTGGACGTGTCAAAGCGCAGGTCGCCGCCGAATCCGGTCACTCTAGCCACAATGCGCGCGAGTTCGCCGATGCTCAGGTCGACCCCGGTTCCGACATTCAGGTGGGAAAGTCGCTCCGGGGCGACGCGGCGATAGTCGTCGGCGGACAGGGCCATGACGAACACGGCGGCCGCGGCCAGATCGTCGACGTGCAGGAACTCGCGCCTCGGTGTGCCGGTTCCCCAGATGACCACCTCGCCGTCTCCGCCGATGGCGGCCTCGTGGAACCGGCGGATCAGCGCCGGCAGCACATGGCTGTTCTGCGGATGAAAATTGTCGCCGGGGCCGTACAGGTTGGTCGGCATCAGCGAGCGATAGTCCCGGCCGTACTGGCGGTTGTAGCTCTCGGCTAGCTTGATGCCGGCGATCTTGGCGACCGCGTATGGCTCATTGGTCGGCTCGAGGGTTCCGGTCAGCAGGCATTCCTCGGTCATCGGCTGCGGCGCATGTTTGGGGTAGATGCACGACGAACCCAGGAAAAGCATCCGATCGACTCCTGCGCGGTGGGCGGCGTCGATCAGATTGGCCTCGATCATCAGGTTGTCGTAGATGAACTCGGCCGGGTAACTGTCGTTGGCCTGGATGCCTCCTACCTTGGCTGCAGCTACGTACACCTCGTCGATGCCGAGATCGGCGAAGTACTCCCGCACCTGCCGCTGGTCGGTCAGGTCGAGTTCGGAGCGGCCGGCGGTTACCACCTCGGCGCCGCCGGCGTCGTCCAGCGCGCGCACGATGGCCGAGCCCACCATGCCTCGGTGGCCGGCGACGAAGATGCGGTGACCGCTCATCGCTCCACCGTCTGGGGCACCGCGTAGCCGTGGGTCTTGAGGAACGCCAGCCGCCTGGCCTCCTCGAGGTCGACGGCCACCATCTCGGCCACCAATTCGTCGATACCGATCTGGGGGGCCCAACCAAGGTCGCGGACGGCGCGGCTGGGGTCGCCGAGCAAGGCCTCGACCTCGGCCGGCCGGAAATAGCGCGGGTCGACCCTGAGGATCACGTCGCCCGGGGTGAGCGTGGTTTCCGCACCGGCTTCGATAGCCTCGACGATGCCACGTTCATTGACGCCCTCGCCCTCGAAGCGCATGGTGATCCCGAGCGCGGCAGCCGTCCAGAGGACGAACTGCCGCACCGAGTACTGCTCACCGGTGGCGATCACGTAGTCGCTGGGGGAGTCCTGCTGGAGCATCAGCCACTGCAGCCGGACGTAGTCGCGGGCATGTCCCCAGTCGCGCAGGGCATCCATATTGCCCAGGAAGAGACAGTCATCGAGCCCTTGCGAGACTCGGGAGAGTCCGCGGGTGATCTTCCGGGTCACGAACGTCTCGCCGCGGCGCGGGGACTCGTGGTTGAAGAGGATGCCGTTGCAGGCGTACATGCCGTAGGACTCGCGGTAGTTCACGGTGATCCAGTAGGCGTACAGCTTGGCCACCGCATAGGGCGAACGCGGGTAGAACGGCGTCCGCTCCGTCTGTGGAGTCTCCTGGACCTTGCCGAACAACTCACTGGTCGAGGCCTGGTAGAAGCGGACACTTTCCTGCAGCCCGAGCAGGCGGATGGATTCGAGAATGCGCAGCGTGCCCAGAGCGTCGACATCGGAGGTGTATTCAGGCGCCTCGAAGCTGACCGCGACATGCGATTGGGCGCCGAGGTTGTAGATCTCATCCGGCTGCGTCGCCTGGATGATCCGGGTCAGGCTGGTGGCATCGGTGAGGTCGCCATAGTGCAGGAAAAGGTGCGGATCGGGCTGATGCGGATCCTCATAGACATGATCGATGCGCTGGGTGTTCAGTTGTGACGATCGGCGCTTGACGCCGTGAACCTCGTAGCCCTTCTCCAGCAGTAGTTCGGCCAGATACGACCCGTCCTGCCCTGTGACCCCCGTGATCAAGGCCTTCTTCATTACGTGTGTTCTCCTCCTCGGGGCGTGGATCGAGCGAGCGCCGTCAGTTGTTCTGCCAGGAGGACGACGCCCCCGTCGATCTCTTTGAAAGCTTTGCGGAATGCGAACGGCCCACCGGCGAGCGGGTCGGCGATGTCGTCGGCGGCATCGGCGCCGCCGGACAGGCCGCGGGCACGGGTCAGCAGGTCGAGTAGCGCCGCGATCGGATCGCCGGCAGTTCCGGTGTCCACAGGTCCTGCCACGGCGGGTGGAAGGTTCGACGCCACCGTGAGCAGCCGCTGCAGTTGCCTGAGGGTGAACAGATTGTTGCGGCGACGCGGCGCCAGCCCACCCACCGCGGCACGCTGCTCGCGGGTGGCAGTGACGATCAGGGTGGCTCGATCTGCAAGTTCCGCGGTGAGCTGTCGCGCCGCGAAACCGGAGGCATCGACGCCGCGCTTGCGGAACTCGGCCAGCACCCGACGATGCGGGGCGGCACCGACCACCGCCCGCGTGCCCGCGGACGAGATCGTCAAACCACCGGTTCCGGCGCGGTCGAGTGCCTGGCGGAGGGTGTATTCCATGAAAGGCGACCGGCAGATGTTCCCGGTGCAGATCAGCAGGATCTCCCGATCGTCGGTCATTTGCCCACCGCCTTCTCGATGGCGGTGGCCAGCACCCGATAGCCCGCAGCGTTCGGGTGGACGCCGTCCGCGGTGAAGAGTTCCGGACGACCCTGCAAGGGGTTCCCGACCTCGACGTATTCGACGCCGGCGGCCTCGGCGTTCTTCTTGAGAACAGCCGACATCTGGGTCAGCGGCTTCGGGTAAGACGACGCGCGCCACAGCGGAGAAAGCACCACGACGCGTGTCCGGGGCAGCGCCTCATGGAGCTGAGTGAACATGGAGAGCGAGGCGGCCGCGACGTCCTTCCTACCGTCATTCTGGCCGCCCTGGATGATCACCACGTCCGGCTTCTCGGCGATCGCGGACGGCACCATGTCCGGGAATGCCGGGCAGCTGGGTCGGCCGCAGGCGGCCGGCTTCGCGACGGTGACGTAGCCCGTCCCGCCCCGGCCCAGGTTGATCTCGGTCCAGTCGTTGTCCCGGGCCATCAGCCCCGTCCAGATGACGCCGTCTCCGCCGACACCCTGGGTGAGGGAATCCCCGATAAAGACAGCGCGAGTCCGGTGCGCCGGTGTGGCGACATCGGCCTGCGCCGACGTGGTCTGGGAGCGATCGACCAGTATCTTGCCGGCGACCACCAGGGCTGCGGTGAGGGCCGCCACGAGAATGATCTTGCCGGCGATCTTCCAGCGTCGTCCGGTGGGCAGAAGGCTGCGCATCCGGGACCGGGCGCGGCCGTTGGATCGGGTCAGTGTGTCCGCCTCCGCGTAGGCGTAGGGGGTGCGGTGATCGTTCCTGGACTCGAGGTTGAGGATCGACCCCAGCAGTGGGACGTCGGCGACCTTGAGCGCCTCGGCGGCCTGCCGCACCTCACCTGCCCTGACGCGTCCCGCGCCGCTGACGAGCAGGACGCCGTCGAACTGCTGCCCGATGATGCTCGCGTCGGTGACGGCGGTCAGGGGCGGGGTGTCGATGATGACCACATCGAAGCGGTCCTTGATCGCGTTCAGTACAGCGATGCCCTCCGCGGACTGCAGAAGCTCGCTGGGGTTCGGCGGCAGGCTGCCGGCAACCAGCACGCTGAGGTTGTCGGGCCCCCACGTCTGGAGGGCGTCGTCCAGGCTGGCGTCGCCGACGATCACATCGGTCAGCCCGGCTCCGCCAGCAAGATCGAGCAGCTGCTCGACCCGCGGACGCCGCAGATCGGCCTCCACGAGACAGGTCGACGTCTGCCCAGCGGCGAACGCCGCGGCGATATTGGCGGCCGTGGTCGTCTTGCCTTCGCTGCTGATGGCCGACGAGACCACGAAGACCTGATGCTCGGAGCGGAGGAATTTCATCGCCGTCCGGATCTGCCGGATCTCTTCGGCTCGCAGCGACAGCGGCGCGGACGTGACGGCGATCGGGTGCTTGGCCACGCTTCGCTCGCGGGTGATCGTGCCGAGCAGGGTGGTGCCCAGGATCGACTTCAGCTGGTCGGCCGAGGTCACTCTGGCGACCACGAGATCGGTGATCACCTGGTAGGCCACGCCGACCACCAGGCCGCCGAGCAGACCGAACAGTGCCAGCAGCACGATGTCGGGGGAGGACGGCACGGTCGGCACCGTCGCGGTCTCGATCAGCTCGGCACGCACGGGGGCGCCCTTGATGTCGCCCACCTTGGGGGTGAGATCGGCAACGGCCGCCTCGAGGTTCTTCGCCGCGGAGTTGGCGATGTCGGCGGCTGTCTGCGGGTCGTCATTGACCGCTTGAATCGTCACCAGTGAGGTGTTGAGCGGAACTGTCGCTGTGATGGACTGCCCCAGCTCGGCGACCGTCATGTCCAGGTCGAGGTCGCGGATCACCGGCGCGAGAACGATCTCTCGTCCGACGACAGCGGCGAAGTTCCTTGCTTGTTGTTGGGCGAAGCTGCTGCCCTGCGCGAGTTCGCCGGTCGACTGGCCGCTGGTGACGGTCACGAAAACCTCGGCCTTCGCGCTGTACTCGGGGGTCCGGGTCGCGGCCCAGCCCAAACCTACTGCGGCCCCGACGATGGCGGCGATGGCGAGAAATAACCAATGACGTCGAAAAAGGCGGACGACATCTCCCGTCCCCATGTAACTCCCCCCGGAATACTCGTATGGCGTGAGCCAAGGTACCCTCACGGCAGGGGTCGAACTCGGCCGCAACAGCGACAAGGAAAGGGGTGCCGTGCAGGACACCAAGCACCCAAAGCCGCTTGAACAGATTACTATATCGCATCGCGGTGCGCCAATCGTCGCTCTGTTGGCCTCCCTTGCCGTGCTGTCGGTTGCAGTCCCTGCGACCCTGGTGTCCACCGTCGAGGATGTCGGTCGCAGCGATGCCTGGATGGTGACCTGCGGCATTGCGGTCTACGGCGGGCTCCGTCTGTCGGTGCTTTGGGTCAGAGGCCTCGCTTCGTTGTTCGACTTCTTCTTCTGGCTCTACACCTACATCTTCATGGGTCTCGCCGCCACTGTTCAGTTGCGGTCCGGACAGATTTCCACAACCACGCCGGGGATGGACCCCGAACTTGATATGCCCACCGCTCTCGTTGTGGCCGGAGGGGTGGTCGCCTATGACGTCGCTCGATATCTGTGGCGCGCCTACCGGCGCGGACGTGCGCTGCGCATGGTCACTATCGGCGTGAGTCCGCGGCGAGTTCTGCTGTTGGGGGCCATCGGCGCCCTGTTCAGCCTCTACTACCTGACCAAGACCGGATTCGGGGTGGCGATCAGCAGTCGTGCGGCGGCCGCCGCCGCGCGCGAGGCTGCCTGGGCCGATCCGGCCACGCGGTCGATCTTCCTGGCGCTGGCGATCTATCCACTGCTGGTCGCCGTGGGCGGTGCGCTCATCGCCCGCCGGCGGCTGACCAATCGGCTGAACCGATCGATCCTGCTGGTCGCGGCGCTGTGTGGCATGGCGGTGCTGCTTACCGTGGTGAACCCGGTGGCCAGCGCGCGGTACACCCTGGGCACGGTGATATTCGCGCTGGTCGTGTTCTTCGGCGGCACCGCTAATCGCACCCGCACGCGCATGATCATGCTCGGTACCATCCTCGGGTTCCTATTCCTTTTCCCGATCGCGGACGCTTTTCGTCGCGACGAGGTGCGGATTGCCCGAGTCGGATTCGCTGACGAGTACATGAACAACCCGGATTACGATTCGTTCTGGCAGGTGGCGAACGCATTCTCCTATTGGGTGGATGGGCTGGTACAGCCCTTCCAGCAGCTTCTCGGCAGCATTCTGTTCTGGGTGCCGCGTTCCATCTGGCCGAACAAGCCGATTGATACCGGGATTCTTCTCGCTCAATACCGCGGCTACACCGTCGAGAATCTCTCCGCACCGCTGTGGGCGGAGCTGCTGGTCAACGGTGGGGTGCTCGCAGTGATTGTCGCCTGCATCGTGCTGGGTTGCCTGCTGGGATCGCTGGACCGGCAGATCGAGTCGGCGGCGCGCCGCGGCGACTGGTGGTTGCTGCCCCAGGCGATCCTGCCGGTCTACATGACGATCTTCATGCGCGGCTCCTGGCTGCAGGCGACCGGCGCGATCGTGGTGGTGCTCGCCTGCATCGCCTTCGTCGCGTCGCGGAAAGCGGCACCCGCCATGCACCTGTCGGGTGCGGCCGATTCCGGGGCCCCCGCCGACCCCTGAATGCCGTCCGGGGCTGTCGCCGCGGGCTATGGCACGATTGATGCCGCCGATCAGGCCCAACTCATCCAGCGCAAGGTGGTCGTCCTGCCGTGACTCGTGAACGACGAGACCAGCCCGCGTCATCGTCGGAGGAACAAGGCCCGCTCCGCAGGGCCGTTCGCCGGCTGCGCAGCTCCGGGATCATCGACGGAATGTGGACGGCGGCGGCGGCCGCCGGGTCCAAGGTGCAGACGCTCGCCGCGCTCAGCCTCGGTGGCCGGATGGGTGAACTCGAAGGCCTGGCCCTGCTCGTGCTGGCGACGTCGGTGGCGATCCTGGCGGCCTCCGTCGCCGACATCGGGATGTCCACGCAAGTGGTGCGGGCCTACGCGTCCGGGGGCGTGCGTCGGCGCGGCGACATGCTTCCCGGCTTCCTCACCAGAATGCTGATCTGCCTGCCGCTGGCCTTCGGGGCCGCCGTGCTGCTGGCCGTCATCCGTGCCGACATCACCGACGCGGTTCTGTGGGTCGGCATGATCGTCTTCTACGCGCTCGCCTTCCTGTCGTCGATGGTGATCACCGGGATGGCCTATGGACTGGGACGGTTCCGCGGCGGGGCCAGCCTGAACGGCGTCGTCCGGGCCGCGACGATTCCGTTGCTGTTCCTGGTCTCACTCACCGGGGCAAGTCCGTTGGCCCTGCTGGCGGTGCTGGGCGCGGGCGAGGTCGTGATTGCCGTCGTCCAGTACCGGATCGCGCCGCGGGACAACCCCCGGCCGGTCGGCCCAGCCATAGGCATGCGGATCCGCGACAGCTGGAAGCTCGGCGTGGGCTCGATCATGAACACCTTCATGAACCGCAGCGACACGGTGATCATCTCCGGGGTGACCTCGGGGCGGGCGCTGGGCATCTACGGCATCGCCAGCCAGATCGAGAACGCGCTGTCCACCACCGCCATGATTCCCGCCGGGGCGGCGACCACCTACGCCGCCCAAAGCCGGGACCGTGCTCGCGCGGTCGCTCATCGGCGGACCGTTTCCGGGGTTGTCGCGCTGGCCTACCTGGTGCTCGCGACGCCGTTCTTCTTCTTCGCCGAGCCTTTGACCGAACTGGTCCTGGGAGTCCAGATCGATGACGTGCTGCCCATCCAGGTGCTGGTGGTCAGCGGCCTCTTCGCCAGCCTCGGCGCGGTCGCGATGAAGATCCTCAACGGCGAGGGGCGGCTCAACGCCGTGGCCGGAATCTGGGTCGTGACGGCGATCGTCACCACCGTGGCGATGGCCGGTGGGGCTTACTGGGGAGGTGCGCTGGGGGCTGCCGTGGGCGCCGCCTGCCGCGACGTCCTGTTCTTCGGGCTGACCTGGTTCGCGGTCATCTCCGGTCACCGCCGCGACGAGGTCGAGGTCAGCGTCACGCCCGTGCCGGAATCCTCCTGACGCTGCCGCTCCGGCTCGTCTGCGGGAGGTGACGCCCGACGACGGGTCCTAGGATGCAGCGCATGGTCACTCGAAACCTTGCCGGGTTCACCGGCGCCGGCTACGACCGGGGCCGTCCCATCGGTTGGCAGATCGGCTGGAAGCTGGTCTCGGGCGTTCTGGTCACCCGCTGGTTCTGCCCGATGCCGCTGCGGCTCGCGCTGCTGCGTGCCTTCGGGGCGTCCATCGGTGACAACGTGGTGTTCCGGCACGAGGTGAAGGTGCACTGGCCATGGAAGCTGACCGTCGGCGACAACAGCTGGATCGGCGAGGGATCGTGGATCCTCAACCTCGAGCCGGTGACCATCGGCGCTGACGTATGCGTCTCGCAGGACGTGCTGTTGTGCACGGGCAGTCATGACCGGGACTCGGCGACCTTCGAGTTCGACAACGCGCCGATCACGATCGAGGACGGCGCCTGGGTGGCCGCCCGGGCGACGGTCTTGCGCGGCTGCACGATCGGGCGGGACGCCGTGGTCGGGGCATGCTCCCTGGTCACCAAGGACGTCGCGGCCGGTGAGACCGTCCTCGCGCCCCGTGCCGAGACCCGGCGTCCGGCCGGTGAGCCGCGCTAATGCGGATCCTGTCCGTCGTCACGCTGATCAGTCCCCAGGGTGAGTACGGCGGCCCCGTGCGGGTGGCGCTTAACCAGGCGCGCGAGCTGATCGAGCTGGGGCACAGCGTGACCGTGTGCGCGGCCGCGCGCGGGTTCGATGCGCCGCCGACCGAGATGTCAGGGGTTCCGCTACGGCTGTTCCCGGCCCGGCAGGTACTGCCCGGCTCGGGTTTCGCCGGTCTGGCCGCACCCTCCATGTGGCGCTGGGTGGCACAGCACGCGAAGGAGTTCGACGTCTGCCACATCCACGCCGCCCGCGACCTGGTGACCCTGCCCGCAGCAGCAATCGCCCGAGCCCGAAAAGTGCCGTTCGTGCTGCAGACCCACGGCATGATCGACCGCTCGACCAAGCTTCTCGCCGTCCCGTTGGATGTGGTGCTCACTCGTCCGGTGCTGCGCGGCGCGGGGCGCATCCTGCACCTGACGCCGGTGGAACGCCAGGGGCTCATCGAGGTCGGAGGTGCCGACCTGCCGCTTGTCGAACTGCCCAACGGCGTGCCGTGGGCCGGCGAGCAGGAGCGACCGGCCTCGTCCGAGGTGCTCTATCTGGCTCGGCTGGCCGAGCGGAAGCGCCCGGCGCTCTTCGCACAGGTGGCGGAAGCGCTGAGTGTGGAGTTTCCCGACGTGCGCTTCACGCTGGTGGGGCCGGACGAAGGCGAAGGTGACACCGTCCGCCGAACCATCGCGGCGTCCGCCGCGGGCGACCGGTTGTCCTGGGAGGGACCGATACCGCCTGAGGAGACTCTGGCCCGGATGCGTCGCGCCACGGTCTACGTTCTCCCGTCCGTGGATGAGCCCTACCCGATGTCGGTGCTGGAGGCGATGTCGATCGGGCTGCCGGTCGTCATCACCGACAGCTGTGGACTGGCCGGCATCGTCGAGCGGGCCGACGCCGGCGCCGTGGTCGACTCCAGCCCGGAGAGCCTCCAGGACGCTGTGCGCGATCTGCTCGCCGACCCGGACGAGGCGCAACGCAAGGGTCTGCGGGGGCGGGCGTTCGTCCGTGACGAACTGGCGATGAGCACGATCGCCGGCACTCTCGCCGAGTTGTACCGCGGGGTGCTCGCCGAGCGGGGCTGACGCGGCGGCTCACGCCAGGCGGCGCCACCACCCCGCTATCAGGCCGGCGGTGATCAGCGTGGTCAGCACGCCGAGCAGCGTGTACAGCGGCACGAAGAGCTGCGGCATCCCCGAGAACAGGAAGCTTGCCGCGAGAACCCCGTAGTCGGCGGGAAGCAATCCGACCGAGCGAACGAGGCTGGGCGCGCGCTGCGCCTCCTTCCCGGCAGCGACCGTGCGCTCAAGGAACTGAGTGAGCAGAATCCCGGTGAACTGCACGACCGAGACGAACAGATAGGCCAGCGGGACGAGCAGCCAGACGTCCGGGATGGGGTAGAAGCTCCAAGCCGCAAGCAGCACACTGCTGTGCACCAGGACGTTCTTGCCCGCATCGACCAGATGATCCAGCCACTCCCCACGGATGGAGCCGCCGCCGAGCAGCCGGGCCAGTTGACCATCGGCGGAATCGAAGGCGAAGCCGAGCATCAGCAGCAACCCCGCCAGCACGCCCGTCCCCGGTGCGGGCGGGACGGTGGCAACGACCACGATGCCGGCCAGCGAGCAGAGCGCTGAGATGGCGGTGACGCCGTTCGGGGTGAAGCCCCAGCGGTAGGCCACTGAAGCCAACAGCCGTCCCCAGGGTCGATTGACCCAACGTGAGTACAGCGAGACCCCCACCGATGACTTCTGGGCTGCGGCCAACCGTCGGTAGCTGCCTGCTATCGACCGGCTGTCTCCGGCGCCATTGATCCCGTCCATGGGTCGGGCTCCTTCTGTGGTCGATGTCCTTGCGGTGAACGCATCCGCCGCAACGATGATGTCAGGGGAGTTTCCCCGGCGCATGTCCGACGATGGCTCGGCGCACGGTCGATCCGAGACTCGCACCGCACTGCCGGGACGGCTGCTCCCGTCGCCGTCACGAGCACCGCGGCGTATGGCCGGCCAACCCCATGGTTGCGTGATACTGCAGGTCCTGCACCGCCACCGAGCCGGTGATCTCCCGGGACGAGCAGGCGTCGACCACCAATGAATCGTTCCGGTGGACCGCTGCGCGGATCCGGCCCAGGGCCAACGGAAACGTCTGCACGTTCGGGCCGGCAGGTGCGCGGTAGCTGTACGTCGATTCGCCCACCCACACTGTGACCTGCGCGGGCGCGGTCAGCAGGGTGATCACCTCAACCTGATTGACCGGCGGGGTGCCGCCGCGCAGGGTGGCCGTCTGCTGTTGGGAAGTGGGCCGCAGCCCCGAGTCCTGAAGACGGTGGGTCAGGTACACCGCGTCCCTGCGGAGGTTGGGGCCATGCCCGGTGCGGAAGCGTTCGGCGTAGTAGGCGCTCAGGCTGAGGAACGCGTAGCCGTGCGCCTCGGACGGCGCGAACGAGGTTCCCTCGCCGTAGTCGTTCCAGGTGACCAGTTGGGCCAGGTCGGCGTCCTGCTGGGTAGCCGTCGCCCACGACGTCCGCAGCGTCGAGGTGTTCGCGGCCTCGTCGAAGATCGCCTGAGCCGGACGAAAGTCCTGCACCGCGATCGGCGCCATCCACAACCTCCCCAGCGCATGGGCACGCGCCGCCCAGTCAGGCTCCTCCGCCAGGGCTTGAGGATTTCTGACACCCCAGTAGCTGAATCCCCAACTGATGTCCCGAAACGCGGGCATGTGCGCCGCAGGGTCGTGAAAGACCGGCAGGAGGGCCACCTCGAGGCCATACCTGTCCTTCATCTCGCGCAGGAATTCCGCCCACCAGGAGGCGGGCCGTTCTTCCGCCTTGTAGGGGGCGATGACGACGCGTCCGCGGGAATCCCGGTAGGCCGCCGGGCTCGCCGCCAACAGGGCCATCGATCGGGCGAGATCCTGATAGCCGGCCCGACCGGTGGACGCGGTCATGTCGGGCATCAGCATGATCGTGAAGTCGCCGGCCTGGCTCGCCGCCTCCATCAGACGGTTCACCCGCTCCCAATGCACGCCGGTGAGGTCGAGGATGTCCAGCGAGAAACCGTCGATCCCGGCCGACTGTGCCTGCGCGATCTCGGTGCGGAGATCGTCCTGAACCCAGTCGCCGGCGCGTGGGGCCCGCGGCAGTGGGCGATCCCGAAGGAAGCCCCCGTAGCGTGCGAACTTGCCGCTCTCACCATCGGGCCGCAGATAGTTTCGCGCGTAGTAGTCCTGGTTGCCGGGGAGGTTGTCGAGTGAGATCGGGAAAGGGGTGAAGTAGTGCGCGAACACCAGCTTGCCGTCGGAGCGGTGCCGCTCCTGAGCGTCGAAGCCGAGCCATGTCGACGGGCTCGGTTGTGTGCGGGTCGGTGGCGACCCCGCGTTCTCAGGGCCGGGCGCGGTCGGCCTCGGACTGGGCGGCGGTGGGGTCAGCGCGCAGCCGGCCAGGACACCTGCGAGCAGAATGCAGTGCAGCCTGGGCAGTCGCCGGCCGATGCGCATCCGTTGTGTCCATTCCCCCTGGCGCCGGTATCCCAGCGCGCCCACCACGCTACCCAGGTTCCAATCAGTTCCGGCCCGGGCGTCGGCGTGACCTGGTCACGAGATAATTGCGGTCGCGGGCGACGATCTCCGTCGGACCGACGGTCTCCCGCAGCCAGGTCAGGTAGGGTAGATGGGCGTTGTACACGCACCACAGCTCACCGCCGGGGACGAGCGCCCGTCCGGCTTGACCGAAGAGTCGCCGGGTCGGGGTGGTGTCCTTCGCGGCACCGACGTGGAACGGCGGATTGCTGACGATCAGGTCTACCGGCGCACCGCCGAGCCCGTCGCGGCGCTCGACGGCCACCGCGACTCGGTTGGCGTCGGCGGTGCGCCGGGTCGCATCGGTCGCACTCCAGGCGACGTCGATCGCCCGCACCCTGATTCCGCGGCGGGCCAGCAGCACCGCGAGGATGCCGCTGCCGCAGCCGAGGTCGATCGCCGAGTCGGCGTCCGGCAGTCGGTCGAAGCAGTCGGCGAGCAACGCTGTCCCGCGGTCGAGCCGATTGGTGTTGAAGGTCGCACCGTGCGCCACCACGTCGACGCCGAGCGACTCGACCCGTGCCATTCGCGGCCAGGACGGCTCGATACGTTGGGGTCCCGAGGCCAGCAGAGCACGCGACTTGCGATGCCCGAGTGACGCGGTCACCGAGTCGAAGCTCCTTGCCAACGCCGTGTTCATCGACCGGGTCAGTCGCTTGTCGCGTTCCGCTGCGATCACCCGTACCCGCGGGTCGGCATGCGTCGCGATCAGTTCGGCGTACTCCTCGACGGCAGCCACCGCGCGGGGGAGCCGCCACAGCGCGGTGCGCGCGCCGACGAGCGCCAGTGCCGGAGTGGCAACGAGTTCGACCCGCGGTGGCCCGGCCACGAGCGCTTCCGAGCGGACGTCGTCGCACCACACCCTGGGACGGTGACCTCGAGCGGTCAACTCGGCCGTGAGGGCACCGGAGACGTCGTCCAGGATGGCGACCGGCTCGGTGATTTCGCCGGCCTGAGCGAGCAACAACTCGGTGACCGGGTCGGGCCGGGAGTCCGGTGCGTCGCGCATGGCTCCAGGTAACCACCTTCGTGCAGGCGCCGCGACGTCCGTCGCTGTACATGATTGTTGGGCCGATCTGCGGCCCTGTTGTCCATGGTGCCGCCGGACTCGGTACGGTGGGATCGTCCGACCGGTCCCCGGCCCCCGCTCCGCCGGGCACCGGCGATTGAATCCGCCGCCGTCGGCGGCCATGCAATGGAGCATCCGAAGGAGATTCGTCACACGATGACCACCAAGTACGTCTATGAGTTCAGCGAGGGTGATGGTTCCATGCGGAACCTGTTGGGCGGTAAGGGTGCCAACCTCGCCGAGATGACCGGGCTGGGTATGCCGGTGCCGCAGGGTTTCACGATCAGCACCGAGGCCTGCACCCGCTATTACGCCGATGGGGAGAAGATCGGCGATGACATCCGCGATGAGATCGTTCGTTACATCGGCACCCTGGAGGAGCTGACGGGCAAGAAGTTCGGCGATCCGGACAACCCGCTGTTGGTGTCGGTGCGGTCGGGTTCGCGGGCGTCGATGCCCGGCATGATGGACACGATCCTGAACCTCGGCATGAACGAGGAGGTTGTCGAGTCGTTCGCGCGCAAGACCGGGAATCCCCGTTTCGTCTACGACTCCTACCGGCGCTTCATCCAGATGTACTCCGACGTCGTGATGGAGGTCGGCAAGGCGTACTTCGAGGAACTCATCGATGAGATGAAGGAGCACAAGGGCGTCAAGGAGGACCTCGATCTGGACGCCGACGACCTCAAGGAACTCGCTCGGCAGTTCAAGGAGGAGTACCAGAACAAGATCGGCTCGGATTTCCCGTCGGATCCGATCGAGCAGCTGTTCGGCGCCATCAAGGCGGTCTTCCGTTCGTGGGACAACCCGCGCGCCGTCTACTACCGCCGACTCAACGACATTCCCTCCGACTGGGGCACCGCGGTCAACATCCAGGCGATGGTGTTCGGCAACCTGGGTGACACCTCGGGCACGGGTGTGGCGTTCTCGCGCAACCCGGCGACGGGCGAGTCCGGCCTGTACGGCGAGTTCCTGATGAACGCCCAGGGCGAGGACGTCGTGGCCGGCATCCGGACGCCGCTGACGATCGACCAGCTGAAGTCGCAGAACCCGGCGGTCTACGACGAGTTCCAGACGATCGTCGACAAGCTCGAAGACCATTACCGCGACATGCAGGATATGGAGTTCACCATTGAAGAGGGCAAGCTCTTCATGCTCCAGACCCGTAACGGTAAGCGCACCGCGGCGGCCGCGTTCAAGATCGCCTGCGACCTGGTCGACGAGGGCATGATCGACTCCAAGAAGGCGGTGTCGATGATCGATCCCAAGCAGATCGACGCGCTGCTGCATCCGCAGTTCGACGAGGCGGAGCTGGCGGGTGCGACGCCGATCGGCAAGGGTCTGCCGGCGTCGCCGGGTGCGGCCTGCGGCCAGGTGGTGTTCACCTCCGACGAGGCCGCCGAGCGTGGCAAGCGTGGTGAGGACGTCGTCCTGGTCCGGTTGGAGACCACCCCGGAGGACATCGAGGGCATGCACTACGCCAAGGGCATCCTGACCGCGCGCGGCGGCATGACCTCGCACGCGGCCGTGGTGGCGCGTGGCATGGGCACCTGCTGTGTGTCGGGCCTGGGTGAGATCACCTTCGGCGTGCGCAACTTCAGCCTGGGCGGCAACACCTACAACGAGGGTGACTGGATCTCGCTGGACGGTTCCACCGGCAATGTCTACGGCGAGCAGATCAAGACGGTGCCGGCCGAGATCGGCGGCTACTTCGGCCGCATCATGGAGTGGGCGGATGAGTACCGCACGATGAAGGTGCGGACGAACGCCGACACCCCGCTGGACGCCCAGCAGGCCCGCGAGTTCGGCGCCGAGGGCATCGGGCTGTGCCGCACCGAGCACATGTTCTTCGAGCCCGACCGCATTTCGGCGATCCGAGAGATGATCGTGTCGAAGTCGGTGGAGCAGCGGGAAGCCGCCTTGGCCAAGCTGCTGCCGATGCAGCGTGGCGATTTCGAGGGCATCTACGAGGCGATGGAGGGCCACCCGGTCACCATCCGGCTGCTCGATCCGCCGCTGCACGAGTTCCTGCCGCACGACCATTCCGACGTGGTCGCGTTGGCGCGGCAGATGAACATGGAGACCTCCGCGCTGGAAGCCGTCATCGACTCGCTGCACGAGTTCAACCCGATGATGGGTCATCGTGGCTGTCGCCTCGACGTCACCTACCCCGAGATCGGCGCCATGCAGACGCGGGCGATCATCGAGGCGGCGATCAACGTTCAGAAGGCGCACCCGGAGTGGGATCTGGTGCCCGAGATCATGATCCCGCTGGTCGGCGAGGTGAAGGAGTTGGCGTTCGTCAAGAAGATCGTCACCGACACCGCCGATGCGATCATCGCCGAGGCCGGTGTGGACCTGAAGTACCTGGTCGGCACCATGATCGAGATCCCGCGGGCTGCCCTGACCGCCGACGAGATCGCGCGCGAGGCCGAGTTCTTCTCCTTCGGCACCAACGACCTCACCCAGATGACGTTCGGCTTCAGCCGCGACGACGCCGGCAAGTTCCTGGATGCCTACTACGAGAAGAAGATCTACGAGAACGACCCGTTCGCCCGCCTCGACCAGATCGGTGTGGGCAAGCTGGTCGAAACCGCTGTCGAACTCGGCAAGCAGGCCCGTCCCGACATCAAGCTCGGCATCTGCGGCGAGCACGGCGGCGACCCCTCCTCGATCGACTTCTGCCAGCGGGTCGGCCTCAACTACGTGTCCTGCTCGCCGTTCCGGGTACCCATCGCCCGACTCGCCGCCGCCCAGGCGGCGTTGGCCCACGGCTGAGCAACCGGAGGTCGCGGGCTTCGACACCCATGAGGTCTCAGGTGGCCCGGTTCCGCATTGCGGAACCGGGCCAGCTGGCTTTGTCAGCCGACCGGTTGGACGGTCACCCTCGAAGAGGTGACGGTGTTGCCGTGCGGATCCGCGACCTTCACCCGGTAGGTGACCGGTGCGGATGAAGAAGAGGACGACGGCACGCTGTCAGAGAAGGACATCGTCTTGCGCTTCCAGAACGGAACCGAGGTGGACCTGGTGTCGATGACCTTGCTGTCCCTGCTCAGCTCGTAGGTGAGGTTCAGGTCGTCGCGGTCCCAGAGCTGCTTCCAGGTGACCATGATCTGTCCGTCGGTCTGCGGGATGGCGCTGAGCGCGAGTGTCGAGGCGTTGCCGACGGGGCCGGACTTGTTCGGCGCCACCGATCCGATGGCCATCCGCACGAGGCCCTGTTGCGGCGTGCCGTTGACGCTCGGGAACTCACCGCCCAGCGAGATGTACCTGCTGTTGCCGACGACCGACCACGCCGCCTGGCTCATTCCGGTGAAGCGGCCGATGGCGAGTTGCGGGAACCAGTTGAGCAGCGCCGGCGCGGGCCGTCCCCTGAAGTCCGTGTATGCCTTCGAGGAGGTTTGCCGATTCTTGGCCACCTTGCCGGCGGCGCGCTTGGACACCGCCAGTGCGTAGTACCAGGCCGAGCGCGGCGTGGTGTCGGGGAAGCCGCCGATGTTGGCGCAGTAGTGCGCGTGCCCCACGCTGTATACGACATCGCCGATGGGTGCCACATCGTAGGTGTCGCCGTGACAGTCCTGCAGCCAGCGCAGCGTGCCGTCCTTGCTCGAGGCGGCGAAGACGCCTTCGAAGTTGCCCTCTCTGTAGGTGAAGCCCGTGCCGTAGACGGTGCTGCCGTCGGTGGCCAGACTCAGAATGCCGGAGTTCTTGCTGCCGTTCTTGACGATCCTGTTGATCTTCCAGGGCTTCGTTCGTCCGGTGGTCGGGCTCACCGCGCCGGACCCGGAGGCCTTCGTGGAGTTCAGCTTCGTGAAGTAGCCGCCGACCACCAACAGCCTGCTCTTCGAGGTCAGCAGCAGAGCCCGGACGATCGAGCTCGCGGTCGCCCGCCAGCTGGAGAGCTTGCCCGAACTCGGCATCAGCGCCGCCAGCCGGAGCCGTGCCCGGCCGTCGACCGCCGTGAAGCTGCCACCGGCGTACACCTTCTTCGAGTTCACGGCCAGAGCGAAAATCGTTCCGTTGAACGACGGCCTGGGTGACCTGAGGGCACCGGTTGCCGAGTTCAGCGCGGCGAATCGTCCCCGCTTGACCGTGCCGACCTTGGTGAACTTTCCACCGACGTAGAGCGTCTTCTTGTCCGGCGAGACCGCGAGGGCCCGGATCGGGCCATTGAACTTTCCCGGGACGAAGGTCGTGATCCGCTTCCCGGTGGTGATGTCGTAGGCGAGCAGGTTCTTGCGCGACGTCTGGTTGGTCCCTGCGGCGGCTCCCGCCGGGCGGGCAGCGGTGAACTCGCCCCCGGCGTAGACCACATTGCCGATCATCACCTGGGTCCACACCACGCCGTTGATCTGAACAGTGGGGAGCGGGTCGGTGGTCACCGTCTTCGCCGTCCGGTCACGCACCGGTGGGACGGCATTGGCGGGCTCGGCGATCGACATCACGGTGATCAGCGAGGCGACCCCGAGTACCGCGATCAGCTGGCGGCAACCGAGTTTTCGCCGACCGGATCCGTGAATGCTCCATTGCTGCTGATCCATGCTCGTGCCCCCGATTGAGGCGTTGCCGACGGCCAGGCCGCCGCATCGCCGTGTTCCCTCCGTCGGCCAGCGTATGCGTCCCGCCCTAAGTGCGGCCCAGAATGAGTTCAAGATCCGCCCGGATCAAGCTCAAGAAGTGCTCAAGATGCACACCGATGGGTGTGCGCTGCTGACGGGCGTGTCGATCCGCATCGAAAGTGCAGCGCGCGCGGCGGCCAGCGTGCCGAACCCCTACTGGGTGTGCCGCTGCTGGGCCTTACGGGGTGTGCCGCTGCTGGGCCGCACCGGATCCGAGTGGCAGAGTGAGCCCAATGAGGCGACTCGGAGTCTTGCTGCTGGCGGTGCTGTTCCTGGCAGCGGCGTGTGCGCGGCAGGCACCCACGGCGACGTCCGAGGTCCCGGCCAGCCGCGCTGCGGCGGTGGTGCGCGTCGGCGCGACGTCCGACCCCACCGTGCGGGTGCTGGCCGAGCTGTACGCACAGGCACTCGTCGCGAAGGGACGGCCGGCACAGGTGGCCGAGGTGGGCGACGACGTCAACGGCCAGGTGAGCAGATTGATTGCCAACGAGCTGGACGTGGTGCCGGTCTTCGCGTGGAGCGCCGCCCAGACGCTTCAGGTGGACTCGTCCGACCCGCAAAGCCTCGTCTTTGACCTGGCTTCGGCGCTGGACGGCGAGGTGGCCGTGCTGCAGCCGTCGAAAGTGGACCGGGCCTGGCGCTATGTCGCCACCGACGCGACGCTCTCGCTGCTCGACGTGACCAAGAAGACGAAGGTGGCGGCTCCCGAGCGGTGGCGCAACGCACCGGACGGATTGCCGGGCCTCGCCGCGATCTACCAGGTCAAGCCGTCGGCGATCACCGTCGCGGATCCAGCCCAACGGCTCGCCGCGGTGAAGGCCGGTGCCATCGGCGTGTTCGACGGCACGGAACCGCAGAACGGGGACGCCGCGCTGAAGCCAGTCGACGACCCGAAATCGATGACCGCGGCGGACCCACAGGTGGCGCTGCTGCGTCTCGAACTCGCCGAGGACGACACCGTGCTCGACGTCGTCCAACAACTGCACGGTGAACTGGACAACGCGGCGCTCATCGCGATCCGTACCCGGTCGGCGGCCGACGGCGTCCCGGCGGCCGTCACCGAGTGGTTGAAGGCGCACCCGGTGCACTGATTCGGTTCGCTGGGAATCGGCCTACCCCGAATGCTGGACGAGGCTCCCATGGCGGCTCTTCTTGGGCATGGCTGTCGTGCATCAGATGCCCAGGGCCGCTCAGCCGAACAGCTTCCCCCAGGTGCGCACCGACACGATCCCGGTTTGGGGCAGCTTTGTCTTCTTCTGGAACGTCTTGACAGCCTTGTCCGTCCTGGCGCCGAAGGTGAGTCCCTTGTCGATCTCGTAGTGGCGGGCCTTGAGCAGCGTGTGCAGCGCAGCGACCTGATGGCCCTTGACGCCCTTGCGGACGTCGGGGGTGAGCCGGGTGAGCGTCCGCGGACCGGCCATGCCCGTCACCGGCAGCTTCTGCTTCCGCTGGTACGCCTTGACCGCGGCCAGGGTGTCGGTACCGAAGTACCCGGTGGTCTTGACCGTCTGGCCCGCCCTGACCAGCAGATTCTGCAGCGCTGCGACCTTTGCGCTGCGGTTTCCCTGCCTGAGTGTGATCGTGATCAGCAGGCGGGATTTCGGGCCGGTCTTGGGTTTGTCCGGCTTGGGCTTGCTCGGTTTCGGCTTGGCGTCGAATCGGTACAGATTCCACCGCTTCATGATGCTGATCACCAGCTTGGCGTACCCCGGGTCGGTGGCGTAGCCGGCCTTGTGAACGGCCCGGATGAACTTGTCCGGGTCGTTGGGGTATTTGAACGCCGGGTTGTACCGGTCCGCTCGATCGAGCAGGCGTCCGTGGTCGAGGAAAGAGTTCTCCATCGAGGCGTAGGTGCGGAACTTGCTGACGTACTTCTTCTTCTTGCCCTTCACGTACTCATACGACGCGAGCGACACGCAACCTTGCTGGTACGGGCTCACGGAGGCGGGATTGCATTTGATGCCGAAGTAGTTCTTGTACTTCGTGCTCAACCCCGACCGGCCCCAGCCCGATTCGAGGATCGACTGGGCGATCGTCACCGCGCGCGGCACGCCGTACTTCTTCTTGGACGCGGTCGCGGCGCGGGCGGCCTTGGCGATGTAGGTCTCGTAGTCAACGGCCGCGCTCTCGCTGGCGCCCATGGTGGCGGTGGCGATTCCGGTGGCGGTGAGTGCGATGGCCAGCATTCCGGCACGGAGGCGAGGGGTAGGACGGGTCATGGCCAGGTATTCAAACCTGAGAACTATCCGAGAGCTACCTTAAGTCTCGACCTGATATCGAAGGATTCCCTCCTTGTAGCCGCTGACTAGGGCATTCGTCCGCTTCAACCCTCAAGGGGCGGGTGATGGCGGGAGCGCGGCTACGGCGCTGCCGGGATGCGGATGGTGAAGACCGTGTGACCGGGGCGGGAATCGACGGACGCCGTCCCGTGATGTCCGCCGACGACCGCGGCCACGATCGCCAGGCCGAGTCCGGTCGAGGAACCGCCCTGTTTGCGGACCCGGCTGACCTCGGCGCGGGTGAACCGCTCGAACACGGACGCCAGCAGCTCCGGCGGAATGCCGGGCCCGTCATCGGTCACGGTGATTACCGCCATGCCGCCGGTCAGCGCGACCGCGGTTTCGACTCGGGTGCCGGCCGGGGTGTGGGTGCGGGCGTTGGCCAGCAGATTCGCCACCACCTGATGCAGCCGATACCGGTCGGCAAGCACCATCACCGGCTCGTCGGGAAGCGCCAGCGACCAGCTGTGGTCGGGTCCGGCCGCGCGCGCGTCGCTGGTGGCGTTGAGGACGATTTCGGTGAGGTCGGTCGGAGCCAGGTCGAGGGCGGGTCCGGAGTCCAGCCGGGCGAGCAGCAGCAGATCCTCGACCAGGCTGCTCATCCGATCCGACTCGGACTCGATCCGCGCCATCGCGTGGGCCATCGCCGGCGACATCTCGGAGCGCTCCCGGCGGCTCAGCTCGGCGTAGCCACGGATCGCCGCGAGGGGGTTGCGCAACTCGTGCGAGGCGTCCGCAACGAACTGTCGCAGCTTCGATTCCGAGGCGTGCCGGGCCGCCAGCGCGCCCTCCACATTGTCGAGCATGTGGTTGAAGGCGAGCCCCACCCGTCCGACCTCGCTCACCGGATCGGTATCGGCCGGCTTCACCCGGACGATGCCCTCCACCTCGCCGCTCTCCAGCGGCAGATTCGACACGGCTGTCGCGGTCGCGGCCAGCCGGTGCAGTGGTGCCAGGCTGCCCACGACCACTCGTCGTGTCGCGACGACGGCGATCAGGATGACCGCGCCGGTCAGCAGAGCTTCGAAGATCACCAGCGACGTGATGGCGCTGGAGACCTGGCCCAGCGGGATGCCGACGATCACCGCCGAGGAACCGTCGGTGGCCGCGGTCACCCGGTAGAGGCCGTAGCCGGTCAGCTGGGTGGTGGCTCTGTCGCCGGGGTTGAGCCTGAGCGCAGCGAGTTGCTGCAGGGCGTCCGCCGACAGCGAGGCATATCGGACGCCGTAGTTGCTCGCGCGATCGATCAGGATGACGCCGTTGATCACTCCCGCGGTTTGCTCGGCGATGATCGTGCCGATCTCCTGCCCGCCCGGCGTCGGTCCCCCCGGTCCGGGGCCGCCCGGCCCCGTCTGCCGGGAAATGGCACGATCGAGCCGGCTGTCCGCCTGGCCGATCTGGATGTTGTAGGCCGCGATCGCCACCACCGCGCTGAGGCCGATCGCCACGATCGCGACCAGCGCGGCGACCCGGACGACGAGCCTCCGACCCAGGGTGCCCTTGGCCAGCGGTCGGTGGACACCGGCACGGGGGGACGGTTCTTTCGGTCCACCGTCGGCGGATCCGGTACGGAGGGACGGTTCTTTCGGTCCACTTGTCCGAGGGGCTGAGCCATAGGCCGGGGTGGCTGAGCCAGGGGACAGTTGCTTCGGTCCACTCCCCGGGGCCGGCGGGGGACTCGAACTGATCTGGGCAGGAGGTGTGTGTCCCAGCGGGACCCGCGTGGGGGAGTGGGACTGCCCGGGATCGGTCATTCCGCCGCCGGCTTGAGTACGTAGCCGGAGCCGCGCAGGGTGTGGATCATCGGCGTCCGGTTGGCGTCGATCTTCTTGCGCAGATAGGAGATGTACAACTCAACCACGTTCGCCTGTCCGCCGAAGTCGTAGTTCCAGACCCGGTCGAGGATCTGCGGCTTGCTCAGCACCCGGCGCGGGTTGCGCATCAGGTACCGCAGCAGTTCGAACTCGGTGGCGGTGAGCTGGATCTCGTCGCCGGCCCGGGTGACTTCGTGGGAGTCCTCGTCGAGCACCAGGTCGCCGACCACCAGCTGTGAGCCGGGACGCAGGGTGGTGGCTCCCGTGCGGCGCAGCAGCCCGCGCAGCCGGGCGATCAGTTCTTCCAGCGAGAACGGCTTGGTGACGTAGTCGTCGCCGCCGGCGGTGAGGCCGCCGATCCGGTCCTCGACGGCGTCCTTGGCGGTCAGGAAGATGACCGGGACGTCCGGCTGCTCGGTGCGGATCCGGCGCATCACCTCGAGGCCGTCGAAGTCGGGCAGCATCATGTCGAGCACGATGGCGTCCGGGCGGACGTCGCGGGCCACCTTCACGGCGTCCAGGCCGGAGCCTGCGGTCGCGACCTCCCAGCCTTCGTACCGCATCGCCATGCTGAGCAGTTCGGTGAGGCTGGACTCGTCGTCCACCGTGAGGATGCGGATCGGGGTGCCGTCCGGCCTGGTCAGGGATTCGCTGCCGCCGCGGGTGCTGGTCGTCATGTGTTCAATCTGTCAGCCTCCTGTGAGGCGGGGCTAGGGGCCCGCTGTGGGTTTCCTGTGAGTGCCGGTGCAGTCGGTGGGATCGCTGGGATGATGGCCGGGTGCGCACGCGGGTGAGGGACGGCTGGCGCCTCGCGGTGGGCACCCTGACGCTCATGCCCGTTGCGTCGCCGGGGCGGGTCGATCGCGAGGTGGCTGGGCTGGCCGCCGTTCTTGCCCCGCTGGCCTTCGCGCCGGTCGCGTTGATCGCCGGTGGTGCGGGCTGGGTGCTGTCGCCGGTGCTCTCGGATCTCGTGACGGGGCTGCTGGTGGTCGGGGTGATCGCCTGGCTGACCCGGGCGATCCACCTGGACGGCTTGGCCGACACCGCCGACGGTCTCGGTTCGGGACGTCCGGCCGCGCAGGCGCTGGAGATCATGCGCCGGGGCGACGTCGGGCCGATGGGCGTGGTCACCCTGGTCGTCGTGCTCGGCCTGCAGGCGGCGTCCGTTGCTGTGCTGCTGGGACGTCCGTGGGGCTGGCTGGCGGTGACGGTGGCGTGCTGTGCCGGACGCGGTGCGCTGGTGATCGCCGGGCGCCGCGGCGTCCGTCCCGCCCGGAGCGACGGGCTCGGCGCGGTCTTCGCGTCCAGTGTGCCGATGCCGATCGCCGGCGCGGTCTGGGTCGTCCTCACCGCCGCGCTGTCACTGGCGGCTTCGCTGACGGGGACGCTGTGGTGGCAGGGGATTCTCGCCGCACTGGCCGGCATCGGCGTCGCGGCCGTTCTGGTCCGGCGGACCGGTCAGCGCCTCGGCGGCATCACCGGCGACGTCCTCGGCGCGTCCATCGAGCTTGCCACGACCGGCGTCCTGCTGGTGTTGGCTGCCGGCTGAGCCGACCCCCGGATCCCCTCGGGGATGGTTCTTGGCCTGCGGTCTTCGAACGCTGGGGACGGTTCTCCGTGTGCGATTTTCGCATGCTGGGGACGGTTCTCCGCCGCCCAGTGTCTGTCCCCCGGCGTGCGAGTTTCGAACGGGAAGAACCGTCCCCGGTGTGCGAGTTTGGAACGGGAGGAACCGTCCCGTGCGAGTTTCGAACGGGAAGAACCGTCCCCGCTGTGACGATCGATCCGGATTGTGTCAGAGACGGAGCGGGCGTCCGGCCACCATCAGGACGACGTCGTCGCTCGCCGCGGCGAGCTGTTGGTTGGTGCGTCCCAGCAGATCGGTGAACAGCCGGCCCGACGGGTGGGCCGGGACGACGCCCCAGCCCACCTCATTGGTGACGGCCACGACCGTGTGCGGATGGTTGCTCCAGGCATCGACCAACTCGGAGATCGCGCTGTCGAGGAGCGGATGCCACTGCTCCAACGGACGCTCCCAGGTGCCCCAGGCGTCGATGCAGCGCGTGAGCCAGGTGCCGAGGCAGTCGATCAGCACCGCGGAATCGGCGCGCGCAAGGGCGTGGGCGAGATCGACGGTCTCCACCGTGCGCCAATGGCTCGGACGGCGCTGCCGATGGTTCCGGACGCGGGCGGCCCACTCCGGATCGGACGCAGCATCAGCCGGATAGCCGGGGGTGAGGTAGGTCACCTCGGCGGCATCGGCCAGCAACGACTCGGCGTAGGTCGACTTGCCCGAGCGGACCCCTCCGGTGACTAGGACCTTGCTCACGCGGCGACCCTACCGTCGGCGAATGCGTGAAGCCCGACCAAGCGCATGCCTCGCGAGGTAGGAAATGTTCAGCGGACGGAGAACCCGCGCAAAGCCGGATCCGGGGTCGTCCAGTCGACGGTGTGGTCGGTGACTCGTCCGGGCCGCCCCCGGCGGGTGGGCTGTTCGATCAGCGCGCGGACCAGTGCCCCCAACGCTTCGGACGTCCCCTGCGCATGCACCTCGACCCTGCCGTCCACCAGGTTCTCGGCGTAGCCGGCCAGGCCCAGTTCGCGACCCAGTGACATTACCCACCAGCGAAACCCGACGCCCTGCACATAGCCGTCCACCCGAATCACAGCGCGTTCCATGGATGAACCCTAATCGGCTACCACCACGTCGCCCACGCCCGTAGGGCCGCATCCGGGTCGCAGGTGCGCACTGATGTGGGCGCCGGGGCGGTGCGCAAGTCGCGCCGCGGGTCAGCTCGGACGGGCCGCGCCGCAGTGAAGGACAGTGACACGGTGGAGGACAGTCAGACGGTGGAGGATGGGAAACGGCGGAGGACAGGAAAACGGCGCCGCCCCGGGGGGTGACGGCGCCGTTTCGCGTGAGCTTGTTGTCCGGTCGAGGACCGGACAACGAATCAGTTCTGAGCCCTGCCCACGCCTGCCTTGTCAGCGGCATCGCCCGCCTTGTCGGCGGCATCCTTGACGCCGTCCTTGACTGCCTCGCCGGCCTGCTTGGCCTTTGCCGCGGCCTGGTCAGCCACGCCTTCGGCCTGTAGGCGCTCGTTGTCAGTGGCGTCTCCCACGGTCTCTTTGACCTTGCCACCAACCTCTTGGGCCTTGTTCTGGATCTTGTCGCCGATACCCATGCCTCCTCCTTCGCGGTGCGGGTGTCCTGCATGTGTCGCCAGGCTAGGACGGGCGATCGGTCCACCCAATCACCCCTTGGGGTGGCCGCCGGGGGCCAGATTCGTCGATGCCGACCCGGACCCGTTCGGCGCTCGACCGCAGGATGCGCCGCGCTCAGACGACGTCGGCGACCTGGGCGTTCAGCACTCGGAGCATCGCATCGGCGTCCACACCGATGGCGACACCGTGCCTGCCGCTGCCCATCGACACCCGGCGCCCGGTGATCGAGCCGTCGGCGATGACCGGCAGTGCGGTCCGGGCGCCGAACGGGGTGATCGTGCCGCGTCCATAACCCGTCACCTCGCGCGCCGTGTTGGCGTCCGGCATGGAGAGGCGTGAGACGCCGAGCAAGGCACGCAGCTTCGGCCAGGCGATCACCGCGTCGCCGGGTACCAGGACGAACAGGTAGTCGTCGGGACCTCGCCGGACGACCATCGTCTTGACGATGTCCCGAGGTTCGATGCCGCGCGCGGCGGCGGCCTCGGCCAGCGAGTTCACCGTGGCGTGCCGGGTGACCAGGACGTCGAGCCCGAGCGTCCGCGCGGCGGTGGCCGCCGGCGGATCTTCACCGTCGTGGCTTGTCTCCGGGATCTGCCGGACGGCGCCGCTGAGCGCGGACCTGCCGTCATGCGTGGCGGCTTGCGGTGAGGCGCGCGTGACGTCCGGCCCGGCGTTCTGCCCGGTGGCGTCGGGTGCGGGAGTTGCGTCCGGCATCGGCTCAGGCGTGCAGGTAGCCCAACAGGTGGTTGCGTTCGTCCAGCAGTTGGTCGATGCGGTGCTTGACCACGTCGCCGATGGAGATCACCCCATGCAGTTCGCCGTCGACGACCACCGGGAGGTGCCGGATGCGCTGATAGGTCATGGTGTGAGCCGTCTCCTCGAGGGTGTCGGCGGGGGCGCAGGTGTGCACGGAGGTGGTCATGATCTCGCTGACCGGCAGGGCCAGGACGGTCGCGCCCACGGCACCGAGGTTCCGGACGACGTCGCGCTCGCTGACGATGCCCGTGACATGGACGCCGTCGGAGGAAACCACGACGGCGCCGATCCGGTGTTCGCCGAGCAGAGCGACCAGATCCTCCACCGTGGCGGTGGGTTCGACCGTGACGACTCCGGCGCCCTTGCTTCGGATGATGTCTTCGATCTTCATAACGGGAAGGTACCTCTCGGTGGGTGGGCAGCAAAGCGATTCGGGCAACTCCACCCACTCCCACCTGCTGGACGCCCGCGTCCGGCCGGGCGAACCTCAACCGGTATTGTCGCCCTGCCGAGCCGCCAACCCCGCGCTCGCCCAACTATCTCCCGCTCGCCGAGTTCAGCGAGCGGAAATAGTCAGGCGAGCGCGGGGAGGGCCGCGAGGTAACCGTGCCCGACTGGCGAGAGGAAGGTCATGACCGAACCGTCGCCGATCACCCGTGCGGTGCGGGCCGGCATCGACACCGACCTGACCCACGGTGCTGTCGTTCCGCCGATCTATCTGAGCACCACCTATACCTTCGCGGAGTTCGGGGTGCCGCGCGCGTTCGACTATGCCCGCCGCGGCAACCCGACCCGCAGCGCGATCGCCGAGGCGATCAGCGGCCTGGAAGAGGGGGCCGGGGGCGTCGTCACCGCCAGCGGCATGGGGGCGATCACCACGGTGATCACCGCTCTGCTCAAGCCGGGTGACGTGCTCGTTGCGCCGCATGACTGCTACGGCGGCAGCTGGCGGCTGTTCGACGCGCTGGCCCGCAAGGGCAGCTTCGAGCTGGTGCTGGCCGACCTCACCGATCCGGCGGTGGCCGCCGAGGTCATCCGGACGCGGCGTCCGGCGATGTTGTGGGTGGAGACGCCGTCCAATCCGCTGCTACGGATCAGCGACATCGCGATGCTGGCCGACCTGGGCCACGAGGTGGGGGCGACCGTGGTGGTCGACAACACGTTCTGCACGCCGCTGGGACAGCGACCGCTCGCGCTGGGCGCCGATGTGGTGGTGCACTCGGCCACCAAGTACCTCGCGGGGCACTCCGACGTGGTGGCCGGCGCGATCGTCGGCAGCAGCGTCGAACAGGTGGAGAATCTGGCCTGGTGGGCGAACTGCCTCGGCGTCACCGGGGGAGCCTTCGACTCCTACCTGGCCATGCGGGGAGTCCGCACGCTGCATGCCCGGGTGGCCGTCCACGAGAGCAACGGCGCCGCGGTCGTCGACCTGCTCGGACGGCATCCCGCCGTGGCCGCCGTCCACCACCCGAGCCTGCCCGGGCACCCGGGGCATGCGGTGGCGTCCAGGCAGCAGCAGTTGTTCGGCGGCATCGTCACTTTCGAACTGCACGGTGGTCTGGGTGCCGCCAAGACCTTCATGGAGGGCCTGACCCTGTTCTGTCCGGCCGAGTCGCTGGGCGGCACCGAGTCGCTGGTGTCGCACCCCGGCACGATGACCCACGCCTCGATGCCGCCCGAGGTTCAGTTGGCCGCCGGCATCACCCCCGGCATGATCCGGCTCAGCGTCGGGATCGAGCAGATCGACGACCTGCTGGCCGATCTCACCGGCGCTCTGGACGGAGTGGTCGCGTCCGGTTGAGCTTGCCGGCTCGGCCAGAACAGCCGTGGTCGCTCAGAATCCGGACGGCGCCGGCTTCTTGGTCGGCCGCTCGCGGAGCGCGCGGAGCAGGAACAACACGTTCGCCGGGCGTTCGGCCAGCCGGCGCATGAAGTAGGCGTACCAGTCCGTGCCGAACGGCACGTACACCCGCACCTGATGCCCGAGGCCGGCGAGCCGGCGCTGCTCCTCGGAGCGGATGCCGAGCAACATCTGCAACTCATAGGACGACTGGCTCCGGTCGATCCGGTTGGCCACCGACCGGACGTGCTCGATCATCGCGCTGTCATGGGTGGCGAACAACGGACGTCCGTCGCCCTCCAGCAAGATGGTGGCGCACCGCTTGTAGTTGCGGTCGATCGCACTCTTCGAGCGATGGGCGATCTCGGCCGGCTCGGCGTACGCGCCCTTGCACAGCCGTATCCGCTGGCCCGCGCCGGCGTGCCCTGCGCAGTCGGTGCTGGTTCGGAACAGCATGGCCTGGAGCACGGCGGCGGCCCACGGGTAGTCGGTGCGCAGCGTCCGGACGGTGCGCAGGGTGGCGTCGGTGGAGGTGTGGTCCTCCATGTCGACGGTCACCGTGGTTCCGGCTCGCTCTGCCGTGGTGCAGATCACTCGAGCGTTGTCGAGGGCCAGTTCGTAGCCGTCCTTGAGCAGGGACCCCAACGCGGAGAGCTTGATCGACACCTCGACCCGGTCGGCCATACCTTCGGCGGCGAGCCGGTTCAGCAGTTCCACGTAGGTGTCGGTGACCCGGTCGGCCTGGGTCACGGTGACGGTGTCCTCGCCCAGGAAGTCGATGGTGGCCATCAGGTTGCTCGCCAGCAGCGCGCGGACCACCCGCAAACAGTCCTCGATCGACTCGCCTGCCACGAACCGTTGGACGATCCGCCGGGTCAATGGGAAGCCGACCACCATCCGCTTCATCAGCGGCGCGCGGGATAGGCCCAGCAGCACCGTTTTCAGCATCTGGCCTCCTCGACAAGGTCGATGGCCCGGTGTCGACTCGGGCCAGCGCCACGCATCAGACACCCTAGTGGACCCATCGGCGCCGGTGGGCAGGGCCCGCGGTCAGGCGTCCGGCCCGAGAGATCTCGTGCGCACCATGTGGACCGAAACGAACCGTCCCCCGCGCACCGCTGGTGCGGAAGTGGACCGAAAGAACCGTCCCCGCGTACCGAAGGTGGACCGAAGAGAACCGTCCCCGCGTACCGAAAGTGGACCGAAAAGAACCGTCCCCGCGTACCGAAAGTGGACCGAAAAGAACCGTCCCCGCGTACCACGGACGTCGTGTCAGGCTCGCAGCGTATGGACGAAGTCGACGAACTCGCGGGAGGCGAGCGAACTGACGGCGAGCACCGCCCGGTCGGCGATCGTCGCCAGGATCGCCGGGTCGGTGTTGACCGCCACGAAGGACGCCTGTGCGGCCTCAGCGGCCAGGGCGTCCTGCGCCGTGTCGCCGAGCACGACCAGCGGGCCGTCCCCGGCGATCGCTCGCGCCTGGCGTCCGAGTTCGGCGCGGTCGCTGACGTAGGCGCCGGAGGCGAAGCACGTCCAGTCGATGGCGTCCAGGTCGAAGCCGGAGGTGCGCAGCTTGGTGCGCGCCCGCAGCGGGGTGTTGCCGGTCAGCAGGCCGTTGCGCCAACCGAGCCGCTTGGTGAGTGCCATCGCCGCGTGGGCTCCGGGAACCGGGTCGCGCGGCGTGTGCTCGTAGAAGTCGGCGGACAATCCGTCGAGCACCTCGAGGTACTCCTCGATGCGGGACGCCGCCAGCCCGGCCGCAGCCAGGTGGACCTCGGCCAGCCGCCGGTCGGTGAAGCCGTCGCGCGGACCGGACGGGCTGACCGGATCGACACCCAGGGCGGCCACCGCCTCGGCGAACAGGTCGGAACGCCCCTTGGGGCTCTCCACCAGGGTGCCGTCGATGTCCCACAGAGCGGTGATCAACCGTTCACCCTGCCCAGGCTGTCGACCAGTTCGACGGTGAGTTCGTCCAGGTGTGCCAGAACCACCGACGCCTGGGCCAGCAGGTCGTCGGGCGGTGTGAGGAACGGACGGGGGACGGCGACCACCGGCATGCCGGCGTTGAGCCCCGCCTGGATGCCACCGGCGGAGTCCTCGACGACCACCGTGCGGGCCGGTTCGGCGTCCAACTGGTCGGCGACCCACAGGAAGGCGTCCGGGGCCGGCTTGCCGCGGGCCGTCCCCTCCTCGGTGGAACGGACGACGGCGATCAGGTCACGGACGCCGAGCGCCTGCAGGGCGTGCTCGATCAGATCGCGGGGGGAGGAGGAAGCAACACCCAGCGGCCAGTGCTCGGCCAATCGACCCACCACCTCACGGGCACCGGGCAGCACGGGCAGGTCGCGGTCGTAGCGTTCGACCAGACCGTCGATGGTGCGCCGGGCGGCCAGCTCCGCCGTGGGACCGATGCCGACGACGTCCGACATGTAGGCCGACCACTCCCGCGTGCTCATGCCCATCATCGCCCGGCTGGCCGATTCGGGCCATTCGATGCCGTCCTGCTTGGCCAGCGCGCGGCGCACCGACTCCCACACGGGCTCGGTATCGATCAGGGTGCCGTCCAAGTCGAAGATGACCGCCTGGGTCACGATGTCCTCCGTGCCGGCCGCCGACTCAGGACGAGACCCCGCGCAGCCGCACCGACAGGCAGGTCACGCAGCCCTCGAGCTTCTCGAACTCACTGATGTCGACGGGTACCGGCGTGTAGCCGCGGGTGGCCAGGAGTTCTGCCGTCTTCGGCGCGGACGCCGAGATCAGCAGCTTGTTGTCGTTGAGCAGGACGACGTGGGCGCCGTCGGGCTCGGGGACCTCCAGGTACTTGTCGAAGACCGCGGGGTCGTCCACGAACGAGGGATGTCCCAGCACGGTGCCGTCCGGCAGTGCGGTGACGGCGGATTTCAGGTGCAGCACCTTGGTGATCGGCACCTCGATGACCTGGGCGCCCAGCGGCTCCAGAGCGGCGGCCAGCTGCCGGGCACCCTCGGAGTTGGTGCGGTCGCCGACCCCGACCCAGACGCTGCGGTCGTGCTTCAGGACGTCGCCGCCGTCGAGCGTGCCGGGACTGGTGATGCGCGCGATCCGGTAGCCCAGACTGCGAACCGCCAGCTCAGCCCCGGGAATCTCGGCCCGTCTCTCGGAGGCGCCCGGGTTTGCGATCACCGCCACATCGGCGTACGCGACCATGGTGTCCTCGATGAAGACGCTGTCGGGGCAGTCCTCGGCGGCCGGGGCCTCGATGGTCTCCCAGCCGTTGGCCTCGAGGGTCGCCCGGTAACCCTCCCACTGCTGGATGGCGCGATCCACGTCGATCGGCTGACGTTCGATATGGGTCAGCAGTCCTTCGGTCAACCGAGGCGAAGGGCGCCGCACGAGAGCTCGCTGGTGATGCACGCGCCCAGTGTGGCGCTTATGTCGCACGCCCGCCGGAGGACGCGCCGTGGCGAGACGGGGTCCTGCGATGTTCGCCCGGGGGCGGGTCGCGTGCACGGAGGCCCCTGGGACTAGCATCGGCGCATGCGCGAGCTGGTCACGTTGACGGTGGACGTCGGGCGGGAACTGGCCGAACCGTCCGGTCGTGCGCTGCAGTACGTGGCTCGGCTCGATGACAGTCAGGCCCCGTTGGAGGCACTGTTGGTCCCCCCTGGACCGGCATCGCGTCTGCTGGTCTACTTCCCCGGCTTCAACACTCCGCTCGGGCCGTGGGAAGTCGCCAAATGCCGGATGCTGGCGGCGTCCTTCGAGGAACCGGTGCTGCTCACCGAGATCCCGGGGATGAGCCGGTTCGGCGACACCCTGCCCGGAAGGGTCCGCAAGAGCATGCTGCGCGGCGACATCGATGCCTGGGCCGAACTCATGGTGGACTACCAGTTGGCCGCGCTCGAAGTTGTGCGGCAACCGCTGGCCGAGCAGGTCGACCTGCTCGGCTACTCGACCGGCTGCTCGCTGGCCGTGGCTGCGCTGCGGCGCTGGCAGGAGGTGGCCGGCGTCCGGTCGGTGACGTTGATCGAGCCCGTCGCGACCCTGCCGCGCAGCCTGTTGACTCTGGAGCTGCACAATCTTTCCGACGTGTTGCGGCAGCCGGCCAGCTTCGCCACCAATCACGCCCACGACTGGGTGATGCGGGCGCGGCGCCGCCAGCTCCGGGAACCGTGGGTGCGCTACGGCCCGGTCGACCTGGTTGCCATCGCCCAGGTGCTCGCACAGCCGCACCTGCCCGGCGACCTGCCGCTGGACGGATCGCTGGTCATCAACCTGGTTCGCGGCAAACGGAGCGATCTGTGCCACAGGGCATCCTTCCAGGCACTGCATGAGGCCGCTCCGGGCACGGGCCTCACGGTCGAGGTGGCCGGTTTGGGGCATCCGCTGTGGCACTCCTTCCCGGTGCTGGACGCCCTGGTGCCGCTGCTGGGCAGCAGCCTCGGGTAGCGGCAGCGCCGTCGGGTAGGCGAAGGGCGCGCGGGTCAGCAGGGCGGCGGCAGGGTGATCGAGTTGTCGGCGCCCCGGTAGCCGATGGCGATCCGGCTCACGACGCCGGAACCGTCCACCAGATAGGCGATGTACTGGTTGGGGGTGGTCAGCGCCCACTGGTTGACCGTCATGTTGCCGTCGGTCATCACGGTCTGCTTGAGCGCGTTTCCGTAGATCGTCTTGAGGTTGTCCAGCGGGGTCCCGATCCGGACGCCGCGGCTGCTCGGAAACGCGGGGCTGCGAATGTCGATGGCGCTGACCCGGCCACCCGAGGCGTACACCTGGACATCGCCGAGCAGGTCGGTCGGCGACTGCGAACTGCAGGCGCTCGGGGCCTGCTGCAACACGCCGAGATCCACGGCGTCCGCCCAGTCGAGACCCAGTTTCACCGGTCCCAGCCCGTCGATGAGGAAGGTCCAGCCCAGCCGGTTCGAGGCGTCGTTGAGCGGGCTGGTCGGCGTTGGGGTCGGGGTCGGGGTCGGGGTGGGCGTCGGGGTGGGGGTCGGTGTCGGGGTGGGGGTCGGTTTGGCCGTTCGCGTCCGGGTCTTGCTGGGTCTCGGCTTCGCGGTGCTGCGGGTGGGCGTCGGCGAGGCCGAGGCCGACGGCGTCGGCGGTGTCGGAGCCGCGGAGGACGGCGTGCGCTGAATCGGGACGGCCAGGCTCGAATCGGTCGCTTGACGGCCGATCAGGAACCAGACCAGGAACAGCACAATCACCCCGACCATGGTTCCCAGCGAGACCGCCCGGCCGACCGAACCGCCGCCGTCCGGCCGCGGCGCCTTGGCGTTCGCTTGGTCGGCAGAGGCGGGTGGCGATTCCGAGCCTTTCGCGGAGGCCGGCTGGGGAGACGGGGCCGACAAGGCCGAGCGTGCCGAGGCGGCCGGGCCCGTTCCGCGGGTCGGGGGAGCGGCGGCGTCCGGCACCGCGGCCGGCGATGGTGCCGATGCCGATCGCGACCCAGGTGCCGCGGCGGGGCCGGGCGTGGATCCCGTCCCCGCAGACGCGGCGTCCGGTGTGCCCTGGTCGCCGCGATAGCTGAGTTCGGCATCGGCGTCGCTCTGAGGTCGGAAGATCCAGCTGCCGTCGGCCTCGGTGTCCCATGGGCGGATGTTCTCGCCGGGATCGTCAGGACGATCGGTTGGCACGCTTGGCTCTCCTTCGTTTGACGATTGACCGGTACTTGCCGACGTCCAATCTGACATGTCCCCACCGCTCCCTTCACACGGAAGGTCGCTGGTCTGGTGGTTCCGGCACCGTCGAACCGGGTGACTTCCCTTGCCGCACGGGTAAAGGCTGCGATCTGGCCGGCGAGTCTAAGAACTTCCAGCCAGCGCAGGACAGCGGGGGAATACATCGGTTCGGCACATGGTTGAGTCCAGTACGCTCAACTTTACGATTGAGCGTGTTAGGCTCAACAACGTGGCCGGCTGGAGCCGGCAAGAAGAACATCACATAACTGGAGGAACAAGCAATGGCTCGTGCAGTAGGCATCGACCTCGGCACCACCAACTCGGTCATCGCCGTCCTTGAGGGCGGCGAGCCCACCGTCATCCCCAACGCCGAGGGCGCCCGCACGACCCCCTCGGTCGTGGCCTTCACCAAGAGCGGTGAGGTGCTGGTCGGCGAGGTCGCCAAGCGTCAGGCGGTCACCAACGTCGACCGCACCATCCGTTCGGTGAAGCGGCACATGGGCACCCCCTGGACCGTCGACATCGACGGCAAGGGCTACACCGCGCAAGAGATCAGCGCCCGCGTCCTGCAGAAGCTCAAGCGGGACGCCGAGGCCTACCTGGGCGAGCCGGTCACCAATGCGGTGATCACCGTGCCCGCCTACTTCTCCGACGCCGAGCGGCAGGCCACCAAGGAGGCCGGTGAGATCGCCGGTCTGACCGTCGACCGGATCATCAACGAGCCGACCGCGGCCGCGCTGGCCTACGGCCTGGACAAGGGCCACACCGAGCAGACCGTGCTGGTCTTCGACCTCGGCGGCGGCACCTTCGACGTGTCGCTGCTCGAGATCGCCGACGGCGTCTTCGAGGTGAAGGCCACCAAGGGCGACAACCGGCTCGGCGGCGACGACTGGGATCAGCGCATCGTCGACTGGCTGGTCAAGCAGTTCAAGAACGCCAACGGCATCGACCTGAGCAAGGACAAGATGGCCCGGCAGCGGCTGCAGGAAGCCGCCGAGCGCGCCAAGATCGAGCTGTCGTCCACCCAGGAGACCTCGATCAACCTGCCCTACATCACCGCCGGCGCCGAGGGCCCGCTGCACCTGGACGAGAAGCTCACCCGGGCCGAGTTCCAGCGCATGACGCAGGACCTGCTTGACCGCTGCCGCTCGCCGTTCAACGCGGTGATCTCCGACGCCAGCACCTCGGTCGGCAAGATCGACCACGTCATCCTGGTCGGCGGCTCCACCCGGATGCCGGCCGTGGCCGACCTGGTCAAGGAGTTGACCGGCGGCAAGGAGCCCAACAAGAGCGTCAACCCGGACGAGGTCGTCGCCCTGGGCGCCGCGCTGCAGGCCGGCGTGCTGAAGGGTGAGGTGAAGGACGTGCTGCTGCTCGACGTCACCCCGCTGAGCCTCGGCATCGAGACCAAGGGTGGTGTGATGACCAAGATCATCGAGCGCAACACCACCATCCCGACCAAGCGGTCCGAGGTGTTCACCACGGCAGAGGACAACCAGCCGTCGGTGATGATCCAGGTCTACCAGGGCGAGCGCGACTTCGCCCGCGACAACAAGTCGCTGGGCAACTTCGAACTCACGGGTCTGATGCCGGCGCCGCGCAACGTGCCGCAGATCGAGGTCACCTTCGACATCGACGCCAACGGCATCGTGCACGTCCACGCCAAGGACCTGGCCACCGGCAAGGAGCAGTCCATGACGGTGACCGGCGGTTCGGCGCTGGGCAAGGACGACATCGACCGGATGGTCTCCGACGCCGAGGCGCACGCCGAAGAGGACCGCAAGCGCCGTGAGGCCGTCGAGATGCGCAACGAAGCGGACGCCCTGGCGTTCCGCACCGAGAAGCTGATCGCCGACAACGCCGAGTCGATCACCGACGACGTGAAGGCTCCGGTCGAGGAGTCCCTGGCCAAGCTGAAGGAAGCCCTGGCCGGCGACGACAACGACGCGGTCAAGGCCGCGATGGACGACCTGAACACCAAGGCGTCGGCGATGGGTCAGGCGATGTACGCCGCCGCGCAGGCCAAGCAGCAGGCCGACGAGGCCCAGGCTCCCACCGCGGGTGCCGAGGACACGTCGTCCAGCCCGGCCGACGATGACGTGGTGGACGCCGAAATCGTCGATGATGAGGACAACGACAAGAAGTGACGCTGTCGGCCGGTCCGTGGGCGATTGCGCCCGCGGACCGGCCGCGCTAAGGAGAATCCGTGAGCAAGCACGAGCAGCAGCCCGCAGCTGAGCCGACGCCATCCCCGGCCCCGGAGGCCCCGGAGAGCCCGGAGACGGCGCCCGAAACGGAGCCGGCGGCGTCCGTCGATCAGCCGGACACGGAGGCGTCCGAGGCCGTCGGGCAGGTGATCGACGAGCCGATCGTGGCCGCGAAGATCGCCGAACTCGAGGAACTGGCCTCCGAGCGCACCCAGGACCTGCAGCGGCTGCAGGCCGAGTACGCCAACTACAAGAAGCGGGTCGACCGGGATCGTGCGCTGTCCCGCCAGGGTGGCGTCGAGTCCGTGGTGCTCGACCTGCTGCCGGTGCTGGACAGCATCGAGGCAGCACGCGAGCACGACGAACTCACCGGCGGCTTCAAGCTGGTCGCCGAGGAACTGGAGCGGTTGACCGGCAAGTACGGGCTGACCGCCTACGGCGAGGTCGGCGAGCCGTTCGACCCGAACATCCATGAGGCCTTGATGCATGTGCCGATGGAGGGTGTCGAAGTCACCACCGTTTCGGCGATCATGCAGAAGGGCGTCCGGCTGAACGACCGGGTGTTGCGACCCGCGCGCGTCGGTGTCGCCGAGCCGGAATAGTCACCGGTCGAGCGTGTCGAGACCACAGAACCGTCGGTTGAGCTTGTCGAAACCGGCTGAGGCAGAACCGCTGGTCGAGCGTGTCGAGACCACGCACGATGGAGAAACGAAAGGAGGCGTCAGGACATGAGCACCAAGGACTGGCTCGAAAAGGACTATTACAAGGTCCTCGGCGTCTCCTCCGACGCCAAGCCGGACGAGATCAAGAAGGCCTTCCGCAAACTGGCCCGGGAGAACCACCCGGACCAGAATCACAACAACCCGACCGCTGAGCAACGCTTCAAGGACGCCTCCGAGGCGAACTCGGTGCTGTCCGACCCGAAGAAGCGCAAGGAGTACGACGAGGCCCGCCGGATGTTCGGCGGGGGCGGCTTCCGGTTCCCCGGGGGCGGCCAAGGGCCGTCGATGGAGGACCTGTTCCGCAACGCCGGCGGCGGTGCGGCGGGCAACAACAACATCTCCGACCTGTTCGGCAACCTGTTCGGCGGCACCTCGACCCGTCGGACGACCACCAGCCGCGGTCCGCGCCGCGGGCAGGACATCGAGGGCGAGGCGACCATCGACTTCACCGACGCGGTCGCCGGTGTCACCGTCACCATGCAGACCGTCTCGGATGAGGCCTGTGCGGCCTGTTCGGGCACCGGGGCCAAATCGGGGACGCTACCGAAGGTCTGCCCGACCTGCCAGGGCAGCGGCATGCAGACCTCCACCTCCGGCGGCGTGTTCGCCGTCAGCGAGCCCTGCAAGGACTGCCGTGGTCGCGGCCTGATCGTCGAGGAGCCCTGCCCGGTGTGCGCCGGTTCGGGGCGCGGCCGGTCGACCAAGTCGATGCAGGTGCGCATTCCGGCCGGGGTGACCGACGGCCAGAAGATCCGGATCAAGGGCAAAGGCGGAACCGGTGAGAACGGTGGCGCGCCCGGTGACCTGTACGTGCTGGTGCACGTCCAGCCGCACAAGCTGTTCGGCCGCAAGGGCGACAACCTCACCCTGACCGTGCCGGTGACGTTCACCGAGGCGGCGCTGGGTGCCGACATCTCGGTGCCGACGCTGTCCGGTCAGCGGGTGACGTTGAAGATCGGTCCGGGGACGCCCAACGGCCGCACCTTCCGGGTGCGTGGCAAGGGCGTGCACAAGGCGGACGGCAGCACCGGCGACCTGCTGGTGACCGTCGAGGTGCAGGTGCCGAACGCGCTCAACGACACCGCGAAGGAGGCGCTGGCCAGCTTTGCCGCAGCGATGGGCGACGACAGCGATCCGCGCGCCTCGCTGTACGGAGGCTGAGGTGACCGGCTCGTCCGGCTTCCTGCCGGAGCGGATCGATTCCGACGCACCGATCTTCGTGATCTCGGTGGCCGCGCAACTGGCCGAGATGCATCCGCAGACGTTGCGCGGCTACGACCGGCTGGGTCTGGTGGTACCGCAGCGGACCCGGGGCCGCGGACGCCGCTACTCGCTGCGCGACATCGCCAAGCTGCGGCACATCCAGCATCTGTCGCAGCGCGAGGGCATAAACCTCGAAGGCATCCGTCGCATCCTCGCGCTGGAAGACGAGCTGGACGCCCTGCGCGGGCAGCTGGCCAAGGTCGCCGAACTGGTCGCCGAGCTGCAGAGCGAGCCGCGCGCATCGCGGGTGTTCACCGCGGCGAGCGCCGGCGACGTCCATCTCGGACGGCGGGCCGCTCGGCGTCCGACCCTGGCGCTGCCGGGGCGTCCGACGGTTGTCGACCCCGAGGCCCTTTGATCTCTGCTCGTTAATCGAGCTTGTTCGAAATCCGGCCTTCGCTCGTCAGATCCCCCAACCGCTCGCTGGTTCGTCAGGCCTGCCGAGCCCGCCGGGCGTTGATGAACGAGCTGATGCCGAAGCCCAGGTAGATGACGAGCAGCACGAACATCACCAGGCTGGCCCAGATGGCGGCCGGACGTTCGGCGGTGCCGGCGAAGAGCTGGCCGATCTTCACTACGTTCATCAGCGAGCCGAGGGCGCCGAGCAGAGCGACGGCGAGCGCGCCGTGGATCGCGTGGCGGTGCAGTTTCGGCGTGCTGGCCAGCCCTCCGGCCACCAGCAGCAGCACCCCGACCAGGCTGGGGATCATCGCGGTCAGGCTCACCCCGCCGGTCATCCCGTAGGCGATCACCCCGGTGAGGGTGAGCAATGCGCCGATGGTCAGGGTCAGCTTCGTGATCACGGATCGTCCTCTCGTCGTTGAGACGATCGTCTCACGACTGTGAGGCGGTCCCCGCACTCGGCCGGGTCGATGTATCGACATGCGTTGAAACTCCGACGGCTGGGGGTGGGTCAACGCCGGGGACGAGCCTCGTCATACTGCGACCGATTCGAGCGACGTTCCGCCTCAACCGCCTCGGACGCGTCCCGAATCGGTCGCTAGGTGACGATGGCGGAGGGCTGACCGACGGCCGCGTGGCTTTCCTACTGGCGGCCGCCGTGTCCTCGGCGAACCGGGCCGGCAGGTTGGGGGCGGTGTGCCAATCACGGCCACCCCTACCGCCAGCGCCCCGTCCGCGAATGATGTCTGTAGGAGGCGTCCCGGGGGAGTTTGATACGACCTCGGCGGGGGAATCTGGTGGCGCAACCGCCTCGATGACACAAAGTGTCGGAACCGGCGAGCATGCTTGATGCATGACGTACCGCAGGCACACGATCGTTCCGCCCTACCTCTTGCGGCGGCTCGCCCAGAGCGGCGAATCCGGCGTCGCCGGCATCGCTGAGCAAACGCTGCTTACCGACCAGTCGCTCCGGGCCGGACGCGGGCCGCAGCCGGCGGCGTCCGGCTATCTGCGAGCGCCGGTGGCCGTGGGTGAGGCAAGTCCTCGGCGCGAGATCAGCACCGCGAACAACACCGAAACGCTCCCGGGCACGGTCGTCCGCCGGGAGGGCGATCCGGCGACCGGCGATCCGGCCGCCGACGAGGCCTACGACGGATTCGGCGCCACCTGGGAACTCTTCCATGACGCCTACGGACGCGATTCGATCGATGGCGCCGGCATGCTGCTGCCCGGCACCGTCCACTACGGCCAAAGCTATGACAACGCCTTCTGGGACGGCGAGCGGATGGTCTTCGGCGACGGTGACGGCCAGATCTTCGCCCGGTTCACGGCCAGCCTCGAGGTGATCGGCCATGAACTCAGCCACGGCGTCACGGAGCGCACCGCAGGGCTGGTCTACTCGGGCCAGCCGGGTGCGCTCAACGAGCACATCTCGGATGTCTTCGGCAGCCTGGTCAAGCAGCGTCGCCTTGGGCAGGACGCCGCCGCGGCCGACTGGCTGATCGGCGCCGACTTGCTGTTGCCCGGCGTCGAGGGGGTCGCGCTGCGCAGCATGATCGCTCCCGGCACCGCCTACGACGACCCGCGGCTCGGCAAGGACCCCCAGCCCGATCACATGGATCGGTTCGTCACCACCACTGACGATCACGGCGGCGTGCACATCAACTCGGGCATCCCGAACCGCGCCTTCGCGCTGGCTGCCCGGACGATCGGAGGTCAGGCCTGGGTCGCCGCCGGTCAGGTCTGGTACGACGTCCTGACCGGCGGACGGCTCGACTCGCGCGCCGACTTCGCGCGCTTCGCGGCGCTGACCATCGAGGCGGCGAAGGCTCGCTTCGGCGACGGGAGTCCGGAGCATCGAGCGATCTCCGACGGCTGGAGCCAGGTGGGGGTGACAGCCGCGAGCACCGTCGAACCCGACGGTGCCCCGCCGGAGCCCACCGACGCCGATCTGCTGCTGCGCCGCACTGGTGGGGTGGCCGGGCTGGTTCGTGAGCGTCGCACCAGCCTCGATGAACTGCCGCCCTCCGACGCGAAGAAGTGGACGTTCCTGCTGCGTTCGGATGCCCTGGTCAGTGTCGCCACCGGTCACCCGGTGCGGGACGGCTTCTGCTATCGGGTGGCCTGCGAGGCGTTGTCGGTTGACGTCACCGTCGCCGAAGAGAATCTGACCAAGTCGCAGCGTCACTTGTTCCAACGGACGCTGCTCGACGAGAACAAGTAGACCTCGATGATCGAGCTTGTCGAGAACCTATTTGAGTCAGACGTGGTACGCGGGGACGGTTCCGTTGGTCACCGTTGGTCGAGTTCAGGGGGCCCCACATCGTTGGTCGGTTCGGTCGAGCCAGGCCGCCAACCGTTTGTCGGACGTGTGGGACAAGGCCGCCAACGTTGGTCGAGCGTGTCGAGACCTTCGTGGACAAGCTCGACGGAGCGGGCGACTGGCTCTCGACCGAACCGCGGTCGATACTGGAGCGACCCGCGGGCAAGGAGGGCCGATGGTCAAGGGAGCACCGAAGCAGGACGCCGGTGACGCGCGCCTGGCGATCAAGTTACCCAAGAGCTACGGCGCGGGCGTCCCCGGTGTGGTCAGGGCGCTGGAGCATGCCGGAGCACAGATGGGCGTCGTCCGTTCGGCGCTCACGCTGACCGCGATCAACCAGAAGGACGGCTTCGACTGTCCCGGGTGCGCCTGGCCCGACCCCGATCACCGGCACGTCGCGGAGTTCTGTGAGAACGGTGCGAAGGCGGTGGCCGAAGAGGCGACGGTGCGCCGGGTGACCCGCGATTTCTTCGCCAGCCATTCGGTCGCCGATCTGGCGACGCGTTCCGACCACTGGCTCGGCCAGCAGGGACGGCTCACCGAGCCGATGCTGCTGCGCGAGGGCGGCACCCACTATGAGCCGATCGGCTGGGACGAGGCGTTCGACCTGATCGCCGGCGAGCTGCGGGCGCTGAGTAGCCCCGACGAGGCGATCTTCTACACCTCGGGCCGAACCTCCAACGAGGCGGCGTTCGCCTATCAGCTGTTCGTCCGGGCCTTCGGCACCAACAACCTGCCCGACTGCTCGAACATGTGCCACGAGTCCAGCGGATCGGCGCTCGGCCAGACCCTCGGAATCGGCAAGGGCACCGTCACCCTGGAGGACATTCACACCACCGAACTGGTGATCATCGCCGGGCAGAATCCGGGCACCAACCATCCGCGGATGCTGTCGGCGCTGGAGCGGACGAAGGCCAACGGCGGCCGGATCATCGCGGTGAATCCCCTGATCGAAGCCGGGTTGAAGGCGTTCCGGAACCCGCAGACCGTCCGAGGTGTGCTGCGCGGCGGCGTCGAACTGGCCGACGAGTACTGCCAGATCAGGCTCAACGGCGACCTGGCGTTCTTCCAGGGCCTGAACAAGCTGCTGCTCGAAGCCGATGCGCTCGATCACGGCTTCATCGCCGAGCACACCAGCGGCTTCGATGAGTTCCGTGCCCATCTCGACACCGTCGAGTGGGCCGACATCGAACGTGCCACCGGTATGAGCCGGGCCGACCTGGAGCGCGTCGCCGAGCAGGTGCAGGCGTCCGGGTCGATCATCGTCTGCTGGGCAATGGGTCTCACCCAGCACAAGAACTCGGTGCCCACGATCCGCGAGATCGTCAACTTCCTGCTGCTGCGCGGCAACGTCGGACGCCCCGGTGCGGGCGCCTGCCCGGTGCGCGGCCACTCCAACGTGCAGGGTGACCGGACCGTGGGCATCAACGAACGCCCACCTGCGGCGCTGCTGGACGCCCTCGACCGGCACTTCGGAATCACCTCGCCTCGCGAGCACGGCCACGACGTGGTCGCCGCCATCCGGGCGATGCGCGACGGTCGGTGCGGGGTGTTCCTGGCCGTCGGCGGCAACTTCGTCCGGGCGACTCCCGATTCGAGGGTCACCGAGGCGGCGATGCGCAATGTCGGGCTCACGGTGCACGTCTCGACCAAGCTGAACGGTTCGCACGCGGTGACCGGACGGCGGGCGCTGATCCTGCCCACCCTGGGTCGCACCGAGCACGACCGCACCGGTGGACGGGAACAGTTCGTTACCGTCGAGGACTCGATGGGCATGGTGCATGCCTCCCGTGGACGGCTGGCGCCGGCTACCGACCAGCTGCGTTCCGAGGTCGACATCGTCTGCTCGATCGCGGAGCGCACGCTCGGCTCGGACCTCATCGACTGGGCGTCGATGCGCGCCGACTACGCCACCATCCGTGGCCACATCGAGGCCTGCATCCCGGGGTTCGAGCGCTACGAGGAGCGGGTGAACACCCCACTCGGCTTCGCGCTGCCGAACGGTCCGCGAGATTCGCGTACTTTCCGGACCTCGACCGGTAGGGCCCGGTTCACCGCCAACGAGCTGGTCATCATCGAGGTGTCGCCGGGGCATCTGTTGCTGCAGACGGTGCGCAGCCACGACCAGTTCAACACCACCATCTACGGCATGGACGACGTCTACCGCGGGGTCAGGGCCGGACGGCGGGTGCTGTTCATCCACCCCGACGACCGGGCCGACCTGGGTTTCACCGAAGGGGACCTGGTCGATCTGATCTCGATCTGGCCCGGCGAGGCGGGCATCGAGGAGCGTCGGGCGCATGCTTTCCGGCTGGTCGACTATGCGACGGCGCGGGGCTGTGTCGCCGCGTACTTTCCGGAGACGAACGTGCTGGTGCCGCTTGATTCGGTGGCAGACGAGTCCGGGACGCCCACCTCGAAGTCGATCGTGATTCGGCTGGAGCCGGCAGGTGACGACCCGGTCGGGTGGCGTTGATGGGTCGAGTCACCCAGCGGACGCGGGTCGTCCGGGTCGAGCGGGACGCCGTCCGGCCCCGCGAGGACCGGCTGGCCGTCGAGGAGCCGCTCGAGTTGCGACTGGGCGGACGTCCGCACGCCGTCACCATGCGCACCCCTGGCCACGACATCGAACTGGCGCACGGCTGGCTGCATGCCGAGGGCGTGATCACCGCGGCCGCCGACGTGCTGCGAGCCCAGTACTGCGCCGGGTCGGTCACCGACGACGAGACCGGCACCGGGGTGAACACCTACAACGTGCTCGACCTGGTCCTGGCGGCCGGCATAGTGCCACCGCCGGTGCGCGGCACCTTCACCTCCAGCGCCTGCGGTGTCTGCGGTGCAGACTCGATCGAGGCGTTGTCCCGGCAGGGCCGCTGGGAGGTGAGTGACGACGATTCGACGGTGTCGGCCGATTTGCTGCTCTCGCTGCCCGAGCGGCTGCGGTCAAAGCAGCGGATGTTCGAGGCGACCGGCGGCGTCCATGCCGCGGGCCTGTTCGACCTCGACGGCCACGCGCTGGTCGTCCGCGAGGATGTCGGCCGCCACAACGCCGTCGACAAGGTGGTCGGCTGGGCGCTGATGAACCGACACCTGCCCCTGTGCGCGTCGATCCTGCAGGTCAGCGGACGCCTGTCCTTCGAGCTGGTGCAGAAGGCCTACCTCGCCGGCATCCCCATCGTCTCCGCGGTCTCCGCGCCCAGTTCTCTCGCGGTCGACACCGCCCGCCACCTGGGCCTCACCGTCGCCGGCTTCGTCCGCGGCTCGTCGCTCAACCTCTACACCCACCCCCACCGCGTCCGCACCTGACCCCGGGGACGGTTCTCGCGGTCACCGGGGACGGTTCTTTTGGTCGCTGGGGACGGTTCTTTTGGTCGCTGAGGACGGTTCTCTTGGTCACCAGTGCGAGTCGAGTCGAACATGCTCAATCAGCGGTGGGCGCTAAAAGGCCGTCCGTGGTGACAGTGGGCGCGTGGCCGGGCAGGCTGGGGGCGTGGACCTGGATGAGGCGGCCGCCGAGCTCTACGGCGTCGATCTGGACGACTTCATGGCGTTCCGGACGCGGCTGGTGGCGCAGGCCCGCGCGGCCAAGGACCGTCCGCTCGCGACCGCCGTGGGCGAGCTCAAGAAGCCGACCCGCTCGGCCTGGCTGTTGAACCTGCTCAGCCGGACGTCGCAGGGCGAGCTGACCCAGCTGGGGGAGCTGGCCGGACGCCTCGCCGAGGCTCATCGAGCCGGTGATCTGGCTGCCTTGCGCGCGCTGGGCGCCGAACGGACGAAGCTGGTGGGACGGCTGTCCGTAGCGGCGGTGGAGGCGGGCATGCAGCGTGGCTACCGGGCCACGGAGGCGGTGAAGGGCGAAGTCAACGACACCTTGTCGGCCGCCGTAGCCGATCCGGAAACCCGCGCCGAATTGCTCTCCGGACAGCTGGTGAAGCCCCACGTCTATTCGGGCTTCGGACTGCCGTCCATTCCGGCATCCACCCCCGGGCAGGCGCCGCCCGCGCCCTCTCGGACGGCAGAGCGCGCCGAGTCCACAACAGATCAGGTCGACCCAGCGGACGCCGACCAGCGAGCGCTCGAGGCCTCACGACGACGCGCCGAACAGCTGGTCCGGGAGGCGTCCGAACGACTCCGGCAAGCGCGGGTCGACCTCAAGGAGGCGAACCGCCTCGACGCGGACGCCCGGATCGGGCTCGACCGGGCCAGCCAAGAAGTGGCCGACCTGCGTGCCGAACTCCGCGCCGCCGAGGATGCGGAAGGTGCCGCACGTCGCGCGGCCACCGAGGCGGCGGACGGCGTCCATGAGGCTCGCAGCGCCGTCCAACTGGCGGAACGCTCGCTCGCCGACGCCACTCGAGAACTCGGCTACAGCGCCGCCGGGTCGTAGTCGATGCAGGCTCGGCCGGTGCGCCGGGCACTGATCAACGCCACGACCTTCTGGTGTTCGGGGTGCACGGCGTAGGCCTGCAACGCCTCGGTGTCGGTGAAGACCGAGTAGATCGCCAGATCGAAGGTGTTGTCGAGTTCGGGCTGCGGGGTGATCACCTCGAACTCGACGATGCCGTCGATGAGGGCCGGCAGCGCTCGCAGCGCCTCGGCGGCCAGCGCCACGTTGGCCGCCTTGTCGGCGTCCTCTGCATGTTCGGCGAACTCCCAGGCCACGATGTGCTTGATCATGCGTTCAACCTACTGGCCGGACGCCTCGCGCGTGGACCGACCGATGAGCGGCCCCTGCGCAAGTTGGCAATTGTGACCGGGAGAACCGTCCCCGATGACCAGAAGAACCGTCCCCGGTGACCAACGGAACCGTCCCCAGCGACCGGGAGAACCTTCCCCGGTGACCAAAGGAACCGTCCCCGGTGACCAGAGGAACCGTCCCCAGCGACCGGGAGAACCGTCCCCACGGTCCACCGTTCCCGTGGCCTACGGTGGCCACGTGGACGACTTCTTGGTGGATCGGGTGCTGCTCGCCGTCGAGCAGATTCCGGCTGGGCGGGTCACGTCCTACGGGGACATCGCCGCGTTGGTGGGGACCGGGCCGCGGCAGGTGGGGAGCGTTCTCAGCCGCTACGGCAACGACGTCACCTGGTGGCGGGTCACGGCGCACGACGGCACCATGGCCTCCGGTCTGATCGGACGGGCTCGGGAGCGCTGGACCGAAGAGGGCATTCCGGTCAACTCGGGCCGCACCGCCTGCCGGATCGCCACCTGCCGGGCCGACCAGGTTGCCCTGCGGCACGCCTACCGCGGGGCGCTCGCCGCGCTGCTTGCCACAACCGGGACGCCGCTGCCCAGGATCGGTGCGCCGGCCAACCGGGCGCTGGCGGCGCTGGGAGTCCGCTACCTCGAGCAATTGCTCGACTGGTCGGCGGCAGAACTGCGTGCCGTGCACGGCATCGGGCCGAGAGCGGTCGAGATCATCGAGGACGCACTTGCTGAGCAGGGCTGGCGACTGCGCGGCAGCCCTGGGACATGATCGTCGGGATGCTGTGCACACACCCAGCGGGATCAGTCGCGGTCAGCGGCCGCCATCGCCGCGCGCATCCGGCCCACCTCGTCCGGACCGGCCTCCCGCTGCAGCGCCGGGATCTCGAACATGTGCCGGCGTAGGTCCGCCGGGATGACCGCGGCGACCTCGACCGGCGCGGTCAACGCCTTGTCGTACAGCACCAAGCCCTGGACGTAGAAGAGGTCCACGAACGTGGCCTGACCAGCACGGCCACGCATCACGTTGCTGGGGTTGTCGTCCAGCGGACCACACCACGGCAACCCGGTTTCGGCGCGGCGATGTACATCGTCGATGAGGGCCGCGACGGCAGCGAGATCCGGGTCGACGCGGTGCGCGGCCGGGTCGTGCAGGCGCTGATGCCAGCTTCGTGCCTCATCGACCGGCATCGCGTCCAGCAACTCCATCACTATCAGGTGGCCGCCGCCGTCGAGGCGGCGGTGTGCGTCGAGCCGAGGCAGGTAGCGGTTGCCTGCGCCCTTTCGGTAGAGGCTGACGGTGAACACACAGGCCGGGTCGAAGGGGCTTATCCGTGCCGCGATCGGTCCCGTCGGGGAGCGGTAGGCCCGTGCCCAGTCACCTTCGCCGCAGGACGTCCAACCGTCGGCGAGCAGCTGGTCCTCGACCTCGTCGTGCCGGGGTGGGACGTCGGGCGCGTCCACCCAGGTCAGCAGCCGCGTCGTCGCCTCGTCCACGACGCAGACGATAGCCGCTGGCGCTCGTCGGTCGAGCTAGCCACCCACTCGGTCGCGCTTGCATCTGTCCGACGAGCTTGCATCGGTCGGCGGAGCCTGGCGAGACCCTCCTTGGTTTCGACAAGCTCAACCAGCGGAGCCGACAAGCTCAACAGCGGAGTCGAGGAACTCGAGCAGCGGTGGCTGGGTTGGTCTCGACAAGCTCAGGTTTCGACAAGCTCAACCGGCGAGCGGTGCGGGCTCAACCAGTACGGTCTCAGCCCTCGACCGGCAGCACCTCGAGCCGGGGATATTCCGGCTTCCACATCCGCTGATAGATGTCGTTGATCGCGTCGGTCATCGGCGTCCGGGCCAGTCCCTGTTCCTCGGCGGTGCGCGCCACGGCCAGCGCGACCGCCGCCGCCACGAGCCGAAGGTCGCTCATCGCCGGCAGCAGGGACGCGCCCGGCCGGTACTCGTTCACCAGCCCGGCCAGGGCGGCGGCCGCGGCGTAGATCATCTCGTCGCTGACCCGCCGGGCCCGTACCACGGACACACCGAGGCCCAAACCGGGGAAGATCAGCGCGTTGTTCGCCTGCGCGATGGTGTGGTAAACCCCGTCGTGGCGGATGGTGCCGTACGGGCTGCCGGTCGCGATCAGCGCACGTCCGTCCGTCCACTCCAGCAGGTCGGCGGGGTTGGCCTCCGAGCGCGAGGTCGGGTTGGACAACGGCAGAATGATCGGCCGTTCGCAGTTCGTCGCCATCGCCGTCACCACCGGCTGGGAGAACGCGCCGGTCTGCGCCGAGGTGCCGATCAAAATCGTCGGCTGCACTGCCTCGACGACCTCTTGCAGCGTGATCGCGGTGGGATTCAGGATCTGCCAGCCATCCACCTCGCTTCGGCTGCGGGCGTAGGGTCGCTGAAAATCACGGACGCCGCGGCCGTCCTCGACGATCAGCCCACGACTGTTGAAGGCGTAGAACGGCTGGTAGCTGTCGTCGGCGCCCAGTCCGGCGCGGACCATCGCCTCGCGGACGATATCGGCGATTCCGACGCCGGCCGTCCCAGCGCCGTAGATCACCACGCGATGCTGCGGCAGCGGAACCCCGGTGAGCCGGACGGCGGCCAGCACCGAGGCCAGCACCACAGCTGCGGTGCCTTGGATGTCGTCGTTGAAGGTGCAGACCTGATCGCTGTAGCGGTTCAGGATGCGGTGCGCGTTGCCGGCGCCGAAGTCCTCCCAGTGCAGCATCGCGTGCGGGAACTGACGTTTGACCGCCGTCACGAACAGATCGATGAACTCGTCGTAGCGGGCGCCCCGCACCCGGGCATGCCGCTCACCCAGATAGACGCCGCTGTGCAGCAGGCCCAGGTTGTCGGTGCCGACGTCGAGCACGATCGGCACGGCCCGACGCGGATGGATGCCGGCGGCGGCGGTGTACACGCCCAGCTTCCCGAGAGCGATCTGAATGCCGCCGATGCCCTGGTCGCCGATGCCCAGAATGCCCTCGGAGTCGGTGACAACAACGAGGTCGACGTCGTCGCCGTCCAGTTCGTAGTTGGCCAGCGACTGTTCGACCAGTTCGGGGTGGTCGATCGACAGGAACAGCCCGCGCGGACCGACGTACTCGTGGCTGAACCGCTCGATAGCCTCACCGATGGTGGGGGTGTAGACGATCGGCAGCATCTCTTCGAGGTGCTCGCTGAGTACTCGATAGAACAACACCTCGTTGCGGTCGCGCAGCTGCGACAGGTAGATGTACTTGGCCAGCGGGGACGGCGAGCGGCTGTACTGCGCATAGGTGCGGCGCAGCTGCTCCTCAATCGTGCTCACCTGGCCGGGCAGCAGGCCCGACAGCTCGAGTTCGGCGCGCTCTTCATGGGTGAAGGCGGTGCCCCGGTTGGCCACCGGATTGCGCAGGATCCGTCGTCCGCGAGCGCGGACCTGGAGGACGATCTCACTGTTGCTGCTGGTGACGAGGGTGAAATCCCGCTGCCGCATCCTTAACCCTTCGACGTGGAGGTGCGGTGAGCCTACCGGCTCCGCCGGTGCCGAACATACGCCGCCAGAGGCGCGTCGCCGGCTGGCGAACTCCCCGCCGGGGCGGCTCCGCGAGAACTCGATCAAGAGCGGGTCCGGACGCCCCCGATGACGACCCGGACACGACCCGCTGTGGACGATGTCACGAGCGGAATAGTGAGACTCTCGCTATGGTTGAGTCAGGTGGACTCAACTTTGATTTTCCCCTTCAGGAGACACGCACGACAATGGACACGTCGAAACTCACCGCCAAGAGCCGGGACGCGGTCTCGGCCGCCCTGCGCAACGCGCTGACCAATGGCAACCCGAGCGCCGAGCCGGTGCACTTGTTGCACGCCCTGCTGATGGTGCCCGACAACACCGTCGGCACCCTGCTCGCAGCCGCCGGTGCCGACCCCAAGGTGGTCGACGCCGCCGCCCAGGGGGCGATCACCAAGCTGCCCAGCGCGTCCGGAAACTCCGTCAGCCAGCCCGGGCTGTCCGGCAGCTTCGCCCGGGTGCTGGCCGACGCCGAAACCCGCGCCGAGCAGCTGGGCGACGAATTCGTCGCCACCGAGCACCTGATGATCGGTTTGGCCGCCGTCGCCAGCGACGCGCAGAAGATCCTGCTGCAGTTCGGTGCCGACGCGAAGAAGCTGACCACCGCGTTCAACGACGCCCGCGGCGATAAGCGGATCACCTCGGCCGAACAGGAGGGTGGCGAATCCACCCTCGACAAGTACTCGGTCGATCTGACCGCTCGGGCCCGCGAGGGCAAGCTCGACCCGGTGATCGGACGCGACACCGAGATCCGCCGAGTGGTGCAGGTGCTGGCCCGGCGCACGAAGAACAACCCGGTGCTGATCGGCGAGCCCGGCGTCGGTAAGACCGCCGTCGTCGAGGGCCTGGCCCAGCGGGTGGTTGCCGGCGACGTCCCCGACTCGCTGAAGGGACGCCGGGTGGTCTCCCTCGACCTGGCCTCGATGGTGGCCGGCGCGAAATACCGCGGCGAGTTCGAGGAGCGGCTGAAGGCCGTGCTGAACGAGATCCGCGACGCCGAGGGCCAGGTGATCACCTTCATCGACGAGCTGCACACCGTGGTCGGCGCCGGGGCGTCCGGCGATTCGTCGATGGACGCCGGAAACATGCTCAAGCCGATGCTGGCCCGCGGCGAGCTGCGGATGATCGGCGCCACGACGCTGGACGAGTACCGCGAGCGGATCGAGAAGGACCCGGCGCTGGAGCGCCGCTTCCAGCAGGTCTTCGTCGGCGAGCCGTCCGTGGAGGACACCATCGCCATCCTGCGCGGCCTGCGCGAGCGCTACGAGGCGCACCACAAGGTGCGGATCACCGACGGGGCGCTGGTCGCGGCGGCGTCGTTGTCGAACCGGTACATCACCAGCCGGCAGCTGCCTGACAAGGCCATCGACCTGATCGATGAGGCGGCGTCCCGGCTGCGGATGGAGATCGATTCCTCGCCCGAAGAGATCGACCGGCTGCGCCGCAGCATCGACCGGATGACCATGCAGAGCTTCGCGCTCGAGAAGGAGACCGACCCCGCTTCGGTGGAGCGTTACCAGCGGCTGCAGGCCGAACTGGCCGACGCCCAGGAGGAGCTGCGCGGGCTGGAGGGTCGCTGGGAGGCGGAGAAGTCCGGGCTGAACCGGGTCGGCGAACTGAAGGCCAAGGTCGACGAGCTGCGGATCGCGGCCGACCGCGCGCAGCGCGAGGGCGACCTGACCAAGGCGTCCGAAATCCTGTACGGGGAGATCCCGGGACTGCAAGCCGAGATGGACGCCGCCGAGAAGGACGAGTCGGGGCTCACCCCGATGGTCAGCGACGAGGTGTCGGCCACCGACATCGCCGAGGTGGTGGCGTCCTGGACCGGCATCCCGGTCGGCAAGCTGCTGCAGGGTGAGAGCGAGAAGCTGCTCACCATGGAGGAGCGGCTGGGTGAGCGGCTGATCGGCCAGCGCCAGGCCGTCGTCGCCGTCTCGGACGCCGTCCGCCGCTCGCGGGCCGGCATCTCCGACCCGAACCGGCCCACCGGCTCGTTCCTGTTCCTCGGCCCGACCGGCGTCGGCAAGACCGAACTGGCCAAATCGCTGGCCGAGTTCCTGTTCGACGACGAGCACTCGATGGTGCGGATCGACATGAGCGAGTACGGCGAAAAGCATTCGGTGTCCCGGCTCGTCGGTGCCCCTCCCGGCTACGTCGGTTACGAAGAGGGCGGCCAGCTGACCGAAGCGGTGCGCCGCCGTCCCTACTCGGTGATCCTGCTCGACGAGGTCGAGAAGGCGCACCCCGAGGTGTTCAACATCCTGCTGCAGGTCTTCGACGACGGACGGCTCACCGACGGCCAGGGCCGCACGGTCGACTTCCGCAACGTGATCCTGATCATGACCAGCAACCTCGGCTCGCAGTACCTGGCCGACCCCAGCCTCGAGCCCGAACTCAAGGAGCAGGCGGTGATGGGCGTCGTCCGGCAGGCGTTCAAGCCCGAGTTCCTGAACCGGCTCGACGAGATCGTCATGTTCACCCCGCTGGGCACCGAGGACCTGAGCAGGATCGTCGACATCCAGCTGCGCCGGCTGAACGCCCGGCTGGCCGACCGCCGGATCCGCGTCGAGGTCACCCAGGCCGGCAAGGACTGGCTGGCGCTCACCGGTTTCGACCCGGTCTACGGCGCACGTCCGCTGAAGCGGCTGGTGCAGACCACGATCGAGGACGCCATGGCTCGGCGGATGCTGGCCGGCGAGATCCTCGACGGCGACACCATCGGGTTCGACGTGGCCGCCGACGGCGGTGGCCTGGTGGTGGCCACCAGCTAACGCAATGACGCAGTGACCAGGAGAACCGTCCCCGGAACGCGGGGACGGTTCTTTCCGTCCACCGTCGGTTTACGTCGAGACCTCTGCTTGGTTTCGGCAGGCTCAACCACGGCTGGCGGAAAGGTACGTCTAATCCGTGGGAGCCCACCGGGTCAGTCCGACCCGGTAGTTAAGCTGGCCGGCGTTGCCCGGAACCCCGATGGGCTTACCCGGCGATGTGTCGAGCCGTCCAGCGCAGTCGGACGGCGTCCGAGATCGGAAAGGGAGGACGGCGTGGACCTCGGTATCGCGTTCGCCGGCCTGCTGGTCGGCATCGTCGTCGGCCTGACCGGCATGGGCGGCGGTGCGCTGATGACGCCGATCCTGGTGCTGTTCTTCAAGGTGGACGCCCTCACCGCAATATCCTCCGACGTCGTCAGCAGCCTGTTCATGAAGCCCGCCGGGGCGATCGTGCATATCGTCCGCAAGACCGCCAACCTGCAACTCGTGCTCTGGCTCTGCATCGGATCGGTGCCCGCCGCCTTCCTGGGTGCGGTGCTGGTCGACCACCTCAAAGGTATCGCCGGATTCGAGCAGGTCCTGCTGACCCTGCTCGGCGCCGCACTGCTGCTCGCGGCCGCCGGCCTGATCGTCCGGGCCTGGTTCCAGATGACCCGGAAGCGGACGCTGTGGGGTGAAGGTGCCGCGCCGATGACCTCGCCCGACATCGAGATCCGCAAGCTGCCGACCGTGCTGCTGGGCGCCCTCGGCGGTCTGATGGTGGGACTGACCTCGGTGGGCGCCGGTTCGCTGATCCTCACCTTCCTGCTGGTGCTCTACCCCCGGTTGAAGCCGTCCCAGCTGGTCGGCACCGACCTGGTCCAGGCGGTGCCGCTGGTGGCCGCCGCCTCCGTCGGACACCTGATGTATGGACAGGTGTCGCTGGGCATCACCGGCTCGATGCTGATCGGTGCGATCCCCGGCGCGTTCATCGGTGCCCAGATCTCGTCGCGAGCGCCGGGCGGCGTCATCCGCCGGGCATTGGCGATCCTGCTGATGGCGTCCGGGCTGAAGCTGGTGGGCATGCCGACCGTCGGGGTCCTGGCGCTCAGCGGCGCCGCGGTGGCGTTCGGCCCGATCGCCTGGGCGGTGCTGCGCCGGCGCTACAGCTGGTCGGTCGGCACCAAGTCGAGGCGCCACCGACAACCCGTGGATCGTTCGGACGCCTCGGGCCCCTGATCGTCCGCCCGACCGGGCGGGCTGGCCCGGGTCGGCCGGACGACTAGTGCCGCGACAGGAACTTTATCCAGCGCCGCTTGATCGCCCGCCCCTGGTGCCAGATCCAGCCACCGCCGCCCTCGCGTCCGGTGCGCACGTAGTGCAGCACGTTGAGGTTGTTCATCAGCAGCTCGATCTTGCGGGCGGCATCCGGCGAGCCGGCGATCAACAACTGGTCGCCCACCTCGAGCTGATAACCAGTGGTCGGCAGGATGGCTCCGCCGTCGCCCCGCGACACCATCAATACCAGCGCATTGGCCGGCTTGTCGTGGTCGTACGGGTCGATTAGCAGGTGGCCGATGTTCACCCAGTGCTCTTCGTTGATCGCCTCGACGACCGCACCCGCATGCTCGCTGTCGATGGTCACGCCCCACAGCTCCGGGGTGTAGCCACTGTTGAGGTAGGACAGCGCCTCGGCCAGTTCCGCCGCCCACTTCTCGGACGCCCCGCGGATCTCCCACCGGAAGCGGTCCAGCAGCGGGGTGGTGATCAACGCCAGGAATTCGCGAGCCACGATGCGGCTGGGCTGCATGCACTGATCGTCGTGGAAGGCTTCGAACAGGGTGGTGTTGCTGATCTGATTCTGCCGGGTGACCACGAAGATGTCGGGCTTGAGGTCGCGGGCCACCAGCGCGATCGCCAGATTCTTCAGATCGCTGGCATTGCCGGCCACGATTCCCACCGCGGTCTCGATGCCGGCCTTCATCAGGCTGGCCGAGTCGGTGCCGGTGCCCTCGACGTCGACGCCCTCCTCGCCGTAGTGCAGCCGGTCGATGACGGTCACCTCGTTGCCGGCCTTCGTCAGGGCTTCACGGACGCCGTGGCCGAACCGTCCGTAGCCGCACATGATCCAATGCCCGCGCGGCGGGTGGTGCCGCTCCGGCAGGTCATCGCCGGGGAACCCGGTGAGGATCTGGCCCAGCCGGTATCGCTCGGGCCGGGCGACGGCGAGTGCCAGGTGCGACGAGAATCGTTCGAACGGGTTGATCACCATGTCGCCCCCGAAGGCGCCCATGGTGTGGTCGGTGTGCGCCTCGCCGACCCGCGCCATCACCGGCAGGCCGGGCCGAAGCAGGCGGGCGGTCACGGCGATCGCCCGGTTGGCGATGTCGTCGGCGGCCAGCGCCATCACCCCGCGGCAGTGCGGCGACATCAGCCCGGCGCCGATCAGGTTCGCCGGCTGCGAGGCGTCCGCGATCACGGTCGGCGGGTCGGCGCGGAACTCCTCGAGCTTGATCTGGTCGATGCGGGTGGCGTCCGAATCCACGACGACGAACCGCATCCCAAGCCGGTCCAGGCCGTGGCAGACCAGCGTGCCGGTCTCTCCGACGCCGCAGACGATGTAGAAGGGCTCCCGCAGGCGGCGGATCCGGCGGGCATAGCGTCCATGCCGCAGGGCGTTCTGGAAGGCGGGTTCCTGCAGCAGACCCACCACCGTCGCCACGGCGTAGGACCAGCCGGCCACGGTCAGGTAGATCGACAGGATCATCCACATCCGCTGCGGAGCGGAGTAGGGGTGGGGCAGCTCGCCGAAGCCGATCGTGGTGGCGGTGTAGCTGATCACGTAGAAGGCGTTGAACAGCCCCATTCCGGGCGTCGGTTGCCCGGCATCGTCGACGCCCGGCACCGTCGCGAGCCCGAACACGCTGATCGTGTACAGGCTGATCACCATCACCAGCGGCACGCGCATGCGCCGCAGGAACAGGTAACTGACGTTGTTCATCGAACGCCGTCCACCGCTCCCTTAGCGGCGGGCGGTGATGATCTCGGAGATCATCAGCACCACCGAGATCAGGTTGGCCAACAGGGCGCCGGCCGACATCGACACGATCAACGCCATGTCGGACGAGGTGACCCCCGAGGGCGACATGGCGGCCCAGCTCCACACCGCCGCGCCGGCGATCAGCTGGACGTCGGCGACCAGCGACGTCGCCAGGTGGACGGCCCCGAGCTGTGTGCGGTCACCGAACTTCAGCACGGTGGCGATCAGACTCACCACGATCGCCGCCGCCAGCTCCCACACGTTGTGCAGCTCGACCCGATCCATCTCTCCGGTCCAGAAACCGAAGTTCAACGCGGCCGCCAATGTGATGAAGAAGCCGAAGATGACCTTTTCCGAGTTCATGCATCCTCCTGAATCTCGCCCATACTCTAGGCCCGCGACCCCGGTATCCCGCCAGAGCGGTATTCGCCGGGTGGTCGACGAGCTATTCGCCGGCCGGTCGGCGCTGTCGAATCGGTGCGGCCGGCTCCGTCCGAAGCCCGCCTCGCGACCGTTCGACGTCGAGTGGACGCCCGGTCATGGCAGTGGACTCCGATAAAGATCGGGATGAGGCACGGACAGCGGTGCCCGATCCCGATCTTTGTTTCCCGGTGTCCGGCCCCGAGCCTCACACTGGTGGAATGGATCTCAGGGGAGAGCGGCTCGACGCCGGGTCGGCGTGGCTCGCGGCGGGCGGGAGCGTCGTCCGGGCGACTCCCGGAGCTGCGGAAACGGTCACCACTACTGCCCTCGGGAGCGGCCCGCGCGGGGTCATTGTCGGCGACCGGATCGTGACGTGCCGGTGAACGGACGCGTCGAGCCCGATCGTGAGGTGCGCGGTGCCTTCCTGGTTCGCACCGGCAACACCCAGCAGTCCTGGGTCGACCCCGACGATCCGCTGCGGCTCGAGTTCGAGTATGTCCAGCGCATCGCCGAGGCGCTGCGGACGACCGTCCTGCGGCGCCCTGCCGACGTGCGCCTGCGGGTGGTGCACGTCGGCGGGGGCGGCATGACGCTGCCGCGCTGGCTGGCCGCCGTCCGTCCGGGCACGGCACAGATCGTCTGCGAGCCGGACGCCGACCTGCTGGCCGAGGTACGGCGCAAGCTTCCGCTCGGCCGGCGTTCGGGCGTCAAAGTGCGCACCGTCGACGGCCGCAGCGGGCTGGCCGCGATGCCCGCCGACTACGTCGACGCGCTGATCGTGGACGCCTTCGACGGCCTGCATGTGCCCGGCTCGCTGGCCACCCTCGACTTCTTCGCCGACGCCGGCCGGATACTGCGGCCGGACGGGCTGCTGCTGATGAACCTGGCTGACCAGGCACCGTTCGGCTGGGCACGCTCGTGCCTCGCCGGCATCGCCCGGAGCCTGCCGCAGCTGTGGGTGACGGCCGAGTCCGCGGTGTGGAAGGGACGCCGCTACGGCAACCTGGTCGCAGTCGGCTCGCGGGCGCCGCTGCCGTTGACCGACTTGGAGGCGGACAGCCGTCGGGCGCTGTTCGGCTACCGTTCCAGCACCGGCGCCGTGCTGCGCCGCTGGCTCGGTGGCGCGGAACCGTTCACGGACGCCGCGCCGCAGGACTCCCCAGGCCCGGCCAACGGGCGGAGTTGGTTCAGCTGACCCCGAACGGATGGCCGAGGCGGCGGACCGGGGAACGGGCCCTCGACCACGGCTCGCCGATTCGTCGCCGGTGCACAATGGGTCGGTGGGAACGAGCAGCACGACGGCGACGCCGTCTGGCGGGTCACCCGGAAACGCCACGCCGCGGACGCGGCGACGCTGGGGCCTCACGGTCCTCGGCGCGGTGCTGCTCGCCGCTGGACTGGGCATGCTCGGCTTCTACCTGTGGGACGCCTACCTCAACCCCGTGATGGACACCAAGGCGGCCCGGCAGCAGGTGGAAGCCGTCAAGAAGGGCTGGGCGCAGGGTCGCAATCCGGCGTCCCAGATCCCGGGTGGTGCCGTCGCGCTGATGCGCATCCCCGAGTTCGGCCCCGGCTTCGAGGTGGCGGTGATGACCGGCACGACGCCCTATGCGCTGAATGTCGGGGTCGGGTGGTTCGAGAACGCCGCGGCGCCCGGCCAGCTCGGCAACTTCGCGGTCGCGGGGCATCGCGGGGCGTCCGGACCGTTCGTGCCGTTGCTCGACCTCAAACCGGGTGCTCGCATCATCGTCGAGACCCGCACCGCGATCTACATCTATGCGCTGACCAGCTCCGCAGCGGACCTGACCGTCGACAAGTCGGAGACCTGGGTGGTGAACCCGGTACCGGTGCGTCCGGGGAGCGGGCCCACGGCGTCCGCGAAGCCCACCCAGCGGTTGATCACGCTGGTGACCTGTCGCAATTTCTTCCACTCGCCGGAGCGTTCGGTCGCGTTCGGTGAACTCATCGAGACCATCAAGAAGTGAGCGGCCGCCCGGTTGGGGCGGTGTCAGCAGCACCTGGTCGTCGCACGCGGGTTCGCCGTCAAACACTAGGGTGGCTGCCATGTCGGACCGTACTGAGCTGATCGAGCACATCAAGCAACTCGCCGTGGTGCACGGCAAGGTGACTCTCACCTCCGGCAAGCAGGCGGACTACTACGTCGACATGAGGCGGGTGACCCTGGACGGTGCGGCCGCGCCGCTGGTCGGACGGGTGATGAACGATCTGGTCGCGGACTGGGAGTTCGACGTGGTGGGCGGCATGACGATGGGCGCCGATCCCGTGGCGACCGCGATGCTGCACGGCAGGGCCGCCGCAGGCACTCGGGTGGACGCCATCGTGATCCGCAAGCACGCGAAGGACCACGGCATGCAGCGGCGGATCGAGGGTGCGGCGGTCGACGGACGCCGCGTGCTGGTGGTTGAGGACACCTCGACGACGGGCGGGTCGCCGCTGGAGGCGATCGACGCCGTCCGTGCCGAGGGTGGCGAGGTGGTCGGCGTGGCGGTGATCGTCGACCGGGCCACCGGTGCCGCCGAGGTGATCGAAGCGGCTGGCGTCCCCTACCGCTACGCCGTGGGCTTGGCCGACCTCGACCTTGCCTGAGGGCTTCAACACGCCCGCCGCTGGTTGAGCCGGCCGAAGCCTCGAATGGTGGCGAGCGCTCCCGGAGCCTGCGAAGTGGAACGAAAAGAACCGTCCCCGCGTACCAGGGGTACCTGCTCGCCGCCCGGGACCGCGCGCAATTCGTCATCGCCGCCAACGACCATGGACTGGTCGCGGCCCGGGACGATCGCGAGGCGCAGAGCGGGGAAGTGCCTCGGAGCCGTTAGGCTGGACGGCGCACCCCGTCCACGACAAGGAGTTCGCCCATGAGTGGCATTTTGTGGTTCCTGGTGATCCTGGTGATCATCGCGGTGCTGGTCGGCCTGTACGCCGTGTCGCTGTACAACGGCTTCCAGCGCGACCGGAACATGATCCAGGAATCCTGGCGTCAGATCGACGTCGAGTTGAATCGGCGCTACGACCTCATTCCGCGCTTGGTGGAGACCGTGCGGGCCTACGCGGCGCATGAGCGCAACACGCTCGAGGGCGTCACCCGGATGCGCAACCAGGCCGCCGCGCTCGCTCAGCAGGGCGGCAGCGCAGAACAGCGGGCGGTTGCCGAAGCGCAGCTGTCCGAAGCCGTCCGCAACCTGATCGTCAGCGTCGAGGCGTATCCCCAGTTGCAGAGCAACCAAAACTTCCTCGAGCTGCAGCGTGAACTGGTCGACACCGAGGATCGGATCGCCGCCGGCCGACGGTTCTACAACGCCAACGTGCGCAACTACAACACCAAGGTCGACTCGTTCCCCTCGAACATTCTCGCCGGCATGTACAAGTTCGAGAAGGCGACCTACTTCGAGGTCAACGACGCCGAGGTGCGCCGCGCGCCCGACGTGAACTTCGGAGAGATCAGCTACCGGGGCGAGTCGCAGGGGCCGTCCGAGCCGACCAACGCACAACTGAACGCCGCCCCGACCTCGGCCGGTGACCTACCGAATCCGCAGGCATACCAGGGCCAGAACTACTCGGCTCCCTCGCCGGGCCAGTTCGGTGGGCAGCAGCCTCAGTATCAGCAACAGCCGCAGCAGTACGGCCAACCGCCCCAGGGTCAGCAGTACCAGCAGCAGCCGCCGCAGTACGGCCAGCAGCCCAACCAGCCTCCGCAGTACGGCCAGCCCCAGCAGGGCCAGCAGTACCCGCCGCAGCAGGGCCAGCAGGATCAACCGCCGCCCTACCAGCCGCCGCAGCAGGGCGGTTCGTCCCAGGGCGGCTACACACCGCCACAGTCCTGATCGTCAACAGCGATGGCACCCGGTTCAGAACCGGGGGCCGTCGTCGTGTCGGGGGCTCAGTGTGGTTGGCCGAACGCCGTGCTCGCGGCGAACGGTGAGAGTTGGAGGCTGCGTCGCTCGGCGCCGACCGGCGGTGCAACCGTCCGCCGGTGCTGCACTGTGATGTCGAGATCGTTGCAGGGCACCCTGGCTGATCTCACGATTTCGGGCCCAGCGCGAAGTCGTCGACCTAGGCACGCATCATGTGATGATCCCGAGATCGTGAGGCGGGTCGGTATGGACGAGGCCCCCAGACGCCGGTTTGCACTGACAGTCCGATCGTTGGTGGCGGCGAGTTCAGCAACACCGGTCGGTCGGGCCTCGCCCCCCGAAAACTAGTCCCGGCTCGGGCGAATGCAGCCCGCTGCCGACCAGGCCGACCGAACTCATGGGTTCCCGTCGGGCCGAGCACGCGGGGCTCCCGGCGGGCCGACCCAGGGGGTCTCCGTCGGGCCGAACCCAGGACCTAGTCGGACGAGGACGCGGCCTCGGTCTTCAGCTTCCGCCGCTCGCGCAGGTACTCGAACACCATCGGCAGCACCGAGATCAGCACGATGATGATCAGCACCAGCTCGAGATTGGTGTTGATGACCGGAATGGTGCCCAGGAAGTAGCCGAGCACCGTGAGCCCGGCCGCCCACACCACCGCACCGACACCCGTCCAGGTGATGAACTTGCGGAAGTCCATCCGGCCGATCCCGGCGATCAGCGTGATGAAGGTCCGGGCGAACGGCACGAACCGGGCCAGCACCAGGGCGCGTGGGCCGTAGCGCTCCATCAGCTCGTGGGTCTGGTCGACTCGCTTGGGGTCGAAAACCCGTCCCCAGAAGCCCTCGCGCGGTTTGAAGATCGCTGGTCCGATCCATTTGCCGACGAAGTAGCCGAACACGTTGCCGAGGACGGCGGCGATCATCAAGACGATGCACGACACCACCAGCACCATCGGCTGGCTCATTCCCGGGAAGGTGATCGCCGGCGGGGTGATGGCGATGAACATCCCAACCGTGAAGAGCAGGGAGTCACCGGGCAGGATCGGGAAGATCGAGCACTCGATGATGAGGATCAGGGCCACGCCCCACAGGGCCCAGTTGCCCAGGGCGTGAATGAGGTATTCGGGGTCCATCCAGTCGGGCAACAGCAGTGGCGCGAGCATCGGAAGCAGGGTCACGATGATCCAGGCTACCGTGGCTCTCCGTGGAGTCGTTAAGCGAGCCGTCGCGCGAGGGCGCGGAGGTCACCATCGAGCCCGCAGACGATGAGATTCCGGCAACCGACGCCCGGCCCTCGCAACGGCGAGCTGGGGAGCCGAGGGCCGGCTTCGAGGACGACGCGGACCCGACGGCGCCCACCGTGGGAGTGGGTCCCCGCCAGCACCCCTGGCCGGACGACCCGCGACTCGATCCCGAACTCCTGGCGTCCGGTGACCGCCGCAATGTGATCGACCGCTATCGGTACTGGCGGCTGGACGCAATCGTGACCGACCTCGACACCCGCAGGCACCCGCTGCACGTCGCCATCCAGAACTGGGAGCACGACTTCAACATCGGCTCCATCGTGCGGACGGCGAACGCGTTCAACGTCGCCGCCGTGCACATTCTCGGACGCCGCCGCTGGAACCGACGGGGGGCAATGGTGACCGACCGCTATCTGCACGTCCAGCACCACCCGGACGTTCCCAGCTTCCTGGACGCGCTCGTCGCCGCCGACGTCGTCCCGGTCGGCGTCGACAACCTGCCCGGGTCGGTGCCGTTGGAGCGCACCGAGTTGCCCGAGCGCTGCTGTCTGATCTTCGGCTCCGAGGGCCCCGGGCTGACCGACGAGGTGGTTGCCGGTTGTGACTCACTGGTATCGATCACCCAGTACGGCTCGACCAGGTCCCTCAACGCCGGTGCTGCCGCCGCGATCGCCATGTACCACTGGGCGGTGCGCTGGGCCGGACCTGGCCCGTCCCCGTAATGCCCTGCCTAACTAGTTCTGGCCTGCCGTCGACGGGAGGCCAGAACTAGTTAGCCTGGGTGCCCTGGTGGGGCGCCTCTTTGAACCGCCCCGGGTTTAGTGGAGGGCGGGTTCTCCCGGGGCCGGCTGGTCCTGGGGGGTTCTGGCAGCGTAGTAGGTGGTTTCATACTCCGCTGGTGGTAGGTAGCCGATCGAGGAGTGGAGCCGGCCGGTGTTGAACCAGTCGACCCACATCAACGTGGCCAGTTCGAGTTCGTCGACGGTCTTGAACGGGCCGTCGCGGCGGACGCATTCGGCCTTGTAGAGCCCGATCACGGACTCGGCCATCGCGTTGTCGTAGCTGTCGCCCACGCTCCCGTCGGAGCCTGTCAAGTTTTTTGTGTAAGGGAGCGGCGCGAGCGTGTCAGATGGTTTGTGTGAGGGGCTGTGCTCCTGACTGATCGGGAGACACTGATGACCATGATTGACAAGCGGACGCGTGAGGAGCGTCGGCGTGCGCAGCGTGAGGGCGTGGAAGCGCTC
>WBZS01000224.1_pt1 | contig 98092 bp, 84 predicted proteins | sample 5204201 | NCBI WGS metagenome assembly WBZS01 (sample SAMN12344357, study PRJNA552823) | activated sludge metagenome | biome: Activated sludge suspended growth; feature: Nitrification reactor; material: Wastewater; isolation source: activated sludge from nitrification reactor of wastewater...
TGCTCTTGTGATCGTACGTCGCCCGGTTATCGGCCGTCCACATGTTCGTCCCCCGCGAATCACGCTCACGGGACTACAGAATCACAACAGATTCAGGCGACTCAAGAAGTTTGAGGACGGGTTCTAATGTTTCACACTTTGACGCGCCTTCGTCATTTGGCGCCGAAGCTGGCAACTCAGGAGATCGTCAATCTTCTATTCCAGCAGCCGTATTGCCGTATCAGCGACCTTGTGTCTGCTGGCCTCGCTCAACGCCAAACCGCAGCTCGTTATCTCCGATCGCTAGACCTTATCGGTGTGCTGGATGAAATAAGGGTTGGTCGCGAAAAATTGTTTACACACAGAAAGCTGCACGAGCTACTTGTCACTGATGGTTCGGGGCTAAGGGAATATGGCGTAGAAGACATAAAGGGACGGAAGGCGGACACCAAACCGAGAAAGCCCCCGCCCCTGCTCTTCCCGCCTAGCGCTCGAAGCGCTTGAACTTGATGCGATGCGGCTCGACCGCGGCGTCGCCGAGGCGGCGCTTCTTGTCCTCCTCGTAGTCGGCGAAGTTGCCCTCGAACCATTCCACGTGGCTGTCGCCCTCGAAGGCCAGGATGTGCGTCGCGATGCGGTCGAGGAAGAAGCGGTCGTGCGAGATGACCACGGCGCAGCCGGGGAAATCCTCCAGCGCGGCTTCCAGCGCGCCCAGCGTCTCGGTGTCGAGGTCGTTGGTCGGCTCGTCGAGCAGCAGCAGGTTGCCACCCTCTTTCAGTAGCTTGGCGAGGTGCACGCGATTGCGCTCGCCGCCCGACAGCAGTCCAACCTTCTTCTGCTGGTCCGGACCCTTGAAGTTGAACCAGCCGCAATAGGCGCGGCTGTTCACTTCCTTCTTGCCGCCGAGCAGGATCTGGTCGTTGCCGCCCGAGATCTCCTCCCACACGGTCTTCTTGTCGTCGAGGTGGGCGCGACTCTGATCGACGTAGCTGACCTTCACCGTCTCGCCGAGGCGGATCGAGCCCTTGTCGGGCTTTTCCTGCCCCGTGATCATCTTGAACAGCGTCGTCTTGCCGGCGCCGTTGGGGCCGATGATGCCGACGATGCCGCCGGGCGGCAGCTTGAACGTCAGGTCGTCCACCAGCAGCTTGTCGCCGAACGCCTTCGAGACGCCGTTGACCTCGACCACGACGCCGCCGAGCTTTGGCCCCTGCGCGATCTGGATCGAGGCCTTGCCGACCTCCTCGCGCCCCGCCTGCTCGACCAGCTTGTCGAAGGCCGAGATGCGCGCCTTGCTCTTGGCCTGACGCGCCTTCGGCGAGGACCTGATCCACTCCAGCTCGCGGCTGATGGCCTTCTGGCGGTTCTCCTCCTGGCCCTTCTCGACCTCCATGCGCTTGGCCTTCTGCTCCAGCCAGCCGGAGTAGTTGCCCTTGTAGGGCACGCCCTGGCCGCGATCGAGCTCCAGCGTCCACTCGGTGATGTTGTCGAGGAAATAGCGGTCGTGCGTCACCAGGATCACGCAGCCCGCGTACTCCTTGAGGAAGCGCTCGAGCCAGGCCACCGATTCGGCGTCGAGGTGGTTGGTCGGTTCGTCGAGCAGCAGGATGTCGGGCTTCGACAGCAGCAGGCGCGTCAGCGCCACGCGGCGCTTCTCGCCGCCCGACAGCTTGGTGACATCCGCGTCACCCGGCGGGCAGCGCAGCGCGTCGAGCGCCTGTTCGACCTGGGTGTCGAGGTCCCACAGGTTCTGGGCGTCGATCTGGTCCTGCAGCCGGGTCATCTCGTCCGCCGTCTCGTCGGAGTAGTTGGCGGCGATCTCGTTGTAGCGGTCGAGGATGGCCTTCTTCTCGGCGACACCCTCCATGGCGTTGCCGAGCACGTCCTTGTCCGCGTCCAGCTCCGGCTCCTGCGGCAGGTAACCGACCTTGACGCCGTCGGCCGCCCACGCCTCGCCGACGAAATCATCGACCTTGCCGGCCATGACCTTCAAGAGCGTCGACTTGCCGGCGCCGTTCAGGCCCACGACGCCGATCTTGGCGCCGGGCAGGAACGACAGGTTGATGTCCTTCAGCACCGTCTTGCCGCCCGGATAGGTCTTGGACAGCTTCGACATGTGGAAGACGTACTGGTGCGCGGCCATGGGGGCGCCTCTCTCGGATTCGGGGGCTATGGGGATTTGGCCCGCTTCTACCCGATCCGCGCCCGGTGCTCAAGGAAGGCGGGGCGGGGCAGCTGCGATCGGCGGCGGTTCAAGAAGGGCGGGGCCACCGACGAGCAGACGCCTCACGTCCTTCTCCCGTGGGCCGGCCGCAAGTCCCTCACCTGCCCCTATCGGGGCATCCTCTCCCGTCCCGGGAGAGGAAAGAGAAAGATTCGCCCCGGGTTTGCGCTACCAGCGCACGGTCTACTGCCGCACCAGCCGCGCTTGACATGGGCCAAGAGCGGACGGCCGGTTGTCGTGGGACAACCGGCCGCTCGGGATCGTTGCAGGCACGCGACGGAAACCGCGTTTGGTGCCGCGATTACTTGGCGTCGATGTTCCTTGTCCGCGTCTTGATGCGGCGCACGGTGCCGGTTTTGGAGCGCATGACGACGGTCTCGGTCTCGGCGAACTCGCCCGCGAACAGCACGCCCGACAGCAGCGAGCCCGACGTCACGCCGGAGGCCGAGAAGATGACGTCGCCCGAGGCCATCTCCTGCATCGAATACTTCTTGCGGATGTCGGGGATGCCCATCTTCTTGGCGCGCGCGATCAGCTCCGGGCGCTCCTTCTCGGTATGGCGCTCCGGCGACAGGCGACCCTGCATCTGGCCGCCGATGCAGCGCAGCGCGGCGGCTGCCAGCACGCCTTCCGGCGCGCCGCCCGAGCCCAGGTAGATGTCGATGCCGGTCTGCGCCGGGTCGGTGGCCCAGATGACGCCGGCGATGTCGCCGTCGGGAATGAGGCGCACGGCGGCGCCGCATGCGCGCACCTGCTTGATGAGATCGGCGTGGCGATCGCGGTCGAGGATGCAGGCCGTGATCTCGCGCACCGGCACGCCCTTGGCCTTGGCGAGCGCCCCCAGCACCTCGACGATCGGCTTGTCGAGATCGATGATGCCCTCGGGATAGCCGGGGCCGATGGCGATCTTGTCCATGTACATGTCGGGGGCGTTGAGCAGCCCGCCGCGCTCGGCGATGGCGATGACGGCCAGCGCGTTCGGCATGTCCTTGGCGCAGATCGTCGTGCCCTCGAGCGGGTCGACGGCGATGTCGACCGCCGGGCCGTCACCCGTGCCGACCTCCTCGCCGATGTAGAGCATCGGCGCTTCGTCCATCTCGCCCTCGCCGATGACGACGCGGCCCTTGATGTGCACGCGGCCGAGTTCACGGCGCATGGCGTCCACGGCGGCCCGGTCGGCATCCTTGTTCTTGCCCTGGCCGCGCCAGCGCGCGGCGGCGATGGCCGCCACCTCGGTGACGCGCGCCACCTCGAGCACCAGCACACGGTCGAGACCCGCCGATGTGCCGTTGGAACCGTTGTCGTTGCTCATCTTCCCCTCTCACGCTCCGTCGCCGGCGCAGCCGCCCCTCCCCCGAGAGTACGCGCGCAGCGTATGCATTTGCCAAACCGGGCGCCGCGGCACCCGGGCGAAGACGCAACGAGGTTTACAATTCCTCAATGCGGATCAGCTGCGGCCGCTCGGCGACCTTGCCGTCGGCCTCGATGGCCTCCAGCGCCTCGCGGATCGCCGCTTCCGTGGTCTCGTGCGTGATGATGATGACGGTGGCAAGCCCGCTCGGCTCCGGCTTGTGGCTCGACGGCGCCGGCTTCGGGCGGCGCTGCACGATGCTCTCGATCGAAACGCCGCGGTCACCGAACCGCTTGGCGATGGCCGCCATGGCGCCCGGCTTGTCGAGCACGCTGAGACGCACGTAGTAGGCGCCCTGATGCTGGCCGAGCGTCGCCTTGCGGAACGGATTGAGCTTCGCCGTCGGCGTCACGTAGGCCGGCAGCACCAGGCCGCGGGCCACGTCGACGATGTCGCTCGCCACGGCCGACGCGGTGGCCTTGGCGCCGGCGCCGGGGCCGACCAGCAGCAGCGTGCCGGCGTAATCGGCATCGATGGCGACGCAGTTGGTGACGCCCCACACCTCGGCGATGGAGGATTCCTCCGGCACCATCGACGGGTTGACGCGCACCTCGATGCCGCTCTCGGTCTCGGTGGCGACGCCGAGCAGCTTGATGCAGTAGCCGAGATCGACGGCGGCTTCGATGTCGCCCTGCGTGATGCGCTCGATGCCCTCGACGTGAACCTGATCCGCCGCGATGCGCGTGCCGAAGGCGAGGCTCGCCAGCAGGGTCAGCTTGTGCGCGGCGTCGAAGCCGCCGATGTCGAAGGTCGGATCGGCTTCCGCGTAGCCCAGTGCCTGCGCCTCGGCCAGCGCGGCGGAGAAGCTCTGGCCCTCGTCCTGCATCTTGCTCAGGATGAAGTTGCAGGTCCCGTTGAGGATGCCGTAGACGCGGCGCACCTTGTTGGCGGCCAGCGCCTCGCGCAGCGTCTTGATGACCGGGATGCCGCCCGCCACGGCAGCCTCGAAGTTGAGGCAGACGCCGTTCTGTTCGGCCAGCGCCGCCAACTCGAAGCCGTGCTTGGCGAGCAGCGCCTTGTTGGCGGTGACGACGTGCTTCTTCGCCTTCAGGGCCGCCTCGACGGAGGCGCGCGCCGCCCCCTCGTCGCCGCCCATCAGCTCGACGAAGACGCTGATCGAAGGGTCCTGGGCGAGCTTCACCGGGTCGTCGAACCAGGCGACGCCATCGAGATTGACGCCGCGATCCTTGGTCCGCGAGCGGGCGCTCACGCCGACGACGCGGATGTCGCGGCCGGTCAGCAGCGCCAGGCGGTCGGCGTGCGTGGAGAGAAGGGACAGGAGGCCGGCGCCGACGGTACCGAGACCGGCGACGCCCAGGGTGACGGGAGCGTTCATGGCGGGGATCGGGCGTCCTATCGGCTGGCTTTCTGCGGCACGGGGATGACGTTGTGCAGCGTCTCCGCCCCCGCACTCAGGAACTTCTTGATGTTGCGGGCCGCCTGCCGGATGCGGTGCTCGTTCTCCACCAGCGCGATGCGCACGAAGCCCTCGCCGTACTCGCCGAAGCCGAGGCCCGGCGACACGGCGACGTCGGCCTTCTCGATCATCAGCTTGGCGAATTCGACGCTGCCGAGTTCGCGGAACGGCTCGGGGATAGGCGCCCAGCAGAACATGGTGGCCGGTGGCGGCGGCACGTTCCAGCCGGCGCGGGCGAAGCTTTCGACCAGCGTATCGCGGCGGCGCTTGTAGGTCTGGCGGATTTCCTCGACGCAATCCTGCGGGCCGTTCAAGGCGGCGGCGGCCGCGACCTGGATCGGCGTGAAGGCACCGTAGTCGAGATACGACTTGACGCGCGCCAGGGCGCCGATCAGGCGCTCGTTGCCGACCGCGAAGCCCATGCGCCAGCCGGGCATGTTGTAGGTCTTGCTGAGCGAGGTGAACTCGACCGCGATGTCGACGGCGCCCGGCACCTGCAGGATGGACGGCGGCGGGTTGTCGTCGAAGTAGATTTCCGAGTACGCAACATCGGACAGCACGATCAGGTCGAGCTTCTTGGCCAGCGCCACGGCGTCCTGGTAGAAATCGAGGCTGGCCACCATCGCCGTCGGATTGGACGGATACGACAGCACCAGCGCCATGGGCTTGGGGATCGAGTGCTTGCAGGCGCGCTCCACCGAGCGCAGGAACGCCTCGTCGTTGCCGGCCGGGATGTGGCGCATCGCGGCGCCCGAGATGAGAAATCCGAACTCGTGAATCGGGTACGTCGGGTTCGGCACCAGGATGACGTCGCCCGGCGCCGTGATGGCCTGCGCCATGTTGGCGAAGCCTTCCTTGGACCCCAGCGTGGCGACGACCTGGGTTTCGGGGTCGAGCTTGACGCCGAAACGGCGCTCATAATAGGCGGCCTGCGCGCGGCGCAGGCCGGGAATGCCCTTCGACGCCGAATAGCGATGCGCGCGCGGCTTGCCCACGGTCTCGACCAGCTTGTCGACGATGTGCTGCGGCGTCGGCAGATCGGGGTTGCCCATGCCGAGATCGATGATGTCCGCGCCGCGAGCTCGCGCACCTGCCTTCAACCGGTTGACCTCGGCGAAGACGTAGGGCGGCAAGCGCTTGATGCGGTGGAATTCCTCGATCACGACTGTCTCTTTCGTGTTGCGTTTGAGCCGGAGCGGAAGACGGTGACCCGTATCGGGCGGGCGCGAATGCTGCCGCACGCGGGGCGCGAGAGACCCGGTCCACGGCGGCCCCGCTCCACGGCGGCACGAATCGTCGGCGCCGGTCCGGCTGGCCGGCGACGCGGCATAGTCTTTACGCTTTCACCGCCGGTCCAGTCCAGAGGCTTGGCGACCCTCGAACGACGCGCGCGACGGGAGCGTCGCACGGGCCGAACCCGCCCGTCGATGGTGAGCCGAACTGGCCTGGACGCCAGGCTCGGGCGGCGAACGAATGAACGGGCGGATGTCCGGAGAGCAATCCGCCTGTCGCGTCGTCCCGGCCTGTCGCTCGGCCGTACCGGGACGGCGCACGGCCTTGGCCGCTCCGCGCTCAGATAAGAAAATCCCAGGCCTGCAACTGGGATTTGGCCACGCCGACCAGCGTGATGTCGTTCAATTCGGCGTGGATAACGGTGTCGAGCCCGACCTGGGTGGCGCCGGCCAGCACCGCGCCGAAGGAGGTGAAGCCCTGGCCGGAGAGGTCGATGGTGTCGTGCACCTGGGCCGTCCCGACGGTGAAATCAAGCACGCGGTCGTGACCGAACTGGTTGGCGAAGCTGAACGTGTCGGCCCCCGCGCCGCCTGTCAGCGCATCGTCTCCGGCCCCGCCGATCAGCGTGTCGTTGCCGGCCCCGCCGAGCAGGATGTCGTTGCCGTTGCGGCCGCTCAGCAGGTTGGCGAGGCTGTTGCCGGTGATGGTGTCGCCCCCCGATCCGCCGATGACGTTCTCGAAGCCCTGCAATTTGTCGGTCCCGATATCCGCGCTCGACGCCCGCCCGGTCGCCAGGTTGACGATCGCCGCCGCGTTGGTGCGCGACAGGTTGTAGGTGTCGATGCCGGCACCCGCCTGATAGTCATCGTTGCCGTCGCCAATGAGGGCGAAGAAGGTGTCGTTGCCGCCCTTGCTGTCGGCCTCATCGCGGCCGGCCCCGCCGATGACGATATCGCCCGCGGCGCTGCCCTTGATGTTGTCGGCGCCGCCCCGCGCGTCGATGTAGCTGGCGACAAGGGCCGACATCCTGTTGTCGGCCGCCGTACCGGTCAGCACCGCGAGCGCCGGACCGGACAGGCTGAGGGTCGCGCTGCCGGCGGCGGTGGCGCCGAACTCGTCGCTGACCGTGTAGGTGAACGACGCCGTCGTGGCGTTGACAGAAGGGATCAGATCCCAGCTGCCGTCGCCGTTGTCGAGCAGCAGGCCGCCGCCGCTGACGGCGACGTTGGCCAGCGACAGCACGGCGCCATGGTCGACGTCGTGGGCCTGCGACAGCAGCTCGGCCGTGGTGATGGTGCGCACCGCGTTGCGCGCGCCGGAGAGCGCGACGGCCGCCGTCGTCGGCGCATCGTTGAGGCCGTGCACCGCCACCGTGATGTCGTGCGCGGCGCCATTCAGCTCGTGAATGGTGACGACGTCGTCGACGCTCTCGCCCTGCGCCAGGGCCTGCGCCGCGGCACCGACGCTGTATGACCATTCGCCGTTGTTGTTCGCCGTGCCGTCGGGCGTCATCGCGTTGGCGGCCATGGTCAGCGTGCCGAGCCCCGCCGCTCCGGTGAAGCTGCCGGCGACGAAGCCTTGCAGGTTGTCGTCCGCCCGGCCGATCTCGAGCAGGCCCAGCGCCGCGGCGGTGGCATCCTCGCTGATCATGCCGGTGAAGTCGCCGGTCAGGCCCACCACCTTGATGCGCCGCATCATGTCGTGATCCTCGTGCGACAGGATGTGGCAATGCCACATGTAGTCGCCCGGGCGATCGAAGGCCATGGCGATCTTCAGGCCCTCGCCGGGACCGACCCAGACGGTATCCTGCCAGCCGCCGTCCTCGGCGTAGAGGTTCTGGATGCCGTCGAGATCGGCGCGCGTATCGATGAGGTCGCCGAAGTCGTTGTTGTAGTTGGCTTCGCCGCTGAGCACGATGCCGTCACCGTTGCTGTCGCCGGTGTTGGCGCTGCCGTCCGTGGGGATCTCCGTCAGGTGGTAGCGGCCGAGCACCTGATACTGCACCTGATGCAGATGGATCGGGTGCGCGTCCGCCGTGACGTTGTAGAACTCCCAGACTTCCTTCACCGGCTGGTCGCCGTTCTTCAGCTCGACGACCTCGGTCACAGGCGCCATGAAGCCGAGCGGCCCGGCGGCGACCGCGTTGCCGTTCTGGTCCGTGGTGTCCTCGGCCACGCCGACTTCGGGCATGATGCGCCCCCACTGGTCCTCGATCTCGAAGACGCCGATCTTGCGCACCTTGTCGGCATCCGTTTCCGACAGCGCGACGTAATCCGGGTTGAGCACCGTCTCGCTGCCCGGCGTCGTGTCGAGCGTGGAGTGGAAGGCCTCGTGCGCGGCCGAGACGCGGAACTCCATGATCTGGCCGACGGGGTCCGCCAGCGTCGCAGCGGTGGCGATATTGAGCGTGCCGTCGCTCAACAGGCCCTTGAACGGCTCGTAGGCCGGCCCGAGGTTGATCAGGTGGACCTTGTCTCCGTCAGCCTTGCCCGAGAAATCGAACATCAGCTGCATGCGATCGGCCGGCGCCAGCACGAACTGCTCGCCCGCCTCCTGCACGCCGTCGCCATCCATGAGCACGATCGGCTTGGCGAGCAGCCCGCCGTCGACGCCGAGCAGCGTGACCTTCACGTTCGGATCGTCGAGCTGCAGCACGTAGAAGCGCGAATCCGAACCGTTGAGCAGATCGAACATCACGTCGCCCGCGCCGACGTGCGCATGCGGCCAGGCGGCCCCATTGACCAGGATGGTATCGCCGAAGAACTCCGGCACGGCCGAGATGGCATTCTCTCCGTTGGCATCGTAATAGGCCTGCGGCACGACATCGCCGACGGTGTCGGTGGTGCCCGGCAGCACGTCGGTCTTGTGGGCGGGATAGTAGAGCGAGCCGTCGGCCTTGAAGGCCTTGTCCTGGATGACCAGCGGCGTCTCGCCGAGGTGCGTGCTCCCGGGCTCGATGATGGCGGGGAGCACACCTGCGGCCTCGAGCCGCTGGCGGTTGGCGTCCTCGATCATGTAGGTGGCGGCGAGCCCGGCGTAGACGTTGAGGCGCGTCATGCCGACGGAGTGGTCGTGGTACCAGATCAGCCCACCCGGCTGAGAGTTGTCATAGGTGTACGTCGTCGACTGGTCGGGCGTGATGGTCAGCGTCGGGATGCCGTCGTAGATCGAGGCAACGTGGCCGCCATGCAGGTGCGTTACGATCGGCACCATGAAGTGGTCCATACCGCCGCCCATGCCGTCCATGCCCGGCATGGCGCCCGACATGCCCATGCCGTCCATGCCCATCATCAGCGTCGGATCGAACGGCAGCAGATGGTCGCCCATGGGCAGCCCGTTCTGCCAGGTCACCTGGATCGGAACGCCCGACGACACCAGGAACATCGGGTTGTAGGCGCCCGTTTCCATGCCCGGCATGCCGCCCATGCCGGGCATGCCGCCGCCCATCGGCATGGTTCCCATCGACTGGCCCGTCATGGGATCGATGAGTTCGTACACCCACATGGTCGTGAGGAGGGGCTGGCCGTCGCCATCGAGGCCCAATCCGAGGTTCATCTGATGCTGGACAGCGCGGATGACGTAGCTGCCGCCGGTTCGGGCATCGATGACGGAGGGCGTCGGCAGGTGGTTGGAGAAGGTTTCGGGCTGGAGAGACAGAAGGTCTGCGAGCGTTGTCATAACGCGCCCCCACAATGCTGAACTTGACCAAGCACTAACTGAAAATAAACTGACTTTATCCCCAGCGCCGAAAATCGTCCATCGCAATCAGGGACGTTAGGCACGATTGTGCCGGCCGATCGCCCCACGCCTTTTCAGCCGCAACCCCGCAACCGGAGGTCCGCCTGGCGGTCCATTCGGCCTGACCGCTCCGGGCGCGGATCACCGGCGGCTGCGCGGTCACCGGCGCATCGCGTTGACACCTCCGTGGGGGTCTTTAAGAGTGCGGGCCGCGAACTCCCCAGCCGGCACCCCGCGCGATGCGCGGGCGGGCCCATCACCCGCAACAGCATCAATCTCGAAGGACCGCCGATGGCCTCCACGCGCACGCCCGTGAAGCACTTCCAGCCCCTCGCCATCGGTGCGCCCGAGCCGTATCGCCAGCTGCCGGTGCGCATCGAGCGCATGATCCATTTCATCCCGCCGCACAACGAGAAGATCCGCGCCAAGCTGAAGGACACCATCGGGCAGGTCGACGTCGTGCTCGGCAACCTCGAGGACGCCGTGGCGGCGTCCGAGAAGGAGCAGGCGCGCGCCGGCTTCGTGTCGATGGCGCGCGAGTTCGACTTCGGCAGCACGGGCCTGTGGACGCGCGTCAACTGCCTGAACAGCCCGTGGGCGCTCGACGACATCACGACGCTGGTCGCGGAAGCCGGCAACAAGCTCGACGTCATGATGCTGCCCAAGGTCGAGGGCCCGTGGGACATCCACTATCTCGACCAGCTGCTGGCCCAGCTCGAGGCCAAGCACAAGGTGACGAAGCCGATCCTCATTCACGCCATCCTGGAGACGGCCGAGGGCGTCAACAACGTCGAGGCCATCGCTGCCGCCAGCCCGCGCATGCACGGCATGAGCCTCGGCCCGGCGGATCTGGCCGCCTCGCGCGGCATGAAGACGACGCGCGTCGGCGGCGGCCATCCGGATTACGCCGTGCTGGCGGACGCCGGCGCCGACAAGGCCGCCCACCGCACCGCCTACCAGCAGGACCTGTGGCACTACACCGTCGGCAAGATGGTCGACGCCTGCCTCGCCTATGGTCTTAAGCCCTTCTACGGCCCGTTCGGCGACTTCTCGGACGCGGCCGCCTGCGAGGCCCAGTTCCGCAACGCCTTCCTGCAGGGCTGTCTCGGCGCCTGGTCGCTGCATCCCTCGCAGATCGACATCGCCAAGCGCGTGTTCTCGCCCGATCCGAAGGAAGTGGCGTTCGCCAAGCGCATCCTGGACGCCATGCCCGACGGCACCGGCGCCGTCATGCTCGACGGCAAGATGCAGGACGACGCCACGTGGAAGCAGGCCAAGGTGATCGTCGACCTCGCCCGGCTCGTCGCCGCCAAGGACCCGGAGCGCGCCAAGGTTTACGGCCTCTGACAACCAAAGCGTCGCGCCGGTGGCGCTCCGCCGACTTTCCACCGAATATTCAGCATCCCGTGCCGTCGCAGCCGCCGGCACGGGCAAATCGGCCCGCGGGACCGAGCGCGGTCATTGACATGCGACCGGGGCTGGCGTGGAAATAGGTCATGAGCAAGAAAGCACCACCCAAGCAACTTCCGGCCCGTCGTCAGGCCTCGCCTGCCGCCGGAAGCGACGCCGCGCGCGGTCCCGAAGGGCAGCCCAAGTCCGGTCGCGCCGCAGGCGGCAAGGTGGGGGCCGCGGGCAGCAAGCCGGGGCACACGGAGGGCAAGACGCTCGCCGCAACCGAACCGGCGCGTGACAAGACCACGAGCCGCGCCAAGGCCGTCGCGCCTGGCTCCGTCAAGGCCGTGCCTCCTGTGCGCGCGTCGCAGAGCAAGCCGCAAAGCAAGGCTGCCGCCGCTCGCGCCCCCAGTCGCAATGCGGCCGCCGATGTCGGCGAGCGGCCCGCACCCGAGCCAGCCCCTCCGGCCGCCGTTCTGCGCCGCCGCAAGGCCAAGAGTTCGCGCACCAGCATGCGGCAGGCCAAGTTCGCCGTCGGGCAGGTGGTGAAGCACCGCTTCTACCCGTTCCGCGGTGTCGTGTTCGATATCGATCCGGTGTTCGCCAACACCGACGAGTGGTGGGATGCCATCCCGGAGGACATCCGGCCGAGGAAGGACCAGCCGTTCTATCATCTGCTGGCCGAGAACGCGGAGACCGAGTACATCGCCTACGTCTCGGAGCAGAACCTGCTGCCCGACGACAATCGCGAACCGCTGCGCCACCCCAAGATCGGCGAATTGTTCCTGCAGGACGAAAACGGCCAGTACCGCGCCCTGTTCCTGCAGGCGCATTGAGGTCCTGCGGGCGCATTGGGCCGCATTCGGGTGATCCGCCGTTCGGGTCTGATCGACGATAGGGTCAGCGGCGGCGCGGTGGATTGCGCGCGTGGGGGCCGCGTGCGGGGGGAATAACACGCGATGTCCAAGTTCTTCCACGACACCACCTTCGCCAGCCTGCCCGGCGGCCTCGTGCTGTCGCGCAAGCGTCTCGCCGAATTCAAGAGCCGCCTCGACTTCCTCGACCGCTATTTCGGCATGGGCAGGATGTTCCCGCCCGAACGCTTCGAGGAGCATCTGCAGCTCGCCTGCGCCTGCGCCGCGCTGGTCATGACCGTGGAGCCCAAGCTTCTCATCGCCGTCTATTCCGACGATCTCGACGCGGTGGCGCTGCTCGAATACCCGCAGGCGCTGGTGGCGCGCCACGGGCTGACGCCGGGCCAGCGCCTGCTCTCCATCAACTCGTACTTCGCACGACCCGAGAACGCCAAGCCGCACGCCAGCGGGTGCCCAGCGCGGGCCCCGCGCGCTTGGCGCGCCCGGCGCGCCGGCAACCGCACGAGTTCCCGTCATGACCACCGAAGCGATCTACGGCACCGTCCCGCACGATCTGGCCGCCGTATCGGGCAGCGCCACCCAGTGCTCGCCACGCGTGCCCGGCGCCACCGCGCTGGATGCACTCCCGCCGGCTGGCTGTGATCGCGTGGTCATGGTGGCGCCAGCCAACGTTCTGGAACGACGCCGTGCGCTCGCCCTCGCATTGCGCGCGCTGTGCCCGGGCGGCGAATTCATCGCACTCGGCCACAACACCAGGGGCGGCAACCGCATCGCCGGCGAACTGGCGGCGTTCGGCTGCACCGCCGATGTCGGCCACAAGCATCACCACCGCATCGCACACACGCGGCGGCCAGCGGCGCCGCAAGGGCTTGATGAGGCCGTCGCGGCCGGCGCGCCCCGACTGTTGCCCGACCTCGGACTGTGGTCGGAACCCGGCCTGTTCAGCTGGGACCGCATCGACCCCGGCAGTCGCCTGCTGCTCGATCACCTGCCCGTCCTTGCCGGGCGCGGCGCCGATCTCGGCTGCGGCATCGGCGTGCTCGCGCGCGCCGTACTGACGCACTCCGACTGCACCCATCTGACGCTGATCGACATCGACCGCCGTGCCCTCGATCTGGCGCGCCGCAATGTCTCGCGCCCCGACGATACCTCGGCGCTGTGGACCGACCTGCGAGCCCCGCGCGACCTGCCGACGGGGCTCGACTTCGTGGTGATGAACCCGCCCTTCCACGACGGCGGCGAGGAGGACCGCGACCTCGGCCGCCTCTTCATCACCCGCGCCGCGGCCATGCTGCGCGCGGGCGGAACGCTGTGGCTGACGGCAAACCGCCACCTGCCCTACGAGGCACCGTTGCGTGCGGCCTTCGCCAGCGTGGAGCCGATCGCCGAGGCCGGCGGCTTCAAGGTCTATGCGGGGCAGAAGGCGACCGGCGCGCGCGGCGCCGCCGAACAGCGTGCATCGGCGCGATCCGCCGCCGAGCCGGTCTCCGATCGCAGGGCCCGCCGATGAGCCCACCCCCGGCCCCGCCCATCCCCGCCGGCGCGCCCGTCCCCGCGCCCGTGCAGAAGATGCGCCTCGACCGCCTGCTGGCCAACATGGGCTATGGCTCGCGCAAGGACATCCAGGCGCTGGTCAAGGCCCGCTGCATCACGCTCGACGGCCAGCCGCTCTCCGACGCCGACCAGCAAATGGCCTTGGCGGGCGACCTCTGCGCACGGTTGCGCATCGCCGGCGCGGCGCTCGATCCCCTGCCCGGCTTCGCGCTGATGATGCACAAGCCTCTCGGCGTCACGTGCAGCCACAAGGAGGCCGGTCCCCTGGTCTATGGCCTGCTGCCGCCGCGCTGGCGAACCCGCAAGCCCGCCATCTCCACCATCGGCCGCCTCGACAAGGAGACCTCGGGCCTGCTGCTGCTCACGGACGACGGCGCGCTGCTGCACCGGGTCATCGCGCCGAAAAGCAACGTCTCCAAGCATTATCGCGCGACGCTCGCCCGGCCGCTACGCGGCGACGAGGCCGAGCGCCTCGCCGCCGGCACCCTGATGCTGGAGGGCGAGGACAAGCCGCTCTTGCCGGTGGCCATGACGCTGGCGCCCGAGTCGCGCCCAGACCACCCCATCGTCGGTGTGACGCTGACCGAGGGCCGCTATCATCAGGTGCGGCGCATGTTCGCCGCGCTCGGCAACCACGTCACGGCCTTGCACCGCGACCGGGTCGGAAGCCTCGCGCTGCCGGCCGACCTCGCCCCCGGGCAGCTCCGCGTCCTCGACGAGGCGGCCATTGGACTCATCTTCGCCTGACGGCCGTGCAGGCTGAAAGCAGACGTGGCGGTCGCCGACAGCCGCACGGGTGTGGCGTGGCGTCCGCCCTTGCGATTCCGCCGTGACGGCGGGCGCGCGGCTGTGTCATCGTCACAGGCCATGGATCACCGCAGCAGGCAGGATCGGCGGTCGACGGTCGCCGCTGCCCGGGGAGAGCGAACCTGATGGCATCGATCGACGACAAGGCTGCGCTTCGCCGCGAGATGACGGCGCGGCGCGATGCCATCTCGGCGGCCGAGCGCAAGCTGGCGGCGCTCGAGGTGGCGACCCTCGGGCTGCCCGAGGGGCTGGCGACGGCCCCGTGCGTCATCTCCACCTATTGGGCTATCGGCGCCGAGCTGGACCCCGGCAAGCTGGAGCGCCGCCTGCGCGCCGAGGGGCACACCATCGGCCTGCCCTGCATCCAGGGCCGGAGCGAACCCATGCTGTTCCGCACCTGGAGCCACGGCGAGCCGATGCGCGAGCGCAAATGGGGCATCATGGAACCCCTCGACACGGCGCCGGCTGTCGATCCCGACATCATGCTGGTGCCGCTGCTGGCCTGGGACCGGCAGGGGTTTCGCCTCGGGTACGGCGGCGGCTACTATGACCGCACCATCGCGGCACTGAAGGCGCGCAAGGCGATCACGCTGGTGGGCTTCGCCTATGACGAGCAGAGGGTCGACGCGGTTCCGCATCTCGACTATGACCAGCGCCTGGATTGGATGTTGACGCCGTCGGGCGCCATCCGCTGCGGCTAGGGGCTCGCCCCCGGATTGCCTCGCATCGGACCTGGCCGGCCCTTCCGCGTCACGCGATGGCTGGTTTCTCGCATGCGGCTGCTGTTTCTCGGTGACATCGTCGGACGCTCGGGCCGCAAGGCCGTCGTCGAGGCCCTGCCGGGCCTGCGCAAGCGCTACGATCTCGACTTCGTCATCATCAACGGCGAGAATGCGGCCGGCGGCTTCGGCATCACCGAGGGCATCCTCGACGACCTGCACGACGCCGGCGCCGACGTGGTGACGCTCGGCAACCACGCCTTCGACCAGAAGGATACGCTGGTCTACATCGAGCGCCGCGATACGCTTCTGAGGCCGTTGAATTTCCCCAAGGGGACGCCGGGCAAGGGCGCCGGCATGTTCAAGGCGCGCAACGGCATGGACGTGCTGGTCATCAACGCCATGGGCCGCGTCTACATGACCGAGACCGATTGCCCGTTCCGCGCCATCGACAACGAACTCACCGCCTGCCGCCTGAAGCAGGGCGCCGACGCGGTGTTCATCGACTTCCACGCCGAGGCGACGAGCGAGAAGCAGGCGCTGGCCCACTTCGTCGATGGCCGCGCCACGGCGGTGGTCGGCACGCACACCCACGCGCCCACGTCGGACGAGCGCGTGCTGCCGGGCGGCACGGCCTATATGTCGGACGCCGGCATGTGCGGCGACTACCAGTCGGTGCTCGGCATGGACACGGGCGAGCCGATCAACCGCTTCCTGACCAAGATCCCCAAGGGCCGCTTCGAGCCGGCCGAGGGCCCGGCAACCGTGTGCGGCCTCGCCGTCGACGTCGACGACAAGACCGGCCTCGCCGCCCGCGTCTCGCCGCTGCGCATCGGCGGCGTCCTGTCCAAGATCGAGCCCGCGTTCTGGGTGGCGTAATACCCTGCGCACGAATTCCTAACGCTCCGCGCATCAGGAATTCGCGCGGTTCCGCCGCTCGCGGCGGGGGCCCTTGGCCCCTGGGCCGGCGCAAGGGAAGGTCAAGATTTTCGCCGGCCGGTATAAGCGCGCGTTTCGCCCATCCTCGAGCGGACGCGCTGACATCGCGCCATGCGGTGTCCGGCCGGCCGTGCAGGCGCCGTGCGTGGAGGCGCCGTGTGTGGACGGGCCGTGCCTGTGGACAAGCGCGAAAATACCGCGCGTAGCCGGCGCGGCTTTGCCGATAAGCTGTCCTCCGACTGGGATTCTAACTTCGGAGGGGACAATGCGGTCCATGACATTCGGCTTGGTGGCGGCGGCGCTGGTTTGTGGGGGGGCGGTCGCGGCTCAAGCCGCCGATTGCAAGCGCGTGACGGCGCTCGGCGAAACCCTGACCCACGACTCCGCCGTCCTGTTCTCCACCAACGCGCTGAAGAACACGCTCGCCGCGCAGGGTCTTGTCGGCAAGGGCGAGGTCAAGACGACCTGCAAGGACGGCGCCACGACGACCACGTGCCACTCCACGCAGATGGCCTGCAAAGGCGGCACGCCCAAGACCTGCCTCGGCCCCTGGCTCTGCTTCTAGCCGCTCCGCTGCAGGGCGCCACGCGCCCTGCGGCTGGCCACACGTGATCGGTTGCACGCTCAGATTTGCAGGGCACGGCGACGGGCAATGTGTGCACCGCAGCATCCTCACTTTTGAAAGGTCTCCTCGCTCATCAAACCGGACGTGCCGACCTCCGGCATCCGGCTTTAACGGAGGCAATTTGACGGCTGGAGGAGGAACGCTGCTCAACGGAAGCTAATCAGACATCAATAACATTGAGGTACACTTGCTATTCCACTTGACAGACCTAGTGACCAATCATGGTTATTCTTTTGTATCTTTGGCCTGTCGCAGGTCAGAAAGCGCTCCATAATTGCAGGAGGGCGAGCCGTGGATGCAGCTTTTGAGCAACGCCCATGCAGGCTTTCCAACATCGGCCATTGGTCGTTGCGGGAGTGGGTGGCGATCCTCACATTTGCTGGATTTCTGCTAATTTTGAAGGTTGTCGGCGCGCCATCCGTTCTCGAAGAGCAGCAGTTGCGCGGTCAATTCCGATTGCCGGACAGTGTGGCCCTGACCAAAATCTACATCGGTCGATCGAAGGCAAAAGCGCTTCCTGGCGATATCGAAGGCTTCGTGCAGTTCACGGACACGCAATTCCGTCGATACGTCGCAACCCTCGACGATGCCAATATCTGGCGACCCTTGCCGATTGTGCACGGTGGGACAGAGTTTTACGGGCCTTATTCACCAGAAGCTCTGCTATGGAGAGATATGCGCGGCGCGATTCAGCTTGCGTGGGGCAGCCTGTCCTGGAAGCAGGCTCAGGAAGTCCGCAGCGGTCGGCTGCTGTGCTTTGCGATGAGAGGTGACGATGGCGGCGGTCGAAAGATGCCGGTTCATGGCGAACCCTGCCCGCCACCCAATACGCCGACCGTGAAGGCGGTCTATGTGCAAGGGTTGCTCGACTTCGATACGAGAACCTTGCACATGCTTATCCGACAAACGCATCCAAGGCGCGCTGGTTAGCGCAACCTCAATAACGAGTTCGGCTCTGGGGCAACCTCACCCGGAATCGGTCCGATGTCGGCGTGTGTGACGGTGCCCGGTGATCACCCAGACGACCGTTCTCACCCTGAATTCGCGGCGACCAGGTTGCAGTGCAGCAGAACGTGGGGTGTGATCAACCAGATGACGGGCATGAAAAGCACAGGGCGTCTGATCATCCGTGTCGCCGGACGGAAGGTCTTGGCCCATAGCCGGCACTGCGCCGCGCGCGTATCCCCTTATCCCCGCGGGTCGGCGGCGCGCCTATGCTGGCGGCTACCTGCCTCAGCGGGGACGGACTGCAGACCGTCTGACGTTCGGGGGTAGGTGCGGAGCGTCTCGGGACCGGCACAACGGGTAACGACCGGAGGCCTGACCGAAGCGAGCCGGGGCATGCCGGAACCGCCGGTACGGGACCAAGGAACCCGATCAAGTCCGCCCTAGCCGAACAGAATCGTCCGCTCGCGGGGCGCCGCCGGCGCTTCTTCACTCACCGCAGATTGCCTGACGACGGCCGCGTCCCGCATCCCCGCATCGCTTGCCTCACCCCCGCCAGGCGCAGCCCTGAGCGGGCCATACGCCTGCGCCGGCAATTCCCCCCCCATTGCCTCGAGTTCGCCCACGAGCGCAACGTCCCGATAGAGACTGCCGCAACCGGATCGCGACGGGCGCCGCACCCTTGACCGCCCCCATCGGCTTCGCGCAATAAGACGCGAGCAACCCCAATCACCACGCACATTCCGAGGGCGGGACCGATCCCATGGCCGGGCATTCAGCATTCAAGAACATCATGCACAAGAAGGGCCGCAAGGATGCGGCCCGTGCCAAGGCCTTCGCCAAGCTCGGCCGCGAAATCACGGTCGCGGCCAAGATGGGCGCCCCCGATCCGACCATGAACGCGCGCCTGCGCCTCGCCATCCAGGCGGCGCGCGCCGAGAACATGCCGAAGGACAACATCGAGCGCGCCATCAAAAAGGCGGTCGGCGGCGAGGGCGAGGCCTACGAGACGGTGCGCTACGAGGGCTATGCGCCGGGCGGCGTAGCCGTCATCGCCGAAGCGTTGACCGACAACCGCAACCGCACGGGCGGCGCGGTGCGGGCCATCTTCACCAAGTACAACGGCAGCCTGGGCTCGACGGGCTCGGTGTCGCACATGTTCGCCCATGTCGGCGAGATCGTGTTCAAGCCGGGCGCCGGCTCGGCCGACGCCGTCCTGGAGGCCGCCATCGACGCCGGCGCCGACGACGTGGCTTCCGATGACAGCGGACACCTCGTCACCTGCGCCTTCGACAGCCTCGGCACCGTGGCCGGCGCGCTCGAAGCCAAGCTCGGGGAGCCCGAGAGCGTCAAGGCGGTGTGGAAGCCCAATCTCTCCACGCTCGTCGACGAGGACAACGCGGCAACCATCATGAAGATGATCGCAGCCCTCGACGACGACGACGACGTGCAGAACGTGTTCGCCAACTTCGAGGTCAGCGAAGAGGTGATGAAGAAGCTCACCGCCGCCTGATCGCAGCCCCGGTCCGGCAGCCCAGACCGCCGTCGCTTGGCCGGCCCGCCTCTTGCATTCTTCCGCCTCGGACCGCGCGAAATGTCAGCTCGCGTTCCGGAATGAAGCGACAGGCGAAAGGCGCGAAGCGATGCTGGCCCAGGGCTCTCCGATGTTCCGTCACTACGTGGCCAACCTCAATCGCGTTCGTCTGCTGGAGCTGTTCGACGACATGCAGAACGGCCGCACCCAGGACAGCATCGACCGGCGCCTGCGTAGCGCCGCCGTGCTCGGCGACCGCCCGCTGCTGACCCGCGTCGCCCTCCTCAAGGGTTACTGATACCGGCGAAAGAGACACTGCGTCCCCATTGGTTAATCGCAGTGCCGTCCCACATTGGCGCATTTCGCGCGCCGGTCCGTACATTTCCCCGCCGCTTCCCCGCTGCTCCGCATGTCCGCGCATTCCGCATGTCGGCACATGGCGCGATGCCGGCCCTTGCCGCACCCGCCGGAGAGCCGCACCGCGGACCAGCCAAATCACACCGCGTGCCCCTGAAGCGGGACCCGCCCTTGCGGTCGGCACACCCGAACGAAAAAGGGCGCCCAGCCCGTGGCCAGCGCCCCTCGATCAATCCAGCTCCGTGCGGGTCGCTTGACAGCGAGCCAAGCTGGTCAGTCGCGCCGCGGGCACACAGAGCGCCCCGCCGGCGCGCTGACTGGGCCGGCGCGCGCCCAGGGGGGAACGTCAGCGTTCGCCGGGCTTGGCGAGACCGCCCTCGAACACGCGGAATTGGCGGCGATCGGCACGCACCACGCGCGAGGTGTGCACATGCGGCAGGAACGGCGCCTGCTGCTGGCGACGACCGCTCTCCGGCGTGGCCGGCGCGCGGCCCTCGGGCCAGATGGTATCGCAGGCGATGAGCCGGCGGGCGACCAGCGGCTCGTGGCCGAGCCAGTCCGGCGTGTCGATGGCAACGATGGAGCCCAGGATGCGGTCGACCGTCTCGCGCATATGCATCAGGGGCAGCAGCAGGGCCTCGAAGCGGGCCGTGCGCCCGGCGGCCGTCTCGGCCTCGAATGTGATGACCGCGACACCGGCCTGGCGCCCGACGACGTCGAGCTGCCGGCGCAGCGCCACCTGATCCTCCTCGCTCCAGCCGTCGAGGAAATCGGAGCCGCGCAGCTCCTGTCCGAACACCTCGCAGATGCGTGTCCCGGCGAGCCGGAACTGGAACCCCTGATCGAGGCCGCGCTCCAGGATCAGCGTGTCGGACAGAATGTCGGCGATGCGCGCCGGTTCGATCTCGAAACGCCGCGGCGCAAGGCGGGTGCCACGCATGGCGTCCCAGTAGCCGTAGAGCGTTTTGGTGGTCGACTGCTTCATGTCGCTGGCTTCCAAGGTCCGAACGTTAAGGCGCCGATGTCGGTTGCGTCCTCGATCTGGTGGACGCGCCGGGCGGCGAGTTGCGAGCGTTGCGTTCAATTTCGACACGCCGGCGAGCCGGTCGAACCATGGTCGGGCGTGTTGGGGGTGGGGGTCAGCAGCTTCCGTGCCAAGCTCCGACTGCCGCAGCAGCCTGGACATCCAGCGGCGCCGAGCACCGGCCCTGCAAGCCGCCGGCAGCGTAGCCGTCAGGGCGGACACGCTTTTGAGTTGCCGCGACAGCCGACCTGCGGCTAACTGGCCGCCTTGAGGCCGGAGCGTCAGCAGCGGCCCGCCACCGAGCCAGTCCGGACCACATGGCGCCGCCCCTGCCCCGAAATGAGCCGATGTTCAACATCCCGGCGACGGTGCTGGCCCTGATCGGCCTGTTCCTGGCCGTACACGCGGCGCGCGAACTGCTGCCGGAGGACCCGGCGGGCTGGATGACCATCGCGCTGGCCTTCGTGCCGGCCCGCTACGCCGGCATCGCCGCTGAACTGCCCGGCGGTCCCGTGGCGATGTTCACCTCGCCGCTGACGCACGCCTTCGTGCACGGCGACCTCGGCCACCTCGGCATCAACTCGGCCTGGCTGCTGGCCTTCGGCTCGATCATCGTCCGGCGCTGCGGCGCGGCGCGCTTCCTGGCCTTCGCGGCATTCTGCACGCTGTGCGGCGCGCTGGCGTTCTATGCCGTCAACCCGCGCCTGCTGGCGCCGATGGTCGGCGCCTCAGGCGCCATTTCGGGACTGATGGGCGCCACCATGCGCTTCATGTTCCGCGGCCTCGACGAGCGGGGCCTCGCCAGCTTGCGCAACGCCCCGCGCGACATCCCGCTGCTGCCGCTCGGCGCCGCGCTGACCGATCGCCGCATCGTCACGACCACCGCGGTGTGGCTGCTGGTCAACCTGCTGGCACTGCTGGGGCTGGGCGGCCTCGGCGCGGGCAGCAGCTCGATCGCCTGGGAGGCTCATATCGGCGGCTATGCGGCCGGTCTGCTCGGCTTCGGGCTGTTCGACCGGCCCGCGCCATCGCAGCCTCCGCTTCCGGCCGAGCCGGACAAGCCGCTCGTCTCCTGACCGCAGGGACGGAGGATCACGATTGATCGGCGGCATCCGTCCCGCGAATGGCGCGTTGTCCCCCGGCTTGCGGGCGAGGGCATCCTGGCTCATTGTGCCGCGCGTTCACCCCCGCGGCGGAACATCGCACTCTCGACTTTTGGCCGCGGTTCCGTCACGACAGTCTGCCAGGGAGGCACCCTTGAGGTGCAGACCTGAAATGCCCCCCCCTGAACCCAGTGCGACCGTAGTCCACCGATCCGACCTGCTTCGAGCCAGCCCTTGAGCCCCACCGCGCCGAGCCCCGTCGCCCTCCCCAGCCCGCCGTCCGGCGCTGCCGTCGCGGGCGCGCGGCGACGTGTCGTCGTGGCCATGTCGGGCGGCGTCGATTCCTCTGTGGTGGCGGCGCTCCTCAAGGAGGCCGGGCACGACGTCATCGGCATCACGCTGCAGCTCTACGACCACGGCACGGCCACGGCGCGCAAGGGCAGCTGCTGCGCCGGACAGGATATCCACGATGCCCGACGCGTCGCCGAAACGATCGGCATCCCGCATTATGTGCTCGACTACGAGGCGCGCTTCGCCTCCGCCGTCATGCAGTCGTTCGCAGACAGCTACGCCGCCGGCGAAACGCCGATCCCGTGCGTATCCTGCAACAGCAGCATCAAGTTCGGCGATCTGCTGGAGGCGAGTCGCGACCTCGGCGCCGACGTCCTCGCCACCGGGCATTACATCCGCCGCACCGATGGTCCGCACGGCCCCGAACTGCGCCGTGCCGCCGACGCCGATCGCGACCAGAGCTATTTTCTTTTTGCCACCACGCGCCACCAGCTGGAGCATCTCTGGTTCCCGCTCGGCGATCTGCGCAAGCCGGAGGTGCGCGCCCTCGCGCATCGCTACCAGCTGCCGATCGCCGACAAGGCGGACAGCCAGGACATCTGCTTCGTGCCCTCGGGGCGCTATGCCGCCGTCGTCGAGATGCTGAAGCCCGGCGCCCTGAAAGCCGGCGACATCGTGCATGCCGACGGCCGCGTGCTGGGCCGCCACGACGGCATCGTGAATTATACTATCGGCCAGCGCCGCGGCCTCAAAATCGCCAACGGCGAGCCGCTATACGTGTTGCGCCTCGATGCCGCGCGCAACGAGGTGGTGGTAGGGCCTCGCGAGTTCTTGCGCACGACGGCCCTTGCCATTAGAGGTATCAACTGGCTGGGTGACGACGCCTTCGAGGCGACGCCCGCTCAGGGTCGGCCGATCCAGGCGCGGATGCGGTCGACGCAGGCGCCGCGCGCCGCAGTTCTGTTCGCTACGGGGGCTACGAGCGCCCGAGTCGAGCTGGAGGTCGGGGAAGAGGGACTGGCCGCAGGACAAGCTTGCGTTTTTTACGATGGAGACGGCGAGGGCGCGCGCATTCTCGGCGGCGGGACGATCGACCGTGCCGACCGGGTTTTGCTCGGCACCCAGGCGAAAACCATGGAAGGCTCGCACGACGCGCGGGCCTGAAGCGACGCGGGGTCAGCTGATTTCAGGGCTCGCCTGGGGGCCACCGACAGGTGCACCCGGGTGAACCGCGCCCGGCAGCCGGCTCCGAGCCTCTACGGCGCTCGAAGCTACGATTTGGAAAGCAGAGCACGCCCATATGACGGGCCTGCGACTGAGGCGAGACGAACGACGACGAGAGACGACAGCGGCTGGGGTTTGCGGGCGCCGGACAGGGCCGCGACCGGTTGCCGCAGCAGGGTGTAACCCCTGGCTGATGTCGAGACCGGAATGGAACCATTAATGTTGAAGGACGCTGCACAGCCGATGCGCACGAACCCGAGAGAGGAGCGAGAGCCCGCGATGAGATCTTCCACGCGCCCCGATGCACGTAGCCGCGCGATTGCCCTGCATCGCGACGGCGGTCGGATCGTCGGCATCGGCCGCATGGACGAGGATGTCGTCCGCAGCGCCTATCGCCGCTGGGCCCCTGTTTACGATCATACATTCGGCCGCGTTGCCACCGAGGGTCGCCGTCACGCAGTGGAGATCATCAACCAGCGCCAGGGCCGCGTGCTCGAGGTCGGCGTCGGAACCGGCCTGTCGCTGCCCGAGTACAAGCGCCACCTGGAGATCGTCGGCATCGACCTGTCGCCGGAGATGCTCGACAAGGCGCGCGAGCGCGTCGCCAACGAGGGTCTCGACAACATCACCGGCCTGCACGAGATGGACGCTGGCGATCTGGCGTTCCCCGACGCCGCATTCGATACCACCGTCGCCATGTACGTGATGACCGTCGTGCCGGACCCCGAGAAGGTCATGCGCGAACTGGCTCGTGTCACCAAGCCGGGCGGCGAGGTCATCCTGGTCAACCATTTCAGCCAGGAAGAGGGCATGCGCGGCTGGCTGGAGCGCCGCATGGCGCCGTTCGCCGGCAAGCTCGGCTGGCGTCCGGTGTTCGACGTCGGCCGCGTCATGGTGTGCGACGACCTGAAGCTGGTCGAGCGCCGCTCGCTGCGCCCGATGGGCCTGTTCACGATGATGCGCTTCCACAAGCGCGCCGAGCCGATGGCCATCGCCGCCGAGTGACGGCGCGAGGGCCGACCGCGTCAATCGATATCAAGGGCAAAGGCCGGGACACGCTCCCGGCCTTTGTCGTTGCAGACCAGCGCATACGGAAAGCAGAGCGCCGGTGCGCGCAGTCCTGCATGGCACGCATGCGCATCCATACGCTGCCTTGACGGCCCCCGCGACGCTGCCTATAGACACCCACGCGAGCGCCACGTGGTTGGCCTCGGCGCGTGTGGCGGGATAGCTCAGGTGGTTAGAGCGACGGACTCATAACCCGTAGGTCGGCGGTTCAAGTCCGCCTCCCGCTACCATCCCCCTTCTCAGATGATCGCCCCAGTTCCTCCGGGCCGGAGTTCATGCGCCTGCATGCCGAGGCCGCACGTCCGATGGGCCGGCCACAGGCCGCGATCAAGCGCCGCAGCCGTGTCCATGCGCCGACACATCTTCAGCTCACGAGAATTGAAACTCCTCTCGGCAAACCAATGCCTAGCGCAAGTCGGCACCGCATTTTGCCAGCGACTCCAGCGTTAACCAGCTCTGCAGAATCCTGCCTGATCGGCTTTCGCGCGCCGCCGATTTGAGGCTTGTGCCGGGCACGAGCGATTGCGGGGCTCGCGCTCGAAGGCCGCGGCGGCACCAATTCGTCACGGCATCGGGCACTGTCACGCCGCCATCGGAGCCACCATCTGGATCGGAAGGTATCGCCCTCGGGCGCACGCGGACAACGACACCGGCCTCGCGGGGCCGTCCGCGACACCAGGGCGTACTTGGGTCACCCGACCGCTCTGCCGGCGTGGCTCGGACGCGGCCGACGCGAAGTTCATGGCTCGAGGGGCACGGGACCCTCGTCCAATCCGCAGGGCATCCGATCGCCGGACAACGGGCCGACGAACAACGAAGAAAATGCACAACACGGAGTTTGCGTAATGATCTCGGAGTGGACCAACCGCGTCGCGGCCACGGTCAAGAACCTGAAGGCGCCCTCGCGCGGCAAGGACGACACCGGTGAAGGTCCAGCCGGGAACTTCAAGGCACGCGCCTTCCGCACGCTGCCCTCGCACCGCTTCATCGAGCGCCACAAGATGCTCGGCCGTACCATCGGGATCGAGAATCCGTTCTTCCGCCTGCAGGACGGGCGCGACGGCGCCACCGGCGCCATCATCGACGGCCGCCGCCACCTCAACTACTCCTGGTGCGACTACCTGGGGCTCAGCGCCCACCCCGACGTCGTGAGCGCCACGCACAAGGCCATCGACCAGTGGGGCTCGTGCGTCTCGGCGAGCCGAATGGTCGGCGGACAGCTGCCGATCCAGGGCGAGCTGGAGCGCGAGATCGCCGAGTTCTGCGGCACCGAGGCGGCGCTGCTGTTCGTCAGCGGTCACGCCGCCAATGTCTCGACCATCAGCACCATCGTCGGCAAGAACGACCTCATCGTCTCGGACGAATTCGTGCACAACAGCGCCGTGGTCGGCATCCGCCTCTCGGGGGCCGCGCATCGCTCCTTCCCGCACAACAACTACGACGCGCTCGAGCAGATCCTGCGCGAGGCGCGGGCGCAATACGACAATGTGCTGGTCGTGGTCGAGGGCCTCTACTCGACCGAGGGTGACCTCGTCGATCTCGCGCGCGTGGTCGACATCAAGGAGCGCTACGGCGCCTGGCTGATGGTCGATGACGCGCACGGCCTCGGCGTGCTGGGCGCCACGGGCCGCGGCTGCGCCGAGCAGTGCGGCGTCGATCCGCGCAAGATCGATATCCTGATGGGCACCCTGAGCAAGACGCTCGCCTCCTGCGGCGGCTACATCGCCGGCAATGCCGACCTGATCGAGATCCTGAAGTATACCGCTCCCGGCTTCGTCTACTCGGTCGGCATCCTGCCCTCCAACGCCGCCGCCTCGCTCGCCGCGCTGCGCGTCATCAAGGCCGAGCCGGGCCGCGTCAAGCGCCTGCGCGACAACGGCCTGCTGTTCCTGGAGGAAGCCAAGCGCGCGGGCCTCGATACCGGCATCAGCGCCGGCTACGGCATGCTGCCCCTCATCGTCGGCTCGGTGCCGCGCACCGGCCGCGTCGTCGACCGCATGTTCGCGCGCGGATACTCGATGTCGTTCATCATCTATCCCGGCGTGCCGATCAATTCCGGCCGCCTGCGCTTCTTCCTCACCTCCGAGCACACGCGCGAGGAGATCGTCGGCACCATCGCCGCCGCCAAGGAGGAGATCGCCAAGTTCTGGTGAGGCTCGTGGCAAACACAATCCCGGCCGTGCAGGGCCAGCCGCAGTGATCCTGACCCTCGCCCTGCGCAACCTCCTGCATGATCGTGTCCGGCTGGCCGCAACGCTGGCGGGTGCCTCGTTCGCGGTCATGCTCGTCGGCGTGCAACTCGGGCTCTACATCGGCGCCAGCCGTCAGATCACGGCCATGGTCGACCACACGCCGGCGGCGCTGTGGCTGATGCCGCAGGGGACCGAGAGCTTCGAGGACGGCCTGCCGCTGTTGGAAAACGGGCTTCGCCATCAGGCGCTCGCCGTACCCGGCGTGGTCCGCGCCGATCCCCTGGTGGTGTCATTCGCCGACTGGACGCGACCGGACGGCGCGCAGGCCTCCGTCGTCGTCGTTGGCACCGATCGCACGCCGGGCGGCTTGTCGCCGTGGGCTCTCGCCGCCGGGTCGGCGCAGGCCATCGAGGAGCCTGCTGCCGTCATCGTCGACACCAGCTATCTCGACGATCTCGGCCTCGGCGGCATCGGCGACCGCCGCGGCGCCATCGACGGCACCAGCGTGCGCGTTGCCGCGCTGAGCCACGGCATCCGCTCGTTCACGCAATCGCCGTACCTGTTCGCCTCGACGAGCTTCGCGCGGCGCCTGCTGCAGGCTCCTCCCGAAAGCGCCAGCTTCTATGTCGTCGACCTCGCGCCCGGTGCCGACGTCCGGGCGACGAAGGCCGCGCTGCAGACGCGGCTCGGCTCGACGGAGGTGTTGACGTCGGCCGAGATGCGCGAGCGCTGCCTCGACCGCTGGCTGATGGGCACCGGCGCCGGCGTCGCCCTGATCGGCGGCCTGCTGCTCGGCATCATCATCGGCATCGTGATCGTGGCGCAGACCATCTACTCCAGCACCAACGAGCACCTGATGGAGTTCGCCACGCTGCGGGCCATCGGATCCCCGCGCCACTACCTCGGCGGGATCGTGCTGTCGCAGGCCTTGGCGACGGCGTGCGCCGGCTTCCTGGTCGGCATCGTGCTGGTCGGTCTCGCGGTGTGGGCCAGCCACGATACGCCGCTGCCGCTGGTGCTGACGCCGCAGGCCGCCTTCGGTCTGCTGGCCATCACGGTCGCGATCGGCATCGCGGCCTCGAGCGGGGCCATCCTGAAGGTATCGCGAACCGACCCGGGCATCGTCTTCAATCGTTGAATCGCGCGCCAGAATACCGGCGCGCCCGCGCATCAACCGTCACGGAGGTGCAGCCAATCCTCACGGCTTGGGGAACATCGGCGGATAGACGACGCGGTCACCGGCCTTCAGGCCCATGCGCTCGGCGGCGCCGCCGTTCAACTCCAGGACCGCCTTCGCGGGTCCCTCGGAGGCGATCACCCGCTCGGACAAGGGCTCGGTGCGCGCCTCGATGCGCTGCACGACGCCATCGGCGCGGATGAACACCATGTCGAGCGGAATGTAGGTATTGCGCATCCACATGTTGAGTTCACGCGCCTCGGCGTGGGGGAACAGCATGCCCCGCGCATCGTCCAGGCTGGTGCGGAACATGAGCCCGTAGGCCTGCTCCTCGGGTGTCTCGGCCACCTCTATGGTGATGACGCGCTCGCCGCCCGACGTCTGCAGCGTCAACCGCTCCTCGCGCATCTTGGCCAGCACGCCGAGGCTCCCGATGCAAATGCCGACGAGTACGAATACGAACAGGGCAGCCAAGGAGGCTGCCCTGCGCGAAATTCGACAGACCGGCGCCGCTGACGCCACGTGGGCGCCGCGCTCAGTGCGCAGACGGCAGGCCCGAGGGCGCGCCGTCGGGACGCAGCTCGGCGGCCATGCAGCCCTTGTAGCCGTGCCCCCAGCGGACCTGGACGATCTGGCCCGGACGCAGCTCAGTGAAGCCGAAGCGGCGCAGCGTCTCCATATGGACGAACACGTCCGGAGTACCATCGCCGCGGGTGAGGAAGCCGAAGCCGCGAACGCGGTTGAACCACTTGACCATGGCCCGCTCCCAGTCGCTCTCGGGCGTGACCTGGACGTGGGTGCGCTGCGGCAGCTGGCTCGGGTGGATAGCAACGGACTCGTCCATCGACAGGATGCGGAAGGCCTGCATGCCTTTGGGGCGGCGCAGCGCCTGACAATGCACCCTAGCACCCTCGTACGCGGTCTGGTAGCCGCCGGCCCTGAGGCACGTTACGTGCAGCAGAACGTCCGGATAGCCGTTGTCCGGCACAATAAAGCCGTAGCCCTTGGAGGCGTCGAACCACTTGATGGAACCAGCGATCTCGACGACTTCAAGGCCCGCTTCCTCGAGACTGAGAGCGCTCGTCTGCCCGAGCTGATCCAGAACCGGGAAATCCGGCGGAAACTTTTCCCCGACCATATCTTCGTTACCCCGTGTACAGTTAAACCTGAACTCCGCCGCCACCTGCCCCTGGCCCTCTAAGCCCGCGGCCGGCGTCCCTATAAGCGCATCCGAGGATCGTTGCCCTCTCACCTCGAATGCGACGCCGGTGGCGACGCGACGGACCATACTGCGCATGGTTAATGTTTTCCAGCCTCGTTGCCCCGGCCAGCCACGAGCGGCACCCGCAAGGAATGCCAAATCCCATCAACGACCAGCTGGCAACATATTGTTATAACGCAATGTTTTCGCAGTTCAGTTTGTGGAGGAATTTTGTTTTGCATAACCGTTGGAACGCTGTTTTGAGATGCCGCATGGGTTAAATCAACAGCCCCCCGGCAGCCGAATCATGGGCGCTGATTCGCGCTTTGATTCGGGTCGTTTAGCCGCCCGGAAAGGCCATTGAGCGTACACTACGTATCCGCCAGTTATCCCCAGCCCGGCCTAGGACGGCACCGCCGCAATCCCCATGCTGCGGCGCGAAATCGACTTGACGAGGCCGGAACCCCGCTGCACTGGGACTTGCGGGCCGTGATCGGGCACAGCTATCAGATGGCGGCGTTTCGAGGGACCATGCGATATCTCCACACGATGGTGCGGATCGGCAACATAGAGCAGAGCCTGGCATTTTACTGCCACCTGCTCGGCCTCGTGGAAGTGCGCCGGGTCGAGAACCGGGCCGGCCGCTTCACGCTGATTTTCCTGGCTGCTCCCGAGGACGGCCCGCGCGCCGCGAGCGACAAGGCGCCCCTGCTGGAGCTGACCTATAACTGGGACCCGGAGGTCTACGGCGGCGGCCGCAACTTCGGCCACCTGGCCTTCGAGGTCGACGACATCTATGCCGCCTGCGCCCGCCTCGAGGCCGGCGGCGTCACCATCAATCGGCCGCCGCGGGACGGGCGCATGGCTTTCGTCCGCTCGCCTGACAACATCTCCATCGAGCTGCTGCAGAAGGGTGCGTCCCTGCCCCCGGCTGAGCCGTGGCTGTCGATGCCGAATACGGGGTCGTGGTGACGGCACCCGCGTCATCCGGAGCCGTTGGGGCCCCGGCCGTGGTCATCGGCGCCGGACCGGCTGGCCTGATGGCGGCCGAGCGGCTGGCTGAAGCGGGTCATCGCGTCGTCGTCTGCGAGCGCATGGCGGCCCCCGCCCGCAAGCTGCTGCTGGCCGGGCGCGGCGGCCTCAACCTGACCCACAGCGAGCCGCTGGAGCAGTTTCTCGGGCGCTATGGCACCCGCCGCGATTCGCTCGAGCACGCCATCCGAGCCTTTCCGCCCGCGGAGCTGGTGGCCTGGGCGGAGGGGCTCGGGCAGCCGACCTTCGTCGGCTCGTCGGGGCGCGTCTTCCCGAAGGCCATGAAGGCTTCGCCCCTGCTCCGGGCCTGGCTTCGCCGCCTCGGCGACCTCGGAGTCGCGTTGCGCCTGCGCCACGACTGGCAAGGCTGGGACGAGACCGGCGCGCTCCGCTTCGCGACGCCAGCCGGCCCCGTGACGCTCGCCGCCGGCGCCACGGTGCTGGCGCTCGGAGGCGCCAGCTGGCCGCGCCTCGGCGGCACCGGCGACTGGGTGCCGCGGCTCACCGAGACGGGCCTCGCCGTGGCCCCGCTGCAGCCGGCCAATTGCGGCCTCGAGATCGCATGGTCGCAGCGCCTGCGCGCCCAGTTCGCCGGCACGCCGCTGAAGCGCATTGCGCTGGCGCTGACCGATGCCCCCGCCGAGCCCGGGCCCAGGTCGGCCGCCCCGGCATCCCGAACGGTGTCTCTCGGCAGCACGCCACAACGCGGCGAAGCCGTGCTGACGCAGCAGGGGCTGGAAGGCGGCGCCGTCTACGCCCTGGTGCCGGCGATCCGGGCCGCGCTGGCGCGGCAGGTGCCCGGCACCCCGGTCCGTCTGCGGCTCGACCTCAGACCCGACCTGTCGATCGACGGCCTCGCCGCCCGCCTGTCGCGACCACGCGGCAAGCTGTCGATGTCGAACTTCCTGCGCAAGGCGGCGAGCCTGCCGCCGGTGGCCATCGCGCTCCTGCACGAGGGAGGCGCGCCGCTGCCGGCCGAGCCGGCGGCTCTTGCCGGCCTGATCAAAGCAGTGCCGCTGGCGGTCACGGGCACGGCCGGCCTCGATCGCGCCATCTCGACGGCCGGCGGCGTCGCCTTGGCCGGCCTCGATGCGGCGTTCATGGCGAACAGCCGGCCGGGCCTGTTCCTCGCCGGCGAGATGCTCGATTGGGAAGCGCCCACCGGCGGCTACCTGCTGCAGGCGTGTTTTGCCACCGGGCACGTGGCCGGCCGCGCGGCGGCCCGCTGGCTGTCCGACGCGGGCTCCGCCTGACGTGACCGGGGCCGCGCCGTCAAGCCCCTGATCGGGACTTCATTCGTCGGCTTGCGGTATGCCGCCAGCGTGTCATGTTGCGGTGAGCATCATGCGTCACCCACACGCCCCCTGTCCGCAGGCCATCACGCGGGCCGCGGGCTCGGGTCCGCTGCGCAACGCATAACGGGATCGCAGTCATACACCCCATGCTTGCCGTCCTTCCCGACGTCTGGATGCTCATCGTCGGTGGCGGTTTCGCCATTGGCTTCCTGGTTGGCCTGACCGGCGTCGGCGCCGGCGCCCTGACGACGCCGCTGCTCATCTCCGGCGTCGGCCTGCAACCGGCGATCGCGGTCGGCACAGACCTGCTGTTCGCCGCCATCACCAAGGGCAGCGCCGCCTGGCGCCATCACAAGCTCGCCAATGTCGACTGGAGCATCATGCGCTGGCTGGCCGCCGGCAGCTTGCCGGGCGCGCTCGCCATGCTGGCGTGGCTGACGCTGGCCAAACCGGAAACGCATCAGCTGGCGCTGGCCATCCGCAAGTGGCTGGCCGTGACTCTCGTCATCAGCGCGGTCGCCATCGCCCTCTATCCCTGGCTGATGCGCTATCGCGGCGAGTGGGCCGGCATGGCGGACGGCCCCCAGCCGGGACGAAGGCTGGCGACACTGGCCTTCGGCGTCGTGCTCGGCGTGCTCGTCACACTGACCTCGGTCGGCGCCGGCTCCATCGGCGTCACGGTGCTGACGGCCCTCTATCCGGGCCTAGTGGCGCGCCGTCTGGTCGGCACCGATATCGTCCACGCCATCCCGCTGACGCTGCTGTCCGGACTCGGGCACGCGCAGCTCGGCAACATCGATTTCGGCGTGCTCGGCCTGCTGCTGGTGGGCTCGATCCCGGGTATCGCGCTCGGCTCGCGCATCACCGGCCGGCTGCCGGACTGGCTGCTGCGCCTGTCGCTCTCGCTGGTGCTGCTCAATGCGGCCTATTTCCTGCTGCCGAGGGCGTGACGCTGGCGTGACACTTGCCGGCCTGACACCGGGTTTCATGACACCGGGTTTGCCGCCGCCAGTTCAGCCGTCCGCACCGTTGCGACCGGGCCAAGCGTCCCGTCACAGCGTGTGCCCCGTGCCGACCGGACAGGCGACGCCGGTGCCGCCGAGACCGCAATAGCCGTCCGGCACCTTGGCCAGATACTGCTGGTGATAGTCCTCGGCCAGGTAGAGCGGCGGCGCCGGCCTGATCTCGGTCGTGATGCTGCCGAGCCGTGCGGCCGTCAGCCGCTCCTGATAGAGCCGCCGCGACGTCTCCGCCATCCGCGCCTGCTCGTCCCCAAAGGTGAAGATCGCCGACCGGTACTGCGTGCCGACATCGTTGCCCTGGCGCATACCCTGCGTCGGGTCGTGGCTTTCCCAGAAGGCTTTCAGCAGGTCGCCATAGCCGATCCTGGCCGGGTCGAACACGACGAGCACCACCTCGGTGTGGCCGGTGGCGCCGCTGCACACCTCCTCGTAGGTCGGGTTCGGGGTATAGCCTCCGGCATAGCCGACGGCAGTGAGCCAGATGCCGCTGCCCAGCTGCCAGAATTTGCGCTCGGCGCCCCAGAAGCAGCCGAGGCCGAACACGGCCTTCTCGTGCCCGGTCGGATACGGCCCGTGCAACGGGCGCTCCAGCATGTAGTGGCCGGCAGCGGCCGGCAGGATCGGATTGGCCCGGCCCTTCAATGCCGTCGCGGGCGTCGGCAATTCGGCGGACTTGCGCAGGAACGGCATCGCGCGGCACCTTTCGTGTCTCGAGGGGCGGTTAGCCCGAACATAGGCAACGACACCTATTTCCGGTAGCCCAGGATCACGCATCCGTGCATGTCCGGGAGCGTTCGCAGCCCCCCGCCCGCCGGCACGTTCGGATCAATTGGTGAAGATGTTGACCTTGTGTCGCCGCCGCCCGGCATACCCCGCCAGCACCGACATGGCGCCGAACAGCACGAACAGCGGCAGGCTGATCGGCCGCAGGATGAGCGGGTCCCACACCAGGGGATGCGTCGCCTTCGTGACCGCCGCCTTGGCCGCCTGCATGGAACTTGGCGCGAACGTCTGCCACTGGCGTGCAATCGTCGTCGGCACGAACGGTCCGGCGCCCGACAGCGGCTTCGTGACGTCGGTGATCAGCGCGATGATGGCGATGAGCATCAGTAGTCCGGCGATGAAGCGCAGGGCCGCCACGGCGTTGGTCTCCTCGATCGGGTCTTGTCCGGCCCGGCTACTGCCGCGCTGGCTCGGTGTCGCGTCCGGGAACCGGTACCGCGCGAGCTGGCACCGCGCGAGCTGGCACCGCCACCGCGCGACGCGCGAGCAGACACCACGAAGCAGGCGGCATGTTGGCTGAGCCGGCAGCACGGCGTCAATGGCCAGCCCGGCACCGGCAGCAACGCCTCACACCTTGGACGTCTGCGACGCCAGCACGCGTCCGGCAACGGCATCGAGCTTGGCCAGCAGCTCGGGATCGCGCTTGTCGTGCGCGGTGATCAGCGCGTGATCGAGGGCGCGATCCGAGCCGACCGGGCAGGCCGGGTGCTGGCGCGGGAAATCGCGTGCCAGACGCGCCACGAGGCGCTGCGCCAGCTCGGTGTTGTGGCGCAGCACGGTGATGATGGCGGTGACGTCGACGTGCGCGTGATCCTCGTGCCAGCAGTCGTAGTCGGTCACCATGGCGACGGTGGCGTAGGTCATCTCGGCTTCACGCGCCAGCTTGGCTTCCGGCATGTTGGTCATGCCGATGACGTCGCAGCCCCAGCTGCGGTAGAGGTTCGATTCGGCGCGCGTGGAGAACTGCGGGCCTTCCATGACGAGGTACGTGCCACCGCGCGAATAGGGCACCTTCTCGGCTACCGCCGCACGCTCCAGCGCGTCGACGAGCAGCGGGCTCACCGGGTCCGCCACCGAGACATGCGCCACGCAGCCGGTGCCGAAGAACGACTTCTCGCGCGCGAAGGTGCGGTCGATGAACTGGTCGACGAGTACGAAATGGCCGGGCGGATACTGCTCCTTGAGCGAGCCGCAGGCCGACACCGAGACGAGGTCCGTGACGCCGGCCCGCTTCAGGGCGTCGATATTGGCGCGATAGTTGATGTCGCTCGGTGAGATCGGGTGCCCGCGTCCGTGCCGCGGCAGGAAACGCACGGGCAGGCCGTCCATCTCGGCGAACAGGATGTCGTCCGATGCCTCGCCCCAAGGCGTTGCCACCCGCTGCCAACGCGGATTGGCGAGGCCGGGCAGCGCGTAGAAGCCGCTGCCGCCGATAATGCCCAGAACCGATTGCGTCATCGCCGCCCCCATATGCCGATGCCCCGTGTGCCGATCCTCGCGGCAGGTGCCGCGGCCCCGCGTTGTCTAGCGCCATTCCCCCGCCGTTTCCCAGGCGAAAATGCTGCGCGGACTGTTCCTGGCGCCAGCGCAGCAGCTCAGCCGCGTCGGACGAGGCGCTTCAGCTGTCCGACCTCGATGGCACCCGAGCCGACGACGGCGATGGCATAGGCGAGGCCGGCCGACAGCAGCAATACGGCGAGCGCGGCGGCACGATGCGGCAGGCCCACGCCTTCGGCGAAATGCGGTGCCAGCTGCCCGGAGCCGATCCACAGCACCAGCCCCATGGCGGCCGACGAGGCCAGGATCAGCGGCAGCGCGCGCTTGAAGCGGGTATCGGCGGCAAAAAAGCCAACCTTGCGCAGCTCCCACCACAGCCAGGTGGCGTTCATCCAGCCGCCGACGGCCGTGGCGACGGCGATGCCGACATGCGGCGGATGGCCCAGCGCCTTGAACAGGAAGAACAGCCCCACGGAGCCGGCCGTGTTGACGGCGAGGCTCCAGCCGGCGATGCGCATCGGCGTTTTCGTGTCCTCGCGGGCGAAGAAGGCGGGCGAGAACACCTTGATCATGACGAACGCCGGCAGGCCGAGCGCGAAGATGCGCAGGGCGGCGGCGACGTTGGCGCTGTCGGAGGCCTTGAAGGCGCCGCGCTCGAACAACACGGCGATGATCTCGCGCGGCACCACGGCGAGCGCCACCGCCGATGGCACCGTCAGCAGCAGCGCGAACTCCAGGCTGCGGTTCTGGCTGTCCATGACGGCAACCGTGTTGCCCGCCCGCAGGTGGCGCGAGATGTCCGGCAGCAGCACCACGCCGATGGCAATGCCGATGATGGCCAGCGGCAGCTCGTAGAGACGGTCGGCGTAGTAGAGGAACGACACGGCGCCGTCCTGCATCGAGGCCACCATGCCGCCGATGACGATGTTGATCTGCGTGATGCCGCCGGCGATGACCCCCGGCACGCCCAGCTCGACGAGCTTGCGCACCCCCTCCGTCATGCGCGGCCGCTGCAGGCGCGGCAGCAGGCCGGCCCGCCAGGCGCCCCCGACGAGCACGGCCAATTGCAGCACGCCGGCCGCGAAGATGCCCCAGGCGATGACGATGCCGGCCGCACGCTCGGCCTTGAGCCCCATATAGGCGGCGACCAGCAGCGCGCCGATCAGCGTCAGGTTCAAGACGATGGAGACGGACGAGCTTTCCGAGAAGCGCCCGATGGAGTTGAGCACCCCCGACAGCAGCGCGACGAGCGACATGCAGAGCAGATAGGGGAAGGCGATCCGCGACATGACGACCGCCAGATCGAACTTCTCCGCGCTGTCGGCAAAGCCCGGCGCCAGCACGTACATGAGCAGCGGCATGGCGATCATGCACACCGCCGACAGAGCCACGAGCACGAACGTCAGCCCCGACATGGCTTCGCTGGCAAAGCGGCGCGCCTCCTCCCGGCCCTCGCCCTCGAGCCGCTTGGCGAACAGCGGAATGAAGGCCGAGTTGAAGGCCCCTTCCCCGAACAGGCGGCGGAACAGGTTGGGAAAGCGGAAGGCGACCACGAAGGCGTCGGCGACGAGCCCCGTGCCCATGACGCGCGCGAACATGATGTCGCGCACGAAGCCGAGGATGCGGCTCAACATGGTCAGGCCACCGACGGTGGCAAAGGAGCGGTAGAGCTTCATGGCCGCCGTGCCTACCGGGGTTCGCGGGCGAGAGCAAGGCGGCTCGGGTTGCATCGGCGCACCGGGAGGGGCCATTCAAGCCTCGGCCCAGGCGGCCGATTGTCCTTCTCCCATAGGGAGAAGGTGCCCCGATAGGGGCGGATGAGGGGGCTCCTTGAGAGCGAACCCGCCACTTTCCAACCCGGGAGAGGACAGCGACCTCGGCCAGCCGAGGATCGAATCGTGCTGCTCCGGGAGGGACCCTTCTTCCCGGCTGGCGCGCCGCGGGGCCGCGTGGCAGCATGGGCCGCATGAAAAAACGCCGATCATTCGAGGCCGGGCACCGGCGCAAGTTCCTCATCATCGTCGACGAGAGCGCCGAGGTGGAGAGCGCGCTCTATTACGTGGCGAGCCGCATCGCGCACTCGTCCGGCTCGATCGTCATGCTGTTCATCATCGAACCGCAGGAGTTCCAGCAGTGGATGGGCGTGCGGCAGGTCCAGCTGGAGGAGGAGACGACCAAGGCCAAGGCGTTGTTCCGCATGTTCCGCCGCAAACTGGGGCTGGCGGGCTTCGAGCAGGTGGCGACGGAGGAGATCATCCGTGAGGGCGACAAGGCGCCCGAGATCATGCGCCTGATCGCCGAGGACGAGGACATTGCCATCCTGGCGCTCGGCGCCTCCACCGACGCCAAGGGTCCCGGCCCCCTGGTTTCGACCCTGGCCGCCGGCAAGGCGGCGGGCACCTTCCCGATCCCGATCACCATCGTGCCCGGCAATCTGTCGCTGGAGGACATCAAGGCGCTGGCCTGAGCCGTCCGCCCCATCGCGGCCCTGCGCCTGCGACGGGGACATCGCGACGCAACGAATCGCGTGGATTCGCGTGCATCGCGGGCAAAACTCCGAGAGTGGCGCTCGACTCTTCGCCCGCCATTGCCTATGTACCTCAGGCACAGCATCTGGAATAGTTCTAAACAGGTCCCCGCCTTGACGCCGGCATGCGGCCCGCGCGGCGACGGGAGCCCGAGGAGGCCGGCATGTTCATCCAGACCGAGGCGACGCCCAACCCGGCGACGTTGAAGTTCATCCCCGGCAAGCCTGTCCTGGCGGCCGGCACCGCCGATTTCCGCTCCTCCGCAGACGCGGACGCTTCGCCCCTCGCCCAACGCCTGTTCGGCATCGACGGCATCAAGGGCGTGTTCCTCGGCTCCGATTTCATCTCCGTGACCAAGGGCGCGCCCGAGTGGCAGCACCTGAAGCCGATGATCCTCGGCGCCATCATGGAGCACTACATGTCGGGCGCACCCGTGCTGGCGGCGGACGGCGCCAATGACGCGGCCGGCTCCAGCTACGACCCCGCCGACGAGGCCGTCGTCGCCACCATCAAGGAGCTGATCGAAACCCGCGTGCGCCCGGCGGTCGCCCAGGATGGCGGCGACATCACCTTTTCGAGCTACCGCGACGGCATCGTCAAGCTGCACATGCGCGGCGCCTGTGCCGGCTGCCCCAGCTCGACGGCGACGCTGCGCCACGGCATCGAGAACCTGCTGAAGCATTTCTGCCCCGAGGTGCAGGAGGTGCAGGCGGTCTGACCGCCCGGCTCGTTCCGCGAAGCGCACGCGGTCGTCCGCGGGATGTCGCGGCGATGTCGGCCGCCCGCCACGTTGCAGTTGTTGGTTCCTGAATGAATGTTCTCGCGTTCGATACCTGTTTCGGTGCCTGCTCGGTCGCGGTCGGCGTCGACCTCGGTTTGCCGACGGAACGGCTCGAGGAATTCTTCGAGCCGCGCAATGTCGGGCACGCCGAATCCCTGGTGCCGATGATCAAGTCCGCCATGTCAGGCGCCTGCATCGACTTCGCCGATCTCGACCGTATCGCCGTCACGCATGGTCCCGGCTTCCCCGAGGGCACGCGCCTCGGCGTCGCCACCGCGCGCGCGCTGCATCTGCGCACCGGCGTGCCGCTGGTCAGCGCGTCCAGTCTGGCCGTGATGGCCGAGGAGGTCAGCGACGGCCTGGGCGACGCGCGCGGCGACCGCCCGCTCGGCGTCGCCGTCGCGGCCAGCCCCGAGGTCGAGCCGGACGTGCGCGAGCCCACCGCGCGTGTCTATGTGCAATGGTTCGCGCGCGGCGGCCTGTCGCCACTGGGCCCGCCGCGGCTGGTGTCGCCGGCCGAGGCGGCGGCGCTCGTCGAAGCCCCCCACGTGCTGCTGGTCGGATCGGGCGCCGAGGCGGTGGCGGCCGCCGTGCGCCGGTCCGGGCGCCGGGCGGAGGCCCGCCTGCCGCGCCAACAGGTCGATGCGTGCGCGCTGGCCTTCCTGGCGCGACAGCTCGACCTCGCCGACGCCCTGGTCGAGCCGATGCTGCTCGGCGCCGATGCGGCGAACGCGCAGTCGACGCCGCCTGGCCGCTGAGCCCATGCCGCACTCCACGCCCGCGCAGCCCGCCGATAGCCTCGTCCGCCCGTGGATGCTTGTGCGCGCCGTGCCGGACGATGCCGGGGCCATCGCGTCGCTGCATGGCGCGCTGTTTCCCGACGCCTGGAGCGCCGCCGACGTCGCGGCCCTGACCGAGGCGCCCGGTGGCCTCGGCCTCGTCGTTGCGGGCGCGGCAGGCACGCCGCTCGCCGGCTTCGCCATCGGCCGTGTCGCCGCCGACGAGGCCGAGGTGCTGTCGATCGGAGTCGCCCCTGCGCAGCAGCGCGGCGGGCTCGGCGCGGCGCTCGTCACAGCCCTCGGCGACGCAGCCCGGAGCGCCGGCGCGCGGCGCCTGTTCCTCGAGGTGTCAGCCGACAACGAGCCCGCGCGGGCGCTCTATCGGCGCCTGGGATTCGCCGAGATCGGGCGGCGCAAGGGCTACTACCGGCACGGATCGGGTCCCGGCATCGACGCGCTGCTGCTCGCCCGCGAGCTGTGAGACCCCATCGGTACCGCGCCGCCACGTGCTGCGCCTGTTGCATGCGGGTGCAGCGCGCCCGCTGCCGGCGGCCCACCGTACCCGGGATCAATGCGCGCTGTTGCCCGCGAAGGGCAGCATGGCGAGCGCCACCAGACCGCCGGCCACCAGCCCGACCACCGAGGCGCCGAGCGCGCCCGCCAGCCAGGCGACGAAGCCGCCCATAAATGGCAGCGCCTTGCCCGCTGCCGCGGCGGCACCGTGAATGACATGCTCCGGCCCATGCCAGCCGAGTTCCGCCAGGCCGTGCACCAGGATGCCGCCGCCCACCCACAACATGGCGATCATGCCGATGAAGGCGAGCGCGCGCAGGAACGGCGGCATGCCGTGCACCAGGAGGCGTCCCACCGGCGCCGTCAGGCGCCCGCCGCGCTGCGCCAGATAGACGCCGAGGTCGTCGGCCTTCACGATCAACGCCACGGCGCCGTACACCAGCACGGTGATCATGATGCCGACACCGGCCAGCACTACACCTCGCGTCAGCACGTCCGGCGCCGAGATGCTGGCCAGCGCGATGGCCATGATCTCGGCCGACAGGATGAAATCGGTGCGGATGGCGCCCGTGACGCGCTGATCCTCCAGCGCCTTGGCGTCGAGCTGCGGCCCGGCCTCCGCCTCCACCAGTGTCGCCTCGCCATGGCCGGTGAGCATGGCATGCACCTTCTCGTAGCCCTCGAAGGCGAGGTAGAGGCCGCCCAGCATGAGCAGCGGCGTGATCGCCCACGGTGCGAATTGGCTCAAGCCCAGCGCCGCCGGCAGCAGGAACACCAGCTTGTTCTTCAGCGAGCCGAGCGCGATGCGGCCGACAATGGGAATCTCGCGCTTGGCGGCGAGCCCCGTGACATAGCGCGGCGTCACGGCGGCATCGTCGATGACGACGCCCGCGGCCTTGGCACCGGCCTTCGCGGCCTGCGCCGCCGCGTCATCGAGTGTCGCCGCCGCCAGCTTGGCGATCGCCGCCACGTCGTCCAGCAGAGCCAGCAAGCCGCTCATCGGTATCTCCCGGGGATTCGTGCTTCGGCGCGACAATGGGGGTGGACCCGCGCGGCGATCAAGTCCGGGATTCTGAAGGCCGGATGAAGGCGCGGGCCTGGTTCCCACCGCCCGGGCGCGACGCGGCGGCTAGGCGCGGCACCTGGAGGGGCGCTACAAGGAGCCGTGTCCGGCCCGGTGCCGGAAAAGCGCCCGCGCTGGCGGGCTCCGATGGACTGGAATGCCGTGCCGCGCCTCCGCGCCCTCGTAACGTTCGCCCTGATGGCGCTGTTTCTCCCCGGCGCCGTCCTGGCCGACGGCGGGCCGGCGCTGGCCACCTTCTGGCGCTCGGTGTTCGCCCGTCCCGATGCCGCGCGCCCCGATGCCGCGCCGGCCGCCATCCCGGCCCCCGCGGACGCCCCGATGACGGCGGCGCGCATCGCGCTCGGCAAACGCCTGTTCGAGGCGCCCGAGCTATCGGCCGGGCACGCCCGCTCCTGCCGCAGCTGCCACGACCCTGACCGCGCCTTCACCGACGGCCGGCCCCGCCCGGCGGCACACGATGGCGGCGACCTCGCCCGCAACGCGCCGACGCTGCTCGATCTCGCCTGGGCCAAGGCGCTGATGTGGGACGGCCGTGCCGACAGCCTGGAAGCGCAGGTCGTCCTGCCGCTGCTCGACCCGCGCGAGATGGCGGGCTCCTGGCCCGACATCGTCCTCGCCCTGAAACGCAGTGCGGAGATCGATGTCGCCTTCCACGTCGCATTCAGCGAGCGTCCCGCCATCCAGCCGGCGACCATCATCAAGGCGCTGGCCGCCTATGTCCGCTCGCTCGTCTCGCCCCTGTCGCGCTTCGACCAGTGGGCGGCCGGCGACGACACCGCCCTGAGCAGCCTGGAGATGCGCGGCTTCGCGCTGTTCGTCGGCAAGGCGGGCTGCGTCGCCTGCCACGGCGGCTGGCGCTTCACCGACGACAAGTTCCACGACATCGGCCTGCCGATCGATGCCGCGCGGCCCGACCTCGGACGCGGCGCCAGCGCCGGTGGCGCGGCCGACGGCGTGCCGGGGCTGCCGGCGTTCAAGACACCCACGCTGCGCGGCCTGCCGCTCACCGCGCCCTATATGCACGACGGGTCGAAGCCGACGCTCGCGTCCGTGCTCGATCACTACGCGGCATCGCCGGGACGCCCCGCCGGCCTGCTGCCGCGCCCGTCGCTCGACGCGAGCCTGCGGCGCGATCTGGCCCTCGACGACGGCGAGCGCGTCGCGCTGCTTGCCTTCCTCGCCGCCATCTCGGCTCCTGCGGCCACCCGCTGAACCCACCCTCGCCCGCAGGACCTCCGGCCGCCGCCGTTGACTTACCGGCACCTGCCTGCAACAGGTATCGCGACGCGTTCACCGCGCGCCCTGCGCCAGGGAGCCATCATGCTGATCCTGATCGATAACTACGACAGCTTCACCTACAATCTCGTGCACTACATCGGCGAGCTGGGAGCGGACTGCGTCGTGCACCGCAACGACCAGATCACGGCCGACGCCGTGCTGGCGGCCCGCCCCAAGGCCGTGGTGCTGTCGCCGGGCCCGTGCACGCCGAACGAGGCCGGCATCTGCCTCGACCTGATCGGCAAGGCGGCGGCGGCGAAGCTGCCGCTATTCGGCGTCTGCCTCGGGCATCAGGCCATCGGCCAGGTGTTCGGCGGCAAGGTGATCCGCGCGCCGGAACCCGTGCACGGCAAGCTCGCCACCATCCGCCACACCGGCAAGGGCCTGTTCAAGGACCTGCCCGAGCGCTTCCAGGTGACGCGCTACCACTCGCTGGTGGTCGAGCGCGCCAGCCTGCCGCCGGTGCTCGAAGTCACCGCCGAGACACCGGATGGCCTCATCATGGGCCTGCAGCACAAGACGCTGCCGATCCACGGCGTGCAGTTCCATCCCGAGAGCATCGCCACCGAGCACGGCCACGCGCTGATCGCCAACTTCCTGTCCCTCGCCGGCATGACGCCGAAGCGCCGCAACGCGCCCACGTCGGCGGGTGTCGGCGGCATCGCCGCCTGACCGGCGGGCCCGCGTTGTCCCGCCTCCGCTCCCAGCACGGCCTCCCATCACCGGACCTGCCATGACCGCACCCGCGCTCAAAGCCATCATCCAGAAGGTCGCCGGCGGCGCCACGCTCGACGAGGACGAGATCGCGGCGGCGCTCGAGGCCATGGGCTCGGGCGCGGCGAGCCCGGTCCAGATGGGCGCCTTCCTGATGGCGTTGCGCGTGCGCGGCGAGACGGTGGCCGAAATCACCGGCGCTGCCCGCCTGCTGCGCTCGCGCATGGTCACGGTGGAAGCGCCCGCCGGCGCCGTCGACATCGTCGGCACCGGCGGCGACAGCCACGGCACCTATAACGTCTCCACCTGCTCGGCCTTCGTGGCTGCGGGTGCCGGCGTGCCGATCGCCAAGCACGGCAACCGCTCGGTGTCGTCGCTGGCCGGCGCGTCCGACGTGCTCGGCGCGCTCGGCGTCAAGCTCGACATCGGGCCGCAGGCGGTGGCGCGCGCCATCGCGCGGGCCGGCGTCGGCTTCATGTGGGCGCCGATGCATCATCCGGCCATGAAGCAGTGGGCGCCGGTGCGCGCCGAGCTCGGCATCCGCACCATTTTCAACGTGCTGGGTCCGCTGTGCAATCCGGCCGGCGTCAAGCGGCAGGTGCTCGGCGTCTACGACCGCGCGCTGGTGGAGCCGCTGGCGCACGTCTGCAAGAACCTCGGCGCGGCCCACGTCTGGGTCGTGCACGGCGCCGACGGTCTCGACGAGCTGACCACGACCGGCCCGACGCTGGTCGCTGAGCTGAAGGATGGCGACATCGCGCTGTTCGAGGTGACGCCGGAGGATGCCGGCCTGCCGCGCGCCACGCTGGCCCAGCTGAAGGGCGGCGATGCGCAGGTCAACGCCGCCGCCATCCGCGCCGTGCTCGGTGGCGAGCCGGGACCGTTCCGTGACATCGTGCTGCTCAACGCGGCGGCGGCGCTGGTGGTCGGCGGCAAGGCCGCAAACCTCGCCGACGGCGCCGAGCGGGCCGCCCGCTCCATCGTCAGCGGCAAGGCGCAGCAGGCCCTCGATGCCCTGGTCGCCGCCTCGAACGAGGCCGCCTGACGTCTCGAGGACCGCGGGGATTTCCGGCGTCTGGTCCGAGCCGCGCCGCGCTTCCCCCGGGGCTCAGCCCTTGGCGTCCTCCAGGATCATGGCGGCGCCCTTCTCCGCGATCATCATGGTCGGCGAGTTGGTATTGCCCGAGGTGATGAGCGGCATCACGGACGCATCGATGATGCGCAGCCCCGTCACCTTGCGCAGCCTCAGCCGCGCATCGACCACGCCCATGGCATCGTCGGCCGTCGCCATCTTGGCCGTACCGACAGGATGGAAGATGGTCGTGCCGATGTCGCCGGCCGCCTTCACCAGTTCGCCGTCCGCGCTGAGATGCGCGCCGGGCTTGTATTCCTCCGGGTGAAAGCGCGACAGCGCCGGCGCCGACACGATGCGCCGCGCCAGGCGAATGCTGTCGGCGGCGACCTTGCGATCCGCGTCCGTCGACAGGTAGTTCATTGTGATGACCGGCGCCGCGTCGGCGGCCGGAGTGCGTGCGTGGATCGAGCCGCGGCTGGTCGGGCGCAGGTTGCACACGCTGACCGTGAAGGCGCCGAAGGGGTGCATGGGATCGCCGAACTTGTCGAGCGACAGCGGCTGGATGTGGAACTGCACGTTGGCCGTCTTGTGCTCCACCGACGAGCGGCCGAAGGCGCCGAGCTGCGAGGGCGCCATGGTCAGCGGGCCGCGCCGCATCAGCGCGTACTGCGCCCGCATCAGCACGCGCTTGAGCCTGGACTGGTATTCGACGTTGAGCGTCTTGGTTCCCGACACCTTGAACACGGGCCGCAGCTGCAGATGATCCTGCAGGTTCTCGCCGACGCCCGGCAGGTCGACCTGCTGCGCGATGCCGAGCTTCTGCAGCACGCTGCCCGCACCGATTCCGGAACGCTCCAGCAGCGGCGGCGTCGCCACCGCGCCCGTCGCCAGGATGATCTCGCGCTTGGCACGGATCAGCTCGCGTCGGCCATCCTCGATGATCTCGATGCCGGCGACGCGGCCGTTCTCGATGACGAGCTTGTCGGCCAGGACGCCGTCGACGACCGTCAGATTGCGCCGGTGCAGGATCGGATACAGAAAGCCGCGCGCGGCACTCCAGCGCCGGCCCTTCTTCTGGTTGACGTGGAAGTAGCCGCAGCCCTCGTTGTCGCCGGTGTTGAAATCGTCGGACGGCGGGATGCCGCTCTGGGCCGCCGCCTGGATGAAGCTGTCGAGAATTTCCCAGCGCACGCGCGGCTCGTCGACGCGCCATTCACCACCCGCGCCGTGATAGGCGTTGGCGCCGCGGAAATGGTCCTCGTGGGCCTTGAAGGCGGGCAGCACGTCGTCCCAGCCCCAGCCGGTGAGGCCGAGCGCCTTCCAGCCGTCGTAGTCCGCCGCCTGCCCGCGCATGTAGACCATGGCGTTGATGGCGGACGTGCCGCCGAGCACGCGCCCGCGCGGATAGTTGAGCACGCGGCCATTGAGGCCCGGATCGGGCTCGGTCTTGAAGCACCAGTCGGCCTTGGGGTTGCCGATGGCGAACAGGTAGCCGACCGGGATGTGGTACCAGATCCAGTCGTCCTTGCCGCCGGCCTCCAGCAGCAAGACCTGGTACTTGCCGCCCGCCGACAGACGGTTGGCCAGCACGCACCCTGCCGACCCCGCGCCAACCACGATGAAGTCGAACTGCGCGTCCTGGCTCATCGCCGTCATCCCCCGCTGCGAGACCGCCCGCCTCGAGGCGCCCACCCGGCGGCACAGTAGGAGCATGCCGCCCACCCCGCAACGGGCTGAAAAGCAGAAGGGAGGCCACGGCTGGGACCTCCCCTCGATCGGCTCGCGTGTGAACGTTCGTGTGATCGGATCGCGCCGGCTACAGGATGAAATCGGCGCCGAGGGCGGCGTTGAGGGTGTGGGTGCCGTTGAGCTGGATGGAGAAGTCGGCAACGCTGTCGCCGTTGACGTCGCCGGAGACCACGCCGTAGCCCGTGAACTGCTGGTAGCGCAGCTGGCCGGCCACGTTCGAGAACGTGGCCGCGCCGATGTAGGTGAAGGCCTGGTCGTTGGCGAGATTGATGTTGGCGTCGATCCCGGCGAGATCGATCGTGTCGGCGCCGACGACGAACGGCGACGCCGGGCCATGGTCCGTGAAGTCGGTGATCACGTCGCGCGTCGCCGCCGTCGTGCCGCTGTCGCCCGTCGCCAGGAAGCGGAACGTGTCGGCATCGAGCGTTCCGGCCACGCCGCCGGCCATGATGTCGCGACCGGCGCCGCCGATCAGCGTATCCGAGCCGAGGCTGCCGCCGAGCTGATCGTTGCCCGCGCCGCCGTCGATGGTGTCGTTGCCGAGATAGCCGTCGAGGCGATCCTCGCCCGCGCTGCCCGTCAGGCTGTCGCCCGCCGAGCTGCCGCGCACGTGCTCGATGCCGATCAGCACATCCAGTCCGATCTGCGCGCCCGTCGCCGTGCCGGCCCCGAGATCGACCGTCACCGCCGAGGCGAGCAGCGAGGCGCGATAGGAGTCGATCGTGCCGGCGCCGCCGTCGATCGTGTCGTTGCCGTCGTTGACCGTCGCCGTGTAGACATCGTTGCCGCCGCCGAGGTCGATATCGTCGTTGCCGCCGGCTGCCATGACAGCATCCGTGTTGACGCCGCCGAGGTAGACGTCGTCGCCGATGCCGAGGTTCACCGTGCCGATGATCGTGCCGAGCGAGGTATCGACGCTGTCGTTGCCCTGGCCGGTGTTGAGCGCGCCGTTGATCGTGCCGCTATTCAGCACCGTGTCGGCGTAGTTGCCGGCACCCGTGTCCACCACGCCCTGGATCGTGCCCGAGTTCGTCAGCGTTTCCGCGCCGTCGCCGAGCGAAACATTGCCCGTGATCGTGCCCGCGTTGGTCAGCACATCGACCGCGATATCCGTCGTGCCCATGTCGACGTTGCCCTTGATGACGCCGCCAGCGAGATTATCAAGGGAGTCCGCACCCGCCCCGAGGAGCACCGCCAACCCTCCGGCGCCACCACCGTCGATCAGCCCGGCGTTCAAAACAACGCAATTGCCGCTGGCATCATAAACCGTGATGGAAGCACTGGCGGCTGACAGAGTGCCCGTATTGGACACGAAATTAGTTTCACCCAGCAGGCTGCTGAAATAAATGGCGCTATTGTTGCCGGAAATCGCCCCCCCATTGGTGATCGAATTTGCCGTGCCAGACGCAAATACGCCGGTACCCTCGCCAGTCACCGAGCCGGTGTTGGCGAGGTGCCAATCTCCACTGAGCAGGACCCCGGTGAACCCGGCGATCGTACCGCGATTGCTGATCGTGCCGGAGCTGAACGTTTCATCGACTACAGACAAAATGCCATAGCTGGAGCCAGTGATCGAGCCGGCATTGATGATGTCATGGTTGAAGCCGAAGGCTGCGACGCCCACACTGCCCGCAATTTGCCCATTGTTGGTCACCGTTGCATCGGAGCCATACACGGCCACGCCATCGCCGCCGCTGCCGCCACTGACGAGCCCTGTCGTCCCGATGGTCACAAAATTGGTGAAGCCGGTATCTGGCACTCCAGGAACGGATGCACCAAGGACCAGGCCGCCGCTTTCACCCTGAACGATGCCCTGAATGCTGACGTTATGATTGCCCTGCGTCAGTCGCGCGCCGACGTTAGCGGCTTGGTTCACGATGAAACCTGCGCTGGTGACGATCAGATCGTCGCCGATGCCGTTGGTCGAAAAGCCGTTGACGTCGAGGATCGAGTTGGAGGCGGTGATCACCGTGGTTGTCACGAGACTGACTCCTCAAAAAAGTTGCGACATTGTATCGCAGTCGAGGATATCCGTGCGTGTGCGCGGGCGCAAGAATCCAGCCAGCATCCTGCTTAAGTGGCTGTTATTGCCACACCTTTAAGCGAACACCGGCGCTACGACCCTGCCTGACGCGCCGCTGGCGGGGATGGATCGCTGAACGGCTCACAATTTGGGCCGGGCTGGCGGGAGCCTTCAGAGGCCGGTCGGCTGGCCGCCGGGGCGGACGAGGCCGAGCTGGCGCTTGGCTTCCTCGCGCAGCACGTCGATGGGGGCGAGCTTGCCGGCACGCTCGTAGTGCCAGAACGTCCAGCCATTGCACGCCGACTTGCCTTGCAGCACGGCGCCGAGGCGGTGAATGGAGCCCTGATGCCCAGGCACGGCGAGGGTACCGTCGGCCTTCACCTCGGCGCGAATGCGGCGACGCTCGTCGAACAGCGGCGAGCCGGCGTGCAGCATGCCCAGTTCGACGATGGTGCCGAACGGCACGCGCGGCTCGGCACGCTTGGAGCGCAGCGTCTCCAGCGCCGAGGCGGCGAGCGGCATGACGGCCTTGATGCGCTCCTCGGCGGCGCGCGCGTAATCCTCGTCGCGCTCCAGGCCGATCCAGTGGCGGCCGAGGCGCTTGGCCACCGCGCCCGTGGTGCCGGTGCCGAAGAAGGGGTCGAGCACGGTGTCGCCGGCGTTGGTCGAGGCAAGCAGCAGGCGGTGCAGCAGCGCCTCCGGCTTCTGCGTCGGGTGGGCCTTGCGGCCGCCATCGTCCTTCAGGCGCTCCGGCCCCGAGCAGATCGGGAACAGCCAGTCGGAGCGCATCTGCAGGTCGTCGTTGAGCGCCTTCAGGCTTTCATAGTTGAAGGTGTAGCGCGCCTTGGGGCTCTTGGCCGCCCAGATCAGCGTCTCGTGCGCGTTGGTGAAGCGCCGGCCGCGGAAGTTCGGCATCGGGTTGGTCTTGCGCCACACCACGTCGTTCAGGATCCAGAAGCCCAGATCCTGCAGCGCGGCGCCGAGGCGGAAGATGTTGTGATAGGAGCCGATGACCCAGATGGCGCCATCCGGCTTCAGCACGCGATGGCACTCCTTCAGCCAGGCGCGGCTGAAGGTGTCGTAGTCGGCGAAGCTGGCGAACTTGTCCCACTCGTCGTCGACGCCGTCGACGCGCGTGTTGTTGGGACGCAGCAGGTCGCCAGCGAGCTGCAGGTTGTAGGGAGGATCGGCGAATACCAGATCGACGCTGGCGCTCGGAATATCGGCGAGGCTGGCCAGACAGTCGCCGATCAGCAGGCGGTCGGACGGCGGCTTGGAAGGAGACGAGGTACGACGACGCTGGACCATGGCGGGGACGACTCGACTGGATGCGGCACAGGACGCGAGACGCACGTTAGCTGGCCTCCCGCAGCCCCCCGAGGGGTACGCGGCAGGATCGGACATGCGCGCCCACTCTAACCGGCTCCCCCCGCGCGATGCGAGGGCCGGCTAGCATGGTGAACCTGAGCGGATATGGTTGACGGCGGGTTAAGCGGCTTCGATGCCGTCATAAGCCACACGATTTCGGCGGAACGAAGATCGAACATCGCCTTGCTCCGGCAACGGTTAACCAAGGCGAACAAAAGCGCGCGACATCAGGGGCCAATCGTCAGAAATTCCTCGCCAACTCGGCACCCAGCCGGGCTGTCCAAAATTCGGGAGAAGAACCTAATGAACCGCTTCGCACTCGCCTTCGCGGCCCTGGTCGCGCTGATGGCGCTGCCGACCGCCTCCAACGCCTCGATCTGCGGCCGCGCGCACGGCTGCGCCCGCGCTCACCACCATCATCACCACGTCCGCGTCGCCCCGGCTCCGCGCGTCGTCCACGTCGCGCCGGTTGCCCGCGCCGCCTGCTGCACGGCACGCCCGCGCATCGACCTGCACGCCCGCTTCGCGAAGCTGCGCGCCGAGCGCGCCGCCACCGGCGCTGCCTTCCGCGCCAGCCTCGCCACGCTGTTCGCCCGCGTGCCGCGTCCGGCCGTCGTGCGCACCGAGCGTTCGTGCTCGCTGTTCTGCCGTCCGGCCCGCGTCGTCGCCGCGCCGGCCCCGGCTCCGGTCGTCGCCGCCGCTCCGCGCCGCGACTGCTCGCTGTTCCAGCGCGCTGCCCGCACCGAGCGTCCGCGCCTCCTCGCCGGCTGCCGCGCCTGATCGCAGCACCCGGCCGCGACCGGCCGGCGTCTTCGGCCGGCTCGCGCGCTCCATGACTGCTGAAAAGCCGGTTGGCCTTTGCAGGCGAACCGGCTTTTTTCATGCGGAGTCGAGAGCTTCGTGTCACGTGGCCCGGCTGGCCGCGCGTCCCCTCACCGGCGAGGGGGTGTTGTGCTGGCCAGTGCAACGCCCGGGCGCGTCGGCGGGTGGCCGAAGGGGCGGATCGGCGGCGCATGGACGGCCGTCGCCGGGACCGAAACGATATCGCGTTCCGGCCAGCGCAGCGCCGTCAGCTTGCCGCCGAAGCAGCAGCCGGTATCGATGCACAGCGTGTTGTTGAGCCACTCGGCGTCCGGCACCGGCGTATGGCCATAGACGATCGACGTCTCGCCGCGATACTCCGCCGCCCAGTTGTAGCGCACCGGCAGGCCGAACTCGTCGGTCTCCCCGCTCGTCTCGCCGTAGAGGCAGAACTCGCGCACCGCGCCCGACATGCGGCCGATCATGTTTTCGCGGATACCGGCGTGGGCCACCGCGAGGCGCCCGTCCTCCAGCCAGACGTGGCTCACGAGGCGGTCGAGGAAGGCCTTGACGCGATCCTTCAGCGCCATCGCATCCGGCTCGGCGCCGAACTGCGCGATGGTGCGATCGATGCCATGCGTCATCTTGATGTTGCGGCCGTCGAGCCAGCGCAGGAACTTGACATCGTGGTTGCCCGGCACGGCGATGGCCTGCCCCGCCGCCGCCATGTCCATGACGATGCGCAGCACATCAGGCGAGTTCGGACCGCGATCGACGAGATCGCCGACGAACACGGCGCGCCGCCCCGCCGGCGGCCGCACGCGCGCGCGCCTCTCGGCGCCGGCGCCGGACAGATCGACCGCATAGCCCAGCCGCTCCAGCAGCGTCATCAACTCGCTGGCGCAGCCGTGCACGTCGCCGATGATGTCGAACGGCCCGCGCTGGCCACGCCGGTCCATCGGCACCGGCTGGCGGGTGATCGTGACATCCGCTGGCGCCGCGACGCGATGGACGACGCGGAAGCCCTCCTTGTCCAGGGTTGCCGCTTCCCGCCGGATGCGCGCCAGCTGCTCGCCGACGTCGAGGCCACCCGGCGCGCGCATGGTGCGCCCGGCGGCCCGTTCCCGGCACACCGCGTCCCCCGGATCGAGCACGATGGCCACTGCAGCCGCATGATGGCGCCGGGCCAGCGTGATCAGCCGCGCCCGATCCTCGGTGCGCCCATTGACCGCATCGACGACGGCGATCAGGCGCCGCTTCAGGCGCCGCTCGACAATCGCAGCCATGACCTCGGCTGCGTCGGCGGAGGCGGCGCCGTCCTCGGCATCGCCGCTCACCGCCGCACGCGCGGCGGCCGCCGAGACCACCTCGGTGGGATCGAAGTGGGCGCGCGCGAAGGCCGACTTGCCGGAGCCGAAGGCGCCGACCAGGACCACCAGGGAGAAATCGGGGATGACCAGTTGCATTGCAGCAATAGTATCGCGGGTGCGCGCCGTCTTGTCAGCCCCATATGCAGGAAGGGCCACCCTCACGGCGCCATGACGTCCTCAAGGCGCAATGAAGTCCTCAAGGCGCAATGAAATCCTCGGCCTTGCGCGCCGGCAGCGGCACGTCGGATGCGAACCTGGCCAGGCCCTCGAGGCCGCGCGGCACCGGGCCGCCGTAGGCCCAGTCGAGCAGCTCGATGGTATGCGCGATGGGCAGATCCGTCTTGCCGCCGATCTGCGTGATGCAACCGATGTTGCCGGCGGCGACGAGGTCCGGCCGCACGCTCTCGATGTTGCGCGCCTTGCGGGCGCCAAGCTCGCCCGCGATTTCCGGCTGCAACATGTTGTACGTGCCGGCGGAGCCGCAGCAGATGTGCCCCTCCGGCACGTCGACGACGCTGAAGCCGGCCTTGCGCAGCAGCAGCTTCGGCTCATCGATGACGCGCTGGCCGTGTTGCAGCGAGCAGGCCGAATGGTACGCCACCTTGAGGCTCGACCAGCGATGCGGGGCGCCGAGGTCGTAGCCGGCGAGGAACTCGGTGATGTCCCTGGTCAGGCTCGAGATTCGCTCGGCGCGTGGGCCATACTCGGCATCGCCTTTCAGCATATGACCGTAGTCCTTCACCGTCGTGCCGCAGCCCGACGCGTTGATGATGATGGCGTCGATGTCGCCCTTGGCGATCTCATGGCTCCAGGCATCGACGTTGGCGCGCGCGAAGCGCAGCGCCTCCGCCTCGCGGCCCATGTGGTGCGTCAGCGCTCCGCAGCAGCCCGATCCGTTGGCCACCACGACGTCGACGCCGCGCCGCGCCAGCAGGCGGATGGTGGCGTCGTTGATGTCGGGCCGCAGCACCTGCTGGGCGCAGCCCGCCAGCATGATGACGCGCGCCCGCCGCTCGCCGGCGGTGGCCGCCGTTCCCGGCCCCTCGAAGCGCGACGGCGCCGGCAGGGAGCGCGGCGCCAGCTCGATCATCGCCGCCAGTTCCGGCAGTCCCAGCCGGCGCAACAGCCCCTTGAACGGCCGCCCGAGCGTCGCGGCACGCACAGCCGCGCGCATGCGGCCCGGATAGGGAATGACCGACGCCAGCAGGCTGCGCACGGCGCGCGCCTTCGCGCTGCGCGTGCCGGTCTCATTGATGTGCGCGCGGGCGAGGTCGACCAGATGCATGTAGTCGACGCCGCCGGGACAGGTCGACATGCACGACAGGCACGACAGGCAGCGGTCGACGTGGAGCTGGACCTGGGGCGTGGCATCGCGGCCCTGCTCCAGCATGTCCTTGATGAGGTAGATGCGACCGCGCGGACTGTCACGCTCGTCGCCCAGGATGACATAGGTCGAGCACACGGCCGTGCACAGCCCGCAATGCACGCAGCGGCGCAGGATGCGATCGGCCTCGGCCAGACGCGGGTCTTTCAGCTGCTCGGTCGTGAAGTTGGTCTGCATCGGAGGTCCAGGCTCGTGCTCGAGTTCGGCGGATGATCGACGTGTCTACACCGCTGCTCCTAAACCCCGGCGTACATGCGGCCGGGGTTGAGGATGCCGGCGGGATCGAACGCCGCCTTGATGCCGCGCCCGAGCTTCGCCACGCCCGGCGCCAGCGGCTGGAACACCTCGACGGCGGCGCGCACGCTCTCGTCGGCCCGGATCAGCGTCGCGTGGCCGCCATGCAGGGCGACGGCGCGGCGGATGTCGGCCGCGCCCGCGTCCGAGGTCGCCGGCACTTCCAGCCAGACCAGCCCGCCCGACCAGTCGTACAGCGCTTCCGCCGGCATGTGCCGCTTGATCGCCGCCACCAGCTTGGGCGCCGTTGTCGGCGCCGTCGACAAACGCCACAGCATGCTGTCGCCGTGCGGGAACACGGCGAGCCGCCGCAATTCTCCCCACAACCGCAGCGTCTCGGACAGGTCCAGCTCGAACGGCTTGCCGTAGACGCGCAGCGCCTTCTTCACAGCCTCCTTGCGGTAGGCGACCGACTTGGCGAAGTTCTCGATGCGCAGCACGGTGACCGCCTTGCCGGCCTCGCGCAGCTTCTCGTCCGGCAGTCGCGCGGCGAGCGCCGCCGGCAGGTGTGCCGCGCCCGACACCTCGAACGGCGAGGCCATGGCCGCGCACATGGCTTCGACGGCCAGATCGTCGGGGAGACCGGTGAACACGATCGTCGCCGCCGTCTCCGGGGCGGGCAGCACCTTGAACGTCACCTCGGTCAACACTGCGAGCGTGCCCCAGCTGCCGGCCAGCACGCGGGCAAGATCATAGCCCGTCACGTTCTTCATGACACGGCCGCCGGACTTGAAGATCTCGGCGCGGCCATTGACGCCATGTACCCCGAGCAGGTGATCGCGCGCGGCTCCGGCCGAGATCCGGCGCGGCCCCGACAGGTTGCCGGCGAACACGGCCCCGATGGTCTGGGCGCCGCCACGCTGGCCGATGGCCGGCCCGAGGTCGATGGGCTCGAAGGCCAGCATCTGCCCGCGCGCGGCGAGTTCGACCTCGACCTGGCTCAGCAGCGTGCCGGCGCGCGCCGACATGACGAGCTCGGTCGGCTCGTAGAGCGAGATGCCCGCGAAGGAGGCGGTCGATACCGTGACGGCGGCTTGCACGGGGCGGCCGATGCCGCGCTTGGAGCCGCCGCCGACGACCTCGATCGGCTGCCCCTTCTCGAGGCTGGCCCGGATGATGCCCTGCAGCTCCCAGTCGGCAGCGGGTCGCAATGGGTGTGACACGGGAAACGTCTCTCGTCGGTTGAGCCCGGGCCCTGCAACGGATCATGGCCAAGGGCGTGAAGCGGTCGGCGCCGCAGCGCGTGACCGCCGGATCGGGGATGCCAGCGCGGGCGCAGGCGCGGGCTATTCGGCGGCTGCGGCCAGCAGGCCGGTGGCTTCCGGGATGCGGCCGTCGAGCGGGAACACCTTGGCCGGATTGAGCTGCCAGCAGGGATCGAACACCGTCTTGATGCGCATCTGCAGGGCGAGATCGGTCTCGGTGAACTGCACCCGCATCAGGTCGCGCTTCTCGATGCCGACACCGTGCTCCCCCGTCAGGCAGCCGCCCACCTCGACGCACAGCTTCAGGATGTCCGCCCCCGCTTCCTCGGCGGCGCCCGACTGTCGCGCATCGTTGGCATCGTAGAGGATCAGCGGATGCAGGTTGCCGTCTCCGGCGTGGAAGATGTTGGCGACCTTGAGCCCGTGCCGGTCGCAGATGACGGCGATCTGGCGCAACACGCGCGGCAGCTGGCCGAGCGGAATGGTGCCGTCCATGCAATAATAGTCGGCGATGCGGCCGATGGCGCCGAAGGCCGACTTGCGGCCCTTCCAGATGCGCGCCGACTGCTCCGGCCCGTCGCTGACGATGATCGACTTCGGCTTGTGCTTCTCGGCAATGGCGCGCACCGCGGCCAAGAGATCGGCGATCTCGGCCTCCGACCCCTCCACCTCGACGATCAGCAGCGCCTCGACATCCAGCGGGTAGCCGGCCTTGGCGAAGCTCTCGCAGACGTGGATGGCCGGCTTGTCCATGTACTCGATGGCGACCGGAATGATGCCGGAGGCGATGATCGACGACACACAGGCGCCAGCGTCCTCGCAGCTGGCGAAGCCGATCATCATCGGCCGCGCGCCCTCCGCCGCGCGCAGGATGCGCACGGTGGCCTCGGTGACGATGCCGAACTGACCTTCCGAGCCGATGATCAGGCCGAGCAGATCGTAGCCCTCGGCGTCCAGATGAGTGCCGCCGATGTCGACGATCTGGCCGTCCATCAGCACCATCTTCAGGCCCAGCACGTTGTTGGTGGTGACGCCGTATTTCAGGCAATGCGCGCCGCCCGAGTTCATGGCGAGGTTTCCGGCCAGCGTGCAGGCGAGTTGGCTGGAGGGATCGGGCGCGTAGAAGAAGCCCTGCTTCGAAACCGCCGCCGAGATGCCGAGGTTCGTGATGCCGCTCTGTACGGTTGCCGTGCGGTTCTCGAAGTCGACCGCGAGCACCTTGTTCATTTTCGACACGCCGATGACGATGGCATCCTCGGCCGGCAGCGCGCCGCCGCACAGCGACGTACCGGCGCCGCGCGCCACGACTTTGAGCTTCTGGCGATGGCAGAAGCGCAGCGCGGCGGCCACCTCGTCGGTGGTGCGCGGCAGCACCACGGCGAGCGGCATGCGGCGATAGGCGGTCAGCGCGTCGGTCTCGTAGGCGCGGCGGCCGTCGTCGTCGGCGATGACGAGATCGGGGCCTAGCGCCGCCACGAGGTCGCGCACGATCTGGTCGCGTCGCGCGACGATGTCCCGGTCTGGGTCCGGCAGGGCGATATGTGACATCGCGGGCGCTCCTCTTGGTCGGCCGGCTGGCCACGGCTGAGCTGGGCTCGGCCACGGGGCTCGGTCCTGGACACGGGCTGAGATCGGGCCTTGAACGGGCCTCTCTTGGCGGGCTGCGGCTCTCGCGAGGAGGAACCGTCGACGGGGCTGTGCCGCCCTTGCCGGTCCACGCGGAGGCCGCATCCCGAAGCAGCTGTCATAGTACGCTGAACGGCAGCGTGGCGTCAGCTTCGCGTGAACGTGATCCCCGGCCACCGTTCGCCCGCTGCCAGCGCCCGCAATCCTGTTCGGACTTACTATGAACTTTTTAAGTCTGTCGTCTGATTTTCAAAAGTTTGGAACAGGTATGATATAGAGGATCGTTTAGGCCCGCCACGGTGCTTGCCGTATGTGCAGTTTACCTATGCGGCAATCCACCGGTTGGACCCTTCACATTGGGCACTGGCATTGTTGGCCACCCGTGCCCCCAATTTCACGGAAAGGAACCGCTCCCGTGACAGCGATCAGCGATCTCGACATCTTCGCCCGCGTCGCCCGCACCGGCAACATGTCCGCCGCCGGGCGCGAGATGGGCCTCTCGCCGGCCGTCGTATCGAAGCGCATCAGCCTGCTCGAGGAACGGCTCGGCGCACGCCTGTTCCAGCGCACCACCCGCCAGCTGACCCTGACCGAGACCGGCGACGGCTACTTCAAGCGCGTCGTCGACATCCTGAGCCTGGTCGAGGAAGCCGAGGACTTCGTCAGCCGCCGCAATACCAAGCCGCGCGGCCTGCTCAAGATCACCGCGCCGACCTCATTCAGCAGACTGCACATCGCGCCCTACCTGACCGAGTTCGTGAACCGCTACCCGGACATCGAGCTCGACTTCCACCTGACCGACAACTTCGTCGACATCATCCGCGAAGGCTTCGACGTCGCCATCCGCATCGGCGAATTGCAGGACAGCTCGCTCGTCGCCCGCAAGCTGGCCCCTGACAACCGCGTCATCTGCGCCGCCCCGTCCTACCTGGAGAAGGCCGGCATCCCGGCCAAGCTCGCCGACCTTGAGGCGCATGTCTGCCTCTCGGCCGGCGCCCAGGACATGTGGCGCCTGGAGGGCCCGGACGGACAGCGCCAGGTTCGCGTCAAGGGCAACATCCGCTCCAACTCGGCCGAGCTGATCCGCGAAGCGCTCCTGTCGGGCCTGGGGCTTGGCCTGCGCGGCACCTGGGAAATCGGGCCGGAACTGGCCAGCGGCGCGCTGAGGGCGGTGCTGCCGGAGTATCGCGGCTCGTCCAATGTCGCCATCTACGCGGTCTATCCCTGCCGCGAGTTCATGCCCGCCAAGGTCAACGTGTTCATCGAGTTCCTGGCCGAGCTGTATGGGCTCGAGCCGTACTGGAACAAGGGCTTTGCGCTGCCCAAGCCCGTCGTGCCGCAGCGCCCCGCCGGCAAGGGCGCCAAGACCCGGACGGCTGCCAAGGTGGCCGAGACCGATGTCGATACGCAGCTGGCTTGAAAGGTCGGCTGACGCGGGCGTCGGCTGCTCACGGCCGCCCTGCCCTGAACCCAGCTTCTGACTGCCTGCCCCCACTGACATCGACGAGGCCCGCCCGCGTCACCGGCGGGTCTCGCGCGTTCAGCAGCCCGTCGGTCCGGAGCGGCGCTCAGGCGTCGTGGCCGTCGTCCTCGTGCGACAGCTTGTGATGCAGCCGCCGCATGGCGAGGTAGATGACCAGCACCACCAGCGGCACGCTGGCTGCCGTCACCACCTCGGGCGTGACGATCTTCGGCAGCAACGCCAAGTCCTTGGCGCCCTTGGCGACATAGGTGATGAGCCCGACCACGTAGTAGGAGATCGCCGCCACCGACAGCCCCTCGACCGTCTGCTGCAGGCGCAGCTGCAGGCTGGCGCGCTTGTTCATCGACTGCAGCAGATCGCGGTTCTGATGCTCCAGCTCGAACTGGATGCCTGTGCGCAGCAGGTCGGACGTGCGTGCCAGCTGTTGCGACAGGCGCCGCTGGCGATCCTCCACCGCCGCGCACGTATCGATGGCCGGCTCCAGGCGGCGGCGGAAGAAGGCGGTGATGGAGACGTAATCGCCCTCCTGGCGCTCGCGGATCAGCTCGATGCGACTCTTGACTTGCGCATAGTAGGCGCGGCTGGCACCGAAGCGGAATGCGGTGCGCGCCTGTTGCGCCTCGATAGCCGCCGCGATGCGCGTCAGCCGCGCCAGCAGGTCCTCTTTGGCACGCGCGTCGGGCGCGGCGGCGATGGCTTGCGTGATTTGGCCGAGGTCCTGCTCCATTCGCAGCAGCTCCGGGCCGGCGCGGCGCGCCTCCGGCAATCCGAGCAGGGCCAGCGTGCGGTACGTCTCCAGCTCCAGCACGCGCTGCACGAGGCGACCGGCGCGCGTCGGCGTCAAGCTCTTCGATTCGATGAGGAAGCGCGTGAAGCCTTTGGCATCGACCTGGAAATCGGTGACCAGCCGCGCCGAGCCTTCCGACACGTCGACGACGCACAGCCCGAGCGGGTTGAACAGTGCGCCGGGATCGGGCGACAGCGCCTCCGGTGCCACCGCGCTCATGTGCACGGCGGCGATCAGATCGCCGGGTGCCGCGAAGGCGAACTCGCCGGCCCCGATCGGATCGGGCTGCGCGAACGGCACGCCAGCGTCGCGATGGGTCAGCCAGGTGTAGGTGGTGAACTCGGTGTGCTGCTCCCAGCGCAGTTCCCAGGTGCCGAACGGGAAGCGGTGGTACTTGGCCTCGGGCGCGGGCGGCGCCAGCCCGCGCGCGGTGGCCAGCTCGGCGACGGCGCGGCGGTCGGCGCGCGCCTGTTCGTCGCTCGTCATGAAGGCGAAGTGGTAGATGCGCTGCGGCAAGGTCAGCGGCAGGAAGGGGCGGGCGTGCAATTCGCCGAGGACCAGCGCGCGGGCCGCATGCTGGGTCATGCCGGTCGGCCCGGGCAATGCCGGCGCGCGCGACGCCTCCCGCGGCGGCGGGCTCGGCGGTGTCTGGTCCTTGCTCACGGGATCGTCCCCCCACATTCTTGTCCGAGGCCGGCGGGCCGACATTCGCCGCCCTGCCCCGGAAATCCCTGCACACGGGGAGCCGCCTGCCCGCGAAATCAATAGCATCATCCCGCGCCGCAGAAAGTGCCCATCAGGACAAGACGAGCGCGCCGTGACGCAGACGGCACCGCACCCGACGGTGGCGCGCTCGGGTTGTTTCCGGACGCGATCCGGCCTAACCAGATGAGAGCCTCGCGCAGCCCATTGGCCCCTCGCCGAGTGCCACCCGTAAGGCCGCGACCCCAGAGCGTCCCCAGCCCCGAGAGCCCGATGAGCCCTCCCAGCAGCCGAGACAAGCCCCCACCCCAGGTCGCCACCCGGCCGCGCGTCGGCCTGTTCGTCACCTGCCTCGTGGACCTGATGCGCCCCTCGGTCGGGTTCGCGGCGGCACGCCTGATCGAAGCCGCGGGCTGCGAGGTCGTGGTGCCGGCAGGCCAGACCTGCTGCGGGCAGCCGGCCTACAACTCCGGCGACCGCGACAACGCCCGCGCGCTGGCGCTGCAGACCATGGCCGCCTTCGAGGGCTGCGATCATGTGGTGGCCCCGTCCGGTTCCTGCGCCGGCATGCTGAAGGCCCACTATCCGCGCCTGTTCGCCGGGGAGCCGGTGGCGGAGGCCCGCGCCCGTGCCTTCGCTGAACGGGTGCACGAGTTGGTCTCGTTCCTGGTCGATGTTCGCGGCATGACCGCGATCCCCCCCGAGATCGGCGCCGCCTTCTCCGGCACCGTCACCTATCACGACAGCTGTTCGGGCCTGCGGGAACTCGGCATCAAGCAGCAGCCCCGGCAGTTATTGACCTCGGTCAAGGGCCTGACGCTGACCGAGATGTCAGATAGCGAGGTCTGCTGCGGCTTCGGCGGCACCTTCTCGATCAAGTTCCCTGACATCTCGAATGCCATGGTCGAGAAGAAGTCGGCGAACATCGCGGCCGCCGCGCCGGACCTGGTGCTGGCCGGCGACCTCGGTTGCCTGCTGAACATCGCCGGCAAGATGGCGCGCGAAGGGCGGCCCACCGCCGCCCGCCACGTCGCCGAGGTGCTGGCGGGCGAACTCGGCGATCCGCCGATCGGCCGCAAGGACTGACCAACGACCACGGACGACCCCGAATCCGCACCACGAAGACGCAAGCCCTCGAAGATTGGAGACGCCTGTCGCATGTCGCACGTACCGCACGAGCTGGCCGAGGAATTCCCCGACTACAAGGACAAGATCCACACCCTGAAAACGGGTGACCGCCACTTCGCCAAGCTGTCCGACGAGTACCATCACCTCAATCGCGAGATTCATCGCATCGAGGCGAACGGCATCAATGTCGGCGATGAGGCCTTCGAGGATCTGAAAAAGAACCGGTTGAAGCTCAAGGACCAAATCTTCAAGATGCTGACAGCCTGAGCCGGCGGTCGCACGCTTCGACAGCTGCATCGCGCGCCTCGGGCTCGACCTCGAGCGCGAGTACGCCGATGCAGCCCACCACACCGAATTTCCAGGCCAACGCGCGCGTCGCCCTCGCCGACCCGCAGCTGCAGCGAGCGCTCGCCGGCCTGCCGACCGGCCTCGTGGCCCAGCGTGCCGCCGCCCGCGAAAAGCTGCCGGAGTTCGAGGCGCTGCGCGAAGTCGGCCGCGACGTTCGCAACCACGCCATCGCCGATCTCGACATCTATCTCGAACTCTACGAAGCGAAGGCCAAGGCCGAAGGCGCCCACGTGCACTGGGCGGCGACGGGCGCGGAGGCGCGCGACATCATCCTGCGCCTCTGCCGCGAGGCCGGCGTGCGCCGCGCTCCCGACGGCACGCAGCCGACGCGCCGGCAGATCGTGACCAAGGGCAAGTCGATGATCTCGGAAGAGATCGCGCTCAACGCCCATCTGATCGAGGCCGGCCTCGAGGTGGTCGAGACCGATCTCGGCGAATACATCCTGCAGATTCGCGACGAGGCACCGTCCCACATCGTCGCCCCCGTCATCCACCTGACGCAGGAGGAGGTGGAGAAGGACTTCCGCCGCGTGCACACCGAGCTGCCGGCGGACCGCCCCCTGGTCGAGCCGAAGCAGCTCGTCGACGAGGCGCGCACCATTCTGCGACCAAAATTCCTCGCCGCCGATGTCGGCATCACAGGCGCCAACTTCCTCATCGCCGAGACCGGTTCGTCGATCATCGTGACCAACGAGGGTAACGGCGACCTGACGCAATCGCTGGCCAAGGTGCACATCGTGCTGGCCTCGATCGACAAGGTGATCCCGACGCTGGAAGACGCCACGACGCTGCTGCGGCTGCTCGCCCGCTCGGCCACGGGGCAAGAGATCACCAGCTACACGACGTTCTCGACCGGCCCCCGCCGCCCCGGCGATCCCGACGGGCCGCAGGCGTACCACGTCGTGCTGCTCGACAACGGCCGCTCCGAGTTGCTCGCCGGTCCCCTGCGCGAGGTGCTGCGCTGCATCCGCTGCGGCGCCTGCATGAACCATTGCCCGGTCTACAACGCGGTCGGCGGCCACGCCTACGGCTGGGTCTATCCCGGCCCGATCGGCGCCGTCATGACGCCGGCGCTGATCGGCATCGAGAAGGGTGCCAAGCTGCCCAACGCCTCCACCTTCTGCGGCCGCTGCGAGGCCGTATGCCCGATGAAGATCCCGCTACCCAAACTGATGCGGCACTGGCGCGAGGTCGAATTCGAGTCGGGCGGCCTGCCGCGCGGCTATCGCCTCGGACTGGCCGGCTGGGCCTGGCTGGCAAGGCGACCGCAACTCTATCACCTCGCCAACCGCTTCGCGGCGCCGATCCTGCGCACGATGGGCGGCGGGCGCGGACGCATCTCGCGGTTGCCGTTCGTCTCCGGCTGGACCCGGCATCGCGACCTCGCCGCGCCGCAGGGCCGAACCTTCCAGCAGCTGTGGGCCGAGACGCGCCAGGGTGCTCCGCGCCGCGTCTGACACGCCATTGGACCGCTTTGAACCTGTCGAATGACGTCGTGATCGGAGACCCGCGATGAGCCGCGAACAGATCCTCGGCAAGATCCGCTCGGCCCTCGGCCACGAAGCCGCAGACGGCGACCGGCGCGCGGCGGCGGAAGCCTACATCGCCGCGCATGCCCGCCATCTGGTTCCGGCGCGCGCGACGAAAGCGCGGCCCGATCTGCTGGCGCAGTTCAATGCCCTGCTGCTGGCGCAGACCACGACCGTGCTGACGGCCGCCAATCCGGCCGGCGTGCCGATGTGCGTGGTGCGCTACCTCGCCGAGAACCGGCTGCCGCCGCGCATCCGCACCGGCGTCGATCCCTGGCTGACCGCGCTGCCGTGGCACGAGACCACCGGTCTCGTCGTGCTGAAGGGGCCTGCCGAATCTGACGATACGGTGGGGCTGTCGCACGCTCAGGCCGGCGTCGCCGAGACCGGCACGCTGATGCTGGCCTCGGGCGCCGACAATCCGGTGACGCTGACCTTCCTGCCCGAGACGCACATCATCGTCGTCGCCGAGGACGACATCGTCGGCAGCCTCGAGGACGGCTTCGACCTCGTACGCGCCCGCTTCGGACAGGGCCATCTGCCGCGCACGCTGAACCTCGTCTCGGGCGCCTCGCGCACCGCCGATATCGGTGGCCGCATCGTCATCGGCGCCCACGGACCGCGGCGCCTCGCCGTCGTCATCGTCAAGGGCGCGCGCGGCGCCTGAGGCCACACGGCTGTCGAACAGAAGATGAGTTGCCCCTACTTCTTGCCGGCGCAGGACCGCAGGCACTGGGTCAGGGCCGCATCGCAGCTGGGGCTGCCCTTGGTCGACATGCGGCACTGGTTGTGCTGGCCGTAGCAAGCGGCCGCGCACGCGTTGGCCTGAGCGCTGGCCGGCGCGACCGGCGTCAGGGTCGCGGCGCCGAACACCAGCGCGGCCATGCCCGAAGCCAGAACCGCCGCGGCTCCCGCCTTGCCGTGCTGCCCCGCCCGGCCGAGGTTCGACAGCACTGTTGCACGCTCCGCCACGTCCGCCTCCTCGCCCTCATACGAGCGATAACCATGTGCGCTCGGCCAACCGCCAACCACACGGGGCCAAACCGATTGCGATCATCCCTACCGGTCCGCCGATGAATGCAACCTGAACCGAAGCTGGCATACCCCCGGGGACCGCAGCGCACCGCCTGCCCGCCGTTGTAGCCGATTGAAACCGTGATCGGAACCCGTCCGTCCCGCGACGCCGCCTGTCCTGCTGGCCTCGACATGGCCACGAGCGCCTCCTACAAATGAGCCGGCCTGGAGGCAGACGGCAGCGGCCGGCGCCGGCGTCGAGGGAGGACACATATGGCGATGGTCGAGCATGCCGCAGTGCTGGCCCCGGCGGCCTCCGCAAGCCGCCGCGACGAGGTTCCGGTTGCGGCCCGGGACGCCGGGCTCGCCATGCCGGAACCCGCGGCCGAGCTGGAAAAGTTCATCCCCGTCACCCGCGCCGCCCTGATCGACCGCCTCAGCGACCCCAAGGTCTGGCCGCAGGGCGAAGCCCGCCACGTGCGCCGCTTCTTCAGCTACCTCGACTACTGGCGCCAGCAGCAGTACGGCGCCGCCCTGCTCGACCTGGAGCGCACCTACGAGCCGTTCAGCCCCGATAGCGACCTGCTGGTCACGCGCAAGTATACGCCCGAAGAGCGACACGCGATGCAGGCGCGCGTCGTAGACGGCATGCGCGCCATCCTGGAGCAGGCCAACTACCGCCGCATCGATCCCGCCGACGTCAACGTCATCCTGACAGCCGACAGCCACTACGGCCTCGACCTGCAGGTCGACCTCACCGCCTTCGAGGAGTGCCTGCTCTACTATCGCGGCTCGACCATGCGCAAGGACACCCGGCGCAATCCAAAGCGCTTCATGCGCAAGGAGGAATTCGACGTTCCGATCTACCAGCGGCTGTTCCTGCTGTTCAAGCTGAAGCCGCTCGAGGTGCGCATCCAGGAAATCATGAAGGCCGAGCGCATCTTCCGCGACGAGGCCGAGAAGAAGGCGCTGAAACTGCGCGCGATGCTGCCTCCGCAGGTGTCGGAGAACAACATCTACATGAAGCTGTTCAAGAACATCCCGCGCTCGGACATCGAGATGGTGTTCCCGAACACGACCGTCAAGTTCCGCAAGTTCGACAAGCTGAAGCTCGGCGCCTCCGCCGGTGGCAGCCTCGGCATGGGCGCCGTCGGCGCCGCCGGCAAGATCGCGCTGCTGGCCTCCAATCCGCTGGCCGCTGCGGGCGCCGTCGCGGGACTCGGCGGCGTCGCCTTCCGCCAGGCCGTCAACTTCATGAACCAGAAGCAGCGCTACATGGTGGTGATGGCGAAGAACCTCTATTTCCACTCCATGGCCGACAACCGTGGCGTCATGCTCAAGATGGCGTCGCGCGCGGCGGAAGAGGACGTGAAGGAGGAAATCCTGCTCTACGCGGTGCTGGCGCGCACGCCGGCGACGCGCGCCGAGTTGCCCGCCATCGATGCCGCCATCGAGCGCTACATCGCGAACGAGTTCGGCGTCGGCATCAACTTCGACATCGACGACGCCCTGTCGCGGCTGGAGCGCGAAGGGCTCGTCAGCGAAGGCGCCGATGGCACGCTGCACACCCTGCCGCCGCGCGAGGCGGCGCACCACATCGACAAGCTGTGGGACGCCTTCCTCGATCACCTGCCCGACGCCGCCGATGGCCTCGAGGGGCTCGAATATGCGGGCGACGAGGTGCCGTCACAGGCGTGAGACCGCCGCGGCGCTCGGGTGGCTGGCGCGGCGCACCGTGCGGCCTGCATTTGACAAGCGCGCGGGCTGACGGCACATCGGCGCGACACCTGCCCGCGCGATCCGAGGATTCCCCCGCATGTCGACGTCCGCAGCCGGCGCCCAGCGCTCGTCGGCCCAGCCTGCCAAACTCGTCCTCGACCTGGACGACCGCGACCTCGCGCGCTCCGTCGCCGGCGCCCTGCAGGACCTGATCGAACCGCCGCCCCAGGCGCTGACCGTGTTCGAGGCCCCGCCCTCGGGCTGGCGCATCGAGGCCTATTACGACACCACGACCGGCGACGCGGCGCCGGACGGGGCGCATCTCGGGGCGGCGATCGGCAACATCATCGGCCGCGCGATTCCCTCCTTCCGCCTCGAGGATGTGCCCGACCTCAACTGGGTCACCATCTCGCAAAAGGCGCTGCCGCCGGTGGGCGCCGGACGCTTCACCGTGCACGGCAGCCACGATCGTAATCGCGTGCCGCGCGGACCGAACGCCATCCTGATCGACGCCGGCGAAGCCTTCGGCACCGCGCATCACGCCACCACGCACGGCTGCCTCACGGCCATCGACCGGCTGACGCGGCTGGAACAACAGCGGCCGCGCGCCCCGGCAAAGCCGGGCTCCGGGCATTCAGGCGCCGGAAGGGCAGGCAAAGCGCGCAGGCGCGTCACGGCGCAGCCGTGCCGGACGCCGACAGGCGCCGGAAGCGCAGGCAAAGCGCGCGGGCGTGGAGCGGGCGCCGGAAGCGCAGGCAAGATGCAAGTGCTCGATCTGGGCTGCGGCTCCGGCGTGCTCGCCATTGCCGTGGCACGCGCGCTGCCGTACGCGCGACCCATCATCGCCACCGACCTCGACCCGCAGTCGGTCGTCGTGGCGCGCGACAACATGCGCATCAACGGCGTCGGCAGCCGCGTCCGTGCCTACGTCGCGGCCGGGCTCGACCACCCGGCGCTGCGCGGCAAGCGCTTCGATCTGCTCATCGCCAACATCCTGGCCGAGCCGTTGATCCGCCTTGCGCCGGAGCTCTCTCGCGCGCTGGCGCCACGCGGCCGTCTCGTCCTGTCCGGACTGCTGGTGTCGCAGGCGCGCGAGGTCGCGGCGGCCTATCGCGCTTGCGGCCTCTGCCTCGTCGCGCACACGCGTCTTGCCGGCTGGTCGACGCTGGTGCTGCGCCATCGCGGAAAATAGCGCTCAATCGCTGGCACAATAACATGGCGCGCGAAGCAAGGCTCCGCGCGCTGTCGTCTCCAGTCACATTATGCAATTCGCTTCAGACACTGTCCGTCTCAGCGACGCAGTCGCCGGTCCAGGCGCGCGGCGTAAAGACGGCGTGCTGGCGCACGAGCGCGATCTCGTCATAGCCGATACCGATGTCGCGCAAGTCGTGCTCGTCGAGCAGGGCCAGCACATCGCGCTGGCGCTCGCTCTGGCGCCACTGGCGCCACGCGTCCCGCACTGCGTCCAGCAGCGAGACGCTGGAGCCGGACTCACGGCTCAGAGGGTCGATGACGACGGACAGCGTCGCAAGGCTCGGAATGCTCATGATGGTGGTCTCCTTGTTGGCGCCAATGCACGCGCGCACGACGCCACACCACGCTGCCCGAGGCGGCGCCGATTGGCCCCATCCCGGCACGCGGCGCATGGTCCTCGCACAGCTTGGAAGACGCGGCCCCGCACTGAAGCGCGGAAGGCGCATTCGCGTGGCTGGCTCCAAACGCGGCCGGCAACGGCAAGACTGCGGCTAGATGCTCGATGGCGGCGTCAGATGGCGATGCGAGTCGCTCGCCTTGACGTCCTCGGCCGAGTAGCCCAGCTCTTTTGGCTGGTCCGGCGACATCTGCGACAGGCAGGACATGGTGTAGTCCTCGGCCCGGCGCTCCCGCGCGGCGACAATCGCCCGCCAGGCGCGTTTCAGGAAACCGGCGTCGCTCTGACGCTTGGTGACGATAGGATAGGATAGCGTGCTCATGATCGTCTCAACCCCTTCCTGCCCCCTCGCGAGGGCTTCATAAGAGGCCCGCCCACGGCCGCTATTGCGGTCTCGCTGGCGAGTCGACATGACCAAGGTAAACGCGTGTCATCCGCCGCGCCAGAAGTCTTGTTGCATCGCAGCAATGCGCATTCCGCATGCAAATGCATGATCTTGCACAGTGGACGGCGCAGAACGCTAATCCTTGCTCAAACATCATGTGCTGCAGCGCCTGCTCACCCCGTCCCCGCAACCGGCCATTCACGACGAGACCCGATGTTCCAGACCTTCGACAGCTCCGACGACGCTCCCGACACCGCCGCCCGCGTCAAAGAGGTGCGCGCCCTGATGGCTGCCAGCGGCCTCGAGGCCCTGCTGGTGCCGCGCGCCGACGAGCACCAGGGCGAGTACGTCCCGCGCTCGGCCGAGCGGCTGCGCTGGCTGACCGGCTTCTCGGGGTCTGCCGGGCTCGCCATCGTCGCGCGGCGCACAGCGGCTCTGTTCGTGGACGGCCGCTACACCGTGCAGTCGCGCGCCGAGGTGGACACCGCCGTGTTCCAATTTCCCGACCTGCCGCGCGGGCGCGTGGCGGAATGGATCGCCGACCATGTCTCGGCGACGCACGTGGTGGGCTTCGATCCCTGGCTGCACACCGTCTCCGAGATCGAGCACCTGCGCGGCAAGCTCGCCGCCAAGGGCATCCGCCTCAAACCCACGCCGCGCAACCTCGTCGACCGCGCCTGGGGCCGCGACCGTCCGGCGCCACCCGCCGCGCCCGTGCGCCCGCAAGCCCTGAAGCACACGGGGCGCGCGGCCGCCGACAAGATCGCCGACGTGCAGGCGCGTCTCAAGGCGGACGGCCAGGATGCGTGTGTTCTGACGCTGCCGGATTCCATCTGCTGGCTGCTCAACATCCGCGGCGCCGACGTGGCGCACAACCCGGTGGCGCTGGCGTTCGCGCTCGTTCCTGCCACGGGCAAGCCGGAGCTGTTCCTGGCGGCGGACAAGCTCGACGCGGCCGCGCGCGCGCACCTCGAGCCGGTGACGCGCATCGGCGAGCCGGCGCAGCTGGCCGCGCGCCTCAAGGCCCTGCGGGCGGCGGACAAGAAGGTGCGCCTCGATCCCGGTACGGCGGCGTACGCGCTGGCCCGCGCGCTCGGGACCGCTTTGGCGCGCGGCGCCGACCCTTGCATCGCCATGAAGGCGGTGAAGACCACGGCCGAGATCAAGGGCGCGCGCGCCGCCCACCTGCGCGACGGCCAGGCCATGGCGCGCTTTCTCGCCTGGCTCGACGCGCATGCGACGAGGGGCATCGACGAGATCGAGGCCGTGACGCGGCTGGAAGCCTGCCGCGCCGAGACCGGTGCCTTGCGCGAGATCAGCTTCGACACCATCTCGGGCAGCGGCGCCAACGGCGCCATCGTGCATTATCGCGTCAGCCGCGCCTCGAACCGCCGCCTGATGGCCGGCGAACTGTTCCTGCTCGACAGCGGCGCACAATACGTCGACGGCACAACGGACATCACGCGCACGATCGCCATCGGCAAGCCGTCGGCCGAGATGCGCCGGCGCTTCACGCTGGTCCTCAAGGGCCACATCGCCATTGCCACGGCGCGCTTTCCCAAGGGTTCGCGCGGCATCGACCTCGACCCCTTCGCCCGTCGCGCGCTGTGGGAGGCCGGGCTCGACTACGATCACGGCACCGGACATGGCATCGGCAGCTACCTGTCGGTGCACGAGGGGCCGCAGTCGATCAGCCGCGCCGGCATGGCCGAGCTGGTCCCGGGCATGCTGCTCAGCAACGAGCCCGGCTACTATCAGGCCGGCGCCTACGGGATCCGCATCGAGAACGTGGTGCTGGTGACGCCGGCCGAGGTGCCCGAGGGTGGCGAGCGGCCGATGATGGGCTTCGAGACATTGACGCTGGCACCCATCGACACCCGCCTCGTGGAACGCAAGCTGCTGTCGCCGGCCGAAGTGGCGTGGCTGGACAGCTACCACGCCCGCGTGCGCGACGCCCTCTCCCCTGGCCTCGACACCGAGTCTCGGGGCTGGCTCGCCGCCGCCACCCGCGCCATCGCCTGACGGAAGGCCGATGAACCGGGTGTCCGATGAATCGGATTGACAATATGAACGGCGAAGCAGAACCTCGTTCAGATACGGTTCAGGTGCGCGTCGATAGGGTGCAGGCCATGCTTCCGGTGCCAGGCCAGCCCGCAATGGATTGGCAGCCGGATGATCCGGCGCAACCGAACGGCGCCCAGGAAACAGGTGATGCCATGCTTGCCGTAGCGATCTGGGGTTCCGTTGCCTTCGCCGCCATGCTGCTCGCCGGCGGCCTCGCGCTGTGGAAGAACCGCGACTACTCGTCCTGGATGGCCTGGGCCTTCCTGGTCCCGCCGGCGGTGGTCGTCTTTCTGCTGCTGCCGCGCAACACCGGTCCCCGCCCGCGCCAGCCGTCCCTCGACCAGCTCGATCGCATGGCGTGACGGATTGCCGGCGCGGCCCCACCCGCTCCCCGGAACGCTGACCGGCCGGCGGCTCCGGCGGGCTTATACCCTGCGCACGAATTCCTGACGCTCAGCGCATCCGGAATTCGCGCGGTTCCGCCGCTCGCGGCGGGGGCCCTTGGCCCCTGGGCCGGCGCAAGGGAAGGTCAAGATTTTCGCCGGCCGGTATTACGTCGGCGGCGCGGCATCCGGGACGTGCCCACCCTTGGCCTCGGCGATCTCCTTGAGGCGCTGCTGGTAGTTGGGCATCACCATGCCGCCCGAGATGATGATCTTGGCGGCATCCTCGACGCTCATCTTGAGAAACTGCACGTCGCGGCGCGGCAGGAAGCAGATGAAGCCGGTCGGCGGCACGATGCCGGTCGGCACCCAGACCGTCAGCAGGTCCTTCTCGCCGCCCGGCGAAGCCGTCGGGATCTCGCCGGTCGTCTCGCCGGTGACGAAGACGAGGCTCCACAGCCCCTTCGACGGGAACTCGATCAGGCCGACCTTCTGGAAGCTGGCATTGGGACCGGTCGCCGAAACGGCGGACTCGAAAATCTGCTTCAGGGCGCGATAGACGTTGCGCACGATGGGCATGCGGTCGAGCATCAGCTCGCCGAACGAAATCAGCGTGCGGCCCAGCAGGTTGGCGGCCAGCGCGCCGATCATGGTCAGCACCACGATGCCGAACAGCAGCCCGAGCCCCGGCACCGGAAACGGCAGGTAGGTATCCGGATTGTAGTAATGCGGCAGGAGCGGCTTGATCCAGGCGTCGATGAAGTTGATGAACCACCAGATGATGTAGATGGTCAGCGTCACAGGACCGACGATGACGAGCCCGGTCAGGAAGTAGTTCCTGAGCCGCGCGCCCAGATGCCAGGATCGCTCGGGTTGCTCGTCGTTCGCCAGCCGCCGCAGGCCGGCGCGCAACTCGGCCTTCGGCGCGTCGTCGCCGCCCACGCCCGACGGCACGGCGGCAGACTTCTCGCCCGGATCAGGCTTCTCGACTGTCATCGGCTCCACTTCGCCGCTTCCGCCCACTCGCAGTCCAAGCCCTCGAAAGCGACCCGGCACCGGCGGCTCGAACCGGCATCTTCCCACGCGCCTGCCGCGATCGGAAGCCCGAACAGTCGGGACCGCGCTGGACGCCATGCCGCACTTTAGACCATATTCGCGCAGGGCAGGAGGATGCCGCAGTGACCGATGCTCGGCTGGAAAAGCTTTGCCCCATCCTGCCCACGCGCGACATCGCCGTCGCCGAGGCATTCTGGCACCGCCTGGGCTTCCACACCGTCTACAAGGACGTGGGCCAGTATCTCCTGCTGAAGCGCGACGGGGCCGAGGTGCATTTCTGGCTCAATCCAGCGCTGGTGCCGGCAAGGAACGACGCCGGAGCCTACCTGCGCCCCGCCGATCTACGCGCGCTGAACCGGGAATGGGGCGCATTGGGGCTACCGGACCGAGGCATTCCTCGTTTCCACCCGCTGGAGCGCAAGCCCTGGGACATGGACGAACTCGCCCTGATCGACCCCGATGGCAACCTGATCCGGGCCGGCCAGGAGCCCAGCAATGACCAGCAATGAGATGTGAACCCCGCGAGGGCTACTGCGTCACCACCAGACAGTCGTAGCCGCCAGACGACCGCAAGCCCACGCACAGCCGGCGTGGCTCGTTAGCATCGGCGTACGGCCCGATGCGCACGCGGTAGAAGGTCCCCATGTTGCCGATCGCCGCCTCGTCGATGACGGGTTCGCGAGACGCGAGCTTCTTCCCCAGGTCCTTCTTGAGCTTGGCGGCGATGGCGTCCGCCTCCTGGCGCGTGCGCACGGCGGCGACCTGCAGGCGGAACTTGCCGCTGGCGGCCGAAGCGGCGGCCGGAGCGGCTGCGACGGGAGACTGCGGCGGCGCGATGGCGGCGGCGGCCTGCCGGGCGGCCGGGGCTTGCGCGGACGCCACCCGGACAGGCTGGGCAGGCGGCGAGGGGACCGGCGCGGCGGCGGCCGCAGCGGCCTTGGCAGCCGGCGCCACGCCGACGGCCGAGGACTTGGCGTCGCCGGTCCAACTCGAAACCTCGGCCTTGGGCACCGCGGGAGCTGGCGGGATCGATCCGGTCGTGGCCGGCGCCAACTGAGCCACGGGCGCCGCCGCCGCTGCCGGGGGCGAGGCCGTCGCGGGGCTGCTGGACGAGCCGCCGAACAGGTTGCCGAAGAAACCGCTGATGCCCCCACCCGAGCCGGTCGAGCTTGCCGTCGTGGCACTGCCCGCAGCCGGCTGCGCCGCCGGTGGCACCGTATTGGCGGCGGTGCGCGCGGGCTTCGGCCCGCTGTCGAGCGCGGGGGGCTCGCCGAGGCCAGCCTCGCGGTAGGCAGAGGACCGCTGCGCCAGGGCGTCGGCACGTTCCTTCTCGTCGAGCCCCCCCTTCAGCCAGATGGCGCTGGTGAGATCGGAGATCGACTGCGCCGGCTTGCCCTGCGCCTTGTAGGCGAGGCCTCGATAATACAGCGCGCGGGCCATGCGCGAACTCGGCAGGCCGCCGCCCTGCAGGGCGCCATTGAACGACTGCACGGCGGCCTCGTGCTTGCCGGCCTGATAGGACTTGATGCCGGCCTCGAGCTGGCGCTCGGCGGCAGCGGGATCGGCCTTCTTGGCCTCCTCGCCGGCAGCCGGCTGGCTGGGCTTGGCCTTCTTGGCCACAGAGGCCTTCGCGGGCGTGGCCTGCGCGGGCGCCGCGGCCTGGGCCGGCGTCTGCGCCACCGGAGCGATCCCCTGAGCAGTGGCCAAACCGGTGTGTCCGCACAGGACTGCGAACGGGGCGGCGGCGATCAAGGCCCGCACGGCAACAGACTTGACCTTTGCGCTCCGACGCTCGGTCGAAGCTGCGGGATCGGCGTGCCCATTGCCCAGCTTTGCAAACATCCCCTGTGCCCCAGAACGATCTGCCCTAGAACGGTCCAAGCCTGCCCGGCGGTACCCCACCACGTCCGAGCAGCTCACGCGACCGACGGAATCATAACGCGCGTACAATTCCAGCGCGACTCCTATGTGAAGCAGCCGTTCGAGGCAATTCCACGACACACATCAATTGTTAACGGCGCACAGCTTTCGCGCGCCGCACGCCGCTTTCCCGCGCCGTGCGCAGATTTGCCAGGGAACGGACCGGACGGGCGATGATCGTCACTCGACGGTGACCGATTTCGCCAGGTTGCGGGGCTGGTCGACGTCGGTGCCCATGTGCACGGCCGTGTGATAGGCGATGAGCTGGATCGGCACGGCGTAGATGAGCGGGTTGGTGAAGGCGTGCGCATCCGGCACCTCCAGGTGTGCCGCCAGCTTGCACCCCGCCTTGTCGGCCGGCGCGTTGGTGATGAGCACGATCTGGCCGCCGCGCGCGGCGACTTCCTGCACGTTCGACACCGTCTTGTCGAACAACTCGTCCTCGGGGGCCACCACGATGACCGGCACGTTCTCGTCGATCAGCGCGATGGGGCCATGCTTCAGCTCGCCCGCCGCGTAGCCCTCGGCGTGGATATACGAGATTTCCTTGAGCTTCAGCGCGCCTTCGAGCGCGATCGGGTAGTTGATGCCGCGGCCGAGGTAGATGACGTCGCGGGCCTTGGACAGGCTGTGCGCCAGTTCCTCGTACTTGTGCTCGTCGCGCAGCAGGCTCGCCACATGGCGCGGTACCTCGGTCAGCGCCTTGACCAGTTCGCGCTCCTGGGCGGCGTCGATGCGGCCACGCGCGCGGCCGATGGCGATGGCGAGGCAGGCGAGCACGGCGAGCTGCGAGGTGAACGCCTTCGTGGAGGCGACGCCGATCTCGGGGCCGCACAGCGTCGGCAGCACCGCATTCGACTCGCGCGCGATGGTCGAGGTGCGCACGTTGACCACGGAGGCGATGCGCTGGCCGTTGGCCTTGCAGTAGCGCAGCGTGGCCAGCGTATCGGCCGTCTCGCCCGACTGCGACACGAACACGGCGAGCCCACCCTCGGCGAGCGGCGGCTCGCGATAGCGCATCTCGGAGGCGACATCGATCTCGACCGGCACGCCCGCGTAGCGCTCCAGCCAGTACTTGCCCACCAGCCCGGCATAATAGGCTGTGCCGCAGGCCGACATGGTGACGCGGCTGACCTTCGACAGGTCGATGCCGAGGTCCGGGAAGTTGACGCGCCCCGACGCCATGTCGAGGTAGTTGGCCAGCGTGTGGCTGATGACCTCGGGCTGCTCGTGGATTTCCTTGGCCATGAAGTGGCGGTGGTTGCCCTTGTCGACCAGCAGGGCCGAGGCGACCGACTTCAGCTGCGGACGATCGACGCGCTTGCCGTCGCGGTCGTAGATCTCGACGCCGTTGCGGTGCATCACCGCCCAGTCACCTTCGTCGAGATAGGTGATGGTATCGGTGAACGGGGCGAGCGCGATGGCGTCCGAGCCCAGGTACATTTCGCCCGAGCCGTGGCCGATGGCGAGCGGCGACCCCTGGCGGGCGGCGATCATCAGGTCGTCGTGGCCGGCGAAGATGATGGCCAGTGCGAAGGCACCCTGCAGGCGTTGCAGCGCCGCGCGCACGGCCGGAACCGGCTCCAGGCCCTTCTGCATCTCGTCGGTGATGAGATGGACGACGGCCTCGGTATCCGTATCGGTCTCGAAGGTGTGGCCGCGCGCGGTCAGCTCCGCCTTCAGCTCGCGATAGTTCTCGATGATGCCGTTGTGCACCACCGACACCTTGTCGGTCATGTGCGGGTGCGCGTTGCGCTCGGTGGGGCGGCCGTGCGTCGCCCAGCGCGTGTGGCCGATGCCGATGCGTCCCTTAAGCGGCTCCTCGTTGAGCCGCAGCTCGAGGTTGCGCAGCTTGCCCTCGGCGCGGCGGCGCTCCAGGTGCCCGTTCTCGATCGTTGCGATGCCGGCGCTGTCATAGCCGCGGTACTCGAGCCGGCGCAGGGCGTCGACGAGATCGAGCGCCACCGACTTCGAGCCGAGAATGCCGACGATTCCACACATTTTGGTCTTCCCCTCGGTTTCCAGGCCAGTCCGCGTGTCCCCGGACCAGTGCCTAGGCCAGCGCTGTGGCGGGCTCAAGTCACACCGTGTTGCATAGTCTTACCGCGCCCGAACTGGGGCTCCGGCCATCGTTCAGACGGCGTACGAGACCCAGACGCCCGGCGCGCCAGGCCGACGCCAGGCAGCGACACCGGACGTCCTCAAGCAGGTTTCATGCCGAAGGCCATTTTCCCGGCTGACGGCCTCCGCCCGCGGCGACGCGCCCCCGTCTCGCGACCAGCCACAGCCTTGCATAGCCTACCTGGCTGCCGCTTTCGCAGCCTTTTTGCGGGCCATCATGGCGCGGAACTTCTCGGCCCAGCCGGGACGCTCCTCCTGCGTGCTGCGCTCCAGGGCGAGGGCGCCCGCCGGCACGTCCTTGGTGATGACCGAGCCGGAGCCGACATAGGCGCCGTCGCCGATCTTCACGGGAGCGACGAGCGACGAGTTGGAGCCGACGAAGGCCCCCGCCCCGATCTCGGTCTTGTGCTTGAAGAAGCCGTCGTAGTTGCAGAAGATCGTGCCCGCCCCGATGTTGGCACCCGGCCCGACGCTGCCGTCGCCCAGGTAGGCCAGATGGTTGGCCTTGGCGCCGGCGCCCATGGCCACGTTCTTGACCTCGACGAAGTTGCCGACGTGCACGTCCGGGCCGAGGTCGGCGCCGGGGCGCAGCCGCGCGAACGGGCCGACGCGCGCGCCCTTGCGCACGATAGCGCCCTCGAGGTGGCAGTTGGCATTGATGCGCACCTCGTCCTCGACGGTGACGCCGGGGCCGAAGAACACGTTGGGCTCGATGACGACATCGCGGCCGATCCTGGTGTCGTGGCAGAACCACACCGTCTCCGGCGCGATCAGCGTCGCGCCATCGCGCATGGCGGCCGTGCGCGCCCGGCCCTGCCACAGGGCCTCGGCGACGGCGAGCTGATCGCGTGAATTGACGCCGAGCACCTCGGTTTCCGGGCACACCACGACACCGGCCTTGGCGCCGTCCTGGCGCGCGATCGTGATGGCGTCGGTGAGGTAGAATTCGCCCTTGGCGTTGGCATTGCCGATGCGGTCGAGCACGCCGACGAGGTCGGGTACGCGGAATCCAAGCACACCCGAGTTGCACAGGCGGATACGGCGCTCCTCGTCGCTGGCGTCCTTGTCCTCCTTGATGGCAAGCAGGCCACCCCTGCCGTCGGTGACGAGGCGGCCGTAGCCGCTCGGATCGGCGGCCTCGAAGCCCAGCACGGCGACGCTGTTCCCGGCATCCAGGGCGCCGCGCAGGCGCCGCACGGTCTCGGCCTGGATCAAGGGCGTATCGGCGTAGAGCACCAGCACGTCGCCCTGCCAGCCGGCGAGAGCGGGGCGGGCGGCCAGCACGGCGTTGGCGGTGCCGAGCTGCTCCTCCTGCACGTAGACCGCGCAACCGGGCGCCAGCGTCTCGGCCTCCTTGCGCACGTTGTCCATGCCGGGGCCGGCGACCACGGCGAGCTTGTCGCCGCCGACGGCTTGGGCCAGCGCCAGCACGTGGCCGAGCATGGAACGGCCGGCGACCTGATGCAGCACCTTGGGCAGCGCGGATTTCATGCGCGTGCCCTTGCCGGCGGCGAGGATGACGGTGAGAAGCGGACGGCTGGTCATGGCGGACGGCTCTTGCAAGAGGTTATGGCAACGCAGCAGCTCATTCCGGCACGACCGAAACAGCTGCAGGTTCCTAACGGGGCGGGTCGGGCGCGGTCAATTCCGGAACGGCACAACCGGCGGCCGCGGACGGCAGGCCGGCGCCGGATCGTCACGGCTACCGCACCCCGCGGCTATCGGCACCGAGCAAGAGGCGCGCCGCGTTGGAGGCTAGGCTTCGTGGAGCCAGGCTCGGCTGCACGCACCGCTGGCCCAGCCGTCCACAGCATCCACAGCATCGGCCTCTTGACACGCACCCTCGCGTTGACCGCGCCGGCCGACTCGGCCCATCCGTTTACCGATCCAAGGTGCTGCCGCAACGAAGGCGAGGCCACGCGAGCCGGAAAGGTCGCGACCCGCGAGGCAGCGAATGCTTTGTCAGGGACAGGTTGAGAACATGCAGAGCGCACAGTTGGGATCGCCGGCTTTCAACGACGCCTTGCTGCAGGGTGGTCACGATCTCGGCGCGCACGAACTCGGCGGCACGGAGCCGCACCTCCCGGACCCGGCGACGGCAGCCGCGCAGCCCGACATGGCTGCGACCACCGACAGCGTCGGCAGCCTCGTGCCGGGCGCCACCGCGATGCGGGCTGCGCCGGGCACGGATCGCCGTGCCGGCCCGTCGATGGCGACGATCGGCCTGTGGGTCGGCCTCGCGGGGCTCGGGTTCGGGTACCTGGGCACGGCGGTCGCCCGCCCCGACCTGCTCGCCGACTACTCGGCCACGGCCCTGCGCACGGCCGCCCCCGGAGCCGAACCGCGCATCGCGGTCGCTGGCTCGACGCCCGAACAGGCGAGCGAGACCCAGAACCTGCGCGAAACGATTTCGCGCCTGCAGGGGGAGGTGTCGCGCCTCTCCGCCAACGTCATCGCCTCCGAGGAGCGCGCGGCGCAGCTGTCGGAAAAGGTCGCCGTGCTGGAAGGGAAGCCCGGCCAGCCGGCCACCGGCTCTCCGGCCTCGGCCCTCGCACGCAAGTTCGCCGACGCCAAGCCGGCAGCCGAGGTCAAGCCCGCCGCGGAGCCAAAGCGCGTCGCCACCACCACCGTTGCCGCGGCCCCCGCTGGCGGCGGGCAGGCGATGGCCAAGCCGGCCGAGCCGAGGATCATCAACGCCACGGCCCCTCCCGTCGTGACCTCCCCCCCCGTCGTGCCCGCCGCCCCCGCGACCGAGCCGCAGCCGATCGAAACCGGCAGCCTGCAGGCGCCGTCGGCGTCCGCCGTCGCCGCCCCTGCCGCATCGGGGGCCGCCGCCCCGATCGCCTTCGGCGCGCCCGTCGTCACCGCGGCGCCGCGCAACCTCGGCGTCCAGATCGCCAATGGCTCGTCCGTCGACGCGCTGCGCCTGTCCTGGAGCCTGCTGTCGGAACGCCACGCCGACAGCCTGAAGACGCTGGAACCGAGATACACATCGGGGACCGCTGCCGATGGCGGCGAGCAGAGCTTCGACCTCGTCGCAGGCCCTATCAAGAGCGAGGCGCAGGCCAAGAAGGTCTGCAAGACGCTGCAATCGCGAGGCGTCGCCTGCCGCGTCGGCAACTTCGACGGCAACGCGCTTTAGGCTCGGCGCTGCGGGCGCGCGCTTCCGCGGCCCCGCACACGTTCCTCGCGCTTCGACCGCCTCCAGCGCTCGCGACACTCCTCGCGCTTCGGGCGCCCGCGTGTCAGCGCCGCGTCGCCGCTTCGAGCCGAGCGAAGGTATCGAGGATCAGAGCCTTGCGGTCGAGGTTCAGCGCCATGGCCTGGGCCTTGTCGGCGCCGATCGCCTCCCACAGATCGGTCCAGGCGGTCAGCCGCCCCGGCGCCACCATGCGGGCCGCGTGACGCACGTCCTCCGCAGCGCCCTCGGCCGTCGCCGCCGCCCGCACGACGCGCGCCAGGAGGTCCTGCAGCAGCTCGTAGAACAGCTCGAAGCGCTGCTCGTTGGCGAGCCCCGACAGCTCGTCGGCCATGGCGTGTACACCCGCCCAGTCGACACGCGGCAGAGCACCGACATGCTTCTCCACCCGCTCGAACAGCGCAAGACCGCCGCCGGTCGACAGCGACAGCGCATGGCGCACGCTGCCCTTGGCGAGGCGCTCGATGAGCGGCCACTTGGCCGGCTCCGGGTGGTCCTTCTCCGATTGCGTCAGCGCCTGCGTCGCCGCCTTGCGCAGGGCCTCCAAGCCCAGGGGCTGCAGCTCCAGCGTGCGGCAGCGCGAACGGATGGTCGGCAACAGACGCCCGGGCTGCGACGACAACAGCAGAAAGATGGTGCGCGTCGGCGGCTCCTCCAGCGACTTCAGAAGCGCGTTGGCGGCATTGACGTTGAGATCATCCGCCTGATCGACCAGCACGATGCGCCACTGCCCTTCCTCCGCCTGATGCGACAGGAACGAGCGCAGGCGCCGCACCTCGTCCACCGTGATGGCGGTGGCCAGCCGCTTGGCCTTGAAGTCCCACGGCCGGCGCAGCAGCAGCAGGCCCGGATGCGACAGCGCCTTCACCTGCCGCGCCGCCGTCGTCTCGGCATCGACCCCGAGGCTCTGCCCGAACGGATCCCGCTCCTGCGGCTCGGCCAGCGCGTGCGCCGCGAAACGGTAGGCGAGCGTCGCCTTGCCGACCCCCTCCGGCCCCGTCAGCAGCCAGCCGTGATGCACGCGGCCCGAGGCGAACGCCTCGGCGAGCGCGCTTTCGGCCGCCTCCTGGCCATAGAGCACCGCCGTGAAGCGCGGATGCGGGAAGCCCTCGAGGCAATCGGCCTCGGGAAGCGCTTCCGTCTCCTGGATGGCGGGCGCGCGGGCCATGCTCAGGCCAGCCCCAGCCGGGACGACACGGCGGCCCAGACATCGCGCGCCACGCTGTCGACGTCGCCGGCGGCATTGATGACGACGCAGCGGCGCGGCTCGGCGCGCGCGATCTTCAGGAAGCCGGCGCGCAAGGCCGCGTGCGTCTCCATGCGGGCGGCGTCGAAGCGGCTCATTTCGCCCCGCGCAGCGGCGCGCTCCAGCCCGACCTTTGGCGGCAGGTCGAGAATGAGGGTGAGATCGGGGAACCACGGCGACACGGTCAGGTGCTCGATGGCCGCGATCAGGTCGGGGCTGACCTTGAAGATGTCGCCCTGATAGACGCGCGTCGAATCGACGAAGCGGTCGCAGATGACCCAGGCGTCGCGTTGCAGTGCCGGCTTGATGACGGCCGTCAGGTGCTCGGCGCGCGCCGCCGCGAACAGCAGGAACTCGGCTTGCGGCTCCTGCGGGCGGCCGGCCAGGATCAGGTCGCGGATGGCCTCGGCGAGCGGCGTGCCGCCCGGCTCGCGCGTCACCACGACCTCGCGCGGGGCCAAAACCTCGCGCGGGACCAAGCCCTCGCGCGGCGGCTGGCCCGGTCCGATCGCGCGCAGCCGCTCGGCCAGCAGCCGCGCCTGCGTCGACTTGCCGGTGCCCTCGCCGCCCTCGAAGGTGATGAAGCGTCCTGTCATGGGCGGCGTTATAGCCGCGCCGGCCGTGTTTGTCCTCGGCACTAAGCGGTGGACCTCCGCTCCGCGGGCACCCCGCGAATGGGACCGCATCCGAACAAAGCAGCGTGGCGCGATGATCAGGATGCGCCTAAGATAACGGTTTGGAGATCGCAAATGGCTTGGGGGCTGCGATGACGAGAGAGTTGACGATGGCGGTTCTGGTCGCTGTCCTTGCCGTACCAGCAAAGGCCGATTGGCTGCACAAGAGCGAGGAAAATCCATTCACCGGGGACACCCACATCGCAATGGGCATCACCGACATGTCCGGTTATGCTGTCGGCTTCAGGTGCTCGAAAGCTGACGATCTGAGCTTGGTTTTTGTGACGCCCGAGAGCGTTGAGGACGGGGCTGCTGTCGCCGGGATGAACGCACTTGGGATCAAATTGCTGGTGATCGTTGACGATCAACCCAAGCTTACGCTTGAGGCCGGCCTCGACCGTGCGCCGGGGGGCAGCAACAAACTGCGACTGGTGTCCAGTGATGCGGAGATCGTCGGTCTCATCGACAAAGTGAAGGCGGCCAAGAAGCGGGTCGCAATGGCTGTCGAACTAATGGGGCAGGCCATGCACGCAAAGTCGTTCGACGTGCGCGGCTCGCGCCGAGCGCTCGATGACCTAGGTTCGGGGTGCAAGATCGGCGCAAAGTAGCAGTTGTCGGGTTGTGCAGCGACCGCCCTTGGCCGCCGCTCCCTACAGCGTCACCCAGCGCAGGGCCAGGTGCACGAGCGTATCGAGGCCGCGCCGCATGACGCCGGCCTTGGCCACGGCCTCGGCGGCATAGAGCGGCACCTCGTTCTGGGCGTTCGACGTACTGGTGACGCGCAGGGTCGCGACCGCGTCGCCCTTGGCGATCGGGGCCTTCAGCGGATACTTGTAGATGATCTCGGCCTTGAGCTTCGGGTTCGCCGGCAGCTTCGGCAGCACAATGCTGAGTTCGCCCTTGGCCACCAGCGGCACATACATGCGATCGCCGCCCCACACGCGCGCCTGCCCGATCACCTCGCCGCTGTCGAACAGCTTCGACTGCGTCAGGTTCTTGAAGCCCCACTCGATCATGCGCTGCGCTTCGACCTTGCGGTCCTGATCGGTCGAGAGCCCCATCAGCACCAGCACGAGGCGGCGACCATCCTGCACCGCCGAGCCGACGAGACCGTAGCCCGCCTCCTTGACGAAACCGGTCTTCATGCCGTCGGCGCCGAGGTTGAGAAACAGCAGCGGATTGCGGTTGAAGAACTTGTGGCTCCGGTAGTGGAACTCCTTCTGGCCGAACACCGGATAGTGCTCGGGGTATTCCTTGATGATGTGGCGGGCCAGCAGAGCCAGCTCGCGCGCCGTCATCAGATGCTCGGGGTGGTAGAGCCCGGTCGGATTGCGAAAGGTCGATTTCTTGAGGCCGATGCGGCGGGCCTCCTCCTCCATCAGCTTGGCGAAGTTCGACTCGTTGCCGGCGATGCCCTCGGCCACCGCGATGCAGGCGTCGTTACCCGACTGCACGATGATGCCCTGGATCAGCTCCGACAGCTTGGCCCGCGTGTTGACCGGGATCATCATCGCCGACGTGCCGGAGGGCGCGCCGCCCTTGCGCCAGGCATTGACGCTGACCAGGAACTCGTCTGTCGTTTTGAGCTGGCCGCTCTTGATGACCTTGAACAGCATGGCGAGCGTCATCAGCTTCGACATGCTGGCCGGCGGCGCCAGTTCGTCGGCCGACTTCTGGTACAGGATCGCGCCCGTGTCGGCGTCCATCAGCACGGCGCGCGGCGCCTTGCCGACGAACTCGCCCGGCTGCGGCTCCGCCCGCGCGACAGCAGCTTGAGCGGCGACGAGATGCACGAGCAGCGCGATGGCGGCCAGCAGGCGCGCGGCCAGGGCCGCGATCGGCCTGAACAGCGGCAAGCACAGCCGCTCTGCCTCAGCCGGCATCGCGGCCGAACCCATCACCACGTCGTTTCCGCCCATATGTGCCGCGTCCTCTAAGCGAACGCCGTTCCCGTTGCTGTCGACTATCGGGCGGGGTCCATGGGCTGTCAACGGCTTGGGCGGGCACCTCGTGCGCCCCAGACCACGGCCTGACGCCGCAGGTTGTCCGCCGACCGTGCGGAACAATGGCCGGGCTTGACCCGGCCATCGATGGCCGCAGTCAGCCCGCGGCCTTTTGGGCCTGGGTGCCGGCCTGGGCGATGCGCTCGCGCTTCAAGAGGTCGGCGACCATGAAGGCGATCTCCAGCGACTGCTCGGCGTTGAGGCGCGGATCGCACAGCGTCTCGTAGCTTTTCGACAGGTCGGCATCGACGATCTTGGCGGCGCCGCCGGTGCACTCGGTGACGTTCTGCCCCGTCATCTCGAGGTGGACGCCGCCCGCGTGCGTGCCCTCGGCGCGGTGGATGTCGAAGAAGCGCTCGACTTCCTCGCGCACCTTGCCGAAGGGCCGCGTCTTGTAGCCGTTGCTGGCCGAGATCGTGTTGCCGTGCATGGGGTCGCAGCTCCACACCACGCTCTTCCCGGCCTTCTTCACGGCGCGGATGAGAGCGGGCAGATGCTTCTCCACCTTGTCGGCACCGAAGCGGCAGATCAGCGTCAGGCGGCCCGGCTCGTTCTGCGGCGACAGGATGTCGATCAGGCGCAGCAGCCCGTCGGCTTCCGTGGTCGGGCCGCACTTCAGGCCGATCGGGTTCTTGATGCCGCGGCAGAACTCGACGTGGGCGTGGTCCGGCTGGCGCGTGCGGTCGCCGATCCACAGCATGTGGGCGCTGGTCGCGAACCAGTCGCCCGAACCCATGGCATAGTCGCGCCGCGTCAGCGCCTGCTCGTAGCCGAGCAGCAGCGCCTCGTGGCTGGTGTAGAACTCGGTCGACTTCAGCGCCGGCGTATTGCTCTCGTTGATGCCGAGCGCATCCATGATGTCGAGCGTGCGCGTGATCTCGGCGGCGAGCTTCTCGTAGGCGGCCTCAATCGGCTTGTCTTTGAGGAAGTCGAGCGCCCAGCGGTTCATGTTGTGCAGGCTGGCGTAGTCGCCCTGCAGAAAGGCGCGCACGAAATTGAGCGTCGCCGCCGACTGGCGGTACGCCTGCAGCTGCCGCACCGGATCGGGGATGCGCGCCTCCGCGGTGAATTCGTCGCCGTTGATGATGTCGCCGCGATAGGAGGGCAGCGAGACATCGCCGCGCTTCTCGATGTCGGACGAGCGCGGCTTGGCGAACTGGCCGGCGAGACGGCCGACCTTCACCACCGGCAGGCCGCCGGCGAACGTCATGACCAGCGCCGACTGCAGGAAGACGCGGAAATAGTCGCGGATGACGTCGGCGCGGTGGTCCTTGAAGCTCTCGGCGCAATCACCGCCCTGGAACAGGAAGCCCTTGCCGGCGGCCACGTTGGCGAGCTTGGCCTTCAGCGCCAGAGACTCGCCGGCGAACACCAGCGGGGGGAAGCTCGCGATCTTGTCCTCGACATCCTTCAGCGCGGCCATGTCGGGGTACGTCGGCACCTGGACGATGGGCTTGCCGCGCCAGCTCTCGGGGGACCAGGATGCAGCCATGGGACTATTTCTCCTTGCGGCGTCCGGGCACGTGTCGGCCCCGGGCGTCGGATAACGACCAACCTCCCGCTCCCTCGGGGTGCCCAGGCGTCGCGACGGAAGCCCAAGGGGGAGCAGGTCATAAGCTGTGGATAATGCCACGATGGCGGGCCTTATAGTGGAACTTTATGCGCCTGGCCAGGGCGCGGCCGGCGGTACGGAGTGCGGCGCAGCAATCGGTCCCCCCCCGTGTACCGGGGCAGTGTACCGGAGCAGTGTGCCGGAGCAGCAGCATATGGCGAGGTGCCGGTTGCCTCCCGAGCCGCGACCATCGACAGGCCACGGAAATCTTCGGCATTTTACGCGATGCTAAGCCAAGTCTGCCACAGTGCGAGCACTCTTCGGCCGTGGTCGGCGCCTAAAGGCGTCGCTCGTGTGCCGTGATGCGAGCCGCAAAGCCGGCCGCTCTGAAAAAGTGTGACGTGGGGACGGCGTATATGCGTACTTCCAAGGGCTCGCGCCCGGCCATGCCGGTGTGCTGGAGCGCCCGTGCATCCCTCCGCGCATCGCGTTGCGGGGGCCCGGCAAAGCGTGCGCACGCAGACGATGCGGGCATGGTGCGCCAGCCGCGCGCCGGTCTGGCCGGCGGCCCAACGGCCACCGCTCCCGCCCCAATCGCTCCCACCGTGGTCACCCCCACTCTGCTCGCCCCCGCTCTGGTTGCCCTCGTGGCCGCCGCCGGGCTCGCCGGCTGCTCCGGTTCCGCCGAGCGCACCGGCGACAGCCGCCTGAAGCACCACGTCCCGACGGGGGTCGGCTACAGCCCGCGCGTGGTGGCCGACGGCGTCGCCGTGCCGAAGGGCGGCGGCGTCTACAAGCTCGGCTCGCCCTACCAGATCGCCGGCCGCTGGTACGTGCCGCGCGAGGAGCCCGGCTACGATGCCACGGGCATCGGCTCCTGGTATGGCGCCGATTTCCACGGCCGCCGCACGGCCAACGGCGAAATCTACGACATGGATGCGCTGACGGCCGCCCACCCGACGCTGCCGATGCCGAGCCTCGTCTGGGTGACGAACCAGGCCAACGGCCGCTCGCTGCTGGTGCGCGTCAACGATCGCGGCCCCTATTCGCGTGACCGCATCATCGACCTGTCGCGGCGTGCCGCGCGCGAGCTCGGCTACGACGGCCAGGGCACGGCGCAGCTGCGTGTCCGCTACGCCGGGCCGGCGCCGCTCGACGGCAACGACGCCCGCGAGCGCCAGGTGCTGGCATCCGCCCCCTGGCGCGGCGGTGGCATGGCCTATGCCGCTCACGCCGTCCCCACGCCACCGTCGCGCGTGCCCTATGCGGCGGCGGCTCCCGCGCCCAGCCCGACGGACGCCTACCAGCCGGCCGTCAACGCCGGCGCCTGGTCGGTCTCCGGCTATCGCCAAGGCATCGCCGGCCAGCGCCGCTCCCTCGGCGGTCCCGTCACCGACTGATCAGAGTCGCTGCCAGCTCCGCCAGGCCCCGGCAGCGCCGGCGTCAATCCCGCCAGACGAGCACACGCCACGACTGCGACCGGTATCCGGTCGGGCGCCACAGATGCCGCCACGGCACGTCGACGGTTACAGCCGAAGCGGCTTTGTCAGGCGGCAGCAGCGCGGCAATGCGCGCGACAGCGAGCGCTTCATCCTGCGGCCGCCACACGAAGGCGACGGTTCGCCCGCGCAGCTGCGCGGGCGTCGGCGACAGCCCCGGGTAGCCGGGCAGATACACCGGCACCGCCGGCAGACGTGCGCGCAGGTTGCCCCCCGTCTCCGGATCGAGGGCCACGATCGCGCCAAGGTCTCGTGTCGGCGCGGGCTGCTGCCGCAGCTCAGCTGAGCCCCCTTGCTGCCGCAGCTCCGCTGTACCCCCTTGCTGCCGCAGCTCCGCTGCGAGTCCCTCATACGGCACGCCCCAGCGACAGATCTTGCACACCGGATCGAGCACGAACATGTTGGCGAGGCGCGCGCTCAGCGCGATCACCGCGATGAGCAGCGCGAAGCGCGCAAAGCGCGTCCGCTGCCCAGCGTCGCCGGCCGAGGCGCGGCGCGCCACGTCCATCAGCCAGATCACCGAGGCGAGATAGAGCGGCATCAGCGCATGCATGGCGTAGCCGGCGGCACCGACCAGCACGGCGCCCGCCACCGACAGCGCAATGCCGCCGAGCGCCTGATGCAGCACCAGCTGCGACAGATCGGGCGTCTCTCCCGCCGCTGGTTTGCGACGCACGTCGGCGAGTGCCACGGCCAGCGCGCCGCGAAACATCAGCGGCACGATGACGATCAGCGGCGACAGGTAGAACAGCGGCCCGCGCAGGGCGTCCAGCACCCCCTTGCCCAGGTTGCGCCAATAGCTCGGAGAGAACTGCTCGACCCACGCCACCGGCTCGGTGACCGTCGTCAGCCAGTAGAGGTAAGGCGCGGCGATGAACGCCGCCAGCAGCAGCGTCGCCGCCAGCGGCAGCGGCCGCAGGCGCGCACGCACCGGCCGCTGCAGGGCCGCCGCGATCCCCAGCGTGGCGACAAATGCCCAATAGGCGAAGGTCGACAGCAGCCCGGCGCCAAGCCCCAGACCCAACGCGAGATAGTCGCGGCGCCCGCCCTCCGTCACCACGCGCAAGGCGGCCCACACCGTCGCCGCCACCGCGACCATGGCCACGATCTCGTGCGCAAAACCTTCGTGATAGCGCCAGGCAATCTGGTAGATCAGCGCCAGCGACTCCACGGTAAGGAACGCCCACACCCGCTCGCCGTGCACACGCATGGAGCTGGCGTAGAGAAAACCGCAGGTCGCGACCAGCGCGCCGTACTTGATGACGAGAAAGCCAGCGATCCCCGGCCCCGTGACGCGCTGGACGGCCCACACGAGCCACTCGTAGAGCGGCGGGCGCGGCGCCAGGTAGCCGAGCCGCACGTTTTGCGCCAGCAGGCTCGCCAGCGGATCGTCCTCACCGAGCGATGCGGAGGCGGCTAGCCGGAACCCTGAATGCAGCAGCGCATAGGCGAGCACGGCCGCCAGCACCAAGGCGAGCCCGCGCCTGTCTCCTGCCGCCGCCCGATCGCCGCTCTCCGCTGTTGTCATGCGGGACGCAGGCCGGTTCGATCATCACACAAGGAGCGGGCGTGCTGCATCAGACGCGCGCCCGCTGCATCTCGGCGCGCGTCGGCAGGGCGAGTTCGGCGGCCCCCATGTCGGCGAAGCAATCGTCCACCATGGCCTCGCTCACGTCCTCCAGCCGATCAGGGCTCCACCGCGGTTTGCCGTCCTTGTCGACCAGCGCCGCGCGCACCCCTTCGGGAAAGTCGTGACCCTTGAGGAAGCGGCAGGCCAGGCGGTAGTCCACCTGCAGCGTCTGGCGCAGATCGAGCGCGCGGGCCTCGCGCAGGTGCCGCAGCGTGACCTTGAGCGACAGCGGCGAGCGCGCGGCGAGATCGGCAGCCACGCCCTGTGCCCACTCCCGGCTGGCGCCCTGCTCCGCCTTCAGCCGCACCACGATCTCCTCCACCGTCTGCGCCGCGAAGCAGCGCGCGACCGTGGCCGCATGGGCCGCGAGTGGGCCGGGACCGGGATCGACGTGCCGGGCATCGAGCAGCGGGTCGACCGGCTGCGCGTCCGCCAGTTCGGTGGTGATGCCGTCGAACTCGTCGTCGGCGATGCAGTGCGTGACGAGGCCAAGCCCGTAGGCATCGGCGCGGCCGATGCTGTGGCCGGTGAGACCGAGATACGTCCCCATCTCGCCGGACAGGCGCGCCAGGACCCAGGCGCCGCCGACATCGGGAAACAGGCCGATCGCCGTCTCCGGCATGGCGAAGCGGTAGGCCGGCCCGGCCACGCGGTGGGTGCCATAGGCGGTGATGCCGACGCCCGAGCCCATCACCATGCCGCCGATCAGGGCCACGGTCGGCTTGGAGAAGCACTCGTGCAGCCAGTTGAGACCGTACTCGGCGGCGAGGCTCGCGCGGGCGGCCGGCATATCGGTGCGCGAGGTGGCAATGAGCTGGCGCACATCGCCTCCGGCACAGAATGCTTTTGGCGAAGCCGAGCGCAGCACCACGCAATACGCCTGCGCATCGCGCGCCGCCGGTGGGAACACGGCGGCGAGGGCCGCGACCATCGGCGGCGTCAGCGCGTTCAGGGCCCGCAGTCTTTGCAAGGTCACGACGACGGCGGCGCCGCGGACCTCGACGGCGACATCAGGCGGCGGCGCCGACGCAGCCCCGGCGGCCACGCTGGGTGCGTGGGGTGCGTGACTGGCCTCGCTGCTGGGGGCGTTCGGGGCGGCGCCGGTGGGCGTGGGAGCTTGGGTCATGACGCCCTGTCTATTCACAGCTTATCCCAAACGGCAAGCGGCGGCGTTGCCGGACGCAACAATGTGGCTATACAAAGCAATGTCGCAAGTGGACAATACTTGCAGATGATTCGCTGTCATCAGGCGGTCGCACGGGGGTGTGGCCGGAGGGCTCGGCGCTTCGGCGATCGACGCGTGTTTGATCCTGGACAATGTGTACGGGGTCGATCGTCGGTCCGAATGCCCGGAATTGGACGGCGGATCGTATTGCGTTGACTGCCAGAAGCGATCCTCCTCGACGAGCGTGCCTCGACGTCAACCGCAAGAGGGCGACCCCGTGCGAATCCCGTTTGCCCGCCAGAGCCGGGCCCATCCCCGATGGGTTCTGAAGCGGCGGGCTCACCTGTTGTGGACCGTCTCGGTGCTGGCCGCCGGCGCGATCGCAGCCAATCCGGTGCGCGCGGCCGACGGACCACCGGATCGCGCGGCCGAAGCGGCCGCTCCGGCGGTCCCGCCCTCGGTGCTGCCGGTCTACGCGGCCCCGGGGTTCATGTCCGCCCTCAAGCCGGCGCCTGCCGCCGCCGTGCCGCCGCTGCCCGCGGCTTCGGCGCCGCCCGCCGGAGCCGAGTTCCGCGCCACCGTCGATCTCACGTCCAAGCTGCCCGTCAGCGAACCCGCGCCGGTTGCCGCGCCGGCCACGCCGGCACTGCCCGCGCCACCGCCCGAGGCGGCGCGCGCCGAGGCGCCACTCGCCATCAAGCCGACGCTCGACCATCGGCCGTCACCGCCGCTGCGACGTGCCGAGGCCGCCAAGTCCGGGGGCGTCAAGGCGCCCGCACCCACCGCATCGAACGACAGCCCCGAAGCCAGGTCCGAAGCCAAGAGCGAAGCCAAGGTCACGGCCACCAAGGCTCCCCCGGCCGAGCCGTCCAGGCCCGCGGCAGCCCAGGCGGCCACGCCCGACTGGCCGAAACTGCTGCCACAGCAAGGCGGCGGCGAGGTCTGGTCGGAGGCCGACGTCAACGTCGCCCGCGCCCGTTGCACCCAACTCCTGAAGCAGATCGACGCCGTCTACGTTCCCGAACCGTCCGTCCGCGACGGCGAGTGCGGCACCGCGGCGCCGATCCGCCTCGTCAGCATCGGACGCAAGCCCGAGGTCTCCCTATCGCCGCCGGCACTCCTCACCTGCGACATGGTCGTCGCCCTGCACGACTGGGTGCGCAATGATCTGCAGCCGGGAGCGCGCAAGATCCTGGGCACCGAGATCGTCAAGATCGAAGCCATGAGCGACTACTCGTGCCGCAATGCCTATGGCCGCGCCCGCACGCGCCTGTCCGAGCACGGTCGTGCCAATGCGCTCGACATTCGCGGCTTCATCACCGCCAAGGGGCAAACCGCCTACGTGCTGGAGGACTGGGGCCGCACGACGCGCGAGATCGCCTCGTACCAGACCCACCATCGTTCACTCGCCGCCCGCACGGCGCCGGCCAAGGGCGCTGCGCCCCGCGGCATCGAGCCCGCCTCGTCCGGCATCACCGTGGCCGCGCCGGCAGTCGCGCCGCCGGCCCAACCCGGCGCCGGCGCCGGCGCGGCCGCCACAGCCGCTGCGGCTGCCAATGCGGTGGGCGTACTGACACGCGCGACCATCGCCGACGGTATCTCTCGCGCGCGCTCCGTGGTGCCCGGCGCCGCCGCCGATGCGTCGCAGCAGCAGCCCGCCATCACGTTCGACATGGCCCGTCTCGGTGGGCCGAAGCCGGCGGTGGACACCAGTCTTGCCGGCAAGAAGGTGCCGTTGCTTCCAGGCAAGGGGGGCACCGCCGTGCCGACGCTGGCAGCGCTGCCACCCGACGCCGTGCCGAGCGGCGGCGACCACCGCAAGGCGTTGTTCCTGCGCCACGCCCACGTCAGCGCCTGCCGCATCTTCGGCACCGTGCTGGGGCCGGAGGCCAACAACGCGCACCGCAATCACCTGCACGTCGATATGGCCCAGCGCACCGCTGGCGCCTTCTGCGAATAGAGCCGGGCTGGCGCTTCCCGGCTCACTCTGGCGGTGCGCAAGGCGCGGCTGTACAGTCCGGTCATGACGACATCGCTCGCCCGTTGCCGAACCCGCTATTCGTCACCCGCGCGCCTGCGCCGCTCGATCGCGACCGGACTGCTGGCGGCGCTCGCGTGGCCAGGTTTGGCACCGTCGGCGCACGCCGGAGAGGGCGTCGGCGCCCATAATAGCGCGTCTGGCGCCCGGCTCACCGCCATCGAGGCCGGCGCCTATTTTGGCCAGGCCAAAAGCGTGGCGACGTTCTGCCCGGGCGGTCGTCTGACAGGCGGTGCCGACACCCTGTCGTCCGGCTATCAAGGAGCTGATCGCGACCTGTTCGAGGCCGAAGCCCAGCGGATCGAAGCGCAGTGGCGCGTCGCCATGGCCTGCCGCGAGGCCGACGAGGCCGGCCGCCCCAATACGCAATGCCGCCGGATCAAGCTCTTGACCTGCCGTCAGGCATGGGCCGAGATCGGTCCCGAGGGCAATCGCGTTCCGGGTCTCATCACGTTCGAGATCGACGCCCCCCGCGACGCCCGCTGAACCGGCTTCCAAGGCTGGCGGCCAAGGCTGAGAGATGCGGCAGGGCGCCCATCGGGGAGCGCAACTTCCAGCAACTTTCCGATGAATTTGATTGGCGATTATTGCCCATCCAGTCCCATCGCTGCTACCACAGGGTCGATGGGGGGCTCCTCTCACGCGGCCACTCACGTGCCCGATAGATCCCTCCCGCTCACGTCGCTCCCGGACCCGCCCACATGCCGCCCCGCCTCGATCCGACCGATCGCCGCATCCTGAAAGAGTTGCAGGCGGACGGCCGTATCACCAATCTCGCCTTGTCGGCCCGCATCGGGCTGTCCGCCCCCCCCTGCCTGCGCCGGGTGCGGGCGCTGGAAGAGGCCGGCGTCATCACCGGCTACACGGCGCTGCTCGACGAGAAGGCATTGGGCTTTCCGCTCACAGCCTTTGCGCTCGTCAGGCTGCACAGCCAGTCGGAGGCCGACCTCAACGCCTTCGAGAACCGCGTGCTCGGCTGGCCGCTGGTCCGCGAGGCCTACATGCTGTCGGGTGAGAGCGACTACATCCTGCGCTGCCTCGCGCCGGACCTCGAAACCTTCCAGGACTTCGTGCTGCGCCAGCTGACCGCCGCGCCCAACGTCGCCAGCGTCAAGACCAACCTCGCCATCCGCCGCGCCAAGCTCACGCCCGGCGTGCCGATCACGGTGGCGGATGCGGCCGCTGGCCCGCCACCCTCGAAGCGCTGACCGAGGCACGGCGATCTGCGATCATCACCAGCGAGCGCGGCTGGAGCGCCCGCGTGTGTCGGCCATTCCTTTGCGCGGGCAGGCGCCGTAGACTGGGGCGCTACGAACGGAGGGGAAGCGATGGTCTACTTCCTTGACGTCTTGGCCAACCTCGCGCTCAACATTGCCGGCTTCACGGGGCTGACCGATCCGCACCAGATCCTGATTGCGGTGGTGCTCGGTACGGCTGCCGTGCTGTGGAACTCGACGCTGGTACCCAGGTGGGCGATGACGGCGTTCTTCGCCATCATGGGCCTCGCCACGCTGGTTGCCATCTACGCGCTGGTGCTCGGACGGCAGTCGAGCTGCATCTATAGCTACGATCCGGCAAGGCCGGTGTTCGCCGACAGCCTGGAGCGGAAGCTCGCCTGGCCGGAGGTGCGCAGGCTCGACTGCCCGACGCTGTGGGTGGCACGCAACGAACTCTACTATCGTGGCAAGTACTGCTTCTTCACGCCCGTCGCCTTCTCCTACTTCGGCAATGACGAGACGTGCGATCCCGCTATCGAGCGCACCGGAACGGCTGTCGGCGACGAAAACGCCAACCTCATCCATCGCATGGAGCGGCGGAAAGGCTGCGCCAGCCCGATGGACAGCTGCCGTCGGCTCGGAAACGTGGGCTCATCGCGGCTGGTGCTGTCCCGCCAGACGACCCGGGAGGACCGCTGACGCGCATCGGCCGGCAGCGCCTCGGCCGCAGCTGGCCAGACTACTTCCACTCGACCTTGAGAATCTCGAACGAGCGGGCGCCCTTGGGCGTCGTCACCTCGCACGTCTCGCCCTTGGACTTGCCGATGAGGGCGCGCGCGATGGGGCTCGAGATGGAAATCTTGCCCTCGCGCAGGTTGGCCTCCAGATCGCCGACGATCTTGTACTTGACCTTCTCCTCGGTATCCTCGTCGACGAGGCTGACCGTGGCGCCGAACTTGACGGTATTGCCGGACATCTTGGTCGTGTCGACGACCTCGGCGCGGCTGATCTTGTCCTCGAGCTCCGCCACCTTCGCCTCGTTGAGCCCCTGGGCCTCCTTGGCGGCGTGGTACTCCGCGTTCTCGGACAAATCGCCGTGCGCGCGCGCTTCCGCGATCGCCTGGATGATGCGCGGACGCTCCTCGGACTTGAGGCGCTGCAGCTCGATCTCGAGCTTCTTCAGCCCCTCGACTGTCATCGGCACCCGTTCCATCGACATCTCGAACGTCTCCAATCGTCCTGGCACGTGCAGCCAGCGACCATAGTTTTGCGCATCTTTTGGGAGCTGGCCAGCCCGGGCGAGCGCCGGCGACCGAGCTTACACAGAATTGGCTACGCGAACGGCCCTTTCAAGGCCGCCACTTTCAAGCATCCAGACACGGAATTTCGTACTAACGGGAGCTTGCCGGGGCCGTATCGGCCGCGCGCCACGGAGAGGCGCTCCTCCGCCTCCCCCACGCGTCGGTCACGAGGCCCGCGCGACATACTCCTGCAGCGGCGCCACCTTCACCGTATCCGCCTTCAAGGCCCTGATGGCCCGCGTCACGGCGACAGCGCCGGACAGCGTTGTATAGTAGGGGATATGGTTGAGCAAGGCGGTGCGGCGGATGTCCTTGCTGTCGGACAGCGCCTTGGCGCCCTCGGTGGTGTTGAAAACCAAGGCGACTTGGCCGTTTTTCATGGCGTCGACGATGTGCGGGCGCCCCTCCAGCACCTTGTTGACAACCTCGCAGGGTACGCCGTTCGCCTCCAGGTGGCGCTTGGTGCCGCGCGTGGCGATGACCTTGAAGCCCATGGCGGCGAGATCGCGCAGCGGCGCCACGATGCGCTCCTTGTCGCTCTCCTTGACCGAGACGAACACCGTGCCGCCGACCGGGAGCTTCTGGCCGGCTCCGATCTGGCTCTTGCAGAACGCCATGGCGAAGTCGCGGTCGATGCCCATGACCTCGCCGGTCGAGCGCATCTCGGGACCGAGCACCGGATCGACGCCCGGGAAGCGGGCGAACGGGAACACGGCTTCCTTGACGGCGATGTGGTCGAGTTTGGCCGGCTTCAGGCCGAACGACGCCAGCGGCTTTCCGGCCATGATCTGGGAGGCGATGGCCGCCACCGGCTTGCCGATCACCTTGGCAACGAACGGCACCGTGCGCGAGGCCCGCGGATTGACCTCGAGGATGTAGACCTTGCCATCCTTGATGGCGAACTGCACGTTCATCAGGCCGACCACGCCCAGCGCCAGCGCCAGCTCGCGCGCCTGGCGCTCGAGTTCGCCGATGGTGGCCGCGTCCAGCGAATGCGGCGGCAGCGAGCAGGCGCTGTCGCCGGAGTGGATGCCGGCTTCCTCGATGTGCTCCATGACGCCGGCGATGAACGTATCCTTGCCGTCCGAGAGGCAATCGACGTCGACCTCGACGGCATCCGTGAGATAGCGATCGATGAGCAGCGGGCGGTCGTGCGAGACGACGAGTTCGTTGGGGCTGGCCAGCGCCGCCTGCAGGCGGGCCACATAGCGGTCCACCTCGGCGCCGTCGTGCACGATCTCCATGGCGCGGCCGCCGAGCACGTAGGAGGGGCGGATGACGACCGGATAGCCGATGCGCTCGGCCTGGGCGCGCGCCTCGCCCGGCGCGCGCGCGATGCCGCTTTCCGGCTGGCGCAGACCGAGCCTGTCGATCAGCGCCTTGAAGCGATCGCGGTCCTCGGCGAGGTCGATGGCGTCGGGCGAGGTGCCGAGGATCGGCACGCCTGCGGCTTCCAGCGCAGCTGCGAGCTTCAGCGGCGTCTGGCCGCCGAACTGCACGATGACGCCCTTGACGCGGCCGTTGGACTGTTCCTTGCGGATGATCTCGATCACGTCCTCGGCCGTCAGCGGCTCGAAATAGAGCCGGTCCGAGGTGTCGTAGTCGGTCGACACCGTCTCCGGATTGCAGTTGACCATCACCGTCTCGAAGCCGGCGCTGGTCAGCGCGAAGCAGGCGTGGCAGCAGCAGTAGTCGAACTCGATGCCCTGGCCGATGCGGTTGGGTCCGCCGCCCAGGATGATGATCTTGTCGCGATTGGACGGCTCGGCCTCGCACACGGGCGCGCCGGGAACACCGGCGTCATCGGCGATGAGACCGGTCTCGTAGGTCGAATACATGTAGGCCGTCGGCGACGCGAACTCGGCGGCGCAGGTATCGATGCGCTTGAACACCGGCAGCACGCCGAGCGCACGGCGGTGGCTCGCCACTTCCGCCTCCTTGCGGCCGGCGAGCGCGGCGAGGCGCGCATCCGAGAAGCCGGCGGCCTTCAGCTTGCGCATCTGGCCCGCGGTGTTGGGTAGACCGTGCGCCTTGACGCGGGCTTCCGTGTCGACCAGCTCCTGCATGCGAGCAAGGAACCACGGATCGATCCGGCAGTAGGCGTGCACCTCGTCCAGCGCGACGCCGAGGCGCAGCGCCTGTGCGACCTTGAGCAGCCGGTCGGGCGCCGGCCGCGCCAGCGCGGCGCGGATGACGTTCTTGTCGTCGCCCTGGCCGAGGCCCTCCAGTTGCACGTCGTCGAGGCCGGTGAGGCCCGTTTCCATGGACCGCAGCGCCTTCTGCAGGCTCTCGCCGAAGGTGCGGCCGATCGCCATGGCTTCGCCGACCGACTTCATGGCCGTGGTCAGCGTCGTATCGGCGCCGGCGAACTTCTCGAACGCGAAGCGCGGAATCTTGGTCACGACGTAGTCGATGGTCGGTTCGAACGAGGCCGGCGTGGCGCCCCCCGTGATGTCGTTCTCCAACTCGTCGAGCGTGTAGCCGACGGCGAGCTTGGCCGCGACCTTGGCGATGGGGAACCCCGTCGCCTTGGACGCGAGCGCGGACGAGCGCGACACGCGCGGGTTCATCTCGATGACGACGAGGCGGCCGTCGGCGGGATTGACGGCGAACTGCACGTTGGAGCCGCCGGTCTCGACGCCGATCTCGCGCAACACCGCGATCGAGGCATCGCGCATGATCTGGTATTCTTTGTCGGTCAGCGTCAGTGCCGGGGCGACGGTAATCGAATCACCCGTATGCACGCCCATCGGGTCGACGTTCTCGATGGAGCAGATGATGATGGCGTTGTCCGCGCGGTCGCGGACCACCTCCATCTCGTACTCCTTCCAGCCGAGCAGGCTCTCGTCGATCAGGATCTGTCCGACGGGCGAGGCATCGATGCCCGAGCGCGCGATCTGCTCGAACTCCTCGCGGTTGTAGGCGACACCGCCGCCGGTGCCGCCCAGCGTGAAGGCGGGGCGGATGATGGCGGGCAGGCCGATCTTGTCGAGGTGGCGCATGGCCTCCGCGAAGCCGGCGGCGCGGTCGTAGTTGACGACCATGCCGTTGTCGTCACGGATTTCCGGCGAGGACGCGATCGCCGCGCGCGGGCTCTCGAGGCCGATGCGGTCCATGGCGTCGCGGAACAGCTTGCGATCCTCGGCCTTGTCGATGGCGGCGGCCTTGGCGCCGATCAGCTCGACGCCGTATTTCGCCAGCACGCCCTGCTTTTCCAGCGCCAGCGCCGTGTTGAGCGCCGTCTGGCCGCCCATGGTCGGCAGCACGACGAGCTTGTCGTCCGGGCGCTCGGCGCGCTCGCGGGCGATGATCTTGGCCACCACCTCGGGCGTGATCGGCTCGACGTAGGTGGCGTCGGCCAGCTCCGGGTCGGTCATGATCGTGGCTGGGTTGGAATTGACCAGCACGATCCGATACCCTTCGGCTTTCAAGGCCTTGCAGGCCTGGGTGCCGGAGTAGTCGAACTCGCAGGCCTGACCGATCACGATCGGCCCCGCCCCGATGATGAGGATGGATTTGATGTCTGTGCGTTTTGGCATGGCAAGGCTGCCTTCTAGAGCAGCCGAACCGGTTTGGCTATAGGCCGCGACGCCGCCGCAGCAGATTTGCGGGAGCAGGATTGGGGAGTGGAGACCGGCCGAGATCGATGGTCGGAGAGCAGGCACCCGGCCCACGCTCGATGCCGGTACTCCCGATCTCTCCCGCCCCTCACTTCGGTGGTTCGATCTTGATGTCGGCGGGGTAGCTGTAGACGGCCTTGAACAGCGGCTTGTCGAGCTTCTCGGGACGCGCCACGACCGAGCGCACCGGCATGCCGGTTGCCGGATCGATGTAGATCACACGCACGGTGTCGTTGCTCTTGGGCTTGGTGGCGGCGTCCTTGCTGAGGTCCTTCGGCCCCTCCTGGGCGCGATAGGCGGCAAGCTCGGCGCCATCGACCATCATGCGGCCCATGCACTCGAACTGGACCATGCTTTCCGCCGTCTCCTCGGCGACGCTGCGGATCTGCTTGTCCAGTTCCTCCTTGACCTCGCCCGGCGCATCGACCCAGCCCTGGCCCTCGTTGAGCCAGGCGTCGCGACCGATCATCACGGCTTCCAGCGTCTTGTTCTCGATCACCATCAGCACCTTCTGGCGGATGCGATCGGGCAGTCCGTAGTCCACCGTCATCTTCATCGGGCCCTGCGGACCGATGACGCTGGCCTCCATGCGGAACGCCTTGGCCGCGCGCTGCTTGTCGAAGGCCGTGGTCACTTCCGCCTTGCAGTCAGCCGCCGCGGCGGGAGCGGCTGCGAACGTCGACGTGCCCGCCGCTACGCAGCAGGCGGCCATGAGGCTGGCCAGGGTGAAGACCGGTTGGTTACGCATGAGGTGCGGCGTCCTTCGGGGGCTTTCAGGTTCGGCGCGAGGCCAGTCGTCGGAAATGCTCTAGCGCGTGCGCGGGGCCGGCGCGGCGCCCACCGGAGCCTCGACCTTGAGGTCCGCCGGATAGGAGAACAGGCTCCTGGCCCACACCTTGCCGCCGTCCTTGGCGTCGCCGATCAGGTTGATGGCCGGCAGCCCGGTGACGGGATCGACATACAATGTCCGCGCCACCTGCTCCTTGGCGCCCCCGTCGCTTCCGGCCGCGGCGGCCGCCTTCGTGCGATAGCCGACCAGCTCGCGACCATCGACGGTCTGCTTGCCCAGGCAGTCGAACTCGCCTTCGGCCTTGATCGGCTTGCCGAGCATGTCTGCGACGTGGGCCGTCACGGACTGCGCGAACTGCGGTTGCAGCTCCTCCCAGCCGCCGCCCATGTTGCCCCACGCCCAGCGCGACACCGCGATCGTTTCGACGGCGTTCTTCTCGCCGGGCGGCAGGATGCTCTGGAACATGCGGTCGGGAAGCATGTAGTCGATGGCGATCTTGACCGCGCCGCCCTCCTGGAACTGCTCCGCCGTGACGCGATAGCCGGGCGCGTGCGTGCGCTGCTTCTCGAACGCAGCCTCGACTTCGCCCTTGCAGTCGGCGGCATGGGTGGCGCCAGCGCCCAAGGCGGCGAGCAGCAACGCCGACGCGGCGGCGGTCATGCAACGGATCATGGAACTCCTCGTAGCGTCCTGTAAGGGCGCGGCCTTCAGCCTGCCGCTTGTCATACGACGCGAACACTTAGCGCGATCACCGGGCGCCGCCAAGGCAACGAGATCGTGAACTGCAGGAGGGATGAAGGGAATCGGAGCCTCATCCCAGGTCCCTAGTCCCTCTTCTTGCTGAACGCCTTTTTCATGTCCTCGCACGGGTCGGGGCGCTCGGCACGTGGGGTAAACACGACGAAGTCGGCAATGGGCTGGCCTTCACTGCCCTTGAGGTCATAGGCTTCCGGGTCCGTCTTGCCGTCCTCGACCTCGAGCAGCAGAACCGTAACGACCTTTTTGTCGGGCGCGCGCTGCGCGAGGTAATACGGCACGCCGCGATCCTTGCGCACATGCCCGTTGCCGGCGAACAGGATGGCGGAGCCCTGCTCGGCCGCCGCCTTCAGCACCGCGTCGGCGAGATGGGCGTCGCGATACCGCTGAGCGAAGGCGAGGTTGCCGAATGCCGTCTTCGGCATCAAGCCGCAGTGGCTCTCCTCCAGCTGCGTCAGCAGTCCCTCGTGCGCAGCGGCGGGGAGCGGCGTGTCGAGCCCGAGACGCTGGCGCTCGCCGTCCGGCAGGGCCGCCGCGCCCTCCTTGGCCACGCGTTTGATGTCCGCCCGCGCCGGATCGCCGGCGTAGATCGGCAGCTTGTGGCGGATCACCTCGTCGAACAGCGGCTGGAACAGCGTCTTGTCCGGCCAGCCGCTCTTGTCCCAGTCGAGCATGCGGAACAGATCGCCCGTGGTGCCGAGCCGCCGCGCCTCGGCATTGAAGCGCTTGAAGTCGTCGAGACCGGCCTGCTGATCGGCGCGGATGTGCTCGAAGATGGAGGCGGGGCGCACCTTGGCGACGCGTGCGATCTCGGACAGCAGCTCGGCGCGCAGCCCGTGCTGGCCGCGGTTGTCATGCACCTCGCCGACGAGCGCCAGGCCGCCAGCGCTCACCACCCGCGACACCTCGGCAAAGACTTCATGCGCGATGTCGCACCGCGAAGCATCGGCAGGCGCCGTCAACCAGCGCCCTTGTCCGCACAGGGGATGCTCGCACTGGAGGCCGGCAGACCAGGCGACGGCGAAGGTCGTATCGCCGACATCGCAGGCGCGGGCGGTCTCCGTACCGCCGCCGATGCCCATGGACACCGCCATCATGACCGCGAGCGCAAGCGCACGGCGCAGCAGCCCTGATCTACGCAATCCCCAGCCCTCCGAGTGACAGCGCGAGCGCCGGCAGCAGATGCGGCGTCACGGTCGCGGCCGGCGGGATCGTCGTTACGCTGCCATAGCCCTCAGCCTCTGGGGCGAGGTGCACGATCGTCTCCAGCGTTTTGGCATTGACGACCCAATATTCGCGCACGCCGAGCTTGGCATAGAGGCGCGCCTTCACATCAGCATCGTAGCGCAGGCTGGTATCCGCCACCTCGATCAGCAGCAGCACGTCGGCGGGCGAAACGTCACTCGGCTTGCACCCGGCCGGACAGATCAGCAGTTCGGGCTCGAAATAGCGGTCTCCGCCGGGGCGCCATCCCGGCTCGTTGAACAGGCGCAGCCCTGCGGACAAACGGACGCTGAGCGCATGGGCCAGCTCTCCCCGCACCCACTCGTGCCGGGCACCTTTGGCGTTCATCGGAACCAGCTCCCCCTCGACCAGTTCCACCCTTTCGCGCGCACGGTCGATGCCGCCGAAGAAGCCGAGCTCCGAGAGCCGCTCGAACTCGGCCAGCGTCCACTTGAGGCGCGGGAAACCCTCGGCGGCCTGGGTGGTCTCGTGGGGGGAAAAGCTGGGCACGGTCTCGTTCATGCCGGCCAGTCTAGAGCATTTTCCTATCGGACGGAATCGGAGGGGGGATTCCCTTCGGGCGCGAACAGTGATTCATGCTTGGGGCTGGCGGAGGAGGCCAGCCCGCATGACGAAGCCTCTTTCGAACGACCTGCGC
>WBZS01000226.1_pt1 | contig 97925 bp, 90 predicted proteins | sample 5204201 | NCBI WGS metagenome assembly WBZS01 (sample SAMN12344357, study PRJNA552823) | activated sludge metagenome | biome: Activated sludge suspended growth; feature: Nitrification reactor; material: Wastewater; isolation source: activated sludge from nitrification reactor of wastewater...
AACGTCGAGAGATCATGGCTGCGGCCGGGTTCGATACCGGCCTTGCGCGCGGAATCGATGAACTTCGCCGAGGTGCCGAAATGGGTCATGTGCTCCGACTGCGCCAGGTCGAACAGCGCGTTGGCGTCGGGATGGAAGGGGGAGCCATCGAAGAGCAGCAGCGTCGCGCCGACGGCAAGGCCTGAAACCAGCCAGTTCCACATCATCCATCCGCAGGTGGTGAAATAGAACAGCCTGTCGCCCTCGCCGACGGCCGCGTGGAATCGATGTTCCTTGAGATGCTGAAGCAGCGTCCCACCGGCCGAATGCACGATGCATTTCGGAATGCCGGTCGTTCCCGACGAGTAGAGGATGTAGAGCGGATGGGAAAAGGGCAGGCGGACGAATTCCACCGGGGCCGGCGCGAATGGCGCAAGCGCCGCCTCGAGCGCGACCGCCTTGTCGCCCGCGTCGCCGGTCGATCCGGTCAGCGGTACCACGATGACGCGCTCCACCGTCTGCAAGCGCGACGAAACGGCTGCGATCTTGGCGGTGACGTCGATGGTCTTGCCGGCATAGAAATAGCCGTCGCAGGCGACGAAGAGCTTCGGCTCAACCTGACCGAAGCGGTCGAGGACGCCCTGTTCGCCAAAGTCCGGCGAGCATGACGTCCAGATCGCGCCGAGGCCCGCGGCGGCGAGCATGGCAGCCACCGTCTCGGGCATGTTCGGCATCATGGCCGCCACCCGGTCTCCCTGTCGCAAGCCGAGCGAGCGGAAAAGCTGCTGGAACCTGGAAACCAGCGCGTGAAGATCGTCCCAGCTCAGCCGGCGGGAAACCCGGTCCTCGGCGCGGAAGACGATGGCGTCCCCCGGTCCGGTCCGCCGCAGCAGGTTTTCGGCGAAATTCAGCCGCGCCTCGGGGAAAAACCGGGCGCCTGGCATGGCGTCGCCATCGGCCAGCGCCACCGAGCCGCGTTCTCCGATGACCTGGCAGAAGTCCCAGACCAGCGTCCAGAACGACGCCCGGTCGGCGATGGACCAGGCATGCAGTGCGCGCGTATCGGCAAGTGGCTGGCCGGCGACCTGCTCGGCGGCCCGACGCAAGGCTTCGATCGGGGTCCGCGCGATCATCTCCGGCGACGGGCTCCACAAAGGCTTGTTCATTGCCGACCTCCCTGCTTTGGCATGACTGCTATAACGCCCCGAAAGGCCAATGCAATGCATCGCCAAGGCCTCACGCCTTTACGAAGCCATAAAGTTCGCGATAGGCAGGTGCTTTCACCTTCCGGCTGCGGCGCCGGGAAAAGTCTCGGGATTCCCGATGCCACTGGCCGGCAAGAAACGACTGTTGTGGACGCTCGCCGGGGCGGTGTTCCTGGCGGCGACGCTTCTGATGGCCTTGCCGTTCGTCGCCTCGACCCGCATCGTCACCGATCGGATCGCCGGCGAGCTTTCGGCGATTTCCGGCTATCAGGTTCATCTGGGTGCACCGCCGGAGATCGACGTGTGGCCGTCGTTCCAGGCGCGCCTGCGCCAGGTCGTCATGGAGCCATCCGGCGACCCGCCGGGTGCGCCGCGGCTTGAGGCCGAGGAGATCGTCGCCGGCCTCGACGCCTGGTCGGCGCTGCGCGGCGAGGTGCGTTTTCGCGCGATGACCATCACGCGGCCGGCATTGCGTTTCGCCGATATGTGGTCGGCGGCCACCTGGTCTCTGCCGCCATCGGCGCGTCTCGGGCGGGCGGTCAGGACCGCCCGCGCCATCCTGGCACAGGCGCCCGACAAGCAGTCGGCCGATCTGCCTGACGACGCCGCGCTCGGCAATGTCGTGATCGAAAACGGACGCGTCGATTTCGGCAACGACGAAACCGCCAGCATCACCAGCATCGACGCGACGCTCGCCTGGCCGCGACTGCTCCAGCCGTTGCGATTTTCGGGGCTGGCGATCTGGCACGGCGAACCGGCGGAATTCGCGTTGAAGGCCGACAGCGGCCTTGCACTTCTGTCCGGCGGGCGGAGCCTGATCGAAACCAGCATCAAGTCCAAGCTGGCAACAATTCGATTCGACGGCACGCTGGAAGCGGCAATTCCCCTCCTCATCGAAGGCAAGGCCCATGTTGCCTCCCCGTCGATGAAGAGAGCGTTCGAATGGGCCGGCAATCTCACCTCGCCCTTGATGCCGATCGGCGACTTCAGCCTCGACGCGGCGCTCACCGGCTCCGGCGGGCGGGTCAAGCTCGACGACGTGCGCATCGCCATCGAAGGCCAGGCTGGAACCGGCGCGCTGGAGATCGGTCTGGACCAGCCGGAACAGGCGATCAGCGGAACGCTGGCCTTTGAGACGCTCGACCTGACGCCGCTGGTTCCGGCGGCAACCGCGCCGACGCTCCAGGCCGCCGGCAACATGCCGGCGGTAGAGCACGCGCTGGTCGGCCCGTTCGCGCTCGATCTGCGCCTGTCTGCCGACAGCGCCAGGCTCGGCCCGATCGAACTGGCGAAGGCGGCTGCCACACTCAATGTCCGGCCGGAAATCTCCGCCTTCGATCTTTCCGACGCGAGCGCTCTCGGCGGAAACGTCCAGGCGGGTTTCCGTGCGTCGCGGCAGGATGGAGTCGCCGAGATTTCGCTGCGCGCCGTCGATATCGACACGGGCCTGCTCGCGGATGCGGTCGGCGTCACCAAGCGGAAGCCGTCCGGCAAGGCGACCATCAATGCGATGATCAAGGGACCTGACGTCGACTGGCGGAGGCTGCTGGCGAGCGGGAACGGGACGGTTTCCATCAAGCTCGCAGACGGTGCGATCAACGACATCGACCATGCCGCATTCATCGCCCACGCGCATGCCGGCGGTTTTTTTGGCCTCGACGAGGTCGCCGGCGGACCATTGCGCATCAAGGAAGGCGAGATCCGCGCTTCGCTTGCCGCCGGCATCGCCAAGATCGAGAAATGCGAATTCCGCACCGCCGATACGACGGTCGCGATCTCGGGCATCATTCCCTTGCCCGACAAGGGGCTGGCACTCTCCGGCAGGATGACCCCGGCGAGCGAAAGCGAAGCCGCGCCGCTCGACTTTTTCGTCGGCGGCTCGTGGACGTCGCCCTTCTTCTACTCCCTGTCCGGTACGCCATCGAAGCAATAGCGGCATCTATGCCGGTTTGCGCATCTTGGCGCGCCCCTTATCATCTGCCGGGCGATTCGCGGGGGAGCGGCGTGTACAGACTGATTGCGGGCGGGTTCAAGATTGCGACGGCGTCACTGATTGCCGGCGCCGGCCTGTCATTCTTCCACCTATCAGCGCAGGACGTTCTCGCCGAACTCGGCCTGACGCCCGAACGCCTCGTCGACTTCGCCCAGAAAGGCGCCGCCTGGGCTCTGCCCAACCTCCTTCTCGGTTCGATGGTGATCGTCCCGGTCTGGATCGTGGTGTCATTGCTGCGCCCGCCGCGCGGATAGCCGCTAGCCGTTTTCCTGGCGCGCCGCTTGCTCGTCCCGCATGCGCTGCATCTCGCGCTGCTTGTTGACGATGGAAGCGCCGATGACGCCCACGGCGACGACCGCGATCATAAGCGTGCAGATCGCGTTGATCTCCGGCGTCACGCCGAGGCGCACCTGGCTGTAAATCTTCATCGGCAGGGTGGTTGCGCCCGGACCCGAGGTGAAATTGGCGATCACCAGGTCGTCGAGCGACAGGGTGAAGGCCAGCATCCAGCCCGACACGATCGCCGGCAGGATCACCGGCAAGGTGATCTGGAAAAAGGTGCGCACCGGCGTCGCGCCGAGATCCATCGCCGCCTCTTCCAGCGAGCGATCGAACGTGACGAGGCGCGACTGCACCACCACCGCCACAAAGCACATCGTGAAAGTGATGTGGGCGATGGTGACGGTCAGGAAGCCGCGGTCGAGATTGATGGCGACGAACAGCAGCAGCATCGACAGGCCGGTGATGACCTCAGGCATGACCAGCGGCGCGTAGACCATGCCGGAAAACATCAACCGGCCCCTGAAACGCGTGTAGCGGACAAGAGCGATCGCCGCCAGGGTGCCCAACACCGTTGCCACGGTCGCCGAGATCAGACCGACCCGGATCGTCACCCAAGCGGCATCGAGGATGCCCTGGTTGGTCATCAGCGACGCGTACCATTTGGTCGAGAAGCCGGCCCAGACGGTCACGAGCTTGGATTCGTTGAACGAATAGACCACCAGCAACACGATCGGCAGATAGAGGAAGGCGAAGCCGAGCGTGACCGACGTGATGTTGAAGCGGGACCAGACCGTGTTCATTTGCCGGCCTCCTGAGCCTTCGCCTGGGCGTTCTGGAACATCACGATCGGAATGACGAGGATGACGAGCAGGATGATCGCCACCGCCGACGAGAGTGGCCAGTCGCGATTGGACGAGAACTCGTTCCACAGCGTCTTGCCGATCATCAGCGTCTGCGAACCGCCGAGCAGGTCAGGGATGACGAATTCGCCCGTCGCCGGGATGAAGACGAGCAGGCATCCGGCGAGAATTCCGGGAATGGAAAGCGGAAACGTCACTTTCCAGAAGGCGCCGAGCGGCGTGCAGCCGAGGTCCTCGGCTGCTTCGACCAGCGAGTAGTCCATCTTCTCCAAGGTCGAGTAGAGCGGCAGCACCATGAACGGCAGGTAGGAATAGACGATGCCGATGAAGATCGCGATGTGCGTGTTCATGATGACCAGTGGCTCGCTGATCACGCCGATGGACAACAGCAGCTGGTTGAGCAGGCCCTCAGGCTTGAGGATGCCGATCCAGGCATAGACGCGGATCAGGAACGACGTCCAGAACGGCAGGATGACCAGCATCAGCAGCGTCGGCCTGAGCGTAATGGGGGCGCGCGCCATGCCGTAGGCAATCGGATAGCCGATGAGCAGGGTTAGGAAGGTCGATATGCCGGCAATGACGACGCTGGAAACATAGGCCTTTATGTAGAGCGAATCCTCCAGGAGGAATTCGTAGTTGAACGTGGTGAATTGCCTGAACTTGTCGACAAACCCGGCAAAGCCGCCCGACCAGTCCAGCACCGGAATGTAGGGCGGCATTGCGATCGCCGTCGTCGAGAACGAGATCTTGAAGACGATGACGAACGGCGCAAGGAAGAAGAACGCCAGCCACGCATAGGGAATGGCGATGACAAGACGGTTCAGGACGGCAGACAGCGCTTTCTGCATGGCCTCACCCTAGCTTGTCAGGACCATGCCGGAATCCGGCGCGAAGGATATCCACACCGGGTCATCGTAGCTGAGCGGTTCGTCCGAGGTCCGGGTGGCATTGAGCTGCGCCGTCTTGACCACCTTGCCGTCCTTGAGCTTGACGTTGAAGATCGTCATGTCGCCGAGGTAGCCGACATCCCAGACCACGCCTTTCGCCGCGTTCATGCCGGCGTCAGGCTTCTGCCGGCCGACATGGATCTTCTCGGGCCGGATCGCGAACCAGACAGTCGAACCCTTCTCCGGGTTGCCCGTGCAATCGGAATTGATGGCGATACCGTCGTTCGTGGCGATGGACACGTGACCCTCTCCAAGGCTCTCGACCCGCCCTTCGAACATGTTCACATTGCCGATGAAATCGGCGACGAAACGCGAACTCGGCGCCTCGTAGACCTCGACCGGGGTTGCGACCTGCATGATGTGGCCCTTGTCCATCACCGCGATCCGGTCGGCCATCGTCATGGCTTCCTCCTGATCGTGGGTGACGACCACGAAGGTCAGACCGAGCTGCTGCTGCAGGTCCATCAGCTCGAATTGGGTCTCCTCGCGCAGCTTCTTGTCGAGGGCGCCGAGCGGCTCGTCGAGCAGCAGCACCTTCGGCCGCTTGGCGACGGAACGGGCGAGCGCCACGCGCTGCCGCTGGCCGCCGGACAGCTGGTGCGGCTTGCGCTTGGCGAACTGCTCCAGCTTGACCAGCTTCAGCATCTCGGCGACGCGCTTCTCGATATCCGCCTTCGGCATGCCCTCCTGCTTGAGGCCGAAGGCGATGTTGTCGGCGACCGTCATATGCGGAAACAGCGCATAGGACTGGAACATCATGTTGACCGGCCGCTTGTAGGGCGCGATGCCGACGACATCCTGCCCGTCGAGCGTGATGCGCCCGGAGGTTGGGTTGTCGAAACCGGCCAGCATGCGCAGCAGCGTGGTCTTGCCGCAGCCCGAACCGCCCAGCAGCGCGAAGAACTCACGCTCGAAGATGTGGAGGGTGAGGTCGTCGACGGCCGTGAAATCACCGAAGCGTTTCGTGACCTTCTCGAAGGTTATATAGGGCTTTGCTTTGGGGTCGTTCCACGGGGCGAATGAACGGCGAATGCTGCCGAGCGACTGCATGATGCTCCCTCTGTTGAAGCAAAACGCCCCGGACTGATTGTCCGGGGCGTTTCGTAGTCCTTACTGGCCGGTGGTGATCCTGGTCCAGGACCGGGTCACCAGGCGCTGCATCTTGGCGTCGAGCGGCAGCGGCACGAACAGCTTCGCCAGCGTCGCCTCGTCCGGGTAGATTGCCGGATCGTCCAGGATGTCCTTGTTGATGAATTCCTGCGAGGCCTTGTTGCCGTTGGCGTAGTAGACATAGTTCGACGCCTTGGCGATGACCTCGGGCTTCATCAGGTAGTTGAGGAAGGCGTGGGCCTCGTCGACATGCTTGGCATCGGCAGGGATCGCCATCTGGTCGAACCACATCTGCGCGCCTTCCTTGGGCACCGAATAGGCGATTTCGACGCCCTGATCGGCTTCCTCGGCGCGCGCCTGCGCCTGGAACATGTCGCCGGACCAGCCGATGGCCACGCAGATATCGCCGTTGGCCAGCGCATTGATGTATTCGGAAGAGTGGAACTTGCGCACATAAGGACGCACGGCCATGAGGAGTTCCTCGGCCTTGGCCAGATCGTCGGCACTCTTCACGTTGGGGTCGAGGCCAAGATAGTTCAGCGCCGTCTGGATGATGTCGTCGGCGGAGTCCAGCATGAACACGCCGCAGGACTCCAGCTTCTTCATGCTCTCGGGATCAAAAATGATCTTCCACGAATCGACCGTGTCGATGCCGAGCGCTTCCTTGACCTTCTTGACATTGTAGCCGATGCCGACCGTGCCCCACATGTAGTTGATGGAGTATTCGTTGCCCGGGTCGTAGACCGCCGTGCGGCTCTGGACGACATCCCACATGTTGGAAAGGTTGGGCAGCTTCGACTTGTCGAGCTTCTGGAAGACCCCGGCGGAGATCTGGCGCCCAAGGAAATGGCCCGACGGCACCACGATGTCATAGCCCGAACCGCCGGCTAGCAGCTTGGTCTCGAGAATATCGTTGGAATCGAAGACGTCATAGACGACCTTGATTCCTGTTTCCTTGGTGAAGTCGGCGATGATCGTATCGTCGATATAGTCCGACCAGTTGTAGACGTTGACGACCTTTTCCTGTGCAAAGGCCTGTTGGGCGAAAGCCGCGGCCGCGATAAAGGCGGCCGAAGCCAGCCAGTTCCTCAAGTGCATCATATACTCCTTTGCCCCGACGGCATCGCTCCGATGCCGGCACAAGCTGACAGACTAGGAAGCTTTCTGCCGGCCCTCAAGATGAAAAAAGCAGGTGTGCTGCAACCTCGGGTCAAGACCCTTCACTTGCGTGCCTGAAGCGCGATGTGGGCCAGGAGCGCGGCAAAGATCATTGTGCCGCCGACGATGGTTCGCAGGGTCGGGATTTCGCCGTGGATCAGCCAGACCCAGACTGGTCCCAAAACCGTCTCCAGCGTTCCGAGCAACGCGGCCAGCGCCGCGGGGATCAGGCGCGCGCCGGTGGCGAAAAGTGCCAGGCCCATGCCGAGATTGAGCGCCCCGAAGGCGAAGAGAAGGCCGAGGTCGTTGACGCTGACCGCCACCGGTCCGGAAAGCGTGAAGGCGATCAGCGAACCGATCGCCGTGCCCAGCGCCATCGCCGGCGTCATGCGCACATGGGCATAGTGGCGGGTGATGACGGTCGCTGTGGCAAACGCAAAGGCGATGCCCAGCGCCAGGAGGTCGCCGGCCGGCGACACGCTTCCCTCCAGCGAATCCGACACCATGACCGCGACGCCGGCAAAGACGGCCGCGATCGCGATCCAGGTCGGGCCGTCGACCCGGTCGCGGAACACCAGCCATGCCAGCAGCGCGGCGATCAGCGGAACGCCGGCGTTCATCAGCATCACGTTGGCGACGGTGGTGAACGACAGCGCGACGACGAAGAAGGTCGAAGCGATGGAAAAGCAGATCGCGACCGCAATCCCCGGCCAGCCCATCGACAAGAAGGAACGCCGCATCCCCTCCGGCCCGTCGCGCCAGAGCATGAACGCGATCAGGAAGGCCGAGGCGAAGCCGGAGCGCCAGAACACCGTGGTCCAGGGATCGTCGATGGTGAGAAATCTCTGGATCGCACCGCCGAAGCTCCACGCCAGCGCCGACGCGGTGACCAGCAGCACGCCCCGCACGCGGTCAGCGGGCGCGGGGCGGTTCATCGGTTTGGACGGAATCAGGCTATCCATGGCGAAACGATGCCATGCCCTTGCGAAAGCGCGCGCGCAAGGGCGACGGCTTGATGTCGGATTTCGCAATGAGGACTTCGCCCGGCACGATGCTTGCTGCGTCTCCCGACGAACGGGGGTGAGTGGCGATGCGTGTTTCAATGCGGTACATCTTGTCGCTCTGCGCCGCCGCCACGATGAGCGACTTTGCCGCCTTTGCGGACGGCAAGGGCGTGCCGTTTTCGGGGGTGGTCGCCGGCGGAGGCGCCCTGAAACCCTCGCGCGCGACCATCACCACCTTCTCCGACAACGCCGCAATCGAGATGGTGGTCGCCAATACGGGGTCAGCGACGGCCGAGCTCGCGATGTCGGCTTCCGCGGACGCCCAATTTGCGCCGGCCCGATTGCGGCTTGCACCGGGACGGCAGGCCGTTGTCCGCGCGCTCGTGTCGCTGGAAACGCCCGCCACCAATTCCGTCTCGGTCTGTGTGGTGCGGACCGACCCGCGCTCGGGCGCGCATCTTGGAAAGGCGTGCGCACGCTACGCCATCCGGCGCCTCTCGCTCGATTGAGCCCTACTGGAAGTCGAAAGCGGAAAGGCCGGTGACCATTTCGTCGAGGCCGAGAGGTTTTGTGACCGGCGGTTCGGCGCGAGCAAGGCAACCCGACCGCTCGCACAGCCGGCAGACCGGACCGACATGGGTGGGCGGCGCCGAACCGGGGAGCGCCTCGGCGTAAATGATGTCGGCCTTGTGCGCGATCTCGCATCCGATCAGCAGCGCGGTGCGGCGCGGACGCTCGTGGAACGCGCCGCGCGGCCCCTCCAGCGTACGCGCAATGGTCAGATAGCCTTTGCCGTCGGGCATTTCGACCGCTTCGACCAGGATCTGCTGCGGCTGCGAGAAGGCGGCATGAACGGGGAGCTTCGGGCAACCGCCGCCGAAGCGCTGCCGGGGAAAGCCTTCAGCGCCGGCCTTGCGGAACTTGTGACCGGCATTGTCGACTTCGAGCATGAAGAAGGGCACGCCCGCCGCGCCCGGCCGGGCCAGCATGGTCAGCCGGTTCGCCGCCTGCTCGAACGAAACATTGTAGCGCGAACGCAGGACATCGATGTCGTAGCGGGCACGCCGCGCGTCGGCGAGAAACGCGGCATAGGGCATCATCAGGGCATGCGCGGCGTAGCGGGCAAGTTCGAAACGGGCGATACGCCCAGCCTCATCCGATGCCATTTTCAGCGACTCGACGCTCGAGGCGATGGCGACGCGCATGCGGATGAGGGCCGCCTCCATGGCAACCTCGCGTAGCTGGTCAAAGGGCGAGAGCCGTTCGGAAACGAACAGGCGCTGCGAGTGGCGGTCATAGCGGCGCCGCCAGTTCGGCATTGCCGCCACGGGCAGCACGCGCACGGCGATGTGGTGTTCCGCGGCCAGCCAGCGCTTCAAAGCCCCGAACAGGTCATCGCCGGCGTCGAGCTGCTTGAGGAACGCCTCTGCCTCCTCCTCCAGCGCGGGAAAGTAGTTCGGCCGGTTTTCGAGAATCTCGTGCACCTCGTCGATCGGAAGCCGTGCCGACGAAAGGATCGTGGCGCGGCCCTCGCGCGCGAGCAGGTCGGAAAGGTCAGTCAGCCGCTCCTGGCTTTCGCGGAAGGCGCGATGCAGCTTCACGAGGCCGGCGGCGGCGTTGGGCGCGGCATCGGCAAGCGCGGCGAGTTCCTCCGGTCCCGGCAATTCGCCCGCGAGCAGCGGTTCGGCGAAGACTTCGCGCAAGGCGGCGGTCAGGCCGCCCTTTTCCGCCAGGAGTTCCTCCGCCTCGATGTGGTACACCGATGCCAGCCGGAGGATGAGCTGCACCGTCAGCGGACGCTGGTTTCGTTCGATGAGGTTGAGATACGATGGCGAGATGCCGAGGCCCTCCGCCATCGCCATCTGGGTCAGGCCGAGGCCATTGCGGATTCGCCTGATGCGCGGTCCGGCGAAAATTTTTTGCTCAGCCATGTTATTGCCCCGCCGGCTTGACTGGGATTTACAAAATCCCGGGTGAAAGCCTGAATCGCTTTGCTTTTACACATTTACAAATTTACATTCGGATTTTGTCAAAGACAACACAGCCTGACCCGAATTCCGGACGCGGATATGGATTTCGGCCAGGCCTTGTGCGATGCAATTTCAGGCAAGCGGACCGGCCGGTCGCAAATGATGACCGGTGCGGCGATGCCCGCCAGAGGCGGGAACAGACGAGGAGACCGGAAGAATGGCACCCAAGCCGCGCGTGAAGGAACGGGCCGAGGAACAGGCCTCTGCCATGAACGTCGACCAGCAGGCCGCGATCCGCATGGTCGCCAACGACCTGCATCGCCTGAACCAGTCGGTGATGAAGGCGGTCGAGGCCGGCGTTTCGGTCGAACTCGTGCGTTCGGCGCGCCATCATTGCGGCAACGGCAACTGGGGCGACCTGCTGATCCCGGTCATCATGACGCAGGGCAGCGGCAACGGCTGAGCGGTTTAGCGCCCGCGAGGTAGGCGAATTCAACCGATCTGTTTCGCCTGTCGTAACGCGGCCTTAGAAGTTCGTTAATGGATCGGCGCGTAGTGTCTGCAACCAGACATTGTTCATGACGCGTGCGTCGCCGAGCCCTCGATGCAATCCCGTTCGCAAGAAAGTTCCGCTCAGGCGGTCCGCCCGAATGCCCGCCTGCACGCGCTGGTGATCGCCGAGCGAGCGGTCGATCGGATCGTCCTTGGCCGCTTCGTGGCCCTGTCGGGCGCCGCGGTCAGCGAAACGGATCCGGCCGGCGCGCTTGCCGCGCTGTCGGCGCGCGCGCTCGACCTGGTGCTGGTGGACGCCGGCCCGACCGACCGCATGCACCTATCCCTCCTCGATGGACCGGCCCTGCCCAACCATCCGGCCATCTTCGTGATCGCCAGCAGCCCCGAAGTGGCGCGGCAGATGAACGGCGATCCGCGCATAGACGCCGCCATCTGCAAACCCGTGACGACGGACAAGATCGTCCCGGCCATCCGCGACCTTCTCGACGGCCGCCGGGCGGTCTGAGACCGCCCCTTTCCATTTCGCCGACTCCCGGGCTATAGTCGCGCACCCACCAACCGGTGCATGATGAATTCAACCAAGAACGACCGCCGAACCGGGCGCACGATCCGCAAAGCGCCCGGCCCCCACGTCGAAACCACACGCGGCGCAGCCGACTGGACCCAAGCCAAGGACTGGCTGGCCTGGCGCTCCATCGAGGATATCGAGTGCATCACGCCCGATCTTGCCGGCGTGCCTCGTGGCAAGATGATGCCGTCCTCCAAATTCACCACCGATACGTCGCTGGCGTTGCCCAATGCTGTGTTCCGCCAGACGATCTCGGGCGACTATCCCGAAGAGACCGAGGAATTCCGCCACGATCCGCTCGACAGCGATCTGCGACTGATGCCGGACCTGTCCACCCTGTCGGTGGTCCCCTGGGAGACGGATCCGACGGCGCAGGTCATCTGCGACATCGTCGCGTTGAACGGCCAGCCGGTTCAGTTCACGCCACGCAACCTGCTGCGCCATGTCATGGCGCTATACGCGGAAAAAGGCTGGAAGGCCGTGGTCGCGCCCGAGATCGAATTCTATCTCGTGGCGCAGAACACCGATCCGGACTATCCGCTGCGCCCGCCCAAAGGGCGTTCCGGCCGTTCCATTTCCGGTGGCCAGGCCTATTCGATCGCCGGCGTCAACGAATTCGACGAACTCATCGACGACATCTACCATTTCTCCGAGAAGCAGGGCCTCGAGATCGACACGCTGATCCATGAGGAAGGACCTTCGCAGCTGGAGATCAACCTGCGTCACGGCGATCCGCTGGCGCTGGCCGACCAGGTGTTCCTGTTCAAGCGGACGATCCGCGAGGCGGCGCTCGCCCACAACATGTACGCGACGTTCATGGCCAAGCCGATCCAGGGCCTGCCCGGTTCGGCGATGCACATCCACCAGTCGATTGTCGACGCGCGGACCGGCCGCAACATCTTTTCCAACGCCAAGGGCGACGCGACGTCGGAATTCTTCCACTTCATCGGCGGCATGCAGCGCTACGTGCCAAGCCTGCTGGTGATGATGGCCCCCTATGTCAATTCCTACCGGCGGCTGACGCCGGGCATGTCGGCGCCGGTCAACACCGCCTGGGGATACGACAATCGCACGACGGCCTTCCGTGTGCCTCCATCGTCGCCGGTGGCGCGACGGGTGGAAAACCGCCTGCCCTCCTCGGACGCCAACCCCTATCTGGCGCTCGCCGCTTCGCTGGCGGCGGGTTATCTCGGCATGACGAAGAAGCTGACGCCAAGCGAGCCGTCGGCCACGACAAACTACGAATCGGGCGTCGACCTGCCGCGCGGCCTGCTGGAGGCGGTGTCGCTGTTCGAGGACGAGGATGACCTTCGCGACGTCTTCGGCGATGAGTTCGTCGCCATCTACGCCGGCGTCAAGCGTGGTGAGTTCGAAACCTTCATGCAGGTGATCAGTCCGTGGGAACGCGAGTACCTGCTGCTCAACGTCTGAATCGTCTTCCATGACCTACCAAAGCCCCATTTCGCCCGGCGTCTCGTGGTACGAGGCAACGGTTGGCGAACGCCCCGAATATGCACCGCTCGCGGGTTCGGCGACGGTCGATGTCGCCATTATCGGGGGCGGATTCACCGGCCTCAGCGCTGCCTACCATCTGGCGAAAGCCGGCCTGTCGGTCATGCTCATCGAACAGCACCGGCTCGGCGACGGCGCCTCCGGGCGCAATGGCGGCCAGTTCGGCACCGGTCAGCGCGGCTGGGCCGAAGAACTCGAAGACGCCTACGGTTATTCCCGCTCCAAGGCGTTGTTCGCCATGGCCGAGGACGCCAAGGCACACATGCACGCCTTCGCGGCCGAACACGGCATCGACATGGAGTATGTCGCCGGCCAGATCTCGGTGGCGCACAAGCCGCGCTACGTGAAGGACTACGAGGTGCATCCGGCGATCATGGCCGAGCGCTACGACTATCCGCACCTGACCTTCATGGACGCGAAGGAGACGGCCGAGCGCATCGGCTCATCGCTCTACTTCGGTGGCGTTCGCGACACTGCGACCGGCCACATTCATCCGCTGAAGTTTCTCGTCGGCCTCGGCAAGGCCGCGGCGAAAGCGGGTGCGGCCATCCACGAAAAGACCAAGGCGACGGCGATCGACGCCGCCGGAGGCAAAGTCAGGATCACTACACCGCGCGGGACGATCACGGCGGATCGTGCCCTGATCGCCGTCAACGCCTATGGCAATGGCCTGGAGCCGGAATCCTGCGCCAATGTCATGCCGATCGGCTCCTTCATCGGCGCAACCGAATCGTTGCCGAACGGCAGCCCGGTGCTGCCCGGCGGCGAGAGCGCCGACGACTCCCGCTTTGTGGTGCGCTACTGGCGGAAATCGAAGGACGGGCGGCTGCTGTTCGGCGGTCGAGAAATCTATTCGCCCAATTCCTCCGGCGATATCGAGGCCGGTGTCCGCCGCCAGATTGCCGAGGTTTATCCGGCGTTGCAAAAGGTGAAGCTGACCCACGCGTGGGGCGGGTATGTCGGCATCACCATGGTCCGCAAACCCTATGTTCGCGACGTCAAGCCGGGCGTTACCGTCATCGGCGGGTTTTCCGGGCACGGCGTGATGCTCGCCAATTTCACCGGCCGTCTCTATGCCGAAAGCGTCACCGGCAAGGACGACAAACTGCGCGAGCTGCGCGAGCTGAAGATGACGCCGTTCCCCGGCGGACGCACCTTCCGCGCGCCGATGCTGTTCCTCGCGCTCAACTGGTTTGCGCTACGCGACCGGTTCTGATCCCCCGCTTGCCGCCGAAGCGGCAACGTCATATGCATGTATCGACATACATCAGGGAGGAAACCATGTCTGTCGAACGTGCTGTTCTGGCTTTTGCCGGGGTGATGGTGCTGCTTTCCGTCGTGCTGACGGTTTATGTCTCGCCGCTCTTCGTCTGGTTCACGGTGTTCATCGGCGCCAACATGCTGCAATCGGCCTTCACCGGCTTCTGCCCGGCGGCGATGGCGTTCAAGGCGCTCGGCTACAAGCCCGGCTCGGCGTTTTGAGTCAGCTGCGGCTGGCGGCAAGGGCGATCAGTCCCGCGACGACAATCAGCGCACCGCCGGCAACGGTGGTGATCGCGGGGATTTCGGCGAAGAAGACAAACCCCCACAGCGGCGTCCAGATCAGACCCGTATATTCGAAGCTGGCGACGATCGAGGCCGGCGCGCGGCGATAGGCTTCGGTCAGGAGGATGGTGCCGGCGGCGGCGATGACGCCGCAGGAGAGCATCAGCAGCAGGTCGCCCGTTGACGGCCACGACCAAGCGCGCAGCAGGAAGCCGAGGCTCGGATGGATCGCGGCGCCCTCCGCCGGTACGGGAAGCAACAGGGCGGCGAGGCCGGCGCCAACAAGAAATACGCCGTTCTGGTAGAATGACATGACCGCCGCCGTTTCGCGCGTTGCGACCTTACGGGCCATGATCTGTTGGCTGGCATAGAGGAAGGCGGCGAGCAGCGAAAGCAGCGCGGCGGGGCGGAACAATCCTGAACCCGGGCGCAGCATCACCAGCACACCGACGACGCCGATGACGATGGCGAGCCAGGTGGCGGGCCGGACCGGCTCGCCGAGGATCGGACCCGACATCGCCGCGATGATGAGCGGAACGGTGAAGAACAGCGACACGGCATAGGCGAGCGGCAGGGCGGGCAGCGCCAGATAATAAGACGTGTAGGCGCCGAAACCGATCACCGCGCGAAGCAGGAGAAAACGCCCGTTCGGCGTGGCTAGCGCACCGATCCCGGTCGAGCGGGCGATGACGGCGAGGATGATCGGCGCGGCCACGATCGTGCGCAGGAACAGCGCCTCGGAAATCGGATAGCGGCCGGAGACGCCCTTGAGAATCGCATCCTGGACGGAAAAGACCAGCACGCCCGCGCAAAGGCTGAGCACGCCGAGAAGTATCTGACGATCGCTGCCCGTCGGCGCACGCATGAATGGACCTGTCGCGGCCCGATCCCTGCCTGTATCGCGTGATCGGGGATGAACTGAGAATAACGCGGGCGCGCCGGGCCAGACACCCGGATTCCCGGCATGTTTAGCGCAAAAGCGTCACGAACCGCGGACGTCGAGGCCGATCTACAGCCGCCTGACGATCACGCTGCCGGCGGAATAGCCGGCGCCGAAGGAACAGATGATCCCGAGACTGCCGGCCGGCAGGTCGTCGGAATATTGCGAAAAGGCGATGATCGAGCCGGCAGACGAGGTATTGGCGTATTCCTGCAGGATATTCGGCTGCTCCTCGCGCGATGGCGTGCGGCCGAGCACTTTCTCGCCGATGAAGTCGTTCATCGCCTTGTTGGCCTGATGCAGCCACATGCGCTTCAAGTCGACGATGGCGATACCGGTATCGGCGAGGTGAGAGCCCATCAACTCGGAGACCCAGGGCACGACCTGCTTGAACACCTTGCGGCCCTCCTGGTGGAACAGCATGTCGCGCCGATCCTCCATGTGGCCTTGCCGCGTGCGACGCAGGAAACCGTTGTTGTTGCGGATGTTGTTGGAAAATTCCGTGGCGCAGCGCGTCGACAAGATCTCCCAGCCGCCTTCTGGCGCGTCCTCCAGCAGGGTCAGCACAACGGCGGTGCAGACATCGCCGAAAATGAAATGGCAGTCGCGGTCGCGCCATTCCAGATGGCCCGAACAGATCTCCGGATTGACCATCAGCGCCGAGCGGATCGAACCGGAGCGGATCATGTCGGCGGCGGCCTGGATGCCGAAGGTCGCCGACGAACAGGCAACGTTCATGTCGAAGGCGAAGCCGCCTATGCCGAGCGCTTTCTGCACTTCAATGGCGATGGCCGGATAGGCGCGCTCATGATTGGAAGCGGCGCAGATCACCGCGTCGATGCTTTCGGGTCCCACGCCCGCCGAGGCCATTGCGTCGGTCGCCGCGGTGACCGCCATTTCGGCCATGACCCCGAGTTCCTCCTCGGCGCGCTCGCGCAGCACCGGGTGCATGATCGCCGGATCGAGGATACCTTCCTTGTCGAGGACATGGCGGCGCTCGATGCCCGAAGCCTTGACGATGAACTCCTCGCTCGACATCGCCATCGGCTCGGCCGTTCCGGCGGCGATCTCCTCGGCGTGGGCAGCGTTCCAGTTCGACGCATAGGCGTTGAAGGAGGCGACAAGTTCCTGATTGGTGATGACCTGCTGCGGAGTAAAAACCCCTGTCCCCGCTATTGCGACACGCTGCATCATCTCCCCCGAACTGATTACCGGTCGTCCCGCCGGCACCTTAGAGGAGTCGGCAGCCACGCGCCACAAGACCAAAGCTCACAAAGGCCAGAACCACAAGATGGCTGGTAGCGCCACGGCGAGCACGAGGCCTTCCAGCGGCAGGCCCATACGCCAATAGTCGCCGAAGCGGTAGCGGCCAGGGCCCATGATGATGGTGTTGTTCTTGTGGCCGATGGGCGTGAGAAAAGCGCAGGACGATGCCACGCCGACGCCCATCAGGAATGGGTCCGGCGAAACAGCAAGCCGCTCGGCGATACCGAGAGCCACCGGCGCGGCGATGATGGCCGTGGCGACATTGTTGAGGAAATCGGACAGCGTCATGGTCACCAGCATGACCAGGCCGAGCACCGCCCAGGCTGGCAAACCGGACGAGGCGGCAGCAATGCCGTTGGCGATGAGCGCGGTGCCGCCGGTCGATTCGAGCGCGCCGCCGATCGGAATGAGTGAACCGAGCAGCACGATCACCGGCCACTCGACCGCCTCGTAGATTTCGCGTCCGCCGAGAATGCCGAAGAGGACGTAAAAGACGATGGCCAGCGAGAGCGCGATCGCTAGCGGCACGATTCCGGCAACCGAAAGACCGACGGCGCCAAGGAAGATCGCGATGGCCGCGAGCGCCTTGTTGCGCTGGATGACGTCGTGCCGGCCCTGCTCGATCGCCAGCACGCCGAGCCAGTCGGCGGTATCGTCGAGCCGCGACGCGGGTCCGAGAAGAAGAAGCACATCGCCTGCCGCGAGCGGCAGCTTGCGCACGCGTTCGCGGAAGCGCACGCCCGAGCGCGAGACGCCCAGCAGCGTAATGCCCCGGCGGGAGTACAGCTTGAGACTGTCGGCGGAACGTCCGACCGCGCGCGCATTGTCGGGCACGATCGCTTCCATGAGCGAGAGCGCGCCGCCGGCCAGTCCGCCGTGCTTTTCCGCACCGGCATAGGTCAAGCCGACAGCGCCGACGAAGGCCTCGATCGCCTTGGGGGCGCCTTCGACGACAAGGAAATCGCCCTTGCGCAGCGGTTCATTCTGGGCAAAGCCCGGAAAACGCTGGCCGCGGCGTACCAGGCCAAGAATGGCCACATCCTGGTCCTCCGCGGCGGTGGCGAGATCGCCCGGAGTTCGGCCGATGGCCGGAGACTTTTCGGGCACCTTGGCTTCGGCAAGGAAGACGTCGACCATGGCCCGTCCGCCCTTGCCGACCGGTGCGCGTTCTGGAATGAGCCGCCAGCCGATTAGCGAGACAAACAGGATGCCGGCGACCGCAACGACGAGGCCGACGGGCGTGAAATCGAACATCTCGAACGGCTCGCCCAACTCGCTGGCACGAAAACCCGAGATCACGATGTTCGGCGGCGTGCCGATGAGCGTGACCATGCCGCCGAGGATAGTGGCGAAGGAAAGCGGCATCAGCGACAAGGAGACGGAACGCTTGGCCTTCTCCGCCGCCTCGATGTCGAGCGACATCAGGATGACCAGCGCGGCGACATTGTTGATGACGGCCGACAGCGCGGCGCCGGCAGCGGCCATGACCGCGATATGGATGGGAAGCGGCCTGTCCGCCGAGACGACGAAACGGGCGATCGCTTCCACCGCTCCGGCCTTCAGCAGGGCGCGCGAGATAGCAAGTACCAGCGCGATGATGATGACAGCCTCATTGCCGAAGCCGAGGAAGGCATCGTGCGCCGGAACGACGCCGCCAATGACAGCGAGGATCAGCGCGCCAAAGGCGACGAGATCGTAGCGGAACCGACCCCAGACGAGGAAGGCCACGAGCGTTCCCAGCAGCGCGAAAACATAGGCCTGCGACCAGGTCATTCCGCCCTATTGGACCCGCCCGATCTCACACGCAACGCCCACCGTCCACCTCGAGCGCAACGCCCGTGATGAACTGCGCTTCGTCGGAGGCGAGCCACAGCGCGGCATTGGCGATGTCGAGCGGCGTCGACAGGCGGCCGAGCGGAATGGACGATTTGAACAGCGCGCGCTTCTCGGCCGTGTCCTCGCCCATGAACAGGTGCAGCATCCCTGTTTCGCCGGCGACCGGGCAGAGCGCGTTGACGCGGATGTTCTTCGGCGCAAGCTCGACGGCCATCGACTTCGTCGCCGTGATCGCCCACCCCTTTGACGCGTTATACCAAGTCAGCCCCGGGCGCGGGCGCAGGCCCGCCGTCGACGCGGTGTTGATGATGACGCCGCCGCCCTGCTTCTCCATTACCGGCGCAACCGCGAGGGTGGAGAAATAGATCGCCTTCATGTTGACGGCGCCGATGAGATCAAAGGTCTTCTCATCGATGTCGAGCATGGAGCCGTTGCGGTGGGTGTAGCCGGCATTGTTGACCATGATGTCGACGCGGCCGAACGTGTCGGTCGCGGCTGCGATCATGGCGTCGATGTCCTGCTTGCGCGAAACGTCGACGGTGGCGGGGACGGCCCGGCTCCCGATCTCGCCGGCGACGCGCTTCGCGCCAACCGCGTTGATGTCGGCGACGACGATGGCAGCGCCCTCCTCGGCGAACCGCTTCGCGATCCCCTCGCCGAAGCCGGACGCCGCGCCGGTAACGATTGCGACCTTGCCTTCCAGTCGGGACATGTTTCTCACCCGTGATTGAAAATGATCGTCTTGGTGGCGCTCATGTCGTAGAGCGCCTCGATGCCCTTTTCGCGCCCGTGGCCGGACTTCTTGAAGCCGCCGAAAGGCAGTTCCACGCCGCCGCCGGCGCCATAGGCGTTGACCCAGACCTGGCCGGCGCGCACCGCCTTGGCGACGCGGTGCTGGCGGCCGCCGTCGCGCGTCCACACGCCGGCGACAAGGCCGTATTCGGTGGCGTTGGCGATGCGGATGGCGTCATCCTCGTCGTCGAAGGGGATGAGCGAGAGCACCGGGCCGAACACCTCCTCCTGGGCGATCGCGGCGACGGGATCGACCGACCCGAACAGCGCCGGCGCGACATAGTAACCGCCGGACGGAGCATCCGGGGCAACCTTGCCTTCGGCGAGGATCGGGATGCCCGCCTCCTTCGCCGCCGCGACCATCGAGGCGACGCGCTCGGCCTGCTTGCGGTTGACCATCGGGCCAAGATCGAGATCGGCATCGTGCGGACCGGCGGTCAGCTGGGCGAAACGATGGGCCAGCGCCTCGGCGACCGGCGCGTAGATGGAGCGCTCGATCAGCACGCGCGAGCCGGCCGAGCAGGTCTGGCCGCCGTTCTGGATGATGGCGTTGACGACGACCGGCAACGCCTTGATGAGGTCCGCGTCCGCGAAAATGATCTGGGGCGACTTGCCGCCGAGTTCCATGGTGACGCCGCGATTGTTGATGGCGGCGGCCTGCTGGATGGCGGTGCCGGTCAGCGGTGAGCCGGTGAAGGTGACGTAATCGACCTGCGGATGGCGCGACAGCGCCGCGCCGGCGGTGTGCCCGAGGCCGGTGACGACATTGACCACGCCTTCGGGAATGCCGGCCTCAAGCGCCAGTTCGGCGATGCGGATGGTCGAGAGCGAAGCGTCCTCGGCGGGCTTGAGGACGAGGGTATTGCCCATCGCAAGCGCAGCGCCGAGCACGCGCGCGCCGATCTGCAGGGGATAGTTCCACGGAATGATGCCGCCGACGACGCCGTGCGGCTCGCGCAGGCTGAGCGCGGTGAAGCCATCGAGGAAAGGGATCTGGTCGCCCATCAGCTTGTCGGCCGCGCCTCCGTAGAATTCGTAGTAGCGCTCGGTCACCGCCGCATCGGCGCGACCCTGGCGGATCGGCTTGCCGGTGTCGCGCGATTCAAGGGCGGCGAGTTCGTCGGCATTCTGCTTCACCAGCGCCGCAAGGCGCGTGAGCATGCGGCCGCGTTCGACCGCCGGAACTCGGCGCCACGGCCCCTCGAAGGCCGCCGCCGCGGCTCTTACCGCGCGGTCGACATCGGCTTCACCCGATGCGGGAATCGAAGCGAACGCCTTGCCGTCGGAGGGACAGAACACGTCGAGACGTTCGCCCGACAGCGCATCGGCGGGCTTGCCGTCGATGAGGTTCATGAAGGCGCGGCCTTCGGCAACGGTCTTCGAAAGATGGGCGGTCATGGCGGTATCCCCTGGAGGGGCCGATGTATCGGCCGGCAGGACCCGCGATGTCAAATCGTGGACGGCCTGGCGTAATCCATTTCGGGCGGCCGTCACGAAAATCTCACACCGCGCCCTTAGACGAAGAATGCAATCCGTCACCTCTTCCCCTTTTAAATCGATTAGATTATACGGTCGCCGGTTGCTGCCGGAGCCCGCATGACCAGCCAGATCATTCCGATACCTGCCTTCGACTTTGTCATCTTCGGTGGCACAGGCGATCTTGCCGAGCGCAAACTGCTTCCAGCGCTCTACCAGCGATTCCTCGCCGGACAATATGACGGCGGCACGCGCATCATCGCGGCCGCGCGCGCCGCCATGGAGGACGACGCCTATCGAACCTACGCCCGGCAGGCGATCAGGGAACACGTCAACGCCAGCGAAATCGACGACAAGGTGCTGGAGGACTTTCTCGGGCACCTCTCCTATCTCGCCATCGACGCGAAATCGGGCGACGGATTTGCCGCGCTCGGGCAGACGCTCGGCAGCGGCGAGCGCGTGCGCGTGTTCTACCTGGCCGTCGCGCCCGCCCTGTTCGGCGATATCGCCGGGCAGCTTCAGGCCCACAGGCTGGTCACGGAGCAGTCGCGCATCGTGGTGGAAAAGCCGATCGGGCGCGACCTCGCCTCGGCCCGGGAGCTCAACGCGGCGATCGGTGCCGTGTTCGACGAACACCACGTCTTCCGCATCGACCACTACCTCGGCAAGGAGACGGTGCAGAACCTGATGGCGCTTCGCTTCGCCAACGCGCTGTACGAACCGCTGTGGAATTCCGCCCATGTCGACCATGTGCAGATCACGGTGGCCGAGACGGTGGGGCTTGAAGGGCGGTCCGGCTATTACGACAAGGCCGGTGCGCTGCGCGACATGGTGCAGAACCACCTGCTGCAACTGCTGTGCCTCGTGGCGATGGAGCCGCCGGCCTCGCTCGAGCCCGACGCGGTGCATGACGAGAAGGTCAAGGTGCTCAGGGCGCTGAAACCGATCGACTCAAACAACGCTTCTCGGGTCACGGTGCGCGGACAATACCGCGCTGGCGCTGCCAATGGCGGACCGGCGAAAGGCTATCTCGACGAACTCGAGGGCGGCCAGAGCACGACCGAAACCTTCGTTGCGCTGAAGGCCGAGATTGCCAACTGGCGCTGGGCCGGCGTGCCGTTCTACCTGCGCACGGGCAAGCGCATGGCAGCGCGCGTCTCCGAAATCGTCGTGCAGTTCAAGCCGATCCCGCATTCCATCTTCGAACCGCAGGCCGGCCAATGCATCGCCAACCAGCTGGTCATCCGGCTGCAGCCTGACGAAGGGGTCAAGCAGTGGATCATGATCAAGGATCCCGGACCCGGCGGCATGCGCCTGCGCCACGTTCCGCTCGACATGAGCTTCGCGGAAGCCTTCGGCGTGCGCAATCCGGACGCCTACGAGCGATTGCTGATGGACGCGGTACGCGGCTACCAGACACTGTTCATGCGTCGCGACGAAGTGGAAGCCGCCTGGGGCTGGATCGACCCGATCCTGGCGGCCTGGGACGACGCGCGCCAAGAGGCGCAAGGCTATACGGCCGGGACATGGGGTCCGTCCGGCGCCATCGCGCTCATCGAGCGCGACGGGCGGACATGGCACGAAAGCATTTGAGGGACATGATGGACGCCAGAACGATGAACGCGATCCTCCGGATCCACGCCACGCGCCGCGCGCTGGCCGACGAACTCGCAACCGAGGTCGCCGGGCAATTGCGCGAGGCAATCGACGCGAAGGGCCGCGCCAGCCTTGCGGTCTCGGGCGGGCAGACGCCGGCAGCCTTTTTCGAGGCGCTGTCGAACCAGAAGCTCGACTGGGACAAGGTCGACGTGACCCTGGTCGACGAGCGCTTCGTGCCGGAAAGCTCGCCGCGCTCCAACGCACGACTGGTGCGCGGAAAGCTGCTGAAGGACGAAGCGGCGAAGGCGCGCTTCTTCCCGCTCTTTCGCGATGACCGAAGCGTCGAAGCGGCCGCGTTCCACGCCGACGGGGAAGTCTACGCGCTGGTACGCAAGCTCGATGTGGTCGTGCTCGGCATGGGTACCGACGGGCACGTCGCCTCCTATTTCCCTGACGCCGAAAACTACGACAAGCTCTTCCTCGCCTGCGATGCCGTGATGTCGGTGAAATCGCATAGCGCGGGCGAGCCGCGCCTGACCGTTTCGCCCCGGCTCATCGCCAATGCCGGCCACATCCACCTGCATTTCGAGGGACCAGAGAAGAAAGCCCTTTTCGACGCAGCGCTGGCCGAGACAGGACCGAAGCGGCTGCCCGTGGCCACGGTGATCGGTCTGGCAAAGGTTCCCGTCCAGGTTCACTGGGCGAGCTGAGGAGAAGACCCATGGACGTTCGGGCCGAAGTCGCCGCCGTGACGCGGCGCATCGTGGAGCGTTCTCGTCCGACGCGAGAGGCCTATCTGGAGCGCGTCGACCAGGCGGCCCGCAAGGGCGTCTCGCGGGCTAGCCTCGGCTGTGCCAACCTCGCCCACGGCTTCGCCGCCTGCGGCGCCAGCGACAAGGCGGCGCTGGCCGGCGACACGGTGCCAAACCTCGGCATCGTCACCGCCTATAACGACATGCTCTCCGCGCACCAGCCTTTCGAAACCTTCCCCGCACTGATCCGCGCGGCGGCGCGCGAAGCGGGTGGAGTCGCCCAGGTCGCCGGCGGCGTCCCGGCCATGTGCGATGGCATCACCCAGGGCGAAGCGGGGATGGAATTGTCGCTGTTCTCGCGCGACGTCATCGCCATGTCGGCCGGCATCGCCCTTTCGCACGGGATGTTCGACGCCGCCGTCTTTCTTGGCGTCTGCGACAAGATCGTGCCGGGACTGGTGATCGCAGCATTGACCTTCGGCCATCTGCCGGCCGTGTTCATTCCGGCCGGTCCGATGACCTCCGGACTGCCCAATGACGAGAAGGCGCGGATCCGCCAGCTCTATGCCGAAGGCAAGGTCGGCCGTGCCGAGCTTCTGGAGTCGGAATCGAAATCCTATCACGGGCCCGGTACCTGCACCTTCTACGGCACGGCGAATTCCAATCAGATGCTGATGGAGATCATGGGGTTGCACCTGCCGGGCGCGACCTTCGTCAATCCAGGCACGCCGCTACGCGACGCATTGACCCGCGAGGCTGCGAAGCGGGCGCTGGCGCTGACCGCACTCGGCAATGACTACACGCCGGTCGGGCGCATGATCGACGAGCGTTCCTTCGTCAACGCGATGGTCGGCCTCAACGCCACCGGCGGTTCGACCAACCTCACGATCCACCTGATCGCGATGGCCAGGGCCGCCGGTATCCGGCTCACCTGGCGGGACATTTCCGATCTTTCGGACGTGACGCCGCTTCTTGCGCGCATCTATCCGAACGGCCTTGCCGACGTGAATCACTTCGCCGCCGCCGGCGGCATGGGCTTCCTCATTCGCGAGCTTCTCGGCGTCGGCCTGTTGCACGAAGACGTGGGCACGGTGAACGGGCGCGGGCTTTCCGCCTACGCCGTCGAGGCCAAACTCGGACCGACAAGCGAGGTCGTGCGCGCGGCGGCGCCGAGCGCGAGCGGCGATGAAAAGGTGCTGGCGCCGGCGACACGTCCGTTCCAGCCCAGTGGCGGGCTGAAAGTGCTTACCGGCAATCTCGGCCGCGCCGTCATCAAGGTTTCGGCGGTCAAACCCGAGCGCCATGTGATCGAGGCGCCGGCGCTGGTGTTCGATAGCCAGGAGGCGCTGCAGAAGGCGTTCAAGTCCGGCGCTCTCGACCGTGATTTCGTCGCCGTCATCCGCTTCCAGGGGCCCAAGGCCAACGGCATGCCGGAACTGCACAAGCTGATGCCGCCGCTCGGCGTGCTGCAGGACCGCGGTTACCGCGTTGCGCTCGTCACCGACGGGCGAATGAGCGGCGCCTCGGGCAAGGTTCCCGCGGCGATCCATGTGACGCCGGAGGCGCTCGCCGGGGGAGCCATCGGCAAGATCCGCGACGGTGATATCATCCGGCTTGACGCACGCACGGGTGAACTCGAAGTGCTGGTCGACACGGCGACGCTGGTCGCGCGTCCGGCGTCCTCCCCTGACCTCTCGCGCAACGAACACGGTACGGGGCGTGAGTTGTTCGCGGCCTTCCGCCATATCGCCGGCAATGCCGAGGATGGCGCGGCGGTGGCGGTTTAGTCGCGACGCGCAGCGCTAAGACATCACGCCGGAGGCGCCTTACGGAGTCGACGTCAGAAAGGATTGACGACGCGCAGCGCGCCAAGTTCCCTGCCGTCCTGCATGTCCTCGCTCCACAGGACCGTGCATCCCTCCGACTGCGCCGCTGCGACGATCAACGCGTCATAATAAGAAAGTCCATGATCCGCCGCCAGCGCACGGGCGTCAGTGTGGTGGTCAACGGTCAAGGGTGCGGGTGGATCGACGAGCGCCAGAATGTCTGCAACGGCCTCGCCAATTTCTTCCCAGTTTCTGCCGAGTTTCCGGAATGAAACCAACGCAAATTCGTTGAGTACCTGTACACTGAGCTTGCCGCCCTCCGCCAACAGCGCCCGAGAGCGATCCCCCTTCTTCCCCGCTTCCTGAGCGTAGACGAGAATATTGGTGTCGAAGAAGGCGCTCACCGCACGTTGGCCTCGTCGCGGTCGAACCTGTAGTCGCCGGGCAACACCCAACGCCGCGCCGCCATGCGTGCCAGAGCCGCATCGCGATCCCTGGTTTTCGTAACGGCAAGCAAACGGTCCTCTGCGGCGACAACGGCGAGGTCATCTCCTTCCTTAAGACCGAGCGTTTCGACCAACTTGCGGGGAAGCCGCACGGCAAGGCTGTTTCCCCATTTGGATACCAGCATGGCCGCCTCCATATCTCGGACAAATGTATATCATGAGATGGATATCCACAAGCGTGGCGCAAGTCCGGCAGGGGGTCGAACCGTCAATACGTCGTCCGGCGTTCCTCGCTTGGCGGACGGCCGAAGAGCAGGCGATAGCTCTGGGCGAAATAGGAGTGCGAGGTGAAACCGGTGGCGATCGCGACGTCGAGGATCGGCATGTTGGTCTGGCGCAGCAATTCGCGGGCCCGCTCCAGGCGCAACCGCATGTAGTAGCGGCCGGGCGTCATGTTGAGGTGGCGCAGGAACAGGCGCTCGACCTGACGGACCGACAGACCGGCGGCGCGGGCGAGATCGACAGCGGTCAGCGGCTCGTCGATATGGTCGGCCATCAGCTCGACCACCTTGCGCAACTTGTCCGACTTGCCGGTCAAGTCGCGTTCCGGGCCAACGCGCTGGCGGTCGCCGGGAGAGCGGATGCGCTCGTGGTGGAACTGGTTGGCCACCTCGTTGGCGAGGTTGATGCCGAGATCGGCGCGGATGATTTCCAGCATCAGGTCGATGGAGGTGGTGCCGCCGGCGGTCGTGTAGCGCTTGCGATCGATCTCGAAGACGTTCGAGGTACACTGTATATCGGGGAAGCGCTCCATGAAGGAGGCGCGGTTCTCCCAGTGGATCGTGCATCGAAAACCGTCGAGTTGGCCGGCTTCGGCGAGGAGTTGCGTGCCGATCGACAGACCGCCGAGTGCGCCTCCCCGCCTGCCCCAGCTTCGAAGCGTGGCGAGGACCTTGCTCTTGCCCGGGAATTCGGTGGACAGGCCGGCGCAGACGAACAGGATGTCCGTATCGGCCGGCAGATCGGCGATGGAATAATCGACCTTGATGGCGAGGCCGGACGACGAAGTGACCGCGTCGCCATCCGCCGACAGCGTGACCCAGGAATAGACTTGGCGGCCGGCGAGCCGGTTGGCCGAGCGGATGGTGTCGATGGCGGCGGCGAGCGAAAAGAGGCCGAACCTGTCGACGAGCAGGAAAGCAAAAAGACGTCGGTTCGGTGTCAGGTCGGGCATGGCTCGGCCTTTCCCGCCGGTTCGCGGTGGATCAGAAGCGCGGCGGTTCGCGGCCCGCGGCGCGGCAGGCCGAGACGAGGGTGTTCGCCATCAGCATGGCGATGGTCATCGGCCCGACGCCGCCCGGCACGGGCGTGATGGCGCCGGCAACGCTGTCGGCCGAATGGAACTCGACATCGCCGACGAGGCGGTTGTTGCGGCCCGAGCCGGGCAGCGCAGCCACGCGGTTGATGCCGACGTCGATGACGGTGGCTCCCGGCTTGACCCAATCGCCCTTGATCATTTCGGGGCGGCCGACCGCTGCGACAAGAATGTCGGCGCTGCGGCAGACGGACGGCAGATCCTTCGTGCGCGAATGGGCAACCGTCACCGTCGCATTGGCGGCGAGCAGCAGGTTCGCCATCGGCTTGCCGACGATATTCGAGCGGCCGACCACAACGGCATTGAGACCGGACAGGTCGCGACCGCGCACCCGCTCGATCAGGATCATCGAACCGGCCGGCGTGCAGGGCACGAAAGCGGAGGCGATGTCGCCGGCGCCGAGCTTGCCGACATTGACATAGTGGAAGCCGTCGACGTCCTTGTCCGGATCGATGGCCTGGATGACCTTGCCGGCGTCGATGTGGGCCGGCAGCGGAAGTTGCACAAGGATGCCGTGGACAAGCGGATCGGAGTTCAGTTCCGCAATGAGACGCAGCAGGTCGTGCTCGGACGTGGCGGCATCGAGCGTGTGCTGGATGGAGTGGAAACCGCATTCCTTAGCGGTGCGCGACTTCGACGCGACGTAGACCTGGCTCGCCGGATCCTCGCCGACGATGACAACCGCCAGGCCCGGCGTGACATGGGCGTCGCGCTTCAGGTCGGCTGCTGCGGCGGTGACTTTCGCGGTGACCTCGGCGGCGACTGCCTTGCCGTCGATACGCTGCGCCATGACCAATTCCCCTTTTTCCGGCCAGACTAGGGTCCGACCGAACCTGCCGTTTGCGCCTTTGCGGCGTTGATTGCCGTAAAGCCGCCGCCAGTCGCCATTGCAAGGAAAATCGATCAGCCGCGGCGGGCGCGCGCAGCCGTGAGGCTCTCGACCGCCGCCCGAACGTCCGAAAGACCCCGGCGCAGCGTCTCGAAACGCAGGTCGGTGACGGCCTCTTCGGGTGGCGCGGGAGGTGCCGCAGGGGGCCAGCCGACCGGAACGGCCGGCGCAGGCGACGGCATCCAGACTGGCGCATGCGGCATCATCGGCGGAGGCCATGCCGCCTGCTGCGGCCAGACCATGTATTGCGGCGGGGAATACCAAGGCGGCACCGCCGCCTGCGGCGGCCAGGCCGGCTGAATGGGTGGAGATACCATCTGGGCAGTCGCCATCGGAGCTGGCGCCTGCGAGGCCTGCGGCGCGGCCGGCGGCGACAACGGCTGCGGAGCCACGGTCGCGGCCGGTTGCTGGGATACCGGTTCCGCCAGTACGAGCGACGCCTCGGCCGGTTTTGGCGCCGGCGCACGCTGTCCTTCCGGAGACGACCGCCGCCGGGACGGCGAGCGGCGCGGCGCCATCGGCGCAGACGGAGCGGAAGGTCGCCCTGTGCGGAAGCTCGCCCAGGCGCCGCGCAGCAACCCGATCCCGATGCCGGCCATGAACCCGAGGACCGTGCCGAGGACGGCGGTCACCGCCCGTGACGGGCCGGTCGGGTCGAGCGGCGGCGTCGCGCGCGAAACCACCGAGATGTTGCCGGTGTTGATTGACTGCTGTTCGCCGGTTTCGCGGGCGCGCAGCAGGAACGATTCGTAGACGGTACGCTTGGCGGCAGCGTCGCGCTCGATCTCGCGCAACTCGATTAGCTTGTCGGAAACGTTCGCCTGGCGCGACTTCAACTGAGCGAGACGGGCGGCAAGTTCCTGCTCGAGCTGAACCGCGCGCTTCAATTCGACCTGGATGGAGGAAACGATGCGGCCAAGCTCCTGGCCAATACCGCGGCGAGCGTCGGCGAGCTGGGCATCCAGCGCCAGTCGCTCGGGATGGCGCGGACCGAGGCGCACCGCGGCCTTCGCGGCTTCCTGCGCGAGGGTGGAATATTGTACGCGCAGTTGCGCCATCGCGCCGCTCGACACCTGTTCGGGAAGGCCGCCGGCGATGACCGTATCGACGCCGAGGGAGCGCGCACTCGCGGCGCGAGCGTTGAGTTCGAGCGTGCGGGCGCGCGACGCCGTCAACTGGTCGTTCAGCCGGATCAGCTCGTCGTCGCCGATGAGGCTGCCCTTGGCATCGACCAGATCGTTCTGGAACTTGTAGTCCTCGACCTTGCGCTCTGCCTTTTCGACGTCCTTGCGCAATTCCTCGAGGCGGCCGCCAAGCTCTCCGGAGGCGCGACCGGCACTGTCGGCCTGAAGTTCCGCCGCCTTGGCGGTGTAGACGTCGATGAGCGTATTGGCGATGAGCGCGGATTTCTGCGGATCGCGGGTCTTCGATGAAATCTCGATGATGAAGGTTTTGCCGGTGCGATCGATGGAGAGCGCTTCGGCGACATTCTCGACGGCGATCGCCCGACGCAATTCGCCCGACGTCGGACCGTCGGAGGAGGAGAGCAGGGAGCGTAGCGAGGTGAGGAAAGCGCTGATACCGAGGCCCTTGGCGCTGCCGTTGAACTCGGGATCGGCGTCGAGCTTGAGTGTGTCGACGACCTTTTCCATCACCGGGCCGGAGCGCATGATGCGCACCTGGTTCTCGATCAGCGACAGCGTCGCCTCGCTCGGCAGCCAGCCCGATCCGGTCAGGTCGCGATCGACGATCTGCAGGTTGCGCGGGTCGACCAGGAGCTCGGCCCAGGAAATGTAGTGCTTCGGCGTCGACAGCGCCACGACCACGCCGAGCAGGCCGCCAAGGATCGTGGTGGCGGCAATCAGCGATTTGGACCGCAGAACCCCGCCGATCAGGGCCATCGGATCGATCAGGGGGCGCCAGACCTCGTCATCGGCCGGCATTGGCGTTACCGCCAGCGGCGGAACAGTGTCGGCGAGCGGTTTCGCCTCGGCGGCCGGTTCGTCCCAGCCAGCAAAAAGGTCCCCGGCGCCGCGGGGCGGCAGGTTGGGAGGAACTGCTGCTTCAGGATGGTCTTGGCTCTTGCGCAGCTGCGCGGCGTCGCGATGCGCCTGACGGGCACGCTCACGCTCGACCGCCTGCCCCAGCAGCGACGTCGTGGGGCCGGACGACCGCGCCACCTGACCGATCTGGCGCGGACGCACCCCTGCCGATGCAAGGAGCGAACCCTGCCTGCGGCCGGAATTTCGGGTGTTCGCATCGGACATGGTATCGGGGCCACCGTCGCGCCGCTGCCGACGCCAAATCGTTAACTCACGCTAAACACGCATAGGTAACAAAAGGTTAATTCCGGCTCTGGAACGGCGCCTTAAACATTTTGGTGCAGCGTGCCGGCGGACATGGCGACGCTCCCCGAACTCCTCTCGCGCAACCGCTCGACGCTGGTCGCCTATTTCCAGGCGATGAGCGGTTCGGCCGGGCGCCTGGTGTTTTCGCTCGCCTATTTCGTGCTCCTCGCCAACACGCTCACGATAGCCGATTTCGGGCGATTCGCCGCCGCGTCGGCGGCCGGCGTGATGATCAGCCGCGTGCTCGCTTTCGGCTTCACTTCGCCGCTTTACCGCATCGCAACCGTCAAGCCGCAACTCATCGGCGCCTACACCGCCGGAACGCTGGCGCTCGGCGCGGTTTCGCTGCTGCCGCTCGTACTGGTGGCCTGGGCGACCCATGCGCTGGCCTTTGCCGGCGACATCGATCGCGCGACCTTCGCCGTCTTCATCGCCGCGGAAGCGCTGTTCTGGCGGCCGACCGAAATCGTCGCCATCGTCAACAACGGCATGGGCCGCTTCGGCCGGGCGGCGCGGTTGACGATCCTCGGCACGGCGCTGCGCGCCGTCGGCGCGGCCCTGTTCGTCGCTTCGCCGCTGCGCGACCTTTCAAGCTGGGCGTGGTTCTATCTCGGCGCCAACGCGGCAGCGCTCGCCATCGCTGTCATCGTCGACTATCCGCGCCGGCGGCTGCGCTTCGTGCCCCGCCTCTATGTCCGCCGTCTCCGCGATGCGCTGATGGTGTCGCTATCGGAAATGCTGTTCTACGTGCAGGCGGAATTCGACAAGCTGGTCGTGCTGGCGCTCGGCGGAGCGGAGACGGCCGGCATCTACGCGGTCATCATGCGCCTCGTCGACCTGACGGCCATTCCGGTCCGCGCCTTTTCAATGATGCTCGTGCAGAAGATCATGCGGACACCGGACGTCCTCAAGGGCTGGCGCCGCCGGATCGGCATCGAGGCCGGGATTTTCGCCGTCTCGACCATCGGGTTACTGGCCCTCGCCTTGATGCTGTGGCTTTTCCCCAACGCGCTCGGGCGCAACGTCGCGGCGGCTGCCGGCTTCATCGGTCTCGTCGCCGCGGTGCCGGGCCTGCGCAACCTCGTCGAATATCAGGCCGAACTGCTTTACGCGCGCGGCCAGACCGGGCTGAGGGCACTGCTGCTCGGCCTGCTGACACTGGTCAAGGGCGGTGCCCTGGCGCTGCTGCTCGAAGCGGTCAATGGCGCGGCGCTGGTCGGCTGGCTGAACGCCGTGTTCCTGGCCCTTTACGCCATCTCGACCGTGTTCACCTACACGGCGCTGAGGCGCAAGAGCCGGGCGCTATGAGGCGACGCCGACAAGGCGGCGGATGCGGTTCAGGTCGATGCCGATGAAGGATTGCAGGCCGACGGCAACCTGGCCGGGCGCGAGGCCGGCGACAAAGGCCGCCAGTTCCGCTTCTCCAAGCTCCGGACCCTTCCAATAGATACGACACCGTTCCAGTGGGTCGTGAACGTGGCCTTCGCCGGCGCGCACGTCGTCGACATAGCGGCCGTAGAGCATGCATTCGGAGAAACGGCGGCGTGCGGCGACCGCCTCGACCCATGACCGGCCACTGGTTCGCTCGATATGGTCCAGCATGGCGGCGGTATGATCGCGCCGCCAGGCGATCAGCGTGGCAATGTAATCGTGCGGCGAGGCAGCGACCGGCAGGCCGAGTGTGCGCGCGGCGTTTGCCGACCACTCACGGTGTTCGCCACTCTCCATCGCGTCGAGGGCGCCGTCGCGCCTGAACAGGCGCAACCGGTCGCCCTGCCAGAATTGCGAGAGATCGAACGGGCGGACGAAGGCGACGTCGGAATCGACATAAACCAGCGCCTGCTCGGCAACATGGCGGGCGAGTGCCATGCGCCGCAATTGCTGAACATGCCAGCCGCGCAGCGGCGGGACCTTGTAACTCAACCAGACATGACGACGGAAACGACTGACCGGATCGCGCAGCGCATGCAGCCAGGGCGGCAGCAGATCGCGTTCGTCGACGACGGTCCGGTTCGCCGTTTCAAGCGCGCGGAACTGGCGTACATCGTGGCCTGCGACAAGGATATAGTGCTTCTCCATGCCGGAGACGCGCGCGTCGACGGTTTCGCAAAGCAGCCGGCAGCGCTCAAAATCCGGCGCATAGCTGGCTGTCACGATCGCGGCAGCAGGCTGGCCGGCAGAAGCTGGCAGGTCGACCGGCATCGGCGTCAGCGTTTCCGCCCGAAGAGCTTGCGCAGATAGACCCGGACGATGAACACCGGATTGCCGATCACGTAGCGACGCCATAGGCGGAACGGCTCGTTCAGGAGCCTGTAGGCCCATTCCAGCCGCCAATCGCGCACCCAGAGTGGCGCGCGCGGCACGGCCCCGCTGATGAAATCGAAGAGCGCGCCGACGCCGGCGGCGATGCGGACATGGCCTTCATGAACCTGCCCGGCAATGAACACCTCCTGCTTCGGCACGCCCATCGCCACGAGCAGGATATCGATCTTCAACGTGCCGATGCGCTGCAGCAGCGCGGGAATGTCCGCCTCGCGGAAATAGCCGTCGGAGACGACAAAGAACTCGTGCTGCGGCGCGATGCGGCGAAATCCTTCCGCTGCCTTCTCGACATTCTCGGGCGTCGAGCCGAGCAGGCCGACGCGCTGTTGCGCGTGGATGGAGGCAAGCAGATCCGGCACGAAATCGGTGCCGTTGAGGTTGTCGGGGAATTCCTCCCCGTGCAAGGCGCGCGAGGCCATGTCGACGCCGACGCCATCGGCCAGAACAAGGAAATTGGACAATGCGGCGCGGTATTTCTCGTCGCGCCATGCCATGTTCGAGCAATGGGCGTTGAGAAAGGCCAGCCGCGTGAAGGCGCCGGAAGCCAGGCGGTCCTCGATGAGGCGGATCGCGCGCGTCCGGTCCAGCACGGCGACCTTGACGCCGAGGATGTCGCGTTCGGCGAGCGCTTCGGACGACGGAGCGACGACGAGGTTCATGCCGCCACTCCGGCACCCGCCGCGGCGAGCGCGGCAAGGCCCCGTCTAACGCCACGGTCAAGCGCTTCGCGCTGGCGGCGGTGGAAGTCGCGCCCGTCCAGCGGATCGGCTTTCAGGGCCGCCTGCCTGACCAGCGCCGAGGCAAAGGCATCCGGGTCATCGGCCACCAAACAGTTCGCCGGCCGTTCGGCGATACCGCGCAGCGAATGGCTGGTGGCCACGGACGGAAGGCCGAGCTCGAAGATCTCGATGGTCTTCAGCTGCACCCCGGTACCGGCCGTCGAGGCGAGCGGGATGACGGCAGCGGCACGCAGGAACTCCTGAGCGTCGGGGACACGGCCGACGAAGGAGACCCTGCCGGAAGCGGCCTGGAGATCGGCCGGTTTCGCACCGGCAATGCGAACGTCGAAGCCCTCCGGAAGGAGGGGAACGACCTTGTCCAAGAACCAGTCGAGGCCGATGCGGTTCGGCGCCCAGGTCCAGGTGCCGATCATCGCGGCCGCATATTCCACCGCGCGCGGCGCCGGCGCAGACAGCATAGGGCGCGTCACCAGCGGCAGCGCGACCGAGCGGGAATCGAAGGCGATGCCGAGCGCCGCCCGGTCTTCTTCGGCCAGCGTGAAGATGAAGGCGGACTGGCGGCAAAGCTGCGCCTCGACCCTTTCGAGAAGCCGCGCCTCGCGGCTGAACAGCAAGCGCTCCACCGTCCCACCGGCCGCCTCGGCGTTTTCGCGGGCCGAGCGGTGCTCGACATTGTGGGCGACATACAGGGACGGGCGATCATCAAAGAGGCCGGGAAACGCTCCGGCGAACTGCACCGAATTGAGGACATAGCCATCGACCGGGCCAATCGCGGCAAGCGCCGAACGTACATCACCGGGGCTTGCGGCGCGCATCTTGGCCGAAGCGAAGGTCAGCCCGTTGGCGAGCGCCGTCATCAGCCATTCGCCCTTCTGCCAGCGCGAGGCGGTTTCGTTGCGCACGTCGATTTCGTCAAGCACGACAAGGTCGGTTCGATCCGCGGGTGCACGGCCCGGCCAGGCAAAGCCGAGGACCGTGACGCGCACGCCATTGCGGCGCAGCGAATCGAGGATCGCGGCGTTGGCGATTTCGTAGCCGGTGGTCGGATCGCCGCCCGGCACGATGGATGTGACGAATACGAGATGCATGCCCGTCTTCCGCTCGACCCCCGGCCTAGCATCGCCGGGTGAAGTGTTGATTAAGCCCGGCGCCGGTTGCGCCGGCCGGCCCGGCATCTTGTTTAACGCAACGTTAAAGGAAGGCGGGTTTGATCGGCGAATCACCGGGTCCGGTCTGGCACGCCCCTCATGAGCGAAAACATCTCCATCCTTGCCGCCACACCGGGCCTCGACCGCACGGCCATCGAGGTCGTGGTCACGCTGCCGACGTTCCGCCGGCCGGAACCCCTCCTGGCGACGCTGGCCTCGCTCAACGCCCAGCAGACGAAGCGCCGCTTCGCCGTGATCGTCATGGAAAACGATGCCGAAGGCCTTGCCGGAGCCAATGCGGCGCGTCCGCTGTTCGACAGCGGATCCGTCAACGGCCTGCTGATCGTGGCGCATGATCGCGGCAACTGCTTTGCCTACAACGCCGGCTGGACGACGGCGCTGGCAGAGTTTCCGCATTTCGACCATCTCGTCGTCATCGACGACGACGAAATCGCGGCGACCGACTGGCTGGAGCAACTATGCGCGACCGCCGAGCGCCATGACGCCGACGTGGTCGGCGGGCCGCAAGTGCCGGTCTTTCCGGATGCGTCATCCGGCGAATGGGCGCGCCATCCCGTCTTCTCCTTTCCCTACCAGCGGAGCGGCCTGGTGCCGGCGCTCTATTCGTCGGGCAATTTGCTGGTGCGCCGACGCCTGCTGGAACGCTCGTCACGGCCGTTCCTCGACCCGCTGTTCAACTTCGTCGGCGGTGGCGACTCCGATTTCCTCAGCCGCAGTACCGAAAACGGCGCCCGGCTCGCATGGTGCGCCGAGGCAAAGGTGTTCGAGACGGTCCCGCCGCGCCGGCTCGAAGCCGACTGGATCCGGGCTCGCGCCATGCGAAATGGGCAGATCTCGACGATGGTGGAGCGACGGCGGCGGGAGAACGAACCGCTCGGGCGGCTGAGGACGCTGGCCAAGAGCCTGGCGCTGCTTGCCGCCTCTCCGTTCAGGGCGGCATTGCGCTATGCGCAATCGGGTTCGGCATCGATCGCCGCCTATCCGGTGCTGGTCGGCGTCGGTCGGGTGATGGCGGAATTCGGTCAGGTCCATGAACAGTATCGCCAGCCCGAGAAGAACTGATCCCGCCGCCCTTCCGGCGGAGACGGTACGCACCGCCTCGACGGTGCTCGCCTCGATCGTTCTGACGGTGCTGATGATCTCGTTCCGCCCGTTCCAGCCGGCCGCCTCGGCCGACACGGCCAAGGGCGGCGATATCGTCAACCAACTGGGCTATGCCGGCCTCGGCGTCGTCGCCGTGCTGGCGGTGCTGGCGCTTGCCGACCGGAGGCGTGCCGCCACCCTCCTCTCCGGCTGGTGGGCGGCGATGATCGCCATGCTGTTCTTCTCGACGCTCGCGGCCGCCGATCCGGGTGGTTCGATGCGCACGGCTCTGTTCACGCTCTTCGCCATGGTGGCGATGTCCTGTGTGGTCGTCGTAGTACGCGACGCCGATTCCCTTTCGCGCGTGCTGGTCACGGCGGCCGTCGTCGTCCTCGGGATGAGTTATGCCGGCCTCGTCGTCTTTCCCGACATCGCCAAGCACACGGCGGATTCGCTCGAGGCGCAGCATGCGGGCCTGTGGCGCGGCGTCTTCTCGCACAAGAACATCGCCGGGCCGGTCATGGCGGTGTTCAGCTTCGCCGGCATCTACCTGATGCGGCGCGGCTGGCGCCGTACGGGGATCGCGATTTTCGTGCTGGCCATCTACTTCATGGCGCATACCGGATCCAAGACAACGCTCGGCTCGGTGCCGCTGGTGGCGATGCTGGTGATCGTGCCAGGCATTGTCGGATTGAGACGGCTGACACCGCTGCTGTTCGTGGCGGGGCTGGCCATTGGCGCGCTCGCGACGATCGGAATCGTCTTCATCCCGGCTTTGAAGGCGTTGGCGCATGATCTTGCGCCGGATCTCACCTATACAGGACGCACGCAATTGTGGGCCTATGCGGGCGAGATGATCGCCAAGAGCCCATGGCGTGGTTACGGCTTCGAGAGCTTCTGGGGCACGCCGCTGGTGACCGAGAGCGATCGCTTCTTCGACGACGATTGGGATATCTCCAACATCGTGCACGGCCACGACGGCTATCTCGACATCGCCATCGGCATGGGCCTGCCGGCGCTGGCGGTGGCCGTGACGGTGCTCGTTCTGCTGCCGGCCGTCGACTATGCGCGCACGCCGCTTCTGCGCGAAAACGTCCTCGCCTCGGATTTCTTCATGATGGCGGCGGCCTTCTGCGCGCTGAACGGCCTGCTGGAGACCTTCTTCTTCCGCCGCGCCGATCCCGTGTGGTTGCTGTTCTTCATGGCGGTGATCGGCCTGCGCGTCACCGCGCGATTGCGGTTCCCGGCACGCGAAGAGAACTGAACCCGTTTGGCGGCGGGGCATTTTCCGCTATGAGCCTCCGGTACGGAGGCACACATCATGAAGGTCATTCTCGTCGGTTGCGGCAATATGGGCCATGCCATGCTGAAGGGCTGGATCGATTCCGGTCGGCTCGGCGCGGGCGATGTCGTGGTCGTGGAGCCGAATGAGGCTTTGCGCGAGCGCGCCGCCGCGCTTGGTGTCAAGACTGGGGCGAACGCCGTCCATGCCGGTGATATTCGCGCCGATATCGTTGTCATCGCGGTCAAGCCGCAGGTGATGCGGGCGGTGCTCGCCGACTGGACGGTGCTCGGCAACGGCCCTGCGCTCTTCGTCACGGTCGCCGCAGGCACGCGCATCGCGCTCTACGAAGAGGTGCTCGGCGCAAAGACGCCGGTTCTGCGCTGCATGCCCAACACGCCGGCGGCGATCGGCCTCGGCATGATGGTGACGGTCGCCAACGCCCATGTCACCGCCGCGCAGAAGTCGGCGGCACACGATTTGCTGGCGGCGAGCGGCGAGGTGGCCGAGATCGCCGACGAAGCCCTGATGGACGCGGTCACCGCGGTGTCGGGTTCCGGGCCTGCCTATCTCTTCCACTTCATCGAGGCTTTGACCGCTGCGGCGAAGGCCGTGGGCCTGCCCGACGACATCGCCGCGAAACTGGCGATGCAGACAGCCTACGGCGCCGCAAGCCTTGCCGCGCAGAGCGCCGATCCGCCTTCGCGCCTGCGCGAGCAGGTGACCAGTCCGAACGGCACCACGGCCGCCGCCCTCGGCGTGCTGATGGGTGACAAGGCGCTGGAAAAGCTGATGACGAAAGCGGTCACTGCCGCCCGCGACCGCGGCGTGGAGCTGGGGAAGAGTTCGTAGATTCTAGCAAATCCCATAACTATTTTTTAGTTTCATAAGGAAATATGAAATGGCAGGAAATATTTTTATAATAGACTTGGAAAACAAATTAACTGAACTTAAACGTACTGACTATGGTTCTGAGGATTTATTTCAGCTCTTGCTGGCAAAATATCCGGCTATGCTAAGCCTAGCCGGAGGTCCGGATGGAAGATTATTGCTCGTCAGGCGAGAGCATCCTGTCCCCGATTCTAATAACGGCTCGGATCGTTGGTCTCTTGACCATCTGTTCCTTGACCGCCAGGGCGTACCCGTGCTGGTCGAGGTGAAGCAGGCTTCAGATACCCGCGCGCGCCGGGAAGTCGTGGCGCAAATGCTCGACTACGCGGCCAATGGTGTTGCCTTTTGGCCGATTGATCGGATTATTCAAGCATATCGCGAAACGGCCGAAAAAGCCGGAATGGAACCGGATTCCAATCTCGCGGAGTTCCTGGATCATTCCGGCGCGGAACCATTCTGGCGGGCTGTGGAAGCCAATCTCCGATCCGGGCGGGTCCGGATGTTGTTCGTAGCCGATCGTATCCCCAAAGAGCTGGCGCGGATTGTCGAGTTCCTGAATGAGCAGATGCGGCCTGCCGAAGTGCTAGCGATTGAGGTTGAACACTTTGTCAGTGACACAGGCATACGAACGCTTGTTCCCAAACTCGTCGGGCAGACCGAACGCGCTCAATCAACAAAGGCCGTCGCCGAGCCATCAGAACGAATTTCCGAATCGGATTGGTTCGACTCCGTGGAAAACAAGCACGGGGCAGAAGCACGAGATGGCGCGGAGCGCGCGGTGGCGTGGCTACGCGCCAACGGGTTTGATATTGGCCTAACCGCAAGCCAGGATTCGTTGGCCGCGAAACTCATTCGGTTAAATGGCAAGCCGACCTGGCCGTTTTTCCTACGGAGTTCGTCGGGTAGGCTGGAAACGGCATTTCAGAATCTCGCCTACTCAACATTTTACCGCGAAGAAGAAACACGAAAACATTTGCTAAATCGCCTTCGTACGATTGGATCGAAAACGTTCAAAGCAACCGCAAAATTGAATGGATGGCCATCGTTCGCCATGGTTGAGTTAATGTCGGATTCCCTTTGGGAAAATCTCGTACCGATTCTTGAAGAAATTCGATCAAATATACGGAACGATGCTTAGATATTATAATATTTCATAATAAAGTATTCTAAAAGATGATATTTCCCGGCCTGAATTAGGCTATGCCAATTCACTCCACTGCATTTTACACCCCGTACAGCAACTGATCCTGCCGGCGCCGCAGGTCGAGCAGCGGCCCGGCCGGCGGCGCGACATTGTCGTAGGTCAAAAGGCCGCCCTTCGGGACATCGGCCAGAACCATACCGCCTTCGAGCAGGCCGCAGGGCACGGCGTTGAGCGCGCGCGCCTCCTCCACCACCATGTTCCAGGCGCGGTAGGTGTATTCGCCGATGGCGTCGAGCTTTTCTCCTGCCTTGAGGTTCCGCTTGGCAAGCGCGCAGACCTCGGCGACGGGCCGGTCGAGCGGCACCATGTCGGCCTTGTGGTGGATGACGACGCGGGCGCAGGTCAGCGGCACCTCCAGCGAGGTCAGGTGATAGGGCCGGTGGAAGGTGTAATAGGGTCCGGGGCCGAGCTTCAGGTCGCCCATGCGCTCGCGCAGGCGCGGATGCGCCATCTCGGCGATGACGAAGACCCCGGGCGCCACGCCCTTGCCGATGGAATAGTCGACGACGCCCTTGCGCGACAGCACGCCGCCGTCCTCGATTGGGCAGAGCACGCTCGACAGTTCGTCCCGCGTCGCCTTGGGGCCATGCATGCCGGCCTTGTCAGGCACCAGACCGGTAGCGTTGGCGATGGCCGTCATCTCGACCATCGTCTTGGAGCCGTCGACGAATTCGACCAGCATTCGCGGGTTCATGTTGCGAGCCTCGGCCTCGGCGCGCCACTGGTCGGGCGTGGCGTCGTGGTCGAGCGGATTATTCTTGCCCTTGCCGGCGGCGACGATGCGGTGACCCATCGCCGAGACGAACTCGATCAGCTCCATCGCGGACGATGGTTCGTCGCCGGCGCCGAGCGAATAGACGACGCCGAGACGGTCGGCCTCGCGCTTCAACAGCGGACCGATGGTGACGTCGGCCTCGACATTCATCATGACGAGGTGCTTGCCGTGCTCCATCGCCTTCATGCCGATCTCGGCGCCGACGGCCGGTTTGCCGGTGGCATCGACGATGACGTCGACCATGTCGGCGGTGGCGACGAGCGCGGCGTCGGGCACGATGGCCGTGCGGCCCGATTCGATCACGGCGGAAATGGCCGAGGGCGCCGAGGCCTCACGCGCGGTCTCGCGGCCGCGGCCGGCAATGTCGATCGCCCCGAAGGCGCGGCCCGAACGGCTGTCGGCGATGGCAGCAACGACAATACCCTCCATCTGCGCGACCTGGGTGACAATGTCGGTGCCCATTTCGCCGCAACCGATGAGGCCGATGCGGACCGGCTTGCCCTCCTCGGCGCGCTTGCGGAGATCGCGGGCAAGCCCGGTGCGTGCGACATTGATCATCGTTCACCTGCGGGGAATATCTGCTTGCGGCGCTCTACGCCGCGACGCGCCAAGGGTCAACCGCGGCGGCCATTCAGGCCGTTATCGGCCGTTCGCGGCGATAGGCACGGTAGAGGTCTTCCACGTCCGCACGGCGGCACTGCGTGATGCCCTCGGTCATGACCGCGGCGGCGCCCGCCGAGGCGCCCCAGAGGAAGGCGTCGTCGATATCCGCTCCGTTGGCGAGCGCGTGAACCATGCCGCCGACGAAGGCGTCGCCGGCGCCGACGGCGGACGCCACCTTGACCTTGCGCGCCGCCAGACGCGTGTCGCCCTTCGCGTTCACCAGAACCGCGCCAGCGACGCCAAACGTGACGGCGACGTTCTCGACCTTGCCGGAGGCGACGAGATCGCGCGCAGCGGCGCGCACGCCGTCCTCGTCGAGATGATGGCCGACGAGGCGTTCCAGTTCGCCGATCGACGGCTTGACCAGGAACACCCCGCCGGCATCGAGCGCCAGCCGCAAGGCGTCATCCGCGGCGTCCAGCACGAAGCGGGCGCCGCGCTCGGCGGCAATGCGACCGATCACGGCATAAGTATCCTCGGGAACGCCGCGCGGCAGGCTGCCCGAGGCAACGACATAACCGCCCTTGGCACGGCGCACGGCGGCGAGTGCTTCATCGAGCGCAGTCGGCCCGACATCCGGCCCCTCCGGCACGAAGCGGTATTCGAAGCCGGTCTTGTTCTCGTGAACGGTGAAGGCGACGCGGGTCAGTCCGTCGATGGCAACGCGATCGAGGTCGATGGCGTAGCGCGTCAAGGCCTCGTCGAGCACTGCCCCGGTGGCGCCGCCGGAAAAATAGATCAGGCGCGGCCGTCCGCCCAGTTCGGCGACGACGCGGGCGACGTTCACCCCGCCGCCGCCGGGCTCGTAGCGCTGGTTGGTGGTGCGGGTCTTTCGCGTCGGGCGGACGTGCTCGGTGTCGGAGCCGATGTCGAGCGTCGGGTTGAGGGCAATGCAGAGGACAGGTTCGGTCATCGTTGGCAAGGACTCGCGTTCGTTCTCCGCCCGACTATGCCGCCTTTTCCGCCGCGGCGACATGTTCCTTCACGGCGATGAAGCTGTCGGGCGTCACGGAGACGGAATCGATGCCGCTGGAGACAAGGAAACGGGCGAAATCCGGACGGTCGGACGGCGCCTGACCGCACAGGCCGACCTTGGCGCCGGCCTTGTGGGCATTGGCGATGACGGTCGCGATCATCCATTTCACCGCCTCGTCATCCTCGGAGAACAGGTGCGAGAGGATTTCGGAATCGCGGTCGACGCCGAGCGTCAGCTGGGTCAGGTCGTTGGAGCCGATGGAGAAGCCATCGAAGCGTGCGGCGAACTGTTCCGCCAGGATGACGTTCGACGGAATCTCGCACATGACATAGACTTCCAGCCCGTTTTCGCCGCGCTTCAGGCCGTTCTCGGCCATGACGGCCAGCACCTTGTCGGCCTCGCCGGGGGAGCGGCAGAACGGGATCATGACGACGACATTGGCGAAGCCAAGCGTCTCGCGCAGGCGCTTGACCGCCTTGCATTCGAGCGCGAAACCGTCGCGATAGGCTGGCGAATAGTAGCGCGAGGCGCCGCGGAAGCCGATCATCGGGTTTTCCTCGGCCGGCTCGAATTCGCGGCCTCCGAGAAGCCCGGCATATTCGTTGGTCTTGAAATCGCTCATGCGCAGGATGACCGGCTTCGGCCAGACCGCGGCGGCGATGCGCGCAAGGCCGCGCGACAGGCGGTCGACAAAATATTCGGTCTTGTCGGCGTAGCCCTTGGTCAACGTCGCGATCTCGGCGCGAGCCGCCTGATCCTTCAGCGTGTCGAAGCGCGCCAACGCCAACGGGTGGACACGGACGTGGTTGTCGATGACGAATTCCATGCGCGCCAGGCCGACGCCATCGGAGGGTATCTGCCACCAGCGGAACGCGGCCGCCGGATTGGCGAGGTTGAGCATGACGCGGGTACGCGTCTTCGGGATGTCATCGAGCGAGACGTCTTTCACCGTGATCGTCGCCTTGCCCTCGTAGACAAAGCCTTGGTCGCCCTCGGCGCAGGAGAGCGTCACCTCCTGTTCGGAGTGCAGTACCTCGGTCGCATTGCCGGTGCCGACGATGGCCGGCAGGCCAAGCTCGCGGCTGACGATTGCCGCGTGGGATGTACGTCCGCCGTGGTCGGTGATAATGCCGGCGGCACGCTTCATGATCGGCACCCAGTCGGGGTCGGTCGTACCGGTCACCAGGATCGAACCGTCGACAAAGCGGTCGATGTCGCGCACGTCCTCGATGAGACAGAGGGTGCCGGTGACCGCCGCTCCGCCAATGGCGATGCCGGAAACGAGCACGCGCCCCTTGTCGGCGACGGCATAGGTGCGGAAGGTCGAGAGATCGCGACGCGACTGCACCGTTTCGGGCCGAGCCTGGACGATGAACAGTTCGCCGCTTAACCCGTCGCGGGCCCATTCCATGTCCATCGGGCAGCCGTAGTGGCGCTCGATCTCGACGGCCCAGCGGGCCAGTTTCAGGATTTCATCGTCGGAGAGGACGAATGCGGCCCGCTCGGCTCTGGAGGTCGGCACGTTCTTGACCGGTCGTTCGCCGCGTTCCGCGTAAACCATCTTCACTGTCTTGGCGCCGACGCGCTTCTCCACGATCGGTACGAGATGCGGCTGGTCGAGCAGGGGTTTGAAGACGACATACTCGTCGGGATCGACGGCGCCCTGCACGACATTCTCGCCCAGGCCCCAGGCAGCATTGATGACCACGACCCTGTCGAAACCGGTCTCGGTGTCGATGGAGAACATCACGCCGGAACCGCCCTTGTCGGCGCCGATCATGAACTGCACGCCGATCGACAGCGCCACCTTCATGTGATCGAAGCCCTTGGCGGCGCGGTAAGCGATCGCGCGGTCGGTGAAGAGCGAGGCGTAGCACCGGCGGCACGCATCGATGAGTGCGGGTTCGCCACGCACATTGAGGAAGGTTTCCTGCTGGCCGGCGAAAGAGGCATCGGGAAGGTCCTCGGCCGTGGCGCTTGAACGGACCGCGACAGCCACATCAGTGGTTCCCCGCTCGGTGCAGAGCCGAGCATAGGCCCTCGTGACCTCGCGGGCGAGCGTGGCCGGCATATCGGCATGCAGAATGGCCGCGCGGATCGCGGCACCGGTCTCGGCCAACGTTGCCCGGCCGGCCGCAAGGGCTTCCAGTGCGTCGGCGATGACCGGCGTCAGGTCGTTTTCTTCGATGAAATACCAGTAGGCGTCGGCGGTCGTGGCGAAACCGCCGGGAACCGCGACGCCGCGCGCGGCTAGCGTCTGGATCATTTCGCCGAGGGAGGCGTTCTTGCCGCCGACCAGCGGCACATCGCCTCGGGACACGGCCTCGAATGGAACGACGAGTTCACGTTTCAACCGTGCCACGGCAACCTCCTCTGCGGTATGTTGCAATGCGGCGCGATACTAGTCGCCTCTTCGCCGCGCGCCTTGACGGGCATCAAAGGGCTTCGAGGTGGGTGTGATCGCAGAGCTACCCGGCCTGACGGGTTTCGTATAGATTTGCCGCTCCCGGGCCGCTCGGCGCGGGACATTGCAAGTCAACCGGAACCCATCATGACCACGAAACTGAGCGAAAGAAGAGCCGCGGCGATTGCGCGCGGCGTTGGCGTGACCACCCAGATCTTTGCCGAGAAGGCGCTGAATGCCGAGCTCTGGGACAGCGAAGGCCGACGCTATATCGATTTCGCCTCGGGCATCGCGGTGCTCAACACCGGCCACCGTCACCCGAAGGTGATCGACGCGGTCAAGGAGCAGATCGACCGGTTCACGCACACCTGCCATCAGGTCGTGCCTTACGAAAACTATGTCGCGCTGGCGGAACGGCTGAACGCCCTTGTCCCCGGCAAGGGGCCGAAGAAAACCGTGTTCGTGACGACGGGCGCGGAAGCGGTGGAGAATGCGGTGAAGATCGCGCGTTCGGCCACCGGTCGCAGCGCCGTGATTGCCTTTTCCGGCGGCTTCCACGGCCGGACCTTCATGGGCATGGCGCTGACCGGCAAGGTGGCGCCATACAAATTGTCGTTCGGGTCGATGCCGGGCGACGTCTTCCATGCGCCATTCCCGGTGCCGCTGCACGGGATCAGCGTCGAGCAGTCGCTGGCCGCGCTCGACCGCCTGTTCAAGGCCGATGTCGATCCGGCGCGCGTGGCGGCGATCATCCTTGAACCGGTGCAGGGCGAAGGCGGCTTCTACGAGGCGCCGCGCGACTTCATGCGCCGCTTGCGCGAGGTCTGCGACAAGCACGGCATCCTGTTGATCGCCGACGAGGTGCAGACGGGCTTTGCACGCACGGGCAAGATGCTGGCGATGGAGCACCACGATGTCGCGCCCGACCTGACGACGATGGCCAAGAGCCTTGCCGGCGGCTTCCCGCTGTCGGCGGTGACAGGACGCGCGGACATCATGGACGGGCCGGCGGCCGGTGGACTCGGCGGCACGTATGGCGGCAGCCCGATCGGGATCGCTGCCGCCCATGCGGTGCTCGATGTCATCGAGGAGGAGGGTCTTTGCGATCGCGCGAACCTCCTCGGCTCGCGGTTGAAGCAATCGCTGGAGAGCCTTCGCGACGACGTGCCGGAAATCATTGACGTGCGCGGACCCGGCTTCATGAACGCCGTCGAGTTCAACGACGTGAAGAGCGGCGAGCCGAGCCCGGATTTCGCCAACCGCGTTCGCGTCAAGGCGCTGGAGAAAGGCCTGATCCTGCTCACGTGCGGTGTCTACGGAAACGTCATTCGCTTCCTGTCGCCGATCACCATCCAGGACGAGGTGTTCTCCGAAGCGCTGGGCATTCTCGGCAGTTCGATCCGGGAAGCGCGGGCTTGACCGACTTTGCCGCGACGCGCGCGAAATTCGATCTGCCGCGCGGCATCGTCTATCTCGACGGCAACTCGCTCGGGCCGCCTCTCAAGGGGGTGACCGAGCGGGTTCGCCAGACCATCGATTCAGAATGGGGCGGTATGCTGGTCCGCGGCTGGAACGACGCGGGCTGGATGGATTTGCCCGATCGCATCGGCGAGCGGATCGGCCGATTGATCGGCGCGTCCGCCGGAAGTGTCGCCGTCGGCGACACGTTATCGATCAAGATCCATCAGGCGCTGGCCGCCGCCCTTTCGATGAGGCCGGAACGGCGTGTGGTCCTCTCAGATACCGGCAATTTCCCGAGCGACCTCTATATGGCGCGAAGCCTGATCGAGACGCTCGGCAAGGGCCACCTGCTGAAACTCGTCGAGCCGGAGGAGCTTGCCGCTGCCATCGACGACAGCGTGGCCGTGCTGATGCTGACGGAAGTCGATTACCGCACTGGCCGTCTCCACGACATGGCGGGCCTGACGGAACTGGCCCACGCAGCCGGGGCGCTTACCATCTGGGATCTGGCGCATTCGGCCGGCGCGATCACTGTCGATGTCGAAAGTTCCGGCGCCGATTTCGCCGCCGGCTGCACCTACAAATACCTCAATGGCGGTCCCGGTGCGCCGGCCTTCATCTATGTCCGACCCGGGTTGCAGGCGCAGGTCCGGCCGGCGCTTGCCGGCTGGCTCGGCCACGACGCTCCGTTCGCTTCCGAGCAGCACTATCGCCCGGCGCCGGGGATTAGGCGCATGCGCGTCGGAACTCCGCCGATCCTGCAATTAGCGGCGCTCGACGCGTCGCTGGACCTGTGGGACCGTGTTGCGGTCGCCGATGTCCGCGCCCGATCCATCGATCTGTCGGAATTCTTCATCGCCGAGGTCAGCCGCCGCATTCCCGACCTCAAGCTGGCCAGTCCGCGCGACCCTGCCAGGCGCGGCTCGCACGTCTCGTATCGGCACGAGGACGGCCACGCGGTCATGAAGGCGTTGATCGCGCGCGGAATCATCGGCGATTTCCGTGCGCCCGACATCATGCGCTTCGGCTTCGCGCCGCTCTATAACGACGAAGCGGATGTGATGACGACCGTCGCCCAGCTCCAGGACATTCTCGGGATGGGGAGCTGGGATATCCCGGAGTTCCGAAAACGGGAGGCCGTTACGTGACGGGACCGTCGGAAGATATCTGATATACTTTTGATATTTTCTTTGGACTCCTAATGGATTCCAGTCGCCACCGCATTGAACGATCCATTTTCAGGAGGAATTGGGGAGCCTTGGCGACGGTTCAGCGCACCGACGCCTCGACCAGGCGAACCTCGTGCCCGTCGCACAAGGATCGGATAGACGGGCGGTCACATATATCAGTCACGAAGGTGTTGACCTGCGAAAGGTGACCGATGCGCACGGGCGCATTGCGCTCGAACTTGGTCCGGTCGGCGACGAGAATGACATGGCGGGCATTGGCGATGATCGCCTGCGCGACCTTCACTTCGCGGAAATCGAAATCGAGCAACGCGCCGTCATCGTCAATCGCCGAAACGCCGATCACGGCATAGTCGACGCGGAACTGGCGGATGAAATCGACGGCCGCCTCGCCGACAATACCGCCGTCCGAGGTGCGGACGACGCCGCCGGCAATCGCCACCTCGAACCGTGGAAAGACACGCAACCGGTTGGCTACATTGATGTTGTTGGTAATGACCATCAGCCGCGACCGGTCGACGAGTGCTTCTGACACCGCTTCGGTGGTCGTGCCGATGTTGATGAACAGCGAGGCGTCGTCGGGAATGATCGCCGCAGCGGCCTGTCCTATCGCGCGCTTTTCATCGGCGGCGATGGTCCGGCGCTGCTCGTACTGCATGTTTTCGGTGCCGGACGGGAAAACGGCACCGCCATGCACGCGCGCAAGAATCCGCCGTTCGCACAACTCGTTGAGATCCTTGCGGATCGTCTGCGGCGTGACATTGAAGCGCGCGGCCAGATCGTCGACGGCCACTCGGCCGGTCCGGCGCGCCAGATCGAGCATGTCAATTTGGCGCGGCGTCAGCAGCACGATGCCTGGTCCCGGTTTCTACCGGCCATTTATAGGCATCACCGACGCGCCTCGAAAAGCAAAACCTTTGCCGAATTATCGGATCGGCTGCGAAAAGGGCGGCGCGCCGCCGTAATTGTTGCCACCCCAGCCGAACGGAATGAAGCGGTTCATGGCGCCCATCACCGGTCCGATCGACTGGTCGAGGTTGCGCGCCGAATGCTGCATCAGGGCGACGGTATTGCCCATCTGGTTGATATATCCGGTCATGCGTTCGACCGACCCGTTCATGGTTCGCACGGTGCCGTCCATGTCGGACATGGTACGGTTCATGTTGCCCATCGAGGCGCGCATATCAGTCATCGCCTCGGTCATCGTCTGCATGTGGTTCGACATCAGGACCGCCTGCTCAACGGCTCGGTGCAGGTCGGTCGTGAGCTGATAGATCAGGAAGAAAACATAGAACGCGATGATGACGAACGCCGCCATGCCGGCATAGACGTACAGGCGAACCGTGCGGATCGCGACCGTCGCCTTATCGAGATAATCGAGATATTCCGGCCGGCGATAGGTAGCGGGCGAGTAGCCGTGCGTTTCCTGAAATGGCTGTTGCGCCGCCCCGGCGGCCTGGTCGCCATTCGTCGCAGTCTCGCGCTGACGCTGCTTCTTGGATTCCAGCGACGCGGCGACGTTGTGGTAGGCGTCGGTCTTCGGCATTCCATAGGTTTGCGGCGAGTAGCCGAAGGTTTCGGGAAATGCCTCGGTGGACGGTTCCGTGCCGACGACAGTGCCGGATTCCGGCATTTCCGCCGCGGCGGGCTGCTCGCTGACGGACGTCGCCGCAGTTGTTTCCGAAGGCGCCGTGGCCGAAGCCGGCATTCCCTCGTCGTCAATCAGTGCTGCAACAGCCTCATCGGCAACGACAGGTTGCGATACTGTGTCCGTTGCGCGCTTGCGAACGCTCTTCTTTTTCGGTTCCGATGTCATCAGTAGCCCGCCACGCGCACCATCGTCTGGCCCGCAGCCAGTTTCGTGGGCATTCCGGCATCACTATGGCTGCCTTCGGACAACATTTGCGACAATTTGTCTGCCAATTCGGGACTTCCGCCGCGGATGGCCGGTTCGAGCGCCTTAGCGCCCGCGACATCACCCTTCTTGAGCAGGGCAACCGCCACGTCGAAATAAGCCTTCGCGGCGTCCTCGAGACGGCCGGCGGCGAAATAGACATTGCCCAGTTCGCCACGCGCATCAAGATTGTCGGGATCGTGCAGCAGGACCTCCTGGTAGGCGGCAATCGCGGCGGTCATGTTGCCGGCGGCATACGCATCGCGCGCCGCCTGCATCTCGTCGGGAACCGATGCGGCCTCGGCAGGCTTTTCCTCAGCGACCTTGGGCGCGTCGCCCATCGCCCATTCCTGAATGCCGACGATCACGCCATAGCCCCAATTGTAGGCCCCTGCGAACATCTCATCGACGTCCGGCAGGCGCGGCGCGGCCCAGACGCCGAGGCAGAAGAAGAAAACGGCGTAGAACAACCACGTGGCAATGCGGCCGATCATGGCGGGCCTCCAAACGCGCTGGTTGTCACCAAGGGGCCGGTCGGGCGAAGGCCAGCGCGCCTTCGCCCTTCCGGTCTTCCATCACGTCTGGGTCACCAGAACCCGCCGGGGAATCCGCCGGGGAACCCACCGAAGGGGCTTCCGCCCCACGGGCTGCCGAACGGGCTTCCGCCCCAGGGGCTGCCGAAACCCGGATAACCGCCCCACGGGCTGCCGAAACCGGGATAACCGCCCCATGGGCTGCCAAAGGAATTCCACGGGCTGCCCCAGCCATTGCCGAGACCGTTGCCGAGGCCATTGCCCCAGAGGTCGTTCCAGCCGGAGAAGTCCGCGCCGAACTTGAGGTTGCCGTTGCCGCGGCCCCAGCCGTTGCCATAGCCATTACCCCATCCGTTGTTGCCCCAGCCCGGGCCGTAGCCATAGCCGGGATATCCGCCCCAGGGGCCACCGCCCCCCGGGCCACCGCCCCACGGACCGCCGCCCCACCATTGGGCGCTGGCGGCAGACGGGGCGAGCAGTGCTGCCGCAACCGCGGTGGCCGCCAGCATCTTCCTGAACGTGCTCATTGTCGTCTCCCGATTGCTTGTGAGGGTTCAGGCGCGCGGCCTGGTCAGCCGCGCGCCATGTTTTCACCACCAGCCGCGACGGCCGTTGCCCCAGCCATTGCCGAGACCGTTACCCCATCCATCGCCGTCCATGTTGGCATCGCCCCCGAAGGAGAAATTGCCGGTCATGTTGCCGCGACCGCGACCATAACCACGGCCATAGCCGTTGCCGTAGCCGTTGCCGTAGCCGTCATAGTAGGGGTTGTAGCCATAGGGGCCGTAACCATAGCCCGGATAGCCGTAGGGGCCGTAACCGCCCTGCGGGGGATAGCCGTACGGACCGGCGGGCGGCGGCGGAGCGCCTGCGCCCTGCGGCGGCTGCGCACCACCCTGGGGAGGAGCGGAACCGTCGGCCGGCGGCGGGGTCGGTCCACCCTGAGGCGGCTGCGGCTGACCCCAACCCTGCGGCGGCTGGCCCCAGCCGGGAGGCGGACCACCCCAACCCTGCGGCGGCTGACCCCAGCCCTGCGGCGGCTGGCCCCAGCCCGGAGGCGGCTGATCCCATCCCGGGGGCGGGCCCCACGGATCGCCAGCGCACGGGCACTGACCCGGAGCAGGCTGAACCGGCGCGGCCTGCTGTTCGCCGGCCGGCGCGCCGCCGCCCTGCTGGGCGGATGCGGCGACCGGTATGAGGGCTGCTGCAGCCAAGGCAGCGGCGCTCAGGAGATTCATCTTATTCATGTTACACCTTTCTCACACACAAGGAGGGCACGGGCGCGCCAGGGCGCGCCCGCATCCGATCACCACCAGCCCGGGCCCCAGCCACGGTTGTTGCCCCAGCCATTGCCGAGACCATTGCCCCAGCCATTGCCGTCCCAATCGGAGTTGCCGCCGAACGAGAAGTTCATGTTGCCGCGACCGGTGCCACGGCCATAGCCGCGGCCATAGCCGCGGCCGTAGCCGTTGCCGTAACCGTTGCCGTAACCGTCATAGTACGGGTTGTAGCCATAGCCGCCGTAGGGAGCGCCGTAGCCGTAGGGAGCGCCGTAGCCATAGGGGGCGCCGTAGCCATAGGGCGCGCCATAACCGGCATAGGGAGCATAGCCATAGGGAGCGGGCGGAGCGCCCCAACCGGCCGGCGGAGGCGGAGCGCCCCAGCCACCCTGCGGGGGCTGAGCCTGCTGCTGGCCACCGGCCTGGTCACCCGGCTGAGCCGGCTGCTGCGGCGCACCATAGGCACCGTACGGGCCGGGCGGTGGCGGCTGGACCTGCTGGGCAAAGGCCGCGGTGGCAGAGGCGCCGAACGCCACGGCCAAGAGGAGTTTCATAGAATGACGCATGTTACTCTCCTGTTTTTTCGTGGTTATTTCCGGGGGCATCGCTGGACTCTCACCAGTTGCGTGGCAGGGCGCCGGAACGCTCCCGCCACCAATTCCAGGTTTGCGCATTGGTCCACCCCGACAGCGGGGTACTCCACGGCATGAACATGTAAGGCGTGCTCAATCCCCACGGATTGAAGGGATCCGTGGTCGAATTGTATTGGCTGAAGCTCCACAGCTGGAGCTGGTTGTGCGGCAGGTCGGAGCGCCCCGAGAGCGGCATGTAGAGGCGCGGCGCCATCATCGGCGCAGGGATGTCCCAGGGCGTCGGCGCGTTGTTCGTCTGGTCGGGATAGATCCCTTCCGGACCGCCATTGGATATCGGCTGACCATTGCAGTAGGGCGGGCAGACAACCGGCGCTGGCGCATAAGCTCCAGATGCATAGGGTTGGCCCATGCCGCCATTGCCGCCGTTGCCGCTCAACTCCCCGTAGGTCGCCGCTGCCGCGGGCAAAGCGGAGAAGGCGGCGGCGAAGGCGAGGACGGCGAAGGATTTCGTGCTCATTGACCGTCTCCAGGATTGTCACGGTTCTTGCGCGGGCGCCCGCGGCGGCCGGGCTTCTTCGGTCGCGCAGTGTTTTCTTCGGCTGCCGGCGCGGTCGGAACTTCCGGTTCCGCCTTCGGATCGGGAAGGATGAGGTCGTAGGCGGCGGCCGCGATTTCCGAACGGCGCAGGAGGCGGGGCGGACGCGATGCCGGTTCTTCCGCCGCCGCGGATGCGGGCGTCTCGCCGGTCGCATCGGTTTCCGATTTGCGCAGCAGGCGCGGCGGACGTGCGGGCGCGGGGTCCGCCATTTCGGCGGTGGGCTCGCTGGAGACCATCGGTTCCGGCTTGCGCTCCAGGCGCGGCGGGCGGCCGGGTGACGGTGCCGTCGGAGCCGGATCGCTGGCCGAATCGGGGGCAGGATCGGCGCGGCGCTCAAGGCGGGGCGGACGACCGGCGACGGGAGCCGGGGCAGCGGCGGCCGCTGTCTCGCCCTGGCGGGCCAGGCGCGGCGGACGTCCCGGCGCCGGCGAAGGGCCGCCCTGCGGCGGGCGTCCGCCTCCGGGCGCACCGCCGGCCGGCGGCGGCAGATCACCACCAGGAGCCGCCTGCGCGGCGGCAGCCAGGAAGTGATTGCGAACCGTTATGCAGCCGAGCGGGATGACGACCAGCGTCAGGAAGGTCGCGACCAGCGAGCCGAACAGCAGCGAGACCGCCATGCCCTGGAAGATCGGGTCCGACAGCAGCACCATCGAGCCGATGACGAGGGCAAGTGCCGTGATCATGATCGGACGCAGGCGCACCTGCGCGGCCAGCGTGATCGCCGACTTCACGCTCATGTTCTCGGCGACCTTGGCGCGGGCAAACTCGACAAGAAGGATCGAGTTGCGGACGATGATGCCGGCGAGCGCGATGAAACCGATCATCGAGGTGGCGGTGAAATCGGCGCCGAGCAGCCAGTGGCCGGGGACGATGCCGATCAGCGTCAGCGGGATCGGCGCCATGACGATCAGCGGCAGCAGGAAGGTTTTGAACTCGGCGACGACGAGGATGTAGATCAGCACCAGCGCGGCCATGAAGGCGACGCCCATGTCGCGGAAGGTCACATAGGTGACTTCCCATTCGCCATCCCACTTGAAGCCGGTGACGTCGGTGGTGGCCGGGCGCGAGAAGAAATTGCCGCCGACCTTCACGCCGTCGGGCGCGGTGTATTTCTTCAGGGCGGATTCGACGGCGAGCATGCCGTAGAGCGGCGCTCCGAGCTTGCCGACGACGTCGGCGGTCACATATTCGAGGGCGCGCAAATCCTTGTGGTAGATCGGTTCGCCGACGCTTTGCAGCGTGAAGCGGCCGAGTTCGGACAGTGGCACCGAATTGCCGGTGGCGCCGCGGACCGGAAGAACCAGCAGATTGCCGAGGTTGACGCGCGTGGCCAGCGGCACCTGGAGGACGATCATCGCCTGCTCGAGGTTGCGCTGGGCCTGCAGCGGTCCGACCTGGAAGCCGCCGGTGGCCATCATGATCTCGCGATTGATGTCCTCGACGGAGACGCCGTACATGGACGCACGCAGGCGATCGACCTCGAATTCGATGCGGTTGTGCGGCGCCTCCATGTACGTCCCGACATCGGCGACGTCCGGCGTCTTCTTCAGGATCGCCATGATGTCCTTGGCGGCCTGGCGGCGGATTTCGGGCGTCGGTCCGTAGAGCTCGACGACGACGGGCGCGAGCACGGGCGGTCCGGGAGGCGCCTCGGCAACGACGATACGGGCGCCGGCAGCCTCGGCGATCGGCGTCATGATCGCGCGGATCTGGGTGGCGATGTCGTGGCTGGTGCGGTGACGTTCGGCCTTGTCGAGAAGCTGGACGGCGATGTCGCCCTGCCACGGCGCCTGGCGCATGAAATAGTGGCGCACGAGACCGTTGAAGTTGAAGGGCGAGGCGGTGCCGACATAGGTCTGGTAGGCGGTGACTTCCTCGATCCGCTTCAGTTCCTCGCCGAACCGCATGGCAAGGTTGGTGGTGACGAAGAGGTCTGTCCCCTCTGGCATGTCGATGACGACCTGCAGCTCCGACTTGTTGTCGTAGGGGAGCATCTTGAAGGCAACCATCTTGAGCGGGAACATCGCCACCGCGCCGAGCATCGCGGCGACGATGCCGGCGAGCGCCAGCATGCCGAGCGGCCGCGAGTTCATGATTGGTACGATGAAGCGGCCATAGGCGCGGGCGATGATCTCGTTCTGGCGGTGCTCGGAATGCGCCGCTTTCTGCATCGCCGACATCGACGGCTTCAGCCGGGCGGCAAGCCACGGCACGAAAGCGAAGGCGGCGATCAGCGAGAAGACCATCGCCGCGGACGACAGCACCGGGATGGGCAGCATGTAGGGGCCCATCATGTCGGAGACGAAGCCCATCGGCAGCAGCGCGGCAACGACGGTGAAGGTGGCGAGAATGGTCGGGTTGCCGACCTCGTCGACCGCGTCGGCGGTCAATTCGTCATCGGTGCGCTCGGCCGAGAGCCAGCGACGATAGATATTCTCGACGACGACAATGGCGTCGTCGACCAGAATGCCGATCGCAAAGACCAGCGCGAACATCGACACGCGGTTGATGGTGAAGTTGAAGACATAGGCGACCGCCAGCGACATCAAGAGCACGACGGGAATGGTGATCAGCACGATCAGCGCGGGGCGCATTCCCATTGCCAGATAGGCCAGGACCGTCACCAGCGCCGAGACGATGAACAGCTTCATGATCAGGTGCGTGACCTTGTCCTTCGCCGTCGCGCCGTAATCGCGCGAGACGGTGACGGTCACGTCGCCCGGGATCAGGTCACCCTTCATGGACTCCAGTTCGTGGAGGATGGCCTCGGCCACATCGACGCCGTTGGTGCCCTTCTTCTTGGCGATGGCGATGGTCACGGCCGGCGCGGTTTTGAATTCGCCGTCGGAGGTGCGCACGGCATTCTCGACGATCGACTTGCGTTCCGACTCCCCGTGCTGGATCGTCGCGATGTCGCGCAGGAAGACCGGGCGATTGTCGCGCAGCGAGACGACGATCTCACCGATCTCGGCCTCGCTCTTGAGGTAGGCACCGGTATAGACATCGAAGGAATAGTTGCCGTCGACGACGTCGCCGGCCGGAAGGCGCTGGTTGGCGCCCTGGAGGGCGTGGGCGATCTGGCCGAAGGTGAGGCCGTAGGACGAGAGCGCCGACGGGTCGACCTCGACACGCAACTGTTCGAAGCTGCCGCCGGTCACGAAGCTCTGACCGGTCTTGGGCAGGGCCTTGAAGCGCTGCTGGACATCCAGGCCAAGCTTGCGCAGCTGGACGAGATCGAGCCGGTCCGACGACAGCGTCACGGTGACGACCGGCACATCGTCGATGCTCTTGGGCTTGACCAGCGGCGGCATCACTCCCTTGGGAATGATGTCCATGTGCGACTGGAGTTTGTCGTACAGTTTGACGAGCGACGGCTCCATCTCCTCGCCGACATCGAAGCGGACGGTGACCATCGCCATGCCGTCATGGGAGACGGAATAGACATGCTTGACGCCGGAGAGCTCCGACATCAGCCGCTCCAGCGGCTCGGAAATCAGGTTGGCGACTTCTTTCGCCTGCCCGCCGGGATAGGCGACGATGATGTCGACCATCGGCACGGAGATCTGCGGGTCCTCTTCGCGCGGCGTGATCGCGGTACCGAGCATGCCGATGAGGAAGAAGGCGATGAGAAGCAGCGGCGTGAGCGGCGACTTGATGAAGAAGCGCGCCATCCGCCCGGCGATGCCATTGCCGCCGTGGCTGCTACCGCCGTGGCCGTTCCCGGCGGCGGATTCCGCCGCGTGGCCGCCTGTGGCGGTCGGGCGTTCCATGTCGGCTAGGTCACTCATGTTGACGCCCTCGCCCGCCCCGTCACTCGCCTTCGCCCGACGCGCCCTCGGCCTTGAGGTGCGGCGCCGGATTGAGGACCACGCGTTCTCCCGGCCGCAGGCCGGAGAGCACGGCGGTACGATCGCCCTGCACGTCGCCAAGGCGCAGCACGCGCATTTCGAGCGCGCCCGCATAGTCGACGACGAAGGCGACCGGCAGGCTGCCGCGATAGGCGACGGCCGAGCTCGGGATGGCGGGAGCGAGCGCCGACGGGCTGCCGCCGCCCGGCTGCGCGATCCACGCGATCGCATACATGCCCGGCGCCGCGCGGGCGTCCTGCGGCAGCGTCAGCTTGACAGTCACGGTGCGCTGCGACTCGTCGGCCGCGGGGAAAATCTGCGCAACGATCGCCCAAAGATTGGTGTTCGAAAGCGACACCGGCACCTGGTCGCCGACCGAGAGATTGCCCACCTGCGAGGTCGGAACCTCAATGCGCAGGTCGAGCTGATCGACATCGGCGATGTCCGCCAGCGGCTGGCCGGGCTGGACGATATCGCCCGCGCGCACATAGCGCTTCATGATGACGGCACCCCAGGGCGCGATCGACCGGCGATCGCGCAGGCGCGCGTCGAGACTGTCGACACGAGCCTGGGCCCCGGCGAGACCGGCCAGACGACGCTCGTAGTCGGCGCGGTAATTGTTGATGGCAGGAGCCGAGCGCTTTGCCTGTGCCTGGGTCTGCATTGGTCCGTTGGGCATGCCGAACATCGAATTCGGCCCGTTGGACATGCCCGGGAACATCTGTCCCATGAACGACTGCGCCATATTGTAGAACGGAACGGACATGCGCTCGTAAGCGTCCTGTCCGGGCCCGCCCATCGGCGACGTCGGCTGCCCATAGAGATTGTGGTAAAGCTGGGTCTGGGCGTTTTCCGTGTCGGCCATCTCGGACGACAGCGACGCCCAAGCCGAACGGTACTCCGGCATCATGCCGTCATCGTCGAGCGCGACGACGATCTGGCCGGCCTGTACGCGCTCACCCTCCGCACCGGATACGAACGACACGCGGCCTGGCGCCTGAGCTGACAGGCGCACCGACCGCCGCGGTTCAACATATCCGCCAAGGCGGATGCGAGCGGCGGCCGGCATTTCCGTCACCTCGGCCGTCTGTTCGCGAACAGCCGCCGCATAGGGCGTGGCGTATGAGCCGGCGCTATGCTCCGGCTCACTCCGGCTTCCGCCCAGCCACCAGACTACCAGTCCGCCGACAACTGCCGCGGCGAAAAAGGACGCAAAACTTCTGACGGCGGTCGACATGGCCGCACAACCCCCAAACTCGATACGCTCACACTTCGGATCAGGTGCGCTCGACGCGACCCATCACCGAGAAACTCTTGATAAAGGGGCCGGCCATGGCTGGGTTCTTGATCATGGCGGAGTAGTCGCCGACCTTGAACTTCAGCTTGCCGGTCGTATAGGCGAGGCCCAGCGCCATCATGCCGATGCCGCCTGCACACCACTTTTCCCAATCGGCCGTCGACGCGCGGAGGTCCCAATTGAGGGGTTCCCCGGCGAATGCGCCGGCGCCCGTCACGTAACCGTTCTCGACCTTGATATATCCACGCGGGTTGGCTTCACCGTCGTAGCCGTAGCCGATCGTCGAAGTGAACCCGATTTTCGCCAAGGCGTCGCCAAGATCCGGCTCGTCGTTCCACGCGTTGCCGAAATCAACCATCCAGTCATCTGAAAATAAGGCCGGCATGGCCCGTCTCCTCCCTGTAGCGGAACGGTGTCCGCGCTCCCTCCGGTATCGCCCTTCGTCCAAGGGTCTCTCACCGATTGTCGGGCGGCTTCTCAGGCGTCCCGAAAAATATTACTTTTTAAATATGCATATAATTGCATTTAACGCAATAGCCCTGATCAATCGTGCTTAACCGGATCGCTCGCGAAAGGAGATAATCCGCCAAACTCCCGTTCTGATATATTCAACGCGCCGCTTCGAGTTCTGGAAAGTCGGCTGCGCGACGAGGTCAAGGCCCCGTAATCTTGCTCCTCACGAAAATTCACCGCACCTGTGCATGCGGCAATTTCCCGGTGAAATATATCTGTTTCAAATCTCTGTTTTTGTTCGGTTTTTTATTCTCTGTACAACATTCAGGCAAATACGGGCACTTTTCACGGAACCGCATTATCAAGGCCCCGGGACACTGTCGCGGATCTTACTCCGGGATTTTCGCGTGCGCCCTCGAGACGGATCGCACTCCGATTCCGAACGCCTGGATGCGCGTTCAATAATTAACGGACTCCCGCTCCGGAGGTCGCGGTCAGACCGTCATGAACAGCCTGCGAACTCGCTGCCGACAACCGCGACAGAAAAATGTTCGTCCATCTAAATCGGTATCTGCCCCGACATATCGCAAACAAAACATGTTTTGCGCCGTACATTCCGCCGGGCCGACGAACCGGCCATTTTTATGCGGGCGTCAGCGCGCACTCCGACCGCGACGGCCGGGAGGGAAACGCAATCCGTTGCGCTGATATGTGAAGAGACCGACTTTCGTATACTTTCCAGCCAACTCCGGGCCGGCACAAATACGACGGACACAGCAAGCATTTGCGATTTGGAGATGCCCGGTGTTTCCCACGATGTGGAGTGCCGGCGAATATCTACCCGCGGAAATCCGTCGGAGAGGCATGGGACACGAAGGAAGCCAGCGCCGCCTCAGCTGTGCGCGAAGATGTCTTCCTCCGGCCAGCCCGTCAGGTCGAGCATGGCGCGCGACGGCAGGAAACGGAAGCACGCTTCGGCGAGGCCACCGCGTCCCTCCCGGTCGAGACGGCCAGTAAGGATATCGCGCAGCCTATGGAGATGGAGCACGTCCGACGCCGCATATTCGACCTGTGCCGGGCTCAGCGTTTCGGCCCCCCAGTCGGAGGATTGCTGCTGCTTCGAGATCTGGATGTCGAGCAGTTCGCCGACCAAATCCTTAAGGCCGTGGCGATCGGTATAGGTGCGGGTCAGGCGCGAGGCGATCTTGGTGCAGAAGACGGGTGCCGGCATGACCCCGAACGCGTGGTACAGCGCAGCGAGATCGAAACGGGCGAAATGGAAGATCTTCTCGATCTTCTTGTCCTTCAGCAGCCTGACCAGGTTGGGAGCCTTCCTCTGCCCCTGCGCGATGCGGATGACATCGGCCGTGCCGTCGCCCGGCGAAAGCTGGACGACGCACAGGCGGTCGCGATGCGGGTTGAGGCCCAGCGTCTCGGTGTCGATCGCGATCGCGCCGACATCGTAATGGCTGAGGTCGGGCAGATCGCCCTCGTGGGTGCGGATCGTGGTCACGGGCATCTTCTTCATGTGGCGATGGCGGCGAGAATGCGGGCCCAGGAGCGCGCACCTTTCTGGAACGACTTGAGGTCATATTTCTCGTTGGGCGAATGGATGCGGTCATCGCCAAGGCCGAAGCCCACCATCACCGAATCCATGCCCAGCATCGACTGGAACAGGCCGACGATGGGAATGGAGCCGCCCATGCAGGCCATGATCGTTTCCTTGCCCCATTCGGCCGACAGGGCCGTGCGCGCCTTCGCCAGCACCGGGGAATCGTAGGGAAGCTGGGTCGCCGGCGCGCTGCCGTGGTTGATGAACTCGACCGAACAGTCGGCCGGCACCCTCGCGCGAACGAAGGCGCGGAAGGCGGCGCGGATCTTTTCGGGGTCCTGTCGGTGGACAAGGCGGCAGGAGATCTTGGCCGAGGCTTTTGACGGGATGACCGTCTTGAAGCCCTCTCCGGTGTAGCCGCCGGTGATGCCGTTGACCTCGGCGGTGGGGCGGGCCCAGGTCAGTTCGAGGATGGTCCGGCCCTTTTCGCCGACCGGCGTTTTCAATCCGACCGAGCCGAGGAAACCTTCCGCCGTGCGGCCGAGACCGTTCCACATCTCCAAAATGTCTGGCGGCGTCTCGTCCACCCCGTCATAGAAGCCTGGAATGAGGATGCGGCCGTCGGCATCGCGCAGGTCGGCCGCGATCTTCGCGACGATGTGGATAGGGTTCGCCGCGGCGCCGCCGAAATAGCCCGAATGCAGATCCCGATCGGCAGCGGTGACGATGATTTCCTCTTCCATCAGACCGCGCAAGCCAACCGATATCGAAGGCGTCTGCGCGTCCCACATGTTGGTGTCGCAGACGAGGGCGTAGTCGGCTTTCAATTCCGCCGCGTTGGCCTTGAGGAACGGGATGATGGACGGGGAGCCCGATTCCTCTTCGCCCTCGAAGATGACAGAGACGCGGCATGGCAATTTGCCGTGCACCGCCTTGTAGGCGCGGCAGGCCTCGACGAAGGTCATCAGCTGGCCCTTGTCGTCGGCGGCGCCGCGCCCGGCGATGACGGTGCGGCCGTCGCGCGGCTCCAGCTTCGGCTCGAAGGGAGGCGATGCCCACTCGTTCAGCGGATCGACCGGCTGGACGTCGTAATGGCCATAAAAGAGCACATGCGGGCCGTCGCCCCCGTGATGGCCGACGACAACCGGATGACCGGAGGTATCGCGCACCGAGGCGTCGAAGCCGATGGAACGGAGATCGTCGACCAGCCATTCGGCGGCGCGGCGGCAATCGGCCTTCCACTCCGGATCGGTGGATATCGAGGGGATACGAATCAGCGCGAAGAGGCGATCGAGCGCTGCCGGTTGTCCGGCGTCCAGCGCTGCAAGAACTTGATCAAGGTCGTTCATGGGGGTCTCTCGAATCGAAGAGAAACCCTAGCGCGCTTTTTGCCCGGATTGAAACGGTCTCAGGCGGTCATGGCGAAGCGCTGGGCGAGCGGGTCGAAGCGGCGGATGGCCGTGCCGCGCTCGTCGGCGGTGACAAAGCTCATGGGCGGAACGGGACGCCATTCGCAGCCGGGCTGCTCGAAGGGTTCGGACGCCAGCGTTATGCCATCCACGCTTTCGCCGACGAACAGGCTCGGGGCCTCGCCCTCGCTGGCGTAACGCACGCCGAAAAGCGTGCGTCCGTCCGAAAATGCGCAGGTCAACCGGATCGTGGTTGCGACGCCGATCACAGCGGCTTCCTCAGCGACAAGGGCGACAACCGCCGACAAGGCGCCGGCCGGATCGCGCGACAGTCCCATCTGCACGGCGAGAAGAAACAGGAGTTCGGAATCGGTCGCGCCCTCGCGGCGCTGGTAGAGCATGTTGGAAAGATGGCTCTCCAGTCGGCGCTCCAACCGGGAAAATTCCGCCACATGGCCATTGTGCATGAACGACCAACGGCCGTTGACGAAAGGATGGCAGTTTTCCCGCGCCGTGGCGCCGTGGGTGGAAGCGCGCACATGGGCAAGGAACAGGGGCGACCGGATCTGGCCGGCAAGGCTCTTCAGATTGCGGTCGGACCAGGCCGGCAGCACATCACGGTAGAGGCCGGGCTCGGGACGCTCGCCGTACCAGGCAACGCCGAAGCCATCCCCGTGGGTCTGGTTGACCGTGTGCTTTGCGCCGTTCGACTGCGCGATCAGGGAGTGCGCCGGCTTGACGAGAATGTCTTCGAGAAAAAGCGGCGCGCCGCGCCAGGCTGCCCAACGGCACATGGTTGCAAACTCCGCGCCCGGATTTCCGCGCGGTCCTTTCGGGCAAGGATGGTGCGCCGGCTATGGTAAACGCACGATTAACCAATTGGGGCCTTTTCGCGGATTCGCGGCGGCAGCATTGATCGAAGGCGTCGTCGCGGGAGCGGACCTCCTGCTGCGTATATCTCTCTGCCATCTGATATGCTTTGTAATTCCAGCGAGATCGGTTTGCGGCGGATCGCCGACATCCGAATTGTGGGTTTGGCGAGCTTGACCTGTTGCGCGCGAGCGAAGCTCCAGGTTTCCCGAATAGAACGCTTCGATTTATTGATATATCTTTCGAACAGCCACCTGCTGAACCGAGTATCAAAGGTCCTCCGGCCGGCGTCCGGGCCGGGAACGATAGGTCGGGAATGTCCAGCCGAAACGCAGCGCTCCGCCACGAACCGCGAGGGCGGCGAGGAAGGCAAGGATCGCCGCCGTTGTTTCCGGAATCTCCATCCCGCCGGCGAAGGTGAAGACCGCCGCACCGGCGAGCGCGGCCGTCACATAGATTTCGGGGCGCAGCAGGACCGAAGGCTCGCCGGCCAGAAGGTCACGCAGGATACCGCCGAAGGTGGCGGTCATCACGCCTGTGACGACGGCAACCGTCGGCGAACCGGTGGCAGCCAGGCCCTTGGCGGCACCGAGCACCGAATAGGCGGCGAGGCCAATCGCGTCGAGCCACAGCAGCAGCCTGAAGCGGCTTTCGACCAGATGGGCCGTGAAGAAGACAATGACCGCGACCACTGACGTGACGACAACATAATCCGGGTTGGCGACCCAGAAGACCGGCGCCTGCCCAAGGATCAGGTCACGCAGCGTGCCGCCGCCGATGCCGGTGACGGCGGCGAGGAAGACGAAGCCGATGATGTCCAGTTGCTTGCGCGAGGCGGCAAGCGCCCCGGTGGCGGCGAAGACCGCGATGCCGGCGTAGTCGAGCAGGAGAATCGGCGACACGGTCCCTCCCCTGTCGTTTCGGGGCTGCCGATCCTGTCAGGCGTCGGCAGCGGCCTCGCCGTCAACGGGTCCGGGCTCGGCGGCGGCCTTCGGCCCGCCTTTCGACACGCCCACCATTGCCGGGCGCAGCATGCGCTCGCCGATGACATATCCGTCCTGGACCACCTGTACCACGGTATTGGCCGGCTTGGTTACGTCCGGCACTTCAAACATCGCCTGGTGGAAATTCGGATCGAACCGGTCGCCGAGCGGCGTCAGTTTCTTGACCCCGTGGCGCTCGAGCGTCGAGATCAACGAGCGCTGGGTGAGATCGACACCCTCGCCGAGCGCGGCGATTGCCGGGTCGGCGGCGACGGCCTCGGCGGGAACCGCATCGAGCGCGCGGTTCAGGTTATCGGCGACCGTCAGCATGTCGCGGGCGAAATTGGCGATCGCGTAGGAGCGGGCGTCATGGACATCGCGGCTGGTGCGCCGACGCAGGTTTTCCATTTCGGCGGCAAGGCGCAGCAGCTTGTCCTTCAATTCCGCATTCTCGGCCGTCAGTGCCTCGATCGGATCGGGCTGCGCAGTCTCGGCGACAGCCTCGGCGGCCAGCGTCTCGGTGTTTTCAACGTCGTTCGGTTCGGCGGACATGCCAAAATCCCGTTTCGGCTATCGTGGTTGGGAAAACTTTCCCCGATATCGAGGCTCGAGCCAAGAAAATCAAGAGGCGTCAGGACTTGAGGAAGCGCGAAACGACCTGGGCGGTGTAGTCGACCATGGGCACGACGCGGGCATAGTTGAGCCGCGTCGGGCCGATGACGCCGAGCGCGCCGACGATGCGGGCATTCGAATCCCGCCAGGGCGCCACCACCAGCGACGAACCTGACAAAGAAAACAGCCGGTTTTCGGAACCGATGAAGATGCGCACGCCCTCACCCTGCTCGGCCAGGTCGAGCAATTGCACCGCACCCTCCTTCGTTTCGAGATCCTCAAACAGGTGCTTGAGCAGGCCGATGTCGCTTTCGGCACCGAGGGAATCGAGCAGGTTCGCATGGCCGCGAACGATGAGCCGCGCCGGCATTTCCGACTCAGCACCCGCCCAGACGGCAAGCCCCTTGTCGACAAGGGTCTGCGAAAGATCGTCCAGCGCGGTCTTCACCTGGGCGCGCAGGCGATCGACTTCGGCGCGCGCTTCCGAAAGGGTCCGGCCACGCAAATGGGCGTTGAGGAAGTTCGCCGCCTCCTGGAGCTGCGAGGTGGTGGTGCCGGCGGGCAAATCGATGACGCGGTTCTCGACGTCGCCCGACTGCGAGACGAGCACGACCAGCGCCCGGCCCGGCTCGATCTGCACGAATTCGATGTGCTTCAGCGCGGTTTCGCTCTTTGCCGCAAGGACGAGGCCGGCGCCGCGCGACAGGCCGGAAAGCATCTGGCTCGCTTCGGTCAGCACATGCTCCAGCGACTGTCCCTCGCCCGACGCCCTGATCTGGGATTCAATGGCGCGGCGTTCCGTTTCGGCGACATCACCAAATTCAAGAAAAGCGTCGATGAAAAAACGCAGGCCAGTATGCGTGGGAAGGCGGCCGGCTGATATATGCGGTGCATATATCAATCCCAGATGCTCCAGGTCGCTCATCACGTTGCGGATGGTCGCCGGCGAAAGGGACTGCGGCAGGATACGCGCCAGGTTGCGCGAGCCGAGCGGCTCCCCGTCGCGCATGTAGCTTTCGACAATGAGGCGGAAGATATCGCGCGAACGCTGGTCGAGCGACGCGGCGGCATCGCGCGGCAGGTTCGGCGGTATCGGCGTCGTGGCGCTCATGGTCGAAATATAGGCCGAGGAAAGCGCCGCGCAATCCGACGTTCCCCTTTGCATCGCTGTGTCGCGGCGGCTAGAGCAGGATCGCAACATAAGGAATCGCCGATGCGCCCCTCCCGCCGCCAGCCCGATGAACTGCGCGCCATCTCGTTCGAGCGCGGTGTGTCGAAACACGCGGAAGGCTCCTGCCTTGTCAAATTCGGCGACACCCATGTCCTGTGCACCGCCTCGCTGGAGGAGAAAGTCCCGGGCTGGCTCCGGAATTCCGGCAAGGGCTGGGTGACGGCCGAATACGGCATGCTGCCGCGCGCGACCGGCGAACGCATGCGCCGCGAGGCCTCCAGCGGCAAACAGGGCGGGCGGACACTCGAAATCCAGCGGCTCATCGGCCGGTCGCTGCGCGCCGTCACTGATCTTGTCGCGCTTGGCGAGGTGCAGATCACCGTCGACTGCGACGTGATCCAGGCCGACGGCGGCACGCGGACGGCGGCGATCACCGGCGGCTGGGTGGCGCTCAGCGACTGCCTCTCCTGGATGGAGTCGCGCCGCATGATCGACCGATCCAAGGTGCTGAAGGATCACGTGGCGGCGATCTCGGCCGGCATTCACGACGGGACCGCCGTACTGGACCTCGATTACGTCGAGGACTCCTCCGCCGGCACCGACGCCAATTTCGTCATGACCGGATCGGGCGGGATCGTCGAAATCCAGGGCACGGCCGAAGGCGCGCCCTTCTCCGAAGAAGAATTCGCCAACCTGATGGCACTGGCGCGAAAGGGCATTGCGCGGCTCATCGACCTGCAAAAAATGGCGATCGGCTGACGGGACACGACACGCGGGATCCTCGTCCATGAAACTCGACCGCGGCACGAAGTTGGTCGTTGCGACCCACAACAAGGGCAAGCTCGCCGAAATCCGTGACCTGATCGGGCCGTTCGGGCTCGAGGCGGTTTCGGCCGGTGAACTCGGCCTGCCGGAGCCTGCGGAAACGGGGACGACCTTCGAGGACAACGCCTATACCAAGGCCTTCGCGGCCGCCAAGGCCTCCGGCCTGCCGGCGCTATCGGACGATTCCGGCCTGTGCGTCGATGCGCTCGACGGCGCGCCGGGCGTCTATACCGCCGACTGGGCGGAAAAGCCGGATGGCTCGGGCCGCGATTTCCTGATGGCCATGGAGAAAGTCGAGGCGCTGCTGGCGGAAAAGGGCGCCCTCGTGCCGGCGCAGCGTACAGGCCGCTTCGTCGCGGTGCTCTGTCTCGCCCAGCCTGACGGGCGGGCGGAATATTTCCGCGGCGAGGTGGAAGGAACGCTCGTCTGGCCGCCGCGTGGCGACAAGGGTTTCGGTTACGACCCGGTCTTCAAGCCGGAGGGCTACATAAAGACCTTCGGCGAAATGCCGGCAAGCGAGAAACATGGCTGGGAAGCTGGTCGCGGCGACCTCGGCCTTTCGCACCGGGCGCGTGCCTTCGCCAAGTTCGCGCGCGAGAAACTCGGCGCGACATGACCGGCGATCCCGGCTTCGGCGTCTATCTGCACTGGCCGTTCTGCGCGGCCAAGTGCCCCTATTGCGACTTCAACTCACATGTGCGCCACCACGGCGTCGATCAGGAGCGGTTCGCGCGGGCTTTCGCCACCGAACTGGCGAACCTGCGCGAGCGCACCGGGCCGCGCAATGTCGGCTCGATCTTCATCGGCGGCGGCACGCCGTCGCTGATGCTGCCGGAAACGGTCGGCGCGCTGCTGGAAACGGTCGCCGAGCTTTGGACGGTCGCGCCCGACGCGGAGATCACGCTGGAGGCCAACCCGTCATCGGTCGAGGCCGAGCGTTTCCGCGGTTACCGCGACGCCGGCGTCAACCGGCTGTCGCTCGGCGTCCAGGCGCTGAACGACGAAGACCTGCGCTTCCTCGGTCGCCTGCACGATGCCACCCAGGCGCTCGACGCCATCGAACTGGCACGCCGGACGTTTCCGCGCCTTTCCTTCGACCTGATCTACGCCCGCCCCGGGCAAAGCGAGGAAGCCTGGGCCAAGGAACTCGACTTCGCCATTGCCTGCGCCGCCGATCACCTGTCGCTGTACCAGCTTACCATCGAGGAGGGCACGCCCTTCCATGCGCTGCGCGCGGCCGGCAAACTGGCGCCGCCGGACCCGGATGCGGCGGCTCGCCTCTACGAACTGACCCAGGCGATCACCACGGCGCGCGGCCTGCCGGCCTACGAAATTTCCAACCATGCGGCGCCGGGCGCTGAAAGCCGCCATAACCTCGTCTATTGGCGCTACGGCGAATATGTCGGTTCCGGACCTGGCGCGCACGGCCGCTTCGTCGAAGGCGGCCAGCGCATTGTCACCATCGCGGAGAAGTTTCCGGAAGTCTGGCTGGGACAGGTCGAGGCGTTCGGCCACGGCGTGACCGGCGGCGAGACACTGACGCGTCAGGAGGAAGCCGACGAATTCCTGCTGATGGGTCTGAGACTCGCCGAGGGGATCGACCTGGTGCGCTACGAGGCCCTGGCCGGGCGTCCGCTCGACGAGCGGCGCATCGGCATGCTCGCTTCCGAAGGGCTCGTCACCGCCATCGGCAATTCGCGGATCCGGGCCACCGCCAGCGGCATGCTGGTCCTCGACGCGCTGGTCGCCGACCTGGCGCGGTGACAGGGCAAGCGATGGCGGGGCGATTTCTCCACGCCCCACGGGGTCCAGATTTCCACAACCTCGGCCGAATCACTCGCATTGTGAAGCATGGCGGTTCTCCTTGGAGGCCGAGTCGACCCTGCATGTGTGGCCGCAAGACGGCAGGAAGTTCACGATTCCGCGACTTTCCCGGACGGGCGCGCTATGACTGCGCAGAGGGCGGAGCAGCATGAACGACGACATCGACACGGAAGAAAAGGGTAGCCGACGCTATCGTATCGGCGCGGCGGAATTTGCCGTGCCGCCGCTGACGCCGGCGCTTTATCTGGTGGCGACGCCGATCGGAAACCTGCGCGACATCACGATGCGCGCGCTGGAGACGCTCGCCGCCGCCGATATCGTCGCGGCGGAGGATACGCGGGTGACCCGCGTGCTGCTCGCCCGCTACGACCTCGGACGCCGCCTTGTCGCCTATCACGAGCACAATGCGGCAGAGGCCGGGCCGAAGCTGATCGCGGCGCTTGAAGAGGGAAAAGGCGTGGCGCTGGTCAGCGACGCGGGCACGCCCCTCATCTCCGATCCGGGATACCGACTGGTGGAAGAGGCCCTTGCGCGCGGCATCCGCGTGGTGCCGATTCCAGGCGCTTCGGCGGTGCTGGCGGCGCTGTCGGTATCGGGATTGCCGACCGATGCGTTTTTCTTCGCGGGCTTCCTTCCGGCCAAGGCCGGAGCGCGGCAGGCGCGGCTGCAGGAGCTCGTCGCGGTACCGGCAACTCTGGTCTTCTATGAATCGCCGCATCGGCTCGCCGAGAGCCTGCAGGCGATGGCGGCGACGCTCGGCGAGGCGCGGGGCGCCTGCATGGCACGCGAACTGACCAAGGCATTCGAGGAAACCCGGCGCGGCACGCTCGGCAGCCTTGCCACCCACTACGGCGAGGCCGGCGAACCGAAGGGCGAGGTTGTCGTCGTGGTCGGCCCGCCGGCGACGAAGCCCGCGGCGGCAGAGGATATCGACGCGTTGCTCGTCTCGCTTGCCGGTGAGATGCCGGCATCGAAGGCGGCGACCGAGGCAGCGCGCATGACGGGACGGCCCAAGTCCGACCTCTATCGCCGGCTGATCGAGCTGAAGGACGCCAAAGGGTGAGCAACGACCGTGCCCGCCGCCGGCAGGCGCTGAAGCGCGGCGGCGCGGGCGAATGGCGCGCCGCACTGGCGCTGATGCTGAAGGGCTGGCGCGTCGTGGCGCGACGCTATCGTACGCCGCTTGGCGAAATCGACATCGTCGCCCGGCGCGGTGATCTTGTTGCCATCGTCGAGGTCAAGGCGCGGCCGACGGTGGAGGACGCGATGAATGCTGTCGGCTATCAAGCGCAAAAGCGCATCGAACGGGCGGCCGACCTGTGGCTGGCCACCCAGCCCGACTACGCGAGATTGTCGTTGCGCTTCGACCTCATCGCAGTGCTGCCACGGCGCTGGCCGATCCACATCGAGAACGCCTGGCAGGGCAGGAACTAGAGCATTTCCGGCGGAGATTGAATCGTTTGAACGCCGGAATCTTGCGGGCTGGCGAGAAGCGCGGGACGCAGCGGTGCAGGCACCGTGAGGCCCGCGCGACGCGGCCAGGACGCAGGAGACCAAGTTGAAACGATTGCAGTTTGGTCTTTCATTTCAACCGGTTCCAAGTTCCGGCTCGGGCGTCTTTCGCGCCCCGGCCGTGTCGAAATTCTCGCGCGATGGCGCCATCGCGCTGCGGTATTCTCCTTGCCGGATCGCAAAATCCATCCCGTCAAACTGCTCCAATCTTCTCCGGAAATGCTCTAGCGCCGGCTGACGATCATCGGCAGGCCGCCCTCGGGCTGCGTGGTCAGTTTCTGCACCGGCCAGGGGCGGCAATCCTCGGCGGCATCGAAGCGATAGCGCGACATCAGCACGGCGAGCGCGATCATCGCTTCCTGCATGGCGAAGGCGGCGCCGATGCAGATGCGTGGGCCGACCCCGAAGGGCAGGTACTGGAAGCGATCGATCGCCTCGCGGTTCTCGGGCCAGAAGCGCGACGGGATGAAGGCGTCGGGACGCTCCCAGTGCCGCCTGTGGCGATGCAGCGTCCACGGCATGACGAGGACCTGCGCGCCTCTCGGAATCTCGAAATCGCCGTAGCGGTCCGGCGCGATCGCCTCACGGTTGATGGAGGGCGCCGGCGGATACAGGCGCATGGCCTCCTCGAAGGCGGCGCGGGCATAGGGCATGCGGTCCAACCACTCGGAAGGCTGGGGCCGGTCGGCCATCAACGCATCGACCTCGGCCTCGACACGGTCGCGCTCCCACGGCGCCTGAGACAGGAGATAGAGGGTCCAGCCGAGAGCGCGGGCGGTCGTCTCGTGGCCGGCACCGATGAAGGTGATGATGTTGTCCTCGATCTCGTCGTCGGTCAGCCCATTCGGACCGGCGGTGTCGAGAAGAAGCGTCAGGAAATCGGTCGGTGCGTGTGCCCGGTCGCGCGCCAGTTGCTCGCGCCGCATCGCCATCGTGTCCTTGACGATGCCGCGGAAGAAGGCGAGCGCCTTGCGACCCCGGATACGGGTGAAGCGCGGCAGCCAGGACGGCGCGCCGAGGATATCGAGCGGATCGACGCGACCCATCGTCTCGAACAGGCGATCGACCTCGCGCTGGAACGTTCCCGGCTCGCTGGCAATCTCGCCCGAAAACAGCGTCTCGGCGAGGATGTCATAGGTGAGCATGGTCATGTCGCGGGCAATTTCCGTACGCCCGCCCGCCGCATACCGGTCGGCGAAGGCCTCGGCGCGCGTCAGCATGGGATCGGCAAAGGCGTCGATGGCACGCGGGGTGAAGACCGGTGCCATGGCCTTGCGGGTGCGCTTCCACACCTCGCCTTCCGCCGTCAGCAGGCCGTCGCGCAGGATCGGCCGCAGGATCAGTTGGCGCACGCGCGCCATCTTGTAGTTCTTCACATTGTCGACGAGGACGTGGCGGATCAGGCCCGGATCATTGGCGATGACCAGCGGCCCGCCAATGCCGTCCACCTTGATCCAGCGCTCATTGTAGGAGGGTTCGCCCCAGAGTTCGAGCGGGTTGCGGTAGATGATGCGCAGCATCTGCGGCAGCGAAGGCGGCGAGGTGCGCGGCGTTGGCGCGGGTGCAACAAATGGGGCGGGCGCGGTGTCCATGGCTGATGCCAATCATAGGATCACGTCACGAACGCGGCAAATGACGGAAATTTCATCTTGTGGAACGGCGTAGACGCCTTGCGAAAGCCACGGGAGACGCGCAGTTTCCCGGCGCATGAAGCTGATCCGCAAACTCCTGGCATCGAACCGCGGCACCGCAACGCTGGTGCGCATCGTGGTGCTTCTTGCCGTCCTGCTGGCACCCCTGTCGCCGCAAATGGCCCTGGCGGCCGGTGGCGGGGATTCGTGCGCCATGTCGGTGGCGAGCCAGGCTGACATGCCCGCTTCGCACGGCTCGCACGGCTCTTCCACCGGTGTGCTGCATTGCGCTACCACCTGTCCGATGCATGCGGCAATTGCCGTCGCTGCGCCGGAAGCTGCACCGCGCGCGATTCTGCGGGTCTTCGCCTTGGTCGCCGCATTACCTGGGTACATGGCCCCCGACTTCCGGTTCGAGGACCCGCCCCGCGCCCTTCCCGCCTGATCCGCCGCCGCGTGCTGCGCGGCAACACCGGTATCTTTCGGGAGTTTCCCCATGTCCATCGTTCTTTCCCGCCGGGCCGCCCTGTCGCTCGGCCTTGGCGGCCTCGCCGCCCCCTTCGTCTGGCGCCGGATTCCGGCTTTCGCCAAGACCACGCAACCCCTGCCGATCCCTGCCCTTGCCGAGCCCGATCCGACCGGCACCGTGCGCCTCCGTGTCGCCGAAAGCCGTCACGCATTCGCGCCCGGACTGTCGGTCGCCTCCGCCGGCATCAACGGAACGTATCTCGGGCCGGTCGTCCGGCTGAGGGACGCGAGCGAGGTTACGCTCGCCGTCGAAAACGCTCTTCCCTTTGCCACCACCATTCACTGGCACGGGTTGTTTGTTCCCTCTGAAGCCGATGGCGGTCCGTTCAACACGATCGCGCCCGGTGCGACCTGGGCACCGAAAGTGTCGGTGAAGCAGGCGCCGGCGTTCAACTGGTTCCACCCCCATCCCCACGGCGACACCGCCCGCCAGGCGCATCTCGGCATCTCCGGGGCACTGATCGTCGCCGATGGCCGGGACCGCGAGCGCGGCTTGCCGGATACATACGGGATCGACGACCTGCCGCTTGTCCTGCAGGACCGGCGCGTGGTCGACGGCGAGAACCCCTACGCACCAGATGCGATGGATTTCATCCACGGGTTCCGTGGCACGATGCTCGTCGTCAACGGCGCCCTCGACCCCACGGCGACAGTGCCGGCGGCAATCGTCCGGCTTCGCCTGCTCAACGGCGCGAATGCGCGCAATTTCAACCTGCGTTTCGAGGACGGCCGACCGATGCAGGTGATCGCCTCCGATGGCGGTTTCCTGGCGCGGCCGGTGGTGGTCGACGCACTCACTATCGCGCCCGGCGAGCGCTACGAGGTGCTGGTCGATTTCACCGACGGGCGAGCAGTGACGCTGCTCACCGATCCGGACGACAATGGCCGTTTCGGCTCGGGCATGATGGACCGGATGAAGGCGATGATGTCCGACATGATGGCGGAACCGGAGAAGGTGATGACCTTCACCCCCGACGCGGGGCTGAAAGGCGGAGTTACAGCCTTGCCGAGCGGGTTTGACGATCCGGGCCCGGCTGATGCCTCGCTCGCCGTCACCCGGCGGGACTTCCTCATGGATGAGCGCCTGACCGAGAACATGGCCGCCATGATGGGAGGCGGAATGACGATGCAGGGGGGCGGGATGATGATGCAGGGCAGCCAGATGGACCATTCGGCCCATATGGGCCGAACCGCCGATCAGACCGGCCCGGCGGGAACCGCGGCGTCGCTTGGCATCGCCATGGCGATCGCCGGCTCGCCCTACGACATGAGCCGCATCGACGTGGAGGCGAAACTCGGCAGCCATGAGGTCTGGACGCTGACCACGCAAGAGATGGCGCACCCGTTCCACATCCACGGCGCGTCCTTCCGTATCCTGACGAAGAACGGCGCGGCGCCCTCCGATCACGAAGCGGGATGGAAGGACGTGGCGCTGGTCTCGGGCAAGGCGGAACTGCTGGTCCACTTCGACCGCACCGCGACACGGGAGAAGCCGTTCATGTTCCACTGCCATATCCTCGAGCACGAGGATGCAGGCATGATGGGGCAGTTCATGACGGTCTGAGCGCTCGGGAAGCCCCTACCTTGCGATCCGCCGCTTGACCGATTTCGGCATTTTCGGCCGTTCGTCGCCAAACCGGTAGGCCGCGGCAACCCCTGCCGCGGCCGCTTTCGCCTGGTCCTTGTTGCGCGCATGGACGAAGCAGAGCGGATCGCCCTTCGCGACGGCCGCGCCGACAGGAAGTAGCCCGGTCAGGCCGACGGCATGGTCGATCGCGTCCTGCGGACGGGTGCGGCCGCCGCCAAGCGCGACCACGGCGAGCCCGACTTCGCGTGTGGCAATCGAGGTGACGAAGCCCTCGGCCGGCGCGGCGACCGGCTCGACCAGGGGCGCGGCCGGCAGGTGGTCGCGGACACGCTCGACGAAATCGGCCGGTCCACCAAGCCCTTTCACCATGCGGGCGAAGGTCTCGGTGGCGCGGCCTGAATTCAGTGCCTCGCGCGATTTCGCCAGCCCATCCGCCGCGGAGGCGGCGAGGCCCGTGACCGCCAACATCTCGGCGGCGAGCGCCAGCGTCACCTCCTCAAGACGCGGATCGCGCGCCCGCCCGGTGAGGAAATCGACGGCGTTCAAAACCTCGACAGCATTGCCGGCGGCGGACGCCAGCGGCTCATCCATGTCGGTGATGAGGGCCACGGTCTTCACGCCCGCGCCATTGGCGACGGCGACAAGGCTGTCGGCGAGCTTCGCCGCGTCGCGCGCTTTCGCCATGAAGGCGCCGGAGCCGGTCTTGACATCGAGGACCAGCGCCTGCAGCCCGGCGGCGAGTTTCTTCGACAGGATGGACGCGGTGATCAGCGGAACCGATTCGACGGTCGCGGTGACATCGCGGATTGCGTAGAAGCGCTTGTCGGCAGGGGCGAGGTCGGCGGTCTGGCCGATGATGGCGCAGCCGACATCCTTGACCACCTTGCGGAACAGCGTGTTGTCCGGCTGGGCGGTGTAGCCGGGGATCGCATCCATCTTGTCGAGCGTGCCGCCGGTGTGGCCGAGGCCGCGGCCCGAAATCATCGGCACATAGCCGCCGCAGGCGGCGACAATGGGCGCCAGCATCAGCGAGACATTATCGCCGACGCCGCCGGTCGAGTGCTTGTCGACGACCGGGCCTGGCAGGAACGACCAGTCGAGCACCGAACCGGAATCGCGCATGGCGACCGTCAGCGCCACCGCTTCGGCGCGCGTCATGCCGTTGAAGAACACGGCCATGGCCAGCGCCGCGACCTGGCCCTCGCTGACTGAACCGTCGGTGATCCCCTTGACGAAGGCGGCGATGTCCTCGGCGGCGAGCGCGCCGCCGTCGCGTTTGCGGCGGATGATTTCCTGGGGCAGCATGGTCCCCTCCAGATGTCAGACGCCGAAGGGCGTCCAGATGGTCTTGACGCGCGTGGCGCGCAGGCGGAACTCGTCACCCTGCCCCTGCCCGGCATCGAACCAGTCGCGGGCGAGGCCGTGCGAAACCCAGGTGGCCTTGAGGTTGCCGGCGGATTCGCGCTCGACCTTAGCCGAGCCCTCGGCTGAGCCGAAATACCAGTGGGCGGCGACATCATCGTGCTTGGCCAGCGTATCGGCGAGCGAGTCGCGGTCGCCGGAGACGATGTTGACGACGCCGCCCGGCACATCCGACGTATCGAGCACCTGCAGGAATTCGAGCGCGGCGAGCGGGCGCATGGGCGCCGGCGTGACGACGACGCGGTTGCCGAGAGCGATGGCCGGCGCGACCAGCGAGACGAAAGCGAGCAGCGGCGCCTCGTCCGGGCAGGAGATGGCAACCACCTCCCAGGGTTCGTTCAGCGCCAGCGACAGCATGCGCGGGGCGGGACCGCGAACGGCGCCATCGTGCTTGTCGGCCCAGGCGGCCCAGTGGATGAGCCGGCTGATGGAGGCCTCGACCTCGCGCTTCGCCTGCGCGGCGGAAGCGCCCATGCGCTGCAGGCTGCGCTCGAAATCGCCGGCGCGCGCCTCAAGGTTTTCGGCGAGGAAATACATGACTTGCGCGCGGCCGTGACCGGTCATGTCGGACCAACCGGCCGCAGCGCGGGCAGCCTCCACGGCGTTGCGGATATCCTTGCGGTTGCCGAACGGCGCCTCGGAGACGACGCGGCCCTTCGCGTCCGTAACGGGATAGGAATAGCCGGAGTCCGGCCGCGCCTGCTTGCCGCCGATGTAGAGCTTCAGCGTGCGGTCAAGGCCATCCGACGCCGGGCCGGCTGTGTCAGGCAGCGGCGCGCCAAGCTTCGTCGAGACGGAAGCCGGCTTCGCCTTCTTCGTCCAGGCCGGAACCATGTATTCGTACATGCCTTCGCGGCCGCCCTCGCGGCCGAAACCGGACTCCTTGTAGCCGCCGAAGCCGGCGGCGGCGTCGAACAGGTTGGTGGAATTGATCCACACGACGCCGGCCTTCATCTTGCGTGCGGCGTCAAACGCCGTGTCGAGGTTCTGTGACCAGATCGAGGCGGCAAGCCCGTAGCGGGAGTTGTTGGCGAGCGCGACGGCTTCCGCCGGGGTGCGGAAGGTCATGGCGGCGAGCACCGGGCCGAAGACCTCTTCCTGCGCGATGGTCGACGCCGGCTGGATATCGGTCACCAACGTCGGCGGGAAGAAACAGCCCTTGGCCTGACTGCCGGCGCCGATTTCCGAGGCCCAGGCCGGCTGCCACAGCGTCGCCCCTTCGGCGACGGCGTTTTCAACCTTGGCGCGGATCGACTCCACCTGCACCGGGGCGACGACCGCGCCGATGTCGACCGATTTGTCGAGCGGATCGCCGAGGCGCAGCGTCTCCATGCGCGCGCGCAGCTTGCCGAGAAATTTGTCCGCCACGCCCTCCTGGATGAGCGCGCGCGAGCCAGCGCAGCAGACTTCGCCCTGGTTGAACCAGATGGCGTCGACGACGCCCTCGACCGCGGCATCGAGATCGGCATTGTCGAAAACGATGAAGGGCGACTTGCCGCCGAGTTCCAGCGTCAACTTCTTGCCGGTTCCAGCAGTCTGGCGGCGCAGGATGCGGCCGACTTCGGTCGAGCCCGTGAAGGCGACCTTGGCGAGGTCCGGATGGCCGGCGATGAACGCGCCTGTCTCGCCATCGCCATTGACGATATTGAGCACGCCCTTCGGCAGACCGGCCTCGGCGGCGAGTTCGGCAAAGGCGAGCGCCGAGAGCGGCGTGTGCTCGGCCGATTTCAGCACCACGGTGCAGCCGGCGGCAAGCGCCGGCGCGACCTTCCAGGCCAGCATCAGCAGCGGAAAATTCCACGGGATGATCTGGCCGCAGACGCCGGCCGGCGCCCAGCCGGGGAATTCCTCGTCGCGCAGTTCGGCCCAGCCAGCGTGATGATAGAAGTGACGGGCGACCAGCGGCACGTCGATGTCGCGCGTCTCGCGGATCGGTTTGCCATTGTCCATCGTCTCCAGCACAGCGAGGAAACGGGCATGCTTCTGCACCTGGCGGGCGAGCGCGTAGAGATGGCGCGCGCGCGCAGTACCGGAAAGTTTCGACCACTTGGCAAACGCGGCGGTCGCCGCCTTCACCGCCGCGTCGACCTCGGTCTTGCCGGCCTTGGCGACGTCGGCGAGCTTCTCGCCATTGGCGGGGTTGTGGACGGGAAAGGTCGCCTTGCCACCTTTCGTGAACGCCCCGTCGATGAAATGGCCAAAACGGCCGCCATGCTTTTTCAGCCAGGCCTGCACATGGGTCGCCTCCTCGGGGGCGACGCCATAGTCCATGGTCTTGAGGATGGAGCGTATCTCGTTCATCGCGTGGCCTTTCACGCCATGCCGTGGCGGTCGGCCGAGGAATAACGGCCGGTGACGAAATGTTCGAGCTGGCGCTCGATGTCGGTGAGAAGCCCGGAAGCGCCGAGGCGGAAAAGGTCGGGCTCCAACCAGTCGCGGCCGAGTTCCTCCTTCATCAGAATGAGATAGGCGAGCGCGTCCTTGGCCTGGCGGATGCCGCCGGCGGGCTTGTAGCCGATGTCGTAGCCGGCGAGTGCCCGGTAGTCCCGGATGGCGCGGACCATGACGAGGCTGACCGGCAGCGTGGCGTTGACAGCCTCCATGCCGGTCGACGTCTTGATGAAATCGGCGCCGGCCTGCATGGCCACCATCGAGGCCTTGTAGACCGTGGACAGCGTCTTCAGTTCGCCGGTGGCGAGGATTGCCTTCATGTGCGCCGGCCCACAGGCCTCGCGCATTTGCGCCACCTCGTCATGCAACGCGACCCAGTCGCCGGTCAGTGCCTGGGCGCGATGGATGACGATATCGATCTCGTCGGCGCCCTCGCCGACGGCATAGCGGATTTCCTCCAGCCGCGTCTTCAGCGGCGTCAGGCCGGCCGGAAAACCGGTAGCGACCGAGGCGACCGGAATGCCGGTGCCGCGCAGGGCGCGAACGGCATGCGGAACCATCGTCGGAAAGACGCACACCGCGCCCGTCTTCAAATCATAGCCGGATAGGCCGAGAGCCGCCTTGAGGTCATCGCGCAGCGGATGGCGGGCCTTGGCGCAAAGCCGTTCGACGCGGCCGGGCGTGTCGTCGCCGGCCAGCGTGGTCAGGTCGATGCACTCGATGGCACGCACCAGCCAGGCAGCCTGGTTGGCCTTCTTGACCGAACGGCGCGTTGTCATTGTCGCGACGCGGCGTTCGGCGGCGGACAGGTTGACGTCCACGGCGTCGAACCATTCCGGGCGCAGCGGGCCGATCTCGTTGCGCCGGCGTTTCGGATGCACGGCAACGAGGCTGCCGCCCGACGAAGTGGCCGTGTCGATCGGCGCTGTTTCGGCCGAGGCCTTCATCCCATCTCCCCGATCGCTGCGGCGAGAATGGAGGCCAGGCGGCGACCGCCGAGCGGCGCCATGTCCTTGGTCTCCTGATGCGACAGTTCCGCGCCGGTCATGCCGGCGGCATAGTTGGTGATGACCGAGGCGGCGGCGACCTTGAGGCCGCAGAAACGGGCGAGGATCACCTCCGGCACGGTGGACATGCCGACCGCGTTCGCGCCCATGATGCGGGCCATGCGGATTTCGGCCGGCGTCTCGAAGGACGGGCCGGAGAACCACATGTAGACGCCCTCGTGCAACATCTCGCCGATGCGCGAGGCCGCGCGCTTCATGGCGTCGCGCATGCCGACGTCGTAGGCTTCTGTGAGGCCGACGAAGCGGCTGTCGCTTGGTTCGCCGAACAGCGGATTGGTCCCGGAGAAGTTGATGTGGTCGGTGATCAGCATCACCGAGCCGGGGCCCATTTTCTCCTCAAGCGAACCGGCGGCATTGGTCAGGAAGAGATGCGTGACGCCCAGACCCGCGAGCGCCTCGATGGCGGGGCGCATCGCGGCCGGATTGCCCTGCTCGTAGTAATGCGCGCGTCCCGACAGCATCATCACCGGAACTCCGCCGAAAAGGCCGGCAACGACTTCCTTGGCATGGCCGGTGACGCCGCCCGCCGGAAATCCGGGCAGGTCGCCGTAAGGGATGCGTACCGCATCCTCGACCTGCGAGGACAGATCGCCGAGACCGGAGCCGAGCACGAGCGCGATCTTCGGTTCGAGGCCGCGCAGGCGTTCGACCAGAACATCGACCGCTTTTTTCATTTCAGATCGTCTCCCTGGAAGGCGCGGGGCAACAGTTCGCGCATGGTGACCGTCTCGCGCTTGCCGTCGCGATCGTAAAGGTGAACGAGCGTACCGCCGGCGGCGAATTCCGCCAGGCGCTGACGGCAGCCGCCGCATGGCGTGATGAAATCCTTGCGCTCGGCGACGACCGCCACCTCGGCAATACGGCTGGCGCCCGCCATAACCATATGCGCGATCGCCGTCGTCTCGGCGCACCAGCCCTCGGGAAAGGAGGCGTTCTCGATGTTGGCGCCGGCGAAGACGCGGCCGTCCTCGCAACGGATCGCCGCGCCGACGGGAAAATTCGAATAGGGAGCGTGCGCCCTCGCCATGGCGGCGTTGGCGGCATCGAAGAGATCATCGCTCATCAGCGCTCCTTCACATAAGCGACGCCGCCCGCCTTGGGCGGAACGGCCTTGCCGATGAAGCCGGCCAGCAGGATCACCGTGAGGATGTAGGGCGAGGCGGTGATCGCCTGCACCGGCACTTCCCAGCCGAGACCAGGGATTTTCGCACCTTGCAGCGGAATGGCAAGGGCTTCGAGGAAGCCGAACAGGAAACAGGCGCCAAGTGCCCCGATCGGGTTCCATTTGGCGAAGATCAGCGCGGCAAGCGCGATGAAACCGCGGCCGGCGGACATGTTCGGCGCGAAATTGGCCGACTGCGCGATGGCGAGATAGGTTCCGGCGAGGCCGGCGAAGACACCGCAGATGATGACACCGGAATAGCGCAGCGCCGTCACCGAAATGCCGGCGGTATCGACGGCGGCCGGGTTTTCGCCGACCGCGCGCAGGCGCAGGCCGAAACGGGTGCGGAACAGCACCCACCAGGTGAACGGCACGGCGAGGAAGGCGACATAGACCAGGATCGAATGGCCGGAAATGATACCCGAATAGAGGTCGCCGAGGATCGGCACACCCGCGACCGCATCGGCGCCGGGCAAGGTGATCGCGGTGAAGCGGGCGCTGGCGTCAAGCTGGGGCGTCTTGCCGCCCTGGGCATACCAGGCCTTGCCGACGAGCGCGGTCAGGCCGACGGCAAGGAAGTTGATGGCAACGCCCGATACGATCTGGTTGCCGCGCTGGGTGATCGAGGCGTAGCCGTGCAGCAGCGAAAAGACGATCCCGGTGACGATAGCGGCGAGCAGGCCAAGCCACGGCGAGCCGGTGTGCCAGGCAACAGCGCCGGCGGCGAACGCGGCGAACAACATCTTGCCCTCGATGCCGATATCGAACACGCCCGAGCGCTCCGAATAGAGGCCGCCGAGGCAGGCGAGCAGGATCGGCGCCGTGAGGCGGACGGCGGAATCGAGGATGGAAAAGACGATGCCGAGATCCATCATGCGGCCTCTTTCGCGGGCGCCGGCACAAGGAAACGCATGGCCGGGCGGAACAGGTTTTCGAGCGCACCGGCGAACAGGATCACCAGGGCCTGGATGACGAGGATCATGTCGCGCGAGATCGCGGGCATGGCGAAGGAAAGCTCCGCGCCACCCTGGTACAGCACGCCGAAGAGCAACGCCGAAAGGACGACCCCGATGGGATGCGAGCGTCCCATCAGCGCCACGGCGATGCCGACGAAACCGGCGCCGGCGACGAAATCGATGTCGAGCTTGTGGACGTTGCCCATCATGTTGTTGACCGCCATCATGCCGGCGAGCCCGCCGGAGATCAGCATGGACAGGACGATCACGCGGGAAGACGAGATGCCGGCATAGGTGGCCGCCGTCGGATTGAAGCCGAAGGTGCGCATCTCGTAACCGAACTTGGTGCGCCAGATCAGCTTCCAGACCGCCCAGGCGGCAAACAGCGCGAGAAAGAAGGTCAGGTTGGCGGGCGCCGAACCGACGGAAAAGCCGATCGCCTTCAGCATCTTGGCAAATTGGGGAATCTGCCCGCCCGCCTCGAACAGCCGGGTTGCCGGCGCCATTGAGCCCATCGGTTTCAACCAGTTGACCAGCAGATAGACCATCATCGAGGCGGCGACGAAATTGAACATGATCGTCGTGATGACGATATGGCTGCCACGCCTGGCCTGGAGCCAGGCCGGAATGAACGCCCAGGCCGCGCCGAACAGCGCCGAGACCGCGATCGCGATCGGCGCGACGATGAACCACGGAAGGTAGCGGTCAAGCGCGAGACAGATGATCCCGACGCCCAGCCCGCCCACATAGGCCTGCCCCTCGCCGCCGATGTTGAACAGGCCGGCGTGGAAAGCGACGGCCACGCATAGGCCGGTGAAGATGAAGCTCGTCGTGTAGAACAGCGTGTAGAAGATGCTGTTGAGGGAGCCGAGCGAGCCCTCGACCAGCACCATCATGGCCTTGGCCGGGTTTTCGCCGATCAGCGCCACGACGATACCGGCGACGATGAAACCGGCGATGACGTTGATCGCCGGCATGACGCCGTATTCGATCCAGCCGGGAAGCTTCGCATAAGGTGTCGCCATCGCTATTCCGCCGCCTCCTTGCTGGTGACACCCGCCATCAGCAGGCCGATATCGCCCTCGTCCGTCTCCGGCGGCACCTCGCCGACGATTCGTCCGGCGAACATGACCAGCACACGATCGGCGAGCGAACGGATCTCGTCGAGCTCGACAGAGACGAGCAGGACCGCCTTGCCGCGATCGCGCAGCGCGATGAGCTGCTTGTGGATGAATTCGATGGCGCCGATATCGACACCGCGCGTCGGCTGACCGACGAGGAGCAGGGCCGGCTCGCGATCCATCTCGCGGGCCAGCACGATCTTCTGCTGGTTGCCGCCGGAAAAATTGGCGGTCTTGAGCTTCTCGTTGTCGGGGCGGATGTCGAATTTCGCGATCTTGCGGCGCGCGTCCTCGCGCACAAGCGCGGGATCGAGATTGAAGCCCTTCCCATAGGTGTCGGCACGGTGATAGCCGAGAATGGAATTCTCGCTTTCCTCGAACGGCAGCACCAATCCCATATGGTGGCGGTCCTCGGGGACATGGCCCATGCCGCGCTCGCGCATGCGCGCCGGGTCCGCCTCGTGAACGGGGTCGATCGCCTCGCCGTTGAGGATGATGCGACCGGCCTTGGCCTTGCGAATGCCGGAGAGCGCTTCGAGGAGCTCCGACTGGCCGTTGCCGGAAACGCCGGCGATGCCGACAATCTCGCCGTCGCGTACCGAGAACGAGACATTGTCGACGCGGGCAACACCCCATTCGTCGAGCACGGTGAGGTTTTCCACGCGCAGGCGTTCCTCGCCGGGCTTGGCCGGCCCTTTTTCGACATCGAGGAGGACGCGGCGGCCGACCATCAGTTCGGCCAGCTGCTCGGGCCCGGTCTTGGCCGTTTCGAGCGTGGCCACCATCTCTCCGCGGCGCATGACCGAGACGCGGTCGGTGATGGCCATGATCTCGCGCAGCTTGTGGGTGATGAGGATGATCGTTTTCCCCTGCGCCTTGAGTTGGCCGAGGATGCGGAAGAGATGGTCCGCCTCGGCCGGAGTCAGTACGCCCGTCGGCTCGTCGAGGATCAATGTCTGGGCGCCGCGGGTCAGTGCCTTCAGGATTTCGACGCGCTGCTGCAGGCCGACCGGAAGATCCTCGATCAACGCGTCGGGATCGACTTCGAGTTCGTAGTCGTCGGCAAGCTTCTTCAGCTGCTCGCGCGCGCGCGCTTCGCCGCCCTTCAGCAACGGTCCGCCCTCGACGCCGAGGATGACGTTTTCGAGCACCGAGAAATTCTCGACCAGCATGAAATGCTGATGGACCATGCCGATCCCCGCGGCGATGGCATCGTTCGGCGTGTGAATGGTGACCGGCTTGCCGGCGACGCGGATCTCGCCCTTGTCGGCGTGGTAGAACCCGTAAAGGATCGACATCAGAGTCGATTTGCCGGCGCCGTTCTCGCCGACGATGCCGTGAATGGTACCGTCTTCGACGACGAGATCGATGTTCCGGTTGGCGTGTACGGGACCGAAGCGCTTGTCGATCCCGACAAGCTCGATGGCGGCTGCTGCCATGCGTGATCTCCCCCGCCCCGTTTTTTGACCATTTGGTCAAGCGCCCGCTCGATTGTCAAGCATCGCGCGCGGCGCAGTCTCGACATTTCGGCATGGCCTTGTCAATTTGGCGTCGGCGGTGTCGGCGAACTTTACGCGCGCCGGATTTCAGAATTCGGGATGACGGAACCGAAGGCGCATGAATGAAGAGCGGTTGGTCCAGCTTGAAGTCCTTTCGGCCGAACAGGAGCGGGTGATCGGCGAACTTTCGGCCGAGGTGGCGCGGCAGTCACGCGAGATCGACGAACTGAAGAAGCGCGTGGAGGCCCTGGCGCGACGCCTTGTCGACGTCGAGGACGCGACGGCGCCCGCGGTGCCGGTGCAGAAACCGCCGCACTGGTGATCAGCCGGCGAGCGGCGAAAATCCGCGAACGAGCAGCTTCGCCAGGCGGTCGGTCTCGATTGCAAGCTTGAGCTTGCGGCCGGTCAGCGACCAGCGCAGGGCCAGACTCTGGACGATGGCGATGACAAGGAAGGCCGCGTCGGAAGAGTCGAGGTCACCGCGAAAATCGCCTTTGGCCTGACCGTCGGCGATGGCCGCCGCCAGTTCGGCGTGCAGGGCCTTCTGATTGGCGGCCAGGCCGGTGCGCAGCGCCTCGTTGCGCACATGCATCTCACGCGAAAACAGGATCGACGCCAGACCGGGCGTCGCCTCGACGTTGCCGGCCTGGGCCACCGCAATGGCCACCACCGTTACCGGCGCCGACATGCCAGGAGCAACGGCTCGGGCGCGCGCCTCGGCCATGTCTTCGCATAGTCGATTGGCGACCGCCGTCCAGATGTCGTCCTTGCGCGGGAAGTGGCGGAAAAGGGCCGGCTGGGTCAGGCCGATGGCGTCCGCGATCATTTCGGTCGTCAGGGCATCCGGTCCGTGCTCATCGGCCAGGCGCAAGGCCGCGTCCACGATCTGGGCCTTGCGTTCGGCGGCCGGCAGACGCGCTCTCAGCGGGACGGTACGTTCGGCTTTCGCCGGCATGGACGGCTCCTTCTGGACCAGAAAGCCGAAGCGCGATTCGTGCCGGCCCGCAAGCCCGGCCGCGCCGCTTACCGGTTCGCCGCCGCTGAGTCGACGTCAAGTCGATAGCCGGCATGGCAGGTGGTGCAGTTGTCCATCAGCTTTGCCAGCTTCGTCATGGCGACCTTGCCGTCGCCGGTACCCTCGGCCTCGACAACCAGATCGTCGAACGCCGAATGCGTGGCGAGGCCGAGCGTCTTGAACTCGAGAGGCAGTTTCGCCATCAGCGACACGGGAACCTCCCGGGCGGCACCGCTGCCGACCGCTCGGGCGCTTGCCGCGACCTTGCCCATGTCACCGTCATTGACGGCCGTGACGATCCCCTTCACCGATTCCAGGAAAGCGCGCATCTCCACCAGCACGAGATCGCGTTCGCCCGCCGTCAAGCGAATGGCCTTTCGCCCGTCGCCGCTGGCGATCACGTCGCCGCGAACCATGAAAATGTAGGCGCCGACGGCAAGGCCTGCGACCAGAACCGCGTTGATGATCCAGCAAAACCTGCACATGCTCGAAATCCCCCCTCCTGGTTCGACGATTCAGGCCTGCGTGCGTGCGCGGCGGCCCATCGCCACGGCGATGGCGAGCAGCACTGTGGCGACGGCGATGGATGCGGCTCCGGCGAGCACGAAGACCGGCGAGGAGCCGAGATAGACTTCGCCGAGGATGCCGAAGGGCATCAGCAATCCGGCAAGCGACAGCCACGACGCCGCCTTCGCCAGTGGGCCGGTGACCGGCAGCTTCAGCATCAGGTAGCCGAACAAGACATTGAGCAGCGCGATGAGATTGCCGTGCACATGGGCGAGACGCGCCTCGAAGTGCGGGTGGACGGCATAGCCGGCGATCCATTCCTCCTTGCCGGCGGCGAAGTCGCGCAGGAAGACCAGCAGGAAGCCGTAGGCCATGAACACGGCCATCGCGGCGAGCCCGCCGGAAATGTTGAGACTGCCTGTCGTTGTCTGCATGACGATCACTCCTTGTTGGCTGATGGCGTGTTGTCGCGGCGCACGACCCAGGCGACCGCCAGCCAGAAGGCGGAACGCAGCGTCATCGCGCCGAAGGTACGGGCCTCATGGGCAACACCCGTGGCGACGGCGAGCATGAAGAGGACGAAGACGAGAAGGGTCGCCGCGGCAATGGCGAGGGCGAGCGGGAAGGCGAACCGGCCTTGCTGCCAGATCGCCACCGCGGCCAGCACATAGGCAAAGCCGGCGAGAAAATTGAACCACAGGACGAACGGAACGGCCTCGCCCGCGAACGCCCTTCCCGCCGCTCCGCCGAACAGCGCCGTGCCGCCGGACATCAGCGTCGCGATGCCGAAGAGCGCGGCGAGGGCAGCGATGACGTTCCGGAGTGTTGCACTCATGGCTCATTTCCCGCAGGATCGAAGCCATAGTTAGTTATTGATCACTTAATTAATTGTCAACAGCCATCCGGTTTGGGGCGGCTTCCAGGATTGCGACGTAATGCGGGACGCCGGACAGCCTCAGCCGAACAAGTCCATCTGTGCACCGGTCGGCGGGCGCACGTGCCGTTCGAGCGAAAGAAGCAACCGCTTTGCCGGCAACCCTCCGCCGAAGCCGACCAGCGCACCGTCGGCGCCGATCACCCGGTGGCACGGTACGACGATCGGAACCGGATTCTCGCCGCAGGCCGTTCCGACGTTGCGCGAGGCGGCCACGCCCTCGCCAATGATGCGGGCAATGTCGCCGTACGAACGGGTCTCGCCATAGGGGATGGCGCGAAGGGCATTCCAGACCTTCATCTGGAACGCTCCCCCCGTCATGGCGATAGGCAAGTCGAACTCGGTCAGATTGCCCGCGAAATACGCATCGACTTGACGACGGGCTTCCGGGAAACCGGAATCGTCGCGCTGCCAACGAGGGTCGAAACGCTGTGGGGCGCCGTTGCGCGGGAAGGCAATGCGATGAATGACACCGTCGCGCCCGGCAACAACCAGCGGACCGAGCGGCGAGGCAATCAGCGCGTATCGAAACGAGTCGTCGGGCATCGCGGCATCATCGGCGCCGTTCCCCCGGCGGTCCACCCGAAAAAAACCGCCGGCTTCACAGCCGGCGGTTCAAGTTGAACATGCGTCATTCAATCAATCAGTAGGGGCAGGCGTTGTCCGACATGTAGTCGTGCACCTTCACCGCGCCGGAGATGATGTCGGCCTTGGCCTTGTCGACGGCCGCCTGCATCTCGGGCGTGATGAGCGCCTTGTTGTTGTCGTCGAGCGCCCAGCCCACGCCGTCCTCGGCCACGCCGAGCGCGAGGATGCCGGGGGTGAACTTGCCGTCCTGCGCGTCCTTGAACGCCTGATAGACAGCGAGGTCGACGCGCTTCAGCATCGAGGTCAGCACCGAACCCGCATGCAGGTGGTTCTGGTTGGAGTCGACGCCGATCGACAGCTTGCCGGCATCGGCGGCGGCCTGCAGGACGCCCAGACCGGTCTGGCCGGCAGCAGCGTAGATCACGTCGGCGCCGCGCTCCATCTGGCTCTTGGCCAGTTCGCCGCCCTTGACCGGATCGTTCCAGGCGGCCGGCGTATCGCCGGTCATGTTCTGGTAGACTTCGCCATCGGCCTTCACGCTCTTGAAGCCGCCGACATATCCGCAGGCGAACTTCTTGATCAGCGGGATGTCCATGCCGCCGACGAAGCCGGCCTTGCCGGTCTTCGAGGCCATCGCGGCGAGGATGCCGACGAGATAGGAACCCTCGTTCTCCTTGTAGACGACCGACCGCACATTCGGCTTGTCAACGACCATGTCGATGATGACGAAGTGCGAATCCGGGAATTCTTCGGCAAGCTTGGCGATGGTATCGGCGTTCTGGAAGCCGACGGCCACGACCGGATCGGCGCCGGCCTCAGCGAACTTGCGCAGCGCCTGTTCGCGCTGGTCGGAATTCTGCAGTTCGAATTCCATGTAGGCCTTGCCCGATTCCTTCTTCCACATCTCGGCGCCGTTGAAGGCCGCCTCGTTGAAGGACTTGTCGAACTTGCCGCCGAGATCGAACATGACCGCCGGATCGCCGGCAAACGCGGCGGACATGCCGGCAATGGTCAATGCGGTTGCGGCCAGGAGGCCGGTAACGATACGCTTCATGGTGATCCAACCCTGTCTGTTGATACTGTAAACGTCCTGACGCGGCTTAACCGCGCGGAACGTAGCCGGGAGTTTCGAGCTCGCCCTCTCCGGTTAGGGCGGCATCCTTGCATGGCGCGAAACCGAAATCACGCGGAATCTTGACCATCCGGAAAAACCCCGTCGCGGCCTTGGGAGCCCTCCGGCACGGGGAAAGAGACGCCCGTACCGCGCGTGGCACACTGGCTGTTCGGATTCTTGTCGAGATACTGCTGATGCTCGGCCTCGGCATGAAAGAACGCCCCTGCCAGGCCGATCTCGGTGGTGATTCGGTCATGGCCGCCAGCCGTTAGCGCCTGTTGGTAGATGTCGCGGCTGGCCGTCGCGGCGGCGAGTTGCGCGGCGGTGAAGGCAAAGAGGACCGACCGGTACATCGTGCCGATATCGCCGCCCTGGCGCATGCCCTGCGTGGGACCATGGCTTTCCCAGAAATGCCCGAGCAGCCGTTCCCACGAAATCTGCCGCGGATCGTAGGCGATCAGGACCGTCTCGGCGTGACCGGTCAAGCCGGTACAGACCTCCTGGTAGGTCGGGTTCGGCGTGACACCGCCCGAAAACCCCGCCGCCGTCATCCACACGCCCGGCACGCGCCAGAACAGCCGCTCGGCTGCCCAGAAACAGCCAAGGCCGAAGATCGCCTGCTCCAGCCCGTCTGGCAGCGCCGCCTTCAGCGGCCGCTTGAAGATGCGATGGCGCGACGCCGTCGCGATCGGACGTTTCCGTCCGGGCAGGGCCTGGTCCGGCTGCGGCAGGCGCAGCTTGTTGTCGAGCATGCGGGAGAGGAAGAACATCGCCTACTCCTGGAAGGCGAAGCGGCCGATCCTGGGCCGCGGTCTGTGCCCGATGATGTAAAGCAGGAATGCCAGCACGAGGAAGACGACGAAACCCGGCGCGAGCAGGATCGTGACCAGGCCCGGATCCCACAGCGGCGTCCACAAACGCTTTTCGGCGAAGCCCTTGACGGCGTCGAGCGTCGCCGGCGAGGCATCGAGCCAGCTCTGGCCGAGCGGCGTGTAGACGAGTTTAGACGCGGCGACGCTGCGCGCCGAATCGATGACGCCGAAGATCACGGCGACGGCGAGCGAGACGACAGCGGCGAGGCGGAAGAGGAACCGGATCATGCCTCTGTCATAGGTGAGCGGCCGCGCCTGCGCAATCGCGGCGAGGCTCGCGCGGAGGCGACCCGTGCATCTTTGTCTTGGCTTTGGCACCGGGATCGACTAGAGAGCCGACGCGCCGGGGCAAGCCGGCGAACGGACAGGTGGCCGAGTGGTTTAAGGCGCACGCCTGGAACGCGTGTATAGGGGAAACTCTATCGAGGGTTCGAATCCCTCCCTGTCCGCCACTTCTTCAATTAAGAACCTGATGAAGAAGAAAAAATAGTAGTACCGAAGTTGTCCTCTAAAAATAATGGGTCGTCGCCGACAATCCGGGATCAGGCGAAGCAGATCGTCATTGCTGGGGACATTCTCCGCCAGCGATGACTAGATCGTGTCGACGAGCCTGATCCGCTGGCACATCGTTGCGAACTGCGCGACGCTAAAAAAAAGCTTTGAGCCAGCTTATCGTATCGGGTTGCGATGCAGCGAGAATGCTTGAAAAGTTGAGGACGCGCTCGATGCGAGTGCGCAAGGCGTGTCTGGGTGTTCAGTCCCGGCATTTGATGGATTGGATGGAGAATGACCGGTTGGGCGCCTCGCCGCTCGAGGTTGTTGCGGATGGCGACTCTGTCGTACCCATTGCGGCCACCATCGAGGTTGAATTGCGCACGTTATCCTGCATCAGATCGTCCTGAACGGCGATGTCTGACGCGTGGCCGGGCGTCGGGCGGAAGCCGATCGCAAGACCAAACGCACGGTTCGGGTGTAGAGTTCGGCCGCGAGCCCGCCGCGCGAACAGCCAATTGAATTTCTGTGCCCCTTTTTTCCGGAAGCGTGCTGGCGAGCCCTTTTTGTCATGCTGTCGTTCATCGGCTTGGTGGTGCCGGCCACCTCGATTTCAGCAAGCGCGCCAACATCAAGTCCCACACGTCGGCTGCCGCCCAGCGGCAGTTCTGGCGACGGACCATGTTCCTGTCGCCGAACTCGTCTGGCAAGTCACGCCTCGGCGAACCCGTCCGCGTGATCAAAAGAGATGCCGTCCAGAACCTTGTAGTGATCCAGTGGCAGACGGCCGCCCTATCGAATGGTTCTCGATCAGAACGGTGTGTGGACCCCCGCATCGAGGCCGGCCATCGATGCTGGTACCATAGCCGCCTTGCCTAAAAGGAGCGTTGAATCACGCACCATCGGTTAAAATGGGCACCGCGCTTGTCCGCACAACCTGGTTGGCCGCTAGCTTTCGGCTGCTGCGTAGATAGCTGCTGCACCCCGCGTCCGCGGGCTAATTCCTGATATGCGGTTCGCTAGGATGACCCGCAATCCTTCCACTGCATTCATTCGGATACTCGCGAACGCGCGAAGCTCCTCAATTACGGAGCATCAGTCGCTTTGGAGTGAACCGATAGGATGGATACCCCTTCGCCCGGCTTCGCACGATACGGTTCGTGCCGGTGTCACGCTTTCGAGGGAGGACATCATGTCAGAGGTACATGTTCAGTTGATCATCTGCGCCTGAGCCGCATCCGGCGGAGCATTCGCATGTGCATCCTCGCGTATCGCCGGCCCGGGTATCCCGTCGCGCGCACGCATCGCATGGACACCGCCGCCGCGCTGGCGAACGAAGCGGCCCCGATCATCCGGGCGTCGCGACGAGGGAACAGAACCGCCGGATGGCGATCGCGGCCGTCTCCTCGAGGGAAGACGCGAGAAATTCTTGACTGTGTACTAATCATATGTGTACTAATGATTAGCGTGCCGATGCAAAATCGGGGTGACGGTGCAAGAGGGGGGCTTGCCGGTGACAATCAGTATTCATTGTGCCGTCAGGCCATCCAGGGGATCGCGGCGCTCCTTCGCCCACCCGGAGGAGGCAGCGGGCATGGTTTGTCTGGAAGGGAAAACAGTCATCGTCTGGGCTCATGGTGCTGGGGCAGCCGATGTCCTCTATCCGTGCCGTGCTGGCGCCTCTGTCGCCGTCGTGGATGTTGTCGAACTGAAAAACGATCGTCTGGCCGCGAGATTGCAGGCCGAGGAACCGGCCCCCCGCTTTACCTCCCATGACGTTATCGACGAAGGCATCCGGAGGCGCCTTGGCGCGCGTGCCTCGGTCGAGCGCGGGGACGGCCTCGTGAGGCACCGTGGCATTCCCTTCGGGTCGTCCCGAGGATCATGATGCTGTTGCGGAAGCGGACGTCCCGGCTTCGGCAATGACCTGAGTTCGCAACCTTGTAGGAAATCGACATGAGCAATAGCGCACCCAATTACCCGGCAATCCGCACGATCAGCACGTTCGGTCCGGTCATCGCGATTGTCCTTGGTCTGGCTCCGATCGCCGCGGCGATGGGAATGATCAGCCTGGGGTTCAGCTGGCTGTGGACCTTTCCGGCGCTGGTGACAGGCGGCCTGCTGTATCTGCTCGTGCAAAGCTACGTTGAAGTATTGCGCATCCTTGCCGACACACTGATGCCGCGTTGAGCTTTTGTCATGACCAGACCTACTGACATGGAAGCAGACGTGCTTGTGGTCGGCGCCGGCCTTGCAGGCCTGTGCACCGGCATCCGTGCGGCGGAACTCGGCATGCGGGTGCGCGTTCTCGAACGTGGAACAGGCACACATTACCTCTGCAACAGCCGCTACACCGGCGGTTTGTTCCATATCGGCATGGACGACCTCGGATCGGAACCGGACGAGATCGTCTCGCGTCTGACGCGGATCACGGGCGGCGAGGGTCGTCCCGAGCTCGCCCGGACACTCGCGCGCAATGCGCGTCGGATGAGAACCTGGCTGAACGCACAGGGCGTTCGCATGATCAAGGTCGGCCATGACGGGCTGCGGCTGAACTCCCTTGCTCCGCCGGGCGTGCGCAACACGGGACTAAACTGGCGCTGGCGCGCCGGCGACGTAATGCTGCGCACGCTGGTCGATCGATTGCGCAAGCTGGACGGAACGTTGGACCTGGGCGTGGCCGCGACGGAGCTGTTGTTCGAAGACGGGCGTGTCAACGGTGTCATCGCGCTCAGCGGAGGCGATCGCAGGACAATCAAGGCACCGGTTGTTGTGATCTGCGACGGCGGTTTCCAGGCCGATAGGGAGTTGGTGGGCAAGTACATTTCGAAGTCGCCCGATCGCCTCCTGATGCGGAACGCGGAAACCGGGCGGGGCGATGGCGTGAAAATGGCGGGCGCGGCCGGCGCCAAGCTTGTCGGAATGGACAGCTTCTACGGGCACATCCAGTACCGCGACGCGACCACGGATCAACGCTTCTGGCCCTATCCGGTCATGGACTCGCTCTGTGTCGCCGGCCTTCTCGTCGACGGAACCGGCAGGCGCTTCTGTGACGAAAGCCTGGGGGGCGTGCACATCGCCAACCGGATGGCCAAGCTGGACGATCCCTTGGGATGTCACGTGATCTTCGACGAGGCGACCTGGGAAGGGCCCGGCCGCAGCTGGCTGCTTCCGGCAAATCCATTTCTCCTGAAGGCCGGCGGCGCCCTCATCAGCGCCCCCACGCTCAGGGAACTGGCCGTCAAGATCGGTCTCGACCCGGACCACCTGGAGTCCGAAGCCAGCCAATGGAACGACGCGGTCGCAGGAAAGACGGCCTTTGCCCCCGCGCGCGCCAATGCTTCCGCGCGACCGGAGGCGGTCAAGGTCGGGCCATTTCATGCCGTGCCGCTTTGCGCGGGAGTGACCTACACCATGGGCGGGCTCCTGACCGACAGCAACGCTCGTGTCCTCGACGAAACCGAGACGCCGATCCCGGGCCTGCTTGCCGCGGGTGCCTGTACCGGCGGGCTCGAGGGTTTCAGCAGGTCGGGATATTCCGGCGGGCTCTCCAAATCCGCCATTTTCGGAATGATTGCCGGCGAAACCGCCGCGACGATCGCGCGGTCGCGCCATGATGAGACGATGAAGAGGGTTGGATGAGGGACGCAGAAGCAAATATCGTTCGCGGCCCCGATACGGTCCACGTCGATCTCCTGATCGCAGGTGCCGGTCCCGCCGGAATGGCGGCTGCCATTTTTGCCAGACTCAAGGGTCTGGACATCCTTCTCGTCGAAAAGAGCAATCAGGTCGGCGGGACCGCTGCGACGTCCGCCGGCACGCTCTGGATTCCCGAAAACACACAAGGCCGGGAAGCGGGCGAAAAGGACAGCATCGCTGCGGCCGCGTCGTATCTCGACGATCTCATCACGCATCACACCCCTCGCACCGACGCGCAGAGGGCCGCCTATTTCAAAACCGGCGTCGAGGCGATCGACCTCCTCCAGGCCCGCACCGAGGTCAAGTTTCTGCCCTGCGGCACACATCCGGACTACCACGCGAAGCCGGGTGCCGCCGTCAGCGGGCGCGCGATCATTCCGGCAACTTTCGACGGTCGCAAGCTCGGCCGCGATTTCGAGCATCTGCGTGCCCCGATGCAGGAAATGATGATCTTCGGCGGTATGATGGTCGGCAAGTTGGACATTCCACGCCTCGTCGGCCGCTACAGGTCGGTCTCGAACTTCGTCTATTCCGGACTGCTGTTCGGCAGGTATCTTCTCGACCGGCTACGCTTTTCCCGCGGCACACGTCTGACAATGGGGAACGCGCTGGTGGGGCGCATGTTCCGCTCGCTGCTTGATCTTGGGGTTCGGCCGCAATTCAGGACGGAACTGGTCGACCTGACCATGGAGGGAGGCCGTATCGTCGGCGCCCGGGTGTCGGGGCCCGACGGGAACAAGCAGGTGATTGCGCGGGCGGGCGTCATTCTTGCCACCGGCGGCTTCGCTCACAACGCCGCGTACCGCAATCGCCTGATGCCTGATCCGACGCCGCCAATCTCTCTCGCCTGCGAGACGAACGAGGGCGACGGCGTGCGGTTGGCCGAGTCCCTCGGCGCGCGCGTCAACGGGACCGAGAATGGCAGCGGAGGCTTCTGGACGCCCGTTTCCCGCGTCAAGCGCCGCGACGGAACCGTCGGCGCCTTCCCGCACCTCTCGCTGGATCGCGCAAAGCCCGGCATCATCGCCGTGAAAAAAGACGGCAAACGCTTCTGCAACGAGGCGGATTCCTACCATGACTTCGTCGAAGCCATGTACCGCCGCGACGGCAATACCGACTGCATGCCCGTATGGCTCATCTGCGACCGTCAGTTCATCCGGAAGTACGGCGTCGGCCTTGTCTATCCCGGCACCCGGGTGCTCTCGAAGTACGAACGCTCCGGTTACGTCAAGACGGCTTCTTCGCCGGAGGAACTGGCCAATCGCATCGGCGTCGACCCCGAGACACTGCGCGCGACGATTTCGCGATACAACGAACAGGCGCGCCGCGGCGTCGATGAGGACTTCCACCGCGGGCACTCCGAATTGAACAGGTTCAACGGCGACCCCCAAGTGCGTCCCAACCCGTGCGTGGCTCCGATCGACGCAAGCAGCCTGTGCGCGATTGAGGTGTTGCCGGCTGAAATCGCCTGCAGCGCCGGCTTGTCCACCGATAGCGACGCGCGCGTCGTCGATAACGATGAAACGGGCATGCCGGGCCTTTTTGCCTGCGGCAACGACATGGCGTCGATCATGGGTGACAGCTACCCCGGCCCAGGCACGACTCTCGGACCGGCGATAGTGTTTGCCTACCGCGCGGTCGAGCGCGCAGCGCAAGATCTTTCCCGTCCGCAAGACCGTACGGTTCCGAACACGGAAGTTAGAAAATCAGCCTGAAGGGCATCGCGCTCCATTGTGGAGCCACGGTCGACAACCAATTCCAATCGGGTTCTCCATGCCCTTGGGCAGGGAAGCCCCTTGCACGTCGTCTCCGGCGGCCTCGCCCTCATTTCTGGCCTCAGATAAGTGGATACTTTTCCTGTGGCAGGCTCCCCATGCCGAGTGCCCATGAAGGTCACGCCGCACATCTACGGCGGCATTCAGTTGCGAAGACCGGTGCGCTCCTCGCATTTGCGATGATCATGCAACGTTTGACATCCTTATCGCCCGCACTCGTCAGGATCGTGACCAGATGGCAACCTTTCTTGTGTCCCAAGGCATCCTTCGGGTGTTTGAGGAACTCGTCGACATCATCTGGGCACTGATACGCTGTCGGTCGCGGCTCCTGCTACGCTCGACAGTGTTGTCGTACCGGGTAATATCAACGTCCCGGGTCTATTGGCTTTTCGCGATCGTCGCGGCGCTGTCGGTCTCGATCGGGCAGACGATCTTGCTGCGCGGTTCTCGGCCCGGCCTGCATGTTCGCCGGAGCGACAGTCAGAGGCAGGAAACCAGGGTGATGGCTTGAAACTCGAAATATACGACATGGCGGGTCATCTCATCCGCCGCCTCAACCAGATCACAAGTTCGGTTTTCCTCGCGCGCATGCACGAGCACGGTCTCGAGTTAACATCGGTACAATTCGCAGCGTTAAGCGCGATCAAAGCCCGGCCGGGAATAGACCAGGCAAGCCTGGCGGGATTGATTGCCTATGACCGTGCGACGATCACGGGTGTGATCGACAGACTGGTGGCCAAAGGGTATGTGACACGGACCGTGAGCGCTCGTGATCGACGTATTCGGGAAATAACACTTACCAAAGCCGGTCATGAAGTGATCGATCTCACCATCCCGACAGTCCGCAGCCTTCAAAACGAGATCCTGCTTGGCCTAACGGAAGCCGAACGCGAGACGTTCATCGGTCTGGCCAGCAAGGCGGCCAAAGCCGCCAACCTACTCAGCAGAGCCCCTTTGATCGTCGAAGACGAGGATGGCCCGGATCGGCGTTAGACGGTGTCGACAACATGGGTTCACCCGCGCTTCCAGGCGCGGTTCCATCCGGTATCCGCGAGAGAATCCAGCGTGGCGCGAGAACGGTCGCGGCACAGAACCCGTTCGTCGTGATGTCCCGACGTCGGAAGAGCCCATTGTCGCCGATCGGGGATTTCGCGGGCCCAGCGTACGATTGAAACCGGTGCACTGACGGCCCCGAGGCCGGAGGAAGCGGCGGCGCCGGACAGGGTCTCGCAGCCGAGCGCGCGCTTTGCGTCGATGTGCAGTTCGAATCGAACGCACGCTCGCGCGCCAGGTCAACGGGACCGTCGACAGTGTCACTCCCACCGCGAGCCATCATGGAACCGCCGGTAACGATGGAGGACTCCTCGGGCCGTGTCTTCTGATCGGTAGCGGGCGAAAGTGTCCGCCTGCTGGACAGATCTTGACTGGCGGTGGCATCGAACCCGACGCCGAATTAGTTTCAACGGAGGTTGCGAGCGCGACCAATCCGCACCGTCAGTGCAAATTCCGATAGGTTCGAAGATGCGATTCACACTTCTGTTGCGTGGTCTCGATGCGCTGATGCGCTACAGCCGATGGAGGTATCCGGCGTTCCGCGAGCACCTCGAACAATATGATTACGTCGCACAGATTCGTACAAAGACCGGTTCAAGCGGCCGCTACTTCATCTTCGAGGGCGGACGGGTCCGCAGCGGAGCAGGCCTGCACGACAATCCAGACGTCGTCCTCTGTTTCAAGAATGCCAAAGTCGCGGCAAAGCTGATGACGCCGCCCATCGACCAGCTTGAGCAGATCAATGCGATCCGCGACTTCTACCTGACGCTGGACGGGCCCGATCACCTGGCCAATCACTTCACGCGCCTGGTGCTTTTGACCCAGACGGCCGGGTGGCGCTTCGGAACCGAGATGGGCAACGGCATCACCCGTTACACCAACATGACCAATGGCGGCCCGCTGTTCGTCTATGTCAAGGACGGCAAGATCATTCGCACGACGCCGATCGACTTCGCCGAGGACGATCCAGAAAGTTGGACGCTGGAGGTCAACGGCAAGAAATATTCGCCTCCCCGCCAGGCGACGCTCGCCAGTCATGCTCTGAACTGGAAATCGATGATTTATTCACCCAATCGTCTGCTCTACCCGATGAAACGGGTGGACTTCGATCCCAATGGTGAGCGCAATCCGCAGAATCGCGGCATTTCCAGCTATGAACGCATCAGCTGGGACGAGGCCCTGGATATCGTTGCCGGCGAGATCAAGCGACAGAAAAAGGTGCACGGCCCTGGCGCAATCGCGTTCAGTCACGGGTCGCACCATAGCTGGGGCAATATCGGCTATTACATCAGCGCGGCTTTCCGGTTCATCAACGCCGTCGGCATGACCCGCATCCACCACAATCCCGATTCATGGGAGGGCTGGTACTGGGGCGCGGCTCATCATTGGGGCTACACGCTACGTATCGGCGAGCTGGAAACCTATAACGGGGTCGAAGACCTGCTCAAGAACGCCGAGCAGGTCGTGTTCTGGTCCAGCAATCCTGAAGGCACCGCCAGTTATGCCGGCCAGGAAGGCACTATCCGCCGCAAGTGGATGCAGGAAGCCGGCATCGAATTCGTCCATATCGATCCGTATTACAACGATACCGCCCAGATGCTGGGCGGCACGTGGATCGCGCCGAAACCGACGACTGACCCGGCGCTGGCGCTTGCGATCGCTCATGTCTGGATCAGCGAGGATCTCTACGACAAGGAGTTCATCGAGGCGCGCACTTCAGGATTTGACCTGTGGGCCGACTATATTGTGGGCAAGGAAGACGGTCAGCCGAAGGATCCCGAGTGGGCGGCGGAAATCACCGGTGTCCCAGCCTATCATATCCGCGCCCTTGCCCGCAGCTGGGCGAAAAAGAGGACCTATCTGAGCTGCGGTGCCTGGGGCACCGGCCACGGTGGCGCCTGCCGCAACGAGACCGGCATCCAATGGTCGCGGACCATGGCCTGCCTTGGTGCCATGCAGGGGCTCGGCAAGCCCGGTCGAGGCTTTGGCAACATGCAGTGGGGAACGCCGATCGACCATAATTTCTTCTTCCCCGGTTATGCCGAAGGCGGCATGTCCGGCGACCTGAAGAATTCGGCGGCGCCTCAGGCGGTCTATCAGCGCCTGCCGACGCTCCCGAGCATGAATTCGGTCTCGCAGTTGATCCCGCGCATGCAGTTGGCCGAGGCCATCATCAATGGCAAAGCCGAGGGCTATATGTGGGATGGTTCGTCGATCGAGAGCCAGTTCACCAAGTTCACCTACCCGAAGCCTGGCCATTCACCCGTGCGGATGTTCTACAAGTATGGCGGTTCGCTGTTTGGAACGATGCCGAACTCCAGCCGCTTTGTTGACATGTATCGTTCGCCCAACCTGGAATTCGTGGTCAACCAGTCGATCTGGATGGAAGGCGAAGCGAAGTTCGCTGACGTTATCCTTCCGGCCTGCACGAATTTCGAACGTTTCGATATCAGCGAATGGGCAGGAGCGGGCGGCTACGCCCAGCATTGCCAGACCCAGCTCAATCACCGCATGGTCACCTTCCAGCACAAGGCTATCGAGCCGCTTGGCGAGTCCAAGTCGGACTTTCAGATTTTCAACGAAATCTGCATGCGCCTAGGATTGAGCGCCTATTTTTCCGAAGGGATATCCGAACTCGATTGGACCAAGCGGGTCTACGACGCGTCGGATCTGCACAAGGTCATTTCCTGGAAAAAGCTGTTGAAGCGCGGCTACGTCGTGCTTCCCGTTGCCGGCGAGGAGGACAAGGCGCCCAATGCACTGCGCTGGTTCTACGAAGGCCGCAAGAAGGACGTACCGGAGCCGCATCCCCTGCCCTCCGACTATACCGAATATGGAATGGGACTCCAGACACAGTCGGGACGCTTCGAGTTCGAATGCGAAAGCCTCAAACGGTTCGCGCCCGACGACCCGGAACGCCCGCCCATTGTCAAATACGCGCCCGCCGAAGAAGGTCCCGCCAATACGCGGCGGACCGGCATCTATCCGCTACAGATGCTGACACCGCATGCACGGTTCAGTTTCCATACTCAGGGTGATGGCAAGGACTCGTTCGTCAACGATATTCCCGGGCATCGGATTCGCGTGAACGGTCACGACTATTGGGTCATCTTGGTCAACCCGGCCGATGCCGCCGAACGTGGCATCGCAATGCATGATCTTGTCCGGGTCTACAACGATTTGGGGTCGGTCATTTGCGCCGCGGTGCTGACGCCCCGAATGCGGCCAGGCATCGTGCGCGGCTTTGAATCCAGCGCACGTTTCGAACCTGTTTCCAACAATGGCCGCATCGACGACGTCGGCGGCTGCCTCAATCTGCTGACTCAGAAGAAAAGCCAGATCAAACACGCGCATTCGATGGGCAACAGTTCGGCGTTGGTGGAGCTGGAGCCCTTTCAGCCGTCGGCGCAATTCGAGCGGGCGGTCAACGAGATTCGAGACCTGGCCCATACCGCAAGAGAGACCGTGTAATGTCTGGCCAAACCGCGAAATGGAATCTCATCGTCGACATCGCGAACTGCACCAACTGCGCCGTGTGCATCATGGCATCGAAGGACGAGCATGTCGGAAACGATTTTCCAGGCTATGCCGCCGCCACACCGCGCCGCGGGCCCGGCCTCATCAGGGTCGATGAGTACGCGCGCGGCGAAGGAAACATTGTCGACACGGCCTTTCTCCCGGTCATGTGCCAGCATTGCGACGATGCCCCGTGCATGAAGGTTTCCAGCAATGGCGCGGTCACGAAGCGCAGCGACGGGATCATTCTCATCGATCCCGAAAAGACCAAGGGGCAGCGACAGATTGTCGATGCCTGCCCCTATGATGCCGTGATCTGGAATGAGGAAAAACAGATCCCCCAAATCTGGATCTTCGATGCCCACCTGCTCGACCAGGGCTGGAAAGTCCCGCGTGCGGTTCAGTCCTGCGCCACCAGCGCCATTCTGGCGGTCAAACTGACCGACCAGGACATGGCCCGCCGTGCCGAAGCGGAAGGGCTGGAGCGACTCCGCCCGGATCGTTCCGACAAAACCCGCGTCTGGTACCGCAATCTGCAACGCGTGCGAAATCCGCTGGTCGGCGGAACGGTGATCGGCCGCAAGGACGGCATCGTCGATTGCGTCGCGGGCGCGAAGGTCATTGCGAAATGTGATGGCGGTATCGTTGCGACTACAGATACCGATGTATTCGGGCAATTCCGGATCGATTCGATCAAGACAGTGGACCGCACGGTCACACTGGAAATCGAGGCGCCCGGCCATGCACGCGCGACTCTTGAATTCCAGTCCGGCAAAAGCGTCAATCTCGGCGAAATCGAGCTCCGATAACCAGCGCGACAAACCGGGCACGGGAGAGCGGCCGCTTGCTGCCAGGGCGCGGTCATTTTCCCTTCCCTGCCGAGCGCGGGCGGGTTCCCGTTCCGCCCGTGGTTGACGTCGGGTTCGACAACGCGAGACAAAAAACGGATTGCAGGCGGCCTCTGAAACCACCTGCAATCCGTCAGATCGGTCTGGGAGGATTTACCGATCAGTTCTCAAGCTTTGCCGCCACTTCGGCCTGGAACTCCTCGACCGGACGGAAACCCTCCGTCGCCTTGCACATGGCTTCGGTCTCCGCGAGGATTTCCGATGTCGGTTTGTCGAGATCGAGGAAATCTTTCTTCGGCTGGGGGATGTACCAGGGCGAGTTCACGAAAAGCTCGACGCGGTTTCCTTCCGGATCCTTGAAGTAGAGCGACCAGGCATTGCCATGATTGACCGGATCGAAATCCGTGGCGCGGCCGTCGTCCCTGACATGCTTTCCGAGCGCCTTCAGGTCGTCGAGGCTGTCAAGGAGAAACGAAACCTGGTTGATCAGCAGCGTGTCCCGCGGACTGGTCCTTCCGCTGGCGAAGACAACCTGGTGGTGGTCC
>WBZS01000155.1_pt2 | contig 97182 bp, 79 predicted proteins | sample 5204201 | NCBI WGS metagenome assembly WBZS01 (sample SAMN12344357, study PRJNA552823) | activated sludge metagenome | biome: Activated sludge suspended growth; feature: Nitrification reactor; material: Wastewater; isolation source: activated sludge from nitrification reactor of wastewater...
GACCACAACCCCCGCAAGCATTATCCCTGCGAAGATTATCCCCGCTAACATGTCGGCGCCTATGCCGATAGTCGCCAGCTTCGACGGCTCCGTCGCGGACCCCATTCAAATCGCCTGACCCATTACTGGGCCATGACCATTGCGATTCCAAGTCTTGTGTGCCCCGGGCTGTGCCAATGTCTTCTGGATCGGCGAGAAAACAAGTCTTGCTGGCGCGTTCTTCTGTTCTGTTGAACCGCCTCAGATCCGAGTCAAGTTTTTTTATGGGAACTTTGTGGCCATCTCCTCTGCGCCTTCCGTCCCCGCGTTCAACTGGAGCACGGTGAGAACGTACACTGCGTAGAGACACAATAACACAATACCCCGACGACGCGACAAATAGCCATCTCCTGACGGAAAGGTGAAAACCAAACCCACCACGCCGAAACCCAACGCCACCATCACTGGCGTCTGGTCCACTGCAATTGGACAAATCAAGGCAGCTATCCCCAAAATCGCGAAACCGTTGAAAATGTTGCTGCCGAGAACCGTTCCCAAACCGACCTCATCGTGTCCGCGAAACTTGGCGATCAGGATGGTGGCCAATTCCGGGGTCGAAGTTCCTAACGCGACAACGGTGGCACCAATCACAAATTCAGGAATGCCAAAAGAAAGCCCAATCCCTCGCGCGCCCGAAACAATCAGTGCCCCGGCCGCAATCAAGAAAACAAGACCTGAAATGCACAACAGTGCAATTCGATTCGGGTGATGTGTTCCCAAGACCTCTCCCGCCGCGCTCTGCTGCCGCCTGACCTCCAACACTGTGGCTGTGCACCAGCCTAAAAATAACAACAGCAAAGCGGCACCATCTAAACGAGAGAGAATTCCATCCAGCAGCAATAGCCCGGTCAGTATTGGAGCGATCAAGGCCATCGGCAGATCTCGTCGTAAGGAACCACGAGTGCATGTGATTCCGGAAAAGCACAAAGCGATTCCCAGCAGCAGCGCAACGTTCACCACGTTGCTTCCCAAGATGTCTCCCATAGAAATTTGCGGTTTGCCAGAAACTGCCGCCGTTATCGACACGGACAATTCCGGACTTGAGGTCGCAAAGGCTGCTACGGTTGCGCCAACGATCCCCGGTGAGATTCGCGCCCAGCCAGCCAATGACACGGTGCCTCGCACAAACAGTTCGCCACCGACACCCGCAAACACAACACCCAAGGCCAACGCTAAATAGTCGCTCATCCGTTTCTCCAAAAATCGCTTACCAATCGCTCGCGCAGAATCGAATTGGAACCTATCGGCTGATTCGAGTCGATGAGCTAATCGTACCTTTTCATCAATTCGTTTCCTCGAACCTTTTATTCGAACGATCGGCCGGTTTTGTCGTTGGAAATCGAGTAATGACCGTGATGGTCATCATCAGTTAATAAGGACTTGAGAACTTCTTTTTTGTAATAGAACCAATTGCCTTCCCGTCTCGTCCTCCATTTGCAAAGCTGCGAATGAAACTGCAACCGATTGATCACCGAGAGTTGGTGGTGTGCGACAGCGTGCTGAACTCGGTGACGTCGGTTGAAGCCGAGAACGGGGTGCTGACGACCGTCAATGCGTTTTGCAAATTGGGAGGCACGATCGTTTTCTCCGGTCGCTCCCCTTCGTTCTCGGATCGGCTGACCAAGAAACGCCGGACCAGCACGGGCAAGACCCGCGATGTATGGTTTCTCGACAAGGACGGGATCACCGCCACGCGACGAACCGAAACACCGGCCAGTTACATCTCCACCAAGGCTTCCTCCACGCTCGATTCCCGCCGCCGATAACGCTCGATCACCTGGGATTCAAACGGCAGCGTCCGAAGTCGCGGGACCGAAAGCTCAACGTCACCCACGCGAGTCTGAAGCCTCCGCTGATAACTACCCGAACGCGTGTCCACCCGATCCGGACCGCGCTCATAACGCTTCGCCCGGCACAGCTCATCGGCCTCGGCATCCAACATCGCGTTCAGCGTCGCCTCAACGCTCTTCTCGAATAAATTCGTCATTGTCAGTCCCTCGTTCTGTAGGTTATTTGTTCCCAAAACATTTCCTACTCGAACCAGGGCTGATTTTCAAATGTGCGCAACTATCCGTACGTTACCCAACTATCCGTACGTTACCCTTTGAGGCCATCAACCAGCCGGTCCAAAGTCTGACCGATCAAGGCCGGATCCACTTCAGCCCGACCGGATAATGTCCCGCCACGTCTTGAGACTGGCAACTGCAAGACGCCTTCAGAAGGCACTTGGGCAGAAGGCACTTGAGCGGGGTTGTGAATCGTGCAGTTATCGGCGACATTCATCTCTGGCGGCCTCCTTGCCTTTTGAAGTGGATTGTCAAGAACCCAAATCATGGCAGGTTGGCCGCCTTTTGTTTACCCAGATTTCCAGCCCCCCAAAAAACTCCCCGCGGATCGACGGTTACACCCCAATTGCCTTGGCTCTAGGATTTGGAAATTGAAAGACTTGCGAGTAGCCCTCCTGGCGATTTTTCGATCACTGCAACTATTCTGAGAGCTCGTGTTCTTTTTTGCCGATTTCAATTTGCGTTTCATGCAAGAGCTCTTTCAAGTAATTGTGTTACTAATCGACTCTTCGATTCATCGAAATGTAGAGACCTTGTTTTTATCAAATTACATCAACATAAATGGCTATTTCAATCGATTTCGCAGTATTGGTCGGCTCTCGCATAACTCGTCCGGTCCGAACAGTGCTTAAGCGACGATTCGAATCGTAAACTCCTAGCCGTCCAAAAAATCGACAAGGTTGTCTGCCAAAATTTCAATTATTTCCCGATCTCGAATCCAATCATTGCGCAAATCCAAAAGGAATTCGGGTGTTTCAATATTTCCGAATTCCCAATTTGAAATTGCAGAACTGTTAGCGGTAGCAGTTGGAATCCCGCTCGAAATCACTGCCGTTCTCGAATCAGTTTGTCCAGGGGTACTTTGGACATCCCCGAACTGATTCAAGCTGCCCAAGTCGGTTGAATATTTCCAGTTTGGCATGTTGGATCGTTGCGTTTGCCAACTTGCCGAAGGAGCCAAAAACGCACCGTTTGAAGTCGTAAAATGATTAGGCTTCTTTGTTGAAACGCCGACATCACCTGCGATTGGCTCAGCTGGCAAAAAGGGGCTCGATTGCAATTGGGTAGCGAATTCAGGGCTTGGCGTCGTCAACCACCACAGCTCACGACCATGCGTTCCATCCTCCGCGGTAAAAAAAAGAATATTACCAGCAGATGTTAGCTTAGTTGGAAAGGAATCAATGTTGCCAGGTCGAATATCGTCGACGAGGCTGGTTCGTTGTGGGAACAGCTCAGACCGCCACAGCTCAAATCCGTTGATCCCGTTATTCGCGGAAAAAAATAAGACTCCTTGGTGATTGGTCAAATACAGTGGGTTGGAACCAAGTGTGGACTCGCGAATGCTCTTTACCATGAGGGTACCTGCTGAACTACCATTGCTTTTCCAAAGTTCGGTGCCTTCAGATAAATCAGTAGCTTGAAACGCTAAAGTACCATTCATGTTTGTCAAAAAGCGAGGATTGGACCCAGAAGCGCGAGAGGAAATATCCTTCACCATGACTGTTCCGGAGCCGCTCCCATCGCTTTTCCAAAGTTCGGATCCGGCGTTGCCGTCATTGGCTGAGAAAAACAGAGTGCCTTTCACGTTGGTCAAGAAATTTGGTGCCGAACCAAGGTTGCTGCCGTTTAAAAATGGCCGGATGTCTTTGATTAGTTGCGTTCCTCCTAAAACCCCGGAGGTACCATTTGACTTCCATAGCTCCAAGCCGGTAGTTCCATTGTCGGCTACGAAAAACAGTGTGCCATTAACATTCGTGAACTTTTGAGGATTCGAACTGCCTACACCAGGATTAATGTCAACGACATTTACCGTGCCGGCAGCAGTTCCGTCAGTCTTCCAAAGCTCAATGCCGTTGAGTCCATCATTGGCCGTGAAAAAAAGACTGCCGTTGATATTCACCAAATTATCCGGCGTTGAGGACGCGTTTACCGGAGGCGTGATATCTTTGACACGGTGAGTTCCTGCGACTGTTCGCCGATCCGATATCCAAAGCTCTCGGCCCCAGACGCCTTGCTCCGCTGAGAAAAACAAATCTCCGTTGACATTGGTCAACTTTTGGCAGCCGGAAAACCATTGAGAAGTTTCCTGAAATGACAGTGGCTTGGTCCCGATCGTTGAACCATCACTTTCCCAAATCGCTCCGCCGTACGTGAAATAAAGGCGACCGTTAACATTTGTTAATTCACTTGGCGACGAGCTGTTTGGCCCTGGCACGATGTCTTTGACGAGAAACGTACCCGCCAAAGTTCCATCGGTTCGCCATAATTCACGGCCGCTAAAGACTTGGTTGGCAACGAAAAACATTAATCCGTTTACATTTGTGAACTTATCCGGATCAGAAGCGCCTGAACCAACCGCAATATCCTTCAAAATTGGAGTCAATGGTTGGGTGCCGGGCGATACGCCAACGCCAGTGACACCAGGTCCTTTTACCGTTGAACCGCCGACAGCCGAGATCACGACTGCAGAGTCCGAAACCCCAAACAAATTGACGCCAGGAACTGACACTGCCTTCTCTGTTCCGCCATCTAACACAAACAGCTCATTTCCACTCGAACCGTTATTGGCAGAAAAGAACAATCTTCCATTGACGTTCGATATGTACTTCGGGAAGGCTGTTGGAGCGCCAGGATTCAAGTCAAAAACCATCGTTGTTCCAGCCGATGAACCATCGCTTTTCCAAAGCTCATTCCCATTCACTCCGTTGCTTGCCCGAAAAAACAACATGCCGTTGAAATTGTGAAATTCAGTTGGTGTAGAACTCAAATCCCCACTTCTAATATTCTTCACCAATGCCGCGCTGGACCCAACCGATTTCCACAGTTCTTTGCCATTCAAACCATCGTCAAAGGCAAAAAACAGGGTTCCATTGATGTTTTTAAGCTCGCTTGGCCGACGACTCTCAACTGAAAAGTTGACATTAGAAAATTCATGAGTATTCGTTTCGGTGCCATCGGTGCTCCACAAATTACCGGAGGATCCGACAAGAGTCGAAAAGAAAAGGGTACCGTTGACATTCGTTAAGCCTTTCACTCCGCCCAGTGAATTTTTGACCCGAACCGATCCATTCGCCGTTCCGTCGGATTTGCCAAGCTCACCGGGCCCCAACGCCGAATCAAAAACGAAGAATAACGCGCCATTAACGTTTGTTAGTTCTCGTGGAAAGGAAGAGAAGGAGCTTTGATTTGTCGACGATAGTCCATCAACTACCAATTCGGTCGAACCAGCGCTTCCTCGGCTACGCCACAATTCGACGCCGTGGACACCATCATTCGCGCTAAAAAACAATGCGCCGTTGACATTGACCAGAGAATTCGGAAATGATCCGGTTGGCCCGCTTTGAATATTTTTGACGATTACGGTTCCAGAAAGCGTACCATCGCTTCGCCAAAGTTCAGTTCCATTGACGGCATCATTGGCGCTGAAAAACAGCGATCCATTGACGTTTGTAAGTCCTGAAGGATATGCGTTTCCAGAGCCAACATGAATATCTTTGACTAAAGCCGTACCAACATTCGAACCATCGCTCCGCCATAATTCAAAACCTGTTGTGCCATCATTTGCTTGAAAAAAAAGAGTACCATTCACGTTGGTCAATTCCCGAATGGCAGATGTAGCTGCTCCATTCCTGATGTCTCTGACCATGTTAGTACCAATCGCGGTACCGTCAGTCTTCCAGAGCTCAGAACCAAACGCTCCCGAGTTGGCAACAAAAAATACGGTATTATTAACGTTGGTAAAGTCCCTTGGGTTTGATGCTCCGACACCAGCGACGATATCAATCAGAATCGGCGAAACTGCAAGTAGCTGCCGCGGTTCCAAAACATCGAAATTAAACTTTCCGTGATTTGAATATTGTTGACGCAACCTACGAGCTTCGTTCGTCGAACGTTTGGCATTGAAAACGACTTCGTGAGAAAGCATTTTGCACCCTAAAAAATGAACAAAAAAAAACAATTCAAGTAGCAAATGTTTATCCGTCAAACACCGCGGGAAAAACCATAACCCCGCAAAAAATGCTAACCCAAACTCTGCTAACGTCAATTAGTCGCAAATAGCAAATAATAGTCCGTTCATGCGTTGCAAGTGATTGGGACGACTTTCAAGCGGATTTCCGCGGCCAAATGCAAACGACTCAAAGTTTTCTCAGCCAAAAGCGATCGCATGTCACCTGTGTTTTTAGTGGAAAATTCTGAATGCGCGTATTTCTTTACAAACAGTAACGAAGTCGAGATCGGAGAATTCAAACAGCTATTGATCGACTCCATCATTACACCGGACGCCCCCCCCGGAATTCGTAACCTGCCGGAAATGGCAATTCGGCTGGCTGGCGTTTCCCGAACCCCAACCGACGGGGAGGCTGTTCGAATGGCAATCTACATTTCGATTCCCTGTGAACTTCAACGGCAAACGATGTTTGATTGGGGACGCCGAGGAATTCGCAGCCGCGACGGATTCCGAAGGTCCACTGGTCGCCCGCACTACAGCGCGCTGAATAATAATAATAATAATAATAATAATAATTGTTGTCGGGCTGACGAAATTGAATGAACGACCTGTATTTCATTTGCGAAACCTGTAAGAGCCGCGTTGAGGCCGGTTACCAATGGGCGACGTCGCATTTGCGCTCCGATGCAGGAATTGTGGAATTCGGCCGTTCGTTCATCGTCCGTGACGCACTGAATTACCGACCGTTTTGGGAGTTGCCTAAGGGTGACGAATACAACTGGCTGCGCGAATTGTTGCCAGTGGTTCGAGCTTTTCTCGAGCACCACGAATCCCACGCAATCCGTTTTGGTGATGACGTTTCATTTCCGGAATCTTATTTCGGATTTGAATGGCTCGACGTCTGTCCTTCACCTGATTTGGTGCCTTGATACTTCGTCGAACAATTAGGATACAATCGTTGGCAACACGTTTGCGATTACATGGACTCTTTGGATCGGCCGCCATGGTGGTGGAACACGGACGAGCACCAAGATGCTAAACGCACGTTTGAGCAACTGGCAAATGAACGCCCGATAGCCAAGCGGTGAACGGAGCCGCTGGCAAGTGCTTTTTGAATCATAGTTTCTGGCGGCGCCCCGGTTACCGCCAACGACTTAGAAGTCCCGGGGTTAACCACGGCGGTACATGCATCCGATTGGTGTGACCACATTTAAACGAGAGGGCAACAGCATGCCGAAGTCAGTAGCCGTTTTCGGGGCCGGCATTGCAGGTCTCAGTGCGGCACATGAATTCGTGAGACTTGGATACGACGTGTCGGTGTACGAGGCCGACAGCGAGGCCGGAGGGTTTTACCGGAGTGGGCGGATACCGGGAGACGGGAACATGCCCTCCGAGTACTCTTGGCACGGGATGGGCCCTTGGTATCACAACACATTCGACCTGATGCACCAGATCCCGTTCGATGAGAGCGGGAGTTTGTACGACAGGGGACTCTCGCGGCCGATCGCCTTCTGCGTTGCTCCCGACAATGGTAAGGCGGCGTTTTACTCCGGACTTTTCCACCTGCCAAAAATGTTTCAGTTGGGGCGGTGGGAAGGCGTCCGGTGGGCTTGGCTCCTGATCAAAACGTTCGCATCCGACTGCCGGTCCCGGGAGCACTACTCCAAGCTGAACGCAGCCGATCAGTGGAAACCCCTCTTGAGTGAACGGGGATGGCGTCTATGGAGGGCAACCTTCGGGCCTTGGATCGGCTCCGATTGGACCAACGTGTCGCTCCATCAAGCCGGTCAGTTCTTCCTCAAGCAATTGACAACCAAGCCGACCCATCCTCACAAAGCGGATGACGAAGGTCCCGCATGGACGCACGGGGCCCGTGACGGCTGGCTGCTACTCCGCGGCCCGAGCAGTGAATGCTGGTTTGACAGGTGGGTCTCATACCTGAAGAAGCATGGGGTACAGTTCTTTTGGCAGGAACCCCTATCCAAACTCGATTACGACGGAACGGCCATCACGGCTGCGCAGGTCGGATCGGGTGCCAGCGTGAAGGCCGGCGTCTACGTTCTGGCCACGACCCCATTCGCCGCTGTCAACATCCTGGAGCGGACCCCATCCCTTGCGGATCAAGAGCAATTGCGGCTCTTCCGCCCGTTGACACAGAGCGGCCCACACACGCAAGTGGGCTTCCGAATTGCGTTCTCGATGAAAATCAATTGGCCGCGCGAGCGCACTGCTGTAGTCATCGCAGAATCCGAGTTCAATCTGACACTATTTGCCCAAGAGCAGGTGTGGAGAACTGACGTGGCACTCGGTGACGGCGTTAAGTCCGTGTGGACTGGTACCGCATGTGTGGCTTCAGTCCCGGGACGGCTCTACGGACTGCCACTCACCAAATGCACGAAGGACCAATTCACCAAAGAAGTAATCGCACAGCTGAGCAGTTGCGATGGTTTGGACCTATTGGTCAAGGAGGCGAATAACGGTAGAAGCTGGGAGTCCTTTCCGATCGTCAGGATTGAAGTCTGGCACGAGTGGCTTTTTTCCCCGGACGGTATCACGTCTGCCAAGCCGAAGTGGGTGAACACGACTAAAACGCAACCGAACCAGCCGACGCAAGCCACTCCAGTCCCCAACCTGGTTTTGGCCGGGGCGCACACCAGGACGGAAGCCGACGTGTGGAGCATTGAGGGTGCCGTTGAGAGTGGCCGACGTGCGGCCCGCGCGATCGAGCCCAGTGTCAAGGTGCTCCCGCAATACGTATCGCCGTGCCTTCGGGTAATCCATGCTGTCGATAACGCGTGTTTCGCCATCGGCGCGCCACATGTATTTGACCTCCTCCTATTCGCCGGCGCGATCGCACTTGTGGCCGTTCTCATGCTGGTAGCGCTGTGGTGCCGTTGAGTTTTTCTCTGCGAATCCTTCGATATCATGAATCGGAAGAAGGGCCTGACCACCAATGACCGCAAGACGCTGCCAGATCGCACCTTCTACGGCAAAGAGAAAAAATCGCTGGCCTACGTCATCGCGATCATACGATTCGGCCCAAACCAGCGCCGGCAATCTCAATCAGTTCGTAGCAATTTCAAGCAGCAAGAACAGGCACGAACCCAAAATTGTAACGAACAATCAATATGGATCGCCAACGTCGAACGCATTTTTCACGGTCAAATGGATTCTGAAACTGCCGATATTATTTTGCCAATGTTCGTTGTCGTTAATGACGAAATATAGTCTGCCAATCTCCAAATCAGATTTCTCTAAGTGTTTCCCGACAAACCAGCGTTCGCCAGTCGGTCCAATACGACCCAAGACACTCCCCCAACGAAACCCTTCCTGAAGTTTTCTTTTTCCCGCCAACGGCTCGACAATACCGTCAGGATCTGTCGACCAACCATCCTCGTCAAACGAAAGGCGAACGTACCCTTCGGCATCTGCCACCAATTCGGAATCCTTTGTGGTAATAATCCCAGAATCCAAAAATCCAACATAGGTGCAGTGATGGAGAGCGTGCAGTTCAAATGTTCGGTCAATCTCTTCCCGGCGAACAGCGATTCGACGGATATTTCGGGTGTCAATTGTGACAAGCTCGTCATCCATCTGTTTCACAGAAAACCTGGAATTCAATAGATTACCGCGGGCAGTTTTGCCGTTCGCCATTCGAATCAGTCCCAACGACCGATCCTTCGTATCTGCATGGCCCGGCATGATTCGACCAAACAATCGAAATCGATAGTCTGGTTCCCTGGCTTCTGTATCAGGAAAGGCTTTTAGAAGTGGAGTCATAACAGGCAGTCCAATATCCGTAAGTTTAGCTGTCGCTATTTCCGCTTTGGATTCGACTTGATTTCCCAAGTGGGCGAGATTTGAATTGATTTCTTGCAATTCAAATTCACTGGCGGGAAAAGCCGTATGAATCGACAAAATGTCATTCAACTGTACTTCCTGTACGTTGCCATTTGATTCAAACTTCACCAAATCATTATCAGCAACGCCGAAAACGACTTGTCCGCTGCAGGTTAGGACCGTAACGGTCAATCCTTCTCCCTGTTGGGCATGTGCTGATGTTCCCACCAAAGCAACTGCCAGCACTAAAAACAAAACTCGACTTGTCATTCGATTTTTCTCCTTCGTAAAAATTTTTGCTCAAGGCACTGTTTCTAGAATATGTCAAATGATTTTTCGAATGACCTTGAGCCAGACAGGCGTTACTTTCAGGTAGCCTATCGTACCTTCGACGAAGTTGCATCGGTTTGGCTAACGATTGGCGGTATGTTAACTCGGCGGTTCGGAATGGCATCATCCGGGCCAATGCCGCGGACCAGCGGTCTTTTTGCGGTGGAAGTGACGGTTTCATCTACTGCGATGATTCAGGCAGGGGGATTATTGGCTCGGGGGAAAAAGGGGATTTGCGATTTTCGAACCAATTCGTCGTTTTCTTTCCTTCAGACGCATTTCGGGCCTCACAATTGAGACCGCCTCCATTTCGAGCGATTCCGAGTAACGTCCGCTGACCAATCGTGTCACGACTTGTCTGGATGCTGGAAATTTGTGGACAAATTTCCTTAAGCAAAGGACGAGCCGCGGATCAGAATCAAGGCGACGTGTGAGAGAACCGGTGACGTGCGTTTTTTTGAAACCGAGTGGGAAGACGCAAACCAGCAGCCAATCGGCTTTTTAGAATATGAGTATTTGTTCTTAATTGACGGCAAGTTCTTTCGAGTATTTTCGTTATCAGTAGGCAACTACGATTCGAAAATGTTTTACGAGGCCATCGCCAAGCTTACCGTTTGGGGCAGTTTCTGGAACGCGCTGCGAGCTAATCGGGAAACCGACTTGATGGACTCACACGGAATTCGAAAGACTTGTGCCTGGATTGGCAATACGCCAGCAGTGGCAATGAAGAACTACCGGGTTCAAAAAGGCGGCGACTTTGATGACGGTGATCGGTTTCAGCGACAAGGTCTGTCGCGTACGTCAAAACGTACAACGCACGGGCCAGAACGGCAGCGCACCGAGGAGAACGGCTCCAAGGAAAACGCTGAAAAAAGCGGCACTTGGGAGCATGGGGGCGCACCACAGAGAAGCCCTGATAGCCGAGACAGGAATCGAACCTGCACACCTTGCGGTACTAGATCCTAAATCTAGCGCGTCTGCCAATTCCGCCACTCGGCCGAGTGCATACAGCAGCAGCCTTTATGGTCGATTTACGGCGTTTTGTCCAGCCCGCGGCGATTTCGCTTGCTAAACATGATGATTGTCTCGGTGCGATCCCGAAAATTTCTTGGCCTATAATGCGGGAGTGAGTTTCATTCGCGGCTGATTCCTGCGTGAGCCAAAATCGGGCTCGGCGGACGAGACAATCACCGACGAGAAGCGAAAGCAACAACCATGCGCAGGCCCCGATTAGCCGAAGAAATTTCGGTGTTCCTCGCGTCGATCGCAGAGGATCGAACCGTTCGCTTGTGGCACCCATTGATTGGCCGATTGGTGCGATTCGCACGCTGCCGTCTCCGCCCCGTTGTACGGCCTGGTCTGCCAACGGTGGCCTGGTCTGCCAACGGAGAACAATTGCCGGTTGGCAGCAATGACGGCCGCGTTCGGGTCGTTGACTTTGAAACCTCGCAAGTTACCAACGAAATTGTAACTCTTACTGGTCCTATTCACGAATTGGCGCGGGAAGAGAATGAGAAATCGGTATTCGTCGGTGGTTCCGCGGGCACCGCAATTGTGGAATTGAATAAGTGAAGTTATCAAGCCTAAACAAACGAAATTTGACCGTACCCCTAACTGAGGCCAATGACTATGTTGACGAGGAACAAGCGTCTTCTGAGCAGATTTTTTGTTGGCCTTCGCGGCCGTGGTGCTCGTTGCGGCCGATTGTTTGGTGGCTCAAGTGGCGAAAGTCGCGAGGCCCAACATCCTCCTATTCATGGCGGATGATATGGGATTCTCCGACGCTGGTTGTTACGGCGGCGAGATCTCAACGCCCAATTTAGATTCATTGGCGGCTGGCGGGTTACGCCTGACACAGTTTTACAATACTGCTCGGTGCTGGCCCTCTCGGGCTTCGCTGCTGACAGGTTACTACCCGCAACAGGTGCGCCGAGATCAGGTGCCGGGAATCAAAAGTGGTAATGGTGGCACGCGGCCAGGATGGGCCCGCCTGTTACCGGAAATGCTGCAGTCGCTTGGATACCGCTCGTATCATTCCGGGAAGTGGCATGTCGACGGCAAGCCTCTTGAAAATGGATTTGATCGGTCTTACAAACTCGACGACCACGACCGTTATTTCGCACCTCGTCAACATTCGGAAGACGATCGTCCGCTGGCGGCGATCGACCAAGGTAGCAACTACTATTCCAGCACGGCAATTGCTGACCATGCAATCAAGAGCCTCCAAGAACATGCCAGCAAGTATGCTGACCGGCCCTTTTTTGAATTCGTGGCATTCACCGCGCCTCATTTTCCGCTGCAGGCTCCGCCGGTCGATATTGCGAGGTACAGGGATCGGTACTTAGCAGGGTGGGATTCCTTGCGCGACGAGCGCTTGCAACGAATTCAACAATTGGGAATCGGTGCGTCAGACATGGCCGCCATTGAACGCGAACTTGGACCGCCTTATGCATTCCCAGAGGTTCTGGAACGCCTGGGAGCGAACGAAGTGAACCGTCCCGTGGCGTGGGCGAAACTGACAGCAGACCAAAAAAAATTCCAAGCAACGAAAATGGCGATTCATGCAGCGATGATCGACCGGATGGATCAGGAAATCGGTCGGATTCTCACGCAGGTCCGGGCGATGGGTGCTCTGGACAACACCTTGATTCTGTTCTGTTCCGACAATGGAGCAAGCGCCGAAATGATGATTCGTGGTGATGGACATGATCCCCAAGCTGAATCAGGTAGCAGCGGCTCCTATTTATGTTTGGGGCCTGGATGGTCGAGTTTGGCAAACACGCCGTTCCGTCGGCATAAGACCTGGGTTCATGAAGGAGGAATTTCGACGCCGCTGATTGTTCACTGGCCTGATGGAATCGCTGCCAGAGGTGAATTGCGAAGGTCGCCGAGCCATTTGATCGATATCGTGCCGACGATCCTGGAGGCCGCAGGCGAAACGATTGCAGAACCTAAGGCTAGGGATGAAACGCCGCGACTACCGGGAAAAAGCTTGTTGGCTTTGTTCCAAAAAAACCAACCAATTGATCGTGAGGCCTTGTGGTGGTCGCATGAGGGAAATCGTGCGCTCCGTATTAGCGATTGGAAAATTGTCTCGGCGGGATCACAAGGATTGTGGGAATTGTATGACCTGAGTTCTGACCGGTCCGAGTCTCATGATCTGGCGTCGGAGCAACCGCAAAAGGTTCGCGAGCTAACGGCAATCTGGGAAAACAAAACTGCGGAGTTTACTGCGCATGCAACTCGCGACTTGGCTCCTCCTGAGGCTGCGAAAGTAATCGAGGCTCGCCCCATCTGGGACCGCGCGCCACACAATGCTTTTACCGATTTGATACGTTTCCAAGACCGTTGGTTTTGTGTTTTTCGAGAAGGCGCAGAACATGTGTCGAATGATGGGGCATTGCGAGTGTTCACATCTCGCGATGGCATGACTTGGGAGTCCGCTGCTCTCATTACTTCGCCTAACTCTGACTTGCGCGATGCGAAAATCTCGATAACTCCCACAGGGCAGTTGATGCTCAGCGGCGCAGAAGCCACTCACGACAAATCGGTCAAATCGCATCAATCGTTGGCCTGGTTTTCGTCTAATGGATTTGAATGGAGTGACCGTCAAGAAATCGGCGACCCAAATTTTTGGCTATGGCGGGTAACTTGGTTCCGGAACAAAGCCTTCTCCATCGGGTATTCGTGCAGCAAAGACAAATCGATCCGATTGTATGCGAGTGATGACGGACGGAACTTTGAAACCCTCGTTGAGAATTTGGCAGTCAATGGATACCCCAATGAATCGGCGATGGTCTTCCAGCGGGATATCGCATTTTGCTTGTTGCGTGGCGATGGCGAGCCATCGGGCGGACTGTTGGGGACAGCCAAGGCGCCGTTTTTGGAATGGAAATGGCAGGACTTGAAGGCCAGAATTGGCGGCCCGCAAATGATCCAACTGCCCGATGGACGGTTGCTTTCTGCAGTGCGTCTGTACGATAGGCGCTTGCGCACATCGTTGTGTTGGGTTGATCCGACAGTCGGATCGCTGCAGGAGTTTCTTGAATTGCCATCTGGGGGAGATTGCAGTTACGCTGGAATTGTGTTTCACGACCAAATCCTATGGGTCAGCTACTATTCATCCCATGAAGGCCAATCGAAAATCTATTTGGCCAAAGTCAAGATTGCTGAACAAAACTAGGAAATCCTTCGAGCTTCAAAAATGTATGAAAAACGCCATCAACGATTATTGCCCATCGTTCCCTTTGCGCAGCGAGTGATTCGCAGCTTGCTAGTCACCGCATTAATTGTCTTTGTCAGTTTGAGTGTTGGGACCATTGGCTACTGTTATTTCGGGAATCTGTTGTGGGACGACGGTCTGTTGAATGCCTCCATGATCCTGACCGGCATGGGTCCCGTTGACCGAATGACGACACGTTCGGGCAAGCTGTTTTCCAGCTTTTACGCGCTGTATAGTGGTCTCGCATTTATTTCCATGGTGACGATCATGGTGGCGCCGATATACCACCGGTTCTTGCATTATTTTCATTTCGAGGACGAAAATCGCGAGTGATGAAATCGTTGGTTGTCGTCCAATTGTCGGAATCCGTCGCTGGTCAAGCAGGGCAGATTCGTCATTGACAAAGGTGGGGGATACGATGAGGTCGACGAATTTCGCTCGCTGGTGGCGCTCTTGATGATGGCATTGCCAGAACGCTCCCGTGGGTAGGCGGGGACGCGGAGTTCTGCTGTCGCCAATCCCGTTTCAACGGTTTCAAATAACTTCAGCATGCACTAAGCTGAGGCCTTTTGATTTCGACGGTTCTCAAGCGGGTGAATGATGGGGATTGGGATAATGTTGGTGGTTGGATTGGTGCTGCTGGTGCTGGGTGCAGAATGGCTCGTTCGTGGCGCTTCGAGATTGGCTCAGGCTTTTGGCGTATCCCCGCTGGTGATCGGCTTGACGATCGTTGCCTTCGGCACAAGTGCTCCCGAATTGGCGGTGAGCGCGTTTGCCAGTTTCCACGGAAACGCTGACATTGCAATCGGCAATGTGGTAGGCAGTAATATTTTCAATGTGCTCGTGATCTTGGGTATTTCCGCGATCGTCATGCCCTTGGTGGTACACACGCAGTTGATCCGACTGGACGTACCCTTGATGATTTTGGCTTCTGGAGCGATTTATCTTCTTGCAATGGATGGAAACCTTTCTCGACTGGAGGGAATTGGCCTGTTCATTGGCATTTGCCTTTACACTTGGTTTTTGGTCCAGCAAAGTCGGCGCGAGTCGAAGGAAGCCCAGGCGGAATTCTCCTCGAATTCGCCACAACAGACCTTGCCCCGCAAGTTTGGCCTATTGATTGATTGGGGTTTGATCGTGGTGGGGTTAGCTGCGCTGATGATCGGTTCGAAATTCCTCGTCGACTCCTCGACTGCAATTGCCCGCGCGGTTGGAATCAGCGAACTGATTATCGGATTGACGATTGTTGCTGCAGGGACCAGTTTGCCTGAGTTGGCGACAAGTGTTGTGGCGGCGTATCGCGGTCAACGCGACATTGCGGTGGGAAATGTCGTCGGAAGTAACCTATTCAATATTCTATCGGTGCTGGGCCTTTCGGCAGTGATCTCACCACAGGGAATTGCGGTTTCAGGAACGGTGTTGAATTTTGATTTGCCCGTAATGATCGCAGTCGCCGTAACGTGTTTGCCGGTTTTCTATACCGGTTATGTCATCACCCGCGCGAATGGAATAGTCTTTCTGGCCTATTATGTGGCCTACGTTACCTATCTGATCTTGCAGCAGTATCAACTGCCGGTGCTATCGACGTTTCGCTACGCCATGATATCGTTTGTGATTCCGCCTACGGTGGCGACCATCTTGGTCTTGGCCGTGTGGCAATGGCGCAAGAACCGCGCGACTCCGACCGCGGTCGCCGCTCACGCTGAGCCGCCAGAGACATAAGAAAAACGCCAGAACTTCATTCAGCGGACGCTTGATTGAGGCCTAGTTGCCTTGGGCAGGGAAAGTCTGCCAAAATTGCTTGACTCTAGATCTCAAACCAAATGTGCTTGCCAATTTTTAAAGAGCCTTCATGCTGCCTACATCAACCAACCGCACGAAGGAGATTCCTAAGTCACTCACCGCCGTTAGTTTGCTTTATTTATCCGCCGGAGCCATCTCCGCCCTGCGTACCGACAATTGGGAATTTGTGTTTTATATATTGGTGGTCTTGGCAATTGGATTGGTGGTGTTGCTGATTCACTCAAGGATTGGTTTGTCACACGGCGTCTTGTGGCTGTTGTCTTTGTGGGGATTGTTGCACATGGTTGGAGGATTGACGGCTTTGCCCGATGGCTGGTCCCATACAAGCGGCAAACCCGTTTTCTATAGTTGGGATGTGATTCCTGGCTTGCTGCGCTACGATCAGATCATTCATGCTTTTGGATTCGCGGTTGCCACATGGGTTTGCTGGCAATGTCTGTCGCGAACCTTGGGTGCACGTCGCCAGCAAACGGGAATGGTTGCGTTGGCGGTTTTGGCAGGTTTAGGATTAGGCGCCACCAACGAAGTCGTCGAGTTCTTTGCGACCTTGTTTTTGGACACTAATGTTGGCGGATATGAAAATACAGGCTGGGATTTAGTTTCCAATACTGTGGGTGCGCTGATCACAGGAATGTGCGTACGATTCTGGCCAGAAACCCATCAATCCCGAGACCGTGCGTTTTAAGTGCTGCTCGGGCGTCCGCCATGCGAGATTTTGTCATTTCCTGCTCGAACTCGGCAAACGTTGCCATGAGATTGATGAGCAGCTGACCATTCTCATCGCCGGTAATCTCCGGCTGGCGATTATGGTGATTGCAACATCAGGTTGCCATAACAGCTCGAGAAATTGGCAGGCAATCAGGATCTTTCGTGCGACTCGGTCAAGGTAATGAACCAAGACACGATCGATTTTTCCGACCCGGATATCTTCAACCAATCGATTCGACGCCGGTCGATCCAGTGTTTCTGAGGAATAGCCTAGGTCATCGTAACGCTGCTCGATAATTTGCCATCCCTCACGCTGCATGGATGCTGCGAATACAAAGCAGACTTTGTACTGAGCATCGCAAAATGAAAATTCGCCTCGTGACGCACGTGACTGACGAGTAAAGATAGCACATCGGTGAGTTGTCACAGAGAAGCACCGATTGATTGGGACCTATCTTCCTTCTCGCATTCGTTTTGCTGAGCAGCGGCCACAAAAATAGTCGTCACCCGACGTCATATAGCCGCCATCACCGAGCACGATAATCGCACCGCAGTCCGAGCACTTCTTCGGTTCGTATTCCGGAGGATTCTTCAGGACTTCAAAATTGAATTCGTTCGTGCCATAGTACACATACATTTCCGTTTCAAAGCCTTCGCGGCACTTGTTGCAATCCTGCCAATTGCCCTCATGCTGCTCATTGAAATGATAGGCGCAGAGCGTGTACCGCCAATGGTTTCGGTGGCAGCTATTTTGCGCATACGAGAATGGGATGTAGTTTGCTTCGTCGTTGCATATCCAATTTGCCGCAGCATTCTGTCTTGATCAGATTCTTCGAAGCACCACAAAGTCCACAGCGAGGTTTGTCCCTGGAATCGGCTGATCGCTTCTTGGTTGATACGGCAATTTTCGAGGCAGCCTTCTTCTTTGCCATATCGAAAACTCCATCCACCATTCAAGCCGATGAGACCAGTCGCGTTAATCCAACAATCCGCAATTTCGAAGCGAGGATTTTAGCACATTCAGAGTTGGGTACGATGTGACAAGATGTGCCGCATGCTTGCGGGCTTTGTTGCCTTGCACACCTCCCACTGCATCGCGCAAGTCCGAGAGTATACTTGCTGCCTCGCTGTAGTTATCAGTGCCACGTTCTTCGACAAACTTTGAGGCCTTCTTCAGCCACAAATCTGGAGCAGACTGCATCTCGACCATTCTCGCTTGACGTTGCTTTTCAGCCCTATCGGTACCAACCGTTCTGCGCGAGAAATCTCATTCCTCGTTGTTCGTCCAATTGTTATTCCGCGTTCAGCCGCCTCGTTTTGCGTGGGTCCTCAAAGTGGCTCGGTAAGACAGGAAGGCGCAAACCAATCCAACTAAAACGCCAAGAACCAAAAGTATTGTTACCCATAGACCGCTTGATGCTAGTTCCTGAGAAACCATTGTTGGAATTCCAACTGTGGCCAAGAACCCACCCACAAAGATTAGTAATGCTCCAAGCAATGCTACTGAGTGAACGTAAATTGACTTGCCTAAACCGGACTTGTTCTTCGCCAGGACAACGTTGTCCCCTTCGTTTGGCGATTCGTAGGGATTGTTCTGAGCCATACCAATTTCCTAAGCGTGACAACAATTGCAAAATCGTTCGACTTCACCGGCCGGAAAAACTGGCGGTTGTGTGTGAGATTGATTGTGGCGGGACGGGTAGGGAATGTCAACGATTTTTGCCTTGAACGGAATGAACTGACTGAGATCAAAATTAACAGACGCCTGAGTTTTCGAGTTCATCTTCCAAACTTCACCAAAACCAGCCTGTGGTCGCTCGTTCTGTTATCGTCCGGAAAGTCGGTCACTAAGACTTGGCTGGTTGCTTCCCAGTCAACTTACCGGGTGAGTAGAATTCGAAGTCCGCACAACAAGCCGGCGGTGAAACTGTTTACGTTCTAAATCAATCTTAAAGGGCAGGCTGTTAATGGCGCAATTTTCGATTAGAGCAATCCTACTGATTTGCGTTTACGTCGCAATTTGCTGTTTGGTCTATTTGGTTCCCAGTCTCAGGGCTGGATGGTGGTAATTGCTACTGCGATTTGGATGTCTTTCGCTAGGGTCGGTGCGTTTGAGTCAAGAGATCGCTTCAAACTTGGATTCGCTGTAACGGGAACGGTTCGTTCGCCGGCCAACGCTGGTCGCTGACGGGTGGAATGGCCTCAGCGGAAGTTGATGGAGAGCGATGCAAATCCGTTTCCCGTTACCTTGGTTACGGCGACATAAATCCACTGTTGGGGCTACCTGAACTGTTATTGGAGAAAGTGTCAACCGATGCGAATGCTTAGGGCAATGCTCCAACGGTTGATCGCTTGGTTCTATCCAACCAAGGTTCAATGGCGATCGGAGGATGTCGAAGAACCAGCTGATGATCCGAGGGACTGTATTGTTTACCTGGTCAAAGAAGGTGACCAAATTTGGCAAGCTGTGTTACGATGTCCCTGCAGATGCAACGCAGTGATACTCTGTTGCATAAGCAACTCGCGGCCAAGTTGGAGATACCAGGTTCATGGCGATGGAGGCGTTTCATTGCACCCGTCGGTCTGGAGGACGTCAGGTTGCACTTCTTCATCCGAAATAGCCAAACAAATGGATTTGAGCCACTTACAATTTCCATCTAACTGTTTTGCCTGAACTCTCGTGGGGGTGGCCTGGTTGAGTGTTCGAGTTGACCGTTGCTCTTGAATCTTTTACGCGATCAACAGTCCAAAATCTGCGATACCGGTCTCGTGGGAAAATGTGCAAGGACCGCATTGCCTGTATCGAGTACTTTGTGCAATCGCATCGAGGGAATCTTTTTTGACGCTAAAGTTGCAGAGTTAGCCGCAAATCCCACTGGTGTTAAATAGAAGTTCTCTGTCAAACAGAGAATTTGAGAGTTGCAGACGAATTTGCGCGGTCCTGTCGCGGAAATGCGATTTTGGGGCAAATTGAGAGCGCTCTCTGTTTGGTTCTGGGCGGGCAGAGAAACTCTAAAACCCTTGGGAAACAACGAAAAAAGCCGAGGGGTTTAATCCTCGGCTTCTCTGTTAAATCGTACCCTCGGAAATTCCGAGGATTTGAAAGGCGCCCCCGCCAGGGCTCGAACCTGGGACACACGGATTAACAGTCCGTTGCTCTACCAACTGAGCTACAAGGGCAATATTTGTCCATTTCTGAAAACTGAGGCGTTGTTCATTAGGAATAAGTCGCCGGATTCTCGACTTGGAAAGTCGAACGAAGTCACGCGCAGGAAGCAGCACGACACCCGTCAAATCCAAAACCTATCGTCTGGGAACGCTTGACGACCATAACAGGCAGCAAAATTCGAAAATCTCATGCCCTTAGTCAATTGTAGTTTAGAAAAACTGGGACCAGCAAGCAAGACCGTTTGAGGTGTCAAATGTTCGCGATCAGGACCTTTTGGCATTCAAAATTGGCCTTCTTTATGCGGCGAATTCGCCCGCCTTTGTGGCCATCCGTCAAGTAATTTCAGAACTTGCCCCATGTACAGGGGTTAAACTTGTGCCGGACGAACGGATACACCCATCCGGGTGGGAATTCGGCTCAATCGATCATCAACTTTTTTTTGGAAAGGCAATTCAAATGAAAATTGCACAATTAATCGCAGCGGCCTGCTGGGGTTTAGTCATCATCTGCGGAACTGTACAAGTTTGGGCACAATCTGCGACATTCAAAATCGAGGAGACGCACACGGCAGTGAGTTTCGCGATCAGCCATTTGGGTTTTAGCGAAACGCACGGACGATTCAACAATGTCAGCGGCAGTCTGGCTTATGACGCTGCTAATCCGACGAAATCTTCGTTAAACGTGACCATCGACGCGAACTCGGTCGACACGAATAACAAACAACGCGACGACCATCTTCGTGGTCCCGATTTTTTCAATGTCAAACAATTCCCCAAAATCGAATTCAAGAGCACGAAGATCGGGGTGGCTGACAACGGTTGGAATGTAACTGGAACCATGACCATGCATGGTGAGTCCAAAGAAGTCACGATTCCTCTGAAGAAAAATGGCGAAGGTGAAACACCATTCCGCGATTATCGCATTGGCTTTTCCGGCGAACTGACCATCAAACGGTCTGACTTCGGGATGAAGGGAATGGTTCCGGCCGAAGGCACGAAAAAGGGAATCGGTGACGATGTTTCGATCTGGATCAGCTTCGAAGCCGTTCGCCAATAGTCATGTTTGATTTCCAGCAACTTGCAATTAGCTTTTTGATCCCTGGTCTTTTCGTCTGGGGATCAACTTTTTTTGCGCGACGGTCGAATTGTTCCTGCCGCGTTGAGGTCAGCGCCACAATCGGGATTGCCATTGGCCTGTTTGCGTTACGTTGGTTGGACGAATGGAACAGCCTGAACGGCGAGGCTAAGACAATTGGCCAATCGTTGACACTGGCTGCGGGACGGTTTTGGTTGCCCAAGGAGGCGCGCGATTGGTTAGCTTTGGCGATGCTGACTGTTGCGCCGTTGATCGTGCTGGATCATGCCTGGAAAAGACCTCGCTGGCTGGTGTTTTTTTGGGGGGCACTTGCGGCAGTTACCTTGTGGAGGTTTTTGTTGGGCAGCGTTTATTTGGAACAGTGGACCACGATGCAATTATCCGGGAGGCTGGTGGGCGTGGGATTGCTGGTCGCTACCGCTTCCTTGTTGTTAGGGATAGGAAATTCAGAATTGCAGCCGCGCGGGTTTCTGAAACGAATCATTGGGGCTCTGATTTTCGGTTTGGCGTCGGCTGTGGCGATAACCTCAGGCAGCATCAGCGGGGGCATGATTGGGCTAGTGGCGGCAGCGGCTTTCGGACATGCGGCGATTGCTGGTCTGATTTCTAGCGAAGGTCGCACAGCGCCGATTTCGTCTGGCTTTTGGATTTTTAGTCTAACGGCCGTGCTGTCTGTTGGCGTTTACTTTTCGGAAATCACGACGGCGAATTTTCTGATGCTGATCGTTGCAGCAGGCATTGCAGGCTTCGTCGAACTTCGCCCTGCGGCAACTCGATTTTCGCGGCTGGCTGTGGGTTTGGCGGTAATTGGCAGCTTAGGCTTTGCGGTGACAGCAGCGGGGTTGTCCCTAAAGAAGGCCATGGAAGAAATGCAAAAGAAGTCCGACGACCCCTATTCATCGATGAATTGATTCGAACCGATTCGGCGGTTATTCGGACAAGGCCTTGAGGAAGGCGACGAGTTGTTTCTTTTCAGCTGCAGAGAGGTTGAGTGGTTTGAGTTTCTGATCCAACCCGGGGTCTTGGGGCGAGCCGCCGCGACTATAGAATTCGACAACGTCCTCCAATGTCTTGAGGCTGCCATCGTGCATGTAGGGAGCCGTCAAAGCCACGCCACGCAGTGTTGGCGTCTTGTATCGGTAGCGGTCCGATTCGTTTCCGGATTTATTGAATAATCCCGGATCGCGATTTGCCGATTCAAATCCGACACCCGTGTTATGAAAATCTTCGTTGGAGAAGTTTTCGGTACTATGACATTGCCAACAGCCACCCTTGCTTTCGAATACCCACATTCCTTGCCGGGCCTCTTGCGAAAGGGCTGTGTATTCGTTGTTACGGAAGCGGTCGACGCGGGACCCCCCAATGAGCAGCGTGCGCTCGTAGCAGGCGATAGACTTGGCAAGTGTCTCTCGATTGATCGGGCTTGAATCTTCGTCCGACTGGACCGGCGGGAAGGCGGCTGCGAACAGCGAATGATATTCGGCACTGGCTCGGAGACGTTCAATCGCCGTTTCAATACTGCTTCCCATTTCGACTTTGTTTTCGATCGGCTGCAGCGCCTGCTCTTCGAGGGAATCACTACGGCCGTCCCAAAAATGGCTTTTTCCGTAAGCTCGGTTCAGCAGCGTCGGCGCATTGCGAATACCGACGCGATTTTCGATCCCAACCGCGACACGATCATTGGTTGCGAAATTCAATTCTTCCTTGTGGCAGGTCGAGCACGATATTTTTTTGTTGCTTGACAAGATGGAGTCGTGAAACAGCTTGCGACCCAATTCGACTTTGGCACGCGTCAGAGAATTGTCTTCAGGAATCGGCGGCAACGCGGGAAAGCCAAGAGGAATTTTGAGTTCGTAGACATCATCCGGCGCCGCATCTTGGGCCGACGCAGTTGGGGCAGAAGCCAAGCCATACAACAAACCAATGACCCAAATAATTCGCATAGCCGACCGTCGACAAAAGTTGTTACAGCGTAGCACCCATTCTATCACGCGGTAAGCGAAACGCAAAAACTATCGACTAGCGGCGCGGCTGATCGCGCCCAAGAGACCGACCTGCGCATCACCCAGCCACGAACCCAGCGACATGACGATGCGGCCGACCGAATAGGTCTCACAGGGCCATTTCATTTCGGCGCTTGCAACCAGAGTGTCGACTTTTGTTATTTTCTGTTCCGCCAAACGCTCAAGCAACAACCAGTCGCGAACGTGCCCCACACCGATTTGAGCGAACTCCTCCAGGTGCGAGATCTTCACTGACGTGTAAGTATCACCAACGGTGTAGCCAACGTCGAAGGCAATTGACCGATTTCCGAGCTTCAATAAATAGAGTCTAAGAAAGCCCGCCTTCGCTAATGACTTACGCCAGGCGTTCCAATAGCGTTGCTCGTTTTTGTTCAGGAGGATTGCCGAGCCGGCCGCTCCCTTCCAACTCGCGAGTTCAATTTCAAGCGCACTGCCAAAGGCCTCCAGACAGGTCGGTGAATCCGTTGAGAACTCATCCAATCGCAACGTCCCCCTCCCTTCCAAATCGCGGCGCCATCGACGCAGTTTCTTGCGATGGTTGGCCGAAGTGTGTTCGAGGACGTTGCCACTGGGAGGCACTTGGATCACCGAAACCCCCTGGGGCCTCTTCGTCCAACAGGCAAGAGCGTTGCTACCAGCGAATTCGACCAACCAGCGATTGGCCGGATTGTCCAAGTCAAACCAATCCAGCTTCAGATACGCGAGTCCCATTGCTCGAAGCCCCGCCACCAATGCCGCGCCAACGTCTGCCAAATCGGCTTGTTGATCCAGCAACAGCGTGCCCATCGGTGAACAGGGATTGCCGAGCGAATATCCGGTGCAGCCCAAGACCAAGCGTTTCGTCGTTCGCAACGGCAATGCGGCGACCATACGCTCGCCATCGTAAATCGCGAGCGCGCGAAAATCCGCCGGTTCGAAAAAATGTTCGGCGTTGAGTTTGACGATTTCCGCACGATGGTTTACTGATCGAAGATTGCTGCGAACCCAAAGTTCATTCCATGCGGCCCGATGGTCTGCTAACTCCGTTACGTTTTTTATGATTTGTTTTCGCAACATGACTATTCGGTGACCTCCGACGTCTGGGAAGTTGTCGGCGAGTTCCAGAGATCGCCGAGTAATTTAAGCTGCCTGCCCGCATTCCATAGGGTATTCTTTAGACGAGCTGAAGTATAAGAGGCGGTACAGCGAGTTGTGAACAGTGGAATTCGCCTTGTGCCCCAAGCCTCCTTATACGGTTCATCACCACGCAGAAAATCGAATTCCGTGACTCCTGCCTCAATGGCGTAACGCAAAGTGCAGGTGTTGATCAGATGCCCCGGTTCCAAATGATCAAGGTCAGGGTCAAAACCCGATTGATACATCCACAGTCGATGGGAAGTCCGGAACAAGAGCAGGTAACCAAACGGCTGCGGTCCATGGCTGATCTCGACCAACACGACTTGGCCCGCGGCGGCACAATCGCTGACCACTTGTCGCAGGAACGACTCGAAATTTGCGTCGGCAAAGCAACCGCTTTGGCCCAAGGTCTGACGACGTTTTTGATGCAACTCGACGAACTTCGTCCAAGCGCCCAAGCACTCTTCATGAGACGTCAAAATTTGGCACGTCGCGCGGCCCTCATTCAAATGTGTAAACGCCTTCTTGATTTTGCGTTTCCGCGCTTTGGAAATCGTCTGATAAAAGGCGTCCCAATTATCTGGAAGCTGCGCAAGCCAAGTCCCCTCCAGTTCTCGAGTTTGAACCGACCAACCGGCCGTCGTCAGTCGTTTCCAGAGCAACAGCCAGGTTATTTCCTCGGAAGTGTGACCCTCGATCTCCAACCAATCGACCGCGCCGAAATTTCGACGAAAGTCAGGGCTTGAAATCCAATCGGCCAGTGTTTCGGAAACTTCCCGTTCTAAACCGGGCTCCGTCAGGATTCGCGCGTAATCCGAGCAGACGTTTCCGTCACCCATCACCCGCAAGGCATGCCCCGAAAGGTTGCGGGACCTGTAAAGTGGTGCGATTCCGACGACTTCTGAGCGTTCATCGAGGACGGCGGCAATCAATGGTCGGCGACGATTTGAATCGCCAGCTCGAATCACACAATGCTCCCACCAATTCGCCAGCCAATTCCATTGCGACATGAAGTGATCTGCCGCAAGGTGCGTCCACTCGGGACGAATGCTTAAGGCTTCGTCAAAGTTGGAAAACGTTTTGATTCGATAATTGGACATTAGCGTTTTGTTTGCGGTAAAGGATTTGAGAGGGGAATTGAGCCTTGGGTCGTCCACGCCTGGATTTGTTGCCAACCGGTTTTGAGCAGTGCAGAAAGTGGCCGCTCGAGAAAACGCGATGACAGCCACGACAGTAACAGGACGATGGGAATGATCAGCGCGAAGCACAACTGCGGTGGAACACCGTTTTGGTTCATGTGGTAAATGACAAAGCAACCGAGGTTATCGTGGAGCAGATACAGCGAATAGGAAATGGTGCTGATGAATACCAGGGGCTTGAGACGTAAGATCGGCAACTTCCCATAGGCCGCAAGCCAGAGAATTGCTGTCAACAAAACCGTCACGACGGGATTGTGCCCATGCTCGTCATTGACATGAAACACGGCCGCTGCGACGACAATTCCGAGGATGAAGGAAGCCTTGCGGACTCCCTCAAAGCGAATTTGCTGTACTAAAATGCCGATAATCAAAAGCGGCATATATTCCAGTAGCAACGCCTCCCGCACGAGTTGCCAGCCCGATATCGCCGAGCCAACTTCTACAGCCGGAATCAGCTGACAACCAACGAGGCAGGCACCCAGGTAGCCCAACATCGTTAAGAGCGGACGGCGAAACGCACCCAACAGAAACAAGGTGGTCAGAATTCCATAAAACAGAATCTCAACCTGCAAAGTCCACGTGACGGGCTCGAGACACTCGTACCCCAACAAGTTCGGCAGGAGTGTTAGATTCGCGATGATGGCAGGCCATGTGAATTCAACGTGATCACTGAACGGAGCCAATTGCAAGAGCAATAAATTGATCGCGACCACCACATAATAGACTGGCAAAATTCGAATGAATCGGCTGGCCAGAAATTGCGAAGGAACTTTTTTCTTCAACATTGTCATCGCGTTGACAAAGCCGCTCAACATGAAAAATAACTGCACTCCGTACTTGCCCCACGGGAATTCGAATCCCAGTTCGCTGGTGTATCCGTACCGCACCGAATAGACATGGGTGAAATGGAACAGCATCAAATTAATTGCTGCCAGCGCGCGCAAGGCATCCAATTCAACAATGCGTGAAGTTTTTGTGGAAGGGTTGTCAGGCACAGGAATCATTTCACGCGGTCAATAAGATCGGTGTCAATTGAGATGGCGTCGCGCGTCACCTTCGAGCGTCGGGCGTACGGTCATAAACCCTAGTTTGCAGATAACCGTGTCAGGAAACTGTGTGTCCGACTTTGCTCCCGTTGGTGATCTTCCGTTCACATCGTGACAGTTGTGCCGAAATTGCAGGTAACAAGCGAGGGGCCCGCACGGTCGGGCATAGGGCCCTCGGACGTTGCTAAATCCGCCCCACCTGGGGGAAAAAACGGGTAAGATTGTAGTTCATCCGACGAATTCGAAGAAATGACACTGACGAAAGCCCGCGTAATGGACGCCGAAATTGAAAAGCAACTCCGCCCACCGGATACCACAAATGGCGGAACGGCGGACCCGACACAGACGGTTGCTGAGACGGGTTCGTCGGTGGCCCCAACACTCGATGTGGCAAATCAAAAGACCAGTGCCGAGTACTATCCCCTCGATCCGCGCTTCGTTGCCTTCTCTAAATTGGTTGGTCTGATTTCTCTGGGAGTTGTCGCGGTCATCGGATTGATTGTCCTGGGTGTGTTTTGGTTTGCTTCAGGCTTTACATGGATTTGGTGGACTGCAGCGGGGTCCTTCGTCGTGATCTTGATGCTGCTGTTGTGGTTGTCGTTTGCCTGGCCAAAAATTGAACATCGTCATTACTTGTGGCGGTTGGACGAAACGGGTTTGGAAATTGTGCGCGGTGTCTATTGGCGACATCGAATTTCGGTCCCGATTGCGAGACTACAGCATGCCGACATCAGTCAGGGCCCAATCCAAAGACAATTTGGGCTGGCAAAGCTAACGGTTCACACGGCAGGCACGTCCAACGCATCCGTGGAAGTCGATGGACTGGCATACGAGACCGCAACGTGGCTCCGCGATCAACTCATTCGTCAACGCGAGGAATTGGATGTCGTCTGACGAACCGAAACAAATCACCGGTGAAATTGAAACGCCGTCAGAAGTTGCAGCCGATTCGATGGCGAACGAGATAGAGGCCTGCGTAAACCCAGACCATGCAACGGCCACATCGACTGCATTGCCCGTCGGTGCCCGCATGCATTTTCTGCACTGGTCTTCGGTGTTTTTCGACATCATCGCTCATTTCCGGCAGTTCATTGTGCCGATCGGTTTCGTTTTTTTGGGAGCGACCAACCGCGATTGGTTCTGGGGCATCTTGGCCTCTGTTTTTTTTGGATTGTCGCTGTTGCGAACGCTCTTTCGTTACTTCACCTTGCAGTATGGAATTTACCAAGGCGAGTTGATTGTGAAGCAGGGCTTCTTTTTCCGGAGCCTGCGAACCGTTCCCACGCGCCGCATTCAAAACGTCGATTTGCGGCAGAACGTCCTTCATCGATTGTTTGGTGTCTTCGAAGTCCACGTAGAGACCGCCAGTGGGCAAGAAGCCGAGGCTGTCCTGCGCGTGTTGACAAAAGAACAGGTCGACACATTGCGAGCTCAGGTTTTTAACATTCGCGGCAAAGTCAAAGCGTCAAATACAGCCGCCGTAGCTGGCTCCCCCTCTGAAGTGGATGCGATACAAGCAGAGGAGTTGAGGCCGATCCAAGTCCAAGATGCGGAGCGCGTGATCTTAAAAATCCCAGCCTCTTGGCTGGCAACCGTCGGGTTGGCAAGCAATCGCGGTTGGATTTTTGTGGGTGTCGTCGTGGGCTTGATCTATCAATTTGGCTCGTTCGATAACATGGACGGCAAATCCATGCGCAAGTGGTTCAACTATTTGCTACCTTTGATTCCACACGATCAAACCGGCTACTTTTATACGGCAGGATTGCTGTTTGCCGGTTTCGTCTTTCTGAAGCTGTTCGGCGTCGTCTGGTACCTGGTTCGTTTTTACAATTATCGGCTCACTCGTGTTGGCGAAGACCTTCGCGTGAACTGTGGTCTGCTAACGACCTACAGCGCGACGATTCCTCGCGGCCGAATTCAGCTGGTTAGTATCCAGAGTTCCTGGCTGATGCGAAAATTCGGCATGGTGCGAGTCTGCGTGGAAACGGCCGGAGGGGGGGGCGAATCGGAAGGCAACGAACAGGCCGCGACGGTGCGCAGCTCGTTTGTCCCAGCGATTAAAGAATCCCAAGTTGCAGACCTGCTGCGCGAATTGCGACCCAGTCTCGAATGGGGCGTGCAGAGTGCCAAGTGGCAAGGGCCCGCGAAAGGGACGTTTCAGCGGCTGATTCGACGCAACCTGGTGCTTGCGTTTCTGATTCCGATCGGTTTTTCGATTGGCTATTGGCCGTGGGGCACTTTGGCATTTGCCATCACGATCCCGTTTGCGATTTGGCGCGCCTGGCGCGTCGGGAAAAGTCTGAAATATGCCCGGACGTCGTTTGGCGTCGCATTCCGTAGTGGATTGTTGACGCGGAAAATGAGCCTAACGTTTTTCGATCGCCTCCAAACGCTTTCCCTCAAACAGTCTCCCTTCGATCGCCGCTGGAAAATGGCGACGATTGCGGTCGACACTGCCGCAGCTGGCCCGGCCGATCATGTGATAAATATTCCCTTCTTGGACCAAGATTTCGCGGCTGTCGAATTCGATGCTTTGCGGCATTCTGCGGCCACGCATCGCCCTAACTGGGCTTAAAGGCGCTAGCATTTTTGACGGTTAGTCATTGGGAAACAATTTGCTGTCGGCGTGCGTAAAGATTGCTCGTATATTGGACACGGACTTGCAACGTGACGGCAAACACAACTCATGATCAACTTGACTTACGCCTTGAAGAAAAACGCTCCGCTACCCATCGGGATTTACTTGCTGGTGCTCGGCTGGTTGCCGTTTCAAACCAAGAACAATCTTGCCCTCGCGCAACCCGCGACCGAAACGCTGCGAGTAGCCGCCAACTCCCTCGCGACGGCAGACAACAGCGAGCTCGACATGCTGATCACGAGCTGGGTTCTCGATTCAATGCCGCACACGTACACCGAAGACAAAACCTGGGGTCGACAAGAGATCAAAAACACACGCCTGCGTTTACGCATGGACCCCGATGGGAAAATCGAAACCTACCGACAAAATGAGCTTGTCAATCATGGAGATTGGTCCAAGTTCACGGCGACGCTGGTCGAGCCGAAACAGCATTTCCAAATTGAACTTCAAAATGTTCAAGCTGGCGCGGCCGGTGAAATGCTGTTCGATATCGTGTGCAGTGCCAAACTGGACATCGAAGGCCGCCAAGCCAAATGGGTGAAAGGCATCCAGCTTTACAGCGTCGGCGCAGAAGGCTCTGCCGAAGTCCAGTTGACAGTAAGCTGTGCGATGCGAACGAGCCTCGACGTCGGACGGTTCCCGCCCGATTTGATTTTCGCACCGCGAGTAACGGCCGCCGATGTGTTGATTAAGGAGTTCCAACTCGATCATGTTGGAAAATTTGGCGGCGAAGTCGCGCAACAGATCACCCGCGTCGCGCGGAAAGTACTGGATGACAAAGTCGCGGAGAAGGAAGAGAAACTGGTGGAGAAATTAAATGGCAAGATCGAGAAGAGTCGCCACAAACTCCGTCTATCAAGTTCGCGAGCTGCCGAATTGCCTTGGGCTAAAGAAACAACGCCCCATTTAGCGCCCGAAGTGCAAGAGGCTCTTTCCGAAAAAATCCGTTAACCATCGAGCGGCAATTCGCAGGAATGACGCAGTCGGTAGACACGGTGGGTGGTGTATAATTGTGAGTCCAACACTTTTTTCGCCAACGATTCCACGTGGAAAACATGAGCTCGACGATTTCCCTTTCGACCTATAACTTCAATGATTACCGGTCACTGGACAACGAAACGTTGAACCGACGCATTCGCAAAGCCAAAGCTCAGTTGGGCGAGCGGTTGTTGATTCTCGGTCACCACTATCAACAGGACGAAGTCATTGAGCATGCCGATCTGCGCGGCGACAGTTTGGAATTGAGCCGAATGGCAGCCGAGCGGCCTTGTGAGTCGATTGTTTTTTGCGGCGTGCATTTCATGGCCGAGACGGCCGACATCGTCGCCAATCGTCCGGAACGACTGCGTGCGCGCGGCGGGCGGCGCGTTACCGTGGTACTGCCGGATCTGGCCGCCGGTTGCTCCATGGCCGATATGGCGGCGATCGAACAAGTCGAAAACGCGTGGGAGGATTTGGGCCAGGTCATCGATACGACCGAGATTACACCGGTGACCTACATCAATTCGGCCGCCAGCCTCAAGGCCTTCTGCGGGCGGCATGGCGGCATCGTCTGCACGTCGAGCAATGCCGAAAAAATCTTGAAATGCGCTTTTGCTAAATCCAAACGAGTGCTGTTTTTTCCTGACCAGCACCTTGGGCGAAACACGTCGTTGAAAATGGGAATCATTAACGAACAGATGCCGGTTTGGGACCCTTACGGCCGCGAGTTTGGTGGAACCTCACGCGCGGCCCTGGAAAACAGCCGGGTGATTTTGTGGAAGGGTCATTGCAGCGTGCATCAAATGTTTCGACCCGAACATGTCGCCGCGTTTCGTCAAAAGATTCCGGGGGTTCAGATTCTTGTGCATCCTGAATGTCCACAAGAGGTCAACGACATCGCGGATCTATCGGGATCAACTGGCTATATCATTCGCACGGTGAAATCGGCTCCGGCTGGAACCAAGTGGGCCATCGGAACGGAATTGCATTTGGTGAATCGGCTGAAGAAAGAACATCCTGAGCAAGAGATTCACTTTCTGTCGCCGGTGATGTGCATGTGCGCCACGATGTATCGGATTGACCTCGCGCACTTGTGCTGGAGCCTGGAAAACCTTGTGGCTGGCACGCCGGTAAACATCATCCGCGTCGATGACGACACCGCCGCGTTCTCGCTCCTCGCGCTGGAACGCATGTTGGCGATTGTTTGACCGGCCCTATTTTTCGCGGCAAGATTTTAATGGCCTGCAGTTCCTCGCGGCCATAGCACCCAGTCGCCATCGTGGCGAGACGGGAAACTGAAGTTGAATTCGCTGGCTTTCATGGCTCTGAGCGACGTGTCCGCAGTGCTAGCAGCAGGTTCTGTGCCGTCTCGGTTGACCAGGATCGGAACGGCACGATCATCGTCTCGGTCAACGCCTACGCTGTAAATTCGAAAACCGACGTCGACAGAACTTGGCGAGTTGTTTTTGGACGATTGCTTTTCTTCAAGGATCAAGTAGTTGATCGGTGCACCGTTAATTTGGTCCCTGGGAACGGCATTCAAAAATTCACCAACGAGTTCTTCCAGGGACTTTGGCAGATAGCCATATTTCCTCTGAAATCTCAAAACGGCGATTCCCGCAGCTGTCGTTTCCTGGTTGGTAAACCCACGGAACATGGCTTTTCTTGTTTGACGATACCCTGGGAAAATATCGGCTAATAACCGAAAACTCTCATCGAGCTTCTCAAATTCCCTTTCGACTTTCGCAAAATTGTCTTCATAAAACGGAGAATAAAAGTTCTGTTCTACGAGGTCAAACAAAATGTCCGCGCGAACAGTCAAATTCTTCCTTGAGGCCAACATGACCAAAGAAAAGGGTGCCGCAACCTGTTTGGCGACTCTCGTCAACGTCTTCTGCAAATCGCCGTATTCATTTAATTCAGTTCTTGTCATCTGGATGTAGTGCTCCATCAACTGCAGCCCGTCGGGAGTGATTCTCCCGTCTCCGTTGCCATCGTCGGTGTAAATTCGCTGAATCGTATCATGAACGAACGCCCGTTCGCCGGAGAGGGAAATATATTCCGTCGGTCGATCGCGTGTTGCAGCCACTTGGATACGCTCAAGTTGCGAATCGCTAAACTGGCTGATGTATTTGGCCATCGATTCGTCCACCATGTCGCAGCCAATCGATTGGATGGCAATTGCCACCAACCCTGAGATCAGGCAATTGTGTTCGCTAACCTGCCGGGCGAAGCCAAAAGTCGCCTCGATGTTCCTCGTCGCGCGTTCCACGTCGCCTTGTTCCAAGGCCCAACGAGTGTCGACTGTCATAATTCGGGCCGCGTGGCGCATGGTCTGAACATGTGGCAACAAAACACTGACGAGAGCGCCGTCGAGGGGATCTGCAGTTTGGTTGTTTCGAGTTTCTTCGGAAGTGTGAGCCGGGTGCAGGGGAAAAAGTGCCCTGGCATCTTCCTCGGAATAGTCTTCAATTCGGGCTTTCAATTCGAGGCCTAAAACTGGCTTGGCCCCGCCCACCCGGAAAGCCTCGAGCAAATCGGCAGCGTCACGAAGTTGCTTAATTCCTTTTTCCCAAGCTTCGCCATCCGAGGGGAGAATCAGCCGCCAATCATCGGGGGTACCTTCTTGGCGGATGTTAATGGCAAGAAAGGGATTTTTCCCTTCGCAAAACTGGTACTTGGCCCAGGGGCCTCGATAAATGGGCCACGCCTTGTCGGATTCGGCAACTCCCGACAGATCGGCGTTAAACGCCGGCAGGTAATCCACCTTGGGTTGAGGTTTTCCCATATAGAAAAACAGACTCAGGCCCAGAAAACCGGCGATTGAAAATGAGCCCACCCACATCCCGCCACGAAACCACTTTGCCAACATCGGTCGATTCCTCTCTTTGCTCACGCGAATCAAACCGGCAACCGTTTGAGAGTCGCCGAAAGTCGCGATCAATTCTCGATAACTTCTGCCACTTGCACTTCCGTCTTCAAAATGATCCACCAACTCACTGGCCACTTGAAATTTTTCAAATCGCATTAGACGGGATTGGATTACCACCACCGTAATCAAATTGCGAACCTCGGCTGGCAGCCCAGACTCCGCAATCCGCCGCCGCCAATTGAACTTTTTCGAGAAGGGGCTGCGAATCAGGTCACCCAAGGACCTGACATCGATCAGCCGCGAATTCGAAAAAGTGCCGTTCATTGGTCGTTATGCTTTGGTCTATTCGCCGTCGTCACCGGTTCATCGCATTTAGGAATTATTGACCTTCAAACGCTAAACCGAATCCCCGCGTTCGGGTGACTCCGATTGCCGAAAGCCCTTGAATCAAGGCTGCCCATTGTTCGCGGTCCTGAGCCAGGCGTTTTTTCCCGGCCGTTGTCAGTCGATAATAACGGCGGTCCTTGCCGTTGGGTCCGGGCTTGTTGGTGGACACGACTAACCCCTTGGCCTCGAGATTGTAGAGCATGGGATAAAGCGTCGATTGTCCCATTTCGAAGATCCCGTTTGAGCGCTGAGACAGCGCTTCCACGATCTGGTAACCGTACATCTCTCCGCCGGAGAGCAACTGCAAAACTGCCGCCGGTCCCGCGCCCCGCATCAATTCTGATTCAATTTTCATCACAAACTCCAGTCAATCAATTACTATGCGATACATAGTATGCGAGCCAAACTGTTGTGTCAAGCAGAGAAAGCGAAAAAAATCGAGTTGCTTTACTGGTCGGATTTATGCGGGCGTTTCACGAGGTCCAAGTATTTTTCCTTGGGTTCGCCGGTCCAGCCGTTGATGCCGTGCGAGGGAAGCCAAACCAGGTGAATGTACGCCGCGGCGGAGAGAGGTAGCAAGAGCAGGCCCAAAGCCCAGCCACGGCCTAAATTGGCAGAGACGGTCATCACGGCAGCGAGCACGATGAATACCTTCAAAACTCGCCTCCATTTCGGTCGATGTTCCTCGAAATGCCCAAACAAAATGTTGCCGATTGCGAAGATACCTAGCACGATCGCCGCGTCAAACCAAAGGGAGTCGGTGTTCCACATGCTGGGCCTGCAACTTTGCTAACGGACTTTGAGCGGGCGAAAATTCCTGGCGGAACCGTCTCCATCAAATCGTTTCGTACTCGACACGACAGGGAGGCAGCGATTCGAGAAACAGACGCCCGTACGGTTTGGACTTGATTCTAGGGTCGAGCACGACAACCATGCCACTATCGGTTTGCGAACGAATCAAGCGACCGAAGCCCTGTTTGAATTTGATAACAGCTTCGGGGAGTTGATATTCGTTGAAGGGATTCCCGCCGCGTTCGCGAATGGCCTCAAGCCGCGCTTCTAGAAGTGGATGATCGGGAACGCTGAACGGGAGTTTGGTAATGATCACATTGCGGAGCGCATCGCCCTGCACGTCGACGCCTTGCCAAAAGCTGTCGGCCCCAAACAAAACGCTGCGGGGCGTGTTTTTGAACTTTTCCAGTAGTTGACCACGCGGTGTCCCCTCCCCTTGGCTCAAGATCGGCATCTTCTGGTCGATCAGCCAACTACTCAGCTCGCGGACGGTTTTGTTGAGCATTTCAAAGCTGGTGAACAGAACAAACGCATGCCCATCGCTTTGTTTCAGATAGTGCTGGATCGCCTCGACACTTTGACGTTGGTGCAATTGCCGATCGGCGGAAGGATCGGCTAGATTGCGGACAATCACAAGTCGACACTGCCGCTCATAGTCAAACGGACTTCCGAGTTGGAGCGTCTCAGCTCCGGACAGTCCGATGCGGTCGCAGAAGAATTGAAAGAACTTTTGTTTGCCGGCCGCGATGGTGGCGCTGGTGAGAATGCAACAGCCGGTTTTGTTGAAGAGTTGATCGCGCAGCACTGGGCCAACTTCAATGGGGGCCGCCAACAGCGAGTAATTCGTCCCGCGCCGCGACGCTTCGCTTTCGATCCAATAGACGCTGTCAGGCGTTTTCTGAGTTCGCCAATTTTCCAGCGTTTCAGCCAGAACAGCCAAACGGTCCGAGGCGGACACAAAGTCCTGTTTGTCGGATGCTTCGACGAAATTTTGCGCGCGATCGCGGAGCACATTCGAAAGGAGTCTGAGCTCGGGCGATAATTTGTTCTCGACGATTCCCGCCTGACGGATCCGCAAGGTGCGATTCGCAGCGTTTGCAACTTCCAAAGTCCGGCGCACGTAATTTTCGATATCCGAGAAAAAATTTTCGTTTAGAACATGGCAGCGAGTGACTTGCCGCAGCGCATCGGGCATATTGGCAGAGACGAGCAGGCCCTTTTGCGTCGAGTCGTTGAATAGCCGGTTGAGGATGTATTCGACTTGGCGACGCGAAACGGACGAGCCCAGGTGATCGCTGGCCACGGCCTCGAGTGTGTGGGCCTCGTCAAAAATGACAACGTCGTAATCCGGGAGGAGGTTGACGTTGAGTTGCCGCAAGGCGAGGTCGCTGAAAAACAGAGCGTGGTTGACGACGATAATGTCGGCATTTTGTAAACGCCGGCGGGCTTGGAAATAAAAGCACTCGTTATAGGTCGGGCAAGTTCGTCCGAGACAATTTCCCGAATCGCTTCGGGCTTCGTCCCACACACTTGGAATGATTTTGAACGGCAGCGTGGCCTTAGAGCCCTCGGTCGTTCCTTCGGACCAACGGCGGAGCGTATCGAGTTGATCCACTTCTTCTTGTGTGGGAAACAACGACCGAGATTTCTTCACTGCAGCTTGCAGACGTCGTTTGCTGAGGTAGTTCCCGCGGCCCTTGCCGAGCACGGCGGAGAACTCGATGGGGATGACGCTGTTGAGCAGCGGGATGTCCTTGCTCATCAATTGTTCTTGCAAGGCAATCGTGTTGGTGGAGACGATGATTCGCCGCTTCGATTTGCGATTAGGGTCGTCGTCCTGGTTGGCGAGGCTAAGAATTGCGGGGACGAGATAGGCGAAGCTCTTTCCGACGCCCGTTCCCGCTTCGACAACCAAATGACGCTTGTTGGCAATCGCCGCCGCAACTGCGTCGGCCATTTGAAGTTGTTCGGCGCGGTGTTCATAGGCGGGCAGACGGCGCGCGATGAGCTGCCCCGGCCCCAACACTTCGAACGAACTCGACATCACAACCCCGCAATTTGAAAACCTATCCAGTTCCTATCGTATCAAATGGCGCGACCGAACATTCCTGTGCGCAACAAAAAGGCCCTTCGCGGCAAGGGCCTTCGTTTTTGTCCAGATTACAATCCTTCGCGATCGGGAAGGCTAATCCCTCAATTGGATCGCGACGTTCTCGATTACCTAACGGGATTTCAGTGCATCACGAATTTCGCGGAGCAGAACAACGTCTTCAGGAGGAGCAGGCGGTGGACCTGAGTCTTGTTTCTTCTTTAAAGCATTCATCAGTTTGACCGCAAGGAAGATCGCGAAGGCAACAATCACAAAATCGATGATCGTTGTCACAAACGAGCCCAGCCCCAAATTGACCGCGGGCACTTTGATCTTGTCGCCGTCCATCACGGCAGCCTTGAGCGGAATGTCGTATGCCGAAAAATCGACTCCGCCGGTGATCATGCCGACGATCGGCATAATGACCTTTTCAACCAAGGACGAAACGATCTTGCCAAAGGCACCGCCAATCACCACACCAACTGCCATGTCGACCACGTTGCCGCGCATCGCGAAATCTTTGAATTCCTGAATCATACCCATAGAAAAGTTCTCCAAAAAAAGGAAAGTAGAAGAAGCGTATAGATCTTGCCGAGCTTTGAACGAAGCGGAGGCGGAAGATCGAGAGGTTAAAAACAACTCGCGCGTCATTCTATCGCTTTGTTGTTTTTTTAAAATATGAGTTTGAAACCTATGTCGGGGTGCGCCAAAGATGGACAAAAGTTCGCACCCCAACGGGTTGAGAGGGGCGAGATTGGGCTTATGAAACGAGTCGAAACCTAAGCCAGGTTTTCGATTAGCTGAATCAGTGTGCGGACAAAGCACCCGCTTGCCCCTGCGTCGACCCAGGCGGACCCCTTGTCTGAAAAACTCGGACCGGCGATGTCCAAGTGGACCCACGGCCGGTCGCCCACGAACTCCTCGAGAAACTTCGCCGCCGTAATTGCTCCGCCCCAGCGGCCGTCGCCGATGTTCTTTAAATCAGCCACCGAACTGCGGATTTGCTCGGAGAATTCGGGGAACATTGGGAGCTGCCAGAGGGGCTCGCCACATTGATCGGCGGCTGCCCGAACGTCGGCATACCACGATTCGTTGTTCGTCATACCGCCTACAACGTTTCGCCCAAGGGCCACAACGCAAGCGCCGGTAAGCGTCGCCAAGTCGACGATTTTGTATGCTTTTAGGGACAACGCGACGTCGAGAACATCCGCAAGGACCAATCGGCCTTCAGCATCCGTATTCAGCACTTCGATTGTTTTTCCGTTTCGGGAGATGAGCACGTCCCCCAGCTTGAAGCTGTTACCTCCCACCATATTTTCGGCCAAGCCGACAAGTCCAATCACGTTGGCCGGGACATTGAGTCGTACCAAAGCGGTGATCGCTCCCAACACCGTCGCTGCTCCAGCCATATCACATTTCATGTCGATCATGCCTTCGTTGGGTTTGATCGACAGGCCGCCGGAGTCGAAGGTTACACCTTTGCCAACCAAAGCGATGGTTGGGTGATCAGCGGGTGCTCCACTGTACCTCATGATGACTAGTCGAGGGGGTTTGACTGAACCTTGAGCCACTGCGAGCAAGGCACGACAACGCTCCTTGATCAGCCGATCCTGATCCCAGGCTTCGATTTCGAACGAATGGGCCTTGCCCTGGCGAACACATTCTTCGGCAAACGATTCAGGATAGATTTCATTTGCCGGCAAGTTGACGAGACGCCGAGTCAAATTCACTGCCTCGCCGATGATTTCACCGCGCCGCATTGCTGAGGCATCGCCATTCACCAGCAAAAGTCTTTCGATTGGAAACGTCTTTTTTTGTTTGCGGAAAATATCCTGTCCCTGGCAACCGACCATGGCACCCGCCACGATTTCGTCTTGTGGATCGAGGTCAAGCGCCATAATGACTTGGCGACGTTGTTTCGTCGACAGAAATTTTGCCGCTGCTCCAGCGACGCGATAGGCCAAACCCGATTGCGTATCTGTTTTATTCCCCAGACCAACAACGATCAGGGAGGTTGACCGCAAACCAGGTGGAGAAAACAGGCGAGTGCAAGATAATTCGCTCGTAGAGATTTCGCCTTCGTCGATGAGACGCTGCACCAAGCCTTTTGTCAAACGATCGACTTCGGCAGCGAGCGGTGTGAGCTCGATTTTGACGTCTTCTTTTTTTCCCAATACGGTGATCACAATTGCATCGACCGCAGCTTGGGAGAGTTCAGTTTGTAGTATGGATGAGACTTGCATGGCGTGAGACGCGGATGGCCTAGGCTATCGGCCGGTGTTAAGTGGCAGAATTGGCAACAACGGAAAAAACGATTGATTCATTCTAGCGGTTAGGCCGCCGATCGTCAGCGGACGCGTTGTACGACAAACGTCGACAGCGGTTAAACTGAAAGCAACCGTCGACCCACCTCACTTGGAAATGATTGCAAATACGCATGGGCTATCGAAACCTCCAACAATGCGTTCGTGATTTAGAAAAGCACGGACATTTACTGCGCTGCACGGAGCCCGTTTCGGGGCGACTGGAAATCGCCGAGATTCAACGGCGATGTTATCTTGCCCGAGCTCCCGCGGTTCTATTTGAGAGGGTCGAGCAATGTAGATTTCCGGTTTTGGGAAATCTGTTTGGCTCTTTGGATCGTGCTCGGTTCATCTTCCGCGACACGTTGGAATCCGTACGACGGGCAGTTGAACTGAAGATTGACCCGCAGCTTTTTTTTCGAAAACCGGTCCGCTACGTGCGGGCTCCGCTAACCGCACTCTACATGCGTCCATGGCGGACCCGCCGAGCGGCCGTCATGCGAAACGAATGTCAGCTCGACGACTTGCCGCAAATTGTTTCTTGGCCTAACGACGGTGGGCCGTTTGTCACACTCCCGCAGGTCTATTCCGAAGACGCACGCCTGCCCGGGTTGCGAAATTCCAATCTGGGGATGTATCGCGTGCAACTGGCGGGCAATGACTATGAGAAGAACCGTGAGGTTGGCCTACATTACCAGATTCACCGGGGGATCGGCGTTCATCATCAAGCCGCGCTCGCTGCGGGCAAACCTTTTCGCGTAAGCATCTTCGTCGGTGGTGCGCCGGCAATGACTTTGGCCGCAGTCATGCCGCTGCCGGAAGGGATGTCGGAACTTGGTTTTGCCGGCGCTTTGGCGGGACATCGCATCCCCATGACTCCGTTCGGGGATAACCATCTGTATGCCGAGGCGGACTTTTGCATTACGGGCAGCATTGACCCGGCGCACCAAAAACAGGAGGGCCCCTTTGGCGATCACCTAGGCTACTACAGTTTGCGACACGATTTTCCGCTGTTAAAAGTTGAGAAGGTATTCCACCGCGAGGGAGCGATCTGGCCGTTCACGGTGGTTGGTCGCCCCCCGCAAGAGGACACCACTTTTGGCCAACTAATTCACGAAATCACGGGACCAATTCTGCCGACGGTACTCCCAGGTGTGAAACAAGTTCACGCGGTAGATGCAGCAGGTGTCCACCCACTCTTACTAGCCGTTGGCAGTGAACGCTACGTGCCCTACCGCAAGACCTCGCGTCCCAGCGAGTTGCTTACTCAGGCCAACGCGATTCTCGGACAAGGACAATTGTCGCTGGCCAAGTACCTCTGGATTATCGACGCGGCGTGCGTTCCCAATCTGGACCTGCACGATATCGATGACTTTCTTATGGCGGTGCTGCTACGCGTCGACTGGCGACGTGACTTGCATTTCCAAACTGAAACGACAATCGATACGCTGGATTACTCGGGAACAGGTCTCAATCAAGGCTCCAAGGTCGTGATTGCGGCGGCTGGTGATGTGTGCCGCGAGTTGCCCCGGGAAGTTCCTGCGAACGTTCGCCTGCCAGCTGGTTTTTCCAACCCGCAAGTCTGCCTGCCCGGCGTTTTGGCGATTCAAGCCCCTGGTTTTCAATCGTCAACGAATGGAGAGATAGCGCCAAACGCAACTCAATTTTTTTGTGAAAACTTGTCCGCGGCCGATACGATTTGCCAATTTCCGTTGATCGTGATGGTGGACGACAGTGACTTCTGTGCGAAATCCCTCAACAATTTTTTGTGGACGGTTTTCACCCGCAGTAATCCGGCAACAGACATTTTCGGTGTTGAAACGTCGACGATCAACAAGCACTGGGGGTGTCGCGGCAGCCTGGTGATCGATGCCCGAATCAAGCCTCACCACGCCCCCCCGCTCGTCGAGGATCCGGAGGTCACGAAGCGAGTCGACGTCCTCGCTACGAAAAACATTCCGCTAGCGAAATACCTGTAAACAATAACGTTGCGTTTTCGCGGGCGCCTACTAAACCATCACGGGGGGGCATACTAAACCATCGCGGTCGACCAAGTCGTCAACTTTTAGTTTTTCTTGAGGTCGACGCAAATGAGTTCATTATCGTTGCGGGCGAACATTTTGCCGTTGGAAAAGGCGGGATGCGACCACACAACTTTTCTGCCCCGGGCGACGCCAGTCGGCTCCAGAATTTTGGCCTTAGCCAACTCTTCATAGCCTTTGTCGGAAAAGCGCCCGATCATGAAGTAGCCTTCGTCATCGAAGATAAAATATTTGTCTTCGTTTTCAACGATGAACAGCGTCGCGAAGGCCACCGGCTCCTTGGCCATAAACGTATCGTTATCCCAAACTTTCGAACCATCGCTCCATTTCGTGCAGCGCATCGTTCCCATCCCGGTGACACCATAGATCAAACCGTCTTTGACAACCGGCGTCGTCATCAGGCTATTGAGGTCATTCTCATGGCGGGGATCCTCAGTCGCGGTGCGATAAATCTCCCGAACGCTGGGTGGATTCGAGCCAATTTCCAACAACAAAGCCCCAGAATAGAATTCGGTGATAAAGAACTGGTTGCCGATGATGCGGGGCGTACAAATCGATGTCGCGGCGGCTTGGGCTTTAACCTCGGGGAATTTGTGATTCCAGAAATGTCGACCGGTTTCTGGATCAAGTGAATCGACGCCGTCACCATGCCACATTAAGAGTTGACGTTCGCCATCTTTTTCGTAAATCATCAGCGGTGCATAGGCAACGTCGCTGCTCGTCAATGCTTTCCATAATTCCTTGCCGGTTGCCTTTTCGAAGCAAACGACGGCCGAATCGGGACCGCCAACTGGGACCAACAAACGTGGACCGTCGACGATTGGGTGCGATGAGTAACCCCAAGGCGGCGGTTTCGTGCCGTAGTCGTCGATTAATTTCTTTTCCCATTTGACAGTGCCGTCGGCAATGCTGAGGCACTTCAAATTGCCCATTGCACCCAAAGTGTAGACGTCGTTGCCATCGACGGTAGGCGTGCAGCGTGGTCCAGTTGGATAGGCGATTTTGTACGGACAATCGTAGTTATGTTCCCACAATATTTTTCCGGTTTTGACATCCAGGCAGAAAACCCGTTCGCCGCCGGGCAACTCGCCCCGTTTGCGAATGTCATTCTCAACTTCTTTGCCAATGCCTTCGTCCTTCGTGCGATCCATCATGAAGATTCGGTCACCCACCACGCTCGGTCCCGTGTATCCGGGTCCCACCGGAACGCGCCAAGTAATCGGTGGGCCGTTTTCTGGAAACTTGTCGATCATCCCCGTTTCCCGCCAGACGCCGTCGCCTTGAGATCCCATCCAGCGGGGCCAATCGTCTCCCAGAACGGAGCATGAAATGACCAAACACATTGCGAAAGCACACAAGTTTTTCAATGATTGCATTTTGGAATCTCTGGACTGGAATCTGTCTTGGAAAAATTGGGATTGCTGAGCGACAATTGCGCATGCGACTTGCCGGCAAGACAGCCGGCATGGCAAACGCAGAAGGTGAATGTGCTCGCAACTTTTGGTTGGTGTATCATAACCCAATACCCTAACCATGTCTTTTCAGTTTGGAGAAAACCGTGAAAGTTGCGAATTGTTTCCAATGGACTTTTTTGGTCATAGCCGTCTGTGTCGTGACTGGAGGTGCGAAAGGACTTGTGCCCCCCGACGAGTACTTGAGTGGAATCATATGGCCGGAACCGCCGGTAATCGATTCCGGCAATGCCAATCATGTGCCGAGCGACGCGATCGTGCTGTTCGATGGGAAAGACATGTCGGCCTTCAATGGCGGCGAGAAATGGAAAATCGAAAATGGATACGCCGAGGTCAGCGGTGGCGGCGTCTCCACGAAACAGGCTTTTGGCAGTTGCCAGTTACATATCGAGTTTGCAACTCCGGAAAAGGTTGCAGGTGACGGCCAAGGTCGAGGCAACAGCGGCGTGTATTTGATGGGCAAGTACGAGGTCCAAATTCTGGATTCGTTCAACAACAAAACATATTTCGACGGGCAATGTGGGGCTCTCTACAAGCAGCAACCACCGACCGTAAATGCCAGCCGAAAGCCCGGGGAGTGGCAAACCTACGACATTGTTTTCGAGGCCCCCGAGTTTGATGCGGACGGCAAAGTCAAGAAATCAGCTTACCTCACGGTGCTGCACAACGGAGTGCTGATCCACAATCATTTTGAATTGAAGGGCGGTACGTTTTGGGATCAACCTCCGCATTACGAAACGCATGGGGCCAAGTTGCCATTCCAACTGCAAGATCATGGGAATCCTATCCGCTTCCGCAACATCTGGATCCGCGAAAACATTCAACCGCTGGTTGGCCGCAAGTCTTGATGCCGCGAGCCAATTCCGCGCAGTAAAAAACCAGCCGCTGCACATTGCGTCGGCTGGTTTTCTTGGAAGTTGACTCAGAAGTTACTTCTTCTTCTCAACCAAGTCCTTGATTTCCTTGGGCAATTCAAAATCGGCGTCGTCCAACTCTGGATTGACTTCGATTTTTTCCATCGTCATGGTCATTTCGCCTTGGGGAGTCGCTGTGATTTGTTTGTGAGCAATCATAAAGCCACCAACTTTCTTGTAGTCCGAGGTGAAGACATCGATGTCCATCGTCTGACCCATTTGTTCGACTTGAGTCGACGTTTTGGAAATCAACATCGTGTCCTTGTCGAAATACCGGCTGGTTGTTGACTTATCGCCCGCGAAGTCCAATTTGTAACACTTCTTTCCGTCGATTTCTTCCAATCCAACGACTTTGATTTTGTCGAGGGCATCGAGCCATTTAACGGCTGGAAAGACGAAGGCCATTTCTTCGGCGTTTGAGCCGAGCGATTCCTTGTCCATCAGTTGGGGACCGGTGAATGGATTGAGGCTCCAAAAAACCTTGCCGTCCGTTCCTTGGCGCATTTGTCCGAGTTGGTCGATTTCGATAATGCTTACAGCCTTGCCGTCCTTTTGTTTCATCTTGACAGACGCGCTCATGTCGCCGTTTGGCCCACCAGGCATCGACATGGTTGCCTCCGTCAACATCGACTTGGCGGCTTTCATGTCATCGACCGATCCAATCGCGGCGAGGTGTTTTGTAATAATGGTCTTGGCATCCGGGAGGTCTTGCGCCTGCAAAACATTTGCTGTGGCCATTGCACAGACGATTGCCAGACAACACATCCAAACACGATTCATCACTTTCATGGTTTGACACTTTCCAAAAAATTGTTTTCCGACAACGTGACCCCCGCATTACGCGATACTAGTCAAACAGTGAACGCCGCCGCAATGAAGAAATACCTGGGATTTTCCCATGCGGTTTTATTGTAGCAATTAAACAACCGACTGAAATCGACAACTGCCCTGCTCAACGGCTACATTTCGCGCAATTTTGACTTCGTTCCCTGGGAATCCCTGCGGACATTGGTGGCGCCCCAGCTCTCGACAGTTTATGTTGGCAAAAAAACATTTTTTTTCAATTCGGTCGGTTGTGAAACGACGACGACAACGGTCAAACCCCAACAAGTATCCGTTAATGGAACGGTTTGTTTACCGTTCACGAATTCAATTCACCTGGAGTTTGAGATGAAGAATATTGCCTCGATGTTGGTTTGTGGTTTGGTTGTAGCCGGAGTGGCAAACAACGTTTCCGCACAAGAATGCCAAAAGTCAACTAACGCGACACAAGTTGTGTCGGCAACTGTGCACCAAGAAAAGGCCATTGTCAAAGACATCGTTGACACGGCAGTCGGATCAGAAAATTTCTCGACATTGGTCGCCGCCATCAAGGCAGCAGGTCTCGTCGACACCCTGAAAGGCGACGGCCCATTTACAGTTTTTGCGCCAACAAACGAAGCATTCGCCAAGCTGCCAAAGGAAACTTTGGAAATGTTGTTGAAGCCAGAAAACAAGGACAAGCTGACAGCCATTCTGACCTACCACGTTGTGGCTGGCAAAGTCATGGCAGCTGACGTCGTAAAGCTGTCGAAAGCCAAAACCGTTCAAGGTCAAGAAGTAAAGATCGAAGTCAAAGACGGTAAGGTAATGATTAACAATGCGCAAGTTACCGCGACAGACATTGGTTGCAAGAACGGCGTGATCCATGTGATCGATACCGTGATTCTGCCTCCGACCAAGTAAGCTGTTGGCCCGTAACTCGGTCTGTAGTATGGTCAAAAACGATCAGGGTGCTGGCAGTTGCGAGCACCCTTTTTTCGTGCTCTGAACACGTCACATTTTGCCGTTCTTGTGGAATTTTTGCGTCTCACTTGAAGTTGAACGCGCGAGATTGACAATTTCCGGCTCAGATTGAGAATATCAAAACCGATACGTCAAACAGAGCTGGCAGTTTTTCCCTCACCAAACCTGACATCGACTACAAGGCGAAATCGGATTTTTGATCGGCTGCGAAATACACAACTTCGCGGCCTCCTCAAGCTAAAAACAGCCACGGCTCACCCGAGTCGTGGTTTTTTTGTTTTCCGATTCCACCGATTGCCCGAGAAAATCAAACGACTTTCTCGATCGGTTTGACCACAATCCGGTTGCCCATCACCTCGACGACTTCGATTTCAGTTTGCGGTTCAATCACCGTACCCTCGCTGATCACGTCGAGAATTCGTCCGCCGAGCTTTGCCTTGCCCGCTGGAATCAGCTGGGTAATTGTGGTGCCTTGCTGACCGACCCACGTCCCGCTGGTGCTTTCGTCGCGACCGGCACCGAACTGGTCTTTGGATGTCGGCGGTTCCAGCATCATTGAGTTGAACAAAGGAATATGTTTCGCATAGTATTTCAAGAAGATAATTCCAAACAGGGAGCCACAAGCTGCTGCGAACGCCATTCCTAACGACACCGGCAAATGCGCAAAGTCCTGTTGCGTTTGCGGAAAAACAAAAGTCTGCGTCGCCAGCACAATGGACACGATCATCATCAGTAATCCGCCAAATCCAAAGACTCCAAAGCCTGGGAGTACAAACAACTCAATTGCGACGAAAACGGCACCCGTCACAAATAACAAAATTTCGAACCACGTAGCGTTGCCATCGAAATATTGGCTCCAGAAAAAAAGGACGATACAGATTGTTCCCAAGAAGCCTGGCAAGCCTAACCCTGGCGTGCTCGATTCTGTGGACAACAACATGATCGCGCCCATCAAGAGGAAAAACGAAACGGGCGGCGAGGCCAAAAAAATGGCAAGTCGGGATAGTAGGCGATCGGTTCGCGTAGGCTTGAGCAATACCGGCGTCTTTGCAAGTTGGTAAAACACGCCCAGTTCATCGACGTTCGACAAAATCGATCGGGCGATTCCCAAAGATTCGGCTTCCTTGGCTGGGATCGTTTCCGTCAAATCAAGTTGCCCTCCGGCAACCCACTTTTCGGCATCCGGAAGCTTTTGTTGTTGTTCTGGAGTCATCCAGCGAACCACACCCGAATCTCGGTGCAAGAATTTTTCTGCTTTCCATTGAAGATCGAGCATCGCTCGAAGAAGACCTGGGTCTCGCTCGCGCATCTCCGCAATCAATTCCAGCTCACCCAACGACGACTGGATTTCCTTGTCGGAAATTTCGGGAGAGAATTGCCCGCCGATACTAGCTTCATTGAGCATTAAGAGATGGTTACAACTCAAAGCCACAATGGCCAAGGGACCTGCCAAAGGTTTCGACTCTACCAAGGCTGCGGTTTGAACGCGTTCTGGATCCATCTCGGCCAGGTAGTGGGCCAGCCGCAAGGCGTCCTTTGTCGGAGCCGTGCCCTCAGTGAAATGCACAATGACCAGATTCGTTTCGCCCCCTTTGATTGCCTTTTCGATCGCCCGAATTCCCCAATCGACTGTCCGCCCATCGACAACTTCCGGCAATTCAAATCGCACCGCCTTCCATTCGCGATCGCCAACGGTTTCAACCTCCAAGTTGGTCAAGTCAATTTTGAGTTTTGCTGCCAGCTCATTTTTATCCGTCGCCGTCGAAACGTTTGGCGAAAGTTTTACAAGCTGACTTGCGGTATAGGTTGCGACCTCACCGGCTTGTTTCAATGTTGTGGTCTGAATGACCTTTCCCGCCGACTCCATTTGGGCCAGTCGTTTCCCGTCGACAAGTTCTTCGCCGCTATTCGTCGTGACTGAAAACAACGTCATGTCGCGATCCACTACCGACAGGGCGATGGGCAACGGCAGAGTTAACCGACGCGCCGCGATATTGCGGTACACGTCCAAGTTCAGCGTGTCGTCCCGTTCGTCGGCGGCTAGCGCGTTTCCAAAAGTCGCTTGAGGGTCCAGTACAATCAACTCGGCCGCCATCGCCACCAAGACTGCGTGACCGGCCAAGGCGGCGCCCCCTTTGGACTGGGGGTCCAACGCCAAACGGCTGTTGCGCAATCCCGGGACAAAGGCCACCGTTTTCACTCCAGCCAGTTTTTCGCTGGTCAATCGCGAGGCCATTTCCATACAGTCCGACAATTTGCTGCCGGCACCCGTTTGGCCGCGCTCTGTTTCAAATTTCAAAATCATCGTCGGTCGGTCTTCCGACCGTGCCGTAGGCGGCAGTTTTTCGATGACTTTTTCAATTGCCCGGACGACTCGCTCGCGCACCTTTTGGTCGATCGGCAATGGAACCTGGATGATGAATGCCTGTCGGTTGGGATCCGTTTTTTCAGTCGGTGTGACTTGGCCGAAAATTGAACTGGTCGCCACGATCAGGCTCACGAACCAGAAAGTCAGCAACACCCCGCGCTGTCTGAGATTTCCGCGAATCATGTGGGCAAAACCGGGCGAATGAATTCGAACAATTTGGGTTGCGATTTTCGGGATTGGCTCTAAAACAATGTCGATTGTAAACAAATTGATAACCTCAAGACGTTTCTGAAAGTCACCAGCACCGTCGATCCGTTTGGATCGTCATTACTGATTTTACGCAATTCTCTGCCGGGGGCTTGGCTCCACAGGCAACTTTCGCCAAATTGCCTTGGAATCGCTGGGATGCGTGCGGAGATCGGCGAATGCAAGGACCTTTATTTCTGGTAGCTTTATCGGCAAACAGCAGGAGACGCAGAATGCCCCACTTTTTCGACGGGTCGAACTCATGAAATCATCGAGTGTCCTTCGCAGGTTCGTCGGCGTTTACGTTATTTTGCATGCCGTATTAGCCTTCATTTTTTTGGTTGTGGCATCCGGCTGGATCGAACAGGAATTTCGAAAACAAAATTTAAATCATCTGAAATCGATGGCCTACCTTGTCCGTAACCATTTGCGGCTAGACACGCCCACGCTCGATGCGAAAGTCGTCTCCCAACAAGTTGAATCGCTCGCGTCGGAACTTGATCTTCGTCTTACTGTGGTATCGATGGATGGCGAGGTCTTAGCGGATTCCGAGTCCAGAGGCCTACAGCTCGAGAATCATAGTGATCGCCCGGAAATTCAACAGGCTCGACAGGGCAAGCTCGGGGCAGCCGTTCGCTATAGTGAATCGGTCGGGCGAGAATTAAGCTACATGGCAATTCCGTTTTCGCTTCGGGAGGGTGATCCGCCCAACGGTGTCGTCCGTGTGGCAGGCGACCAAGCTGGCTATTTGGAAATCGAGAACACACTGATTCGGTTCTTGTGGATCTTTGGATTGTCATTAGTAACATTGTCGATGGGCTTGATGTGGGCCTTCACGCAGCGCGAAATGGCTCCGCTCAAAATCTTCTCCCAAGCTGCCCGCTCTATCGCTTCCGGCAAGTTTGAATCGGTCCCAATGAACCTGACTCGCGATAACGAATGGCGTTCGCTCGGCGATGCCTTCCGCCTGATGCAAAGCGAATTGGCGGCGAGGGAACATCGACTTACGGAGTATTCTCAACGGTTGGAAGCAGTTCTAGGGAGTATGATCGAGGGCGTTTTGGCAATTGACACGATGGGCAAAGTGAGACTAGCGAACGAAGCCGCTAGAAAAATGTTGATTTCCAAGGACGGTCAACTGTTGGAACGCAACCTGCATGAGGTGGCACGGTTGCCAGAATTACTTCAAGCCGTCAACGCGGTGCAGAACTCTCAGCCCTATCAGCAAGTCGAATTCCAAACTTTCGATCAACCGCGAAAGATCATTAGTGCCCGCGTTGGCCGGATTGACGACCAACACCCCGCAGCCGTGGCAATCGTGTTGCAGGACGTTACGGAAATCCGCCACATGGAAACAATGCGACGAGATTTTGTCGCCAATGTTTCACACGAGTTGAAAACACCGCTTTCGTCCATTCTGGCTTATGCGGAAACCCTCAGTATGGGGGCCATCAACGACTCTCAACAAAGTCTGAGGTTCCTGGCTCAAATTGAATCGCAAGCAAAATTGCTGGAACAACAAATCCAGGATTTACTGACCCTGGCGAAGGTCGAATCTGGAGAAGCGAGTTTCAACAACACTTGCTTTGCAGTCAACGAAATTTGCCACGAGGCCTTGCAAGGTTTTGCAGTTGCGGCAGGTGCCAAATCCATCCAGTTAAACATGGAAGCTACCGACGATCAAATTGGGGTCTACGCCGACTACGACGAACTGCTGATTGTATTGAACAATCTGCTCAGCAACGCGATTCGTTACACCCCGGAAGGGGGCAAGGTTTCGCTGCGTCCGTTTGCCGAAGGCAACTTCGTGGTTTTCGAAATAAAGGACACTGGAATTGGAGTTGCTCCCGAACACCAGGCGAGAATCTTTGAACGTTTTTACCGGGTCGATCGCGCCCGTTCGCGCGAGTTGGGAGGGACTGGACTTGGTTTGTCGATCGTTAAACACATCACTCAAGCCTTGGGCGGAACCGTGCACTTGACCAGCAAAATCGGCAATGGGAGCAGCTTTCGCGTAAAACTTCCTGGTTGCAAGCTCTAAAAGCCACTGTGATCCGTCGCCGCCCTGTCACACAATGAATCAAAAACTCCTTCAATTGGAAAAAACTATGAACTGCAATTTGCGTACGATTTTTTTCGGAATTGGCTTGTGTTACTTCGGAGCTTTCGCTCACGCAATCCAGGAACCAAGGTCTGAATTGCTGTGGCCCCTCGGCGCACCGGGAGCACTCGGCGAAGAGGATAAAGACAAGCCCAAACTGATCTTGTACCCAGTTTCCGAAAAGGAAGCCAATGGCGCAGCTGTTGTTATCTGTCCTGGCGGTGGTTACGGAGGCCTTGCTATGGGACACGAGGGTCATGAGATTGCCCACTGGTTCAACCAACAAGGCATTTCCGCTTTTATTTGCGATTATCGTCACCGCGGGAAGGGCTACGGTCACCCAGCTCCAATGCAGGATGCTCAGCGGGCGATTCGAATGGTGCGATGCCGCGCTCACGAATTCCAGATCGATCCGAACCGCATCGGTGTGATCGGCTTCAGTGCCGGCGGACATTTGGCATCCACCGTGGCAACTCATTTTGACTCTGGCAATGCCAGTGAAACTGATCCTATTCAACGATTGTCTTCGCGACCCGATTTTGCGATCCTCTGTTACCCAGTGATCGCGTTGGGTGAGCCTTACACACATGGCGGCTCACAACAAAATCTTTTGGGTCGCGAGCCGGCCGACGAACTTGTCAAAAAACTGTCGAATGAAAAACAAGTTACCAAAGACAACCCGCCGACGTTTCTCTGGCATACCGCAGACGATTCAGTTGTTGCCGTAGAAAACAGCATTCAGTTTTTCAACGCCTTGCATGCCGCTAAAGTTCCTGTCGAGCTGCATGTTTATGAAAAGGGGCGCCACGGCTTGGGACTGGCCAAAGACGTTCCCGGGGCGAAAAACTGGCCTGACGAATTGGTCGCGTGGCTTAGCCAACGGCAACTCCTCAAGAAAAACTAGTGCAAGAGCATCCGACAATAAAGAAGCCTCGGTGGAAACCGAGGCTTCTTGAAAAATGGCCTTCGCGGCAGGTATTTGGCTATTGAAGCACGTTGGGTGCGAATGCAAATATCCAAATTTGCGTAGGTACCATTGGCTCGAAGTCGTTGTCGACAGCCACGACCAACGTCTTTCGTCCGTCAGGCATTGCCGGTCCCCAACTCAGTCCCTCGACCTTTTCCGGAAATGACTCGCCGGCTAGGCCAAAAGCCGGGTCGAGCAAGTCAATCAAAGTCGATTTTTGCATTGGCCGCAGTGACTCGTTTAACTCTGACGGCAACCGTGCCACATTCGATACGTCCGTGCCTTGATTCAGATTGGCCAACATGATCCGTTTGAATTTTGACGCCGCGCCGCGTCCTCCATCACGTTCAATCACCAGAAAACGGTCATCGTCGATACTCAGAATCTCATTGAGTTTGTTCTTCTGACCGTCCAGGCGGTAAACATACTCCGCAATTGGCGAGTTTGTCGAATCGTAGGCAACCAACCGGCAATTTAGTCCGTCAAGGCTGCCATCTTCGAGGCGTTGCGAGTCTTGAATCAAAGGACTCTGCATCAAGCCGAACAACCGACCGTCGGACGTGCAAGCGAGGCCTTCCATTCCGCGATTGGGCTGGCGGCCAGATTGATTGGCAGCTTTCTCTTCCGCTTCAACTTGGTGTGGAGTCTCTATCTTGTAGGAATCCGGCACCTTGAGTTCTACCTGTTGCTTTCCATCTAACGAAAACCGCTTGAGGTAGGGACCGTATTCGTCAGAAATAAACAGGGAATTTTTGTAGACCCGAATTCCCTCGGGGTCCAAACGACCGGCAATCGCGGATACGAATTGGAACGCAGCCGATGATCCCGAAAAGGTTCGCCCTTGAGGGTCCTTCAGGATAATCGTCTGCAATAGTTTCGCAGTGGCAGCTTGCCGTTCCCGTCCGAGTTTCAATTCCAACCTGTGGGCTCGGCAGATCCAATCGACCGCACCATCGTTGGGCCCCCGATCAGATATCGCCCAATAGCAGTCTTTGTCCGCATCATAGTCAATGCCCGAAATGCCGCCGAACTGGTTTTGGCGGATGCCATTTTCGAAAACACCATCCAATCGCGACAAGTCCTGTGCGTCAGCCGGGATCGAAATAACACCGACCAATTCTATTGCCGACCGGTCTTTGTTGGCTTGAGCCCAAAGTACCGGCGTCTCGACAACAATCGCCAGCAAAAAAACTACTCTCAGAAATTTCTGCACGAGCATGCCTCCAAAAAAACGGACGGCAATTGCCGTCCGTAGGGTTCGTTCATACCAAAAAATACATTTTTACCGGCCCTCTTTCCCGCAAGTCTGACACGTCAGACTGCCGAATTTTCCGGCAAGGTGGCAGAGTTCCAATTAATTTTGCGTGCGGATTTCTCCGCCGGCGCGCGTCGTCCGATTAACAAAAACTGTCAAATCGATCGAGTCGGCGACAAACTCGGTGGAACCGTCGGCGTTCGCAAACACACAACCACCAGAGTGGAACGAATACGGCTCGGAAGAATTAAGTGCATTCATCGGCAACCAAGGTCCAGTCGCGGCAGCGACACTTGTTGAGTTTCCGTCTTTGTTCGCGAAGTTAATCGAGAATCCACAATCGGGGTCTGCCCAGCCCGTACCATCTGCGCAAACATAGCGTCCACTGAGATTAACAACTTTGTCATCCCCGTATGCTGCAAACATTGTTGCAGTCATCAACTTACGGCGGACATAAACGTCAGGCTGGCCAGCGCATTCGCCCAGCATCATGGTGTTCGAGGTACCATCGGTAATGTCTCGAATACGATTTTTGACGTATTTCGAAATCACGCCATCGCGGGCCTTCTGCGATGGAGCGGGAGTAACGCCCAAACCTACGGTGTAGGCCTTGGGTTTAACTTCGTTGATCGAACCATAGTCTCCAGCGGCTGCACCCACTAAGTGATAGGGGTCAGCGCGATCGGATCCTGGAGCTGAAGGGCACAAGAAACTCGGAACCTGTTGCGAAATCGTTGGCAGATTATTGGCATGGCACCAATCGAGTTTTTTGTCGTAGGTATCGGACAAATTGTTTTGCTCCATGTAAGGCAAAATCATGGTCATCCACGATTGTGAAGTTGTCACTCCAGTGCCTGCAGCATGGCCAGAGCCCGAAGATATCGGGAAGTCGGTGGTGGTGCCGTTCAAGTTCCAGCGGCTTGGCGGAAAATAGCCCAGACCACTTTCATGATTCATCACCGCCAAAGCAAGTTGTCGGATGTTGTTGATACATTGTGTACGGCGAGCCGCTTCGCGGACGGATTGCACGGCGGGGAGCAACATCCCCACAAGAATTCCAATGATCGCGATCACCACCAACAATTCGATCAAGGTAAACCCACTTCGTCCATTCTTCAGATTTACGTTCATTCACTTCTCCCAAAAAAATAAATCGCTAATTCAGACTGACTGTCGGGATCGAACTCTAAAATTGATTTGTGAAGAAATGGTGAAGGTCAGATGAATTGTTTTTCAAACTTGACTTTTCTTCGTGTGCGTTTCCTTCAACAGTCTTGCGAAACTCGAATGCAATTTTTTTGTAAGCGTCCAGCAGCACGGTTGTTGACCGGTGGTTTAGGCTGGGTGATTTCCCGATTGATGGCCGAGGTGTTCGCGGCGGCTTCGCAGAAGGGCAAACCCTGTATCATCGTCAAGCTATAGGCCTGTCCCGAAGTGACGATGCGACACAACTATTTCGACTTCACCGTAGTCGACATCGCGACGGGCCGGAGTGATTCTTCGAGGGCTTTCGCGGAACACTATTGGGAGATTGTTGGCATGGCTTCGGCGCGATCGCAGCTGGGTCGAAAGGGGCGATTGGCTTTTTCAATCGAGCGCGCTGCCTGGCGACAACGAAAATCTCGCCCGAGTCTTGAAGCCGAGTTTCCCCATGACTCCAATCGTCGATTTCGACAACCATTCGACCCGGGATCGTGCCAACTATTTCCTAAAAAGACCGGCGTTGTTAAGGGCGAGCAGCCGCCATAAATGCAGGCTTTTGCGGTCCCATTTTTCCCCAATTTGCTGTTTTGTGCGTCAGATTTGATTCCGAACAAATTCTTAACAATTTCTTCACAATTGCCGGTTAGAGTCCGGTGGTAATCCAAACTAGAAATTTGCCATAGGAAAAAAGATGCGTAGCAAACTTGCGCTTTGGGCGGCTGTATTGTTCCCACTGTTTATCGGATGCGAAGGAAAACCGGTTGCCAAGACAACTGGTCCTGAAGAAAAGGCATCAAAAGGAAATTCGGCGACCGCTGAAACCTATGACTCGTTGACCGGAGTCGTAAAAATCGAAGGCTCAAGTACGGTCGGACCGATTTCAGCCAAGGCTCGGGAAGACTTTAACGTCAAATACCCCAAGGTCAACGTGTCGGTCGGCGAACAAGGCACCAGTAACGGTTTCGCCAGCTTCATTCGCAAAGAAATCGACATTGCAGACGCCTCTCGGCCGATCAAGCCCGCTGAGTTGGAGAAATGTGTCGCTGCGGACATTAAGTTTTACGAACTGCCCGTCGCTTACGATGGATTGACTTTTGTGGTCAACAAACAAAACGAATTCTGCAAACGGCTGACTTTGGATCAATTGAAGAAGATTTTTCGCGCGGACATTGCGGTGAAAACCTGGAGTGAACTCGATCCCAGCTGGCCAGCCGAGAAGATCGACATTTTCGCACCGGGAATCAACTCTGGCACGCACGAATATTGCATGGAGATCTTGGTCGGCAAAGAAAAAATCACCATGCGAGCGGACGAGCAAATCACGCTAAGCGAGGACGACAAACAATTGGTGGCGGGCGTCGTCGGAGAAAAATTCGGTATCGGCTTTTTCGGATATTCGTATTACGAATCTTCCAAATCCAAATTGCGGGCCGTTCCGATCGTCAACTCCAAGGGAGAAGCCATCGAGCCAACGGCCCTGACAATTGAAAACGGGACTTACGAGCCCTTTAGCCGACCACTGTTTATCTATGTCAATTCCAATTCTTACGATCGGGCAGAGGTAGCGGAATTCACCACGTTTTATCTGAAAAACGCCGTCGAAATCGTCAAACAGGCACAGTGCATTCCCCTGCCGGTCGACCTATTGGAAAAAGCAACTCAGATCGTCGAGTCTGCCGCAACGGGAACCCGGTATATCAATGAAGATGGAACTGCCGCCCACGGACCAGTTCGGGAAATGCTGAACCGCAACCCGAGTAACGGCAAGGCAAAATAAATGGCTTCGACGATCGACAACCGGGAGTCTGCCAAGACTGAATCGATGGACAAACCGTTCCTTCCACGAGTTCGGTCATTGAGGTGGAGCCAAGTCAAGCAACAAATCGCTGGGTTGTGCCTGTTGGCTTGCTCGTCGGTTTCGCTACTGACAACGGTCGGGATCATTGTCATGTTGGGAGCCGGATCGTGGTCGTTTTTCGCGAGTCCCGAAATTGAAGTCGGCAATTTTCTAACCGACACGGTTTGGACGATCGGCCAAACCCAAGGAAAAGTCAACTATGGGATTTTGCCACTATTATCTGGCACACTGCGGATCACGGTCATCGGAATGTTGATTGCTCTTCCGTTGGGACTACTCTCCGCGATTTATTTGAGCGAGTATGCTTCACAACGGACGCGCAATATTTTGAAACCGGCCCTGGAGATCTTGGCGGGCGTTCCGACTGTGGTCTTGGGCTTTTTTGCGATCGCCTTTGTGACCCCGGCTTTGCAAGACTGGGTGCTTGAGTCGTTCAAGACCTTCAACGCGGCATCGGCGGGAATTGCCGTCGGTATTCTTTGTTTGCCGCTCGTGAATTCACTCGCGGAAGATGCCTTGCGGGCAGTCCCAGTTAGTCTCCGCGAGGGAGCCTATGGGCTTGGTTCCACCAAATTTGAAACAACAGTGAAAGTAGTATTGCCGGCTGCTTTGTCGGGAATTGTTTCGGCCTTCTTGCTTGCTTTCGCGCGAGCGATCGGCGAGACAATGATTGTGGCGTTGGCGGCGGGGAGTACACCGACCTTTTCCGCAGACCCACGAATCTCCTCGCAAACGATGACGGGTTACATCGTCAACACTTTTCAGAGCGACACAGTCACCCCTGGCTCGGTCGCTTACGACTCGGTTTATGCCGTTGCGATTGTGTTGTTTTTCATCACGTTGTCTCTTACCCTTTTCGGCAATTGGGTGCGCGGCCGTTTTCGTGAAGTCTACCAATAGGATTTTCTGAGTGGCTCAACCCGACTACAAACGAACTCAGCGAGATCGGCAGCGGCGAATCTACGATCAGGCCTTTTCGTGGATCTGTCGGGCCGTGGCCAGCGTGTCGATCCTGATTTTGTTAACCCTATTGGCGGGATTGGTGTTCAAGGGAGCAGGATGGCTGAGCTGGGGCTTCCTGGTGAACGGTCATCGCGAAGATGCCCCGGGAGAAAGTGGAGTGGGGCCCGCGATCATTGGCTCACTGTCCATTTGTTTGATCTGTGCCTTTACGGCCTTGCCGCTGGGGATCGGGACAGCCTTGTGGTTGGAAGAATATCAACCTCGGCAAAAACTGTTCAAAAGATTTCATCAATTGATTCAAGTAAACATCGCCAACTTGGCGGGTGTGCCGTCTATCGTTTATGGAATCCTGGGAGTCACGGCCTTCGTCTACATGTTCGGCTTTTTCGGAAAAATCCAGACCGATCGAGCCGCCGAAATCGAATATGGGATCAATTACTATTACCAAATCAAGACGTTGGCGGGCGAATTCGTGAAGTTCCCGTGCGTGGACAAATCACAAGTCCAATACACCATCAAAGAGCCGATAGAATTTGTGGATGCGACTGGTGCCAAGCGCACATTGAATGTTGTGGAACGAGGCAAAAAACCGGCCGACGAATCGCAATGGGGATCAACGGTCTATGCCGGGCAAAAGGCCTCGATCACCTCGGAAAAGCGGTTCTACTATTTCCATATGCCCTTTCACAAAAGTGTACTCTCTGCCGGTTTGACGTTGGCACTGGTCATTCTGCCCATCGTGATTGTGGCAAGTCAGGAGTCGCTACGAGCCGTTCCCCCGTCGTTGCGGGAAGCGGCCTTTGGTCTGGGCGCCAATCATTGGCAGGTGGTTTCGGGGACCGTGCTACCCAGCGCGATTCCCGGGATAATGACCGGTTCGATTCTGGCTCTCAGTCGCGCTATCGGTGAGGCCGCCCCGTTGCTGGCTGTCATGGGCGGGGTGTTGAGCACGACTGGGGGACTGTCCAATCTGATGGAAAGCACGCCGACCTTGCCCGTTACGATCTTCCGCTGGGCTCAAGACGATAACCCGCAATATGAAAATCTCGCTGCCGCAGCGATTCTCGTCCTGTTACTTTTATTGTTAGGGTTGAATTCTCTGGCGATGTATGTCCGATACCGGGCAGAAAAAATCAGGAGATGATAGAGTGATGACACTAAAAATATCGACCCCCGACAGCCTGTTCACCAAAGCGCGAAAGAGACGTTCGATGACAGCCTCAACCGAATCAACCGTCGAGCCGCAACGAAATCCTTCAATCGCCGAAGAAGACTTCGTTCCCGCTATCGCGATCAACAACTTTAGCGCGTTTTACGACGCCCATCAGGCGATCAAAAACGTTTCCCTCAAGATCCCTGAGAAGCAGGTGACTGCATTCATCGGTCCCAGTGGGTGCGGTAAGAGCACCCTGCTGAAATGGATCAATCGCATGAACGACATCATTCCGACCGCTCGAGCGACTGGCGAAATTCTCGTCGGCAACAAAAGTGTTTTGGCTAACGACACGGATGTGGTCGCACTCCGTCGTTCCATTGGTATTGTCTTTCAAAAACCCACCCCATTCCCCAAATCAATTTACGACAACGTCGCTTTCGGACCCCGGCTCCATTACAAAATTTCGACGACCGAACTCGACGAATTGGTTGCGCGCTCTCTGACCAAAGCTGCGTTGTGGGACGAGGTCAAGGATCGCCTGCATCAATCGGCCATGAGTTTGTCTGGTGGACAACAACAACGACTGTGCATTGCCCGAGCCATTGCTGTGAACCCTGATATTCTCTTGATGGACGAGCCCTGTTCTGCACTCGATCCCGGCTCGACCTCGCGCATCGAGGATTTGATTTTCGAATTGCGCGAACAATACACGATCGTGATCGTCACGCACAACATGCATCAGGCCGCTCGAGTCAGCGACCGAACCGCGTTTTTCTTCCAGGGAAACATCGTGGAAGCCGGCGAAACCGAACAATTATTTACACGTCCCAATCAAAAGCAGACGGAAGACTACGTCACTGGAAAGTTCGGCTAATGTCCAAACACTTTGAAAGAGATCTCGAAAAGCTTCATCGACAATTGCTGGAGTTGTTCAGCCGCGTTGAGCAAATGATCGACCTCGCCACTCGTTCCTTGTGCGAACGCGCGCCAGATTTGGCAGAAAAGGTCATCTCCGGCGATGCGATCGTCAACCGGACCGAGGTTTCGATTGAAGAAGACTGCCTGAAAATCCTCGCGCTGCACCAACCTGTAGCAGCCCATTTGCGGCGAATTTCGTCGATTATCAAAATCAATGTCGACTTGGAACGCATGGCCGATTTGGCCTGCAACATTGCCGAACGTGCCCGTGACTTAAGCCAATTCCCGGAATTTCCGCTGCCCGAACGGTTGCCGGAGATGGTCATGGAGGCTTCGCAAATGGTCCGCTGGGCCATCGATGCGTTTATCAACTCGGACACGAGGCTCGCAAAAAAAGTAATCCACTTGGACGAAGTGGTGGATCAAAACAATTTCCAGATCATACAAACGTTGCGGACGTTGATGAAAGCCGATTCCACCTTTGTAGAACCAGCCTTGCATTGTTTCTCAGCATCCCGACATATCGAACGGCTCGCCGACCATGCGGAGAATATTGCCGAGGATGTTGTCTATGTCGTCGATGGTGATATCGTCCGGCATTTGCACGGTCAATTCTCACTGAATATCGAGCGGACGGAGAATCATGCCCGCGATTAAAGTTTTATTGGTAGAGGACGATCGGCCGCTGGCGGAAATTGTGGAATACAATTTGACGACCAACGGTTACGAGGTGATCCGTTGCAGCGATGGACAAGATGCTCTCAACCAAGTACGGCTGAAAAGCCCGGACATCATTTTGCTCGATGTGATGATCCCGGTAATGGATGGCCTCGAAGTCTGCCGACGATTGCGTTCCAGTCCAGAAACATCGGAAATCCCGATTTTGATTTTGACCGCCAAGAGCGAAGAGGTCGACCAGATCGTCGGCTACAAGGTTGGGGCTGATGATTATGTCACCAAACCCTTCAGCGTGCGCGTCCTGATGGAACGGGTCAAATCGTTACTGCGAAGAAACCAGCCCACAAATGCCAGCTCGGCCACCGTCTCGCGCTCAGGCATCTTGATCGATCGGCTTAAACATCGCGTTTTGATCGACGAGCGGCCGGTCGACTTGACTCCCAGCGAGTTTCGTTTGCTGGAAACGTTGATCCGCCAGCCGGGTCGCGCTTTCGAGCGAATGGAGTTGATTGACTCGGCATTGGGATCTGATACCGTCGTCCTCGACCGCACCATCGACGTGCACATTCGCAGCCTGCGGAAAAAAATGGGCAAAAAAGCCGACTACATTCAAACCGTTCGCGGCGTCGGTTATCGATTCCAAGACCCGGAAACCATCTAGCGATTTGTCCAGGGCATCGCATTCGCCGTTTTTCCCATTACTCGGTCCCGATTCGATTTGCTATTTGGCGAAAATTCGCCCTTCGGAATACCAGCACGCAGCGCAAGCAAGTGTGCTCCCGACAATACAATGAATGCTTCGACATACTGACGGAAGCAACAACGATGAAAACATTACGACAGACGGATTCTTCGAACACAGATTTTCGTGGACTCGTTGCCTTGCTCGATCGATACCTGCGGGAGCTCGACGGCCCTGAACACGTGTTCTACGCCCAGTTCAACAAACTCGATACCATTCAGCACGTCGTTGTCGGCTATGAAGACGGAATTCCCGCAGCGTGTGGGGCCTTCAAATTTTTGGAAGAAGGCACCGTCGAAATCAAGCGGATGTTTACGCATCCCGATTTTCGACGGCAAGGCTGGGCGGAAGTTGTCTTAGGCGAATTGGAACGCTGGGCTGCGGCAGAAGGATTTCCGCGCGCCGTGCTGGAAACCGGATATCGACAACAAGAGGCCGTGCGACTTTACAAGCGATTGGGCTACGAACAAATCCCCAACTACGGTCAATACGCGGGTGTCGCCAACAGCGTCTGCATGGCAAAAGCGTTAATGCCGACTTCCTGAACTCAAAAAACGAATGAATGGTTGATAGGCGTGATAGGCTTGCTAAGAAACCAATCAAAATCCACCTCCAACCAAATTGAAAAAATTGGCAAGAAATTTAAGGCGTCGAACGACCCCTTGCTGTACACACACACACACACTTTTTTTCGCCGATCAAATACCCTTAATGGCTTGGGCCACCCAATCGCAATCGCCCGCGTTGGAGATTTTTCTGGATTTACGTTGCAGATTCCAATACGATCTGATGATGTGCGTTTTTGACCAATTGAAATCTTTGATGGTGTGCGAAAATGATTACAAAAATGTTTCGTGTTTTTGGATTGATTGCTTTAGCATCGGGAATCATTGGGTTAGGCGAACAATTGGGCTGCGGACCTATTGTGAAATCGGCCTTCGCTCAAATTGCACCAACAGCAGCTTGGTATGTTGATTGGGAGCTTTCGATATGCTCTGGGACCTTTACCCCTTGTCCTGCTTGCGGCGGCGTAGTGGCCATGACCAGTTCCGGCTGGGCAGTCTTGACCCCTACAAATGGTTGCACCAACCCTGGAAGTACTGGCAACGATTGTTCATGGTCGTGGTCTACTTGTAGATGGACAAATGTGGCATGCGGAACAACCACCTTACCCACTGTGGGACCATCAATTCCGGGTGGGCCTCCTCCCGCACTGGTCTGTGTGCCTGGAGCCACTTTTTGCGCCAGGACAGGGTGTTGATCGCATGTCGCAAAATTCTTGGCAGCCAAGATTTTTTCAATCGACCGTCATTTTGATTGTTTGCTTGGTCATAATTACTTCTGGTCGACTGCACGCACAGATGACACTCGAAGACATCTGTGCGTCTTACTTTGAGAATCAAGCAAACTTCGCCCGTTCACGTGTGGAGTTTAAGTGGCGTAATTCTGTAGAGTACGTGACGCCGGAGACGCGATTTCAGGAGGCCTTCAGTGCTTACGCCGAGGCTATCGCCAAATCCGGTTGGGAACCGAACACTCCGCAAGCGGGTGGCGGGAAATATTTACAATCTCAGTTTGATTTAGTAACAAACAAGAATCTAAATGCTTTGCGACCGGACATCGGCCTGTTTCATGTGCTCTACAGCCCTGAAGGATGCCGCCTAACGACTTGCCGGGCCTCCAAAGTTGTTGACGCCAATTGGTCGGATGGCTTGTCCTATTTTGACGACAACAACGAAATTGATGTTTTTGTTGCGAATGTTTCCAGTGGCAATTTCTGTGCCCGGGCGATATCGCGAAAAGATCCGCGCAACAATCGGATGTCAAAATCGTATTGGGTGTTTCCGAGGGATGCCCCTGAGCTTGGAATTAAATCTGAATCAATTCCAAGTCCCGTATTATTGCCATTCGCAAAACAAGAGTCTCCTTTTTTTAGCTATTTGGGATACTGGCTTTTTGCAGGTCAAAAACTTCCCGCGAGGAAGGAAAGCAAGATCTCTGTGCGAGAAACGGGCGATATCGCGATTGTGGAAATTGAGGAGCCACCTCTGAATCCACTTGCACCAGACGCGAAATATGGCTCGAGAATATATGCGGAAATCGAGACACGGAAGGGGTGCCTTCCTCGCCTAATAAAAGTTTCCAATATTTACGAACTTCGGGGGGAAATCTATCGAAACGATTCATCTTGGGAAATCGTGATTGAAGCGACCAATAATGAATTACCAGGGGTTGGCTTTTTTCCTTCGAATACCACTGTAACATCGTACGCATGGTTCCCAACGTCAAACGATGTCTCCCGCATCTTGGAAAACAAAACGTTTGAATTTCCTGTAGAAAAAGGTCTGGCCCGACCTGCCGATCAAATTTTGGAACGGGAAAGGGTCAAAATTACGACCGAACTCGCATCGAAATGGACCCCCGAAAATTCAAAGGACGTTTTTTCGCTCGATATACCCAGTGATGCTGAAATAGTCATCGACCGGAAAACCGGAAAAAATTATTCGCAGGCTGCACTTAACGCTCAAGCGGAAAATAAAGTTCGTTTGAAAGAAAAAGAGGATGGACCTGTTGAGCGAGGACCAAACAAAATGCTATGGATTTCCTTTTGGGCAGCACTTTCATTGATCGGATTGCTTTTTCTCTATATTGGCGCAAGAAAGAAAAGTCGAACCGGGGAATAGGATGTCGGGTATTGATCATCTGAAATTTCTTAAGTTGAATATCGTAACGGTAGCAGCCGTCATTTCGTTTTCCGGTTGCGGGCGTTTCGATGAAAAGAAACCACAGTTGATCGCATCCTCGATGAAGATCCAGCTTGACCGATTTCGTCAGTTTGAGGAGCACCCGTTTTCAATTAGCGTGTGGTCCAATGGGCCACCATTGAAAATTCGAATGGTCGCTTCGTCCTGCGGATGTGTGGCTCCGAACGAGGTCAAACCGGGCACCCTCATTTCTGAAACGCCGACGCAGTTTGGATTCGTAGTGAAGACAACGACTCAAACTGGCGTGATCGATCAAATTGTTCATTTCGAGGCAGAGACCGAATTTGGTGAAGTTGTCGAATTGAATATTGGGATTACCTATTCGGTCGAAGCAACTCCAAAATTTGTTTCGACGACGCCATTTGCCGTACGTTTTGAAAATGACGATTCTTACTTTTTTGAAGGAGTTCTTTCGATATTGCGTGGAAAAGATGACAAGCCAATTCTGCTTGACGACATCACGACGAATAGCGATTTTGGATCTTTTGCGTTAACCAACTCTTCGGCCGAACATGTCGCGGTCAGCGCCGACGGCAAACTCATTGATGACCGGTTTTCATTTCGGCTGTCGTTAAACCATGAGTTTGCACGTCCCGAGAAGTTGATTTTCGGCTGTAGCCCCAATAGAACAGTTACCGTACCAATTCAATATCAAGAAATTGGCGCAGCTAATTTGACTCTTGATTCAGTTTTCGGTGGAATTCTAGAAATCGGCGAGAGTGTTCGAAAATCAGTCACTGTAAAAAACGTTTCCCTAAAACCTATCTTGATCAGCAATGTTTCGTATTCCGGTGACGATGGCGTTACGGTGACTCCGATGTCATCCAAAGCCCTTAACGCCGGTGAATCGTGTGAAATTGAATTCAATATTGTTGGGCAAGGCACTCAGGGTCGACAATCCGGAAAACTGACCATCGATTTTTTGGACAAGGAAATAACCGACTTGGACGCGCGATTGTCCTGGATTGTAAAAGAGTAACTTCCATGAAACGATCGAGCGCTGTATTGGTGTGCATTCTAGTCGCCACTTCAACCTTGTTCGGTTCTCCGACTCAGATCCCTGACGCAGCGGCGGAATATCCGGCAGACACGTTCGTTTTCGTCCACTGCAGGGACGCAAGCCTATTCCTAAAACACCTGGCCAAAACTTCTCTTTTTAGAGCAATTAAGGAATCAAGCGTTTCGGAGGAGGCAACCAAGTATTTCGAAGAAATCGACGGCAAGTGTGCTTCAGAAAAACGACCTTCGATTTTCGCAAACGGAGGCGACATTGACTGGTTCGCCAGGAATTTTCTTAATGGTAGTGGAGAATTCGTGTGCTTTCCATTTGAAGACGAAGACCATTGGATATTGAAGGTTGGGCTAAATAAAGACAACGAGATCGTTAAACGTTTGCGCGCGGAGTTTGCCCGTAATCCAAATTGGAGCAACGTGAGTCTTGAAGCCTTTGAAGACCAAGACAAATGGATTGCGCTGGCTGACAATGAAGGCCATTCAAATGACGAATCACAACCGCGATTTTTCGGCAAATTGACAGTGAGACCGACCGACGGATTCCCAAGTGGAGAGTGCTTTGTCTATTGGACCGAGTCGTTGTTTGCTGCCTCGTCGAGTGCGAAGGTACTCTTGGACACACTTTCAAAGGAACGGCCAAACAAGCCGAAACCAAGGACCCTTTCGCAAAATCGCAAGTTCCTCGAATTGCTGAACCGCTTGAATCGAGAGCGAATAAAGGCATCCGACTTGGTGTTCTATGTCGATTCCTCGAAGAAGATCGATGAATTTTTGTCAGGCAAAAAACTTGATCCAGAAAAACTCGCGATGTTTCGCTCAATTGGGTTGGGTGAGATTCTGTCGTATGGCGGCAAGGTTTCCTTGGATGATGCAAGATTTGAGTTTCAAGTCGAGTTGTATTCGGGGCTGGCGTTACCCAAATCCGGAATTTCTAACATTTTCGACTCAAAGTCACTTTCGAACCCTGTTCTGCCCGGCGTACCTGCCGATGTCGATTACTATTTTTCAATGTCCGTGAACATGCGTCAATTCCAAACCACGATAAAGGAAATGCAGGACGCGCGTTTCGGCGTTCGAGCCCTAATGGAAATCCCTGATTATTTTTCTCAGACATTATTCAAGATGCTACAGAATTTTTGGACTGCCGCAGCGTTCTCGGAACAATCAGTACCATTGTGTACGGGAGAAATCGATATTTTCGGAAGCTATCCTGATGATCAAATTGTACAGTCGGCTAGGTCGACCAAAAGGACGTTTATTGAAAAAGGCACCAGCGTCATAAAGGACTTTTTAGAGTTCACGCCGTTCGGTAAAGACATGATTGAGGGTGAACTCGACGGCCATTCTTACTTTCGTGTTTCGGACGTCGCCAATCAACGAATGAAAGACGATCTTAAGAAGGCTGGGTATTGGAATGCTGAAAAAGTTGCGACTAATATTGCAGTCGCTGAAATCGAAGCCCCAGACAAAAAATACTTCGCTAGTTTCCCGAATATGGATAGTTTTTCGCAATCCATCGGCGGAGCGTTCGAAACGCTAGATCGTGATCCGAACGTGGAAATACTTTGGAAAGAGCTTACAAGCAATGAACAGCCTTGTTTTTTTGCGTTCGTGCGAACAGATGCTTTTTTTAGACCGGTCTTTTTTTATTTTACGGGCAGACTTTATGGAGCGAAAAATTGGCTTGACGCAATCAAGAAAGATGAGGCGTTGGCCATTGAGCATGAAAAGAACCTGACCAAAGGCGATTTTCAATATCGAATGAATGTTCTTCGCGCCGAAGCATTCGATACGTGGTCCCGGGAAAAATTCAAGTCCTATTTCAACTGCGGTGCGGTTGGAATCTATCCGACGGAAAAAGGGCTCTTCATCAGGATCGTCCAATTACGCTGACCATGAAACGACTCGATTTGAAGACTGATTTTGCAAACCTCTATCTGGGTTGGTTTCTATCGACGATTCTCTTTGGAGGAGTCGCTTGGGAATTGGGATCCCTGATTGAGAATGGGCTTGCGAACGTTCGTTCAATTTCACTGATAAAACTTGGCGCATTGAGCTTTTCTGTCGTATTCTTTCTGTTGCTTTCAACCCGTAATTTCCGAATTTCGGTTGGATTTTTGGGCTGCACTTTTGCCGGATTTGCCTGTTATCACGTTTTCAATTTTGGAAAACCTTGTGGTTGTTTGAATTCTTCTGGGGTTAGCGGAATTCCATTGATTGTTGCCAATGGTGCGTTGTCAACACTTTGTTTCATCTATGCGGCTGTTCGCCAATATTCAACTAAGTCTGCGCCGAGAGTCATTTTTGCATGCCTTTGCTCGGTTTTCGGTGGGGCGGTTGTCTTCCTGGCAATGTCAGAGAAGCAAGAAACGGCTCGTCTGATATCGATTTGCGATTGGGTGCGTCTGGAGCAACCCTTTGAGCTAGTTCGACCAACGAAAGAAGACCCGCTCCAAGCCAAGAACCTGGAATTGTTCGTGATCAATCGAGATTGCGTCAAATGCCAAGACTTTGTCAGGAATAATTTTCCGAGAGAGCTCTTGAGTGATTTTCAATTTTCACAATCGAAAGCTCAGTTGATTGTGCATCGAATCGAAAATAGCACTTGGTTAGCCTTTCAGGTAGTCTCTCTTGACGAAAGTCAAGAAACGGTTTTGCGCCCATCACGTGCTATTGTAGCCAATGGCTTAATGGAATCGTGTGCCGCGATCGATTAGGAAAATCTCATGCAGTCTCGGTTAAGCACGCTCAATTCCTAAAATCCCACGCCCTTGCCCCGGCTAAATGAATTATCCTGATACTGTTCAACTCTTGCAGTTTTCGGGGATTCGATTCTAGAGGCTTCGATGCATCATTCCTATCAGAGAGTTTTGTTCTCTCGACACTTGTTTTGTTCTGCGTTGGCAATCACGGTCTGCGCCGTACCGATCTTACTAACCGCTCAACAAACTCCGGTACCCAGCGATCAAGATCAAGTCGGTCGTCAGCGCGGCGATGCAGTCGTCACGCCTGTGAATCAATTGTTAACGCCCGTTGGCAAACAAGTCGAACTGGCCGGCCTGCGCCCGCAAGCAATCGTTTTAGCGCCCGACGGCTCCAGAGTGATTGTGGCGGGTAAAACCGCTGAGTTGGTTTCGATCAATCCCGACACGGGCGAGGTCATCGAACGGACGAAGCTGCCTGCCGATAATGTTAATGATGCGCCGGTCGAGCCCCCTTCGGAGAATATTCTGAAACCGGACACGAAAGGCCAAGTGAGTTTCACAGGTCTGCTGTATTCGCACGACGGCAAACGTTTATACATGTCGAACGTCAATGGTTCGATCAAGGTCTTCTCGATCGCCGCCAATGGCTCGCCGCAACCATCGCACACGATCGCACTCCCCGCAGCTCAGGCTCCTCGCAGGGCTCAGGAAATCCCCAGCGGCATTGCCCTGAGTACCGACGACTCGCTGCTGTATGTTTGCGGGAACCTCTCCAATTGCTTGCTCGAAATCGAAACAGCCACCGGCAAAACGCTTCGCACGTTTGATGTGGGCGCTCTCCCCTACGATGTCGTTTTGGTCGGCAACCTGGCCTTCGTCAGTAACTGGGGCGGAAGACGTCCAACCGATGGCGACTTGGCGGGCCCCGCTGGTCGCGGCACCACCGTGCGTGTCGATCCGGTTCGTCACATCGCGAATGAAGGCTCCGTGTCGATCGTCGATTTGAAAGATGGGCGAGTCACCAAAGAAATACGGGTTGGCTTGCACGCCAGCGACTTGGCCGTTTCCCCCGATGCGAAGTACGTCATTTGTGCCAACGCTGAAAGCGACAACCTTTCCGTCATCGACGTTGAAAAACAGGAGGTTGTCGACACTATCTGGGCGCGGTCCAAGCCATCCGACTTACTTGGTGCCAGCCCCAACGCGATCTGTTTTTCCGACGACGGGAAAAAATTGTTCGTTGCCAATGGCTCACAGAATGCCGTTGGCGTAATCGATCTCGACTTAGAAGACCGCGGCGAATCACGACTGGTTGGGCTCATCCCGGTGGGCTGGTATCCGGGAGCTTTGGTTTTCGACAAAGGCCGGAATGCAATTCACGTGGCCAACATCAAAGGCCTGCCGCTTGCTCCCAAAAAACAAGGCGACGGCAGCGAAGGCTTCAACTCCCATCATTACCATGGAACGGTCTCACTGGTCCCGGTTCCCAATGTGGATCAACTGGCAGCCTATTCGGCGCAAGCCACACTCAACCTAAGAAGAGCAGCGATTGAATCGGCACTTCTGCCACCGCGCCCCGGTGTCGAGCCGGTTGCTATTCCCGAACGAATCGGCGAGCCAAGTCAAATCAAGCACGTGGTTTACATCATCAAGGAAAACCGAACGTACGATCAGGTTTTTGGAGCGATTGAACAAGGTCGCGGGCGCGCCGATTTGTGCATCTTCGGTGAAAAAATCACGCCGAACCAACACAAGATCGTTCGCGAATTTTCCTTGCTCGATAACACCTACTGCTGCGGAATCCTGAGTGCCGACGGCCACAATTGGAGCACGACGGCACGTAGTAATGATTACCTTGAAAAGAGTTTCGCCGGTTTCCCTCGAAGTTATCCCGACGGGATGGGCGAGGATGAGCAAGATGCCATGGCTTATTCCGCCGCGGGCTTTATTTGGGACCGTGCCGTTGAGAAGAAAGTATCGATTCGCAATTACGGAGAATTCATGATGCCCAAAGTCCGGTGGCGCGATCCTCAGCGGAAAGGCACTCCCGACTATCTGGCTTGTTACCGCGTTTGGAAAAAAGAAACCGATGATGTGATTTTCGAATCCGAACCAGCGGTCGAATCCATCCGCGGTTTTTCTCCCAAAGAATATGTTGGTTGGGAAATGTCGGTGCCCGATCAATACCGCGCCGATTTTGTGATTCGTGAGTTGCAGGAGTTTGAGAAACAAGGAACCTATCCGCAGCTCGTGATCATCTGCCTCCCCAACGACCACACGAGTGGCACCTCGAAAAATTGTCCAACGCCGGCATCGTGCATGGCCGATAACGATTTGGCCTTTGGCCGCATCGTCGATGCACTCAGTCATTCTCGATTCTGGCAGGAAATGGCGATCTTTGCGATCGAGGACGACCCGCAAGCTGGTTGGGATCACGTTAGCGGCTATCGCACGACAGCCTATTGCGTCAGCCCGTTTGCCAAACGAGGGGCGACGATTGGAACACTTTATAACACCACCAGCGTACTGCGCACGATCGAACAGATCTTGGGTTTGCCGCCGATGAACCAATTTGATGCCAGCGCGACGCCGATGTTCGATTGTTTCACGAATGTTCCCGATTTGAAACCGTTCGAATATATTGCCAGCCAAGTGGCTTTGGACGAAATGAACCCCTCCCCGGCTTCCATCGTAGACCCGATACTGAGGGCTGATGCTGAGGTTTCGGGAACGCTGAACTTTCGTGAAATCGATGCGGCCCCCGAGGACACGCTGAATCAGATCTTGTGGCGAGCGATGAAGGGTACCAAGGTCGCCTATCCCGTTTGGGCCACCGACCCTACTGCAGAGGACGAAGACGATGAAGCGGAACACAAACGATAGTCGCCAAGGCTGGACGCTGTCCGAGCTGTTGGTAACTCTGGGAATTCTCGCGATCATCGGGTTGATTTCATTGCCCGCGATTCTGTCGAGGCGAGAATCGTCGCGGCGTACCGCGTGCAGCGACAGGCTTGCTCAACTTGCGAAAGCGGCCGTTGATTTTGAGTCGCTGAAATCACGAATCCCATCGGTCAACTGGTATCAGGAAATCATGTCCTACACCGAAAGCCCACACTACAACAAGTTCGTTGCGAACCGAGAATTGCCGGACACCTATTTGGAAATTTTGATTTGCCCCAGCGATACCGGTCCGTTTATGTCCGATCTCGATCTCTACTCTAATTACCTGGGCACAGCCGGTGTCTGGGCTCCACAGCCCGACTTGGTCGGACCGGTCGTGAGACTCGCAAACGATTCTGACCGCGGCGTACGTTGGGACGACATTACCGATGGACGACAAACGACCGCACTGTTTAGCGAAGTTTTACGTGCTGGACGAGGTCGATTGCGAACGATCTGGAGTTTGCCGGAGCAACCGTATGCTGCAGACCAAATTGACGAGTTTGTGGAGGCAGCCGATCGTTTGCCTCCAGATCCATTAAGCCAAAACTTTGTCGGCCATGCAAGGACCAAGGGGTTGGTGATTGGCTACAGTGGCTTCAATGGCGGTACCGTTTTTTATTCGTCCGGACTCACGCGCTCGACCTACAACCATGCGGCACCTCCACAGCGTCCCAGTTGCCATAACGGGGCGCGGATTCCGGAGTCGTCTGTTCCCGCCAGCAGCGACCACAAAGTTGTGAATGTTGCTTTCTGCGACGGCCACGTTGAGTCGTTCACTCGCGACGTCAACATCGGAATCTGGCGCTCCTTTGCCAGCCGCGCCGCTGATGACTAGGGTGTCGTTGGGTAATCTATCTAAAACGAATCACGGCTCGGAGAGCCGCGCGACGATTAAGGGACGAACACCTCTCAATGGAACCATCGATGCATATCCGCCCTAATCATGACTCGGTATCGTCCCGTTGTCATGACTCGGATTCGTCCCGTAGGGACCACCTGTTGGTAGAAGTTCGATCGCGACAAATCTTGATTCGTCCCGTAGGGACGAGCTGTCGGTAAAAACGATTTGCCCACGCATCGGGTCAGGATGAGCACTCGTTTTGCTGTCGACTAGTCCATCTAAAACGAATCTCTGCTCGGAGAGCCGTGCGACGATTAGGGGACGAAAATCGGCAGGCGATTTGAGGTGGAATTCTGGGCTCTCCGCTGGGGCAACCCGCTCAGCACTGGCAATGAAACGCGGCCGTCACGATACAACAGGTTGTAAGCGCAAAACGGAATCAAATGGCCGCTCGGCAACAGATGATGAACACATGATTTCATGATCTGTCGCACGTCAAAATTGTAAGCGTCCATAAAACTCGTCGTGGTGATTCGAAACATGTCGGCCGCCGCCAAGTCCTCGGCAATCGCCCGTGCAAAAAACCCGCCAGCCAAGTCGGCAAACTCAGTGGTCTCCGTCGGTAGAACTTCCTGGTTACCGGATGATCCAATGCGCTGCTCCATAGATTCGCCGCATCTATCGCCGCCGCCAGTTCCACAACCCATTCGGGCCAAAAACTTGCTGACGATTTCTCGTGTGTTTTGGCGATTCAGACTAATCCCATTGGCCAGCAAATCAAAGTGCTTGTCGATGTTGACGAATCGAGTGATAGGAATTACCGTGTTGCCCTGCCGGAAGGCGTAACTGAGTGTGTGGGCGTTGGGGTGGGCACAAGGCACCGGGAAGAAATCGTTGTTGCGAAACAGGCCATCCGTTTGCTCTTCGACCGCTTCGATCACATCCGGAAACGTGACTCGCCGTTCAAGATTTTCCGGGAGAACGCTACGCCCAACGTAAGTCGCGGGTTGAAAACTAACACCCGTTATCCAAGGCCGTTCGATCGCAAATCGAACAAGTCCGCCAACCTCACCCAAATTCAGGTCGGTTTGCAACGTTGTGACCAGCGTTGTGTTAATGCCGAACTCACCCAACATCTCGATCGCGCGCAACTTCGTATCCAGCAGCGAAACGCCGCGCAACACGCCGTGAACCTGCTCGCTCAGTCCGTCCATCTGCAAATACACCTGGCAGCGCGATTGATAACGCGCCAACCGTTCGCACAGGCGACGGTCGTTCGCCAGCCGAATGCCGTTCGTATTGATCATCACCAAATCGATCGGCTGGCTGCAGGCGTATTCAAAAATCTCCGCGAACTGCGGATGAATCGTGGGTTCACCCCCCGACAATTGCAGGATTTCGGGTTGTCCCTCAACCATTACCAAACAGTCAATCGCGGCACAACAATCCTCGAAACTTAAATGCTGTCCGCCGGGTCCGCTCGACGCGTAACACATCGGGCAACTCAGATTGCAAGAAGACGTAACCTCCAGCACCGCAATGCACGTATGCTGCTCATGTGCCGTGCACAATCCGCAATCGTAGGGACAACCGCGCGTCGGCACGACGCCGAATGATACTGGCAATCGTCCTGGCACCGCAAACTCATTACGGTCAAACCAGCGGCGGCTGGAACACACAAAGTCGCTGCGTGAACCATGGCGACTGCAGAACTTATCAAAGTAGATCCTGGAACCTCGGGCGACAATCTTGGCCTGCACCAGCTCCAGACATTCCGGACACAAGCTTTGGGTCGCTCCCAGAAACACCCCGTCTCGCAGTTGCCCCGGTTTCGGTTCCATCAATCACTCTCCAATTCGAACTAGGAAGATTCCTAAACCGGCGACTATCGCCTTCCAATTAGAACGCCCAACTTGAACAACCGTCAAGTTATTTCAACTGGGCGGAACATGGACCATGTCGATGACTCGCATCTTTTTCCACTTCCCTCCTCGAAAACGGAAAAAGAAAATGATTCCGAGAATGCACACCCAAGCGGTTATCAACGCCCAGCAGGTGTAAATGCCCATGCCGAAAACCACGACGGCGAGATAAGTCGAAACACACAACAATGTTGTCATCACGAGACTGACTAGCATGACGAAGCGAGTGTCCCCCGCGCCCTTAATGGCGCTCGCTAACACCATCAACGACGCGTCAAATAAATTGTAGGCCGCCACAAAACGCAAGAGAATCACCGCCAACTCTTGCGATTCAGTGGACGACGCACCCGCCCCTTCTGCGACGAAAAACCCGCTTAGAAAAATATACGGCACAAGACAATACATCAACGAAATCGTCGCCATGTACATCAACGCCAAAATGAGCGAAACCCACGTCGATCGTTCGGCCAGATCCTCGCGGTTCTCGCCCAGTCGCTGGCCGACTAGAATTCCCGCAGCAATCGACAATCCCCAGATTGGCATGAAGGCAAAACTGCTGATGCTGAAGGCCATCGACGTCGCCTCGGTCTCGACACTTCCCAATCGGCCCAACAACAAACAAAAAACCGAAAAGCCGGCGACGTCCAAAAACATCTGCACGCCGCTCGGCCCGCCGAACCGAATCAACCGGCGAAACAGATCCCATTCAATCCCAATATTGCCGGTTCCAAATTCAATCCGGTTTTGGCTGCTCAACATCATGACCACATAAGTAATCGCCTTCAGCCACAAGGCAATCGCCGTGGCATAGCCGGCACCAGCGATTCCCAGCTCGGGGCATCCGAGATAACCAAAAATCATGATGTAATCGAGCACCAGATTCACCACCGCAAACAAGCAGTCGACGATCATGACCACTGATGTTTTTCCACGGCCACTAAAAAAGGCTGAGGCGGCTTGAGAAACCAACATGCCGCCGCTGCCAATACAAAGGGTGTCAAAGTAAATGACTTCCATCGGCTCGATCACCGGCCCGTGATTGGCCCAAGCGAAAATGCTGGGAGCAAGCGGAATTCCCAGCGCTACCAGCGGAATGCAAAAAACTGCGAACCATATCGCCTGCCACACGGCGGTGCCGATCTTCTGGTTTTGCCCATCGCCAAAGTATTGCGAAACAAACGAGTTCGCATACGAGCAAATGCCGAGCGGCAAACACAAAAACGAAAACCAGACGATGTTGGCTTGAAAGGCCGCGGACATCGAGTCGCCGCTGACCCAGCGCAGCATCATGCGGTCGACAAAGGTCATCACGGTCCAGGAAAGACTGGAAATAACCATTGGCAGCGCGACGATGAGTACTTCTTTGGCCCCCGACGGTCCGCTTACGAAGGAGCGCCAGACGCCAGAAGTATTTTCGTTTAGACTCATTACTTTGTCGCAATCAAGGAAAAATGGGGCGGCCCCTTGCGAGACCCAATTAGCCCATTGTGGGTTCGCATTGTCGCAAAAATTTGGCATTTCGAATACGCCGTACCGCCATCGCTGCGGCTTGACCTATCGCGAATCCATCAAGCTAAACATAATCGACGCTTGCTCCATTTTGTCGCGACCAACTTATTCGCCAGTTAGATCCTCATGACTCAAACAGCGGAATCCATACCAGGCAAAATCGGCTGGACCCGCTGGTTGGTGCTCGCTGGCTTCGTTGTCGTGTGCATTCTCATTTATTTTCTCTTTCGAAATTATTTGGATTGGGAGACCCTCGTTCGTTGCGAACATGAACTCAGATTGTTCACCGTGAAAAGGAGTTTTGTCTCCGTCGTGGCAGCTTGGTGCTTTTATTTCGTTGTGGCCGCGACCTCGGTTCCCGGGACCTGGATTGTCTCGATGTTCTATGGATGGTTGTTCGGGTTCTTGCCCGCAGTGTTAATCGTCATCCTGGCAGCCACGGCAGGAGCCACGATGAATTTTTGGTTGAGCCGTTATTTATTCCGCACGTGGGTTGAGCAGCACATTGCGCGACGGTGGCCGAACTTCTATACGGCTTTGGAGTCAGGGGGCGCATATTATTTGCTGACGATGCGGTTGATCCCGGGAATTCCGTTTATCGTCGTCAATTCTTTGATGGGCCTGACTAAAATGCCGACTCGCGAATATTGGTGCATCACATTGTTCGGGATGTTGCCGGGCACATGTGCATTCGTCTGGGCCGGAGCCAGTGCTCCTCGATTGCAAGAATTGTCTGAGCGGGGAATTTCCAGCGTTCTTACCTGGCAATTGATGTTGTCTCTCACTGCTTTGGGCTTGTTGCCGTTGGCGCTGCGGCGAATTCTGAAAAAGCCGAAAAAGCAGTCCACCGACTGAACAGTATTTCAGGAGGGGACGAAACATTTGCCAAATTGAACGGCGTCCGCCTTACCGCTCCCGCCGCAATAGCAAATTGAGATCGCTAAAGCCGAAACTGGGCGATTCCGAAAAAACGATGTCGAGCCGTTGGCGAGTGTCATCCTGCAAACAACTCTTTAGTTTTTTGAAAATCTCTTCTTCCCATTTTTTTGCTTTTGACTCAATTTCGGCCATACACATTGCGCTAATTTCTTTGACGTCAGACTTTTGATCCGAAGACAGCTTTAGGTTTCGACCCGCTTCGCCGTAGATCAATGCACTTGCCGTGCCCGCCCTCAGAATTTCGAGCAGCATCGACATCGTTTTAAGAAGCCGTTTTTGATGGGGCAAAAACAGATCTTCGAATTGCCGAACTCCTTCGGTGAGAAAATTCTTCTTCCATTTTAGATAATCTGAATAACCTGGTTTCCCTCGAGTAACTTTTCGGTGCCACTCCGTTTCCATTCGTCCAAATTCAGCTGACAATTGACGCGCTGCTGTAATTTGCTCGTCGGTAAATTGCAATTCTTCAACACTGGAGGGGTCTATAAACAACCCAAACATCGACCCGAATACTCCCGCGAGCAATATCGATTCTTCTTCGTACAAGGGATCGGTACTTTTGGGATCGAACACCGGAAAAATATAGGTTTCTTCCTCAAGCAAGCCGTCGAAGTCGATTCGGAAAAAAAATCTTGTAAATAGGCCGCGCAGCTCGCGATAGTCCTTGTCTGCAATCGTCTCTTCATATCGGTCAATGTTCTTCAATTGCCAGAACAAAAGTTCAAGGGGCGGTGCTCGCTCCTCTAGAAATCCCGCTGAGATGGTTTTGAGTTGTTCTCGTTGTTCATCCGTCAATGGGTTCTGCAAATCGTCCAAAGTCTTGTCGCGCAACTCCGTGATCGTCTTTGCGTATTCCGGCTCGAGTTTTTCGATCAACTCCTCAATGGCCGAAAATTCCTCCTTGCTCAATCCCAATGCCGGCTGTCGAAAGAATTCGTGAATACCGAGCACGCGAATTCGGCATCGAACTAGAAGTTCTCGGAAACGCTCCAACTGTTTCTCGTCCAGTAGATCAGTCAGGCCTTCGGGAACGGCTGCCCTCTTTTTGAGGAATTTGTCAAACGCCTCCCGATAATGACGCCGCTGGTGCGGGGTCAATTTCAACTCTTCTTGAACCCATTCTTTTTTCAGCAACGTAATTTCGTCAACTCGCGCGGGAAGGTGAAGCAACGGAAGATATTGACTCAAATCGGACGCATTCGAAACGGTCCCGTCGTTGTCGAGTTTGACTATTTTCGCAGGGGCCTGCGGAATTCCTTTTAATAGGTCACTGTCGACTTGGGACAAGCCGAGCGTCGCAAAAGCCAAACAGAGTGTAGCTCCGATGAGAGCTGTAACGCATCGCAACATTCGATCATCTCGGAAAATGGAACGTGAATGAGCTATCCAATGTTCGATTCTATTCTGTTGATTTTACAAAAAGAATCGGAAGCTCTTGGAATTTTCCCACAGCAAACCAAAAGAATGCCCTTTCGAATTACGGTTCTGCATGTTGTTTGTTCCGCGCAGGCCGTATGAATGTTGCTAGAATTGACATTCGTATTTCTGTCATTGGTTTTCATTCTTGCTTCGGCCGACCTCATGAACAAAAGCGCCCCATCCTCTTCGCCAAAAGAACAAGTCGAGATCCAAGGGGTCCAGTTGACGCTTAGCCAACCTCACGACACCCAAGTCGAATGGATCGGCCAGCAGGAAATCCTCAAACAGATTCTGGCCTGTTGGTTGGTGGTCAACGAGAAAGACCTACCGTTGACCCCGCGGATAGTGGGTGTTCCGGGGATCGGCAAAACCGCGCTCGGGACCGCTGCGGCAGTCGCCCGCGGCCAACAACTGTACATCTACCAATGCACCGCCGACACGCGTCCCGAGGATTTGCTCGTCACGCCGGTACTCGCCGACAACGGGCGGATCGCGTACCACGCCTCGCCCCTAGTCACTGCCATGATTCGTGGCGGAGTTTGCGTTCTCGACGAAGGTAATCGGATGAACGAGAAATCGTGGGCCTCGCTCGCTCCCTTGCTGGACCACCGACGTTACGTCGAATCGATCGTGGCGGGAATCTCGGTTTCTGCGCATCCGAACTTTCGTTGTGCGGTGACCATGAATCAAGACGAATCGACTTTCGAAATTCCCGACTACATCCTCAGCCGCTTGCAACCGACCCTCACGATGGGCTTTCCCAGCATTCAGGACGAATTGGCGATTCTTCAATATCATCTGCCGTTCTGTTCGGCCGAGATGCTGGAGATGACCGTCGAGTTTTTGCAAAAGGCCCACACTCTAAAGCTCGACTTTTCGACGCGCGACGGAATCAACCTGCTGCGTTATGCGATAAAGCGGATGGCTCAGGACACCGATCACCCGCTATCGGCCGACGTGGCGTGGCAAGAAGCTCTGTCCCAGTGCTTGGGAAGCGAAGCGATGGACCTTGACCGGATGGCCAAGTCCCGCAGCCAGTCGCTCGGTGGACAAACCTTGCCAATGGGCTTTGCGGATTTCTTTTTCAACCCCAACGATCCTTTGCGGCCCGGTGCTGAGTACGAGCTCGACGAAGATGAGGACGACGAAGACGAAGTCGACTTTAGTGAAGACGAATTTGACGAAGATGACTTCGACGAGGACCTCGACGACATGTCAGAGTTCGATGGCAACGACCCAGATTCCAAAGGGTAATCGCGATGGCCATCAGTCGTTTGCTGGAGATCGGACCTCGAGTGACAGCGTTGCCCGTGGTTCACGGGAGTGCCGATTTCGCTTGGGAAATCCGTCGCCTCATCCTGCGGATGTCCCCCGATTGCCTATCCGTGCCGCTTCCCGAGTCGTTTCAACCCCTGGTTATGGCGGCCGTGTTAGATCTGCCGCAGCCCTCGATCGTTATCCAACAGGCCATCAATCGGCCCGACGAATGGAGCAGTGAATCGTCCGAGTCCGACGAGGCAAATACCGAAATCAGTTTCGTGCCGATCGATCCGTGCCAACCCGTGATCGCAGCGTTGCGCGTGGCATTAGAGGAACACATTCCGGTCCGTTTCATCGATCTGGAAACGAATCGCTACGAGCCGCTCGCGCGCACGTTGCCGGACGCCTATGCCCTGAAAAAAGTTTCGCTTGAAAAATTCTCGGCGGCCGTGTTGCCTTTCTTGAAACGCTCGAAGAACCCCCAGTGGCGGCAACGTGTCGACCACATGGCGTGGCAATTGAGACAACTTTCAGTCGATTTTGAGAAGATCGTGTTCATTTCAGGCATGCTCGATTGGCCATTTGTTCGCGAGGCGTTTTTGAACACTGCTTTGGTGCGCCCCGAGCACGAATCGGTTGAAGAACCAAAAATATACTCGTTGGAACAAAACGCGCTCTACTTTATGTTCGGCGAATTGCCCTACGTGACGGGTCTGTACGAAAAGGCACGCGCGGAACTTGACGACGACTCGACGCTGTCGATCGACTCGATCAAGCAACTGCTGCTGGAGGCGCGCACGCGTTACGTAGCCGACTACAAAAACCGCGCCCGCAAGATTCCCTCCAAGACCATTGGCCAGTGCCTGCAATACATTCGAAACCTGACATTGGTTGAACGCTGCTTTACACCGCAACTGGTTACGATTGTGACCGCAGCCAAGCAGATTGCAGGGGACGGTTACGCGATCCACGTTTTGGAAACGGCCAAAGATTACGGGCTGGAGTTGCGGCCGAAGTATGAAGAGGCACGCCTAAGCATCGATTCATTTTCAGTAGGTTTTGGGGAAAAAATGAAGGCCGTGAGCCGGCTCCCTGGCCCCCCACTGGTTTGGTCGAATTTGGAACTTCTGCCGCGACCAACTCGGGATCAGCAACGGGATTGGAAGCAAAATTGGAATCCCTACTCGCAATGCAGTTGGCCGCCCGAAGACGAAAAGATTGAGAACTTTCGCCAAGCGGTTTTTGATCGAGCTCGCGAAGTGATGGGCGCCGACCTGGCCAAGACCGAAAAGTTTACGTCGAGCATCAAGGACGGAATCGATATTCGGGACACACTTCGGAATTGGCACACTGGCGATATCTACGTTAAGGTCCTGCCGCCCAACAAAGGCAAACTCGATTGTGCCGTGATGCTGTTCGATTCGCCGGCCGACCCGCGCAATTATCCTTGGCGGACGACTTGGTTTGCAGAGCACAAGGACGAATCGACTTTGGCTTTTTACGCGACGAACTTTGCCGACGAGCCAATCGGGCCGGGAATTTGTCTGGCGAATTATGGCGGAGCGATGTTTATCTACCCGCCAGTGCCGATTCCCGACATCTGGACGAATCCGCTTCTCGATTTTGCGGAAACGTTGGAAGAACGCTTGCTCGGTGCCGCTTGTTTGCACAGCCAGTGTCGCCACATCGCCCTCGTCAGCCCCGGTCCGCCGGGAATCGGATGGAAGAGGCTTGCCAAACACTTTGGCAAGTCGCTGGTCCACCTGCCGCTCACCCGTTTCAGCGACTCAACGATTCAGCAACTCCGCATGGTCCACGTTCTCAACGGCAAAACCGTCCGCAGCTACGCCGCCCAATTCATCCGAAAGAGTTAGCGGCCACTGTCCTGCGCCAAAACGAGCTCACCTCACCGGCACGACCGATACCAGCATGACACCAAATACCAGCACGACACCAATACCAGCACGAAGCGCAAGCGAGTGAGTGTTTATACGAGTTCTGTACGCCCTAGACTGTTTCGAACGAGACGATAGCGTTTTTTCGCTTGGCCCAGGTTCACGGAACGCACTCGCTGGCGCGTCGAGCTTGTATTGAGATGACAAGTTGCAGCGCTGATACGAGCACGAAGCGCAAGCGAGTGAGTGGCGTTTGAATTCCGGCACTCGATCGATGCACAATTAATTTTGTGCACCCCGCTTTGAATCGCTTTGGCCCAACGAGTTTCATGCAGATTCCCGTTCCGCTCATTTAGCGAGGCGGACGGAGAGGTCGCGGATTTGTTCGAGGAGGGTTTGGTATTCGCCGGTCCAGCGGACGGCGTTTTCCGAATGCTCCAACAGATGATGGTCGTCGTTGACTCCCGATGATCGCGATTGTCTCCATTTCGCGGCGATGAGGGCTTTGACTTCCTCCGTGTTGGCTAGTCCCTCCAAGAGTCCCGTATGACCAGTGACCGTGGCCCCTTCCCCTTTTCCGCTCATCGCTCCGCCGCCTGCGGTTTCTACCATGATGTCGGCAATGCCGAAATGGCGTTGCAATGGACCCTGGCGAATCGAAATGTTCTGGATGTTCTCGTACGTGATCGTCGTTTCATGAATGTTCCAGATGCCCCGGCGAATTCGCATCGTCCGGTCGCTCAGCACATACCAGGTCGTGTCGTACTGCAAATGGATCGCGATGTAGGCCACAATGTCCGGCAAAACAATGACCGCCAGCCATAACGGAGCGGTGACCAATCCCAGCCAGGGAATCGCAAAAAAAAGAACGCCCCAAAAGACAAGCAACAGCAGGTCCATCGCGAACAAGCCGAGCCAGAAATAGAACTTGAGGTAGTCGAGAAAACCCTCGGCTGGGCGGAAACTCCGGACGAGTTGGTCGTTGGCTCCGGTAAGTTCTGGGGGTGCCTCGGGGACGCGAAGCCAGCGCGTGATGGCGAACCAAATTCCTGAGTAACACCATTGGCTGGCACGCAGGACGGCCTTTTCAGGAATCATGGCGACCTCGCGTTTTCAATTCAACCATCGTTGCCAGCGCGTCGCGAATTTCGGTCAGCGTTTGGACAACTGGATCAGGCGAAACTGCAACCGGGGTTGAGGAAGTGGGAGGGAGTCCCGGAGCGATGCCCACGGCCAGTCGATTAGCGTCGGTTGAATCCGTACTTTCTCGTGCCCCGCGCATTCGCGAATAGAGAAAATCGCGAAGTGCCTCGGCCTCGAGGATCCCCTCGATTGCCATTTCGGCGTTGGCGCTGCCCGAAGCCGTTTGCAAACTGATTTTCGCCAAGCCCATCCAGCGTTGCAGCGGATTCTTTGTCAAATGGATGTCCTGGATTCTGTGATAGGTCAGATTGACTTCGCGGCGGAAGAACATGCCCCAGCGCATGGACACTCCTTCGTCATCGAATTTATACCGCAACGTCGTGTAGCGAAACCACAAGGGCAAAATCACAATGATCGACAGCGGTCCCGTGAGCGCTGCAACCAGTAGGTAATACTGAAACAGCGACTTGTCCGGGCGATCAATTTTTCGAGGATCGAATGGCTCTGTGTTCATCGTAAATGCCACCTCATCTCAAAGGATTCAAATCAATTGCCTTCGTGGCAGTCATTAACCCAACCTAATTGTTCAGGAGTTGCATTGCGAACAACTCAATATTTGGGCGAGAATGTTCAAGGTCTTCACCGATTGCATCGTCGAGGACTTCTTTTTGCGAAGAGTTCAATCTGTCTTTGAGTCTTGAAATAGCCGCTGATTCGAGTTTTAGAGATTCTTTAGAAATCATCGCCAACACGTCAAACCCTACCCGACGTGATTCAGTCTTTTGTTCGTTTGAAACATTTAAGAGTTTCCCGAGCGCACCCTGTGTAATCAAGTAAACGAAACCGAAACGAATCAACTCGTTGTTCGCCGCCAGGTTCTTCAGTTTCGTTTTTTGAGACGAGTCAAACATTGTGTTGAAAATAAATGCGTTTTCCCGAATGAACTTCGAGCGAATTGAAACATGCTCTTCCAACCAACTCTTCATCAAGCGTGGATCTTCAAACGCCTCTTGTGGCGGCGTTCGCAGTTTTGTCGTTTGGGCCGAGAGGTCGGCCTGATATTGAGTCAGCGTTTCCAAGTTGGCTGGAGACAGCGACAGATACTCGACCAGTCTGGAGTCTGTGATTCCAGAGACTGTCGCCATGAAGGTTGTCCACTCGCGCTGCGAAACAAGCTCACTCTCTTTTGTTGATCGCGAATTTGTTGATAGATTGCCGGGCGTGTCGACAAGCCTGAACGATCCATCCACATCAATTTCAAAATACGGCTGCACAAAACAGCCTACAAAATCAACTTTCGGAGCGCTTTCAAACAAATCATCGATCCACTCCAATTCTTCAATCTGCAACGCCAAGACATCCAACGGCGGGATTTTTATTCCGCCAAACTCGTTGACGATTTCATCCAATTTTTTTCGTTGATCAGAGTCAAGAATGGAAAGAAGTTTTTCGAATGCGGACTCTTTGAGGCGTTCGGAGGACGACAGCAACTCTTTTGCAAGTTCACGGCCATTGATCGCAATCTGTTGACGCTGCGAATCGGACAATTTTAGAGACTTACTCAAATCGGAATTGCGTATTGCAAAAAGCAATCCCTGTTCCCGGACCAAAAAACGAAGATTTAGTTCGGCAAGTCGTTTTCTTTGATGCTCCAACAAAACACTTTGGAAAATGTCGTCTATTGATTTATTAATCTTCGCAAGGCTCGGTGACGCTTCTTCCGGCAAATCACTTTCGATATCGCCTCTTGAAACCAGTGTATTGAAGGAAACCTCTTGCATTTTTTCCGATTCGCGTCTGATTTCATCCAGCAGTCGTTTGAGGTCTTTGGACTGGTTAGGAACAATCTCAAGTTCTCTTTGAATCACTTCGTTTTCCAAGAATCGAAGTTTTGCAAATGAATCATTGGGCACTTTAAGCAGAAATTGATGTTGAACCAACTTGCAGTCATCGACTGACAAAGTGAAATGGGTGAACTTCTGCGAAACGAAATCTTGAGAATCCTGCTGGGCTCTGGCCGCAGTAATCTTAGTCAATAGTGCCAGCGCCAATGAAACAGAAATGATAGTGAAACGCCTTTTGACGAAGAGTTCTAACATCCTGTCGATTCCTTTTTCGCAAGACTACGGACTCACAGCAAATTACGGGAAGATTCCCATGTCGGTGTAACAGAGGGCAATTTTGTCGATGGCGTCGATGAAGGCGGCGGTGCGAAGATCGGCCTTGCCGTCGTAGCGTTTGTAGATCTCGCGCAGATCTTGATAGGTGTTGCTCATGGTCTCGTCGAGGCCGGAATAAACCAGGTCTTTCTCGTCCGCACCTTTGGACAACTCCATGGTCGACTGTTCGCTGAAGTGCGTTTCCGTAGTGTCTTCAATGGCCTTGAGAATCTTGCGGAAGGCTTTTTCCTCGAAGCGTTTTTCCATCCGGCCGAAACGAACATGCGACAGGTTTTTCAGCCACTCGAAGTACGAAACGGTCACGCCACCGGCGTTGATGTAGGCGTCGGGGATTACGAGCACACCGCGCTGGAATAGCGATTCGCTGGCCGAGGCAGTCGTCGGACCGTTGGCGCCCTCGCCGATAATTTTGGCTTGGATCCGGTCGACGTTTTCGTCGTGGATTACGTTTTCAAGGGCCGCTGGGATCAAGATATCGCACGGAAGTTCGAGGCCCAGGGAGCTATCGGGAATTGGTGTAATTCCCGGGAAGTTCATGACCGAGCCAGTCGTTCGACGGTAATCCATCAGTTTTTCCAGATCGATTCCGTTGGGACCTTGAATCGCCCCTTCCCGCTCGCAGACGCCGACCAGAATCGCGCCGTTTTCGCACATGAATTTAGCCGCATGATAACCCACGTTGCCCAAGCCTTGGATGACGAACCGTTTTCCCTCGATCCCCGGAGTCAAACCGAGTTTCTTCATGTCCTCTTTGATCGAGCAGACTTCTTTCAGGCCGTAGAAGATCCCGAGTCCGGTGGCCTCCATGCGCCCGTGGACGCCGCCGAAGGGAACGGGTTTGCCGGTCACGCAAGCCGCCGAGTCGACGTCATTGTGAATCAAGGTTTGGAAGGTATCAACGATCCAGGACATTTCCTTGGGGCCGGTGCCGAAGTCAGGAGCAGGCACGTCAACGCCAGGGCCAATGAAATTTTTGCGAACGAGTTCAAAGGTGTAACGCCTGGTGATCCGCTCTAGTTCGGCGTTCGAGTAGTTTTTTCGATCGATGCGGATTCCGCCCTTCGCTCCTCCAAATGGCACGTTGACAATCGCGCATTTGTAAGTCATCAGAGCCGCCAGCGCGCGAACTTCGTCCTCGTTCACATCGGCACTGTAGCGGATCCCGCCTTTGGTTGGCATCTTGTGGTGGCTGTGTTCGGCGCGCCAGGCGTGAATGACCTCGATCGTGCCGTTGTCCCGCCGCAAGGGAAATGCGACGTGGTAAATACTGTTGCATTCTTTGATTTGATTGAGCAGCGTGGGGTCGTGTTTGGTAAGAACGGCGGCTTTGTCGAAATTACGGTTTACTTGTTCAGAAAAACTGATGGGAGCATGCAACATAAATTTCACCGTGTTGGACGATTTCGGAGATGGCGAATGTGGACGACGAATTTTAGAGTCTAAACCAATTGCTGGGCGGAGTTCGTTCCCATCACGGCAAAGCCTTGGTTGGTTCGGTTTATTGTGGTTGAACCGCGGAATGGCTGCAATACGAACTTGGCAAAAAGGGGATTCTGATTGGTCCCAAATCCGTACCTCGGTTTTCGATTTCGTCGCACCGAATTGCCTTGGTTAAAAGCGTGTGCAACAATCAGGCTTTCAATTCCCCAGCTGGGATGCCACGATGGATAAAATTCAACTGTTTCAGAATCTGGTTAACATGGCTTCGGTGGACGGAAAATTCACGGACGAAGAAATCGGCTTTTTGGTCTCGCGTGCTGAGCGTTGGGGCGTACACAACGATGACTTCGAGTCCATCTTGGTGGGAATCCGTGAGGAGGGAGCGACCCTCGAACTCCCCGAATCCTACGCTGATCGCAAGAAACTGTTAGAAGAAATGATTCGCACGATGGCTGCCGATGGCGATTTGGCCGACCTCGAAAAGAATTTGCTGGCGACGGCAAGTGCCCACATGGATTTTTCAACCGAGGAATTCATGAAGATTCTTGACGGCGTGATCAAACGCCAATAGATCAGTTTGCTGCCACGAGGGCATTTGCTGCCACGAGGGCAACGGTGGCCACCCTATTCCAGAGAAACGATGCCGAACAGTCAACGGCTTTCGCCGGGTCTGGCCGTAGTCATACCAAACGACTGCCGGGGCGATTAAAATGATTCGATTCATGCTTTTATTTGAAAGAAAACTTTATGGCTACGGCAACCAAGCAATACAAATTTGTCAACGATCTGTGGAACGACGCGGACTTCCGGGGGAAGAGCGGGATTGAACGACTCGTAGTTCGTTCAAACATCCTTGGTTCGGACGGGCGCATCACCAACACCGGAGGCGGCAACACGTCCTCAAAGATCGTGGAAACGGATCCGTTGACGGGCGAAAAAGTCGAAGTCCTTTGGGTCAAGGGCTCGGGAGGCGACTTGCGGACCAGCAAGGCCGACAATTTCGCCTCGTTATACATGAGCCAACTAGTTGACTTGAAAGCGCTTTACGCGGCGGCTCCCCAACGCGGCGCGAAGACTCCGATTGAAGACAAAATGGTGAGCTATTATCCCCATTGCACTTTTAATTTGAATCCACGAGCTTCGTCGATTGATACACCGCTGCATGCCTTTGTGCCCTTCAAGTACGTGGACCACACTCACCCGAATTCGGTGATCGCTGTGGCTGCTTGCCGTCGCGCGGAGGAACTCACAACGGAAATTTTCGGGAGAGATATCGTATGGACTCCATGGATGCGACCGGGGTTCGAACTGGGATTGGCATTGGATAAATTGTGGGCCGAGCATCCCGGACTCAAGGGCGTTGTGCTCGGACAACACGGGCTGATCAATGGCTCCGACGATGAGCGAAAATGCTACCAGCTCAGTCTGGACTTGATCGAGCGAGCGGCAGAGTTCATCGAATCGAAGGACAAAGGGGAGAACACTTTTGGCGGATCGAAGTACACAACGCTGCCAGCAGAGAAACGAGATGTGATACTCGTTGAGTTGTTGCCGTGGCTACGTGGGAAACTGTCTCAAGAGCAACGGATGATTGGCACCGTTCAGCACGACGAGCTGATGTTGCGTTTCGTCAACAGTCGCGACGCAGCGCGGCTCGCGGAATTGGGGACAAGCTGCCCCGATCACTTCCTGCGGACCAAAATCAAGCCGATGTATGTTGACTGGAACCCACAAACCGGCAGTGTGGCAGAACTGCGGGCACTCATCGAAACAGGGCTGGTGTCCTATCGCCGCGATTATGCGGCCTACTACGAGCGTTGCAAACATCCGGATTCACCAGCGATGCGCGGCGCCGAGCCCACGGTTGTTTTGATTCCGGGGATTGGCATGATCGCTTGGGGAAAAACCAAGAGCGAATCGCGGGTCACTGCCGAGTTCTACAACTGCGCGGTGGAAGTCATGCGTGGTGCCGAAGCGATGGACGAATACATTGCGTTGCCCGAACAAGAAGCGTTCGACATCGAATACTGGTTGCTGGAAGAGGCGAAGCTGAAACGGATGCCGCCCGAAAAAGCGATGGCACGGCGGATCGTGCTCATCGTCGGCGCTGGGAGTGGCATCGGCAAACAAACCGCACATCGATTGGCTGCCGAAGGTGCCCACGTTGTGTGTGCCGATCTCGATGGCCAAGCGGCCCAAGGAACCGCCGACGAATTGACCAAGAAATATGGTCTCGGCATCGGCGTCGCCGGTTCTGGAATCTCGGGCAGTGGTCCGGCGATTGCAACGGCGATCGATATGACGAAACGAGAGAGCGTGGCGGCTGCCTTGCGTCAAACGATTTTGGCCTACGGTGGTCTCGACCATCTGATCGTGACGGCCGGGATTTACGTTTCGCCGCGACCAGACGGAACGATTCCTGATGAAGCTTGGGGCTTGACGTTCGATGTCAACGTGATCGGACCCTATGTGGTATGCGATGAAGCCCGCAAGGTTTGGCTGGCCCAAGGCTTGAAGGGAAGCGCAGTCGTCACGACGAGCGTGAACGGAATGGTCAGTAAGAAAGGCAGTCTCGCCTACGATTCGTCTAAGGCCGCCGCCAATCATTTGGTTCGCGAACTGGCGGTCGAGTTGGCACCATTGGTCCGAGTCAACGCGGTGGCACCGGCGACGGTCGTAGCGGGATCAGCCATGTTTCCGCGCGACCGCGTGATTGCCTCGTTGGCAAAATACAAGATCGCCTATTCGGACAGTGAATCGACTGAATCACTCCGCAACAAACTCGCCGGATTCTATGCCGAACGAACGTTGACCAAGACGCCGATCTTGCCGGAAGATCAGGCGGAAGCGATCTGGTTTTTGATCAGCGACCAGTCCTCGAAGACCACCGGACAATTGCTTGCGGTCGATGGCGGCCTGCAAGACGCCTTCGTGCGATAGGTTCCAATTCAAGAATTCGAAGAAGCGTAGGCCAGGTCAGGCTGGGAGGGTATCGATGCGCGGCAGTTGGTTGCTATTGTTTGCGATTGCGGCCTGCCTGCTCTGGACCGCAACTCTCGCGGCTGACCAAATCACGGCAGAGGCTAGACCCGAGCGCGAAAACCGCCCGAACATCATTTTCTTTTTGGTGGATGATTTGGGATGGCAAGACACTTCGGTCGCATTTGGCGAGCCGACCGGTTTTCAAAAGCACTTCCGCACACCGAATCTCGAACGGCTGGCGGCTTCAGGGGTTCGCTTTTCGAACGCTTATTCCTGTCCCGTATGCACACCGACTCGAGTCTCGATCATGACGGGTCAGAACGCGGCCCGCCATCGCATCACGAATTGGACGTTGCACAAAGACCAGGAAACGTCGGGAAAAACAGATCGGCTGGAAGCACCCCGTCAGTGGCGACGGGAGGGACTGCAACCTGGCGATCCGTTTCTGGCACGAACCCTCAGCGATGCGGGCTACACAACGATTCATTGCGGGAAGGCCCATTTTGGAGCGATCGATACGCCCGGCAGCGATCCCCGGCAACTCGGATTCGAGATCAACATAGCTGGCCATGCCGCCGGCGCGCCGGGGAGTTACCAAGGATTGAAGAACTTCGGCAACGAGGCGGACGGGCGCAGAAAGTTGCCGTGGGGTGTTCCCGGCCTTGAGAAATACTACGGGACAGAAACGCATTTGACTGATGCGTTAACCATCGAAGCAGCAAAGGCGATGGAAGCAGCTGTGGTCAAACGCAAGCCCTTCTTTTTGTGGATGGCACACTATGCGGTGCATACGCCGATCGAGCCGCATGGCCGATTCCTCGACGCCTATAAAAACAGGAATTATGCCGACACCCAGATCAAGATCGAACCGCAGGAAGCCCAGTACGCGAGTATGGTAGCGGGGGTTGATGCTTCGTTGGGAGCCTTGATCGAGCAACTGGAAAAACTGGGTGTTGCCGAGAATACTCTGATCGTTTTTACTTCCGACAACGGTGGCCTTTCCGCTCACGCCCGCCAGACCACATGGCAGGGCACTGGCGCAAATTCTCATAACTGGCCTTTGCGCGATGGGAAAGGATCTGCCTACGAAGGTGGCACGCGAGTCCCTTTGGTCGTTAGCTGGGCCAAGCCGGCGAGTGATTCGGCGCAGCAACGCGAGTTTGCGGTTGCCGCCAATATCAAATGCGATGTGCCGGTGATCTGCGAAGATCATTTTCCGACATTGCTGACCGTCGCTGGGATTGATATGAGCAAGGTCGGCCAAATCCTCGACGGCCACGATTTCACGAAACTGTTGTCAGCGCGTTCCGATGCAAACAAAAAACTTCAAACCGACGCAGAAGACATGTCGCGGGAACTGGTTTTTCATTACCCACATGTTTGGGGGCCCAAGGGTGAAGGATATCAGCCCCATTCGTCGATTCGTAATGGCGATTGGAAGGCCATTTACTTTTATCAATCCCGGCAGTGGGAGCTTTACAACCTGCGAGACGACATTGGAGAAAAGTCGAATTTGGCAAGTCGCGAACCCAATCGTTTGCGTTCCCTTCAACAGAAGTTGCGAACGAAATTGGAGGATTTCAACGCGGCCTATCCCCATAATTTTGAGCTGCAATCCGATGAAGTCATTTCAGATTGATCGCCTCGGAGTTCCTTTCCACCGTTCGTCCCAAAAGGTCGAGCACTTTAAACTGTTGTCGAAATTACGATCGTCCGTTCGGCCCGACGAGACGGCGAAAGGGAGCAATTTTCATTCGCGATGACCGCCCTCGCTGGAACTAACGGTCGAGGCACGTGCGACAAACCATGGATAAATCGCCGGCACCACAATACCGGTTAACAACGTTGAGGTAATTAAGCCGCCGATCACCACGCTGGCCAGCGGTCTTTGGATTTCGGCACCGCTGGTTGTGGCAAAAGCCATGGGTAGAAAGCCGAAACTCGCGACCAATGCAGTAATCAAAATTGGCCGCATGCGCGATTGTGCCGTTTCTTTGGCGGCCTCAACTGGATTCCGTCCTGCCAATCGTAATCGTTCGGCATGACCCACCCAAACGAGGCTGTTGAGTACTGCCACACCAAAGAGGGCGATAAAACCAACACCGGCTGAAATGCTAAAGGGCATTTGGCGGACCGCCAAGGCAAACACACCGCCACTCGCGGCAACGGGAACCGCCGCGAATATTAGCATCGCCAGCGCCCCGGAACGAAAGGTTGTGAACAGCAGCAACCAAATGATGACGAGCACTGCTGGCGTAATAATCATCAGTCGGAGGCTGGCCGATTGCAGATTCTTGAAATCGCCGCCCCATTGAATGGAATAGCCTGATGGTAATTTGATTTCCTGGGAGACTCGACTGATCGCCTCTTGAACAAAGCTGGCGACGTCGCGGCCACGGACGTTGGTCGACACAAATGTCCGTCGATTGCCGGCCTCATGTTCGATTCCCGGCGGTGATTGCTCCATCTCTATCGTCGCCAAATCTCCCAAGGGGATGGGGACCATCGAATTCGACGGCGTGGCATTGTTGGAACCGCCATTCATCACGGCTGAACCAGGCGCGAAAGCAACCGGCAATCGTTTGATGCGCTCGATGTCCTCGCGCCAACTGGCAGGGAATCGGACCATTATAGGATAGCGTGCTTGATTCTCAAAAACCTCACCAACCACAATCCCGCCCATCGCTTCGACCGTTTGAATTACCTGCTCAGCAGTCAAACCAAACTTGGCCAAGCTGGCGGGATCTACCGTAATGGTTTGGCTGGGAATGTTGTCTTGAATATCGGCCTTCACATCGGATGCACCTGGGATATTCTTGAGGAGCTGTTCGACCTTCTTTCCAAGTTCTGCAAGTGTTTGCAAATCATTGCCGTAAAGCAAAACGGCCACATCAGATTTGACGCCCGCAACCAATTCATCCACTCGCATTTCAATTGGCTGGGTGAAGCTGAAGTTGGCACCCGGAATTTTTTGCGTCAGGATCTGGGAAATTTCCGTGATTAGCTCTTCGCGAGTTTTTGGCCGTGGCCAGGATTTGACCGGATGGAGAAGAACCCAAATGTCGGTTTGATGGACGCCCATGACATCATTGGCAATTTCGGGGCGGCCTGTTTTGCAAAAAACCGTTTTCACCTCGGGCAGATCCAACAGCAACTTTTCGACAGCGGTCGACAGCGGCACCGCATCTTCGAGCGAAGCACTAGGGAGTCGATTGGCCTCGATCAACAAGTCGCCTTCATCAAGTCGCGGCATGAATTCGGCACCCAGACGCATGGCGATTGGGATCGATGCAACGAAAATCGCCAGGGCCAATCCGACCGTAATCACAGGAGTTGCTACCGCGCGCGTGACAATAGGTGAATAAATTCTGCGAATCAGGCGGACGACGAGCACTTCATGGTCATCCACCTTTCGCGGTAGACCCCAGGCTGCCAATACAGGCATTAACAGCATCGAGATCAACATCGACCCCAGCAAGGCAAACAAAACCGTGATGGCCATCGGGCGGAAGAGTTTTCCCTCTGTTCCTTGCAATGCCAGAATCGGCAAGTAAACTACGGCGATAATCAGCTCCCCGAACAACGTGGGTTTGCGAACTTCGACGACGGCATCGCGAATGATCTGCGATTTGGTGCGGCCGTCTGCAGGTTCTGATAGCCGGTGTAAACAGTTTTCGACCAAGATTACAGAGCTGTCGACAATTAATCCAAAGTCGATAGCGCCCAAACTCATCAAGCTGGCAGAAATTGCGGTAACGCTCATCAGATTGGTGGCAACCATCATCGATAACGGAATGGCAGCGGCTACAATCAGGCCGGCCCGAATGTTGCCCAGCATGATGAACAGGATGACGATCACCAACGATCCACCTTCAAACAGGTTGCTGATCACGGTTTTTAAAGTTCGATTGATCAATTCGGCGCGGTCGTAAATGACTTCGGTTGTTACACCTTTGGGCAGCGCAATGTTGATTTCCTTTAGCTTTTCCTTAGCAGCTTCCACAACCGTTCGCGAGTTTTCACCAAACGTCATCATGGCCATGCCAATCACGACTTCGCCGCGGCCGTCGCGAGTCGCCACACCTTGCCGTGGCAATTGACTTACGACGACGCTGGCGACATGTTTGATGAGTAAGGGAACCTGCCCAGGCTCATTGCGAACAACAACATTTTCGATATCTTCCACATTCTTGAGCAGAGCGTGACCGCGCACGAATTCCTGTTCACCATTCCGAACGATATAGCCACCGCCTCCGATCAAATTGTTTCTTTCGAGCGCCTGCACAACGTCGGCGAGTGATGAGCGTTTCTGCATCATCCGGTTTGGATCAACTTGCACTTCAAAAGTTTTGTAGCCGCCACCCATGATGTTCACATCGGCAATTCCCGAAGTCGTTTTCAATCGCGGGGCAATTTGCCATTCCAGCAACGAGCGCAATTCGCGTGGCGTGTAGCCCTCCCCGCGCACCTCGAATTGCAGGATTTCTCCCAGCGCTGTCGACAGGGTGCCAATTTCTGGATCACCGTATTTACCAACGCGACTTTTGGCCTCGGGCAGTTTTTCTTTAACCATGTTGCGGGCGAAATGAATGTCGGTACCCTCTTGAAACACGACGGTAACCACCGAAATGCCCAAACGGGAAACGCTGCGAATTTCTTCGACTTTGGGCAGTCCGCTCATGGTCGCTTCGATTGGGAACGTGACCAATCGCTCCACTTCCAGCGGAGACAGGGAACCGGCTGTAGTTTGGACTTGAACTTGGGTATTCGTCATATCGGGCACCGCATCAATGGGAATCGTGATCGCCGACCACAATCCCGAAAGGGCTATGATGGCAAAAGCCATTACGACCAAAAACCGATTGGCCAAACTAAATTCAATGATATTCGCCAACATTTGTCGCTCAGTGGTGAAAATTAGAATGAAACAAACAATCCAAAGTCGCCTTACTCGTTGGCTTCGAGTAGTAACTCACTCTTGAGATAAAAAACGCCTTGGTCAACGACTCGAAAGCCTGGCTTTAGTTCTGGCGAAACAACGTGAACCCACTCCCCGATTTCCCGTACGACCGTGACCGCGGTTTTGCGAAAACGTAAGGGTGCCTCTTCGACGAAAACAAAGGTTTCGTTTTCGTGCCGAGCGATTGAGCTGGCGGGAATTGCCATCCCTGTCGTAGTTTCGCGAAAGGGAATTTGTGTCCACACCAACATGCCGGGGCGCAGCAGTCCATTTGGATTCGGCAGATCAATCACAATTGGAATTGTGCGGGTTCCCGAATTGACTGTAGAGCCGACGAAACGTATTTTTCCTGTCGTCGGTGGAGCCTGTTCATCGGTCGTTCTGATTTGTACGACTTCGCCAACCTGAGCATTCAATTTCAAAATTGCTGACTCGCTTACTTCTGCCGTAACCCACAGATTCGTTGAGTCCGCGAGCACCAGCATGATTTCGCCGCGATCGATTCGTTCAGCAGGTACCAAGTGAAGATCCTCGATTCGGCCTTCGAATGGCGCGTTCAGGAAAAATTGGCTAGAGTTTGCCGACGCATCGTTCTCTCCAGCAGGTCCAAGGAGTGCGGCGACCTTGTCATTGCTGATGGCTAACTGATTGCGAGCTTCTTCTACGCCAGCGTCATCTTTTTGAAGCTGTTGCTCGGCATCAAAAGAGATTTGCTCGATCTCGCCGCGCAACGCGGCCAGCGCTTGTTCCGCCGCGGCTTCGCGTTCGCGGAGGTTTCTGCCGCTGACTGCCTCTTTCGCTTTGGAAACATTGGTCAGGTCGACAGTCGCCAATTTCCATGCTGACAGGGCTTTCGTCAGTCGTTCGCCATATTGACCCATTTTCTTCGGTGAAGTCGCTTGGCTGTCTGCGGCTGATGGCGATTCACGCAAATTAGCGGCGAATCCAGTGACACCCTCGTAGACTTCGCGACTCCAGGCCGCTCGGGACTCGGCCAACCGAAGCGCTGCCATGCAACGTTCCCTTTCGTTGCGGGCCATGCCCATTTCTTCGGCGGTCAACGAAACCAATCGAGTGCCACTGGAAACCGTATCGGCGGCCTTCACAAAAACTTGCTGAACCACTCCCGAAAGTGGCGCCCGTAACATCAAGACACGAGTCTCGTCGTAACGCACCGTCGAGGCTACGGTTTGAGCGTCCGTCAAATTCCTCAGCTCAACGGTTTTAGTTGAAATATTCCCGGCTGCATTTTTGTCGGCCGGCAACTCGACCAACGTTCTTTTCTGATCGACGCCCTGTTCAGCTGCGGTTTCCGGTTCACTATCGAGCAACCAATGGGGGCCGAGGTAACCCATCGAAAGAATTCCGGCCATGACGATCAGCGGTATCGCAGTGGTTTTGAGCCATGCGACGACGGCACGGGTGAAGCCCGTTTTGTTTTTCTTTGTCATATTCATATTTGGAAGTGCAAATCACCAAGACAATCGGTCTCGCCGTTTTCTTTCGGCTAATACAGAACTATCCGCGCTTGGTTAGGCAAAATAAAGAAAGAGAGTTATTGCCGACCGGTCACAGATCTCCGATGGCAAAAGGTTCAACGTCAGTTTGTGACGGAACGACCTAAAGCGTTAATGAACAGTTGAGATGGCGCAAAGCACGGCCGACAACCAGTTTCCGAAGAGGGTCTGGCGGGATATCGGTCAGCTTTTTTCCAAAACTTGTCGACAGGATTCCCAAAGTGGGACAGCTCAGGAAAAGTGACTGTTCCGAAGCGGGAGCCGACATTTCATTGGAAATCGGAAATATGGCACCCTTACAAAGACAGCCGGAGTCGCCGCAATCCGAATTTGACCGCGGGCAATCTGGGGCGGAACCTTCTGTCGCCGAGATCGAATCGAAACGCTGAAGGAGTTGATCGCCGAATGGCGATTCGCAGATAACACAATGCATCGCCTTCAGCAAGATAATGCTGGCGATGCAAATGTTTATGAAGCAGTTTTGGCTCATGTCTCTATTGTAACTGAAGCTTCGTTCGATTTCACCAGCAGTGACGCTGGCGTTTTGTTGAAATCGAGAATTGGAACTTCGCCCGTGGCTGTCGAGCACCCAGTTCCCCCAGTTCCATTAACCGCTCAGAGTGGTGGATATAGGCCAGTGGTAACGCTGAAGCGAGTAGCAAAGCCAATAACCATTGTGCCGTCGCGGTAAAGAATGGTGCCTCAACGGTAACACGTTCATTGTAGACACTCGTTGGAAATTCCACTGTCTCGGTTGTATCGATTCCAATCCGACGGTCATCAATCGATGCCATTTTGCGGGCAAATTCCTCCACTACGAAAAATGGAAGTGGTCGGCTTTCTTCCAGGCGTGCCAGCCGTTGTGGATCGACCAAGTCAATCGTTTTCATTGACGTCTTCCTGCTCGCCAGCATGAACCTGTTGCGAGTGTCCGTCAGTCCGATCTCGACGTCAAAGGAAGAAAAACCGCGTTCGCGAAGATTCCCCTGCAGACAGTTTCTGGCGAAATCAAGTTCTTTCTGGCTAAATTCAAGCTCGGGAAAGAACTCGTCTTCCGTTATTGCGGAGACGCCGAAGGCACTCTCCTTTTTCAGATAGGTGCCGTCGCGTTTGGGCTCGACGACATCGGCGGCAACCAATGACGCAAACATCGAAACGAATATCGTGGCGAAAATTTCGGTGAATTGGTTCATTTGACAAACGGTACAGGGGTCCTACTTGTTCACACAGAAACCCTAGGACATCGCGGGTGCAATTTTGCCCGCTTGTGTCTCGCCCCCCCGGAATTTGCCGAATTTGCGGCGGAATAATCCTCCCCATTGCAATGACTTGAATTTTCTTCTCACTCGCCACAACACGAACGAAAAGTAGCGGTTTGGCGAGTTGGATCGGCTGTGTCGCCACCAGGAAATTAATACCGGAAAATCTGTTTATGACTTGGAAGCATTTTCCGAATCCGAATCTACCTTTTGTTTGTCACTTATAGTCAAAGGGCAAAGGTAGAACATGGCAACTGCAATTCGTCGAACGCCGAACATACGCAACCGAAACGCTGCAACGCAACAGCAAGAAAGTACGCGAGCCAAGATTTGGATTCTTCTGGCGATCTGGGCCATGTTGATGTTCGGAATTTCCTTTTTTCTGATCTACCGCCTGTCGAGTTATGACATGGCTAAGAAACAGCTGGAACGCCCTCTCCTCATTCAATCAGCCCCCGCGGTGGCGAGTTATCGAAGCCATCGACCACATCAGCAGCACTCCAACTTTGCCGGCTCGCAACATTCAGCTTATGCGAATGAAGCTGTTAACAGCAACGTTTCCTTGGCCGAATAGCCACCTTGTTGACTTTTCGCCGCGACAACCTGCTTACGGAATTGAGCTGGACGGTTCGATCGAATAGTCCACTAACGAACGAGGAATCCACGCAACGCGGAGTGCATTGAGTACTGCCAAAACGTCGATCGTTTCTTGCGTAATGGCTCCCCACACCGGCGGCAGCATTCCGAAAATTGCAAAACACATTCCCAAAACGCTGAGTGCCATCCCCCCAATCGCACTTTGCAAACCGATCTGTCGCATGCGCCGACTGATGTGCAAGAACTCGTCGATCTTTTGTAACGAACTATCGAGAACGACGACGTCTGCGGATTCCGTTGTCACGTCACTGTTTTGCCCGAAAGCAATGCCTATCGTTGCCGCCATCAAGGCTGGTGCATCGTTAATTCCGTCCCCCACGAAGATCGTGGGCGCCAAGGCTGTCTCTGCGTTCACGATCTGAAGCTTTTGTTCCGGGCTTTGGCCAGCATGGACATTCTTAATGCCAACTTGTTGGGCCAAATATTCAACCTCAGAGCGTCGGTCGCCGGAAACGAGCAACGTCCGTGTCAAACGATGTCGCGGCGAAAGGTGGCTGATAAAGGACTTTCCATCGCGTCGCGGAGCATCCCGGAATTGAAAGGTTCCAGCGTACTTCTCGTCCAGCAGAATCAAGCACTCGAGGCCAGAAGTCGTGGGCGGCAATACGGATTGCAGTTCAGGCGCGGCGGCGCTCAATTTCTGACGGCTGGTCACCTGGACAGTACGCCCGGCGACAACCCCTGTGAGACCTTCACCCGGTCGCTCGCTCATTTCTTCGACTTCCAACTGCGCGACGTTCAGCTCCACTCCGGCCTTGACAATGGCCTCGGCCAACGGGTGTTTCGAGAGTCGCTCCAGGCTGGCCGTCAGCGAGAGAATTTCTTTTTTGTTTTCTCCCTCCGCAGTAAAAATGTCGACCAGTTTCGGCTTGCCGTAGGTCAACGTTCCGGTCTTGTCGAAAATAATGGTCTTACAAATATCGGCTGTCTCCAGCGCGCTCGGATCACGTATGATGATCGCCCGTTTCGCGGCCAACGATATCGAACCGATGATGGCTACGGGGATCGCGATCAAGAGAGGACAAGGCGTGGCGACCACCAACACGGCGAGAAACCGTAAGGGGTCTCCGGAAGCGACCCACGCGATTAAAGCGAGAACGACTGCAAGCGGCGTGTACCACGCTCCCAGCCGATCGGCCAACCGTCGAATGTTGGGTCTTTTTTCTTCAGCTGATTGAATGACCCGAACGATCTTGGCGTAGCGTGAATCCTCTGGTAATTTTTCGGCGCTGATGACCAGAGCCGAATCGCCATTGATCGATCCTGAAAGAACTGGAGAGCCTGGAGACTTCGACATGATGTACGGCTCACCAGTCAAGTAACTCTCGTCCATCACGCCGTGCCCCTCAACGACGATTCCATCGACGGGACAGGTTTCATGAGGGAAGACCGTGAGCAGATCGCCTACGAGCACCGACTTGAGATCGATATTTTCAATTGAGTGTCCGACTTTTTTATGCGCAACGGACGGCATACGCTTGCTTAAGGCGCGGAGAACGCTGGACGCGCTTTGAACGGCGTACTCTTCCAATGCTTCGCCGCCTGACAACATCAACACGACTAGCGAACCGGCCAGGTATTCACCTAAGATCACAGAAGTGACAATTGAAATGCCGGCCAACAGGTCCGACCCGAATTGCCGCCGCAAGAGCTTGCTGGTTAGTTCGTAGACCAGCGGCCCCCCACCCAGAACGAGGGTGCCCCATAACGGCCACAGTGGATTTGGACCGCTTCGCCAGCCAAACCACAGAATGAGATAGGCAGCGATCCCTACGATGCTAAGTGCCGCAATCAAGGGTGCCCGAATTCGCCAAAGACGTTCGAATATGCTGTTTTTCATAATTCAAATGTAACGGGTTTTTTCCATTAAGAACTTGCCGGTCGGAATGGCGCGATTGATAAAGCAGGGGGAATCTAGACCCTCCTTGGAAATCGAGGTCGCCAAAAGGTGCATTTAAACACACAGTTTGTCGGGACTATGAGAAAAGAACTGGAGTAACCGTCGACATGAAAAGCGGCAAATAGTCGAACAAAATAGTCCCTTTTCAGCATTTCTGATCTGGAAATAAATGTGCCGGCTGATAAACTTACCCTGCACCACCAAGGGGATTGAGACGATTTTCTTGATGTGTTTGGAGTGTGTTTTATACTGCTTCGACTGTTGAAGTAGTTTGACTGTTTGTTTTTTGGTTGAGCCCCTGCGGGCTAGTGTAGGAAAGTTTATGAGCAAGAATTTGTATGTCGGCAATCTGTCTTTCAAGACAACTTCGGACGATCTTCGTCGCGCCTTCGAGTCGCATGGCACTGTGGTTTCGGCCTCAGTCGTCACCGACCGCGAAACCGGCCGGTCACGAGGTTTTGGTTTTGTTGAAATGTCCGACGGTGGTGATCGTGCAGTCGAGTCAATGAATAATTTCGAGTTGGACGGTCGTCGCTTGACAGTCAATGAAGCACGCCCACGTGCCGAGCGATCGGGTGGCGGTGGCGGTGGCGGCG